>OATI01000002.1_pt1 | contig 561954 bp, 393 predicted proteins | sample 1494981 | NCBI WGS metagenome assembly OATI01 (sample SAMEA2579952, study PRJEB22360) | human gut metagenome
CTTCTCCATTACTTTCCCTTGGGGACCGGGCGGCGCCTGCCGTAGGGATAAGGCTGCCGGTCAACGCCTCCCGAAGGCTGGCCGGCGGCCTTTTATTTTCAATAACATCTTTTTACCCCCTCATTTTTTTCAGGTTCTACAAGGTTATCTCATTCAGTTTGCCTACTTTTGCAGACTGATATAAATATATATGTAGGATTGTATGAAAACACTGGAAAGATTAGTTGCAGAGAAATTATTGAAGATTAAAGCCGTTAAATTACAACCGGCAAATCCGTTCACCTGGGCTTCAGGTTGGAAATCACCGATCTACTGTGATAACAGAAAGACGCTTTCTTATCCGGCTGTTCGTAGTTTTATCAAGTTGGAACTGGCACGTGTGATTAGCGAAAAATATGAAAACGCAGATGCTATCGCAGGAGTTGCCACAGGAGCTATCGCACAGGGTGCACTGGTAGCAGATTTGCTTGGACTGCCTTTTGTATATATCCGCGCAACGCCGAAAGATCATGGATTGGAAAACCTTATTGAAGGTGAATTGAAACCGGGTTCTAAAGTAGTGATTATCGAAGACCTTGTATCAACCGGCGGTAGCAGCTTGAAAGCTGTGCAGGCTGTACGTAACTTCGGTTGCGACGTGGTTGGTATGGTTGCCATCTTTACTCACGGGTTCCCTGTGGCAACACAACAATTCAAAGACGCAAAAGTTACGCTGACTACACTGAGCAACTACGACGCCGTTATCGAAGAAGCTGTACGCACAGACTATATCGACGAATCGGAAATCGCCACTTTGCAGGAATGGCGCAAAGATCCTGCTAACTGGAATCCTGAAGCTTAATTTTTAACTACACAGGATGACAGAATTTGTAAGTGAAATCAAAACGATCCCCTATAACGAGGATCGTGTCTATGCAATGCTGTCCGACCTTTCCAACCTGGAACGGGTGAAGGACCGCATTCCACAAGATAAAATCAAAGACTTCGAGTTCGACAGCGACTCTTGCAGTTTCGCTGTCGATCCCGTAGGTAAAATAACCTTTCAGATCGTAGAACGCGAACCGAACAAAACGATCAAATTTACTACAACCAACTCGCCCGTCCCTCTCTTCCTGTGGATTCAACTGAAACAGGTGGAAGAAGCCGACACGCGATTAAAAATGACGATACGCGCCGATCTGAACCCGTTTATCAAACCGATGGTATCAAAACCGTTGCAGGACGCTCTCGACAAAATATCAACTGTGATTGCCTCCCTGCCCTATTAATTCTCCGCATTATGGCTCAGAAACTTTGGGAAAAAAATGTACAGGTAGACAAGGAAGTCGAAACATTTACCGTAGGTAAGGACCGCGAGATGGACCTTTACCTGGCTAAATACGACGTTCTTGGCTCGATGGCTCATATAACGATGCTGGAAAGCATCGGGTTGCTCGCAAAAGAAGAACTGACGGTTCTGCTGGCGGAGCTGAAAAACATCTATGCCGTGGCCGACCGCGGTGAGTTCGTGATCGAAGAGGGCGTGGAAGACGTCCATTCGCAGGTGGAACTGATGCTGACACGCCGCCTGGGCGATATCGGCAAGAAGATACATAGCGGACGTTCGCGCAACGACCAGGTGCTGCTGGATTTGAAACTGTACACGCGTGCACAAATCCGGGAGTTGGTAGAACTGACGAACGGCTTGTTCGAGGTGCTGATCAGCCAGAGTAACCGTTACAAAGAAGTGCTGATGCCGGGGTATACGCATTTACAGATTGCGATGCCTTCATCGTTCGGCCTGTGGTTCGGGGCGTATGCCGAGAGCCTGGCGGATGATTTGCAGATGATGCAGGCAGCCTATAAGGTTTGCAACCGTAACCCGCTGGGTTCGGCAGCCGGATACGGTTCGTCTTTCCCGCTGAATCGCCAGATGACAACCGACCTGCTGGGCTTCGACTCGATGGACTATAATGTTGTCTATGCACAGATGGGACGCGGCAAGATGGAACGTACGGTGGCTTTCGCTATGGCGGGCATTGCCGCAACGCTTTCAAAACTGGCCTTCGATGCTTGCATGTTCAACAGCCAGAACTTTGGATTCATCAAATTGCCGGACCAGTTTACGACGGGTTCGAGCATCATGCCGCATAAAAAGAATCCGGACGTATTCGAACTGACTCGCGCAAAATGCAACAAGATACAGGGCCTTCCGCAGCAGATTACATTAATATGCAACAACCTGCCGTCGGGTTATTTCCGCGACTTGCAGATTATCAAAGAGGTGTTCCTGCCTGCTTTCGACGAACTGAAGGATTGTATCCGCATGGTAACGCACATGATGCGCGAAGTGAAGGTGAACGACCATATTCTGGAAGATGACAAATATGCCTTGTTGTTCAGCGTAGAAGAGGTGAACCGCCTCGTATTGGAGGGTGTGCCTTTCCGCGACGCTTACAAACAGGTCGGTCTGAATATAGAAGCGGGCAAATTCACTCCGAATAAAGCGGTCAGCCATACGCACGAAGGTAGTATCGGTAATCTATGCAATGATAGTATTTCTGCTCTGATGCAAAATATTATTGACGGTTTCTCGTTTAGTAAAGTAAACGAAGCAGAAAAGGAACTGTTAGCATAAACACATGAAAAGAATATTTTTTTGTTTGGTAGTACTGTTGGCGATGTCGTGCAATAAGGTAAACGTCTCGAATGTTCCTTATGCACGGGTATATCTGGAACTGGATTTGACCTACAAAGACAAGGATTTAGTTGGACTCTATAATTTTAAAGAGATAACTTCTACCGACGGTCAAAATTACGGCACACAATTAGGTTATTCGGGAGTTCTGGTTGTTTGCAGTGTTGACTCCAATGGTAATTTCGTATATTATGCTTATGACCTTTGTTGTCCCTATGAAGCTAAAAAGAACATAACAGTAAAAGCAGACAACACCGGCCAGGCAAAATGTCCAGAATGCGGAACAAAATACAATATCGCGTATGGTTCTGGAACTCCGTCAGATGGCCCGTCAGAATTTGCATTAACGAGATTCGATGTCACTCAGCAGGGGAACAAATTATTAATCCGGTATTAAAAAAATCATCCTCTAAAGAGATTTTTTTAGTCAAATGTTTGCAAATACAAAAATTTCGTCTACCTTTGCACACGCAAACGAAAACAATGCGGAAGTAGCTCAGTTGGTAGAGCATAACCTTGCCAAGGTTAGGGTCGCGGGTTCGAGTCCCGTCTTCCGCTCATCTCTTAAGAGAAAGGGATGCTCGAATGGTGGAATCGGTAGACACGAAGGACTTAAAATCCTTTGGCCATTGCGGCTGTGCGGGTTCAAGTCCCGCTTCGAGTACGATCTAATTCAATTGCGGAAGTAGCTCAGTTGGTAGAGCATAACCTTGCCAAGGTTAGGGTCGCGGGTTCGAGTCCCGTCTTCCGCTCGCTTCCAAAAGGCCTCGGTATTGCTTGCAATATCGGGGCTTTTTATTTTGCAAAAAGAGATAACAAAAAAGCCCCGCTCTAAAAGCGAGGCCGTATGTCAGAACGAAGATGCTACTTGTTTTTCCAATGCTTCTTTTATAAATGCATTTATAGAAATCCCTGCTTGTTTAGCCAGCATGGCTATTTTATTATGAATTTCGGGCGAAATACGCACATTCAAAGAACCTGAATAGCTTTTATGAGGCTCAATGCCTTCCTCTTCGCAATATGCCAGATAATCATCTACAGCCTCTTGAAAAGCCTTCCGTAATTCACTCACGCTTTCTCCCTCGAAATTCACAAGCGCATTAATGCCTTCTACCTTTCCAAAGAAGACATTATCTTTCTCGCTGAAATTAACAGAGCCGATATAATCTTTATAAGTTAATGTATTCATCGTAGCCTCCTTCATTTAATAAATCCTGCTTCAATCAAATCATTTAATACCTGCTTCATGGCGTATGTCTTAATGATATCGCCCGGATGCGGCTTATGCAGCATGATCGGACGTTTATCCTTATTCTTATAAACCACCCTCGAACCAGACGTTTTGCCTTTATTCGATTTTTCATAGCCAAAACATTTTAAAAACTTTTCTAATTCATCAAATGTGAAATCTGACGGTAAAGCCTTAAAACGTTCTATAAGTTTTTCTTTAGTCCCCATTTGGTTAATCTTTTTGCAAATGTAACTATTAATTAGTTGCAAACAATATCATATTTACAATTTAACAAATAGGGCCATAGCATTTCTGCCACAGCCCTCCCTTCATAGACACACCAATATTTATAACTATCGTATAAATATCTTCTTTACCTCTCTATATGTTTTTTCTGAATAATCCATTAGACGCAAATATAAGAATTAATTCAACATTCCAATAACATTTCGGATGTAAGCGCTTAAAATTCGGCTTATAACAGTTATTTTGACGTTTTTTTCACAAACAATAAAAAAGCCCGACCTGCAATCAGACCGGGCCTTATCTTTATCAGATACGGATTATTTTCCTTGTAAGCCGGCATCCATCGCGGCAGCAGCCTTACGACCGTCGCCCATGGCCAGGATTACGGTTGCACCACCACGAACGATATCGCCTCCGGCATATACATCCGGCAAAGCGGAACGCATGGTATCCTGGTCGACTACGATTGTTCCCCATTTGCTTACTTCCAGGCCGCTGAAGGCACGCGGGATAAGCGGGTTAGGAGAAACACCAACGCTGACGATTACTTCGTCCACATCAATGGTATCGATGGCTCCTTCGATAGCCACCGGACGACGACGTCCGGAAGCATCCGGTTCGCCCAGCTCCATCTTCTGCAAACGCATCTGTTTGACACGTCCCCTTTCATCACCGATATATTCGATAGGATTATGCAGTGTCATAAATTCCACACCTTCTTCCTTGGCATGTTTTACTTCTTCCACACGAGCAGGCATTTCCTCTTCGCTACGACGGTAAACAATCATAGCACGTTCGGCTCCCAGGCGGCGGGCTGTACGTACAGAGTCCATCGCCGTGTTACCACCACCGATTACGGCCACTTTCTTGCCTTGCAATACCGGCGTATCGCTCTCCGGATTGGCGGCATCCATCAGGTTGACACGTGTCAGGTATTCGTTGGACGACATGACACCAATCAGGTTTTCGCCCGGTATATTCATAAAGTTAGGCAGACCGGCACCGCTGGCTGCAAAGAAGCCTTTGAAGCCTTCTTCATGCAGGTCGTCATAACTGATAGTCTTTCCGACGATGCAGTTCGTGACGAACTTCACTCCCATCTTACGCAGGCCTTCGATTTCCACGTCTACAATCTTATTCGGCAAACGGAATTCGGGAATACCGTATTTCAATACGCCGCCAATCTCGTGCAGCGCCTCGAACACCGTCACGTCGTATCCGCGTTTTGCCATATCACCGGCAAAAGACAATCCGGCAGGACCGGAACCGATTACGGCGACCTTGATACCGTTCTTTTCTGCTACCTCCGGTACGGAGATATTGCCGCTCTCCCGTTCGTAGTCGGCTGCGAAACGCTCCAGATAACCGATAGCAACAGGAGCCTTTTTCATCTTCAAGTGGATACATTTGCTTTCGCACTGCTTTTCCTGCGGACATACACGGCCGCAAACGGCAGGCAGGGCACTGGTTTCTTTCAGGACCCTAGCCGCTTCCAGAAATTCACCCCGTTCGATATTCTTGATAAACGTCGGGATATTGATACTTACCGGACAGCCTTCCATACAGGTCGGATTCGGGCAGTCGAGGCAACGTTGTGCCTCCTGCATGGCCTGTTCCTTCGTCAATCCCAGGTTTACCTCTTCCAGGCGGGTATGACTACGGTATTCGGCATCCAGTTCATTCATTTCTACACGGGGAATATCCGTGCGTTCTTTATTTTTTTTGCTTTTGCGCAGTTCTTCTCTCCAGGGTTCGGAACGGCGGGCTGCAATTAATTCTGCTGTTGTCATTTGTTTCAGTGGTTATTTCTTTTCAATATCTTTATAAGCACCCAGACGCATAAGCATCTCATCGAAATCAACCTGGTGGGCATCGAACTCCGGTCCGTCCACACAGACAAACTTGGTCTTTCCGCCTACCGTGATACGGCAAGCACCACACATGCCGGTTCCGTCTACCATGATCGTGTTCAACGAAGCGACAGTAGGTATCTCATATTTCTTTGTAAGGGCTGAAACGAATTTCATCATGATGGCCGGGCCGATGGTTACACAAAGGTCTACCTTCTCACGGTTGATGACACTTTCTACGCCGTTTGTTACCAGTCCCTGGGTACCGTATGAGCCGTCGTCGGTCATAACGATTACTTCGTCTGAGTTTGCACGCATCTGTTCTTCCAGAATCACCAGGTCTTTCGTACGAGCCGCCAGAACAACGATCACCCGGTTGCCAGCCTTATGAAAAGCCTCAACGATAGGCAGCAGCGGGGCTACACCTACACCACCTCCGGCGCAAACTACGGTACCAACCTTTTCGATATGGGTAGCCTGTCCCAGCGGACCTACCAGGTCGGTAATATAATCGCCTACGTTCAAATCGCAGATCTTCTTGGATGAACCGCCTACAGCCTGAATCACAAGTGTGATGGTTCCTTTCTGAGTATCTGCACCTGCAATGGTTAAAGGGATACGTTCACCTTTCTCTCCCACCTTCACGATCACAAAGTGACCGGCTTTGCGTGAGCGGGCAATCAGAGGAGCCTCCACTTCCAGCTTCACGACATTGGCAGAGAAATGTTCTTTACTTACAATTTTATTCATTCTAATCGCTACTGTTGATAGTTTATTTTGTTGATTTGCTTGCAAAAATATATCAAAAAAGTGAATCTATTAGTATTTTGCCAAAGAAAAAGGCTTTATTCGAACAATCCTTCGTCGCGAAGCAGCATTAAAATCGCCGAATGGGGCACGATCAGGAACTTTTCGTCGTTAAACTTAATCTCGTAGGCGGCATTCTGCAGATAAACAGCCAGATCGCCTTCGTGCGCCTGCAAAGGCAGATAATGGACGGCTTCGTCTTCCTTCTTCTCCCATACTTCATGCTCTTCCTTCTGCGAAGGCAGTGGAAAACCGGGACCTACCTTGATGATATAGCCGCTTTGTATCTTCTCCTGCTGTACGGTGGGCGGCAGGTAAAGGCCGGATTTTGTCTGACTCTGCGGATTCTTCGGCTTGATAAGCACCTTGTCGCCTATCATGATGAATTTGTCTATGTCTTTTTGGTCGATTGATAATTGCATAATTACTGAATAAATAGAATTAATAAATGAGAACAAATCTACAAAATATCTTTATATACGAGACGAATAAGTATAAAAAACGGCCATAGGCATTGCCTGACTCTTCTTTATTCTTATATTACGCCAACTTTATAACAGACTACAACATGAAAACATTACCTCTTCTATTTTTTACTTTTTTCCTGGCAACCGGTTGCTCAGGTACGAAAAAAGATTCCGCCGCACAACCGGATAACGGAGAAGAAACGGCAGAAACAGCAATACAGCCGGCCGCTCCCGTCTGGTATGAAGGAGAAAAACCTATCTTTTTTAATGTAGAAGAGAATTATCCGGAAACGAATATCCGCCTGAGCGATCTCTCCGATGCGTTGTATATACCACTGGAGACCAACGACAGTACGCTTCTGAGGCAAATCGGGACATGCGAGGGCAACGAATATTTGCTGACTAACGACTTCATCTACGCACAAGAAGAGCAAGCGGCTATTTATATATTCAAAAGAGACGGCAGCCTGGTCCGGAAAATCGACCATAAGGGCGGAGGACCGGGCGAATACAGCTATATAAGCAGCTATGCCGTCGATACCCTCCGGAAAGAGATCTTGGTTCAGGATGCCAACCTAAAGAAGGGATGCACGTATGTCTACGACCTCGAAGGGAACTTCAAACGTACCTTCCTCAACAAAGCGAAAGAGATCACGATCCTCAATGACTCGCTCCTGCTCAATTATTTCAGATACAATCCGGGAGGTCCACGCTATTCGGTCGTCCGCAAAGAAGACGGAAGCACGGTAAAAAAATTACCGATCCGCTTCCCAACCCAACTGCCTCACGATAGCCACGGGCGTCTGGCCTACGGAAGCCTGGTAAAGAGTCCTAAAGGGGCCTTTATGGCTAATTTGGGCAATGATACCATCTTTGAAATCCGGCAAGACTTGCAGGTCGTTCCGCGTATCATCGACCAAAGCAAATATCCCACCACTTTTGCCCAGGTGCATCCGACGATCGAGACCGAGCGCTACCTGATGTTCTATATCCTGCGTTGCCATTCGTATAAGCCGTATGTCGACGAGCATTACTACATCTATGACAAGAAAGACAACCAGATCTACAAGATGACCGACTATCCGGGCAATTCATACTGGACGCTGATGGACGATTATCCGCACATCACCAACTGGAGCACGACACAGAATAGCAACGTTGCCGTACGTACCCGCCAGGTCTACGCCTTACAGGAGGCCGAAGGTAAACATGGCGATGCCGAATTGAAAAAACTGATCGAAACACTCGATGACGACGCCAATCCGGTTTTACAGATCATGCTGTTCCACACGGTAGACCAGATAAAGAAGTAATCAGGCAGAGTGATCGTTTAAAATACAAATAGCACGCAGATAACATAGATCGAGCAGATGAACACAGATTTATTAATTAAAATATCTGCGTCAATCTGCTCGATCTGTGTTATCTGTGTTATCTGTTACGTTAAATGGAACGTCCCTTAAACACGTTAGACTGTTCGGTCGGATACAGGGTACCGGTAAATGAAATACGGTTGCTGTTGAAGTTAGGACTGACAGTGGCCGTACATTTGTTGGAACCTTTCACCATACGGAAAGTCACGTTTGCCGAAACGGCTACGCCTTGTACCATCATACTGAAAGTAATATTGCCTTTCTTATCGGTCTTCATTTCCACATTCGAAGCGTTTCCTTCTACAGTGATTCCACCGATACCGTTAGGACCTGCGTAAGCTCCGTTGAATGCCAACTGGATGGTTGCGCGGTTGCCATCCATAGAGACGAAGTTGGTACTCGGAGTGACATAAACAAAACGTCCGCGTTTAAATTCCACACGATCGGCTTCGAGCACGAAGTCCTTGTCGTTAAGAGCCTGGACGGCTTGTTCGAACAATGCCATATTTTCAGCTTCTTCGGCTGCTTTACGGGCTTCTTTCTCTGCTTTTTTGGCAGCTTTCTCGGCTGCTTTATCCTGTTGTGCCATCATTGTCCCTGAACCGGCACTAAACAGCAGGACAGCTAGCAATAATAATACTCTTTTCATACTTCTATTCTTTTTAATTGTTAATCGGATACTGAGATATTTTTGACGCGGATGATACGGATAACGCGGATTAAAACATCAATGTACATTTTTCTTAGCCAGGCCATCCGCGTCAAATATATCTCTTTTTGTATATATAGACAAATAACGTGCCGGTAAGTTCAATTTATCCCCTTACTTTTTATGTTTTTAACATGGTACCACAGGAAACCCCAGGCAGTTACGGCCGCAATGAAGTCTGAAAACGGCGAAGCGTACCACACCCCGTCCAGTCCCCACACATGCGGGAATGTCAAAAGGGCAGGAATCAGAAAAAGACACTGACGGCTCAGACTCAGGAACATCGCTTTCCAGGCAATACCGATACTCTGGAAAAACTGGCTGATGGAAATCTGCGAACCGACCACCACGAAAACGAGCAGGCTGATGCGCAAACCGTTTGCCGTTACCTCAATCAGTTCGGGGTCGTTAGTAAAGGCCCGGGCTATTATTTCCGGAAACAGGACACTGCACAGACAACCGATCCCCATAATAACAGTCGATGTGATAATCACCAGCCACAGGGTATCCTGCACACGCTTATGCTGACCGGCCCCATAGTTGAAGCCGACGATCGGCTGCATCCCCTGCGCAATACCGATAATCAACATCACCAGAAGCATCCCGACGCTGGTGATGATACCGTTGGCCCCCAAAGCCAGGTCGCCGCCATATTGTTTCAAGGCGTAGTTCTGGATAACGACAACCAAGCTGCCCGCCAACTGCATGGCGAAAGGCGAAACACCGATCGTCAGGATATTCCATACCACATGGCCCTCCAGTTTGAAAGTACCTTTATGGAAACGGACAATGCTGTCTTTCTGAATAAAATGGTTCATGACGAACAGGGTACTGAGCAGCATGGAGATGATCGTTGCAATAGCCGCTCCCCGGATACCCATATCCAGCCAGAAGATAAAGATCGGGTCGAGTATCACGTTGGCTATCGCTCCGATCAGCATGGTAAACATGGCCTTCTTCGGATAGCCGGATGCACGCATGACAGCGTTGAAACCAAAGCTGAGCGAAGTCAGGATCGTTCCGGGGACCACAATATTCAGGTAGTCTTTGGCATAAGGAATCGTTTGTTCGCTTCCGCCAAAGGCCAGCAGGAGGTCTTCCATCCAGATCATACAGGGGACGACCGTGATGATCGTAATAATGAATGTCAGCGTAAAAGCATTTCCCAGGACCTTTTCTGCCATCTCGTTTGCTTTCCGCCCCAGATGGATGGAGACACGGGTAGCCGCACCTGCCCCCACCAGCATACCGAATGCCTGCAAGAAGAGCAGGATCGGGAAGGTCAGCGTCAGTCCGGCAATAGCCAGCGCACCGACTCCCTGACCGATAAAGACACGGTCTACAATATTATACAAAGCATTTACCATCGTCCCGATCACCGCCGGGATAGCATACTGCAACAGCAGGCGGCTCACTTTCTCGTTCTCCAGCCGTCCGATTATTTCATTTGCCATAATTCATCTACACTTATCTTGTTATACTTTCGTTCTATTTAGAAATTGTTTTGAATTTATATCTGGTTCAGCCCTGTCCCCGTGCTTGACACGGGGCCGCAGAAAAACTGACTGCATCAGATGATAAATACAGGATACGGTCTATGCCTTTGCGATCCCGTGTCAAGCACGGGAACGGGATAGCATATAGCTCCCCCTGTTGTTCCGGTAGTGCACCATCGGGATGATGCTATTCACACCACCGGGATGAGGCAGCCAACACCATCCCGATGAGGCAGTCAGCACCACCGGGGTGGTGCGAACCCCGCCCTTACCGTCCCGGCCAGTGCCGCCTTACCGTTTCGACCAGTGCCGCCACCCCGGATAATACCTTCACCTCGCCTCCGGGCAGGGTCAGCGACAGATGACGGGCGTCGAGGCAGTTGATATTGAGCTGTCCGTCTTTCACTGCCGAAGGACGGAAGCCGTTACGGATCATAGCATTGCCTACCCAATAGGAAACAAGGAAGTCGCCCTCCACTCCTATCGGTTCGACGGGTGCCTTCGTATTCAGTTTTCCGGTTGACGGATCGAAAACAATCCCTTCTTTTCCGAAGAAAGACTCGAAGGCGCCGCTCAGGATCAGGTCTTCGGGCGTACCGCACGCCATCGGACGGCCTTTTTCCTGAAGCCAGAGGCAATCGCCCATCTGGATCGCCAGGTCGAGGTCGTGGGTGGAAAGCAGGATCGCTTTATGTTGTTCTACGGCCAATTTATGCAGTAGCACCATGGTCTCGATCCGGCTGGTAACGTCGAGGAAAGCCGTCGGCTCATCCAGCAGGATGATCGGGCATTGTTGTGCCAGGGCTTTGGCGATCATGGCTTTCTGCCGTTCACCGTCGCTCAGTTCGGATACGTAGTTTTGTGCTTTATGGGCAATGCCGGCTGCCGTCAGCGATTGTTCGATAATCTCCCTATCGGTTTTCTTCAACTGTCCGAAGAAACCGGTGTACGGATGACGGCCCAAAGACACCAGTTCGTAAACGGTGATGCCGCCCGCATTCGTCTTTTCCGTCAGTACAACACCTACCGTCAGTGAAAAGTTGCTTTGAGAGTAGGAAGACAACGGTTTTCCCATCAGGCGGATCTCGCCGCTCAAGGGAGGCTGGAAACCGCAGAGCGTGCGCAGCAACGTTGACTTTCCGGCACCGTTCAGTCCGAGAAGGCAGGTGACTTCGCCCGGTTGCAGGCGCAGGTTCAGGTCGTCATGGATGACCTTGCGCTTTCCGCCTTTCAGCAGGTAGCCAATACTGAGGCGGCTGGCTTCTATTACAGGTTCTTGCATATTCATCAGTCGAAGTATTGGATATTTTTACGATTCACAATCACATAAATAATGACCGGCGCACCCAGCATGGGGGTTACGGCATTCAACGGGAGTATATTATTGGTTCCGGGCATCACCATCAGTATATTACACAACAAGGCGATACAGGAACCGGCAAGCATCGTGACGGGCACCAGCATCTTATGGTTGGACGAACCCAGCATCAGACGGGCGATATGCGGCACGGCAAGTCCGATGAAGGAGATCGGGCCACAGAAAGCGGTCGTCGTAGCCGTCAGTAAACCGGTACAGAACAGGATGGCAATACGGGTCCGCTTGATCTTGATCCCCAGGTTGGCCGCGTACATTTCGCCCAGCAGCAGGGCGTTCAACGGCTTTATCAAGAGGATTGCCAGCAGCAGTCCGGTCAACGTGAACAGGAGGAAATAAGGCAGTTGCATCAGCGATACGCCGGAGAAATTGCCAAGGCCCCACATGACAAAGGCGTGCACCTTATCCGTCGAGGCATAGTAATTCAGGACGGAGATCAGGGAAGAGGCCAGGTAACCGATCATGATACCGATGATCAGCAGCATGACATTGCTCTTCACCTTTGCCGAAAACCAGATGATCAGTCCCAGGATACAGGCGGCACCGGCAAAGGCTGCGATAATAACCGCCAGGTAGCCGCTGATGGGCAACTCCGTCACCATACTGAGCGTCCCGCCGAAATAGAGCATGATAGCCGCTACTCCCAGGTTTGCCCCGTCGCTGATCCCCAGGATGGAAGGGCCTGCCAACGGGTTACGGAACAGAGTCTGCAATAACAGGCCGCTGGTAGCCAGCGAGGCTCCGGCAAGCAAAGCCGTAACCGCCTGCGGGAAACGGGATTGCAAGATGATATTCTGCCAGGCGGGCCGGCCCACGTCTTTCCCCAAAAGGATATCGATCACGCTCTCCAGCGGGATGGAAACGGCACCGTACACCAGGCCTCCCATAAAAAGGAGGGCCAGGAGAAGCGGCAAGAGGAAGTATGGTAAAGCGATTTGTTTAAACATTTTTATTTAGTTATTATCCTATTTGAGAGTTTCACATCTTATCAGTTTTGAATGTTACTTTTCTCTTGAAAGAAAAGTAACCAAAAGTTCAAGGCTGCATCCGCTTCGCTACTCCGCATCCTACGTTCGCTGTCGTCTGTGAACTCGCTACGCTCAAACAGCACAGCCTCCGGGCGCTCACTACGGACGCTTCGCTTTACGCTCACCAGATGAGGCCTTTCATAGAACGCTTTGCGTTCTCTTAAAATTGCCGATACTACCTGTTAAATCCGAAAGTTTTTGTTCTATAAGTACCGGTATCGGCCATCCTAAGAGGAAGCACAGCTTCCTTGAAAAGGCCTAAGCGGGTGAACGTCCGCGTAGGGGGAAGACGAAGCGGTTAAAAAAATCCGTTGTCTGAGCGAAGCGAGTTTCGGATTTTTCAGCGAAGTCTTTCACCGGAGCAGTGAAGCCGGTTAAGCCTTGATCTTTTGCCTACTTTTCCATCAAGGGAAAAGTAGGTTCAAATATTTCTATATTCAATACTCACTCCGTTCCTTCTCTTTGATAAATCCGTTGCGGTAGGCATACAGCAACTTTTCCAGGTCATGAATCTGGCGTTGCAGGTCGGCGCCTTTATCGGTATCTTTCACCATCTGGCGGTGAGAGCTCAACTCGACCACAATCGTGGTGGAACGAATATCACGGCCTTCCTTAATCGCCTGGTCGGTAGACAGGAACGGTTCGTGCTGTACCAACTGGAAACCGCGGGAATGATAAACCAGCGTATAACCGGCAATACCGGTCTCGGGATGGTAAGGTCTGGAGAAACCGCCGTCGATAACCAGCAACTTGCCGTTTGCCTTGATCGGGTTTTCTCCCTGGATGGAGCGGACAGGCACATGACCGTTGATAATATGGCGGTGAGGCCCGGTCACCCCGAACTCGTCCAGTATCATATCGCATACCTTTTCTTCTTCACGCAGGGTATAATACGCCCCTTTGTCTTCCTTCTGCACCGCCTTGTCGTCGATAAAAGCCCGTTCGAAGGTTGCCATCTTGCTCTTGTCGAACAAAGGAGAGTCTTTTCCTCCCCAAAGATACCAGATGTAATCGAGGGCAAAGTCCTTCTCCGGAGAGCCTTCCGAATCGAAATAAGCGGTACGGATCAACTGGTCGACCTTATCCAGCAAAGCCTTACCCTTGTATTCCTGCCCTTCGATACAAATGTTCTTCAACGTTCCGTCGGCGTTCATTGGGACAGAGGCATGAAACAGCAGGTTGGAGTTACAAACCTGATACATACTGCCATGCCGGAAGAGGCAACGCATATGTTTCTTCAGCTTCTCGCTGCATTCGAACGAGTGGAGCATGCGGTGCATCAGGTCTTCCTCCTCTATAGACAGCGCGTACGGGTCTTTCGGGTTGATGGTAGGCCAGTTTTTGTCTTTCAGTTCATATTCTTTCCCGTCCAGATGGATGGTCCCGCGTTTCAGGTCGATATGGTGTAACAGCAGGCGGTCGTCCATATCGAATTCGGGGCGGCGGCGGATAATATCTCCTTCCAGCTTGAACTGGATGATCGTTATTGCCTTGTGCATCTGCGAGATCAGGCGGATCGTCTTTTCGTCGAAAGCCGAGTCGGCCCCATTAGTCTTCGGCATGAACAATTCGCAGGGATCGTCGCCATAAATATCCATTGCAAAGGTAGCCAGAGGTAGCAGGTTGATGCCATAGCCATCCTCCAGGGTTGCCAGGTTACCGAAACGGAGGCACATGCGGATCACATTGGCGATGCTCCCCAGGTTGCCCGAGGCCGCCCCCATCCACAGGACATCGTGGTTGCCCCACTGGATATCAAAATGATGGTAGTCGCAAAGCGTATCCATAATGATATGTGCTCCCGGGCCACGATCGTAGATATCGCCGATCACATGCAGCAGGTCAATCGTCAGCCGCTGTATCAGGTTACACATGGCGATAATGAAATCGTTTGCCCGCCCGGTCGAGATGATCGTTTTGATGATCTGGTCCACATAGGCCGACTTATTCGGCTCGACCGACGACTCATGCAACAGCTCCTGGATGATATAGGAGAACTCTTTCGGTAATGCCTTGCGCACTTTCGAGCGGGTATATTTGGACGATACATTACGGCACACCCTCACCAGTTGGTTCAAGGTGATCAGATACCAGTCGTCCAGATCGGGTTCCTTCGAGCTGACCAGTTCCAGTTTCTGTTCCGGGTAATAGATCAGCGTACAGAGTTCTTTCTTCTCGTAATCGCGCAATGTATTGCTGAATATCTCATTCACTTTACGCTTGATCGCTCCGGAGGCATTTTTCAGCACATGATTGAACGCCTGATGTTCTCCGTGAATATCAGACAGGAAATGCTCCGTACCCTTCGGTAAGTTTAGGATCGCCTCCAGGTTGATGATCTCTGTACTGGCATCCGCTACTGTCGGGAAACTACGTGCCAGCAATTGCAGATAACGCAGATCACCAAGCACATATTCGGGTGTTATATCTTTCGTCATATAGTGTTTACTGTCTTATTTCGTGCAAAGATAAACAAATACAGGGAGACAATTCATTACAAAAGGATTATTTACGGAAGGCTGCTTTATCATAAACAAAAGAAAAGCGCCCTCTGGGGGCATACCTGATATCTCCTTTCCCGACAGAGAGCTTCGATAAACACACAAAGCCCCGGAAGACGAATCCCCGGGGCTTGCTTTTTTGTCTGTTTTCACTCTTCACAGAGGTAGAACAGAAGAACTTTATTTCATTACTTTAGTATTAATAAATATCACTTGTTCACCTGTCACAGGGTAATTAACGCTATTGCGCTGCGTGATACTCTATTAGAATTATTTGATTATAAATAATTTCTTATTTAACGATTGCAGGTACGGCAGCTTCGCCTTCAACCTTTACATAAACTACACCTGCAGGAACTGCGATTGTAGCTTCGCTTGAAGTGATCACTGTGTTAACCAATATCTGACCAAGAACGTTGCTGATAACAACTTTCTTACCTTCTGCACCCTTAACAATTACATTACCATTGATTACTGAAACTTCTACTTCTGAAACAGCGTTAATAATTTCATTATCTGTAGCAACTTTATCAACAGTGCCTAAAGTCAGAATAGCAGCCTGGTTCAATACCTGACCGAAGTCTGTAACACCTGTAGAACCATTACCGTCAATGATATCGCCTGTATTATGGTTTCCGTTAGTGTTGAAGAACTTAGCAAGTACAGGTGTACCGTTTACGAAACGTAACCAGGCACCTTCGAATGAACCTACTGAAGAGAACTGACCGTCATTTGATTCCAATAAGAAACCTTCTTCTTCCGTATCACCGACATAACGCAATGAGAAAGCAGCATTGTTATGAGTTCCATCCAATACAACTGCATCATAAACAATACCTTCCTGGTCTTTAGCAAGATAGTCAGGGATAATCAGGATATTTCCGTCAGCATCTGCACCTGTGATCGCATTTTCGCCTCTCAATGTATAAGGAGCTTTCAGTACAAACAGTGAATCACCACGATGAACAGCTTCAACAAAAGCAAGACGAGTGTAGTTGTCATACTGAAATTTACTTGCAGCTTCTACCTTGTTGATAGAGTTCTGGATAGAATCGTTCAGGTTAACCAGGAAGCGACCGCTTACATAACCCGGATACTCAACTTTATGATCACAGCTAGGATTCAATCCGTGAGTTGCACCATGAGCGTTTTCACCACAATAGTAATATGCTTTCACGCTATCAGCAGCAACAGCAAACAGATACTGAGGCATACGATCTTTTGATTTAGCCACATAATCAACATACAGACCTTCATGTTTTGTCTGAACAGATTTGTTCTCAACAGCCAGATAGTTCAGGATACCTGATTGTGAATCTTCATACAGATATTCGTTTCCTGAAAGAGAAGACAATGTAACAGACTTAGCCAGATTATTTACATATTCAGCATAAGCTGCATCTGCACTCAAAGATTTGTACAAAGGACGAGGATCTGAAGTCAAAGCAAATACATCAGAAGTTGTTCCGCATAACTGATCGATATAACTTTCGTTAGTACCCTGTTTGATAGCCATCTTACCGGCTGTCTTGTTATTGTTCAAGACGATTGTTCCATCAGCTCCCTTCTTTGACCATACGCTGTTTTGATTTACCAATGCATAATAAGGAGTACCGTCTACATTATTATTTTCTTTCAAATAGAAGATTGCCCATGTCAAACCATTCTTACCAGCCTGAATGTCAGCTTCGTCAGCAACGATATAACGATGCATGTGGTCAAGAGCCATATATTTATGGTCATTGTCGATCTTGTTTGCATCTTTTACTTTCACTGCATATACATCACGGCTCAACTGAGTTGCACCGGCTCTAGCGCTAGTATAACCATAATCCTGAGCGCCTTCGATCAGGTGCAATTCATAGTAAGTCGGATCACCCGGAATACCCTTGATATAATTATCTGTTGCACTGATACCCAGGAACAAATTATTTACGTTTGCATTATAGTGCTGCAATGCATATACATTTTCAGCCAATACATCGCTGGCAATTACAGAATAACCGGCTGTAGTAGGAGTTTCAACCTTTTCAAAATAAATAGTATCACCACAAGAGAAGAAGTTATTAACAGCAGTTGCATGAACTGTTCCGCTGGTAGTCATACCGTTTGCATATTCATGGTTAATAATATAATATTTACCATTTCCTGCATCATAAAGTTGTCCTTGGAAACCAACTACACCATATTCACGGTTTGTAATTTTAACTCTCGGAGCCTTGTTGTAAGTAGGATCTGCATTTTCTTTATCCACAGTGCAACCTAACTGTTCGATAACCCACTGAGTTGCAGGCATACGTTTGAAGTCCTGATCAGCTTCCAGTACGTCATATACCAGGTGACCACCCATATCGGCAACGATATAAGAACCGTCTGCACGTTTTTGAGTCAGTGTTACATCGTTTGCATCCGGATTAGCTGTAGACAGACGAACCAGATATACGCCATTAGCAACTGTAGTACGAACTAACGGTTTGTAAGCATTATCGAAAGTAACCTTCATCTTCATATCTGCATTATATTCAACTGCGCCTGTACCAGGACCGTTATGATTGTCACAATTGAATGTTATATAAGCAGGGTTACCAGGATATCCGGCTGTTCCCAATGCATGGCTACTAGCAGAACATCTATAACCTTCTTTAGAAATAGCCATAAATTTAGCTTCGTCAGCATTGATACCGTAAGGAACGCTAACTGTCAGTACCTGAGACTGGTTACCCGGAGTAGCAAAGTTCATTGCAGCCAAAGCAACCGGAACACCGGCAGCCTTATTTGAAAGACAATTTGCAACAGCAGGAGCAGCAGTACCATAAGCAACACCGGCATTGATTGTATTCAAATATTGAGCCGGAGTCAATGCAGCCAAAGCAGCCAGATTAGCTGTAATATCAGCAGGAAGAAGGCTCTTGTTAGGCATAGATGCATTCAACGGTTCGATTACCAAACTATCGTTTGTCGGATAGTAAGTTACCTTGAAATGGAAACGAGCGTTAGTTGCATTAATCTCTGCTGTGTTTGCATAAGTAGCATCTTCCAACTTCAAACCATTGTAATTGCTGGTTGTTGCACCTTCATGATAAGTCATAGATACGTGCAGATACTTGTCTGTAGTCAGATTTTTTCTGAACAGAATGCCATAACCTGCATATACAGAAGGCTGACCAGCTACAATAACATTACTACCGTCAGCATTGCTATAATTATCACGGCTTAAAGCAGCCACCTGAGTGTCTTCTGCTACATAATCGGAAACGGCCAGCGGATTGCTTGTCATATCGACATTAAATTTAAACTTGGCTAACTTTCCGGCAAGGTTTGAAGCATTATTTCCTGCAGCAGGAGGGAATGATTTATAAGAAGCATCAGCATCGATCATAGAATTGATTTCAGCAGCGCTCAACACCTTTGCTCCGGCAATTACCGGCTGGAAAGAGATAATATTCTGCAAACCAGAAGCATCTACTTTAGCCAGACTCTGAGGTGCACTTACTAAAACGACTTCATTGTTTGCATTCAAAGCCATTGCCATGACTCTTTGAGTTCTATGATAATAAGAATAAACCAGATGATTGTCAAAACGAGTATCACCGTTGTCATCATTTGAATACCAAGTCCACATGTCATTGCAACCATCCAAAATAGTAGCTTCCGTATTACGAACGGCTGCTGCTGCATCTGCTGCAACCAATTCTACAGCTCTGGTATGATCGAAAGTCAGTTCATAACCTGTTTCCTTATTAATAAAGGTATAGTTATGACCGCTCACAGCATCTTCATCAAATTTAATTTTCCAAAGAGAGTGAGTTAAAGCTGCATCCTCAATTTTTTTTGCTTCCAGATGTAATGCACCCGTAGAATAATCACGTTCCATAGTCAGGACAGTAGTAGCAGAACCTAATGGAGCAACGCCTTCTTCTCCTTGTTCCATTCCGTGCTTAATCACCAACTGGTACCATTTGTCTGATTCAATTTTGTTTACACCGTCACAATGTATAGAAGTGACTGCACTTTTAACCATGTCGGTACGGTAAGGTATTTCACCATTTCCGGCATGATTCTGTTGAGCAGTTACCCCTACTGTTGCGGCCAGCAGAAAGCCAGCCATCAAAGTAGAAAACTTTTTGTTCATAATCAATAAATTTAATATTAATAATAGTGTTATAAAAGTCCATTTCACGGATCCGTTCAGAGACTGCCAAATGTTAAATGACGAGTTTAAACGTTCCTTTTTTCTCGTCATTTTTGGGTGTATGATTTGAGTTCATACCGGAAAGGTCGAATTTTGTACTAACTTTGTTATTCTGTTGATAAGAAAGGATATAGAGAAAGAAAAAAATATAGGGAAAAAGAGTGGTGGTTAAAAAGATTGTTGTAATTTTGTGACTAGAAAAAAGGAACCTTTAAATTAGTCAGTCCTTTTTCGTACTTCACGTTTTATAATTCAATAGCTACACATTCATCTCCGTCTTTAATCCGTTAGAGAAATATTAAAGGTCTTATATATAATGTACATGCGCGTACATTAATATTATTATTTATCGGAAGCAAAAAATCCATACTATTACGGCCTTTTCCATTTTCAAGCACAAAAATCCAAGAAATCCGGTCTTTCGGAGAATGTAAGCGCACCTGTTTTTCATTCCGCAACCAGACAACTTCTGTATCTTATATTAGGATACCATATTCTCATATATTATGATACAACATTCGTATAATATATGAGAATTGAGTATCACAATATATGATATTTCTGCATCTATACGGATAGATCATTCAGTAGTCCGTAACAGACTATGAATCAATCTCTATCCAAATCATAATACTCCATATATTCGTCATATTGCGGCTCTTCGGTAATGCCTTGGGCAAGGAACAGCTTTTTGATATATGCCTGCTCTTTCGGCCTGACCAGGCGCTTCTTTTGTTTACAGCGGTAATAGGTATTACGTCCCAGATGGGCAATAAGCTGTGATTTGATTGTCTCGGCTTTTCGCAAAGGGATATCATCGAACAGGCAGGTTATGCCTCTGGCGAACCGCTGCGGTTGGTCGAGCAGGAAGAAAGGACACTCTTCGCCGGTGAGAGATGCAAGGTGGCCCGGATTGATAATATATACACCTCCGCGCGTTTGAGGAACACGAAGCCACACCTGATGCCGAAGGCAGGTATCACGACGCACGCATTTCTCGTTGAGACAATGGGCAAAACGACCCGGGAATTCATCATAATTGAAATCTGCTTTCATAATATGTAATAGTTTATTGGTTACATTGATTTACAAAGATACTATTTTATATGACCTGATACGTAAAGTTGTTTCAGAATTTATCATTATCTTCGCCTTCAAATAATGTAAAAGCCATGAGAAAATCAATCATCCTTTTCATATTTCTGCATATCTTGTCTTACGCCTTCCCTATCTATTTCAAACATATCGGGATGAAAGAAGGACTTTCGCAACTTTCTGTCATGTCTATCTATCAGGATGAACTGGGCCGCATGTGGTTCGGGACGGAAGAAGGGTTAAGCGTTTTCGACGGTGTTCACGTAACCTCACATAAACCGACATTAAAGAATGAGAGCGGGAAGGAAACAACCGTTGGTAACAGCATCGACTTCATAACCGGAGACAACCAAGGGAATATTTATTTCAACTCGGATAATTCCTTGGTGCAATATAACCTGCGCTCCCAGCAGTTTGCCTGCCTGAAACAAGCAAGGGTGAATGCGATCGCTTTCAGCGGCGAACAACTTTGGGTGAACGCGTCCGATTCTATCTTTGTCTGGGATACACAGACGGAAGAACTTCATTTCCGCTTCAAACTGGAACTCTCCAACCAACATGCAACCTGTATCATGGTCGATTCCCAAAAACGCTGCTGGATAGGGACCAATTCCGGATTATATATGAAAGAGGAAGACAAACCCCTTGCCTATATCATTCCCAGTGAAGATATTTATGCCTTATACGAAGATTCACATAGGAACCTATGGATATCCGCCCGCATGAACGGACTTTACAAACGCGAACCGTCGGGTAATTTCAAACGCTTCCGCTTCGATCCGCACAACGATAACAATATATCCAGCAACCAGGTAAGGGGAATCGTTGAAGACAACTCCGGTAACCTTTGGATAGGAACCTTCACCGGACTAAACAAATATAATCCCTATAACGATCATTTCCAGGTATATACCCGCGACAACCTTCCCGGAAGCCTCGCCCACTCCTCCGTTTTCCCGGTTTACAAAGACCGGCAGGGAAGCATCTGGTTGGGTACTTATTACGGTGGCGTCCACTATTTCAATCCTGAAATGGACCTTTTCACGATTTATACGGCAGACAAAACAAGGAAAGACTGCATCAGTTTCCCTTTTGTCGGGCATATGACGGAAGATAAAGACGATAATATCTGGATCTGCACCGAAGGCGGCGGACTGAACCTTTTCGACCGGAAAAAGAAAACATTTACCTATTTCATGGCCGATCCCGACAGAAACTCTATCGCCCATGACAATCTGAAATCTATTGCCTACAGTGCCAACCGCAATAAGCTTTACATCGGTACCCACACCGGCGGACTATCCATATTCGATATCCCGAAGAAACGGTTCCGGAATCCTTATTTCGAAGACCCTTCGTATGCCGTAAAAGCCGGCGACCGTATCAATCAGATGGCCATCTGGAAAGACAAATACCTGGTTCTCCTGACGCAATGGGGATGTGTCAAAATGGATCTCGATACCGAAAAGATCACCCAGACTTTCGACGGAGGCAAGCAATACGGTAATCATTGTTTCCTGATCGACTCGCAGGATTATATATGGATAACAACAGGAAGAGTCATCAACAAGATCAACCTGAATAACCAGGAAGACAGGACAGTCTTTCGTTGCGGCGAAAACGGATTGGGAAACCAGCCGGTATCTGCCATCTATGAAGACAAAAAAGGACGTATCTTCTTCGGAACGCTCGGAGCCGGACTCTATCTGTATGATGAGAAGAACCATACTTTCAGTGGATATACTACCGAAAACAGTATGATCCTGAGCAACTATTGCTACGACATCAAAGAGTCGATACAAGGTTACCTGATCATATCCGGTGATAAAGGACTCTCTTTCCTGGATCCGGAACAACAGTTATTTAAGGTGGTAGAACTGGGCACCGCACTTCCTGTTTCCGGGATCAACAAAGGATGCGGACTGCTGGTCAGCCCGAATGGCGAAATCTTTGTCGGAGGAATAGACGGTTTAAGTACGTTCTTCGAACAGGACTTGTTCCGGCCTGCAAAAGACTACCAGTTATATTTCTCCGAATTGTATATCAATAATGAATTAGTAAATCCTTCCGACCGTTCACGGGGTCTCTCCGATGCTTTGCCTTATACGCAGGAAATAGAGTTGAACCACAATCAGAACAACCTCATCATCTCGTTCAACTCGAACAACTATATCAATACGTTGAAAGAGACGGCTTACGAATACATGCTGGAAGGCTTCGACAACAAATGGATCAACAATACCGACAACAGCATCCAATACACGAACCTCAATCCGGGTAAATACACCCTGGTCGTGCGTGAGAAACAATACGACACAAAGATCGAACCGCAAACGATCCGGATGGGCATCACGATCCATTCCCCGCTCTATGCCACACCGTTATTTTATCTCTTATACGTGCTGGTCGGCAGCGGGTTGATCTACGGCTTCTTCCGCTTCAAACAATCGCAGTTGCTGCTCAGAACTTCATTGGAGTTTGAACGGAAAGAAAAAGAGAGGATCGAGGAACTGAACCAGGCTAAACTACAGTTCTTTTCAAACATCTCGCATGAGTTCCGGACACCGCTTACCCTGATCATTTCGCAGATAGAACTCTTGCTGCAAAGCAGTTCGGTGGCCCCATCCACCTACAACAAACTACTGAAAATATACAGGAACACGCATAATATGCGGATGCTGATCAGTGAGTTGCTGGATTTCCGCAAACTGGAACAAGGGCATGTGAAACTGAAAGTATATGAACAAAACATCATCCCTTTCCTGAAAGAGATCTATCTCTCTTTTTACGAATATGCTTCCAGCCGTTCAGTAACTTATCAGTTCACCTCCGGGGCGGAAGATATCGAATGCTGGTTCGACCCGAAACAGATGCAAAAGGTATTCTACAACCTGCTGTCGAACGCATTCAAATATTCAAAACCGGGTGCTGCCATCGAAATGGTCGTCGAAGAGAATGACCAGGCGATCATCATAAAAATCATAGACAACGGCATCGGTATCAGCAAAGAAGATATCGACAAGATATTCGACCGTTTCTACCAGGCAGGAAATAACTCATCGGGAATATCGCAGCCGAGCACCGGTATCGGCCTGTCGCTAACCAAGAGCATCATCGGGTTGCATCATGGAAAAATACAGGTAGAAAGTACGCCGGGATACGGAAGCATATTCATTGTGCATCTGCCGAAGGGCCGAAGCCATTTCAAAGAAGGTGAATGCCAGTTTGTGCAACCGGAGAAAGAGATGATCCGCAACGAGATACTGCCGGAAAGCCTGACCCAGGAAATTCCCGAAAGTACCTCCGAATTATCGCTGGCCGAAACAGATGCCACCTACACCATCCTGTTGGTCGATGACAACGAAGAACTGCTCCAGATACTGAACTCGCTATTCTCGCCGGTTTATAATGTCTTACTGGCACGGAACGGAAAAGAGGGACTGGAGATCACACGTTCCCAAAAGCCGGATATCATCGTCAGCGACATCATGATGCCTGAAATGTCTGGAACCGAAATGTGCCTGAAGATCAAGAATGATTTCGACATCTGTCATATACCGGTCATCCTGTTGACAGCGCTCGGTTCGGCAGAGCAAAGCATAGAAGGTTTGCAGCGGGGAGCCGACGATTATATCAGCAAGCCGTTCAATGCCAAAGTGCTGCTTGCCCGTTGCAACAACCTGGTGCGCAACCGTATTATCCTGCAAAAGAAGTTCAACGAGCAAAGGGATTTCGATACGCAATCGCTGGCCAGCAACCCGATCGACCAGAAGTTTATGGACACGGTAAACCGAATCGTAGAAGAAAACCTGAGTAATATGGAATTCGACATGAATACCCTGGCTAAAGAACTGGGATTGAGCCGCAGCTCGCTTTATGCCAAGTTCAAAGCCCTGACCGGAATGACACCAAACGATTTCGTCCTGAATTGTAAATTGAAGCGGGCCGCCACCTTGTTGATAACCCGTCAGGATTTGCAGATTGCCGAGATCTCCGACATGCTGGGTTTTGGTTCCCCCCGTTATTTCACCCGTTGCTTCAAAGCACAGTTCGATACGACACCGGCGGAATACAAGAAAAAGAAGGCAGACTAATGCCTGCCTTCAACGATTATTTTTTCTTCTGATAATAACGAACCCAGTCGACCTTCATCTCGACCGGAAGATCTTCCGGGTTGACAGGACCGACCCAGGGGCCACCCAGCTGCATATCGATTAACAGATAATAGGGTTTGTCAAATGGGAATTGACCTTCTTTATCGGTTTCTATGCGGGGATATGAAAAGTTTCGTACATCATTTATAAAGAAAACGAGGCTATCCGGATACATTTCTACGGCATATACATTATAACCTGCCGGATCAATAGGCCCGGTACTTCCCTGAGGCGGGTCTTTCTTGATATTCAGGTTATGCGTATAAGTAGAATGAACTGTCTGATAAGCAATGCTATCATAATTCAGATGCTCCATGATATCTATCTCGCCGCCCGACGGCCAGGGATACTTCGCTTCTTCAAACGGTTTTAGCCAGATGGCCGGCCATGCCCCGGTGGCACATCCCAGCTGTGCTTTTATCTCTAACCGACCTCCATGGAAAGCACGCTTATATTTGGTATAGATGCCTCCGGTAATGTAAGGAACCGTATCTGTCGAACGGTCCGGATTGATTAAACCTTTCAAAACAAGATTACCGTCAACCAAATCATAACAAAGTTCACTGTCAGACATATATTTTGCCCACTCCGGTGCCCAACGGGGAATTTTCGACCAGTTTGTCGTATCCAACCCGTTTGCCTGGTCAAAGTTTTCTTCCCAGACCAACTGCCATTCATCTGCCGGTCTCGTATTGCAGGCAGCCATCATCAGAATGACAGCTGCTCCGCATATCCATTTCATACCTTTTCTCATAAGAAAATATTATTTCGACTCTAACTCCTTCTTACGTTTCAACGCTTCCATGAAATAGTAATCGGCATAGTTCAACGGAACATCTATTTCCGAGTTATGAGGAATACTGCCTACGGAATGCATCAGGAGAAAGTTACCATTCGTTCCCAGAGCAGCCCGGTAAGCCGGAGAGCCCAGCGAAGTCATGATACTGTCTGCATATGTCTTATACGCTACGGCATCTTCCACATCCATCGTACTGATTTCATATAAGGCGGAAGCAATACAGGAAGCTGAAGAAGCATCACGCGGTTCATTCGGAATGTTCGGTGCATCCATATCCCAATAAGGGATCAGGTCAGCCGGCATTGCCTTATGATTCTTCATGAAATTGAATGTTTTCAACGCCTGGTCCAGATATTTGCGATCACCCGTTTCACGGTAGCAAACAACGAATCCGTAAATAGCCCACGCCTGTCCGCGGCTCCAGGCCGATTCATGAGCATATCCTTGTGCCGTATGACGGTTACGAACAGAACCATCTTTCAGACTATAATCGATGACATGGTAACAGCTGCCGTCCGGACGGAAATGTTCCTGCAACGTACGGTCTGCATGAGCAATCGCTATGTTATAAAAAGAGGAATCACCGGATAGACGGGTCGCTTCAAACATCAGCTCCAGGTTCATCATATTGTCGATAATCACCGGACATTCCCAACCGCGTTCCGACTGCCATCCTTTATCCACATTCCATGACTGGATTACCTGGGGAGCCTCACGGAAACGGGTTGATAATGACTTGGCAGCCTGTACCATCACATCTTTATAAGACGGATCGGCCGTCAGACGCAAACCGTTACCGAAGCTGCAATTAACAATGAACCCGATGTCATGATGCCAGGTCAGGTTCTTGGCTTCTTCTATGGCCCATGTATATTTCTGAGCGAGTGGAAGCAATGCCGTATCGCCCGTCAATTCATACAGATACCACACCGAGCCAGGGAAGAACCCACTGCGCCAGTCTCCATAGCCGCAATAATAAACTGAGCTATCCTTTTTCAAAGTCACAGGATTCAGGCATTTACCACTGGCTTCAATGACTTCTATCTCGTTACCGAGCTGTGCACGGGCGAAATCGATATTCTCGTCAATAAAACTCTTTTCTACTGTTTTAGGTGTTCCCCCGCAAGAGATCAGGAATGCGGAGAAAGCTAAAGCGATCCAATTTTTCATTCTTCTTTTATTTATTGTTTTGTTTAATTGTAAATGTATAAGTCCCTGATTTCACCATTTTTCCGGCATTCAAGGAGAGACGATAGATTTCTTTTCCCCATACGTTGGATAAACGCGGGTCATCCAACGCGACTGTCTCTACAGACGGGGTGAAAGTATTTTTATCATACAGCAATTCTACCTTTTCTCCGTTTACATCTATCCGGACGATTCCTTCCGAAGAGACATCGATCTTACCCCAGGTCAGGAAATTGACTTGATTCGGTTCTTTCAACTCTTTCAGGATAAATGAATCCTGAATCTTCACTTCGCCCTTATTCTTATTTAATGTATACGAACGAACCCATTTATCCACCCCGGCTTCTTCAGGATAAGCGGTAGCAATATTAGCGGTAAAAGTCATCCGCTTCGGGTCGAAAGAAGTCGCAGTCGCTTTATATCGGGAACCAAACGACTGGGGCACTCCGTTTATCATCGGCAGATTATGGTAGTTGCTCTGCATTGTCCAGATCGTATACCGTTCGTTACTGAATGTCTGGCGGGTATAAGTGCCGACACCGGCATCGATAAATACCGGAGTCGTATTTGAATACAAAGAGAAAGTACCGGCATCATTATGATTATGGCTTTCATTGTTATATCCACCTTTCGCAGCCAGGAAAAAACCTGCTTTATTCGTCATATAACAAAATTCCGTTTCCGGATACCAGGTATAAGCCGGAGACTGATACGAAGGTTCCACCTCTCCCATCTCCTTTGCATACAGGAGACTTTGTAAGGTGCGGAACATATCTCTCCCGGAAGAAAGTGATTTTCTGGTTGACAGGCTGTTCAGATAAGCGGCATACTGCATCATCACATCACTGCCTACCGCCTTTCCGTAGCGGAAAATAATCGGGGCATCTCCGCCACCTTTCGCTGAAGCATCCGCAAAGTTAACCACCCAGCCATTCCCTACATAGGAGCGGGCAATATATTCACCCATATTTTTGATAATCGGCTGATCGAACAGACTGATCTTTCCACCGGTCCCGTCGTACAATAATTGCAGATAATCATACATCTTTCCCGCAGCATGTCCCCAATAAGAAGGACCTTCTTCGCAGGCACCGTCCGAATGAGTATAGTTGATGAATTTATCGACCGAGACCATTGTACGATGAACGGCTTCCGCCAGTTTCTCTTTATCGTTTTCCAACAGTAGGAAACATTGCAGTACATTAAAGTTACACCACGGATTCCAGTTGTTGACCAAAGTCCCGGGTTTGTAATTGAAGGCCATCCACCAGAAACGGTCTTCTTTCATATAAGTATCCAGTATTCTTTTCTGTAACTCATGGCGCAGGCGTTCGGAAATAACAGGATTTACTTTATCAAATTCGGTATGGAAGAAATAATAGGTCCAGGACAATAAGGAACCCAGGTCGCCGGCAGTCAGGTCGATCACATCTTCTTTATAATCGGGTAAAGAACGTTTTGAATGTTGTGCGCTCAAATGTGCCGACAATACCCAGGAAGTCATCTCACAGGACTGAAAAACACCATTGATCAGCTGATCGATAAAGCGGCCCTTTCCTTCTGCCAGTTCGGCCATTACCAGGTCGGCTATGGCTCCGTTGTTACTGCCGAAAGGATCTTCCATGATCCGCCGGTTTCCGCTACGTTCGTATTCGATATAGTCGGTTGCTTTAACAACTTTCCATTCATAACCCAAACGTTTCTCTCCTTGTTTGATGTAATCATTCCTGTAATCTCCCAGAAATTGCTCCCAGGCAGTGCGATCGGTATAATCCGGATAAGGAACCCATTGCCGGTCCATCAATAAAACGGATTTCAATTCAGGTATATCTGCCGCCTTTTGCAGCAGATCACGTTCGACATAAGCATTTGCTGATGCTATTATTCCGAATAGCAAACAAAATAAGGTTAAACATTTCTGTGTTCTCATGGTACTACTTTTTTGCTTTGATCACAAAAGTAGAAAGATTGTCTATAACAGAGGCGTCTATTTATCCATTTCATATGCACTTATCGTCCAAAGGCATGGATAAAAACAGGTCAAAAGGTTCTTTTTATTTCATTGTAAATAAAGGTATGTCTTAGTCTGTTAAGGTATTTGATACCACCTTTGAAGCAAGCTGTTTTCACATATATTAAAATATAACTTAGTCCTAATGGAACTCCAATCATACCGATGCAAATATATATGTTATTAATGTTAACGAGTGTATTAATTTATCCATTTAATATGCACTAATAGTCCAGCGCTTATTTGTAAAAAACGATAATCTCCCTATTTTAAAGCCTTTGTATATTTAGCCTCCGGATAAGAATGTTAACGATATTCAATAATAATAACAGTGATGATTTAATCATTCCAAACATCTTTTCAGTATCTGCAACGCAAATACCAATGATTTGTCTTTCTCCGCTCTCCATTTATTTATCAGTGCCTTACCTAAAGTTACCCTAAAATCCACACCGTTTTCAACAGTCATTATATACTAATTGATCTTCAATCCTTTCGCCATCCAAATCAAAAAAACAGCGTAGTTCCATTAGAACTATGTGTTTTTTGCCAAATACCCAGGCTGAAACTCACGGAAAAACAATCAGTAAACCGGGTAAACAATTAATTAATCATTAACTAAATCTGGTGTTATTATGACAAAGGATTTTAATCGTTTTTACTTATCAAAACAGATGTTCCTGGGAGCAACCCTGCTTCTGGCATCTGTAGGATTGGCAACGGCCAGTCCGGCAACAGGAACTACGGGTACAGCCTTACCGAACCCTGTTGCTGCTTCTCCTCAACAAGCCAAATACATTATTAATGGAGTAGTCGAAGATCAGTTCGGTCCGATAGCAGGCGCCAATGTAGTTGAGAAGGGAACCACAAACGGGACAATTACCGATATGGACGGTAACTTTACCCTGGAAGTATCACCTAATTCCGTACTGGTCGTTTCATTTATCGGATTCAAGGAACAACAGATTCCGGTAAATAACCAGAAATCATTACGGATTAAATTATCGGAAGACTCCCAGGCACTGGACGAAGTCGTTGTAGTAGGTTACGGTACGCAGAAGAAGGTGAACCTGTCCGGCTCCGTTACCTCCGTAAATGTCAGCGAGATGGCCGAAAGCCGCCCGTTAACTAACATCTCTACGGCTTTGGCCGGAACTGCACCGGGGGTACAGATCACATCCAGCAACAATATCCCCTCCAACAACGGAGATGCGGATATTAAGGTACGCGGACAGGGAACATTGAACAACTCCTCTCCCCTGGTTATTATTGATGGTGTGGAAGGTAATTTGAACAGCGTCAGCCCGCAGGATGTGGAAACAGTCAGCGTATTGAAGGATGCTGCCTCATCGGCCATCTACGGTTCACGTGCAGCAAACGGTGTTATCCTGATTACCACCAAGTCCGGTAAGGCCGGCAGGATGAAAATCGACTATACCGGTTATGTTTCTTTCCAGAGCCTGAACAAGCCATACGACGTAGTCACCGACTATGCCAGCTACATGGAGTATATGAATGAAGGGATGCGCAACAGCAATAAACCCGAGCCTTTCTCCCAGAACGTGATAAATTTGTGGCGTGAGAAGTCGAAAGACCCGAACGGTCTGAATGAGCATGGTATTCCGAACTATCTGGCATATCCTAACAGCGACATCTTCGATGTGTATGAAACCGGTGTTTCCCATCAACACAGCCTGTCAGCAACCGGAGGTTCCGAAAAAGTGACTTATTATACATCTTTCAATTATCTGAATAACCCGGGTATCCTGGAAAATTGCGGATACGAACGTTTCAGCCTCCGTGCCAATATCGATTCGCAGGTAAAAGACTGGTTGAAAATCGGTGTAAACCTGAGCGGATATACAGCCAATACAACTCCGGTCAGCGAGAACATCAACGATATCTATACCTACGGCTTAACCGGTGGAAACCCGGGTATCGCCTATCTGGACGACCAGAACCGGTTGGGTATCAATGCCAATAATGAAGATGACCCTCAGAACGCTACAAACAATCCATATAATCGTTTAAGGAATGTGAGCGGTAACATCGGAATAAACACGCTGAAAACCCGTATGTATGCGATTTTGACTCCGTTAAAAGGTCTGACTATCCAGGGTTCTTATACCTATGATTATTATGACAAACAAAAGGATTCGAAACCGAACTTCGTCCCGATGTATAATTTCCAAACAAATACGTTATATACGGATGGTGTGGGCCAGACAAGCATCTATAATTACAATGAAAAGACCTACAGGAATTTCATGGATGCCATCGCCCGCTACGAACGTAACTATCTGAATAACCGCCTGAGCACAAATATCATGATTGGTGCCAGCCAGGAACAATACAAACGTTCTTACTTCAGTGCCACCCGTAAGGATTTGCTCGACCCGTCACTGGGTGTAATCGGAGGAGCTATCGGTGAATCTTCCTCAACCGGTAATGTTACGGAATGGGCGATGCGCTCTTTCTTCGGACGTATCAACCTGGGTTGGGATGACAAATACTTATTGGAAGCCAACCTTCGTGCCGACGGTTCTTCCCGTTTCCAGAAAGATAATCGCTGGGGTTATTTCCCATCGTTCTCTGCTGCCTGGCGTATTTCGGAAGAAAACTTCATGAAAGACTTCACCTGGCTGGACAACCTGAAGATACGCGGTTCTTACGGTTCGCTGGGTAACAACACCCTGGGAAGCAACAGAGATAACGACGGCAACTACCTCTCGCAATCGCTGTATGCACAGACCAACTACGTATTAGGCCGTGCCGTGGCAATGGGACTTTCTCAAACTGCCATCGCCAATGCCAATCTGTCTTGGGAAACGACCTATATCACCAACCTGGGGGTTGACTATAATATGTTTAGCAATCGCCTGAGCGGTAGTCTCGAATTCTTCAATAAGAAAACAGACGGCATTTTGATTGACCTTCCGGCTCCAATGGTTCACGGTAACGCGACAATTCCTAAGCAGAATGCCGCCCAGGTAACCAATAAGGGGGTTGAGTTCTCTGTGAACTGGTCCGACAGAGTCGGTAAGGATTTCGACTATAATGTAGGCTTCAACTTCACTTACATCAAAAACAATGTCGATAAATTTAAAGGAGACGAACCTTCGTACGACGGAGCCAGAATGTTGAAGGAAGGACTTCCTATCTGGTCTTTGTATGTCCGCGAAATTGACCGTATCATCCAGACAGATGCAGACCTGGCACTGGTTGAAACGATGTTGAATAACCCGGAAGTAGAAGGTAAGGTCGTATTCCCTTACGGAGTTCCTCAAAAAGGTGATATCCTGTACAAAGACCTGAATGGCGACGGACTGGTAAACGATGATGACCGTACCGTTATCGGAAATGGCAAGAACCCGACCTTCACGTATGGCGTGAACCTGGGATTCAACTGGAAAGGCATTGACTTCTCTACATTGATTCAGGGTGTAGCCGGCATTAAAGACGTATATCTGAGCAACCTGTATAAAAGTGGTGTTCGCCAGGGTTACCAGATGAACCAGGAAGTTATCGACGGACGTTGGTACGAAGGCCGTACGGATGCCAGTTATCCACGTCTGCTGGACTATAGCGATACCCGTAACGAACAGTATTCCGACTTCTGGGTTGCCAGCAAGGCGTACCTGAAAATTCGTAACATCACATTAGGTTATACCCTGCCCAGTCAATGGACCAAGGTTGCCTATATGGACAGAGTCAGAGTATACGGCAGTTTGGAAAACTTCTTCACTTTCTCGAAGTGGAAAGGATACGACCCTGAAGTGAGCGGCGTTACCTATCCGACCATGCGTCAAGCTGTAATCGGTATTAATGTTACTTTCTAATCAGAATGTCTAACTAATAAACAGAATTATAAAATGAAAAAATATATCATGTCTTTTTTAGCAGCCTTATTTACATTGACAGGCTGTTACGACCTGGACAGGGCTCCATACGACCAGTTGAGTTCCAGTACTTTCTGGCAGACGGAAGACCAGTGTAAGCAAGGTCTGATGGGAGTTTACGCCTCCCTGAAAAACACCGACCTGTACGGTAAAATGTTTATGATAGACGTCAACTCCGATGTCGCAGCCGGATATGACCAGTATGAAGCCCTTCAGCTGGGAACCTGTACCCCGCGTACCGGATTCCTGAACGGCAAATGGCAAAACGGATACAACGCCATTCAGCGTGCCAATCTGGCTATCCGCAGCATTGGCGAAGCTCCTATCGACGAAGTACCTAAAAACCAGATGTTGGGTGAAGCTCGTTTTCTCCGTGCATTAATCTATTTCCACCTGCTGGACTATTTCGGAGGACTTCCCATATACGACGAAACGACCGATCTGGAAAAAGAGTTCAACAACCTACTGAAACCCAGAAGTTCTGCAGAAGAAACACGTGCTTTTATCCTTGCCGACCTGGAAAAGGCATTGGGCGCCGGACTTCCCGACCAATGGAACGATGCAAACTACGGACGTGTTACATTGTCAGCAGCCCAGGCCCTGTTGGGTAAGGTTTACTTGTACGACAAACAATACGACAAAGCCATCGAAAACCTGGAAAAATCCCAGGCCGGACATGCATTACATGATGACTTCGCTGAGTTATTCACTCCGACGGGCCATACCAGTTCCGAAATGATTTTCTCCATCATCAACCTGGGAGGAACAGGAAACAGCTACGGTATGCCTTTATGTTTCTATGCCGGAACCCGTAACTCCTATGGCAGTTGCTGGAACAATACGGTACCTTCCACCAACCTGGTCGACATGTATGAATACAAGGACGGACGCCCGTTCGACTGGGACGAAGTATTCCCCGGCTTCAACTCCGACAACCAGGTTAAGGAACGTGTATTCAGATGCACGGTCAACAGCGACGGTTCGGAAGTACTGGATATCCCGGCTGAATCGGAAAAAGTAAAAGAGATGTACGAACAGCGTGACCCGCGTTTATCGGCCACCGTTATCGCTCCTTACACAACTTATCTGGGATGGAACCGTAACCAGGAACGTCTGATGACTTTCATCTTCGCGAAAAACGAAAAAGGTGACGTTGTTGCCGTAAACGAAAATAACGGTTTCATGCGAAACAATAAGGGGGGATGGGAAACCTATTTCTGGAGAAAATTTGTACCGGAAGGCGACTGGAACGGACAAATTACCGACCGTGCCCATACCCCTGTTAACTTCCCGATTCTTCGTCTGGCAGATGTTTATCTGATGTTGGCAGAATGTTATAATGAAACGGGCAACCAGTCAAAGGCTGTCGAATACATCAACAAAGTTCGTGCCCGTGCCGGAATCGCCCTGCTGAACAGCGGTCCTTCTTATCTGGCCGCCAATACAAAGGATGAAGTATTCCAGCGTATTTTCCGTGAGAGAGCATTCGAGTTGGCTGGCGAAGGTATTCGCGACAGTGACCTGCGTCGCTGGAAATTATCCCATACTCTATTGAACGGAGATGAATTCGGCATCACAGGAAAACGTATGCTAACCCGTGTATTCCGCGAAAACCGCGATTACCTGTGGCCAATACCCGCTACAGAAATCGAAATCAATCCGGATTTGACACAGAATCCGAACTGGTAATAACCCATCTATTTCAAAAAAAGAGGAGGTGTGTCAAAACATCCAAAATATAAAAATCCCCCCTGCTACAGCTATGTGTGACAGGGGGGATTTTGTTGAAAAGAGAGTTTTGGCACACCCTCCTCTTTTTCCTGACTTCGTCAATGCGCCACCCAAATCATTTCGGTTCATCGGCGAAGTCAAATAGTGAGCGTATCGCCCGATGTTTATCAGTCAGGAATAGGGTCTTAGTATAAATTTCTTCATTTTCAGGCATCTTCACTCTGATGGTAGTAATAGTTTTAACGGCATCAAGTACCTTTCCTACGCTCAGGTCAATGTTCTTTTCTTTGATAATTCGCTCCAATTCCTTATATATTTTATAGACGACAAAGCAAATGCAAACATGTGTGCTTCTATTCTTCGCGCAGGCTGAGATACACGTGCGATCACAAGATGTCGCAAGATCTCGTCCAGTATGCGATTGAAGCCAATATTATCATAGATACAATCAAGCAGCAACTGAGTTCCGTTGATCAATACAGCATCCATATTGCCGACTACTCGCTTGGTCTCTTCGAGTTCTCGCTGACCTGCATAGCTGTTAATCCATCTTTAGGCGGCATCACACAAATTTTCCGTGTCTTCTATTGAGTCCGCGGTGCCAAAGCTCTTTATTTCCTCATACTTACCGGAGGATTTGCTTACTACAACGACACTGATAGTGCCAGAGCGGTTCTTTTTCTTGCGCACATACATGCCGCAAAATTACGTTTTTTAGCTTACGCCACCTAAAACAAAACATAACTCGTTGATAATCAATTCACGCCGTGGTAGCGCAGAAAAGTGATGAAGTCAGGAAAGAGTACGTCACACAAAATTACAGGGCGTGGGTGAGCAGATATAATGTCGCCCTGGATAGTATAGATGTTTTTCCGAAGACCGTCTATATAACAAAGAAAATACCTGCCCGCCTTTGGGGATTGGGCTGTCTGTCGGTTATGGGGCAGGACGATCCGGACTGTCGCCATATGTCGAAGTGGGGGTGTATTACAGGATTTGGTAATTTGATTTGATATTAATACTAAAGTTAGCCGTCTTGCTTGTGAGAGCAGGGTGTTTTTTGTGTTTAATAACATAATATTTAGCTTTGTGGTATGTAGATAAAATAATAAATTTAAAGTATTTATTAACTCTTTGTAGTTCTATAATCCATTTGTTTAACTTATTAAATTATTATTATGAAAAATCTATTATTTGCATCAGTGGCTTTTATGTTGTTTTTTGCGTGTAGCAACGAAACAGTATTTGATGAAAAGGATGATTCTACCATAGATGTCGTTACAAAAAGCATTAACGATAACGGCCCCTTTAATTTACATGATTGGAGAATAGAGGTTATTGGGGCTATTATGTATCATGGCTTTGATATGGGTCCATATTGGTCGGATTATGAGAGTAAAGGGAAAACTACATTCTTGACCGGACCTCTAACAATCGAAGAAACAATAGCACAATTTGGAGGATGTGTAGGATATAATATTTTAGGTCTTACGGATATTTCAAACTGGCTATATTCTTATAATATGCGTTATAATATTATATCTTTTCCTGGTCCACCTGATGATTCTAACACAGAATCTGATGGCTCTAAAAAGGAAGAAAAGACTGCGTGGGAGAAGCTTAAGGATAGGTATGAAGGAGCAGCATTTATAGAAGAGAACAATTGTCCTCCAGGATCTTCTTTTACTTATGCACAAGCTGCAGCTATTATGGCTCGAATGGATAAGCAAAAAGACGATGAGTTTCTGCCTTTTGTTTATATTAAAGCATATCCCTCTACCTCTAGTTTCAGTATTATATGCTGGAGTCTTTACGGGGCAGTAAACAACAAGACGACAGGACTTATTTATAGCAATCCTTATACTAGGATAGCTAGTGGCATTTTAGAAGCTTACAATAATCATATATACTCTGGGGTTACGTGTAGCGACCTTAATTAAGAAAGAGGCAGTCTCAAGATTTGAGCAAATTATGGGTTTAAAGGTGCAAATGAAATACCAAACAGAAGTTATTCGCCAATTGATATACCATTAATTCGTTATGCGGATGTAGTCCTTTCTTTAGCTGAATGTTTGAATGAACAGGGAAAAACAGATTTGGGGTGAACCTCAATATTCTTATACTTGGGGAGGTAACCATTTATACAACTGGGCTATTCCTAGGTCTGAAATTCTGATGAATGAAAACCTAAAACAAAATGAGGGTTGGATAGACTAATCCATTCTTATAAATTTCTATTTCATGAGGGTGTCAGATTACTTTGACACCCTCTTTCTATTATTCTATACAATCAACAAAGTGCGTGCTCGTATCGATTAGTATTCCCAACCCGGTGTAGGTGTCAAATTCGTATTAAGCTCTGTTTCACTCTTGGGGACAGGCCAAGTGTACCACTGGTCGCCAATCCAATCATAAACAGTACCTCCGGTACTCTCTGTTCCGCCCCATGCATGCTGGGCAACCTTTTCACTGAATTTTGTTTCTTTCAACGTACGCCAACGCATTTCATCAAAAAAGTTTATACCTTCGTTCACAAACTCACGACGACGTTCGTCACGCACATAGTTACGTGCAGTTGTCTGATCTGAGAAGCTGGAAGCCATAGTCGGTATACCGGCGCGGTCGCGAACTTCTTTCACCTTGGCCATAGCGCCAGAGAGATCATTCTTTTCAACAAGTGCTTCGGCCCACATCAACAATACATCTGCATAACGAATGATAGGTTCATCTACCGGATTCTGCTCACGACGCAGGTATTCCAACCCCTCACCGATAAATTTACGATGAATATATTTAAATTCAGCCTGTGCATTCATAAAACCGGAAGCATAATAATCGTTCGGTAACTCCGGATTGGCATTCGGTTCGGCATTTGCCTGATCTGCATAATATTTACCAGCAACAGGCCAACGGAACGTGTACCACGCTTCTGCCGTAGAATTACTATTTACCCCCAAATAATTGGCATAAGGTGTCACAACATTGTAAGCCAAGCGCGGGTCACGATTGGCATATGCTGTTTTTAAACGAGCCTCATTACCTTCCGGCAAATAAATAGCCTGAATTTCTGCGGGCAATTTGGCCAGTTCCGTATCAACTGCCTTCGTAACCGTAGAATGGATTTCCTTTCCATTCACGAACTTATCGCGAATGAAAAATACTTTGCGATATTTCGTGTGTCCTTCGGCTGTCTCCATATCAGTCACTTTCTTCCAATCAGACAAATAGTCCTCCCAAGCAAACTTTTTAACAGTCTGACCATTCACCTCTTCATAAAGGTTTACCAACGCAGGAGTCACCTGCAAGTCACCCCAACAGCCACGGCTATCTTTAGCTCCCTGGGTAAATGCCGCACAATACTTTTGTATTCCCGTACCATAACCCGTAGGATCTTCTATATACTGCACAGCCAAAATAATCTCTTCACAACGCTCGTTAGCAACCTTAAACAGCTGTTTGTAGTCCGGGAACAATTTGTAACCACACTCACCTACCTTAGCAAAGTCTGCTATTGCTTTATCATACTCCTTTGTCAACAGATATGCTTTACCACGCAAAGCATAAGCAGCCCCTTTACTTACTCGCCCTTCTCCTTGGATTTGATTGTCAGGTAAATTCGGCTCAGCTATAGCATCGCTTAAATCCTTAATAACTTGAGCCCATATCTCCTGTTCCGAACTTTGAGGCTTGTCACATTCAGACGGGTTCACCGGTTCCGTATACAAAGGTACCCCTAATCCGCCATTACCGAAAAGAATGTTCAAACGATCGTAGAAGAAAGCACGAAGCACTTTACATTCAGCTATCAAGCGCGCTTTTTTAGCTTCATTAATAGGAGCATTTTCAATACCAGCTATAGCGGCATTAGCCCGATGCACACCGTCATACATCCATTGCCATGTCTTCAAGAAAAATCCGTTACTGGGATTAACAGATTTAGTGAACAAGTTTTGCATGCCATATTCTCCCTGTCCGGTCATGCCAAACGCATCATACCCATAATAACCAATCATGGCATCGGCACCAATAATTTGATTTCCATGGAAAGGTCTCTGCAAGGAGTAATACACGCCAATAACGCCCTGGTCAACGCTTTCTTCGGTAGTCCACATAGTACCACTGGAAAGCTTATCATTAGGTGCCGTATCCAAAATATCCGTACAGGATGTTGCGACTCCGAAAACAGCCGCCAATGTTAACAAATTAAATATCTTTTTCATCTTTATGTGCTTTTAATTAAAAGGTTACAGACAGACCTCCTGAGAACATACGTGCAATCGGGTATGCGGCAAGCGAGCCCCCCAATTCAGGGTCTACACCTGGGAATCTATCGGATTTGAAAGTCAACAAATTTTCACCGGATACAAATACTCTCAAATTATTGATCTTTGCAGGTGCAACCCACTTCTTAGGCAATGTATATCCGATTTGTAATGATTTCAGCTTAACAAACGACGTATTATACAAATAGAATGTATTTGAAGGGGTAGTACCACCGGAAGTAAGCAGACGAGGATACTCGTTAGAGATTCGGGCATTCGGGTCAGCTGCAGGATCGTAGGAAGAACCGATGACAACGCCCTGCTCATTTTTAATGATGCCAGCATGTGAAGCTTCCGAATCGTAGAAATAATATCTGTTCCAAGCATCGCCAGGCAAAGCATCACCGGTATTAGTAATCATAGATCCATTTGCTCCTTTTGAATTAATGTAATGATAACCTCCAAAGCGTCCTGACCACATCATATTCAAATCAAAACCACGCCAAGAGGCATTGATATTAAAGCCCAAAGTAACCTTCGGAGTCGAGCTCTTACCGGTAAATTCGCGGTCATCATCATTTCCATATTTACCATCACCATTCAAGTCGGCCATGATCAAGTCGCCATACCATAAATTGGAACCATTCGAATTAATTTGTTTCAAATTATTATTGAAAGTATATCCGGCAGCCAACATCGCAGCCACCCAATCCAAATCGGCCTTCGTACGAATCATACCGTCACGAGGTCCTCCATTCGGATTAACACTACCGTCGGCCAACTTATAAGAACCGTCACCGGAATAAGGACGACGCAAGAAAAACTCATCTATCATGTGTCCTTCTACACGACGGGTATCACCTCCGGTAGAAACATCTGCCAAATTAGTATAACGCATTGTCGGATTACCCCAGATATCTTTGACATCTTCATCCAACTCATACCGCAATTCGCCTTTAAAATCGGTTACTTTATTCTTATTGAAAGCCAAGTTGATCCCTACGCCATAACGGAAATCTTTAATCTGATCGTTCCAACCCAAGTTCAGTTCAAGACCACGGTTAGACAAACTGGCTGTGTTTGACATAGGAGCACTGATACTACCCATTGTTTTATACATAATGGAATTAGTAAGAATATCCGAAGTCTTTCGCAAATAGAAATCAGCTTCCAAACTTAAACGTTGGTTAAGGAAAGAGGCATCCAAACCGATGTTATAAGTGGTCACTTTTTCCCAAGAAAGTGCCAGGTTTTGAATAGAAGATTGTATCAAACCATTTTGTACTCTTTCGTCAAACACATTGTTCACTTTCTTATACAAAGCTTGCCAGTCATAATTACCCCCTACGGTGTTACCCAACGAACCATAAGAAACACGAAGTTTCAAATTGTTAACTGCATTTTTGACGGGTTCGAAGAAAGATTCTTCACTGATACGCCAAGCAGCAGACCCGGATGGGAAAAAACTGCTACGATGTCCGGGAGCAAACTTGGAAGAAGCATCTGACCGGAAACTGAATTCAAACAAATAACGGTTATCATAAGCATAGTTTGCACGTCCGAAATAAGATAATATAGCATTCACCGACTTGGCACTACCACCAATGGATTGCATTTCCGCACCAGATGTTATATCAGTAATACTCCAATCTATCAAACCTTTCTTTGTTGCACTGAATCCTGTAGTTTCACCACGATACTGCTCATAACCGAACAAACCTGCCACATCGTGTTTCCCGAATGTATTGTTATAGCGTAACATCAAGTCAGCCGTATAACTGGTCGATTCATACGAATAACGATAAGTCGTAGCCTGGTCCAAGACACCTAATCCTTCTTTCGGTGTTTCAAAACTCTCGCGAAAACTATAACGAGGCAGGTTTTGAGAGTAATGTTCGTCTTGCCGGCTATACTGGCTCCAGTTGAATTTGGCTTCGGCTACCAAACCTTTCAAAGGTAACTCGACGTTGGCATACCATGTCGTATTGAGACGTGTATATGTATTCTGTCCTCCATTGGCTGCCACTCCTTGCAAAATATTATCCTTCTGGGTTACTTCCGGATGTTCGCTACATCCATACTTGCCATCATAGATAGGAGTCTGCCCGGGCCATGCCTGAAGCAAATAAGTCATAGACGTACTTCCCGGATCCTTGAACTCTTTGGTTCCATAGGTTTGTGTTCCGAAAGTAATGATATCTGCTATTTTTGTTTCTATATTGGCACGGATATTGAAACGTTCCATGCTTGTATTATCCAATGTACCCGGATTATTCTGATAACCCAGCGAAAGCAGATAAGTGGTATTCTTGCTACCTCCCGACACATTGACACCATATTTCTGATAAAAGGCGGGTTCAAACAAAATTTGTGCCCAGTCTGTATTCGGGTATGCCAACCAGTTTGGAATCTGTTGCCCTGTAACAGGATTCGTATAGATTCCGTTCGGATTCAAATCAGCTTGACGCCATTCTTCAATACTTTCAAGGCTATAATCTGGTGTATTGGCAGTCGGGTTGGCATTCAGCTTAGCAATATTGTGCAACTCCATGAAATCTGCCGTACTTGACATCAATTTAAAATCGGTAATCGGCTTTTCCTGTGCAAACATAGCATTGAAAGTCACTCTTGGGCTTTCGTCTTTTTTCCCTTTTTTGGTTGTTACCAAAATAACACCGTTGGCTGCACGTGAACCATAGATTGCCGCCGCACTGGCATCTTTCAAGATTGAGATGCTTTCAACGTCATCCGTATTCAGCGGAGCTATATCAGCAGCAACACCATCGACCAATACCAATGGGCTACTATTGTTGAATGAACCTTGGCCACGCACCTGGATACCGATACTTTCGTCACCAGGGTTACCACTTCCTTGAGTAACGCGTACACCTGGAGCCGCGCCCACCAAAGCCTGTCCGAGGTTCATCACCGGGCGGTTGGCTATTTTTTCCGCACTAACGGATGCTACCGAACCTGTCAGGTTCACTTTTTTCTGTGTACCATACCCCACCACAACAACTTCGTCTAACGCCTGTGAGTCTTCCTTTAGTTTAATAGTAAATGACGTTTGACTACCTACGGAAACTTGCTGTTCCGTATAGCCGATAAAAGTTATAACCAAAACAGCATTAGGAGAAACTTCCAGATTGAATTTACCGTCCATATCGGTGATCGTTCCGTTAGTTGTGCCCTTTTCGACAACATTGGCTCCGGCAATCGGTCCTAAAGCGTCCTCAACTGTTCCGGTTACTTTCTTCTTCGCTTGTTGAGGAGAAGCAACAAGCGCATCGGAAACGGGAATCTCTATTCCCGGATTGGCTGAAGCCAACCCCACAGATGTCAAAAGCATAGTTGCTCCTAAAAACATCCGTTTTGATAAATAAAAACGATTAAAATCCTTCGTCATAATAACACCAGATTTAGTTAATGAATAAATTGTGTTTGCGCACACCAAATCACTGCAACTTGTTGTGCAAGAATTTTAGCCCGTTCGTTTCACATAAAAAGGAAATAGTCCTAGCTGGACTGTGTCCATTTATTCATTAACTAATTATTAGATTTTGGCTCATCAGTAATTTTTTACAAATAAGAAAACAACTGAGAATAAAGCTCTTTCTCTTTTTGTTTTTCAATAGCAGAACAAAAGTAGTTTAGAAAAGTCGTTAGAATTCTATTATTTAATATTAATAGAAAAACAGTAATTGATATAACCTAATTTTGAGAAATGAATGTTCTATTTCTACCTGTCAGAACTTCAATAGTTAGTGCAAATTGACCATAATCTATGCACTATATTCATATACAGCCCATTACTATTGTGTTAATTTTTTATTTTTGGACAATAAATGCACCAATATTAGACAAAAATGTATGTTAACAGATCATACGATGTGTTACTTTTGTGCCGTACAGTTTTGTTTCATGATATGGACACAGTCCAGCTAGAACTACACTCTCCACAAAAAAAAGGATAAGGCATTAATCAATAACACCTTATCCCATAAACATTTCCTTATCAAAAGAACTTCTTACAATTCCTGTTTAAGGATTATTCTTTTAACAGAGTAACTATTCGGTAGAACAGATCTCGATAATTAGTTTATCCACCCTTCATTCTGAACCAGATTGCTATTTCTTTCACATTCCGTGCTTGGAATAGCCCAGGTATAAAGATAATCTCCACCCCATGAGAACGGATTTACGACAGTACCCCAGATTTCTTTGGAACCATCACCAGTTTTACACCAGTCACCGATCGTTCTCCAACGAATTTCGTCATACAGGTTAACACCTTCCAAAGATAATTCCCAACGACGTTCGTTACGGATACGGGTACGCATATTTTCCTGGCCACTTACATAAGTAGGTTTACCGGCATCTGTTGTCTGCAATAATGCAGCACCGGCTCTCTCACGTACAGAGTTTACCAAATCAACAGCTTCCTGCTTAAAGCCTTGTTCATTGATAGCTTCAGCCAACATTAAGACTACGTCTGCATAACGGATCAACGGATAATCCCAGGGGCAATATTCACGATTAGGAGTTTCAGACGATCCTTCCGCAACAAATTTGCGATACAGATAGTAGAACAAAGTCTGGCTATCCGTTCTCAGGTCATACGGTTCGACTTCATCCGAGTTGGTTGCCGGCCAACGCAAGGTATAAGTATATTCTTTTGAACCGATTGCCCCGTTATATTCAGCATACGGAGTAATGACAGTCGCTTCCAGACGAGGATCGCGATTTTCATAGGCTTTACGCAAACGGGCTTCATTTCCGGAAGGTAGATATTTGGACATATCAGCTCCATTTTTCACGGCCAGTTCAAAACCTGCACGCAGTTTTGATTTTATATCTTCCGAATAAGTATCCCACTCACCGACAGTATCGCGGAGGAAGAAAACCACACGTTCTTTAGGAGTCATCTCATTATATCCCGGTAGGAAGTCATTCCAGTTAAACGGCTTACCGTCTGCACATTCAAATGATTCCACCCAGTTTACACTCGGCAGATAACTATTCCAGCAAGAACCAAAAGAAACACGTGAACCTAACCAGAATTGTGTTTTGGAACCATAATCTTTGATACCAATATTCTGTTCCGAGAAAATCATCTCATCACATTGTTCATTATCTGTTTTGAAGAGTTGTTTGTAATCCCCCTGAAACAATGCAAAACCAACATCTCCGACTTTACGCAAAGCTGCTTCCGCTTTTGCATAATCTTTCATCCACATATATGTCTGTCCCAGCAAAGCATATGCCGCACCTTTCGTTGCACGACCATAATTGGCATCACCTTTCGCATACTTATTCGGCAAATTAGCACTGTTGATGCAGTCGTTCAAGTCGGAGATAATAACTTCCCATACTTTGTCAGCCGTTTCACGTCCATTGGTACACTCGCTGTCTTCCACCGGTTCCAGATAAACAGGAACACCCTGGAATACACGGTTCAGACGGAAATAATAGTAAGCACGCAAGAATTTGGATTCAGCGATCAAACGATCTTTCTTTGCATCATCCAATGGAGCTTCCGGTAAATGGGCTATGGCATCATTTGCACGGTGAATTCCTTCATACAACTGTTTCCAGGTATCAGAGAACAAACTATTGCCGGCAGTAATTGTTCCATTCAACAAATCCTGAGGATCACGGGCCTGACCGGCAAATCCCATAGCGTCTTGTGTAAACATTTCATGTGCAACCTTTGCCTCGCGCAATGTGGCATAGATACCATTCACACCCATATCACACATCGTTTCATTTCCCCACATGGCTCCGGAACCTACCTTATCGTATGGATTCGTATCCAACAAATCAGGTTTACAAGCTGTCATAACCGAAGCAACAGCTGTAACAACTAATATTTTATTTACTAATTTCATTGTCTTTTCTCTTTTTTAGAATGTAACACTAATACCCGCAGCAAACTGGCGTAAAGACGGATAGTTTGTAGTTGCCCCCATTTCAGGATCCTGACCGGGGAATGATGTTATGGTAAACAAGTTTTCACCAGACAGATATACACGAACCCTTTCTGCAGAAATTTTTTCTGTCAGAGTTACAGGCAATGTATAGCCGATTGTCAGATTCTTCAATTTCATATAAGTACCGTTGTACAAATAATAATTGCTGGTTTGACGGCTCTGTTTCGAGTTTTCTACCAAACGGGGAATATAACCATTCAGATTGGTTCTCGAATCAGTCGGATTTTCAGGATCGTAGAAGTAATGATCATTCGCAACCCGCTCAGATGTTGCAAAACCATTTCTGATTGCTACACTATTATACGGATCTTCTTCCCAATACAGTTTGAAACCACCGTTGCCAGCCCACAACATACTTAAATCGAAGTTTTTCCAACTGGCGCTGATATTGATACCATAACCGAACTTAGGCATAGCTGAAGATCCTTGGAAGTCATAATCATAAGAACTACCGTAAATACCGTCGCCATTCAAATCCGCATAAATCAAATCACCGTAATAGATATTATTCCGACCGACACTCTGGTTTGGCATAAATTTGTAACCAGCATCAATCATGGCATTCAACCATTTCATATCACCTTCCGTACGGATCATACCATCTTTCGGGCCACCATTTATATTTACGGAACCATCGCTGTTAAAATGGGTTCCATTACCGGAATAAGTATTCAATGTATAATATTCTTTGATCGGATGTCCTTCTACGATACGTCCCTTATCTTTATCCACAGATACATCACCGATATTCGATTGCCATACTTTCTTACCGTCTTTCTCCACCCAACCGGCTTCATACTTACCCAGGTATTTTGTTACCTCATTATGATTGTAAGAGAAATTGGTAGAAACAGCATAATTGAAATCACCTACATGGTCTTTCCAGCCTACAGTCAATTCAAAACCGCGGTTCGTAACCTCAGCCGTATTCATGGTCGGAGGAGTCTTAATACCCATTGTCAAGTGAAGGTTCGGAGTAGTCAGGATACCATCCGTTACCTTATTATATACGTCCAACTCTGCTGTCAAACGGTTATTAAGAAAACCGGCATCCACACCAAAGTTCGTAACAGTCGTGCTTTCCCATTCCAGACGCGAGTTACCGATCCTGTTCTGTGCCAAAGCAGCAGCCTGAGCCCCTCCAAAAGAATAATTATAAGTCTTATAAGTAGCCTGATAACCGTAATAGTCCTGATAACCATCCTTATCTGTAATGCGGTTGTTACCTATTTGTCCCCAGGAAGCACGGATTTTCAGGTTAGATAACCAGCCGATATTCTTCATAAATTCCTCTTCAGACAGACGCCAGGCAGCAGAGAATGACGGGAAGATACCCCAACGCGAATCGGAATTGAAACGGGAAGAACCGTCATAACGGAAGTTAGCCTCAAACAGATATTTAGACAGATAAGCATAATTCAAACGGCCGAATACAGAACGAAGTGCTTCGTCTTTCGCCGTACCGGTACTGGTCTGCATTTCTGTGGCTGCATCGGGAACACTGATACTCGGGTCTATCAAACCCTTTTTCTGTTGCTTATGCTCGTATTGTTTATAGAAATATTCGTTGTAACCAACCATTACATTCAAATCGTGACCACCTTTGAAGCTCTTGTCATAACGCAGGATATTTTCAAGCGTATATGTTTCTTCTGCATACGACTTCCAAGTTGTCGTCATCTGGTCCGGAGTCGTTGCTGTAGAAGCAATCTCACCATTACTGAAGGTATAGCGGGCCAACGGAACTGTATGTGAGTTATATTCGTCAAAACGACGTCCGTAATTAAAGTTGAAGTCCCAGCTCAGACCTTCCATAAACTTGATCTTACTATACATCGTTGTATTAAAACGGGAAGAACGGTTTTGTCCGTCGGTCTGTTTCAGATATGCCCAAATATTATTAGCAGTAGAACTTTCTTCGGCAGCTTCCTTATATCCCATTTTTCCATCATACATACCTATCAAACCCGGGGTAGTCTGGCGGATAAAGTTCAACATACCGGTATCAGCGTAATTACCCTGATCCTTATCGTTCATAATAGCATATGTACGGGTTCCCAAGGTCAACCATTTGTTTACATTCGCTTCTACGTTGGCACGCAATGTGTAACGTTTCAAACCAGTGTTTTCCACCAAACCAGGGTTATCCATATAACCGGCAGACAATAAAAATGTAACCTTTTCACTTCCTCCGTTCACGGACACGACATGGTCCTGAACCAGATTATTTTTATACATTTCTTTGTTCCAGTCCGTATTCGGATAAGCCAGCCAGTTAGGGACACCGTTTGCATTCAGGCCATTCGGATCTGCATTGGCAGCTTCCCAGGCTTCGATTGTTGCTGCTGAAAATACATCATTGTAACCCTCATTGAATTTGGCTTCATTGATCAAACGCATATGCGTAGGATAATCCGTTACAAAATCGAGCAGGTTAGATGGCTGAGCCATAGAGAAAGTACCTGAATAAGTTACACGGATCTTTTCACGGTTACCTTTTTTCGTTGTGATCAAAATTACACCATTGGCAGCACGTGAACCGTAAATAGCAGCCGATGCAGCATCTTTCAATACGGAAATCGTCTCAATATCCTGCGGATTGACAGCGTCCATCGAGGCTTCCATTCCATCGACCAAAACCAACGGACTGGCATTGTTCAATGTACCTGTACCACGAACACGGATCGTAGCACCGTCGTCGGTCGGATTACCTTTGCTTTGCATAACCTGCAAACCGGCAGACAGACCTCCCAAGGCTGATGATACGTTTGTAATAGGACGGCTGGCAGCTTGTTCTGTAAAATCTACGGAAGAAACAGAACCTGTTAAATTCACTTTCTTCTGCGTACCGTAACCAACAACTACTACCTCATCCAATGCCTGGGAGTCTTCCTTCATCTGGATTTTGAAGGAAGTTTGGTTACCTACTGTAATTTGCTGTTCCGTATAACCAATAAAAGAAACAACCAGAACTGCATTAGGAGAAACATTCAACGTAAATTTACCATCCATATCAGTAATGGTTCCGTTCGTGGTTCCCTTCTCAACTACATTTGCTCCGGCAACCGGACCAAACTGATCTTCTACTACTCCACTCACCGTTTTCTGTGCTTGCTGTGGAGAAGCCATGAAAACATCTGATTCTGGAACATTCATTCCCAGAGCTGTCGGACTGGCCGATGCAACTCCCACAGATGCAAGGAACATCGTAGCTCCTATAAACATCTGTCTTGAAAAATAATAACGATTAAAATCCTTCGTCATAATAACACCAGATTTAGTTAATAAATTGATTTTGTTTGCGCACACTAAATCTTGTCGACTTAAATGTGCAGGAATTTTAGTTTTGTTCGTTTCTACCAAATGAAATAGTCCTGTGTGGACTATGGACTATTATTATTCAAGAATCATTGCTTTTTTAGAGTCAAATATTAGTTTTCACAACGTAGATAGTAGTTTTGACAAATTCTATTTTTCAATTGGAGAGCAGTGATTATCATAGGAGAATGACAGGAGAAATTTTCAGCATAATATTAACGATGATAATCGCCAATAGAATAATAACAATCTTTTTTTATCTTGTATTTCTACCCCTCTTCATTCGGCTGAATTTAGAGATATCTTACTAACTGAAACAATCGGTCAAAATATACTTGGCTTATATACAAGCTATTATACATCTGTTAATTTTTCAGCTATGGACAATTTATACATATCTATTAGACAAAAATGTATGTTTATATTTTATACAATCTGCTACTTTTGTCCCGTTCTGTTTAGTTAAAATAAAAGACATAGTCCACACAGAACTATATTCACAAAAATAAAAAGGGATAAGGTATTAATCACTAACACCTTATCCCATAAAGACTTTCCTACTAAATAATTCCCAATAACCTTTATTAAATTACCATTCTTTTTGCAAGAACTACAATTCAGTAGAAAAAAACCATCTATTATGTTTACTTACAAGTCCAGTTTACGGTATCAGTTATGTTGTTTTTCTTCTGTATGCCACGCACTTCAATTGTATTTTCGCCGTCTTTCAGGTTTACACCATTCCAAACAAAAGTGGCATAATTATCCGGTCCCTGTACACCTATACTTTTTCCGTTTACGAACAATTCAACCTGGGGAAGATTAGAAAATACCATTATATCGGTCACTTTCGTATCACGGTCACGATGACGACGGTTAGCGATATAAACGAATTTGTCATCCTTATTCCAGTTCGCTTTATAATAATAGAAAGCATCCTTCTTCACTTTACGGTCAAAAGTAACCAGACCTTTGTCATTGATTCCCGGACGATCGCCTTCCGTACGGTGAGCGGCACCAAAGTCAAACAGGTTCCAGATAAACGATCCCCACACAAACGGGCGTTCTGCAATAGCCTCCCAGTTGCCCATATGATAGAATGTCTGGAAATTCTCCGGATGCCACCAGCCCGAAGCAACACCTGGTTTAATAGAGTCCTGCTGATGATAGATACTTGCCCCGGCACCATATTCACTGATACCGATCTTATAATCCGGATGCGCCTTATGATTAGCGTCCAGCCATTTTCCCATATCCGAAGGAGAACCGCCATACCAACCGAAATACTGGTTCCAGGCAATCACATCGGTTATTTTACTGATATCGCTATCGTACGACAGGAAGCTGGCAGCCGTTGTCGGACGCGTCGGATCTTCCTGATGAGCTAATTCATTCAACTCTTTGATATATTCAATCGGATTATCACCATGTGTTTTCAGTTCGTTGAACAATCCCCAGAAACAAATAGACGGGTGATTGTAGTGCTGGCGAATCAATTCTTTCAACTGTTCTTTACCATTTTCGCGGAAAGAAGGCAGATCGTTGAATCCCCTGTCCTGATAACCGCCCGGACCAATGAAAGGAATTTCCGCCCAGGCAACGATACCATATTTATCCATCAGATCATAAAAATAAGTAGCCTGCGGATAATGAGCCAAACGAATCGCATTCGTTCCCATCTCGGCAATAATGGCAGCATCTTCTTCATGGTGTTCTTTATACAACGCATTTCCGCGTTCGGCACGGTCCTGATGGCGGCACACACCGTGCAGTTTCAGATGTTCCCCGTTCAGGAAGAAACCTTTTTCTGCATCCACATGATAAAAGCGCAAGCCCAGCGGCTGAGTTACCTTATCTATTTCCTGTCCGTCAGCCAGCAATGTCACTTCCGTACGATACATAAACGGATCTTTCCGCCCATTCCACAAATGAGGATTTTTAATAGAAAATTCCAGTCCTGCGGTATGTATCTGATTTGCATCCACAGTCAGATTTATATCCTGCTGCTGCACAATCTTGTTTCCATCCCAGATTTTCACATTCACCTGTACCGGTTTTGCCGTAGACGAACCGTTTGAAACCAAGACTTTAGCTTTCACATCCGCCTGTTCTTTCGTTACATTATTTTGTATCAGATAAACTCCGGGAGAAGCATAATCGGTCAGTGAAATATTTACCGGATCGGTAATGATCAGGTTTACATCACGATAAATGCCGCCATAGAAATTGAAATCACCGACCAACGGCATGATATCCAGTTGCAAGGCATTATTCACCTTTACCAATATTTTATTCTCGGCACCATACTGTACCTTATCTGTTATTTCAAAAACAAACGCACCGTAGCCACCCCGATGTTCCCCCAGGCAAACTGAATTAACAAAAACCGTTGCGATTGTATTGACGCCTTCAAAACGGAGAAACAAACGTTTTCCTTTCCACTCGGGTTTTACGAAAAGAGTTTTTTCATAGTTACCCATTCCGCGGTAATAATCCTGTTTACCGGATAAGGCGTCACCGCTATTCCATGTATGAGGCAGATTGACTCTTTGTTCACTCTTCTTCTGTACCTGATGCGAGAAACGGAACATCCAGTCGTTATTCAAAAGTATCTCCTTACGGGATGCATAAGTAAATGTGCTGCAAAGTACCAGCAACAAACCAATAATAATGTGTTTCATGTTATTTATTTCTGATTCCGGTAACAAAGATAAAACGAACCTTTCGATAGGAAAGACACTTTTTGTCTAAGAAAAGGTACTTTTTTGTCCAAATATGCCTTTTTATGAATAGCGGACAGTAAAAAATTCATTAGCTTTACATCGAATCTTCATACTGTTCTTCATTACTCATCTATAGTATGTTAGAAGATTTTTCGCCCTATCTATTTAGCGGCTGATAATTGTCAGCCGTTTGGTCGATAATTATGAGCCAATCGGCCGATAATTATGAACCGTTCGGTTGATGGTTATCAACCATTGATTAGTTGCCGTAGTAATTAGAATTAGTAAGGCTGGTAAATGAATACAGATCGTATAGAAACCCAAAAAAGCCCGGACAAAAATCCGGGCCTTTCAGATATTATAATTAAAAATTACATCGACTGCTCTCCGCCGCCCTGATTATTTTCACCACCGCCTTTTGAGTCATCATTGCTGATACCACGGCGTACTTTCTTGATTTGTCCTTTCATTGTTCCGAAGCGGTAAGAGACACTGAAACGGAACTCACGGGCACTACGCCAGTTGGTTGACACATTACGGAACCCTTCCCCATTAGTAGTCATCTCCATCTTCATCGTTTTCCAGAACGGATTGTTTGCACCGACAGAAACAGACAATTTCTTTTTCAGGAAATCCTTACTAACATTCAGACCTGCAAAATAGAAAGGCGACTGCTTACCTTGTAACATGATCCACGGACTGAAATAACCGCCATTCAAGTTAATACGAAAATCTTTAGGTAGTGTAAATTGCGTACCTGCAAATACACGTCCACTAACACCATCTTTCTTCAAATCCAAAGTAGGAGCTTTCAGGTCTGTATAATCAAGTCCACCATTCATATAAATACGGAACCAAGTTGTAGGCGACCAGTTTCCATACAGAAACATACCAACTTGCTGTTTCTTACCTATATTATCATAGGTATTCCACATAGCACCGTTATATTGCGAACGAGGATCGTCTACCGGAAAATCTGCTGTAAAAGAATAACGTTCAATCGGATTATTTACAAATGTATAACTCAGACTAGCATTGATACTGAACTTTTGAGTAAACTTACTGAAGTTCAGGTTCACATTATTACTCTTTTCCGAATCCAGATTCGGATTACCCTGAGAGATATTTTGAGGGTCCACATCGTTAATATACGGATTCAGATACCAGATACCCGGTCGTTGAATACGCATATTATATCCCAAACGGATTTGAGTAGACATGTCTATCTGATAAGTTAAAGTAGCATTCGGTACCACATCAAAATAATTGGTACTGAAATCCATATCCGGTTTGCGAGCAAACTCAGCCTTTAAACTTGTTCCTTCAGCACGTACACCAGCTTTAATTCCAAACTTGTTTAAACGTATCAGGTAGCCCAGATAAGCCGAGTAAATATGTTGTGTATGGCGAAACTGGCTGTTATCCCGAGAATGATCCTCCCACATTTTCGTCGAATCATTATAAATCTGTTCCAACGTATTACTTTTATTCTGACGATTGATATATTTTACACCCGCTTCCAATGTCTGCTTATTAAAAAGTGGAGTTGTATAATCAATCTGTCCGGTATGTTCTATCGTAGAGGCATCATTAATATTCCATTTGGGATATTCATTAGACAGATAGTAATTAACAACATCAGAAAGTTCGGTATTACTTTCACTGTCGTTCGGAGATTGACTGAAACGATAAGAAACGGTCAACAACTCATCTTTTTTAGAAGTAGAATGCTGATAATCCACATTCAAATCTGTAGAACCGAAAGTTCCTTCAGAAACACTGTTACGATGAAATTTATAAATCGGAGATGAATTGAATTCGTCTCCCAGTGGGTTTAATACAGCATCCAACTCCGATAAGTTTTTAGATTTTCCGCGGAACAAATTGGCACCAACACTTATTAAATTCAATGTATCAATTTCATAACTAGCTTCCAGATAACCATATTGGAACGGTCCTTTATACTTGCTACGCCCGTCTTCTATTAATTTAGTTGGTCTACCTTCTGCCAAACGATCTTCATCTGTTTCACGTTCACTATGTGAATCATTCCAAGGTGAGTTACGGTTGTTATAACCATAGTTTGCCGTAAGCCCTAAATTTCCGACCTTCAATGAAACATATCCACCGCCGCCAAAGCTACCTAATGTACTTGCATTCGCACGAACCGTACCAGTATATCCCTGCATTGCATTTTTTGATGTGATAATATTGATAATACCTCCTACGCCTTCTGCATCATATTTGGACCCCGGATCTGTAATTACCTCAATATTTTTGATTGAACTTGCCGGCATACTCTTCAATACGTCTGATGCGTTTTCACCGCTCAACAGGTTAGAAGGTTTACCATTCATATAAATTTTGTAGTTTGAAGAACCCTTCAACTGGATTTTATCTTCACCATCCACGGTTATCATCGGGACTTTACGGAACATTTCCAACGCATTGTTAGTCTTGGCTTCCGGATCATCATCCAGACTATAGGTAATTTTATCCACTTCCACCGTTACCAACGGTTTCTGGGCAACAACCGTTACTTCATTGATCTGCTGGGTGTCATCGTTCATAAACAACTTACCCAGATTCAAGCTTTTCTTACCTTCAGACAATGTAAAGCGTTTTACGGCAGGAAGCTTTCCTAAAGATTGCATGGACATGATGTATGTACCGGGTTGTTTTAATGTGGTGGTAAACTTTCCATCATCATCACAGGCCAACAGTTTAATCGCTTTCTGGGGCGCATTTGCCAAAGCGATACTCAACGTGGCATAAGGAACTGTTTCATTAGACAGGGAATCAACTACCTGTCCCTTGATCGTGTAATCAGCGGCATTCTGGTTCTGCGCACACAAAGGCACAGTCATCATCAACACCAACACTAAGTAGAGCAGTTTTTCTTTCATCAAATTAAAAAAATTTAGAGGTTATCGATTGATTTATTATATTTATTACTAAAAAATAGTGTAAACCCGATGCAAATGTATAAGTTTCTACGAAACCTTCGTATTTAGCAGGATTAAAGATTTGTAAAAGATGTATTTTGCTGTTCGATTAGATGAATTTGTTTTAAATTTGTAGGAATTACTATTAATAAATATAGATATGAGAAAGATTTCAATCATTTTAACCGCTTTATTATTCATTTCCGTTATGAATGCACAGGATCTTAAAGTCATTAAACTCAATGCTCCGGACAAGGCTCGCGGAACAGCTGTTATGAAAGCATTTTCCGACCGTCATTCCGACCGCGAATATGCGGCGAAAGAACTAAGCGCACAGGATCTTTCAGATTTGTTATGGGCTGCCAACGGCATTAACCGTACAGACGGAAAACGCACGGCTCCGTCGGCTTTGAACAAACAGGATATCGATGTGTATGTTATTATGAAAGATGGCGCTTATCTATATGATGCAAAAGCCCATGCACTGAATCCGATAGCAAAGGGAGATCATCGTGCTGCCGTTGGAGGAGGACAGGATTTCGTTAAAGATGCTCCCGTTTGTCTCGTTCTGGTATCCGATCTTTCCCGTTTCGGTAATGTCGGGGATCACACAAAACTGATGGCGGCAATGGATGCCGGTATCGTTTCACAAAATATAAACTTATGTTGTGCTGGTATAGGATTGTCTACAGTACCCAGAGCAAGCATGGATCAGGCCGCACTGAAAAAAATCCTCAAGCTGACGGACAGCCAGGTATTGATGATGAATAACCCGGTTGGTTATCCGAAATAAATCAGACATTGTCAGATGTGAAACATTTTTCTACTTATACGCCAAAACCTTTTTTCACAAATGAATTGAAGATTATTATGTACATTTGCCGAAAATTTGACAAAATGCCTACAATTTTCATCGCTCTTTTTTGCGCTTACTTTGCAGGGAATATTTATATATTTATCAGAGGGGCACAGACGCTTGTGGCCCAGCCTTTCGGCGTAAAGGTGCTTCTGACAGTTCTATTCTGGAGTTGTGCACTTGCATTCGTAGTCAGTATGCTGGCAAGGAATGTAAAATATCCGGATGTGATGGCACATACCATACATGAGGTGGGAACCGGTTGGCTGGTTTTTACTTTATATATGGTATTATTCCTGGTTGCGTTCGATATATTCAAACTTTTCAACGGGAGTTTTAAATATGGGTTTTACATTTCACTCCTACTGACGCTCAGCCTATTAAGTTACGGTTACTATCATTATCAACATCCGAAGACACAAGTTTTCAACATAGTTATCAACAAGGTTGTCAACAGTAATCAACAACCGCTGAAAGTTGTTGCCATAAGCGACATCCACCTGGGTTACGGCACAAACAAGGCACAGCTGAAGAAATATATAAGCATGATCAATGCCGAACAACCGGACCTGATCCTGATCGGAGGAGATTTGATAGACAACAGCGTAACGCCTCTTTATGCAGAGAATATGCAGGAAGAGCTTTCGCAACTGAAAGCACCGCAAGGCATTTATATGGTTCCGGGAAACCACGAATATATCAGCGGAATAAAGAAAAGCGTTGATTTTATCCAATCGACCCCGATCAAACTGTTACGCGACACAGTGGTTACATTACCCAACGGGCTTCAGATAGCCGGACGTGACGACCGTCATAATCCGTCACGCTTATCCCTTCAGGCTTTATCGCAAAACATTGATCCGGATAAACCTGTTATTCTTTTGGATCATCAGCCGTATGACCTGCAGGAAACAGAGAAAGCCGGCATAGACCTTCAATTCAGCGGACACACGCATCGGGGACAAATCTGGCCGATGAACCTGCTGACAGACCGCTTGTTCGAGCAAAGTTATGGATACAGACAATGGGGTAACAGCCATATCTATGTATCTTCCGGCTTATCACTCTGGGGACCTCCTTTCCGGATCGGGACGAACAGCGAGATGGTCGTATTCAATATTGCATTCAAATAAAGCCCCGCAAGGCAAACAGGTATGAAAGTCTTTATTCAATCGATAGTAGCACAATTGTTACTGAATCCCTATATCTTTTGGAGGGGCTATCAGGCAATACCGGCTAAAAAAAGCTGGCGTATCCCTTATACATTATTCTTTATACTGGAACTGGCGATTTACTTCTTCGGATTTTTCTTCCGCAAGGAATTGCCGGATCATATAATGACCACGATCCAATATATCTGCAACACCTGGTATATTGCTTCCGTCTATATCACGCTTTCATTGCTGACGCTGGAAGTGCTCAGACTATCCGACCATTTCTTCCATTGGTTTCCCCAATGGCTGACACAACATTGGAAACAGACTAAGTTAACCCTGTTTTTTGTAATTATAGCCGGAGTATCTTGCCTGATGGTGAAAGCCTACCTGACCGTCGCCTACCCGATAGTCAAAGACGTATATGTCACTCTACCCAAAGGGAGCAGCGAGCGCGACAGCCTGACTGTGGTTATGATGAGCGATTTGCATATCGGCGAAGTGATCGGTAAAAAGCTGGTCCAAAGCTATGTCGCACTAAGTAACGCCCAACATCCGGATATGGTCGTATTGGTGGGCGACATTATGGATTACGAATCCCGTTTTGCCGAGATGGAACATATAGAAGATGATTTACAGCAACTAAAAGCACCGCTGGGTGTATACGTCGTAAACGGCAACCACGAATACCGCGCCAACCGTTTTGCCAAATATCGCTGGCTGGCAAAAACCGGAGCCGTACATTTGATCGACTCGGTCGTACAACCCGATTCAACCTTTTACCTGATCGGCAGAGACGATTATATCAATAAAAAACGGCAGGCTTTACATACGTTAATGACGGACATCGATACCACCAAACCGATTATTGTTCTGGATCATCAACCCTGGTCATTTGCAGAAATGGCCATGAACGGCGTGGATCTGGGGCTTCACGGACATACCCATAACGGGCAGTTATGGCCCTATCCCCTGTTAATGAAGCTGATCTATGAATGCCCCTACGGTTATCATAAAAAAGGTCCGACCCAATTTTATGTATCTTCCGGCATAGGCATAGCCGGCCCTCCTTACCGGGTAGGGACTGTATCCGAATTGGTTGTTCTACATATTAAATTCAAATAGAAAGCCGGAAATCCTTTTTCACAAAATAAAAAAGGGAATAAACAATTTTGTTTACTCCCTCAATATATCGGTCTTATAGATTCTATCCTACAGTCTTATCAAATACATAAGCTATATCACCTCCTTTGGTCGACGAATCAGCTTTTTCGTCAGCCGGTTTGGTTTCTCCTTCTTCCGGGGTACTTAATGTCTTGCTATATAATTCAGGGTTGCTAAGAACTTCGATCGCTTTATCCAGTACTTCGTCATCTTTCAGGCTTTCAAGCAGTTCGCCTTTCTGGAAATAATAGCGTTTTACGATTTCCGAAGCCAGTAACTTTTTAATCTGATCCTTATAAAGGTCGAAATCCCTGTCCAGATTTGGAGTTAAGCGGGCTTCCAGTTCAGTGAAAATTGTTGAATCCCTGTCTGTATAGCCTTCTAACTGGGCTACTTCTTTCAGGTTTTTCAAGATCTTTTCACTCTGACGGTCATAAGTGAAATTCTTTTCTTTCGCATAGTTTTTGAATGCTTCAAAATCCTCATCGGAAACAGTAAACTCTTCCACAGGAGGAATTGTCTTATGTTTCTGTGCCCAATCCGTAACAAAGTCCACCAGAACAAAATCGGTCACCAGATAATACATGATAGTCGGCATCTCTTCTTCCTCTATTTCAAACTCCGGACGTACACCGCCACCGTCACGGACAGGACGCCCTTTCGATGTATAGAATACAGATGTCAGGCTATCAGGAATAGCAGCCACACTGCCGTCCGCTTTCCTGTGGGAATAATCCATCTGCTGGATGCAACGACCGCTGGGGATGTAATATTTACTCATTGTTACTTTCAGACGCCCTTCATAAGGAAGTTCACGGGTAGACTGTACCAAGCCTTTTCCATAAGAACGCTGGCCTACCAATACAGCACGATCCATATCCTGTAATGCGCCGGAAACAATTTCGGCAGCAGAGGCCGAATTGCCATTGATCAGGACTGCCATCGGCATAACCGTATCGATCGGTTCATTGGATGTACGGTAAGTACGGTCCCACTGGCTAACCTTGCCTTTGGTCGATACCACCTCTTTTCCTTTCGGGACAAACATACCAACGATCTGGGTTGCACTTTCCAGCAGACCACCTCCGTTATTCCGTAAATCCAGGATCAATGATTTTATCTGATGGTTCTTCTTTAAATCTTCCAGTGCATTTTTCACTTCCTGTGCGCTCTTATCGGTAAACCCTTTCAGATAGATGTAACCGACACCATCGCCGCGAACACCATAATAAGTAACCTGGTCTACCAGGATCTGCTTACGGACCAGTTCCACTTCGCGGGGTTTCTTTTCGTTCGGACGCTGTATCTTCAATACCATTTTTGTATTGGGCACTCCTTTCAGCAGTTCACTGACTTCACTGGATGTTTTATTGCTCGTATCGACTGTATCGATAGCCAGGATACGGTCTCCGGCTTTCAAACCCGCCAAAGCAGCAGGCATACCTTCAAAAGGTTCGATGATATACACTCCCCCATCTTTCCGTTCCCGGATATAAGAACCGATACCGCCATACTCGCCGGTAGTCATTATTTTCAGTTCATCCATATCCTGTTCCGGATAATAGACAGTATAAGGGTCCAGACCACTCAACATGGCATTGATCCCTCTCCGGACTGTTTTTTCAACATCCACCGAATCCACATAGAACATTTCGACCTCTTTCACCAAAGCATTGAAAATGTCCAGGTTCTTACTTACTTCAAAGCGGTTATCTTTCTGAGCCTGTCCCGGCAAAATACTCCCAGCCAGGAGCAATAAGCAAAACAAACCTATCAATCTTTCTCGTCGTACCTTCTTAAACATAGAATATTTAGTTAATTAACGATGTAAATGTATACATAAAACCCTTTTCAGGATAATATCGCATCTACTTTTAACTTTATTTGTTCCCATTTGTCATCCGGGATCTGAGCCCCGATCACATCTATAATATATCCGGCCAGAAGCGAACCGATCCGGGCCGACTGTTCCAATGTAGCTCCCACAGATTGCCCATACAGGAACCCGGCAGCAAAATGATCGCCTGCTCCGGTTGTATCGACCGGCTTGCCTCCTTCTGCCGGAACGGCAATGACCTGTCCTTTACTTCCCACTAACGCACCTTCCTTACCCAGAGTAACCAAAGAGACCTCTACCATTCCGGAAAGAACCTTTACCGCTTCCTCTGCTTTCAGACCGGTAAAAGCCTCCGCTTCACTTTCGTTGGAGAAAAGAATATCGACATATTCAGGAATAATATCATCCAGCAATCCCTTGAATGCATTTACAATATTAAAATTAGAAAGGTCGAGGGCCACTTTCAATCCCAGTTTCTTTGCTTTTTGCATGGTAGTACGAACCAACTCTTCGTTTACCAGCAAATATCCTTCTATATATATACAGTTATACCGGCTAAGGATCTCCTCCTTTATTTCATCCGGCGTAATCGTCGGAGCCGGACCGAGGAATGTACCCATCGTACGTTCGCCGTCTTTTGAGATCAATACGGTACAACTGCCCGAAATCCCCTCTGTCTTTATAAAATAAGGAGACACGTTCGCATCCTGCAACGCCTTTTCATAATATTCACCAACCGCATCCGTACCGATCTTTCCTATAAAACCGGTATTTGCACCCAGGCAAGCCATTGCACGCATCGTATTACAAACAGAGCCACCCGGAGCCTGGCTTTTCTCCAACCGTTCCTGTGTTTTACGGATAGCGATCATCTGTTCCTGACCGATCATATCCATTGCCCCCTTCTTTATACCCACTTCTGCAAGCACATCATCACTATCTAACCGAAGTAAAACATCTACCAAAGCGTTTCCTAAGCCTATCGTATTCATTTTTTCAAATTTTTTCTGCAAAGATATTGCATATTTCAAAAAGAACCTCTACTTTTGCAGTGCAATTTCAGAAAGGCATACAACAAGCCGCTGAAAGATTGAAAATTCTTCCTTAGCTCAGTTGGTTAGAGCATCTGACTGTTAATCAGAGGGTCCTTGGTTCAAGTCCAAGAGGAAGAGCAAAAGACATCGGGAAAGACTGAAAAACATATTTTCTTCCTTAGCTCAGTTGGTTAGAGCATCTGACTGTTAATCAGAGGGTCCTTGGTTCAAGTCCAAGAGGAAGAGCGAAAAGACATCGGGAAAGACTGAAAGACATATTTTCTTCCTTAGCTCAGTTGGTTAGAGCATCTGACTGTTAATCAGAGGGTCCTTGGTTCAAGTCCAAGAGGAAGAGCGGAAAAGAGATACTTCAGTGAGGTATCTCTTTTTTATATAGTATCTCCTACCGGAATCGAATAACTAAGTCCGAAAACTATAGCTTTTGCAAAATATCATCCCGATGACACATCACTATATCAATCAATTGTATCCCAAAGAAACTAGTTTTATACATAATATGATCACTTTAATTTATTGCTAAGTCTAATAATTTCTTTATAATCATCTATAGTCAAGTCTTTATCAAAGACATCATAAGGGATATCTGGTGGAAGAAATCCGTCTTCTGTTGGAATGGAATGAGTAAAATAGTTATATCGTGTAGGATACATTATTGATATTTTTGAATTTGGCAATGTATCATACTCTATATCACCACTAAAGCTAAGAGGTTGACCTCCTTTTTCTCCAACAATAAAACCCATTTTCCTTTGCTTTATCAGTTCACTAAAGCCTATAGCTGCAGAATATGTTTTTCTAGCTTGAATAACGAACACTTTTCCATCAAATCCTTTCGATTGCCCGGGAAGTATTATCGGCATACTCAAAATGCCGGTAGTTTTAAAATCCACCAACAGTTTATCGGCCAGTTTCAATTTTCTTTTCACCACAAATCGCTTAAATATATTAATACCACAATCTTTCATTATCTGCTTAGGATCATGTTTAATTTCATTTTTAATAATATCCTCAACCTGGTTAATATTAACCTTCATATTATATATACATTTGTTTTTCCTATAATTTATATGATTGAGAAAATATTCACTAAAGCGACCAATCCCTCCTCCATTTAATCGAATATCTATAAAAAGATATTTAATTCTTTTTTGTTTTATCTTATTGAACGCAGTCGACAAAACCTGAGACAAATGCCGTTCTTCGCTTTCCAAATAACATGTATTATAAAAAAGCACAGCTATAGATTCCTCAGGAAAGAACTTAAAATGATATTTTAGAGGATCTTTTCTAAAAACTGCATTTTTTACTTCTATAGTATCCGTCTCTATTTCACCTGTGCTCTTACTTTGCAACTGAATATGATAGGGAGAATCTATATTATAGAAGGTTAATAAATAATTGGGCAATCGATAATTAGTAGTTAACTCATTAAGCAATGGATTATTTTCCCAACTTAGAGAACTACGAATTTCATTGATAATCACATTTGCATTGACGTTATTTATGGTTAATAATATTTTATCATCTACCAATAAAGAATCGTGATGTATAGAAATATAAGGAAAATAATGTTGACTATACTGTTCTCCCCATATTTGATTAGTCAATATTTGCGTATGTCCATCAGTATATTGATTCAAAGTTAACAACATCCTGTTAAAATCTTTATAAGACAATGGAGCTATAATTCTATTCATTATAGCATTTTCTAAAGAATCATATTGAAATTGATTATATTTTATGTACAAATTCGGATGCTTATTTCTCAATATATCAAAATAATAATCAATATCAGTCATCATTTCTTGACGAGATAACTTTTGGGCATCAGAAAATTGGATACTCAATATAAAAAACAAACAAAGTGTATATGTAAAAGATATTCTCATTTGTATCAAAATTATATTGTATGATGGAAATAAGACTCAAGACGATCCGTTTTATTGAAAAAGGCCGGTCCATTGTTTTTAATCAAAGATTTAATCGGGAAAAATATACGTTGCAATATACTGTAGTCTTCTGTTATTATTTCAGCAGTTCCCGTTATTTCCGGTGAAAACGGCAAATCTATGCCATAGCTTGTTTTCATACCATCCAGGAATTGTACCTCAACTTTATAAGTGTCTTTGTTCGGTATAGCAGATATAGTACGAATCGCACCTTTTAATATGCCATATTCCATATATGGATAATTATCAAGTTTAATATTGACTAGCTGGCCTGTTTTCACTTTTCCTGATTTGAGAACAGGTAACTCCAGTTTACCAATAAAAAGGCCTCCGGAAGAAGGCATTATATTTGCGAAAGTTTCCCCTTGCGAAATATATTGATTTTCAGTCCAGAAAGTAGGAAATGATATTTGCCCGGCATAAGGAGAACGAAGCACGTACATCTTATCCCATTGTTCTGTTCGATCGCGTAATGCTTCCAATTTTTGGCGTATATCAGTAAGATAATCCTGTTGCTGTTTGCGATAATCCAATTCAAGTTCCAACAAGTTTTGTTTCAATTGGGATAGTTGTGTTTTTATATTTGCCAGAGAAGCCATATTTCCTTCCTGAGAAATCCTCTTCTGAAGTAACACACTTTTAGATTGCTCCATTTCCATTGGAGAAATTATTTGCTTTTCATGTAAAGAAGAATCCCTTAAATAATCATTCCGGGCTAACTTCATCTCATTATCGAACAAATCGATTTGATTTTTGGCATGGATTACATAATTATTCATATATTCAATTTGTTCTTCCAGTATTCTTTTGTTTTGAGCATGATAATTTAGTTCTACAAATTTGCTGTAATTCACAAGTGCCATTTTGAGATCGAGAAAATAAGGCATAACTTCACCTAACTGCTGCTCTTTGCTAAAAATCGTATCAACAAGACTTATCAATTCCGGCTGACTGTTATTATTGATCCAGGCATTTAACTGCAACATATCTTTTGCAGAAGACGCACTTTCCTGTATTGCCAACAATTGGTTAACCGTAACAAGATCCTTATCTTTAATGTCCAGATTGACTAAACGCCCTCCAACTTTAGAGACTAAGGCTATCGATGGATATTCGGTCGAAATAACAATCTTTGCATTGACAATATCCGGATATCTGAACATGGAACTACCAATCAGCAACACCAGAAAGATGACAAACATAACTGTTATCCCTGTTCTCATCAACCAATTAGGTGTTTTCCCCAGAATGGCCTCTATTTCGTCACTCCTTACGTTCAATTTTATTGAATTATCCTCCGATTCCATATTAGTTTGCCAGTTCTAATTGGTTTTTAACTAAGTCATAATAATAGCCATGTTGTTCAACTAATTCCGTATGAGTGCCTTCGGCTACAATTTTACCATGATCAAGAACAACTATTTTATCAGCCTTCTTTACAGTGCTTAACCTATGGGCAACTATTACGACAGTACGCCCCTGATAAAAATCCTGAAGATTATCAATAATAATACGCTCATTATTCGCATCCAAGGAATTAGTTGCTTCGTCTAAAAAAATGTATTCCGGATTTTTGTAAACAGCACGCGCTATAAGAATACGTTGTTTTTGCCCTTGGCTGATCCCGCTTCCTTCCTGCCCGATCTTTGTATTGTAGCCAGCTGGCAGTTCTTCTATAAATTCGTGAATATTGGCTACTTTTGCGGCATAATAAAGCCTGGTGGTATCCACTCTCTCGTCACCGATTGCTATATTTTCTGCAATTGTATCGGAAAAAAGAAAACCATCTTGCATAACGACGCCACAAACAGATCGCCAATAATTAGTATCGATATTTTTAAGATTAGTAACACCCACATTTATTCCTCCGGATTGTGGTTCATAATACCCAAGAAGCATTTTCAATATGGTTGTTTTCCCACTACCGCTTTCCCCTACAATTGCTGTCACTTTATTATAAGGAAAAATAAGATTCAGTTTGTCCAATACAGGAGTAGATGAAGGGCCTAAATAACTAAAAGAAAGATCTTTCAATACCAAATCTTTGTTCCCGGGTGATAAATTCTTCTGACGGGTTTCATTCATCTTATCTTCATCCTCCCGGAAATGTACTTCACCAAGTCTTTCCAAACTTATTTTTGCATCCTGATAAGAATGCACAAAACCTATAAAATTTTCGACAGGAGCTTTTAGCTGCCCAATAATATAGGATAGTGCCATCATCATACCTAATGTAATCCGCCCTTCTATAACCAGATAAGCAGAAAAAACAGATAGCCCAATATTCAAAATATTAGAAATAAAGAATGCACCAATACTTTGTATCTGGCTAACAGTCAATCCTTTTATACTTACTTCAAATAACTCAGCCTGAATTGTCTCCCATTTCCATCTGATTTTACGTTCACAACCGTTCAACTTTATTTCTTCTGCTCCCGTAATCAGCTGAATGATACTGGACTGATTGCGGGCAGATTTATCGAAGCGTTTAAAATCCAACTCTCTACGTATCCCTAAAAAGAGCATTACCCATCCTACATAAACTGCGTGTCCCAATACGAAACAAACCAACATCCCAATATTATAGTATCCTAAAATAATAGCGAAAATAAAAAAATTGAAAAAAGAAAATAGTGTACTTAAAGATGTTCCTGTAAAAAATTCCTGAATCCGTGAATGATCACCTATGCGCTGCATTATATCTCCAGTTTTTTTAGACTCAAAAAAATTAATCGGAAGTTTCAGCATTTTGGTGATAAAATCGGAAATCAAAGAAATATTGATACGGGTGGTTACATGCAAAAATATCCAACTTTGCACAAACCCCACAGCTAATTGACTGAAAGATAGAACAAATTGTGCGACTAATACGAGAATAATAAAGTTCAAATCACTATTCAAGACACCAAAATCGACCATTGATTGAGTAATGAAAGGAAAAAGCAACTGAATAATCATTCCCATCACCATTCCTAAAATCACCTGAAAAAAAAGTTTTTTATGAGGTTTTATATAGGAGAAAAAATGTATCAAACTATATTTTTTTGATTTATCTATTTCTGACTCACTGTCTGATTCATAAAAAGATAAAGAAGGAGATAGCATCAGTACCATTCCCTTATCTTTTTCATTCTCTTTTGTACTGATCCACCCATCTAAAAATTCAGCGACCGAATAGGTAACTAGACCGAAAGCTGGATCAGCAACATATACTTTCCCTTCAAAACCTTTTTTTTTCAGTTTGACTTTGATTTTATATACTACTACAAAATGATCTTGTCGCCAATGAATTATACAAGGCAGAATGACCTCTTTCCGCAATCTATCGAAACTAGTCCGAAGTCCCATACTCCGAAACCCAATCTTTTCAGCAGCATCGGAAATACCAAGCATCGTAACACCGTTCCTATTCGCGAAACACAAATCACGCAGTTTATATAATTCAAATCTCCTACCATAGTAAGCTGAAACCATGCGTAAACAGCTTGGGCCACAATCAGAAGAATCATGCTGTCGAAAAAAAGGGATTTTTTTCATTCTATTACACAAAATTAATCTATAGACAATGCCTTCATTTTATTTTTATAATATTCAATGATAACAGTTTCAGGAGGGATCTCCGAATATTTTAGACTACAAATCTCTGATAAATGTTCTTTAGGAGTTTCTACAAGTTTTTGTGTGCATGGTCCCATACATAAAGGTAAATATTTACACGGAAGACAGACCTCATTTTCAAATGTTGCTTTTGCATATCGCTTAATAACTTTTTGTTGATCCCAATGTATAGTTCCATCATCATTGAAAACACCTACTTGATGCTCTTTCGTAAAAGATCTTGCAGTACAAAAGTATAATGTTCCATCATAATTAATTTCCAAATGATTAAATCGATCAGCATAGCATTTATAATAAGCACCAATTTGTAAAATATTAGCGGGTTCACGTACTTTAAATCCCATATTCCTACAATGATCATAGAGATCTAATCTCCTTTCGTTTTTAACTGGATTATCCTTTACTGTTTGCCATACTCTTTGAAAATTAGGAGTAATTTTTGTTCTATATTCAGTGGGAATATTAGAAAATATTTCTTCTATCAGACAATCTTTCAAAGTCTGATTATCATAATTAATACGCAATGTAATTTGCACATCATCTATATTCTTACACAAGTCATTTATATTGTTCATTATTCCATCATAACTAGGAGCCCCTTTTTCATTTCTAATTTTATTATGCCTATTCTTAACTCCATCTAGTGTTATTTGAAAGTGTTTCATTTCTATTTCTTCCATCTTTTCTATCATACTAACATTTATTTTTGAAGCATTCGTTGTTATTGATGACGCAAAGGGAATGTTATGAAAAACACACAAGTTAACCGCAAACTTAGAAATGGGATAGACAACTTCATCAAAATACAACAGCGGTTCCCCTCCAAACCATGAAATATGGACCGAAGATACACGATCAGATACAATCTTATGCTTTATATATTTTTCAATCTTACAGATAATATCCTGATTCATATGCCCTTTTGGATGTTCTTCATAACAATACCAACAATGAAAATTGCATTCTAAAGTAGGATTTATTATTATATTTAGAGCCTTATTATCAATTGTTGCAAGTTTATTTCTATATCGGAGAATATCTATTTCATCTAGATTTTTTTCAATGATAAACCCCCAATCAATAAAGCGTTTAAATACTGAATTATATTTAATTTCAAAGGATATTAGATCAGACAATAACACCTGCATATTATTATGTTCTTTTTCGGATAACGAAAAGACCTGGTTTGTAATACCATTAAAGTAAATGTAACGATCATTATCTTTTACATAATAATTATACGAACTCAACTTATACATAGACTCTTTTTATTTAATGTTACGACATAATTCAATTATTTTCAAATAATCTTCTAAATCAAGTTTTTGATTAAAGACTTCATAAGTTACATCCGGAACAAGGAAACCATTTTCATTTATTCCGTAGACAGGGGAATTATACTTATATTCAGACATTGCACATACCACATTAATTCCAGAATGAGACAATGTATATACTTCTGCATTCCCACAATAGTCAATAGGAGTACCAGCCATTTCTCCCACAACAATTCCTGCTTTACTTCGACGAAAATTAGTCACAAAATCAATTGCTGCAGAATAAGTATTCCGAGACTGAATGAGAAATACTTTTCCTTTAAACCCCTTTTTATTTCTAGGATAAACTATTTTATCCCTTAACACTCCAGTTTCCATATAGTCTAACATAGCATTATTAAATCGTCTTACTTTATAATTCAAAACCCACCGCCTCCAAAAAGATTCTTTTGAGATCTGTTCTTTCCACCCTCTTATCATGTTCTCTGCATCCAATTTTGCCCTTGATTTATTTACACGATAAGTTATACCATCAGTTATTTTTTTTGTATTCAAATATTTTAAAATAAATCTATTATATTCTGTACTACCTCCTCTATTTTTAGTCACATCAATAAATAAATATTTAATACATTCTCTATCCATTATATCAAAAGCAGTAGATAAGGCTCGTTGAAACAACTCTATATCAGATCCAATATTACAAGAATTATAATAAAACACTGCGATAGATTCCTTTTCAAAAAAAACAAAATTAAATGTTTGTTTATAATCAACCACATTAAGTATTTTATTTTCTTTCACAATATCCTCTCTTATTACATTTGTATCAATTTCCTTTGAGCGAATAAAATAAGGAGGATGTATATCATAGAAAGAAGAAAAGAAAAATGGCAAATTGGAATTAATATATTTTTCCTTTAACAAAGAACTATATTCCCAACTAAGATTGGTTGAAATTTCTGACACAACATCTTTAACATCCTTATTATTGACTGACAGCACTATTCTTTTTTGTAGAAACAAAGAGTCCTCCTTTATTAAAAAATAAGGCAAGCTATCCTTTTTATGGATTTTTCCCCAAATTTTATCTGTCAAAACTTGAGTATGGCTATCTGTAAAACCGTTTATCCTTAACAATAGACGATTAAATTCTTTACAATCCATCGAGTCAACAACCTTTTCAATCAACTTTTGCTGCAAAGAATCAAATTGTATTGGAGTATATTTTTTATATAGATTCGGATGTTTATTTTTCAATATTTCAAAACAAGAATCGATATCAGATACCATCTCTTGATGAGTTAGCTTTTGAGCATAAGAAAAATGTATATTCAATATAAGAATAAAAGAATAATATACAAATAAAAATTTAGACCTCATTTATTTTAACCTCCACTTATTATTTGTTCATAAAATCATCAGATGCATCCAATCAACAATCTTTAAATCAATCATATAACCTAGAAATACACCAATAGTAAAAGGTTTTAATCCTCAGATTTTCCTAATCAAGTTTCTTAAAATTGATCAGGAGATATTCTTCAACACTATGAAAATAAAGAAAACATATCATATTAAAACTTATACATTGCTATTGGTTGAAACAAGTCCTACCCTTTCAATACATCTTTATGATCCACAATATCCATGATCTGAATAACGTTTTCATAGTAAACAATATTAAATCATCAGATATCAACCTTTTGTATTCAACTTTTATTACATATTCTATTGTTGAGAAATCCAATTTAGAAGATGTATTGAAAGGATAAGAAGAAGTTTGGGATTAAAGAGTATTTTGGGGTATTTACCCTACTCCTAATCCGCTTTTCTGTACATCTAATTAGATCTACAATAATAAATTATATTAAATATGCATTCTAATGTTTGATAACTAGTAAAGATCATTATTCAATATAATTCCTACTATTTAAACAAAGCATTCAAACTCTAAAGTTGTTAACTTATAGATTAAGCTAGAGTAGGCTTAGTTTGAGTAGGTTTAGGAATAGTGGGTAATTCCAATGATGCTGTAACACAAATGATCCCATTTTCAGGACACGCAGCTCCTGGGTTTACTACTACACAATGACATTTTTCTTTACAAACCCCAATGTATATACTATTTACAGAAGGTTCACTTCCACCCACAATTTTTCCCATTCTCATCGTATTTAGAGATTCTTCACTAAACAACTCTGTCGCTTCATCAAACGCGATGTTTAGCTCAAGAGCAACTTTTTCCTTGTTTTTAAATTCTTGATTATTCATAAAAACTCCTTTTTTAAATATTAGACATATTATATTTCTGGATTTCTCTATTTACTGATAAATAATCATTAATAGAACAATTGAAAATCGTCCGATAATAGGATGATTGTTCTCTGATAAAAAGCCTATCCTCTACCAATTTTTCAATAGTCTGTTCATACAAAGCCGGAATCTGTTTTTCCCAGAATTCAAACACTTGATATTTTTCCTCTCGCGGCAAAAATAACTCTGCCACCAAAAATTTATTATAGAGAAGATCTATATCTTCCGTCTTATAGGGAAAGCTATTCCGGTATAAATGCCCTGCTCCAACATGTTTCAGTAATCTGCACCTTCCACCTTCCATCCATACCTTTATCGAAATAAACTGTTCATCCAAGCCATAGGCACGTAACCCCTTCAATCCACCCAAATATTTCCAATAAGATTTATTGCTGGCATAAGCTGCCCCTAATAAACAAACAATATCAACTACATTTTCTTCCGGATCAGGATCTTTCGTGTTCCATTTAGCCTGCATATCCCCATTCTCGGAAAGATCTATGTAAGCACCGTATGTTGTAGCCCTATTTGTTTCGATTACATCGTTTCCATCCTCATCTTTTTTAAAAGATATAGATTGGCAACAAAATAATGCCCGCTTATCCTTATGAAGTTCTGCAACAATTAATTCCACCCAATCTGTCTGAAAAAAACGCATATGTCCATCCAATAACAAAAAGAATTCAGTCGGAGAGAGATCGATGCCTTCATCTCTTGATGCAGCGACTCCTTTTCTCTTAGGGTGATGTATATAGGTGGTCGCAAACTCATTCGCAACAATCTCATAATCATAGCCATCCTCTGAAGCATCATTAATCAAGATGATGTTTATTTCATCACCGGCTGTTTCCCGCAAATTCTTTACGGTATTATATATTTCTTCTCCTTCATTTAAGAATGGAATAATTACAGTTAATTCATTCATATAATCAGTTTTCAATAAAATGAGACATCATCTCACAATAATCCTTCAATTCTATTATTTGTTGATTGTAAAGATCATTCAATATACTATTGATTGAGCAGAGCCTCACATATTTCAGATTGTCTCTATTCAACAAATAATTAATTACATCTTTACGTATTATATATGAGTTATTACGCATTTGATCATCAAAGACTACACTGATTTGCTTATCATGTGTCCGATAATAATATAAGATTTGCGGCAGATTGCACAATTTACCTCCTGCTAAAACAATATCTGCCCACAACCTATAATCTTCAGCATATATAAATCGCTTATTATAACGGATATTATGCGTTCGCAGAAAATCTGTCCTGATCACTCCTATGGTAAAGCAATTTACCTTAGTAAAAGCTAATTCTATTTCGTCAGAATCCAAAATCATTGGAATATAGGTGTCCTCACTCGCTCCAAAGCGTTTAAGACCGGCTCCACAAGCCGTTATCTCAGGATTATACTCCAAATAATTATATTGAATCAATAATCTGTCAGGATGCATCTTATCGTCCGCATCCATCCTTGCGATATATTTACCTTTTGCATGGTCCAACCCGGCATTTAAGGAATCTATAAAACCATGAGAATTATTAATCAGAGTTATACGTTCATCGGTATATTTTTGAACTATTTGCACACTATCATCTGTTGAGCCATCATTAATCAAAATCAATTCAAAATCCTGAAAAGACTGATTTAAGACACTCTCTATGGCTTCTCCTATGTAGTATTCTACATTATAGAAAGGCATACAAACAGATATGGCCGGTTCTTTTCTCATAGAATACTTATTTAGAATTGACCGAGAACAATAAAATCAACGTGAGTAGACGATACAAATCTAACAAATATTATTTGTGTATTTCATTTTATTCAGGAAAGGTCAAGATCATGGTATATGTTACTTAACATCAAATCAGAATCTTGTTTTTTAAAGCAGTTCTTACCTCCATATAAATATACATTCGCATTTATCATTATAATTCACAGATATTTATTAGAGCAGAGATAAGAAAATGAATTACAGCAATTTAGTCATCACATTGGATTACATTCATATTATTAATAAACGATCTACTTCGCTCTATTATATCTTTATAATCATTTAATGACAAGACTCTTCTGCCCCCCAAATCATATTTTACATCTGGTTGTAAAAAGCCGTTTGTAGTTATAACATTGGGATCATACCAGCTTTTCGATGTAGAGTACCTAAATTTAATCTTAGAGTTAGGTAATACAGAATTATACGAATTACCTGAAAAAACGACTGGTTCTCCACATTCTTCTCCAACAACCACTCCCATATTTCTTAATTTAAATTGTGTTGAAAAGTCCACTGCGGCTGAATAAGTAAAACTACTTTGAATTAAAAAAACCAATCCTTTAAATCCTTTTTTATTACCTTTGAATTTCACCTTATTGTATAAAACTCCTGTCTTTGATGATTTCTTTATTATAGAAGCATTTAGTTTAGTAGCTAAAAATCTTTTCACAGAATTAAGTTTTGTCAATTCTCGTTCCCATATAACAGGAACTTTTGATTTATTAATCTTGGAAAAAGAATAACCTTTATATTCCTTAGAATTCAAATATTTGAATACTAATTCATTATACTCATCACTTCCACCTCCATTTTGAGCTATGTTGATAAACAAATATTTAATATTCAGCTTCTCTAAATGACGGAATATAATCGGAAGCATTTTTTCAAACTCTTTTTTTACAGAATGCAATTTACAAGTTGTATAATAAAATATGGCTATAGAGTCCTTCTCATAAGTTTCGAGTCCATAAGGTTTATCAAAGATTTTTATTCTTTTCAAATTTAATGAATCCGAATGCAACTCATTGGTGATAATATTTCTACTTTCTATGCAATATGGTGGATATATATTATAGAAAGTAGACAAATAGAATGGCATATGCCTTTTAATATTTTCCTCCACGCTTTTCTGATTGTCTTCCCAACTACAAGACTTTCTTATTTCAGTTATTAAGCCATTGATTTCTTTTCCATTAATCTTAACAACTAAACTATTATCATCAATAAATGCAGAGTCATTTTGAATAGAAAAAGGCATGATACAATTAAAATCTCTATTTTTCCAATACAACTTTTCACGGTTAATACCTGTATGCCCGTCCGTATATTGATTTAGAGTCAATAAAATTCTATTGAAATCCAATACAGACATATCTGTATTGATATGAGTTAAAATATCTTTTTGAATAGAGTCAAACTGTAAAAGTGAATATTTGGCATACAAGTCACTATTTTCATTTTTCAACGTTGTGAAATAATATTCTACATCTTCATGCATTTCCTTAACACTCAATGTCTGTGAAAACGCTATTGAAGAATAGAAAAGTATACAAACAGATATGGCTAGTTCTTTTCTCATAGAATACTTATTTAGAATTGACCGAGAACAATAAAATCAACGTGAGTAGACGATACAAATCTAACAAATATTATTTGTGTATTTCATTTTATTCAGGAAAGGTCAAGATCATGGTATATGTTACTTAACATCAAATCAGAATCTTGTTTTTTAAAGCAGTTCTTACCTCTATATCAATTGTATCATCGAACTTGCGTGCATACAAACACGGTGAAGATTCAAGCAAAGGAAAATCGTCAAATCGCAAGACATGCGGGTATTCCGGCCCCTTCTCCCAATCAATGTATCTAAGATTATCATTACATAAAGATTTCTTAAAAAAGGAATTCATCAATATAGTTTGAAAAAACATCTCATCAGGTATGTAGGTATTCCTGTAAAAATCATATAAAGAAGTTCCCGAAACACAATTTTGTTCAATGAACCGGACACAATCATCTGTCAATGACCACCATTGTGATCCCCCATACGGTTCAAAACCAGGAGGATAAACTCTTGTCATTCCCCGTTGCTTTTGAACTTCAACAAGAAAACATGCTCTTTCATATCCCGATTCATCAATAAGCCATTTATAAGTCAGCCTGTCCATACCTTCATTTCCGCTCCAGTTTTGATAAGGCATAGGGAAATAGTTTATAAAATTCAAGCCATTATGCCGTTCAAAATAATCATTAATTACACTATTGGTTTTTAAAGGAAAATCCTGACCACTTAACAAATGGACATAATCGACCTTTACTCCAGTCTTCACGAATAATCTAATCAAACTCATTGTAGCCTCAATTTGACTAAAGCCTCCCCAGGAAACTTTTACACGCTCATTACAAAAAAAGACATGATCCGGAATGAAATATTCCTTTTTCACAAAAGGTACAATATCAACTTTATTATCAACATGTACAAAAAAATAGTTACTGCCATCCTGTAACGTGTTAATCAGATCAGCTAACTGAGATGGATTTTTATGGCATAATATGAGATATGCAAATTTCATTACTGATTTTATATGCTGATATACTTTTGTTTTCTAAGTCCACATACCAAAGAAAACATAAATTGGGAATACATGTCAAAAGAGATTGCGGAATCATTCAATTGTTCTTCTAAATAAAGAATAAGTTCCTTGCTAACTCTTTCCATAAGCCTATTTTCTTTCTTTTCAATATGGGACAAAAAATAGGATATCATCTCTCTACTGATTTTCTGTGAAATGCTTACTTGTTGATTTTTATGTACACACGATACTTGCGTTTTGGATATACGGTATTTCAATAAAACCAACGGTATATTAGCCAGCGGTCCGTATTTTGCCAACTCTGTCCAGAATTTATAATCTTCTGCAAAAATATAATTATGATCATAACGTATATGATGATCCACCACTACTCTTCTTCGAATCATGGATGTGGGATTCGCTATAGCGCAAAACAACATAAGTGATGTCAACACCTCATCCGGCAATACTGGTTGTTTTATTATATTTTGTTCATTTCCTATACATGTAAAAAAACTACCGCTAGCTGCTATAGTTGCATGCTTTTCCATAAAATCGAATTGTACCTGCAACCTGTTTGGCATCATTATATCATCGGCATCCATTCGTGCAATATACTTTCCCCGGGATAAATCTATACCATTATTTAAAGTAGTCAGGTAATCGTGCGGGAATATTTCGTACCGAATTCTATCATCCCTATATTCCCGGACAATATCACGACTGCTATCCGTAGAGCCATCGTCTAATATAAGGAACTCGAAATCTTCAAAGGTTTGAGATAATACACTATCTATAGCCTCCTTCAAATATTTCTCTGCATTATATACCGGCATTAATACAGTTACCGAAGGCTTATTAACCCTGTTTGTTTCCGGTTTGCACGATACTTTTATATTATCCATGGCTATTTTTATAAATATTCAGGTTTTTACAAACATACAAATTATTTTCATATGATTTAGAAACTGTTTTGATTTAACAAAAGTGTTTATCAGTAAAACGAAAGAATCATTTGAATTTTATGATTTGTCTCGCTTCTTGTCATATTTGAACTATCCGATTATTGACCGGTTGTACCTGGCTCCCCTCTTGAGAGGGGGAAGGGGGTGTGTTATTGTTTCGCCCTATAACTACCTTTAACACACCCCTTATCCCCTCTCAAGAGGGGAATTGGTTACTCCCGCCACTATAAACAGATAGCTCAAATCTTTCTATAAATAAACCAAACAGATACAAAAGCGAACATCTATTAAACAATATGTTTTCAAATGTTAATCGTGACAAACTCAAGGTCAAAAGTAGGTACTTTTTTACCCCGGTTGTAAGCCATATTTGCTATAACGCATTAATAATCAGCTATGACAAACTTTTTGCTGCCCCCTATAAAATAAAGAAATTAAGATTGTGCTTACCAGCCTCCAGTTTGATCACTTTATTCTCTTTTACATAGTCCGGTAAATAAAGCGTAGCCGTACTATTTGCCGGGACAACCACTTCATAATTGATCTTCTTTCTGTTCCACTCCCATTTAGAAATGATCTGTCCGTAAGGAGAATCATGTTTTGCTTCGAAATGCTTCAATTCCTTTACAAAATTCGGACGCAATATAATATGTTTGAAACCAGGCTGTTCAGGATCGGGAAAAATACCTCCCAGACCTTTATAGAACCATCCGCCTATCTCTCCGAACATCATATGATTATCCGAAATATCACGTTCAGCCTTCAAATCCCAGTTTTCCAATAAAGTCGTAGCCCCATTGACGATCCACCAGCCCCATGACGGATAGGTGTCCTGTGCAGCTACCTTATAAGCTGTCTCCGGATATCCGTTTTCGCTCAATGCATTCAGGATTGCTTTTGCCCCCAATACACCGACATCCAGATGGAATCCGGCTTCTTCCACTTTCTTCGCCAGATTCTTTGCAACTTTAGCGATCATATCTTCCGGTACGATCTTCCATTGCAGAGGAACACTTAATTCCGTCTGGGAACCACCGGCATATATTCCGGTCTCCTTATTCAGATATTTATTATTGACAGCTTCTTTGATCTTTTCGGCTAATGCCGTATAATATGTATAATCATCCTGCTTGTTAAACAGCTTGGCGGCAGTCGCCAATATTTTAGTGTCTACATAAAAATAAACGGATGATGTAAACTCTTTATTGGAACGGGACTTAACCGGAACCCAGTCTCCACGTCCCCAGGATGTCAGATGATTCGGACTCGTACGATCCACATAATTGACATAACGCTTGATATTCTCATAACAATCAGCCAAAGGCTTGCTATCTCCATAAAACATATACAGATTCCAGGGGATAATAGCTATTGTACTCGTCCAGTCCAGTCCGTTATCCGTACCATACCCCCAGCCTCCGGTTGGTATAATATCGGGAAGTACCCCGTTGGGTTGTTGCTCATCCCGATGGTCGGCCAGCCATTTTTCATATACGGTAATCCCATCGAAATTATACAAAGCTGTTTCGATCGCAAAATGACCGTCACCCGTCCATCCGTTCTTTTCGCGTTGCGGACAATCGGTCGGGTATCCCATCAAATTCGACAGATAAGCATTGTTGGTAGCCCACCACAATTTATTTACCAGCTCACTCGATGTCCTGATCTCTCCGGAAGCAGGCACATCGCTGTGCATAAAGAAAGCGGTCAGGCTGTTCTGGTTTAATTCAATCGGTTTGTCACTGGTTACTTCCACATAACGGAAACCTTTATAATTAAACTTTGCCATAAACTCATCCTCGCCACCGCTAAGAATTAAAATATCGGTCTGGAAAGGATCTTTTTCCTTATCGCCCCTGTAATACACATCAATATTTGACATGTCAATGCGTCCGTTATCAAAAAGCCGTTCTCCATGCATAATTCTGACTTCGGTACCTTCTTCGCCCGATACCTTGATATTGGTTACACCTGCCATATTCTGACCGAAATCAAAAACATATGTCTTGTCATTTATCTTATTGACCGACTTGGCCGGAATAGTCAGCACATTACGGATAGGACGAACCTGCTGTGCCACAACATTTTGAGAAGGAACGCCTCTGAGTCCGACACCTCTCCACTTGGAATCATCGAAGTCCGGAGTATTCCAGCCTTTCTGTTCGAGCCGGGCATCATAATGTTCACCGGTATAAATACTGTTGAATACCAACGCTCCCGAAGATGTTTTCCAGCTAAGGTCCGTCGGGATGGTCTCTACACTGCCGTCACTGTAAGTGATACGGAGATCCAGGCAGAAAGCCGGCCTGTTCCGCCAGGGAGCACGGTCAAAATCCCACACTGCTTTCGATTGATGGTTGTACCATCCGTTTCCAAGTAAGACTCCTATGGCATTGTCGCCATTCCGGAGTTGCCCGGTAACATCATAAGTGACATACAGGTTACGTCTGTCGAAACGGGTATACAACGGATCCAGACGGTGGTTACCGATCTTTTCACCATTGATATATAATTCATACAATCCGCCCACAGCAATATAGGCACGTGCCGATTTTATTTTTTTGCCTGTCGTGAATTTTTTTCGGAAATAAGGAGCCGGTTCATAATTGATATCTTGCCCGTCACCAATCCAGGATCCTTGCCAGTTCTTGATGTCCATCATTCCAGTTTCAAAGGAACTGACAGGCGAAACGACCTCTTTATTTTCCAGATCTCCGCCTATGACTTTCCAATAATACTTGGTAAAAGGTTCTAGCTGTTTACCCGCATAAGTAATCAGCCTGTCTCCGGAATTTACTTTTCCGGTATCCCATATATCAGCATTCCCGTTTACAACTTTCATGGAATCTTTATCCAGCAACACACGATACGAAACCTGTTTTGCGCCCGGCCTGCTGTCTTCCATCTTCCACGAAAGACGGGGATTCGGATTATCGATACCTGTCGGAGTCTCGAGATGATCGCTCTGTAATCCGGTCAACTGAACGACTGATTGCCCGTTCATGTTGGAATAACTAAAGAGAGCAGTAACTGTAAATAATAATATCAGCTTTTTCATTCGCATGCTATTTTAATAAAATCGTTAATATAAATTAGATGAGCCAGTACATTGGTCGCCCCAAAGCTCTGTATTCTGTTAAAAAGGCTGGTTACAAAAATGATTTTTGACTTAATAAATTTGATATTATCCGGAGATAATGTCAAAAATCATCCTCTATTTTAAAAACTGGCAAGCCAGGCCTTCAGATCCTGCAACATTTCTGTATGATACTTGAAATCTGTCCTATATCCCCATCCATGCCCACCGGAAGGATAAATAAAGATGGATGCCGGAACTTTATTTTCTTTTAATGCCAGATAATAATATACTCCGTTCGGTGTAGGTACGCCGTCGTCATCATCGGAGAAAGCAATAAAGGCCCTGGGAGTTTCGCCCGTCACCTGCTTTTCATTAGAATAAAGATTTTCCAGTTCCCGGGAAGCATCCTTTCCCAGCAGGTTATCATGCGAACCCAGATGGGTAAATGATTTATCCATAGTTATTACCGGATAAAACAATACCTGGAAAGCCGGCCGCAAATCCTTCTTGATATGTGTCGCTATTGTCGATGCCAGATGACCTCCGGCAGAAGACCCCATAATACCGATGTCTGTCGGATCAATGTTCCATTCCTTTGCCTTTTCTTTCACCAATCGTATCGCCTCTTCCGCATCAGAGAACGGAACCTCTCTATTTCCTCGCGGCATCCGATATTTCAAAACAACATAGGCAATCCCTAACTTATTAAAAAAAGGAGCCCAGTCGTAACCTTCATGATTATAAGCCAGTCCGGCATAAGCACCACCGGGACAAGCAATTATAGCACGTCCGGTAGCAATATCCTTCGGAGGCAGAAAAACACGTAACGAAGGTTTGTAGTTCTGAATATTGTCATCGAACGGAGTACGGTCTATACCATTGGTATTCGGAAGTCCGTTCTCCCATAAGTCAAGATTAAACTCTTTTTCAGTGACCTGAGCAGCAACAGGGTTGCAGATGACAAGAAATGCCCAAAGAATAAATAAAGATGTTATTGTTCTCATGATAAACTTAGATTTAATTATACTTCTATTGTCTGTTTCCTTCAAAAAACAAGAGTCCGGCTTCTTTTCTCTACAGAACTTGAAACCGGGCCCTGCAACCGTCCGATTAAAAAAGTTTTATTTTCATTGACCGGTTGTGCAATCAATAACCAACTTGTTACCAGACGGTACAAATCTCAATACATAATCCGTATTATTGCCTTTGACTATACTACCTTTTTCACATGCTACATTATAATTGAATCCTCTGAACTCAGACTTTACAGACGATTTTTCAAAATCTTTAAATGGCAGGCGGTCGAGTCTGTCCTGCGGAACCCTCAACTCAAGTGCCCAGTCCAAATCACTTTCTGCTGCATTACATGAAATATCGATCTTGTCCTCGTTAAACGTGAAAATAAAATTATTCCCGCTCTTATCTTTAGACTCGACATTTAAAACACTCTTTGACGGTTCGCTGACTACGGGATCGGCCAAAACAAGTTCCGTCCCTTTTCCATTCTTATCCAGCTTCACAACCCGAAGTCCAATCTTATCGTCCGGCGTACTCCAGTAAAATCTGTCGATAACCGGCAATGTATAATAGAAAAATTGTCCGCCCGTACCCGGAGTATCCAGATATTCTGACTTCATTTTTTCATCAAACAAATGAATATCCCGGAAACAGAAACCATCTTTTTCCCAATACAAATTAGAACGGTAGAAACGGCTGTTATACCAAACAGACTTGTTTCCTTCATTACGGACATCAGCTAAAGTAGTTATCGCAGTAGCCGGAGTTTTTGGAAATTGTTCCTTAAACCAGCGACCGGATTCTTCCAGTGTCTCTACCCGGATCTTCCCGGCTTTACTCAATGAGTCGAATAGAGGGAATTGCATGACCAGACCTTCTCCCATTCCCGACCAGGTAAATGAGTTTTCCTGACCGGCCTGTGCATAATTGAATGCCAGACAGGGTTCATCAACAATCGTTTTAAGGAAATATTCCACCCACTTTTTACTTTTTCCCCCTTCGGTATATACGGGTTCAAGTGTTATAACACCCTGATGGTTAGAGCCTATTCCTGCATCATACTGGTACATCGGATCGCTGCCTAACATACGGAATACAGGTACCGGGATCTGGTATTCGTCTGTCTGGGCCGGCATATATGCATTCAGCTTACTGGGATAATAGGCTTGGTTCCAATACCCTCCCCACAATGTATAGCCATCAGTACCTACCTGATCCTTGCAGTTACAGGAAGCGACAATACCATATTTTTTATACATATACTCCAAAGTATGTGAATCAACATACCAGGAACCTACAGACTTAGGATATTTACCATAAATCTCCTTAAATTTCGCCATATAGACATCCACCAGTTTTTCCCTTTCTTCCAGAGTATATCCCGGAGTAAAAGCGATATTGGCGGTCGATACCCATGAATGTTCTCCGCGCCATTTCAATCCGGCAGCTTCCACATGAGGCTGGGTAATTTCCCACCATGCACCAAGTTCACATGTAGGATTAAGCTTAGTTTTCATCAATTTCTGATACTCCGGATTGATCAGGGCATCATACTGAAACAGAAAAGTTGCCGGAAAGTTATACTGATTAACCAGGTCGATTTGTTTCTCCACCGTTTCAAACATCAGTGCATCCGAGTTTTCCAGACGATAGTCTGTCTGGCGGATAAAATTGACTATATTGATTATTCGCGGAGCGGTATTTTTCTTCTCCTCTTTTGCCTTACTTGCCTCAACACAACTTGTCGGAAGCAACAATACACTTAAAAGTATGAATATAAAAACTTTTGAGTTCATCTTTTTCTATTTAAATAGCACATAATGACACAAATTAAGGAACAAAAATGATAATAGCATGTTTGTTATTTGACAAATTTGTGTCATTTATGCGCTTTTTTTAATCAATTACTTACACTCGAATTAATTATAATAAGGATTCTGTTCCAAAGTATAATTACTCTTTATAATTTCTGAGCGAGGAATTGGCAACCAATAATGCTGCGGAAGGAAATTACGTTCCAAAACAGTGATTTCAGTATATTTGAAATTACCATTTTCATCCTTTTCAATTTTTATGCCAATAGAATTCTTATTTTCATACTCATCAGCAATTTTCCATCTTCTTAAATCAAAATAGCGTTGGTTCTCAAAACTTAATTCTATTCTGCGCTCATTACGAAGTTTTTCAAGCAGTTCCGTGCCGGAGGCTGTTACCGAAGGCATTTCAACTCCTTCACGGGAACGTACTACATTGATGGCTTTACGACATTCTTCTTCATTACCCAAATAGTACTGGGCTTCGGCATAATTCAAATAAAATTCTGCCAGTCTGAAGAAAGTCCATGGAACAGTAGTTGCTTCCGATTCATTAACAACCTGATTTTCATCATGGAATTTATGCAAATAGTAACCAGTCTTCGAACAGTTCCAGCTTCCAATGGCTCCTTGTTCACTATCTTGCCCATTAGGAATAAATGTTTCAACCTCGCGTCCTCTGAACATTGCTCCATTATGAAGAATGGTTGCATAAAAGCGAGGGTCACGACCTTCATATGGATTTGCCGGATCATAGCCGGAACCTGCTTCTGCCGGTTTTTTACCTGTTGCTTTCATTTCATAATCATCCACTAAATTCTGAATAGGACAATTACCACCCCAACCTCCATAACCATTAGGTGAGTTAAACAAATTCACTCTGTTTGCATTTGCCTTTGTATAATAACGTCTAAAAATGATTTCGTCATTATCTTCCAAGAAAAGAGTTCTATAATCCGAAGCCAAGCTATATCCTGGCAGATCAATTACAGCTTTAGCTGCATCACGTGCCAACTCCCATTTTTTCAGATCATTAGAAGTATTTACCAAAGGGCTTGCTGCATACAACAGCACTCTAGATTTCAAAGCCTTGCAAACATCTGCAGATGCACGACCTTTATTTTCTCCCTCCATTTTTGCTGGTAAATGCTCAATAGCCTCATCCAGGTCTTTTAAGATAAAATCTACACATTCCTCATAAGTATTTCGTGTGATAGAATAATCCGTATCTTCCAATGTATACGCTTTCGTAATAATAGGAACACCACCAAAACGCCATATCAGATTAGAATACACAAAAGCACGAATAAATTTCATCTCACCATACAGACGGCTCTTTAATTCTTCCGTAACCTGAGCTTCTTCATACTTTGCAAAGAACGTGTTGATGTTACGCAAATACTCATAAGCTGTATTCCAGTAATTAAAGTTGGAAAATCGACCGGAGTCAAAGTTTTCAACATTATCCGGGTTCATTTCTCCCCTTGCTACAATATTAGAACTACCATCTCCATGACGAGTATATGATTCATCTGTAGCCGAGGAAGACATTGCTTCATCAAAACCGTTCGGATAAGCATTGTAACAAGCTGTCACATAAGCAGTGAGCAAAGCATCATCATTAAAAACAGCATCCTCTGTAAGTGAATCCAACGGTTTTTTATCCAAAAAATCGCTACAAGAACTAAAGCTTAACAGTGCGGAAACTGCCAAATATATTATCTTTTTCATCTTTTTCCCTTTTTAAAAAGTTAAGTTACATCCTATATTAAAGATTCTCATTTGAGGATAATAGCTGCCTTCTCCGCTTCCTTCCGGATCCACATATTTTATATGATCCAGAGTAAACAGGTTCTGTCCGCTCAAATAAACTCTACAGTTTGATATACGTAGTTTATTAAACCACAAATTAGGCAAGGTGTATCCTATTTCCAGGTTTTTCAAACGTACGAAAGAAGCATTTTGTGTCCAGAAACTACACGGATTTTCGACTCCATAGTTGATAGTACCACCGGCACGGGGCATTGTTCCATCGATATTATCTTCTGTCCAACGATCTTCAGCTCTCCATTTATAGAAATTCGACGTTGCATCCATACGACTAATTACATCTTTTACAGCACGAGCTTGTCCCTGAAACAGTACACTAATATCAAAGTTTTTCCAATCAGCCGACAAGTTCAAGCCAAAGATAATCTCCGGGAAACCGGTCAAATTCTGACGAACACGGTCCAGTGAGGTTATTTTACCATCGCCATCAACATCTTCAAAAATCAAGTCACCAGGACGGGCCGCATCCAAATGAGGATAACTATCCAATGCTGCCTGATCTCTGAAAATTCCTATAGCACGATATTGCAGCCCAGCTCCCATCGGACCACCTGTTTCATTCATATACTCATGTCCTTCACCCCATGGAGTTTCATCCATGAACAAAACTTTATTTCTGGCAAACATAAAGTTCCCACTTGCACGGAAGTTCACTTCACCGATCTTATTGAAATGGCTCAACTGTATTTCCATACCCTGGTTTTGAACCCGTCCGATATTTTCATTCGGCAAATCGATCAAACCTGTATACTTAGGAATAGAAGCATTGCGCTTTGCCAGAATATTAGAACGTTTTGTTTTGAAATATTCAACTTCAAAACCTAAAAGTCCATTCCATAATGTTCCTTCAGTACCGATGTTCCAGGTATCGGCAACTTCCCATGTTACATTATTATTAGGGAAACCTTTCTGATATAAACCAACCATATCAGTTCCGCCAAACACGTAATTACGACCCAGATTATATTTAAGCAAATACTGGAAAGGATCGATATTATCGTTACCTTGCTTACCGAATGATCCGCGTATCTTCAAATTATTGATCCAGTCGATATTATCTTTGATAAAACTCTCTTCCGACATTCTCCAACCGGCAGACACACCCGGGAAAAAGCCCCAACGCTGTCCTGCCTGGAAAATATATGAACCATCATAACGAAAATTAAACTGAGCCATATACTTACCTGCAAAATCATAAGCGACACGTCCGAAATAACTACGACGTGCGCTTTCTGAAGCATCACCGGAGTTATCATAATAATCTTTGTTGGATGTACCGGCAAATAACTGGTCGATAGCTGTAGACATAAAACTTCCACGAGATGCCCAGAAATTATCCTTTCTATAGCTGTTTTGTTCAAAACCGAGGATAGCATCTATCCCGTGACTGCCAAATGTTTTCTTATACTTCAATTTGGCATTCAATGTCAGCGACCAATCAGTTAAATGCTCTTGTCTCAATGAGGTCTGCTGAACAAGTGTGTTCATGTGTTCCGTATAAGTATCGGTAGCCTCATCCCATGTATAAAAAGACCAGGGGGTCTGCCATTTTTTATGGTCTTTTCCTATACGGTCATAAGCCATATAAGCATCTGCTGCTAAACCATCCAACAACCACGATAAATTCCAGTCTGCAGTAATAGTTCCATTAAATACTGCCTTCTTATCATATTCATAACCAGTTTTATCTGTAGCCATCACGATTGGGTTACTATCCAAACCATTTGTCGGTAACCCATTCGGATACTGAGCTAAAACAGTAGGATAAGATCTGGTAATACGCCAGAATATATCACCGGCACTCATGCTGGGGAAATTTGCATCTTCTAAACGAGACGAGATATCCACCGAGACTTTCAGGTCTTTAGTAATTTTAGCATCGATATTTGAACGTATATCATACTGTTCATACTTTGTCGATCCATTTTTAAAGATACCGTCCTGACTGGAATAACCACCACCCACATAATAACTAACAGCATCCGTACCTCCGGAAACAGATACATTATGTCTCTGTTGAAAAGCAGCTTTCTTTAGTACCTCATCTGCCCAGTTTGTATTCGGATAATGTATCGGATCCGATCCGTTTCTGAATAATTCTATTTCATCAGCGGTATACCGGGGAACACGTCCGTCATATGATTCCAACTCGTTCGTCACTTCAGCAAAAGTAGCAGCATCTGCCAGATCCGGCACACGTGTCGGTTGCTGTAAACCTACATTGAAAGAATAACTAATGGACGGTTTTCCTGTTTTACCTCTCTTGGTTGTTACCAGAATAACACCATTGGCAGAACGCGAACCATAAATAGCAGCAGAAGCATCTTTCAAAACAGTAATACTCTCAATATCATTTGGATTAAGTCTGTCCAAAGAACCACGACCGGCAATACCGTCGATCAGGATCAACGGATCATTATTTCCGGTTGTACTCTTACCACGAATATTGATCGTTACCCCGTCAGCACCCGGTTCACCACTACCGTTAGTCACAATAAGGCCCGGCAAACGACCGGCCAAAGCCTGTCCTAAGTTCTGAGTCGGACTCTTGATGATATCATCCCCCTTTGCAGTTGCGATAGATCCTGTTACGACACCTTTCTTCTGTGTACCGTAACCCACAACTACAATTTCTTCCAAAGCCTGAGAATCTTCTTTCAATACGACCGCGAAAGTTTTCTTATTTCCGACTTTTATATCCTGAGTTATATATCCTATATATGAAACCTGAATTTTAGAACCGGCTGATACTGACAATGAAAATTTACCATCAATATCAGTCATAATTCCGTTAGTTGTACCTTCTTCAATTACATTGGCACCAATAATCGGATCGCCCAACTCATCAGTAACCGTACCGGTTATAGTCTGATTTTTCACCTGCTGAGCAGTCTTAGGTGTAATTAAGATATGGCTTCCCTGAATTGAATATGAACAACTGGCGTCTTTCAATATAGCATTTAAAACTTCATTCAACTGCGTATTATTATATGCCTTTTTAATACGTTCATTCGCATTTATTAATTGGTCATTATAGTCTACTGAAAGATTTGTTTGCTTTTCTATCTCAACAAAAGCCTCTTTTAAGGTCATTTGTTTCGAGAGTGTAATTAATTGATTTTGAGCTTTTACTATAAAAGAACAGCACAAGAATAATGCAATGTAAATAGATTTATAAAAAGTATTTACCACACATCTTCGTGATTTGTTATATATTTTCATAACTTTGTATATTTAAGAATTAAATTGAATACTATCTTTTTGATTTAAGGGCATATATAACGCCCCAAAAATCGGGATGATTTTCGATTTCAGTCCGGGAAGAAGTGATTGGCCGTCAGCTTCCCGGATACCTTTTTTTCATGATATTGTTGTTTTTTTTAGTTATTACTGAATATATACATCATTGTCTACAATTTTATATTTAAAGTTAACTCCAATTCTTTTTAAAACATCCAATGCCTCTTCCAGGGATTCCCGGGCATGGAAGCGAACAGTAAATGTCATGCTTGCATATTTGGTATCATTGTAATTGATCTTTACCTTATATTGTCTTTCCAACGCACGGAAAATATTCGCTAACGTTTCCTGCTGGAAAATCAGATACCCTTTCGTCCAGGTGCTTAACCGGGAAGCATCCACATAGCTTTTAAGAAAAGAAGCATCTGCATGGTTATAGGTCAGTTGTTCGTTTGGGTGCAGAATGACAGAACCCGATGAACCTATTTTATCGTCAACCCTGACACAGCCTGATTCCAGGATAGTTGTGGTTTCACTTTCCTCCGGATAAGAATGCACATCAAAGACTGTTCCTAAAGCTTCGACATTCAAATAATTCGTTTTTACGATAAAAGGCCTTTCCTTATCTTTAGTGACTGTAAAATGCCCCTCTCCACTCAGGAACAACGTTCGTGTTTTTCCGAATTTTTCAGGATAGATTAAAACTGAATTTGCATTTAACCATACAATAGAACCATCCGGTAAAATAACCTGCTTTCTTTCCCCATTCGGAACAAAGCATTCTACCATATGCATATCAGATGATATGCCGGCATATTTATAATACCATGTAGTAGTGACAATCCCCAATAAGGGTAATACAATAATTGCAGCAATAACAGCCAATCGCCGGTAGAAAGAGTTCTTTTCAGGATGAATACGCTTGTTCACCTTTTTCAACTCTGCGTAAGATGTAAAATCTATCGTCTCCGGTAATGAGTTCCATATATCTTCTAATACCTCTTCCTTCTCATCGGCCTGTTCTTCCCGGATAAACCAGGCGGCAAACCGACTACGTACCTCTTTGGGAAAATCATTTCCAAAGAAGCGGGAAAACAAAGTATGTAGATGTCGTTTCTCCATTCTATTTTTAGTCTTATATAATTAAGACAAACAGAAAAAGAAACACACACAGTCTAAAAGTGATTTTTTTTAAATAAAAAAAGGTAATACTATTTTCAGGACTTTCCGCAAGTCCGCCAGGGCTTGAGTTATATGGTTCTCAACAGTTCTTTTGTTTATATTCAGTTTAAGGGAGATTTCTTCGTTCGAAAGGCCTTCTTTCCGGCTCATTTTAAAAATTTGTTTTCGCTGGGGAGGCATATTCTCTACAGCGATGTCCAGTAAAAGTCCCAGTTCTTCCGCTAAAATACGTTCTTCCATCAAATCATCTACCCAGACGGATTGTTGGTAATATTTCTCCAGGTGGTTCTCATGAATTGCATTTAGTTTATAATAATTGTAAAGCTCATTACGGGCCATTCTAAACAAATAAGCTTTGAAAGAATCAGCCGATGCAGCCGATTTCCGATGGGTCCAGACCTTAATGAAAACCTCCTGGGCCAGATCCAACACCTCATCTTCCTCTTTGATAAACCCGAAAAGAAATCGTTTTACCAAAGAATGATAAGACATAAAAAGCATATTGAATGCCTCGTGGTCTCCTTCTCCCAATGCTTCAAGATATTTTACCTCTAACTCCTTCTCCATTCTTTCAATTGCTTACAATATTACTCCTGCAATTATTGCATCAAAAGTATATTATATTCGCTGAAAAAACAAATCAGTCAATTATTTAGAGCTAAAACAGATTCTTTCAATAGTTCAGCCACAGCTTGAAAGCACTGATCTTTTCACGGCTGACGATAATCTTATCTTTAAAAGGAGGAATAACTTTCACGACAACTTTTCCCAGGAAATAAGATTCTATCTTTTGGATGGCCTGTACACTAACTATCGTTTGCCGGTTTGTCCGGAAGAAGCGATCCGGGTCCAGCTGCTCGCACAACTTATCCAGAGACAAGTCTATAATATGTTCTTTATTCTGATTAGTTACGGCAAAGGTTATTTTATTTTCAGAATAGAAATAAGCAATATCATCCACCTGCAACGTAAACAATTTGTCCTCCCCCGAAATAAGGAAACGGGTTCTGTATTTCTTTGCCGGATTGGTTATGTTCTGAAGTATCTCCAGGATATCTCCTTGCTTATTAAACTCTTTATAGAACCTGGAAGTAAGCTTTTCGTATTTCTCCAAAGCTTCGCCCAGCCGTTCCTTATCGATCGGTTTCAACAGGTAATCGATACTGTTCGCTTTAAAAGCACGGATCGCATATTCGTCGTAAGCCGTAGTAAATACGATCATGCTTTCCGGATTCGCCTGTTCGATAAAAGAAAAGGAAACACCGTCGGTCAGCTGGATATCCAGAAAGAGGATATCGGGATGGGGATTATCCTGATACCACTTTACAGCACCTTCCACATTACCCGGCAAGACCAGGATCTCCCATTCAGGGCGCAACTCCGTCAACATTTTGTTCAGCAAACGTGCCGCCGGGATTTCATCTTCTATGATAGCAGCTCTTATCTTATTCATTTAATAATGGGATTTTAACGGTAAAACATTTAGAATCATTCTCTATCGATATATCCTGATCGCTAACCAGTTTACAACGGGTAGATAAATTCTTCAGTCCGGTACCCGACTTGACAACATTCTGCTTGAGCCTTATTTCATTGCTTACCACTAATTTCTTTTTATCATCCGAAGTACTCAGATAAATCGTCATCGGGTTATCCGAATTGATTGTATTGTGTTTAATCACATTTTCAGTCAGTAGCTGCAATGTGAAAGACGGTATTTTCTTTTCCAGCAAGGAAGAGTCGATCCGGTTATCCACATGGATACAATCCCCCAGCCTCACCTGGTGGAGGAAGATAAAAGATTTCAGGAAAGTCAGTTCCGAACGCAAAGTGACCTGCCCCTCCTGCTGGCTTTGCAAAATATAACGGTAAACGTCCGACAGACGCTGGGTGAACACAACCGCATTCTTAGGATTATATTCTATTTCCGAAATCAACGTATTCAGGTTATTAAAAAGAAAATGGGGATTCAACTGATTCTGCAAAGCGATATACTGTGACTTTATCGCACTCTCTTCCAGCTTATTCGCTTTTTCATGGAGAACGATCAACTGCCTGTAGAAGTTAGCTACCATCGTAAGACAAACAATCACCATCTCAACCAGCCATACCACAAACATCATCCGGAAGCCGGCTCCCTTCAACACAAACGGCGAAGGTATCTCCAACAATACTTTTACGACAGAAGACAGCAGATAGTTTATCAAAAACAAAAGTCCCGCCATCAACAGGCAATTGATCAGTAACTGATTATTCCTTTTCATCAGGACCTGATAGCTTTTCCGCTGCCATTCACTGATAAGAACAATACTGAACCCGATCACATTAAAAACAAATACAACCAACAGGAAAGCCCAGAAAGAAATCAACACGTTCTGATGCTGCGGTGAAAGGTCCGAATAAAGCACCAGAAACAAATGTGAGAAACAGGCTAATCCCGAGAACAGGAAAAAGTTGAAAAAATGGTTGTATTTGTTTTGCATTATTTGTTGGATTGATTAGAAGCATAAACCGACACGGAACCCCAGATTGTTCTGCCCGTTCATCGAATAGGTCAGCAAATCTGTCTGGTTGGTGGCATAGCTGTAATACAGAGCCACATGGAAGCCAAAACGCTTATCCGGTACGGGATAAATATTCATTCCGACCTCCGGAGAAATATAGAAGCCCCAGGGATTTGAATAATAACGGACAGTCGTCATGTAACTGGAGTTCTCCGCATACATCGCTCCCAATTTCACTCCGACATACGGCTTCAGATAATCATTATGTCCGAGACGGTAGGAAGTGGAAAGACCGAAAGGAAGCTGGAAAGCCGACAATTGCTGGTCGGTAGTCAGCGATTGGGTCGGCGACAATTGCAATGTCTGGCGGTCCACATATTTATGATTGGTATGGAAACTCAGGAATGCTCCCAACGACCAGCGCGGCGTCACATAATAACCGGCTTCGAAATTCATCCCCCAGCCACTGATCTTATCTGCAAAGTCGGTACTGATAGGTGCGTTCATCTGCCAGTCCACATTAAAATGAAGGTTATCTTCCACCTGTGCCTGTCCTTTCAAACAGAAAACGGACAGTATCATCAACAATATGAATTGTTTCTTAAAAATGTATCTTATCGTTTTCATAATCTTCCGGATTTATTATTTATCAGTATACAGTATATTAAGGTAAGGAGATTGTTCAAAGGCCTGTTCCACAGCACGAAGCGTCAGCTGCATGTCGATACGCGAATTGTTATAGACCAACCCCGAAGCATAAGCATGCCAGATAACCGGCAGATCGACTTTCTTGTTCTGATCGGCAGATTTAGCTGTCAGGTCAACCATTTCCGCAACAAACGTCCCGGTGTCATAACTGTAGGAAACCGGATAAGGATAGTACCAGTCATTCCAGAACGGGCCCCAGAAACCGGCACCCCACCAACCATAGCCGTAACCGTAACCCGGAGTTATGATCTGCGTAGTCTGCTGTGCATAGGACAGTTGCAATCCGATATCGGCTTTTTCTTTATCATCCACACGGGTATATCCCCGGTCGTCCATCTCGGCAACCACCTCGCTAATGATCTTTTGAGCATTCTCGTCTTTCCAGTATTGGGCTTTCATACCGCCACCGGCGACCAGAATACTGTCAGGAAGATAATAAGAACTGAATTTGTTAAACTGAATGCCGTTATCATAATTCGTATAAACAGCATAATCGCTGTCGAGCTTATTCAGATCGGGATCTTTTTCGCAAGAAGAGAATAAAGCCGTAACAGCCAAAGCAAATAAAAATAACTTCTTCATACGTCTTTAAATTTTAAGTAACAGAATTAATTCAATACACACAACGAATGTCAGCAAAAGACATCCGGCTTATTCATCGATCGTTCGTCCGCACTCATCAAAAGGAAATCTATCCGGCATCTCCGGAGCCACTTTTTCTCCTTCCGGAACCGGTTCATGTGTTATTTGATCCAAACGATAATCTGCACACGTAAACGATGCCAACAAAGCTAATAAAAAAGTATTTCCCATCTCTCTATAATTTTAATCATCTTACATTAATTCTGAAACAAACTTATTATATATAGGTATAAGAGGCCGGGATTATTTTACTGAACTGTAATCTGTATTTACTGAACTGTATTTTTTTGTTACTGAAATGAAACCGTTATTCCTGCCCGGGGTAACCGCATCAGGGTAATTACAAACTAACCCGCGGACACCGGAAACTAATCGGTTCCTCCCTACTAATTAATTGAAAAGTCAGGACTCCTTATTGCCAGGGTGTACAGCGTAGCCGGACAAGGTGTACAGGATAATTAACCAGGGTGTACAGTGTATCTGATTATCCTGTACAGGGTAATTATACTAAATAAGGTGTTAACAATTAGTTTGTTATAACCTTTGGTTTAATTAGTGCCTAAGATAACGGTAGTTAAAAGCAAGATGTATGATAATGTAAACCGGTCTGGTCGACGATAAGAAGGATTCCGTATACTGGAAAAGCACTTCCGTCTACGAATTAAAAAGCACTTCCCATTGCAGGCTACCTTCGTGGCATAATCATAAAAACAAAAAAAAGAGATGAACAAGAGAGAAGTTATTTCAGCAGTAGCAGAGAGGTCGGGAGTCAACCCGGAGGATTGCGCCAGGGTATTAGACTCGTTTGAAGATGTTTTCACGGAAGAAATAACCGGAAGCAAATGGAAAAATACCGTCTTTGAACAGATATACGGCCTGCTGAGTCTTATCAAAGAAAAGAAAAACAATAAACAAAGCAACCTTTCATAGTAAGTAACAAACCTATCAGACAACTAATATATGTATCGTACAATACTCTTTTTACTCCTTTTTATCAGCCTGTTATCGCAGGGCAAAGCGTATAGCCAGAAAACAACCGGCAACCAGCCGTCGCAGACTATCCGCGGAACAGTTATCGACAAAGCATCCGGTCATCCGATGCCGGACGTCACCATCATGCTTTCAGATATGCCGGGTACAGGCACTACAACCGACGAGCGCGGACAATTCGTTTTGCCGGAGATCCCGGTAGGACGGCATAACGTACAGGCTTCTTTTCTTGGATACGAACCTGGTATCTTCAGCGAAATACTGGTAACATCCGCGAAGGAAATATATCTGAACATCTCACTGAAAGAAAACGTCAACGAATTAAACGAAGTCGTTGTCCGCCCACAGATCAACAAGGAACAGCCTCTCAACAAAATGGCGGCTACCGGTGCCCGGATGCTCAGTGTGGAAGAAGCCAGCCGCTATGCCGGAGGACTGGATGACCCTGCCCGCCTGGTGAGTTCGTTTGCCGGAGTAGCAGCCAACCTGTCCAGCAACGGAATATCCATCCACGGGAATGCCCCTCACCTGCTGCAATGGAAAATGGAAGATGTGGAAATACCGAACCCGAACCACTTTGCCGATATATCCATACTGGGCGGCGGTATCTTATCATCACTCAGCAGCCAGGTTCTGGGTAATTCCGACTTCTTCACAGGTGCCTTTCCCGCCGAATACGGGAATGCCGTTTCCGGTGTATTCGACATGAAGCTGCGTAACGGGAACAACCGGAAAATGGAGAACACCTTTCAGGTTGGTATATTGGGGATAGATGTCGCTTCGGAGGGCCCTCTAAGCAAGAACCACCAGGCTTCCTACATCTTCAACTACCGCTATTCTACCACCGGACTTCTCAATAGCATTTATCCCGGCCTCGACATGGGCGGTACGCTTAATTACCAGGATCTGAATTTCAAATTCAACATTCCGACACGTAAAGCCGGTACTTTTGCCGTGTGGGGAACCAGCCTGATCGACAAATACGAAAATGATTTCGAGGACGATCCGCTGGAATGGGAACATACCCGGGATAATTTCCAGTCGACAGCCAAACAATATATGGCTGCCGGAGGGATAAGCCACCGGTACTTCTTTCCAAACAATGCGATGTTGAAAACAACTTTAGCAGCCACCTATTCCGGTATGAATGCGACAGAAGATGCCCATGCAGCCGATCACACCGTCACTCCATTCACCTATCAGAAGAACAACACGACGAACCTGACCCTGACATCTTCCTACAACCGGAAATTCAGTGCACGCCATACCAACCAGACAGGTTTCACCTATACCCGTTTGTTCTATAATATGCGTCTAAATCTGGCTCCTTTTGAAACGGCCCCGCTAAACACTCTTTCAAAAGGAAAAGGACAGACCGACCTGATCTCAGCCTACACCAGTTCCTCTTTCGGTATCACAGACCGGCTTTCGGTAAATGCCGGCTTGAACAGCCAGGTTCTGACGCTTAATAATAGTTGGACTCTCGAACCCCGGTTGGGAATAAAATGGGCTCCGACCACTAAGTCTTCGTTTGCCCTGGCATATGGCTTGCACAGCCGGATGGAAAAGATGGATGTCTACTTTGTCAATTCCAAAAGCACCGGAAAGGAATCCGTAAACAAAGACCTCGACTTTACCAAGGCTCACCATCTGATGCTAACATTCGGCTATAAATTATCCGACAATCTGCTTCTTAAAGTCGAACCTTATGCACAATTCCTGTACGACGTTCCGGTTATTGCAGACAGCTCCTATTCCGTATTGAACCGAAGAGAGTTTTATGTGGAAGAGGCTCTCGTAAACAAGGGAAAGGGACGTAATATCGGGGTAGACATCACACTGGAACAATATCTGAACCGCGGATTCTATTACCTGGTCACAGCCTCTGTTTTCGATTCGAAATACAAAGGAGGAGACGGCGTCTGGCACAACACACGGTTTAACCGCCGATTTATCCTTAATACGTTGATCGGCAAAGAGTGGATGGTAGGTTCCAAAAGACAGAACATATTAAGTGCCAACGCCAAATTCACCCTGCAAGGAGGAGAGCGTTATTCTCCCCTCGACCATGCAGCAAGCCTGGCACATCCCGACAAGGAAGCACTATATGACGAAACAAGGGCTTATTCCGAACAATATCCGGTCATGTTTATCGCAAACTTTACGGTCAGCTACAAAATAAACAGAAAGAAAGTAGCACACGAGTTCGCCATCAAGGCATTGAATGTAACCGGAACGGAAGAATATTACGGTTATCACTACAATCTGAAAAGCGGTGTGATGGAACGGAACGGGAACAGCATTCCTATCAGCAATATCAGTTACAAACTAGAATTCTAACCGGTATGCAAACAGATACCAAATAAAATAGTAATTTCGGACAGTCTAAAGAGTAAGCCGCTGTATGGTCGACAACAAAATGAATAAACAAACTTTCTTATACCAGTTCCTGATTGAACCCAGATACAGGATAGCCCGTCATATTTTATTGCTCGCGGCTGTAACAGCAGTATCGCTCAACCAGAACATCTATACCTTTGGGGCCAGAATAGAACAACTGGGAAATCAGGTCTACCTGGCCGGGCTATGTACCCTGATCTCCTATTTCATTGTAGGCTATCTGCATCTTTATCTGTTAGTTCCCAAATTGCTGCTAAAGAAAAAGTATCTGGCCTATATCCTTTGCTCTTCCGTGTCCGTCTTATTGCTCATTTTACTACGATATGTACAGGAATACTGGATATTCACCTCATCCGGTATTCCTCCCGTCAGAGGTTCTTACTTTAATATGGTAAGCATCCTGGATAGTTTATCGGATTATATGCTGAACATGATCTGTATTACCGGTATTTCCATGACTGTCCTGTTAAAACACTGGATGACAGAAAACCAGCGTGTAAACCAATTAGAAAGGAAACAGATACAATCGGAAGTGGATAACCTGAAAGAGCAGGTGAATCCCTCCCTGTTGTTCAACACGCTGAATCGTACAGGGGTACTATCCAAAAGCGAACCCCAAAAGGCTGCCGATATGGTGCTCCGGCTAAGCCAGCTACTCCGTTATCAACTGTATGACGGGGCACGTGATAAGGTTCTGCTTAATTCCGAGATCAACTTCCTGACTCATTACCTGGCTCTGGAAAAGTTTTATTCGGACACTTTCGACTATCAGATCGTTTCCGACAAAGCATTGACAGGTGTCCTGATTCCCCCCCTGCTGCTTGTTCCGATCATCCAGTATGCCTTGAAAAGAACGGTGAAACAGGAAAAACGCCCTTCCATCCTGTTACAAGCCGACCGGGAAGGAGAAGAAATACATTTCACCTGCCGATTCGACGATCCGACAGAACCGGAGATGAAAGAACTGGACAGCTTAAAGGCCCGCCTCGATCTTCTTTATCCGGAGAATTATTCCTTATCCGTCACGCGGGAAAAGACGACAGGTACAAGTACCATTACATTAAAAATGAATACACATGGCAACTAAGACAGACCATATAGTACCCGACTTTCTGCTAAGTCCTCAGAAAAGGGTTTACAGGCATCTCCTGCTGCAACTGATCGTCTTCTTTATTACGATCAATGTATTCTGGGATACACCGGATGAACTGATTATCACCCCGCCCAGAATCCGCTCCTGGATCGGTTATTTCCTGATGATCGACATGCTTATCTATGTCAATGCCTATGTACTGGTACCGCGATTCCTGCTCAAAGGCCGGTTTCTCCGTTACCTGCTCAGCTCAACGACCCTGGTCCTGTTATGTATCATCATACTCGGTACACTTCAAACCCTTTTCGAAGATACCCGGTTCGAAAGCATTCCACCCAGCCCATCGGTGATGTGGCTGAATATCATTTCTTCGACAGTCTCCTGCGGATTACTGGTTGCCGCCTCATCCGCCCTCGTCCTTTTTAAACACTGGATCAGTAACAACCAGCGCATAGACGAACTGGAAGCCGCCACCCTGCAATCAGAACTGAAATTCCTGAAAAGCCAGATCAATCCGCATTTCCTTTTCAATATGCTAAACAACGTCTACGTATTGATTAAAAAAGGACGCGACGAAGCGGCAGAAGTTTTATTCAAGCTGGAAGACCTGCTGCGTTACCAGCTTAACGACAGTTCGCAGGAAAAGATACAGCTCAGTTCGGATATTCATTTTATGAATGATTTCCTGAATCTGGAAAAGATACGCCGGGATAATTTCAACTATATCATATCGAAAGAAGGTGATATAAATAAGGTATGGCTTCCTCCGCTCCTGTTTATCCCTTTCGTTGAAAATGCAGTAAAGCATAATACGGACAGCGAGAATGCTTCGTTCGTACATCTTTCTTTCATCGTACAGGACAACCGGTTGCTATTCCGATGCGAAAACTCCATACCGCTCCCGGAAGAGGAAGTAAAAGAGCCACGTATCGGTGGCCTGGGACTGAAGAATATCAAAAGACGCCTGGAGTTATTATACCCGGGTCGTCACTCACTGGAAATCATTGAAATGAAACAAAGTTACACCGTTAATTTACAATTGGAACTATGAATTGCATAATCGTAGACGACGAACCGCTGGCCCGTGAAGCTGTGGAGATGCTGATAAATGAGACCGGACAACTGACGCTGGCCGGCTCTTTCAACAATGCCGCCTCAGCAGCCAAATTTATCCATGAGCACCCAGTCGACCTGATCTTTCTGGATATCCGCATGCCTAAGGTTACCGGACTGGAATTTGCCCGTACCATCCCGAAAAGTACTTTGGTCATATTTACAACGGCCTATGCCGAATATGCCATCGACAGTTACGAAGTGGATGCCGTCGACTATCTGGTCAAACCGATCATTCCCGAAAGATTTCAAAAAGCAGTTGAAAAGGCAATGGCTTACCATGCCCTCCTGCTGACCGGAGATAAGGAAAACATAGAAAATGTAGAAAGCGAATTTATGTTCGTCAAGTCCGAACGTCGCTTCTTCAAAGTGAATTTCAAAGATATACTTTTTATCGAAGGGCTTAAAGATTATGTCATTATCCAGCTTCCCGACCAGCGTATCATCACCAAGACCAGTATGAAAGCAATCCATGAACTGCTCCCTAAAATATTCCTGCGGGTAAATCGCTCCTATATTGTCAATACCCAGCAGATTGCCTCCTTCGACAACAACGACATCTACATCGACAAATACGAAATAGCTATCGGTAACAACTACCGGGATATCTTCTTCGACGAATTTGTTGCCAGGATGGGAAGAATGTAACCCGCTGACGGATAAAGTTAAAATAAAATGCTATTTTTGTTAGGTTTAACGACAAGCTCTATTAATCATGAAAAGGCATTTATTCTTATATCTTTTATCCGTCTGTTCATCTGCAATCATTGCACAGAATACGATTTATGTATCTCCCGGAACGACCGGCATTCAAAAAGGAACTTCTGAATCTCCTTACGGGACAATTGAAGAAGCCCTGAAACAGGGACTTAATACTACCGACAACGATACGGTTCATATCCGCATCCAATCCGGTTTTTATCCATTGAACCAAACACTACGGATAGATAAATCTCCCTCCGTACCGGTTGTCATTGAAGGAGAAGGGAAAGACAAGCCGGTAATCAGCGGGGCAATAACTCTCACTTCCTGGGAGAAAACTCCCGAAGGATGGTGGAAAACGCACGTCGATGAAGTTACCCGCTACGGATTAAAGATCGAACAACTGTATGTCAATGGAAACAGAGCCACCCGGGCCCGGACTCCCGACACCGGATGGTTCTTTGTGGAAAAAGCAGATGAGACCATTCATTATAAAGGGACGGGGCGTTCCCCGGAATATGCCACACAACGTATTCAGGCAAAGCCGGAAGATATGGTATCCCTGCAAGGTCTCTCCGAAAAAGAGTTGAACGAAGTAATGGTTATGTGCTATCATAAATGGGATAATACCCGTAAATATCTCTCCATGGCAATACCTGACTCCGGTTATTTTTTCCTGAACGGACAAGGGATGAAACCCTGGAACCCCATACAAAAAGGAAGCCGTTTCATCCTCGAAAACTACAAACAAGCCATGACGGCCGAAGGGGAATGGTTTATGGAGCCTTCCGGCGACTTATATTATATTCCCCGTAAAGGAGAAATCATAGAAACAAGCACGGCCCATGCCCCGGTTTTAAACAGGCTACTCACAATAAAGGGAGAAAAAGGCTATCCGGTCAAAAACATCACATTCCGTAACCTCTCTTTTGAACATTCAGGGTATGTCATGCCGAAGACCGGTAATAATCCGGCCCAGGCCGCTTCCCCTATCGATGCCGCAATCCATCTCGACTTTGCGGATAATATCCGTTTTGAAAACTGTGAAATCAAACATACAGGAAACTACGCTATATGGTTCAGAAAAGCCTGTACGAACTGTAATCTGGAACATTCTTATCTGACTGACCTGGGAGCCGGGGCTGTAAAGATCGGAGAATATGAAACTCCCGATCCGAACCTTCTCACCAAAAAGATTACAGTCGATAACAATATCATACAGAAAACCGGATTTGTTTTTCCATGCGGGGTCGGTGTCGCCATTTTCAATTCTTCCGACAACAAAGTTACCCATAACGAAATATCCGATTTGTTGTATTCAGGAGTTTCCGTCGGCTGGGTCTGGGGATATGGGAAAAGCTACGCCGTTAATAATGAGATCGCTTACAATAATATTCATCATATCGGTTGGGGAGAATTGTCCGATATGGGAGCCGTTTACACATTGGGTATCTCTCCCGGAACCCGTATCCACAATAATGTAATCCATCATATTTATTCTTATGATTATGGCGGCTGGGGACTTTATACTGATGAGGGAAGTACCGGTGTCGTTATGGAAAACAATCTGGTATACGGTTGTAAAAGCGGAGGTTTCCATCAACATTACGGAGAAAAGAATTACATACGAAACAATATTTTCGCCTTCAATCATCATCAGCAACTTCAATTTACGCGGGTCGAAGAACATCAGTCGTTCAGCTTTACTTCCAATATCATACTGATGGATCACGGAGTATATCTGTCAGGTCCCTGGGACAAAGCAAACATAGATATGGACTACAATTGCTATTGGGACCTGCGTAACAATATGCCTCCCAAGTTCCTGGACAACGACTGGAATACCTGGAAAGGCATCAAAGACAAACATTCTATCATACAAGATCCTGCATTCAAAGCCCCTTATCGCTTGGATTTCCATTTCAAGAATCAAAAAGCGATCCGGAAAATCAGGTTCAAACCGTTCGATTACGAAAAAGCCGGTGTCTACGGAAGTGATGCATGGATACAAAAAGCCCGGTTACCGAAAGAACGGGAAGACGAATTCGACAGGATCGTACGGGAAAGAGAAAAATCGGTATCGGCATTGTTTGAATAAAGTATTATCTTTGCAGCATGGGAAAAAATAAGTTAGCAAAGTTTGACGATATGGCGGGATATCCGCATGTTTTCCAGTATCCGTTTGCCGTTCTGCAAGAGAAAGGATTTGAATTGAAAGGACACTGGCATAAGGAGTTTTTCAAGAATGACAACCCGATTGTGCTCGAATTGGGTTGCGGTAAAGGTGAATATACGGTGGGACTGGCACGCCTGTTCCCCGACAAGAACTTTATCGGCGTAGATATCAAAGGAGCCCGTATGTGGACCGGAGCCAAAGATTCCTATGACTCGGGAATGACCAACGTAGCTTTCCTGCGTACCAGTATCGAACTGATCTCACATTTCTTTGCAGCCGGCGAAGTAGCCGAGATATGGCTTACCTTCCCTGACCCGCAAATGAAAAAAGTAAACAAACGACTGACTTCCACCCGTTTCATGAAGATGTACCGCGAAATACTGTCAGGTGATGGCATCATCCATCTCAAAACCGACAGTAATTTTATGTACACTTACACCTGTGAAATGGTAAAAGCCAACAACTATCCAGTCCTGTTCAGCAACAACGACCTGTATCATTCGGGGTTGATAGACGATATTCTGTCTATCAAAACCTATTACGAACAACAATGGCTCGACCGCGGACTGAACATCAAATACATCAAGTTTGTTTGTGAAGAAAGAGACGAACTGGTAGAACCGGACGTAGAGATCGAGCTCGATCCTTACCGCAGTTTCAACCGAAGCAAGCGCAGCGCACTGGCTTCAGGCAAATAAGACAACCAATTATACAATCATATTATGGCTATATATCCTAAACTTATCATGGACGCACTTGCAAAAGTGCGCTATCCGGGTACAGGAAAAGACCTTGTCGAAATGGGCATGGTAGAAGACAACATACGGATCGAAGGCAATAAAGTGAGCTTCTCCCTCCTTTTCGAGAAACCTAACGACCCGTTTATCAAATCAGTCGTAAAGGCAGCCGAGACAGCTATCCTGACTTATGTCGGCGAAGATGTCGACATCAAAGGAAACATCGAAGTTCTGGCACGCCAGGCAGCACGCCCCGAACCGGACAAACTGCTTCCGCAGGTTAAAAATATCATCGCCGTATCTTCCGGTAAAGGAGGCGTAGGTAAAAGTACGGTTGCCGCTAACCTGGCTGTAGCCCTGGCAGGACTCGGCTATAAGGTAGGTTTGCTGGATGCCGATATCTTTGGTCCTTCCCAGCCTAAGATGTTTAATGTAGAAGACGCCCGTCCCTATATGGAAGAGGTAGACGGCCGCGAATTGATACAACCGGCAGAAAACTACGGAGTAAAGCTACTCTCAATCGGTTTCTTCGTAAACAAAGAAGATGCCGTCCTGTGGCGTGGTGCCATGGCAAGCAACGCATTGAAGCAACTGATCGGCGACGCCAACTGGGGCGATCTCGACTATTTCCTGATTGACCTGCCGCCGGGAACAAGCGACATCCACCTGACTCTGGTACAGACATTGGCTATCACAGGCGCTATCGTTGTCAGCACCCCTCAGGAAGTAGCCTTAGCCGATGCCCGCAAAGGTATCAGCATGTTTACCGGCGAAAAGATAAACGTACCGGTATTGGGACTGGTTGAAAACATGGCCTGGTTCACTCCCGCCGAACTTCCGGAGAACAAATATTACCTGTTCGGAAAAGAAGGAGCCAAACGTCTGGCAGAAGAACTGAATATTCCCCTGTTAGGACAAATCCCCATCGTACAGAGTATCTGCGAAGGAGGCGACAACGGAACACCTGTCGCCCTGAATCCCGACACAATCACCGGAGCTGCTTTCCGCGAACTGGCTGAGAATGTGGTCGGGCAAGTTGATATTCGTAACAAACAACAAGCACCTACACAACGGGTACAAGTTTCCAAACATTAAAAAATAAAGGGCAACGGTGAATGGATATATTCACCTTGCCCTTCCTCTCCATTTATCTCTCCATTTCCAGTCGTATTTGAAAAAAAATGTAAAACATACGGCTCTTCCCATTTCTTTTAATACTTTTACCACGTTAGCTAAAAATATTAGAAACCATGATAACACGTAGAACCTTTATCAAACAAAGCATGATAGGCACAGCAGGCCTTACTTTGGGAGGATTAACTTTTAGCAAGGAAAGTTATGCCCGTATAACTGGTGCCAATAACAAAATACGGGTTGGTATTGTCGGTTTTTCCGATCGTTCACGGCATTCTCTCATCCCTTCTTTTCAGGCTTCTGCCAAAGAATTAGGTTTTGAGATTGTTGCTGTCTCCGATTTATGGAGTCTGCGCAGAATCGAGGCAGAGAAATTTTTTAACGAAAAATACGGACAAAAAATAAAGACGTTCAGAAATAATGAAGAACTGTATGATGCCCGAATTTGTGACGCAGTAATCATTGCTACAGCCGATTTTCAACATGCCCTTCATTGTGCCGAAGCCATAAAAGCCGGATGCGATGTTTATGTGGAAAAACCTTTTGCCGAAACAATGGCAGATGCCAGGGAAGCCAGGGAAGCGCTCAAAGGATCCGGACGAATTGTACAGATCGGTTCACAACGCCGTTCCGCACCTAACTATCATGCGGCCAATGATTTTATTCGTTCGGGCCGATTCGGTCAAATCACGATGGTTGAGATGACATGGAACGTGAACCAACCCGGACGTTGGCGACGTCCTGCATTGGTTGCAAAATGTCTGGAAAAAGAGACTGACTGGAAACGCTTCCTTATGAACCGTCCTTGTGAGGATTGGGACCCACGCAAATATCTGGAATATCGTTTGTTCTGGCCTTACTCGTCTGGGATTCCCGGACAATGGATGGCTCACCAGATTGATACGGTACACTGGTTTTCAGGCCATGATTATCCACGAAGTGTAACTGCTAACGGAGGCATTTATCAATGGAAAGACGGACGCAGCAATTATGACACGATGACTGCCGTATTTGATTATGGAAATGAAGATGGTTCAAATGCCTTTCAGGTGCTTTACTCATCCCGGATGCATAACAGTGCTGGAGGAATTAAAGAACTTTATTTTTCAAATGGCGGGACATTGAATTTGGAAAGTAACAAAGTAACACCGGAAGGAGGTCTAACCAAACGTTCGGCAGCCGAGATGAACATGAGCGCCAATTTGGTTGAATCCTATGATTTGCCCTCTGTACAAGTTGAAACAAGTTCAAACACCGGCTCAGACCCTATGACCTATCTGCATATGCGCAATTGGATGGAGTGTGTCAAAAGCCGTAAACAACCGAATGCCCCTTTGGAAGCAGGCTATAACCACTCTATTGCCAATATCATGTGTACAGCAGCTCTTCATACCGGTGAAAAAGTGACTTTTGATTCGGTTAGCCAGGAAGTTTTGGCCGGAGGGAAAATCTTCCATCTATAGCGTACCGGTTATTGGCCAACCTCTCACCGGGATACTTATCAGACAAGTTTCCTACTCAGTTCAACCAATGGATCTCAATATCTTTGCCTATAAAAGAAATAGATAGAACATTATGAATAAACTGTCTCATATGGATATAACGGATGATGTTTTTCTTATTAAATTAATAAGAACCGGGAACAAAGATGCTTTCAAATATTTATTTGATTTATTCTTTGTTCCTCTCTGCCGTTTTATAAGGATTTATGTTGGAGACAAACAAATAGCAGAAGAAATAGCACTTGATATTTTTGTCAACGTATGGGAAAAAAGAGAAACACTGGATATAAAGTTATCGTGGAAATCATATTTGTTCCAGTCTGCCAAGAACCGGTCTCTCAATTATATAAGAGATAATGAACGATTCATTAATGTATCGGACTGGTCTTTCCATGATAAAGCGATAAACGACCATACAGTAGAATTAAAAGAATTGGAATTACTCATTCGGGAAGCTATTTGTTCGTTACCGGACAGAGTGCAAGAAATATTCAAAAAAAGCAGGATAGACTATCTTACCAACAAGGAAATAGCAAAAGAGTTAAACACCTCTGTTAAGAATGTGGAAGCACACATAACTAAAGCGCTAAAACTAATTAAAGAATACCTCGGAGACACTTATACATATCTTTGGTAATTTTTTCCCGTTTTTTATTAGGGTTCTTGTCATAGCATGTGTCACACTTAAAAAGACATCTATTTATGAACAAGACGATACCCTGGGAATTAATTATAGCCCATTTCAAAAAAGATACAAATCAACAGGAAGAAACAGAGTTGAGATGTTGGCTTGAAAAAGACAACAATCGCTCTCTGTTTATAGAATTTTCATCTTTATGGGAAGAAATCCGCCGTGAGTCCGATTCATATCAGCCTGATACAAAGTATTACTGGAAGCAATTAGAAACAAAGATGAATCAAAAGAAAGAAAAATCATTTGTTTCACTATATAAATATAAGATAACAGTAGCTGCAGCTTCTCTTTTATTAATTATTTCGGCTTCAGCTTCATTTTTTATCGGAACAAAACAGTCTCAACCAACTATCAGTGCACAAACATACACAGCACTGAACGGAAAATCACAAATAGTTTTACCTGATGGAAGTACAGTTTGGATTAATAAAGGATCAACTTTAACCTACGAAACATCCTTTCTAACCAATCGTAACATTCAATTAAAAGGTGAAGCTCTTTTCAAAGTCGCAAAAAACAACGAATATCCGTTTATAGTAAATGTTGACGATATCCGTGTAAAAGTGACTGGAACCAAATTTAACGTACAGGCTTATGATAAATCTCCGCAAGTAAAAGTCGCTCTCTTAGAAGGGAAAGTAAGTGTTATAACTGACAACCAAGAAAAAGAGATGTCTCCCGGCGAAATTGCCTCATTTAATAAAAAAAGCAAAATGTTGAGCATTAATAAAGATGATGTTGCTTTCGAATCGTTTTGGGCCGATTCCTGCTATACATTTAAAGCACAGAAACTCGGGCATATATGTAAATATTTAGAACGATGGTATAACACCGACATCTCACTGGATCCATCAATAGCTAGTAATGTATATACATTTACAATAACAGATGAGCCCTTGGAAACGATCCTGCAAATTATGTCAAGGATAAGTCCCATCAAATATTCTTTTGAAGAGAATAACAGAGTTATCATAAAACATGTTGAACCTTAAAAAAACGAATTGCCTATGGATAAAAAATAAAAGACCAAAAAGGCACAAGCCGAAACTTGTGCCTTACAACGGAAATAATCCGTTCAGAGAACACCTCGAACGTTAATCCAAATTTGACGGTTTGCTATACGTTCAAAATGTTAACTTCTAATATTACAAATATATGAATAATAAGAGAATAATTCTGAAAAAGAAAGCATATTTTATTCTGTTCTTTCTTATTTTCCTTTTCATAAATAATATTCAGGCAGCAAAATCTTCCGAAAAAATAACAATTTCATTTTCGGAGATCCAACTATCTGATGCAATCGAACAAATCCAGAAAATAAGCAAATACAAATTTTTTTATGATGTAAATAAAACTGATCTTTCTCAACGTGTAAGCCTGAAAGCCGAGCAAACGAATATCCATGAAGCGATGAAGATTATGTTAAGTTCTACAAATCTTACATTTGAAATAACTAATTATCAGATTGCCCTGATTGTAAAGCAACAAACAAAAGAAAAACAGATAAAAGGAACTGTTACCGACAATAATGGCATCCCTATTACCGGAGTAAATCTCGTAGTAAAAGGTACTACTAACGGGACTGTATCTGATATAGATGGTAAATTCTCACTGAATGTTCCGGAAAATGGCATTTTAACTGTCTCTTACATAGGATTCAAAATGTACGAAGTAGGTGTGACTGGCAAAGATATATTTAATATAACACTGACAGAAGATAATCAGGCGATTGATGAAATAGTCGTTGTCGGTTACGGAACTTCGCGTAAAAGAGAAATAGTCAGTGCAATGGCCAATGTAAAAGGTAGCGAATTTAGTAGTGCTTCTACTCCCAATGTAAAAGATGTCCTGCAAGGAAAAGTGGCTGGAGTAGATATTGAATCAGCCCGGTTTCCAGGAGACGACAGAGGAATCTTGATCCGCGGTGCCCGATCACTCAATGCAGGGAATAGTCCACTCGTTATTATTGACGGAGTTCCCGGGAATCTGAGTGATGTTAATTCATATGATATTACATCCATGGAAGTGTTGAAAGATGCTGCCAGTTCAGCAATCTATGGTTCAAGAGGGGCTAATGGAGTTATTCTTGTAACAACTAAACGAGGGAAAAAAGAGGTTAAACGTGAAATCAATTTTAATGCTTACCTCGGTGTAAATGTTCCCCATATGATTGATATGCAATCCGGAGAACAATATACACAATTTCGCCGTGATGGTTACAGGTTCGCTCATGGATGGGAGAAACCTTTTACAGATGAAGATGTTTTTGCACCTTCTGAACTCGATATTATCAAAAGCGGAAATTATACCGATTGGCAGGATCTGGTTTATAGAAACGGTTTTGTACAAAGTTACCATCTAGGCATAAGTAATAGCGGTGAAAAAACTCAACTTTATTTATCCCTCAAATACGACAATGAAGAGGGATACTATAAAACTCACGATGTAGAAAACATAAACATATCCCTTACAGCAGATCATGAATTAGCAGATTTCTGGAAAATAGGGACATCGATTCGTTTACGTCGTAATAATCTTTCGGGATATCGTATATACGGAAATGATATTTTATATATGACCCCCTTATCGCAGCCTTACACAGAAGACGGAGAATTAAATTTCTATCCTAATCCGATAAATACTTCGGGATATAATCCTTTAGCAAATTACATTCCCGGACAATTTGTTGATGATAAACAAAGAAACGTAGTCAACTTGAATTTGACATCTTATATAAACTTCACAAAAGAGTTGAGTATGCAAACTAATTTTGGATTCACCTATGATGATTATAAAAATGGTTATTTTTATGGTAAAGACTCTTATAATAATAAAGGAGTTAAAACATCTTCCGGTAAAGCTTATCAGAATTACGACCAATATACTTTAAACAACATCATTTCATATGATAAAAGTTTTGGAGATCATCAGCTGACAGTTGACCTGGTTGGAGAAATTCAAAGTTATAAATATGACAGTTCAAAGCTATCCGGAGAAAACCAACCCGTAGAATACACAAGTTATCATAATCTGGCATCTAACAGCGAAAATATTCAAATTAACAGTACCTATCAAAAGTGGTCTCTCGTTTCAGGTCTGATACGTGCCCGTTATAATTATAAAAACAAATATTTTCTGAATGCAGCTATTCGCGCCGATGGCTCTTCCCGGTTAGCAAAAGGCAACAAATGGGCTTATTTCCCGTCAGGAGGAATCGGATGGAGTATAAAAGATGAGGATTTCATGCAGGACCTAACCTGGATAAATAGCATGAAAGCTCGCCTCTCTTACGGAACAGTGGGTAATACCGCAATTGATCCTTACCAGACTTTATCCACTCTAATGCAAGGTGCTTATTTATGGGGAGAAAATTCTGCTGATAAATTCTATACCTATCACCCTGGTTCTATAGTCAATCTCGATTTGGGATGGGAAATATCAAGAACAATTAATGCGGGTTTAGACTTCGGTTTCCTAAATAATAAAATCAACGGCTACTTTGAGTTCTACAATACAGAAACAAGTGATGTCTTAATGAAAAGAGCTATTCCCACTTTCACTGGTTTTACTGAGATATGGCAAAATATAGGTAAAACTCAAAACCGGGGATTGGAAGCCTGCCTAAATATAAACCCGGTCAGACAAAAAGATCTTTCTGTTGATATAACGATCAATGCCTCCAGAAACTGGGAAAAAATAGTTGAATTAATCAGTGGGGAAGATCTGCCAAACAACAAATGGTTTATAGGTGAACCAATGGGAGTTCTTTACAATTATGAGAAGATAGGTATTTGGCAACTGGGCGAAGAAGAAGAAGCTGCTAAATATAATGCAACACCTGGAGATATAAAAATAAAGGACCAGAATGGTGACGGTTCAATCAGTGCAGCTGACGACAGAATTATATTGGGGCAAACTCGTCCAAAATGGATTGCATCCCTAAGTGGTAGCATACAATATAAAGGTTTTGACTTTTCATTTAATATTAATTCAAGATGGGGATATTCATTTGCTTTCTCTCCGTTCAATGATATCGTACTCGACGGGCAAAGATGGCAACCTACAGTTGACTACTGGACTCCGGATAATCCGACCAATCAATACCCAAAAGCCGATCAATCCAAAGGTTGGGATACCTATCGGGCTGCCAACGGTTATCAAAAAGGAGACCATATAAAACTTCAGGATATCACGTTAGGATATAGCTTTGATAAAATTCTGTCAAAATATTTAGCAATAAAGAAAGCTCGTATTTATATACAGCTAAGAAACATTGCTTATTTATATAAAGCTACAGACTTCGGAATCATGCCCGAAGCGCCAGATATAAACTACACAATACCAAGTAGCTATAATGTAGGGGTTAATGTAACATTTTAAATTTATTGCCATGAAAATTAGATTTATTATTTATTTAATAATGTCCACTTTCTTCCTATCTTCGTGTGATTCTTATCTGGAGGAAGATCCCAAAGGACTGATTAGTGATACTTATGCAAAAACAGAAGAAGGCATTGAATCACTCATATTAAGTTTATATCAGCGTAACCGTACACTACCGGACAGGCTAATGTTATTTGCCGACACAGGAACCGATGTCACTACTTATGGTATGAAAGGAGTCGGTTGGGCTTATGAATCTTCTTCTTATAATGATGCTTTACTTATTTCAAATACGGTAAACTCTGAATTCTGGACATATCTCTATCAGCTTTTAAACATTGCAAACACTGGTGTTTTATATGTAAATGAAGCTTCTATATCCAGTGACAAAAAAAGAGATTTTCTGACCTCCGAAGTTCATGCTTTACGAGCCTTTTATCTTTATCTGATCATAGAAACGTGGGGACCGGCATCTCATTATGCAGAAACGCCCTCGCAATCAGCAATAACTGACGGATATCAGCCAGGAATAGCTATTTTTTACAACAGGATACTAAAAGACCTGGATATTGCAGCTCAAGCTTTAGATGATCCTCAAAATACCAAATGGGGACGAATGAACACTGGCGTTGTAAAAGGTATTCGTATGAGGGTATTGATGTCACTGGCTGCCTATGATGAATCGATACTCAGTAAAACTAGTTACACAAAACAAAAATGTTATGAGGAAAGCATAACATTATGTAACTCTCTTATCAATGATTACAATTATCAATTACTTTCTGATTACGCTTCTATATTTGATGTAAACAATCAGATTAATAAAGAAGTAATCTGGTCCATCCAGTTTACAAGCGATCTTATTTACAATGGTATGGACCAAAAAGGACCAGATGGTAAATATACAGATGATGCAAATTATTGTCATAGATATTTTGTCGGATGGTATAATAAATCCGTTAAAAATACAAATTTGAATATAGATGGATTATGGAGCCATTCCCGTGTATATGGCCGGGAATATCGTGTGGTGATGCCTACATACTATTATATTACTTGTTTTAATAAATATGACAAACGAAGAGAACAGACATTCCAAACAGCATGGTGCCGGATTCCTGATAATTGGAATAATGAACCAGATTACTCTGACACTTTGCTTATCCGGACACTTGATGTTGTTACACCTGAATTCATTAAAGCGTACGAAGAAAAAGGTATTGCCGTCGATAATATCTCTGACATCTATGATATTAATACCGGTATCCCTACCGTAGACGGACGATCTTGTGCCAATACTGTAACTAAATTTCTTGATCCGAGTAGAGATGACGCAAAACGGGAACAAGGATTCAAAGACGTAATACTCCTTCGTTTAGGAGAAGTTTATATTACGTTGGCTGAAGCATATGTAAGAACTAATCAACCGGATAAAGCAGCTCAGGTCATTACTCAACTGAGGGAACGAGCATTGACTAAAGGACATGAAGAAGAGTTAAAAGTGTCTGTTTCAGACATGAATATGGAATTTATACTTGAAGAAGGAGCCAGAGAACTAGGATGCGAACTCAACAGATGGTATATGTTGAAACGTACCGGGCTACTTGTAGATTGGGTTAAACAGAAAAATCCGGACATCACATTAATTAAGGATTATCATATTTATCGCCCACTGCCGCAAGATGCTTTATATGAAGTGACTAATATAAATGAATTCAAACAGAATCAAGGATATAAATAATTTAATACTACAAATAAATATGAAGACAAATAATATTTTTTCAAGACGTGATTTTTTAAAAACTTCCGGCATAGTTGCCGGAAGCACTTTGATGGGTTCAGCTATTCACTCACAAACATTTTCAAAAATTGAAAATCCGGACAATCCAGAAAAAAAACTAACTGTAGCTTTAGTTGGTACGGGCTCCCGTGGTTGTGAAATGTGGGGACGTAGCATATTAAAATCCTATGGTCAATATATCGAATTCGTAGGACTTTGTGATATTAACCCGGGACACTTGGAATTTGCTAAAGAATTTCTTGAAGTCTCATGCCCGACATATACTGATTTCGAGAAAATGATGAAAGAAACAAATCCGGAATTATTAATTGTCTGCACTGTCGATGCGACTCACCACGAGTTTATCATAAAAGGAATGGAAATGGGAGCAAATATCTTAACAGAAAAACCAATGACTACCGATGAAAAAAAGATACAAGCCATATTAGATGCAGAGAAAAGAACAGGAAAGCATTGCAGGGTTACTTTCAACTATCGTTATTCTCCGCATAGAGCAAAAATGTGGGAACTCCTTCACTCCGGTGAAATAGGAGAATTGACATCTGTTGATTTTCACTGGTATCTAGACACATCCCATGGAGCTGATTATTTCCGCAGATGGCATCGATTAACGGAGAAGAGCGGTTCTTTATGGGTTCATAAAGCCAGTCATCATTTCGACCTATTAAATTGGTGGATCGATAGTGATCCTGAAACCGTTTTTGCCCTTGGTTCTTTAGATCTTTATGGTAAAAACGGTAAATTCAGAGGACTAAACTGCCGTACCTGTTCTCACACAAAAGAATGTGAATTCTATTGGGATATAACAAAAAGCTCATTTATGACTAAGCTTTATATAAACAACGAAAAATATGATAACTACCTGAGAGATGGTTGCGTTTTCAGAAATGATGTGAATATCTTCGATCAGATGGCCGCAACTATCCGCTACAAAAATGGAGTACAGGTAGCTTATTCATTGACAGCTTACTCTCCTTATGAAGGATACCGGATTGCCTTTAACGGTACTAAAGGACGTATTGATGCATGGATCCAGGAATCAAAAAAAACAAACGATAGAGGTTATGATGAAATAATTCTATTTAAAAACTTTTCAAAACGAGAGTATATCCAGATTCCGTTTGCCACATCTGGACATGGAGGTGGTGACAAATTATTGAAAGACCAGATCTTCCTTCAAGATACACCTGATCCTTTCAGACAATGTGCTAACACAAGAGATGGAGCGCTGGCTTGCCTGATCGGCATAGCTGCTCGTAAAAGCATCGAAACTAAAGCACCTGTCAAAATTGAAGATCTGACTTCTATCATTCCACAAGAAAAGAAAATGTATCGACGAATCTTATAAATTTATGGACTTATGAAAATTCGCTTATTCATTATATTGTATTCTATCTGTTTAACTCTCTCTGCTCAACAAAATTATGACCTTGTTATTGTCGGGGGAAATCCTGGCGGAATCATGGCAGCTATTGCTGCTGCTCGTTTGGGAAAAAGTTCAGTTATACTTGAAAGAAGCAACTATATAGGAGGTTTACCAGCCAACGGACTAGGTGCAACAGATATTGGGACACGTGAAGCAACTTCCGGACTATTTCGGGAGTTTGTCGATAGAATTAAACAACATTACATTGATACGTACGGGATTAATTCCGAACAAGTAAAATTATGTACTAACGGATATCATTTCGAACCCTCTGTCGGAGCAAAAGTATTTAATGAAATGCTTAGTGAGCACAGTGATAAAATCACTATTCTCAAAATGCGACAATTCGATGCAGAAAAAGAAAATATCGTCATGCATAATAGTCAAATAAAAAAGATTCACGTCTTAAACAGGGAAAACGGACAAAAAGAATCATACACAGGAAGTATTTTTCTTGATGCAACTTATGAAGGAGATCTAGGCGCCGCAGCTGGTGTCCCCTTCCGTGTTGGAAGAGAAAGTAAAAATGAGTTCGATGAACCTGGAGCCGGACGTGTTTATAAGTATTGGAATGGTCCGGAAGGAACAGGTAGTACTTTTGAGGCTGATAATGCCGTACAATCCTATAATTACCGCCTTTGCCTGACGAATAATCCCAAGAATAGAATATCCATCAACAAACCGGCAAACTATAATCGGAATGAATATCTTTCTCTGATAGAAGATGTGTGGACAGGACAGAATACGAATGTCAAGATGAAAAACGTAACATCTGAAATGTTAGAAGAAAACCGTAAACATATCAAGGCTGGTAATCCATCAAAAATACCCGGCGACAGATGGGGTATTGATAAAATAACCAATATAGTCCATCTGCCTAATATGAAAACAGATGCGAACAATCAACATGACGCATTTATTTCAACTGATCTTCCGGAAGAAAACTGGCCCTGGCCCACTTCCTCCTGGGAATGGCGTGATAAATATGCCAAACGTCTGCAGGAATATATAGAAGGCTTGTTCTGGTTTGCCCAAAACGACCCTGAATTACCAGTACATTTTCGTAAAGCTGCTAAAGAATGGGGATTGGCAAAGGACGAATACACAGACAACGGACATTTCCCTCGCCAAGTATATGTACGTGAAGGACGACGTTTTGAAGGAGTATATTTCTTTACTGCCAATGATGCAATTCCTGTAATTCCCGGGGGAAGACCGCCGATTCATAATACGAGTATCACAGCAAGCCATTACCCGCTCGACTCACATGCTGTAAGGAAAAGAGAAACAGGGCGTGTACATCTAGATGGTTTCCTAAGTTATCCAACTGCTGTTTACACTGTACCATTTGGTGTTATGGTTCCTCAAAAAGTAGATAATTTATTATTACCTGTACCCGTTTCTGGTTCTCATATTGGTTTTTCTACCTTACGGATGGAACCATGTTGGATGGCTATTGGGCAAGCAGCCGGAATTTCTGCAAGTATAGCAATAGACGATCATGTTAAAATTCAAAACGTATGTCCAGATAAACTACAGGAAAAGTTACTCGATCAAAAAGTAACGCTCATATATTTTCGCGACATACTCTATACTGACCCTAATTTCCACCTGGTTCAATATATGGGACTACGGGGATATTTACCGGATTGGGATGCCAAACTCCATGCTCCGATAGACAATGAAACTTTAAAAGTTTGGCAATCTTTATGCAAACAACCTCTGTTGAATGTTGAATGCGGAAAAACAAATAGATTAGATGTTCTAAAACAAATTTATAGTCTCATAAGATAGTATATCACATCACTTTAAACACAATCAGACCGGTTAACATCTAATACTAGCAACCCTAAAACAAGAATGAGCAGGCCTTCCACTGGAATCCCTGCTCATTTTTTCAGCACAGAGTGTCAACAGAATTCTCCCCTCCTCTTCAAAATAAAAAACAATCTTATAAAAGACTATTCTCCTGCAACCATATACATCCGCCAATTTATTTTGACGAAAAAGTATATTATTCACAATACAAAAGTTATTATAGTAATAAATTCCACTATTCCACAGGGTATCCCCTTCATCGATTTGGCTCAAATATTTATTTTAATCCTCCTTTCAATGATACTATATTTGAAGTTAACAAAAATAGTTTTAAAGCAAAATATGCATTTAATATAGCAGGGGGTAACCATTTACATATCGATGAGACAACAACTGATGACGATTTTAGAGAACAAATGAGAAACATCGATTATTTCAATAGTCATTTTATTGATTTAAAAGATGTCGCTGTTTTTCATTACATGAGTAATGTCGATTATTTAACATGGGGAGTATATATAAAATCAGAGGATAGAACCTATGAAAACAATGGGAAATGCAAAAATCCACTATTTAGCTTTTTTCATATTCCTTGGTTTTATTATGGAGATAATACAATCGTTGTTCCGGTTAGTGCCAGCAAAATTGTGGGAGCTAGAAATGATATACTCAAAAAATGCGATTCAAAGTTAGCTGAATTATTATTAGATAGTCTTACGGAAGATGATAATCCGATCTTATTATTTTATCACATGAAAACGAAAATGCAATAAATTGAGCAGAAACTAAAGAAATTCATATCTTCTGTTTATATTTGCAAATGATATGCAGACAGGCAAAGCGTTGCCAGATGCAACTTATTAGCAAAACATAAGCGTTTAAAGATATTATCCTAACAATGAAATCTCGACAATTTCAATCTTCATGGATAATAGACAACAAAACGCTCATGTTCTTTTCCTTGTTATACACTGACGGGTATATTATGTACTTGTGTATTCAGGATAAAGAGCGTGAGTCTGTTGTTTATATCATGAAGATGGGCAGTCGAGAGCCTCATTGTTAGATATATCAACAGTTCTCACGCTTCCTTTATACAAACCATCCACTTCGGGAACTGATGGATAAAACTCCATTGGACTATGGGCCGATCTTTTCTGATACAGCAACTAAAGAATGGCAATGAAAAAGCCTTTGAACAGATAGTTAAATCTTACTGGCCTCGTTTATATGCATTTACCAATATTTATGTGATAAACAAAGAGGCAGCAAAAGAAATTGTACAGGATACCTTTCTGGTCCTTTGGGATCAAAGAAAGATTCTGGATGATAATACCTGCCTGATCACTTATCTGATGGTTGTCGGCCGTAATAAATGCCTAAACTATCTGAAAAGCCTGCAACTGAATACAATACCGATAGATGATCTGAATGAATATACCGTTTATCAAAGGAGCAATATATATGTCCTTGAAGATGATTCACTGGAAATACTTATTACAAAGGAACTGAACCAGGCAATAGCAATCTCATTAGAAAAATTGCCAATGCGGACCAGAGAGATTTTTATGCTAAGCCGATACAGCGGTCTTAGAAATAAAGAAATTGCAGATCAACTGGAAATTTCAACAAAAAATGTTGAATACCATATCAACAACGCTTTAAAACAACTGAAATGTGATCTTATGAAGGACTATTTTACTGTTGCCATCTGCATTCTCCAATTTATTTTGATGAAAAAATAGACGTAACTTAATATTAGATATACACATATAAAAGAAAGAGCAGAGCCTCCCGTCGGAAACTCTGCTCATCTTTTTTCCTGTACAGGAAATCAACATCACCTAGTCATCAAAAAGCAAATCTCACGCCGAACTGTACCGATGCACAGAGTGGCTGCTCTTTCCGGATCGTCTCAACCACACTCTTATCATCAAAATAATAGGCGATACCGGGTTCGGCATAGATACTAACGGGTTTTGCTATATCATATTGTACGCCAAGAGCTGCTAAAGCAGAAAACTGTACTTTATCAACATCAAGGTCTGTCTTACTTTTACGCTGACGGACGTTATTCAGATAATAATCCGTATTCAGACTGCCATCCACACACATCTCCGCCATAGCACCGGCAGAAGCGTAGAATGACAAACGGTCTTTCTTCCAAATCGTATAATTCACCTTCAAAGGTATTCCCAGATAATGCAGGCGTTGTTCCTGTTTATAGAAATCACCTTCACCGGCAGTCAACTCCGAAGAAAGGAAGGTATAAATCAACCCGCTCTCCAAAGACAACCGGTCGCTTATCCGCTTCTTAACCGAAAGGCCGGCAGACAAAGGATATCTGTGCTTCATCTTCGTTCCGGTCGATTTCTGATAATTCGCAGCAGCAATCTTCTCAAACATTGTAAAGTCTGCCGGATTCCGGAAGTTAGGAGCATTCGACGCCACATCTTTCATGTAGTCGTCAAATGTCCCTGAACCCGGGTTATTATTCACACTTACATCCGAACGGGTTGCCGTATTAAACATCTGCAATCCTCCTGTGGCAGAGGAATAGCGGTCAAACATATTCCCGGCATACAAACTAAAACTCCATCCTTTAGCAGAAGGAGCCGGTTTCACCGGTAACGGCTCGTAACTCTTCTCCGGAACATATTCGTACTGCCCGCTTTCCACTACGGAACGGTTATTGTACGAATTACTTTCCATTGCATGCTCTTCTCCTATCTCCGCATGAAAATAAGCGGAAATAGACATGTAAACCTCCGATACTACCTGCGACAAGTCAGGCAACTGCGGTTCAGCCGTTTTCACTGTAGCCGCCAGTTTTCTCACTACCGGCTGCGGTTTGATCGGCTCTACCGGCACAACCGGAGCAGACGGACTCTCCACTTTTTCCGCAGGAAGAACGATATCCGACAAGACCGGCTCTATCTCTTTATCTATCCCCATAAAGTAAAGAGCAGAACCTAAAACTGCCAAAAAAGACACTGCTGCCGCCAACCAACGATAAGGGAAGCGACGAACTTCAGCAGGAGCCGGAGCGAACGCAGCTTCCAGCCTCTCCCAGCCATCCTCCGGCAACGGCAGACGGTATTCAACCGACCGACTCCGGTATTCCTCTATTAATTTATCTTCCATTTTCATCTTCCGGCTTGTTTCTGAATGTAATCGTTTACTTTCTTTACCAGCATTGCTTTTGCCCGACACAGTTGCGACGATGATGATCGTTCGTTTATATGCAGAAGCTCGGCAATCTCTTTATGACTTCGTTCTTCAAATGTATATAAGTTAAACACGGTGCGATATCCCGTTGGTAACTCCTGGACGAATTGCATCAGGACCGACGTCGGGATCTGTTCGATCTCCTCCGGAGGCTCTTCTTCTGTTTCAGCAATAATATCAAGGGGGACTACTTGTTTGAGGACATCCTTTTTCCGAAGGTACTCCAACGCCGTATTTACAAATATACGGCTCATCCACGCTTTCAAACTCCCTTCTCCGCGATACGAAAAACTTGAGCAAGAGGAGAATACTTTCAAGAATCCGTCATGCAACAGATCGTAAGCTACGTCCATACCTCCTGTGTACCGGAAGCAAATGCTTAACATTTGTTCCGCATAAGTATCGTAGAGTTCTTTACGGGCTGCATTCACACCCCGCATACACTGCTTTATCAGTTCTGCTTCACCCATCAACGCCGCGCGTGTTTATTATATAAATGTAATGACTGCGGGAATACTGCATGCAATTTCAAAAATTTTCTGCCAAAGTAGTAAAATAATACGGAAAATTGACAAATCAACAGGCAAAACTGTTATCTTACAAAGCATCTCATTCCGCTATTTTTGTAAAATAATGATCTATAATAAAAGGTGTAACATGAGAAAGTATTTATCTATTCTGGCAGGGCTCCTGTTTGCAGGAGTGGTGCTGGCACAAAAAGGAGCAAATAATATGAATAATCAGGCAAGCAAATTCAGTGTAGACGAAACGATGGGACGGATCGAGCAAATCCTTCAGAAAATGGATATCCCGGTATTCGCTAAATTCGATCATCAGAAAAACGCAGAAGAAGTAGGGTTAGATTTACGCCCGAACCAGGTTATTGTCTTCGGATCTCCGAAGGTAGGAACAAAGTTGATGCAGGAAAACCCGGCCATCTCCATCGAGTTACCCCTTAAAATTTCTGTTTGGGAAGACAAGAACGGCAAAGTATGGACTTCTTTCCCTCAAATGGAACACTTGGCATCGGAATATGGGTTGGAAAAAGAACCGGTTATCGGGAAGATGCAGGAATTACTGGAAAAGATTGTCAATCAATCGACCGATAACAATAAGTAATGAACAAAAGGCCCTTCTCTCCCGTACTTGACTGTTGTAATGTCAAGTACGGGCAAACATCTCAATGCAAACGATGAAACAATCTGAAAAAGCGAAATCTGCAAAATTCCTTCTGATCACAATCGATCGAAAACAACACACGGTCGACCTTTCCAACCACAGAACTCTCCGGAATATAACCAAACGATCTACTGTCGTAAGATTCGGAGGAATTATCCCCTAACACAAAATAGTAATTCTGCTTTACCCGGTAACAGGAATCACTTCTACCATTTATATAGATGTTATTTTTCCTCATAAAGGAAGAGACATACTCATTATCAAGTATTTTCTTCAAACTCGAATAATTCTCCCTATTAAAAGTAATAGTATCTCCGGCAGAAATAACTCCTGCAACCCTTTTCACCAACAAAATATCAGGTCTTTCAGGACTATTAAAAACAATAATATCAGAGATGCAGGGACTTCTAAAACCTTTTATTCTACGATACCCCCAATTTGTTCCTCTATCTTTTTCCCGTAAAGTCCTGTTCCATGTAAACACATTTATTAATGGAATATCACTCCAACGAACAGGCAAACGAGCACCATAAATCAATTTATCTATCCACAACCAATCTCCGATAAGAATTGCAGGCTCCATACTCGAAGACGGCACAAGACAGATCTCTCCTCCAAAAACTCTGAAGAATACACATAAAATTATAAATAGTAGACCTATAACAGATATTCTTTTCATTCTTTCATTTTCAGAGAATATAGAACTAAAATTTTAATTCATAAAAGAACAAGATCGGATTACTGTCTTCTGTCAAGCCTTTGTAAAATTCATCTATTTCCTCTTTCTTTCCAAGCTTGTATAGTTCATCTTTACAGGCAAGAGCAATATCCGAACGAGCATCGACAACTACCGTATTTGTACCTATTTTGTATAAAAAATGGCCCTTCCCATCATAGACTGTTATTGTTTTAGATTTCTCAGCATCTACTATAATAATTTTGTCATCAACAAACAAAATTTGAGAAATACCTCCAACTAGATTATCACCTGTAGTTTCCAACTTCACATAGTTGACTTTAGTCATTAAACTATCGAATGGTAAGCAATCTTTATTTAAGTCAATATTCACCTCTACAGACTTCTGGTGACTTATCATAGAAGCTACTGGAACAGAGTTATCAATCTTTTCCTGAAGTTTCTGAGAAGATTTATGACATGACCCAAAAGAAATAGAGGCCAAAGCAATTCCTAATATAATTTTATTCATCTGTTATATAGTTTTTTGATACAACTTCTATTTAAAATATCTATTTTCTATTAGTTCGAAATAAGTATTTGCAATCTGAGGTTCATATTTGTCTGGGACAAAAACATGACTTGTCCGCATTGTACTATCCAACATAAAGCAATAAGGAAAATTTATCCGCTCACAGGATATCGGCAGTTTATCGACTAGATAAACTGGATATTTAATATTCAAACGATCTACCAATATTTTAAGTGCTTGCCGATTTGGATAAGAAGCGAATAACAGAATTCTTTTGTTGAAAAGATCACTATTATACAATCTCATTACTTTAATCAGCAGAAAGCGAACACATTCTTCACAATTTGTTTCCGCAAATCGAATAATCAAACAAGGCTTATCTGTTAAAATTTCAGACAGACCAACTTCATTCTTATTCAAATCATGAATCACTCTAGTTGTATCTAAAATAGAATTATCATTATAAACACCTATTTTAAAATTATTTTCCAGTACTTCTATTAATCTATCATCCTTTACAGATTGTTTTTCGGCAGTCAACGAAGCTTTATCTTTGAACAGGTTCAAACATATCACACTCAACAATATGTCAACCAAAAGCAAAATGGCAATTATTACTTTCACTTTATACATAAAACTAAAATTTTAATTCATAAAAAAATAAGACAGGATTACTATCTTCTGTCAAGTCTTGATACAGTTCATCTATTTCTTCCTTCTTACCGAGTCTGTACAATTCGCTCTTATAAGAAAGTATTATATCAGGACGAACATCCACAACTACAGTATTATCTTTATAGCGGGCCTGGGGAGCTTGTGTAAAGAAATAGAAAAAAGGATTCTTGAGAAGTCCATTACAACTTAAGGTCTGTTGTTTCACATTAGAATAAATACCAAAACGATACCAACTTGATCCCAGTTCAAACACATGGAATATTGCACCATCTTTCAATTCGATAAAATCACCATTAAAAAATGGATTATGCTGATGCTGCTTATCCAGAAGTTTATCAGTTATACCATCATATATTTTTATTTTATTAGCTCCTTCTATATTTAAATGATAGCGAAGCCTAGGACCGGACTTAGTCAAAACAAATATAGAATCTGTATTTGGATTATTAAAAAAGACATGATCATCAAATTTTCTAAGTGGTTTTAAAATAGAACTTGTAAAATACTTACTATAATAACACTTAAATGCAGTATATAAAATATTTTTATTCAAATCTGTGACAGCTAACAGAGGTTTATATTCAGGATTTCCGCCAGGAAGAACAATTCCGGACAAGTAATATCCCGCAAGTATGTTATCTGTTAGAAATTCACAGTTACAGAACCAATAAGGTATTTTTACCGACTTAATGTAATCACCATTAAAATCATAATATTTAATACAGTCATGCCCAAGATCTGTTATGGCAAGCATTTTTTTATCCGGAGTTAACATTACATCATCCAAAGAACCATATTCATGAGGCCCTTGTCCTAAACTCCCTATTCTATTTAAATAGTGACCTTTCTCGTCATAAACTGTAATTGTTTTAGAACGCCTTGCGTCCACAACAATAATTTTATCTGCTACAAATAAAAGTTGAGAGATTCTTCCAATAAGATTATCTCTTGTAGTTTCCAACTTCACATAAGAGGCTTTTGTCACAAGACTATCAAATGGCAAACAGTTATTAGCCAGATCAATATGAACATCAATTGGATGAATGAGACTATCTTGTACAGAGACTTCTACAACATCATAGTAAGACTTATTTGATCCTTTTCTACAAGAGAAAAAACAGCTCCAAGAAATAACCAGATATATTATTAACAATTTATTCTTCATATCTCAAATATATTTAATAAATAATTATAAACTTTTAAAAGCCAGTTTTTCAATAACTAACTTTTAAAAGTTTCAAAAAGTAAACTATTTAGCAAGGATCATATTCAGTACAAACTTGTATCATGTCAACAGCAGTTATACAATATAACATTGTTGCTTCGTATTCCTTTTTACTTGTAACAGTAGATGTCGTAGTACCTCCACTACTGCTACCTGTACTCCCCGACACTCCGCCAGAAACACCTCCATATCCAGCAGAGACACCTCCAGAGACAGAAGAAGAACTTCCTGAAGTAGTAACTGTTGTCGTAGTTGTTTCAACTACACAATGTGCAGTTGTAGACCCTTGTTTGCCATAAGATTGAGCACCTCCCGAATTACTCGCTTGTGCCAACACAAACAAATTCAATGAGTTACTCTTTAATCCATAATCATCCAGTGCGTATTCAAGATTCAAACCCAGCCCCATTAACAGAGCTACCACACCAGCTAAAGAAATAATGTTTTTCTTTTTCATAATGTAAAATATTTATATTAATAATTCGACTCAACCGATTCTGACTGAGCCTGATTTTTCTCTTCTGTTTCTCTCTCTTTCAACAACTCATTGATATGCAGCTTAACAGTCTCTGTATTTTCCCAACGTGTTGAGTAGATATATGTATATCCTCCCAAATAGAAACTATACATTAAGAAAGCAACAAGTATCCCCTTCCATTTATACTTATTTCTCCATTTACTTTTTAACCGGACGAGCATGACCACAACTAAAAAGATTATTCCAATATTACTCATATACGAATATCGGTCTGCCACTATGGCTTGTCTGGATGTGGAAATAATATTTAAGGCAACCAATAGGTGAATGACAAAGAAACATGCACCAAAAAGTAATAACTTATTTTTCCTATTGACCCATAACCAGGAAATTATACAGATCACCAACAATGGATAAATCCAGAACCTTACAGGCAAACTCTCTCCGGGAAGAATCGGAAACGGATATAAATAATTTAACCCAATGGGGAATAACGACTTTGTTAAATATTCAAAGAGTGTATAACAGGCCAAAACAATACGTTGTCCGAATGGAAAAACAGGAGCATCTCCTCCCCCAGCCTGAGAGAGGATCGTAATTATTCCAAAAAACAAAGACAATATGAAAAATGGGAGTTTCTCAACCCATAATGCCTTTTCTTTCAAATTCCGATGGCAAAACCAGTCTATGAGTATTAATAACAAAGGAAGTGTAACAGCCTGCTCCTTCGCCAGAAACGAAACGGCAAATAAAAAAAGAGTCAGCAGATAATCCTTTTCCTTCATCGTTTTAATATACCGTAGATAGCAAATGACAGCCAATAAATAGAAAAAACTATATATCAAAATCTTCACAGCACTGACCCATGCTACAGACTCTACATTAAACGGATGAATAGAAAAAATAAACGCAGTCAAAAAGGCAATCAGATGAATCTCTTTATTTGAAAAATAGCCATGTGTTTTTAATAACTCTACAATAAACAGTCCGGTCAGACAAACACACCCTAAATGCCAACACAGATTCGCCAAATGAAACCAAAAAGGATTATAACCGAAGAAAGTATATAACGCCAGGAAATTCATCTCCATGACAGGAGCATACTGTCCTGCATGGAAATCAGTACAAATATGCCACAGATTATTCCAACTCCAACCTCCGACAGTATACTGATTCATTACGATAACCTGATCATCCCAATAATAAAGGAAATCAGCTTGAAGAACTTTAAAATAAACAAGTACACAGACTAACAGTAAAAGACAAAAGGCTATTCTTCTTTTCATAACAGAATTTTTAATTATATGAATCTGAAGAAGAACAACTTTTTCTCAATTTACCCTAGCTGAAAAAACGAAAAAATGAGTATTACATGAATAAAATATAAGCACACCCATATCAGAGCAAAGGATAGTAGAAAAAACACTTTTATTTCCGGATTCAAATACAATTGTATTTGTAACTAAATACTTAAGTATTTGAAATCAAATACAACTGTTTTCTGAGTTAAATTGAATATAGCATGAATCCGTTTGTTAGTTGGCTCCACCTCTCTATGTTATTGCATGCTATTGCTTTCAGCTTTCAGTCAGCTACGAATGGAGTGTTTTTCAAAGTATCCGGCTGAAGGGATGAAACTGTAAAAAAATGTATACGAAAATTCAAGGTAAAATAACGACTGGCAAAACATAGGACTTTTGTCTTCAAAACATATATGTTTCGTTATCAAAAGTCCTGACTTAACATTTCGAAACACCTATGCTTTACCAGCGGACTACTATCCGTAGATGAATGGATAACTATTGGTAGACGAACGAATAACCAGCCATCGGCATTTTAAAAGCCTAAACATACAACCCTTCATTTCAGTTCTTTATTTTTCAAGGCTGCCATGCGAATGAAACCTGAAAGGAGAAGTGTACAAACTTTTTCGGAGAGCAAAAAAAGCGTCTGAATCAGAATAAAATCCGATTCAGACGCTTTAGTTTAATAAATTAATTATGTTTTGTCAGACAATCCGTCAATAAACCTCCAACTCATAAATACGGGCGTCACGACTACCTGTATCCTGCGACGGCTGGGCGATCAACAAACGGATATAACGGACTGATTCCGGTTTTGTAAGCAAACCGGTTACCTCATTCTTACGGTTGTCATCCAGGCGTCCTAATGTTTTCCATTCTTCCGACAAACTGTTCTTTCCCTGGAGGAAACAAGTACGGGTCACATAAGAATGGCTTTCCTGTCCGGCATTCACCAGCTTCCAACCGCTGACATTCTTTGTTTCACCCAGATCGAAGTCTGCATAATTAGGCACGCCGGTAATATCACACCATTTCGTCTGCGTATCACCGTCGATCATGCATTCGGGAGATTCTTCCTCATTGACGAAACCGGAACAGGCAATCACTTTCGCCCCTTTCATCAGATTGGCTTTCGGAGCATTTGCCTTATCGCCCTGCTGAGGTTTCAATGCCGTACGGAATAACCCGGAGGCGGGAGTAACCTGCGGATTCTCTTCTTTCACCACTGTTACCGCAAATAGCACGATATCTTTATTATCCGGTAAAACCAGTTGGGTCGCCCCTTTGGGAATATCCATACCAAATTTAAACATATAAGTATATTCGTATGCTTCGTCTCCTTCCGGAGCATGGCGGTGAGTTCCGACATAAGCGATTTCTGCTTCTTTCAGGAAACCTTCCGTATGTCCCAGATGTCCCCATTGACCGATAAAGCCGGTATATTCGGGAACAGTTATCGCATGTTCCGTTTTTCCCAGTCTGAAAGTTCCTTCGCTATCACCTTCCCTCGATGCAGCCAGGAAGTAAATGCGGTTATAGCTGTCACCTGCCGGTAGTTCTATCGTGTCTCCTTTACAAGTCAAACCGTTTACAGCCTCTTTTTCACCCAACCTGAAAGGAATGGAGCTGACAACGATCGAATCAGGAAGTAATTCTGCGGCATAAGAGTAACCGGAAGCAAAATCGGCTTCACGACGGAATTCATTCCAACTGACACATTTCTTGTTATAATTCAAAGGCAGACTCGCATATTGCAGTTTGTCGACCGGAACATCCGATGGTTTGAGCTTAACCTTGAACGTCTTCACCGAATTGGGTTTAACAGATACCTGTAACTTATTACCAGTGAAACTAGCTTTACCAATCGTCTTCTCCGTTCCGTCCGCTTCGCTTGCACTGACAATGGCATCGGCAAAAGAAAATTCGGCAGTCTGTTCCTTTACTCCACCGGTTTCATAGACACGAACCACCAATTCGTCGGATACCTGGGCTTTCTTTAATGTCTTGATAACGACACTTGTGTTATCCGAATTGACAAAAGAGAAAGATTTACCCAGACGACCGGCATGTTTGTTGGCGGCAAATGCCATGATCGGTTGGTTCAACTTATCGGCACAGACACCTGTTTGTGCTTTCCCGAATCCTCCCGAATGAGGCAACAGACTATAAGTAAATGTATGATAACCGAAGTCCTGACGATCCTGATAAGCATAACCGCCTTTGGTTTCCGGCGTATGAAGCAAAGTCAACCGGATTGTATGATCATTCGGTTTATCCCAACCGTACTTACTATCATTCAGGACAGATACGCCATAGGAACCGTTTGCATCCGTCAGGTCTGCCCAATACTGTGCATATACTTCATAGGCTGTTTGCGTATTATTTCCTCTTTTAACACTTCCGATACCCAAGTCATAGGTTGCTTCGGGATTTGAGACACTCAACGGGAACTCAGCTTTCAGCAGAGCATTGGTCGACTGCCAGTCTATTTCATTGTAGAAATCAATACGGTCGGCACGGCTACCTTCATACAAACGGATATATTGTTTGAATACGGACTGTCCATGACGTTTCTCTATACAAAGGGATTTCCTCAACTCTCCGTTCTCGATCTGAGAGATCTTTACATCTTCGGTAATAGAGACTGGTTCTTTGTCTATCGTCTCTTTCATAATCTCCCAGGCAGGCCAGTTATACGATTTGTTTTCTGTAAAAAGAGCCAGACGGATCGCTTTACCTTCCTTCACCAGTTCTTTATTGTTCTTTTTATCGAGAAGAGAGACGATATCTCCTTTTCCGTCCAGACGGATCTTATACATGGAGTTTTCCAATGCGTTCGCTTCAGCTGAAACCATGCGGGTTGCCGGTCCTCCTTCACGAACATCGTAAACGGCATAACCACTTGCCGGAACGGAAGCTGCGATCAACAAGCGGGCTTTCCCTTTTTCATAAGAAAGCATCTGGGCCGCAACTTTCTTTCCTTTATCGTCATAAACGGTAAATCCTTTCGGTGACTTCGGCATATCCAGCACAACTTCCGCCAGGTCGGTTACCGGAAAAGAATGGGCATTGTAAAGTATAACCGGAATACCTTTTACACGGGTATCCAACTGACCGGCAACCGCACTCACAGAAGAAGTCAGTACACCGGCAAACTGTTTGAGAGAGATTAGTTCGTCGTTCCATGAAAATTCATAGGCCCGGGGAATACTTGTACCCGTCAGGTCGTCATGAAACTGGTGAACGATAAAGCGTTTCCAGGCATCAGTCAATGTATTCAACGGATAAGCGGCAGTTCCCAACCAATCTGCGGCAACGGCAGCATTCTCGGCGGCATTTGCCAGTACTTCATTCTGACGGTTATACAATTTCATGGCAGCTTCTGAGGTATAACAACCCGTACCGTGCACGTCCATCAACAATTCACCGTCAAAAACCGGCAGTTCAGGATGTTTATCATAAGGCATAAAGTCCTTGAACATTTGGTCGCTGGTGGCGCTGATCACTTCCACCGGGCCATCGCCTTTAATACCTTTTTCAACAGAACGGACAGAGGCGAGATTTGGTGAACCGCCCGTATCTCCTGTTCCATAATAACGATAGACGATATTGAAGGGATTACGTTTGCTGAGTTCCAGCAAATAGTTACTTTCGGACAGATCTTCATCTTTCCATCTTCTGCCATAATCATAACCATGAGCCAGCATGATGGAAGCACCGTCCACTCCCTTCCACAAACCGATCATGAAAGGATGTTTGCTTTTTCCGTAAAAGGGATGGTTACGCCAGTCTAGTTTCTGGGAGGAGAAACCGATCAGACCGCAATGGGCAGCGATCGTCGGCAATGTCCAGCCAAAACCAAAACAATCTGGCAGGAAGATATCCGTGCTCTCCACTCCGAACTCTTTCCGGTAATACTCTTGTCCGAGCAGAATGTTGCGGATAAACGACTCGGTAGAAGGCACCAGCACATCCGTTGCATCCCAGCTACTGCCGGAGATATGCCAGCGGCCGTTCCTGATATACTCTTTCATTTCTTCATACTGCGCCGGATAATATTCCTTCATCCAGGCATATTTCACACCACCTTCGAAGTTGAACACATAGTCGGGGTAGCGTTTCAACAGGAATAGATTCTGACTGAGCGTATTCCATACATACTCTTTGATCGTTGTCTGGATATCCCAGTTCCATTGGGTATCCAGATGAGCGTCGGCTACCATATAGGCCTTCGCCTTTTTGTCTTGTTTGTCGGTTTGGGCAAACGAGGCATTCCCGCCCGATAGGATTGCGAGCGAAAGGATTGCTACTGATAATTTCATTTGTCTAAAAAATTAAGTTTACAAATGTATAATGAATTATTTAACTTCAACGGATCTATTGATAAAAAAAGCCTGCCGCTCAATTGAAACAGCAGGCTTTTCATCAAATTAAAAACACAAAGGAGTTCCGGCTTATCTTACCAGCCGGGGTTCTGTACCAGGGAAGGACAACGCTTCAGTTCTTCCTGTAAAATCGGCCATAAATACGATTTGGGAGCACTAAACACACGGTTATCTTCTACAACGAAACGCTCCATACGATATTTTTTTCCATTAACCTCTATTTTTCCATTAGGATCTTCTACCGGTTTCATCCCATGAGACTGACGCTGATCTTTCGGATATGGCCATTCCGAAGCTTTTACATTGGAGGTCGTGTTATAATCTCCAGGTTGGAGATAAAGACGGGCAACCCAATAACGATTATTTTCATAAAATAACTCTACGCGACGTTCACGTTGAATATATTCTTCCATCAATTCTTTATCCGATTTTGCAGCCGGTGGCATTGGCGCCATAAAAGAACGGTCACGAACCTTGTTAATCAAATTATAAATTTCATCATTAGGACCTGTCAGATTATTAACGGCCTCACAATAGATATAAATGAATTCCGGTAAGCGCCAAATAGCCGGTCCGTTAATAGTATGGCCACCATGACCACGATCCCAACCATCTTTATAGAACTTTCTCAAATAATACCCCGTATGAGAAGCCTGATCCAAATAACTCCCCCCGACCGCATCATTACCTTCAGCTGTATTCAACTGGTTACCTCCATACCAGGAACCATGATAACGAATATCACGATACAAACGAGGATCACGTTGAATGCCCTCATAAGGATTGCCATCATCGTATCCATCTTTTTCTGCATGATTGCAATAGATAGGATAACCATATCCATCCGGAGCAATATATTCATATTCATCAACCTGTTCCTGCAAAGGTCGTTGACGGGCATGACCTCCTTGTGACGGAGGCAATACGTCGCCGGACCAGCCCGTATCTTTATCTCTTGTTACGAACCAAACCCATTCATCCTGGATAGCATTCATATCATACATCATCTGCCACAAACGTTGCTGGACTTTTTTATTATTCGTATCAGTTTTACCATCAACATCTCTGAAGTCATCCTTTGTATAGGTTTCGTATAATTTATAACGTAAAGAGCCGTCCTCTTTTGTGCACTCCAATACAGCCTTAGCTGCATCTCTTGCCAATTCCCAACGTTTCTGGTCATAACCGTATTCGGACTTGAAGATACGATTATCATTCGGTAAATTACCACCATTCCAAAGAGGTGTAGCTGCAAGCCAACGAGCCATAGCTTTCAAGCCCAAACATGCTCCTTTATCGACACGACCGAAGTATTGTCCTCCATTCCAGCTATCAACACGATTATAAGCCGAATCAGCATCTGCACAGATTTTTTCAACCATCGAATGGAACGATTCTTTCTCAAAAGTCATATCATCCCCCGGATTTATTACACGATTGACATAAACAGCTTCACCATAAGAACGGATCAAAAGTAAATGCAAATAACCTCTCAAAAAATAAACTTCACCAATACGCCTTTTTAAATCTCCCGTTCGTCCATCCTGCGGATTATCCGGTGTATTGTATTTTGCAATACCTTCCAATATTATATTAGAAGAGCGAATAGTAGAATACAAATCATCCCAGTATTGTCCTGCGCTACTGCCAGAGGGCATTCCTTGAGAAGGACCATAATTACCTGTATGAAATTGATGTGGAATTGCCCCTTCATGGCTACTTGCACTACATTCATCCGAAATACTCGACAAACCGAAATGATTAAAGTAAATCAATGGATGCTGTGCATATTTTGCATGTGCATATAAGTCGGTAACCAATGACTCGACTTTATCATAACGTGTGAAAACTTGCTGTTCTGTCGTTTTGTCATCCGGAGTACGGTCTAAATAATCATCACAGGATGTCACACATAATAATCCTACAACCAAGCCGGCTAATATATATAATTTCTTCATTGTCGTTTGTTATTAAATTAATAAGTAATATCAACACCAAAATTGAATATGCGCTGGATAGGATACCAAGCACCGTTTCCATTATTTGTTTCAGGATCAACATCCACATGATCCAACCCGTCAAAAGTAAGCAGGTTCATGCCTTGTACATAAAAACGAACATTCTGCAATCCGGCAAAGCGAATAGCACTTTTGGGTAAAGTATATCCAATCTCAACATTCTTCAAACGTAAATAAGAAGCATTATATAAGAATAAGCTACTGTTCTCATTCTTATTATTGTCATTCTTTCCAATTGTCAAACGAGGATAAGTTGCAAAATCTTTGCTTTCTTCAGTCCACCGGTTCATGTGCATCGGTTTTACCTTACCAATCTGGTCATTATCATACTGTGGGAAATCCCATACACCTGCACCGTTCAACAAAATGCTTGAGTTGGCAGCTCCCTGAAATAACAGACTCAAGTCAAAACCTTTATACTGGAGACCAAGAGGAATACCAAATTGAATTTCCGGTGTACGAGGATTTCCCATCGCACGACGGTCATGTTCGTCATCTATTTTTCCGTCTCCATTCAAATCTTTATAAACTACATCACCTGGATATAACGTTCCCCAAGGTTGGAAACCTTCCCCGTTATTCATAGAGTTCAAACGATCAGCTTCCGCCTGGTCATACACGAAATGGTCTACTTCATAAACAAAATATTCATCAATACGTTTTCCGGTATTTGCACGCCAGTCATTATCATACGATACTTCATTCATGAATTTGATCTTATTTCGTGCAAATGTGAAATTTGGCTTGATATAATAACGGAAATCATCTCCTATACTACCATTCCAGCCGATCTCAAAGTCTATACCTCTATTATCCACAATACCTGAGTTAACAAATGGTGCATCCTTTCCGACTATTCCTGGATATCCCAATTTTCCGGAATTACTTAAGTTAGTTATAATATCAAAACGATGTTCATAAAAATAATCAGCTGAGAAAGTCAGACGTTCATTAAAGAAAGAAGCGTCAATACCGATATTCAACTTACGTGCTTTTTCCCAAGTTAAATTCGGATTCGCAAAATTCCCCTCTTTCAACCCGTTGTATCCATTTCCGAATTCATTCACACCATACGAATAACCGTCTCCTCCCTGAAAAAATTGCAAATAAGCAAAACGATCATCATTATTATCAGAAATTTTATCACTACCAACTAAACCATAAGAAGCTCTCAATTTAAGATTGCTCAACCATTTATCGGTTCCCTTCATAAATTTTTCCCGGGAAATAACCCATCCGATAGATCCGGCAGGAAATGTTCCGTATCGTTTACCCGGTGCAAAGTTTTCAGAACCGTTATATCCAATATTGAACTCTGCCAAATATTTATTCTGAAAAGCGTATGTCGCTCTTGCTGTCAGCCCCTGATAACGATAAGCAACACGATTATCATAACTCCGGTTTGAACGATTTAACAAAACCATAGCCGTAACATCATGATCATTAAATGTACGTGCGTAATCTAGCTTTAACTGATAATAAGTCTTACTTTCAGCAGCATTATGGCTAAATGTATTCTCTATTGTCTCATCTTTGTCATACCAGGGATTTCCTAATATATATTTACCCGTATAATTCGGATTATTCATATAAAATGAACCATAACTACCTTCTGCTGGCTGGAATGTAGCATATTTAGTAAACTCCATATAACCATCTTTATTGACACCTAGTTTCCGATTGACCCAGTTACCTTCAGAGGCATCATAAGAGAAAACTCCTTCAATTTTCAATCCTTTTGTTATAAAATCAAGTTTATGTCCGATTGCAAATGATCCGTTCAGATAAGTTTTCTTCTCAATCAGATATCCGGTTCTTGATAACTCTCCTAAAATATTTTTACGATGCCTATAATCCCCATACAACATGCCGTATGGATTATTCAATACATAATCTTCATTATCAGGATTATCATTTTCAGGTACTGTTATCGGCAAATAAGGAGGCAACGTATTACATAAACTAACAACTGTAGATGCTGTTGTTCCCGGAGCATGACGATCCGTAATACGAGCGCCTAAATCTACCCGCACATAAAAATCTTTTGTAATATCGACATCGACATTTGCACGGAAGTTATAACGCTTAAACCTAGCCTGAGTATCGTGTTCCGTCAAATCTGTATGCTCATAGTTTCCATCCTGAGAATAATAATTAGCCATCACATAATAACGCGCACGCTCAGAACCTCCTCGGATAGACAAACTATAATCCTGTTGAATTCCCGGTTTAAACGCATAATCAAAATAGTCCCAGTTATAGCCTAAACCGTCGGAATTATCTCCTTTAGCCATTCTGTAATTGTTAATAGCATCCTGCGTAAACAACTCAAGTTTTGAAGGATCTGTTCCGGGATTACTATTTATCATAGCTTCATTATATAAGGTTGCATAATCCGCAGATCCTAAATAAGTAGGAAATTTAACCGGAGCATTTGTCCCTACCGATGCCTTAAAATTCACACTAGGCTTTTCAGAAGCTTTACCACGTTTAGTCGTAACAATGATAACACCGTTAGCACCACGAACACCATAAGGAGCAGTTGCAGAAGCATCCTTCAAAATTGTAAAAGTCTCGATTTCTTCAGGAGCCAGATAACTCATGTCGCGTTCAACACCATCTACAATGACAATCGGAGATTTGTCTCCATATGTACCCATACCACGGATACGTATCTCTGCTCCATCCACACCTGGTTCACCACCACCAAACTGATTAGCCATCAAACCAGGCATTCTACCCGCCAGGGCATTATTCAGGTTTGCGGTCGGGCTTTGCTTTAAATCTTTGGTAGTTATGGTCGATATAGACCCAGTAATTGTTGCTTTTTTCTGAGTAGTATAACCTATGACAACAACTTCTTCCAAAGCTTTAGTATCTTCCACCAGTGTAATTTTTAGAGTATTTCGTCCATTTATCTGTACCTCCTGAGGTTGATAACCGATATAAGAAAAAATCAAACTAGCTCCTGAATAAGGGGCAGTAATTTCAAAATTACCATCCATGTCAGATATAACACCTGTCATAGTTCCTTTTACCATAATATTTACACCAGCCAAAGGACCTGTAACATCAGAAACACTACCTTTTACCTTAAAACCTTCTTGAGCGACTACAGTGACTGCCGGTTGTACTTTCTCCACAGGGTACAATATAACCTGCCCATTTTCCACTTTATACGAGCAATTCTGATTAAGAAGCAAAATATGTAAAGCATCTTCCAATGAAATTTTTTTGGAATTAAGATTTACAACCGCCTCATCATTCAACACATTGTTCGAATAAATAATACTCACTCCCGCTTGTTCCTGAAGTTGTTCCAGAGCATCCTTCAATGTAGTATTATTGAAGGATAAACTTACCTGTGACTTTAATACATTGGCATACATTGTCAATGAAACACAACTACACAAACTTACAACCAGGAACCTTCTCCAGGATGCTCGTCCGCACGGACCAGCTTTACTAGTGCTTGTCTTCTTTCTCATAATGATAGATTCTTTTTGTTAAACAATAATTTTTTAATTACATAGGCTTTCATAATCATTTCTCTTTTATTTGGTATAACTTTTGTTTTTGAGAATTATAACCCGGAATAAGAATCCTCATCAGAACATTCATTGTCTCTTCCGGCGTACTTTTCAAATCCAGATTACCCGATATTTGATATTTGAGGTATTTAGAATCAAGAATTTCTATTTTTATATTATAAGATTTCTCTAACCGATGGATTACTTTATCCAAAGGCTCACGATTAAATCGGAGTCTCCCTTCAATCCAGGAGATGTAATCCCTGGTATCTACTGTTTTCAGCTCATCCTGTCCGGAATCCGGATCATAACCATAATATTGGTTCGGGATAAGTTCTATTTTGCCGGTATTACTTTCCAAACCGATTTTACCAGTCACCAATACCGCTTCAAACAGGCTTTGCCTTTTATCGACCGATACATTAAACTTCGTCCCCAATACTTCCACTGCTTTATAAGCCGTTTGCACAACAAATTTCCGCCGTGCTTCTTTCGATACTTCAAAATAGGCCTCACCATCCAGGTAAACTTCACGTTTATCTTTGGCAAACACAGCCGGATAGACTAATGACGAACCAGAATTGAGATACACTTTGGAACCATCAGCCAGAATCAAAGTGGAACGCTTCCCGTAAGGAACACGGATCGTATTCAAATGATCAAGATTCTCCCTCTCCCCGGGAACAGCCACTGTATCATTAATCAGGATTTGTCCTTTTTTATCATACGTAACAACAATCGAAGTATCAGACAATTCTATCTCCTTATCATTGTTGACAGTCAGAGTAATCTCTTTTTTATCTTCAATTCCGGCCAGGACTTTTTCATATTCACTAAGATTTCTTTCATTCAAAGGGGAGATAATAAATAACAGGACAGCCACAACAGCACAAACAACCGCAGCGGCATAAGGTAATAGCCGATACCGTTTGCGGCTTATTTCTTTCATTATCTTCCGGACATCTTCCGGGCTTACTTTTTCTGTACGGTCTGAATGATCAATTCCAATAGAAGCATGTACAGCCTGCATTTGACAGAAAACAGCCTTGTTCTCTTCAGTTGCCTCAATCCAGCGCAGAACTTCACGCGCTTCTTCTATTGTGCACTGTCTTTCTATAAATCGTATAACTAAATCGTTGTTCATAATCTATCTTTTGATACCAGACAGAGGAGGAACAACTTTTTTTAATTTTACCCTAGTAGAAAATGGAGATTTTTTTCACTTTTTGGTAAGTTTTTTCATAGCAACACCATAAAACTCTGATAATCAGACATACAAACAATACAATTATTTTTTCAATCCTATATACAAAATCAAAAAAATAATAGGAATGAGATATTCTTTGGACAGATCATCTCTCAAATGACTCAGGGCCTTGTTGATATGAAACTCGACAGCTTTAACCGTTATACACTGACTTTCGGCTATCTCTTTGTTTTTGAAACCGTCATAACGGCTCATCATAAAAATATCTCTTGTACGTGCAGATAATTTCGATAATGAAGCTTCTATAGCCGATGCCAACTCTTTTGTCATCAGTATTTCCAACGAATCATTTTCCAAAACGTAAACATTACTTCTTTGATAAATGGCAAACTCATTTAAATCATTAATCTCGACCTGCTCCAATTGTAAACCTTTCAAATAATTAAAACATTTATTCCGGCATATCACCATTAAATAAGTTATCAGACAGGTCTCTTTGTCCAATTTTTCCCGTTGTTTCCACAAAACAAGGAAAGTATCCTGCACAATCTCTTTGGCCACCTCTCTATCCAATACATAAATCTGGGCGAACTTATGTAAACGGGGCCAATAAGATTCTACAATACTTTTAAACATTTGCTCATTACTATTTCTTAATTGCCGTATGCTTATATCCATCAGAAAGCGTCTACTTAGAATTCTATTACACAATCAAAGCCAAAAATATAAATACAAACCTCTGTAACAGTGGATTTTCTTTATATGAAAATATTGAATGACTAGAAAAAACGATCGTTTTTTCTAGTCACGATTTTAACTGTTTTTGAGTAAAAGAAGACATCTGATTTATGAGCGTATTTCTAAGTATAAAATGCAATGAATCAGTCGTTTTTTTCTTTTTATAAACATCTATAAATAAAAAAATGTGAGTACCTTCGCAGTGACTAGAAAAAACGATCGTTTTTTCTAGTCAGTTAAATTCTCATAAAAAATTAGAGCCGAAGCTTTATATTCAAAAGCTTCGGCTCTACAATCAGGCCATATCCACACGGATAACTCAGAAACAAATATCTCTCAAAACATATAGCTGAACTATCTACGATCAGCGTAACTACAACGGATACCTCCGCAGGAAAGCCACCGTACGATGGATCTCCGTGTACATTACAATATCATCCTCTATGAAAGGAACCTCCTTCCGGAAGTCTCTCAGGAATTTTTCAAGGACAGGTGAAGTCCTGGCCGGACGGCGGAACTCCATTCCCTGTGCCGCATTCATTAATTCAATCGCCAGGATATGATCGAGGTTATCCATTACCTTAAACAGTTTGGTTGCAGCATTGGCTCCCATGCTGACATGATCTTCCTGACCATTGCTGGATACGATCGAATCGCTGCTGGCGGCATAACAATACATCTTATTCTGGCTGACCATGCTTGCGGCGGCATATTGCGGGATCATAAAACCGGAGTTCAACCCGGGATTGGCAACAAGAAATTCCGGTAAACCGCGAAGTCCCATGATCAATTGGGCGACACGGCGTTCGGATATATTTCCTAATTCAGCCAAAGCGATGGCCAGAAAGTCGAAAGAGATAGCCAGCGGCTGACCATGGAAATTACCACCCGAGATGATCTTGTCTTCTTCCGGGAAGATGGTCGGATTATCCGTCACCGAATTAATCTCCGTGAGCAATACGCCGGAAACGTAATTGATCGCATCCTTTGTCGCTCCGTGAACCTGCGGGATGCAACGGAAAGAATAAGGGTCCTGCACATGTTCCTTTTTCCGGTTGATCAGTTCGCTTCCCTCCAACAACCGGCGGAAAACTGCTCCCGTTTCAATCTGTCCCGGATGAGGACGCATCTGCTGGATACAATCCATGAAAGGGTCGATACGACCGTCGAAAGCTTCCAAAGACAAGGCCGCTATCGTATCCGCCTTTTGGGAAAGACGAAAGGCACGCATCAGGGCAAAAACGCCATTTGCACTCATAAACTGTGTTCCGTTCAGTAAAGCCAGTCCCTCTTTACTTTTCAGGCGTACGGGTTTCCAGGCAAACTCATCCAATACACTGATCGCTTCGCGCTTCTTTCCTTTATAATAGACATCTCCCACTCCGATCAGGGGCAGGAAGAGATTCGCCAACGGAGCCAGATCGCCGGAAGCTCCCAGGGACCCCCGGTCATAAACGATCGGCAGGACATCATTATTGAAGAAATCGAGGATACGTTGTACGGTAATAACCTGTACACCGCTATGGCCCAAAGACAAAGCGTGTGCTTTCAGCAGCATCATCAACCGGACAATAACGGGACTCACCTCGTCACCGACACTACAGGCATGACTTTTCACCAGGTTTTCCTGTAAGGTACTCAGTTCGTCGGGCGAGATATTTTTATTGCATAACGAGCCGAAGCCGGTTGTAATGCCATAAAGCGGACCATCCTGTTGTTCGATTTTCCGGTCCAGGTAATCGCGGCAACGCTGGATGCGTTCGCGCACTTCCTGGCTTAACTCGAGCTTCATGTTCTGAGTCAGGATCAACTCAATGCTGTCGAATGTCAGCGGTTCAGAACCTACATAATAGACATTGCTCATGTTATACTATTGTTTTAACCCAATCCAGTAACTTCGTTTCAATACGGATCGCTTCCGATTCCAGATGGTCGGCTTTCACTTTCATCTGCTTCACAAAAGCTTCGTCTTTGATGGAAGCCAGGTTGATACGTACGTTCAGCAGGGCTCCCAGGACACAGGTACGGGCAGTCATCATGGCAACACAAGCATCGGTAACGGCATTCCGGTTTCCTTTATGTGCCACATAAATGACGGTTTCCATCACAGACGCGATCTCTTCGGCAACCTGCATAGGAACAATAGCCGCCTCTTTCGTGGCATCTTCAATGGCCCGGGCACGTTCGGCGATTTGCTCTTCCGTTTCTTTAGGAAGTTTAAAGGCGGCAAACACACGATCGTAGGCTTCACTGTCACGGTCGATGTCGCGGATCAGGCGCTCACGGATCAGGGCCGCTTCCGTAGCTATCGTTTTCATCTGCCCTTCCACATCGGCATACTTCTTTTTCCCGATGGTCAGGTTGGCGACCATCTCCGTCAATGCAGTAGCGATAGCACCGTTTAAGGCTGAAATACTTCCGCCGCCCGGAACCGGTGCGTTACTGGCTGTTTCCGCCAGAAATTCTTTAATTGTCAAGTCTACAAGCATGGTATTTATATTTAAGGTATTAAACAATGAATAAACTGTTTCTCAAATCATATAAATGATTCCGTCCTTAATCACCGTATCCACGATATTCATTCCCACATTATAAGGAAGGAATTTATAGGACGGATATTTCAGCAGGATCAGGTCGGCCTTCTTTCCTACATCTATGCTGCCGATCTTATTAGCACGCCCCAGAGCCGCCGCCCCGTTAATCGTCAAAGCGGTAACCGCTTCTTCCGGAGTCAGTTTCATCTGAATACACGCCAAAGCGAATAGCATCGGGATAGAACAGGAAAAACAACTGCCGGGATTATAATCGGTAGCCAGCGCAACTGCACAACCGGCGTCAATCATCTCACGGCCACGGGCATAAGGTTCGTTCAACGAAAAGGCGGTGAGCGGAAGCAAGGTGGCAATCACCCCGCTGCGTGCCAACCGTTGGATGCCTTCATCCGAAGCGTGCAGCAAATGATCGGCACTGACAACCTTCAGACGGGCCGCCAGTTCCGTACCTCCAATAGATACGATCTCATCGGCATGCATCTTCAACTTAAACCGCTGGCTTCGGGCGGCACGTAACAAACGTTCGCTCTGTTTTACCGAGAATACTCCCTGTTCACAAAAAACATCACAGAAAGTAACCGTTCTCTCCAGACGAAGTTCCGGCAGGACCTGTTCGATCATATAAGTAATGTAATCATCCGTCTGATGAGTATATTCAGGGGGAACGGCATGAGCTCCCAAATAAGTAGACACGACATCGACCGGATGTTCCTCGTTGAGGTCTGCCATTACACGCAACTGCATCAGTTCGGTTTCGAAATCAAGACCATATCCACTCTTCCCTTCCACCGTCGTTACGCCCATGTCCAACATTTCGTCGAGCCGTTCATAACCGATACTCCACAGTTGCTCGAAATCACGTTCACGGGTGGCATTGACCGTATTGACTATACCGCCGCCACGCTCCATGATCGACATATAGCTGTCGCCTTTCAACCGCCAGGAAAACTCTTCTTCACGATAACCACCGAAAATAAAATGGGTATGACTATCCACAAACCCGGGAAGCAATGCCCTTCCACTGGCATCGATTTCCAGGTATTCGTCCGGATCTACCTGACGTACTATTTCTTTTGTCGGACCGACATGCGTTATAACACCTTCGGAAACAACCACTGCTCCATCTTCTATAATATGGAGATCAGACATTGCCGTCCCTCTTTTTGCTTCAAAACCGGAACAGGTTACAACTTGCGATGCGTTCCTTATCAGTAATTTATCTCCTTTCATGTTTTATTCCATTATTCTAGCTTCTAACACCTGGTTCATGGAAAAGTTTTCCAACCCTAAATAGAAAGAAGCTGTATCAATCAATGCTTCCATCGGAACCAATCCGATAATCTCACTACCTACAACCGCAACACCATAACGGCGAGCCTCTATCTTCACCAGTTCAAAAGCGCGGTACAAGGCCGTACGAGTATAGTCGGTCATATTAATCGAGACCTGCACGATACCCCGTTCTTTCAGTTCGACTCCCATTGCTTTACAATAACGAAGACCGCCGCCGATAAAACGGATCTTACGGGCAATGTCGCTGGCAATATTCAAATCGGCCGTACCCAGATTGACATTATAAGCAACAAGCGGCATGCGGGCACCAACGGCAACCGTACCGGCTGTCGGATGGCGCTCCGCCGGTCCGAAGTCCGGCTGCCATTCTGCAAGTTTAATCTTCTCAGCCATCCCTTCGAACTCACCTTTCCTGACTGCTGCCAGATTCTCCCGGTGAGGGGCGGTTGCCGACTTCTCATATAAAAACACAGGGACCTGGTATAAGGTTGCAATCTGTTCACCAACTTCTTTGGATAAAGCAATCGCTTCATCCATTGTACATCCTTTGATCGGGATGAACGGGATCACATCGACAGCTCCCATCCGCGGATGTTGCCCGACATGCCGGTTCAGGTCTATCAAAGCGACCGCCTGTCCTACAGCCTCCAACAGGGCGGCTTTCAACGCCTCCGGTTCACCGACTACAGTAACGACCAGGCGGTTATGATCTTCATCATTGCTATAATCCAACAGTTTTACTCCTTGCCTGGCTCTGAACGGCTCAATAATCTTTTCTATCTTCCCTAAGTCCCTACCTTCACTAAAATTGGGGACACACTCCATAATTCTATTCCAACTACTCATAAATTCAGGTATTTAAAGAGGTCTTTATTGTTTTTCGTATCAATTCTTCCTCCGGAATATAAGGAAGAGTGATATGATACTGATTCTCATTATTCTTATTAAATGTTTCACTTGTTTCCAGAGCATGCCGGTTACGTGCCCAGGCACGGCGCGCCACACCGCCCATTACATCCCATAACATGGCAGAACGTAATATTTCATCGACACGGTTACTTCCGTCGAGAACCATACCGAATCCTCCGTTTACCGCTTTACCGATACCGACACCACCACCGTTATGAAGGGCTACCAGACTCATTCCGCGGGCTGCATTTCCGGCAAAACACTGTACAGCCATATCGGCCATGACGTTACTACCGTCGTAGATATTGGACGTCTCCCGGAAAGGCGAGTCTGTCCCGCTGACATCATGGTGGTCGCGTCCCAGCATCACCGGCCCGATCTCTCCGTCACGGACCATCTGATTGAAACGAAGTGCAATCTTCAGCCTGCCTTCGGCATCCTGATAAAGGATACGGGCCTGTGTACCTACTACCAGATTGTTCTTTTCGGCATCGCGTATCCAGTTGTAGTTATCACGGTCCTGTCCCCGCCGGTCCGGATCGATACAATCCATGGCGGCATGGTCGGTTTTGACCAGGTCTTCTTTTTTCCCGCTCAGACAAACCCAGCGGAAAGGACCGTAGCCGTAATCAAATAATTCCGGTCCCATTATATCTTCCACATAAGACGGCCAGATAAAACCATCTTTCTCATCAATACCATTCCTGGATATATCTTTTACACCGGCATCATAAATCGCTTTCAGGAATGAATTGCCGTAATCGAAGAAATAGGCTCCGCCCTCGACCAGCCGTTTTATCACTTCATAATGTCTGCGCAAAGAACGGTCCACCAGGGCACAAAACGTTTCCTGGTCTTCCGAAAGCAAACGCGTACGTTCTTCGAAAGAGATTCCTGCGGGACAGTATCCACCCTCATAAACAGCATGACACGAAGTCTGGTCGCTCAGCAAGTCGATAGGAATAGATTCCGATGCGGCATATTCCAACAGGTCTACAATATTCCCATGATAAGCAACCGAAAGAGGCTCTTTGGCACGGCAAGCATCCGTAGCCAGGCGAAAAGCCTCGGCCTCGTTATCTGTAACCAACTGGACCCATCCCTGCGAATGGCGTGTTTCTATTCGCGATCGATCCACTTCCGCCACAATGCAGGCAGCACCGGCAATAACAGCCGCTTTCGGTTGTGCCCCGCTCATTCCTCCTAATCCGGACGAGACGAAAAGATGTCCTCGCAAGTCCTTGTCCTGCGGTATGCCAAGTTTAAGGCGACCGGCATTCAGGAGCGTATTGAAGGTTCCATGCACAATACCCTGCGGTCCGATATACATCCACCCTCCGGCTGTCATCTGACCATAGTTGGCAACCCCCATCTGGGCTGCCACATGCCAGTCCTTCTGATTATCGAACATACCGACCATCATCGAATTGGTGATAATTACCCGGGGAGCATCCGGCCTGGAACGAAACAGACCGAGCGGATGGCCCGATTCAATCACCAGGGTCTGCTCCTGTGTCATGATCTCCAGATATTGTTTGATCAACCGGTATTGCATCCAGTTCTGACAGACCTGACCTGTCTCTCCATACGTCACCAACTCATAAGGATAAAGGGCAATGTCGAAACAGAGGTTATTGTCAATCATTACCTGGAAAGCTTTTCCTTCCAGGCAGTTTCCTCGATAATCATCAATGGGACGTGCTTTCAGATCACCCTCCGGACGATAACGATACCCGTATATTCTTCCACGGGTACGAAGCTCTTCCATAAATTCAGGTGCTAATGTCTCATGAAGTTCTTTCGGAATGTACCTTAAGGCATTTTTCAATGCTGTTTCAGTTTGTGCAGACGTAAGGGAATAACCGCGATCGGGGGCGCGGCGGATACCGGCAACAAAAGAAGGATATGCCGGCAATTGGCTACCTAGATGTATATCCATAACTGATGACGTTTTAAAATAAACTTACAATTTGTCAGAATAAAACAATTGCAAGTGGCCTACAAGGTAGATATTTCCGTGCAACCGGACAATTTCGGCTATATGTTTAGAAGCATATTGTAAACAAGAAAAAAGGCCATCCCGCAATGAGATGGCCTTTTCATTATTTCATAAAAACTGTCTGTTACTTAGCAGCTTCGGCAGCTTTTTTGTTGATCTTTCTTTTCTGTATTTCGTATGCAATCGGAGTTGCAACGAACAGTGTAGAATATGTACCTACGATGATACCCAGCAGGATAGCGAACGTAAAGCTACGGATTGTGCTACCACCCAGGATAAAGATACAAAGTACTACAACCAATGTTGTCAATGATGTATTGAATGTACGAGACAACGTTGAGTTCAAAGCGTCATTGATCACCTGGTAACGATCGCGTTTCGGATACAGACCGATTGTTTCACGGATACGGTCGAATACAACCACGGTATCATTGATAGAGTAACCGATAATCGTCAGGATAGCCGCGATAAATGTCTGGTCGACTTCCATAGAGAACGGTAACACTTTCCATAATAAAGTATAGAAAGAGATGATACACAATGTTGTCACTGCTACTGAGGCAAATGCACCTACTGAGAACGACCAGTCACGGAAACGAAGCAGGATATAAGCTGCCATACAGAACATCGCGAAGATAACCGCCATGATAGCGCTGTTCTTGATGTCGTCGGCCATACTCGGTCCCACTTTCTGAGAACTCTGGATGTAAGTTGTTGTAAACTGATCCAATGTTGTTCCTTCCGGAAGCAGCGGTTTAACGCCTTCGAACAATAATGATTCGATTTCCTGGTCTACAGCAGGATCGGCATCGTCGATCTTATAGTTGGTAGAAACACGAACCTGATCCGGTGTACCGATCGTGATAACACTTACAGCACCATCCAGTTTTTCGTCCAGCATATTACGAACTTCATCCGTTTTTACATCCTGCGCAAAACGAACGATATAGTTACGTCCACCGGTGAAGTCGATACCGTTATTCAAACCGATCGTCATCATGGAGATCGCTCCCAAAAGAACGATACCGGCAGGAATCAGATAACCAGTCTTACGGGCACCCAGGAAGTTGATCTTCGGATTAGTCAACAGGTCTTTCGTGATGGATGTTACAAATGTTACATTCTTCAGTTTATCCTTAGCCAATAATGCTTCATAAACCATACGAGTCAGGAAGACCGCAGTAAGGAAAGAAGCAAACAGACCGATAATCATTGTAGTAGCGAAACCACGGATAGGACCTGTACCGAAGTAGAACAATACAACACCTGTAATGATAGATGTCAAGTTGGAGTCGAAGATAGCAGAGAACGCGTTACTGTAACCATCGGCAATAGCTTTGCTCAACGACTTACCGGCTCGAAGCTCTTCTTTTGTACGTTCATAGATCAACACGTTAGCATCGACTGCCATACCCAGCGTCAACACCATACCGGCGATACCCGGCAAAGTAAGTACAGCCTGGAAAGAAGCAAGGATACCCATCGTGAAGAAGATGTTCAATACCAATGCACCGTCTGCGATCAGACCCGGGATAATTCCGTAGAATGCACACATATAGATCATCAACAGAATCAATGCCAAAGCAAAGGAGATAACACCTGAGCTGATAGCTTCCTGACCCAGTGACGGACCGACAACGTCTTCCTGTACGATATGTACTGAAGCAGCCATCTTACCTGATTTCAATACGTTAGCTAAGTCCTTCGCTTCTTCCGGAGTGAAGTGACCTGTAATCTGAGAACGTCCTCCGGTGATTTCATCATTTACGTTCGGAGCGGAATAAACCATATCATCCAGAACGATAGCGATAGCTTTACCGATATTCTCTTTTGTCAAACGAGCCCATGCCTTAGCACCTTCTGCGTTCATGGCCATACTAACCTGCTGTTCTGAACGGCCAGCCTGCTGTACGAAGTCTGCATTAGCATCAGTTACTACGTCACCACCTAAAGCAGGCGTTCCGTCACGGTTAGTAACCTTGATAGCATATAATTCGAAAAATTGTTCTTTTTCGTCGATAGCCTTAACACCCCATTTCAAAGACAGGTTACGAGGTAACACGTCTTTCACCTGTTTCATTGCCAGGTATTCGTTAATCTTAGGAATGTCTCTTACGTTAGCCACACCAACGGCAGCACCACGACCTAACTGGCCGTTATACTGATTGATCTGTAACAAGGCAAACAACGGATGCTGTTTTGCAAATTCTTCCATCGACTGGTTAGCCTGAGCTTCCGGTTTATCCTGAGCGATCTGCTGTAACAGAGAATCAGCTTCGCTAGTAGCGGCAGCATTATCTGTAACAGTTTCCGTAGCAGTTGTTTCAGTACCATCGGCAGAAACAGTTTCTGTTTCAGTTACGGCTGCTTCGTCGTTATGTTCTTTCAAAACAGTAGCCAGTACATTGTCGGCAGCAACCAACTGCTGGTAAACTTCCGGCAACTGATAAGTTTCCCAAAATTCCAGGTTTGCACTGCCCTGTAACAATTTACGAACACGTTCAGGTTCTTTTACACCCGGAAGTTCCACCAGGATACGTCCTGCTGTTTCCAAACGCTGGATGTTAGGAGATACCACACCGAAACGGTCGATACGGGTACGCAATACGTTGAATGAATTATCGATAGCACTCTTCAGTTCGTCTTTTAATACTGAAACGACCTGAGCATCTGTGCTCTGCGGAGTAATTTTATCTTTCAACTCAAATGTACTGAAAATAGCAGACAAACGTGCGCCATTATCCAGGTTCTTGTACTCTTCTGCAAACAAGTCAATAAAGTCTTTCTGACTGGTTGCCTGGCGAGCATAAGCTAAATCCAAAGCCTTGTTGAAGTTCTCATCCTGGTTATTATTTGAAAGCGAACGGATTACATCTGCCACATTCAATTCCAGAACGACGTTCATACCGCCTTTCAGGTCAAGTCCTAAACTAATTTCCATTTCACGGCATTGCTTAAGCGTATAGCCCAGCCACACCTTCTGAGTAGATAATGAGTCCAAATAAAGACTCTCTTTCGACGGATCCCCTCCCGCATACTCAGCGGCTTTATTGTTGTAATATCTTGTTACAAATGAGAACGATAGATAGAACAAACATACAAGCGTAAGTAACACCGCGAAGACCCTTACAAATCCTTTGTTTTGCATTTGAATCTTGAGTTTATGTTATTACATTATTTATTTTCGTTTTTTCACAGGGTGCAAATATAGGCTTTTTTTCTTTGTCAAATAGTAATTAGATTAATTATTTGTCACTCTCTTAGTTAATTTCAAGTACAAATATATATCTTTGCCAGTAAAAAAACACAGATTGACCATGAAACAGCTATTATTATTCCTTTTATTTATTCCTTCCCTGCTTATGGCACAGGAAGATCAAAAGTATTTAGCCGGTGCTATCCCTGAAGAAGGAGGCAAAGTCGTATTTACCAAAGAGATAAATATGCCGTCGCTTTCAAAAGGGCAGATTTACGATATCATGTACCAATGGGCCGAAAAGTTCTTCAGCGAAGAAGGACGCCGACTGGTCTATTCTGACAAGGACAAAGGCGATATTGCAGCAGTAGGTGAAGAATACCTGGTATTCCAAAGCACAGCCCTATCATTGGACCGCACACTGATGGATTACCGCGTAACCATCGAATGCGAAGACAATGCAGCTAAAATTAAACTGGCCGGCATCCGCTACGAATACAATGTATCCTATCAGCGTGAACCTGAAAAGTACACAGCAGAAGAATGGATCACAGACAAATATGCACTGAACAAAAAGAAAGATAAACTGAATCGCGGTAACGGCAAGTTCCGTCGTAAAACAGTTGATTTTGCGGAAAATATGTTCCAGAGTGCCGATGCCGCATTCGGTATCCAGCCGGCCGGTACGGTAACACCTGCTTATGCCCTTACCCCTGCAACTCCGGTACAACAGCAGCAACAAACAGTCAGACCGGCAGCTCCTGCCCAGCAAATCGCACAGGCTCCCGTCGGCAACAATACAGAGGTATGCCAGGGTTTATCCGCTTTCGAACCGGATAAAATCCCGTCTACCCTATTGAATATGCTGCCGGATAGCAGAATGCAGGTAACACCGGCAGATAAAGAGAATCTGATCGAGAGATATGCCACCTGGAAAGAAATGGGCAAGATGTTCGGAAAGAATATCGCTTCTATTTCTATCAGCCCGGAAAGTGAAGTCTACAAAGCAGTCAAAGATAACGACATCTACACGATCACTTTCACCAAAAAAGATGATACGGAAACCTGGTTCATGATTCAGTGCGTTAAGCAGGGCGAGTCAAGCGAAGGACAACAGAAAATCGTTATTGGAGAGATACTTAACGTATGGATCAGATAAATACAAAGATGATAAAGAAAACAATATTACTGCTATTGCTGATATGTCCTGTGCTTGCTATGGCACAGGGACATAAAGGCAGTGTAGAGTCGTGTGCCCCGATGAAAGAGGGGAAGGTTTGCTACAGCGACGAAGTAGACGTTGAAGGCGTGAAGAAAGGCGAGTTGTTTAAAGCGATCGACAAATGGGCCAAGAAGAATTATGGGAAAGATGTTTTCCTGTCGAGTGTCAATTCCAGCAAGTCGAAAGGAACGATATTTATCAACTCAAAGGTCGAGTTACTTCTGAACGATACGGATAAAACAATCGTCAAGTACAAGATGAGAATCTATTGCCACGACGAGAAATATAATGTAGAGCTGACGGATATCTCCTATCAGTACGACCCGAACAACGAAAAGAAATATAAGACCTATCCGGCCGAAAACGTTATTGCCAACAATGGGAAAAGCAATACGATCGCATTGATCAAAGACCCGTTACTTTTCTGTAATGCGACCTTCTTTTTTGCAGAAAATTTATTTGCCGATGTGTTTAGTGCAGCAGATAATGACGAGTAAAAAATAAACAGACTATATATATTAATGTAAGGGGATTCCGCCAAGGGGTTCCCTTATTTTATTCTTCCAGACTCAGATAGCACCATAACGGATAGTGGTCGGAATACCGTACCTTGTCAATAGTGCAGTTCATGGATTTCATATTCTTTGAATGCAATATATTATCGATGCGGAACCAGAACATATTCTGATTATAGGTTATTCCCATCCCCTGTCCGGATTCGGCAAACGAATCGACTAAAGGCCCCTGTACCGTACGATGTGCATATGAAATCGGCGTATCATTAAAGTCACCGCAAACCAGGATGTAATCACCTTTTGCCTTTGAGATTTCTTCTGCGACGGCATCTGCCTGCCGGGCACGTATCTTAAAAGCCGGGCCCAGTTTTTGTTCAAGCGCACCTTTAATCCCATCGAAAGTATCCGTGCCGATATTTTTTATAAAAGCAGTATAGCGGCTCCGGTCCTCCATCGTCAATTTAAAAGATTCCAAATGATTATTGATCAAAGTCAGTTTCTTTCCATTCACATTCAACTCATGAATAGAAGAAGCATTGCTATCGCTTTTATATTTTATCTTCCGGCTGTTCGAGATCGGATATTTAGAAAAGACTGCTATCCCATAATCTGCATAACTGGTCTTATTTATAGGAATAACAGAACGATACGGATACATATCAAGTGCCTTATATACCTTCGAAGATGTCAGGTACTTGTCGGATTTACTCACGGCGTACTCCTGCAAACAGACAATATCGGCCCCCGAACCGGCAATATATTCGAGAATCTTATTAGGAGATTCCGTCGTATGGTTCAGGTAAGCAAAAGCCATTACATTATAAGTCAGCACCTTCAATACATTTTCTTTTGGAATATCTTTCGTCCGGCTATGATAAGGGAAATACTTTTTCACCGGTCCCCAGCAGATCAGGATAGAACATAATCCGATCAGCAGGAAACGCCATTCCCATAAAAACAACCAATAGAGGATAAAACAAAGGTTCAGGACACATAAAATAGGGAAAACCAATCCCAGATAAGAAAAACTTAGGATAGTATCAGGAGAAACACGATCTGAATAAGCTGAAATAACAAACAGCACGACAATCAAAACATTGGCAAGAACGAACAATGATTTGAATAAAAGCTTCAGTGTTTTCAATCCTTCACTCATTTTTTACTTGCGTCAAATAATTGCCTTTTTTCATCGGCTGAAAGACTCTCATATCCGGAACGTTTCAATTTATCCAGAATAGCATCAAGGTCTGCCGATTCCCGGTGTTTACGGGCATTATATTCATAATCGGTTTCTGCACGTTTGTGCGTCACCTTCATTTTAGGTTTTCTCTTTCCGAGATTCACCACCCAATCCAACAGGCGATTCATCGGTGCCGTCAGGTCTTTCCCTTCCTTAATCCGCATGGCAAACCAGATACCAAATAATGCACCGCCAATATGGGCAATATGCCCACCGGCATTCTCGGAAGTAATAGCCAGCAGGTCGATCACAAAAGTGAAGAGTGCCAGATAGATCAACTTGATCCGTCCTATCAGGAACAGATTTATCTCCAGATCTTTCCGGTAGAACGATACGGCAAAAACTATTGCCATCACCGAAGCCGAAGCCCCCATCAGATAGCTTGAAGAAGCCACCGTCTGAAAATACGGAAAGATATTATAAGCAAGCATAAACAGTATTGCACCGGCAATACCTCCCAGCAGATACAATCCCCCCAACTGCCGTTCGCTGAAAAATGTCAGAAACAATCCACCAAACCAGTACAACCAAAGCATATTAAAAAGGATATGCAGGAAGTCGAAATGGGTGAACATATAAGTAATGACCGTCCACGGCCGGTACATCAGCAACTCCGGCGAAGAAGGCATCTGCAAATATTGCAAAAAGGATATTCCGGGGATATTAAAAAGGAGAAATATCACCCCCATCAACCGGATCAGGATGAAAAGCCCTACATTAATATATATGAGCTTTGCCAGTATATTTCCTGCCCGGAACGTATTCTTCAGATTAGTAAAAATACTTTCCATTGTCTGCATCTTTCTTTTTCCAGTAGCGAACCATAAAGAAGCCGAACAACATACCGCCTAAATGGGCGAAGTGTGCGACCGTGTCTCCACCAAAACTGGAAACACCCATAAATAGTTCTGCCAAACCATAAAACACAACAAAATATTTAGCTTTAATAGGTATCGGAATAAACATCAGGAACAACGGCACATTCGGGAACAGCATGGCAAACGCCAACAGGATACCGAACACTGAACCGGAAGCCCCTATCGTGATCATCATATTCAACGAGGGATCCATACGAAGCAGTTCAAACAGCGTCAGACCATTCGCACTGGCAAAAGATTGCACCGAATAGGCCCATACCAGTTCCTGTACGATACCGGCACCGATACCTGTCACGAGATAGAAGGTAAGGAAACGTTTCGGTCCCCACACATTTTCTAGTACACGTCCAAACATATACACCCCGAACATATTAAAAAAGACATGTGCAAAAGAGTGCGTATCGTGCATGAACATATAAGTAACAAACTGAAACGGGTAGAAATCTTTCACACCCGGAAAGTGCAATCCCAATAGTTGCACCAAATCAATCCCTACTTTCGGCAACACCAGACTGGCTACCCAGAATAGCAGGTTGATAATGATAAGGTTTTTTGTAACGGGCGGTATACTATTCAAGAACCCGGAGCCATTTTGATTCATCATACATATATCAATTTGCGGGCAAAGGTAAATATATTTTGATTGTTTTTCCTTCAAATAGTACTAAAACATAGTAAATCAATAAAAAAAACAGATTTTTTCTTTGCAGAATATCAAATTAAAACTACATTTGAACCGACTTTCAGGCTATCACAGATTTGTTTAATATATTAATTATCAATCCATCATGAACAAAACAGAATTTATCACAGCTGTAGCGGAAAAATCCGGTTTAAGTAAGGCTGATGCCAAGAAAGCAGTAGATGCTTTTGTTGAAACAGTATCCGACGAAATGAAAGCAGGAGGAAAAATTGCTCTTCTAGGTTTCGGTTCATTCTCCGTAACTGAAAAAGCAGCCCGCAAAGGCGTTAACCCAAAGACAAAACAACCCATTGAAATCGCAGCTCGCAAAGCCATCAAATTTAAACCCGGCGCAGAGTTAAACGACAAGGTTCAGTAAGAAACGGAATATTTTCATATTCGAAGAGGTGTTGCAAAAGTGTCATTTGTCAGTTTTACAACACCTTCTTTATTCTTTCATTGTTGGAATGTTGTTTTATCATATATTGTGATACAGTATTCGCATATATTATGATACTGCATTCTCATATATTATGATATTCTTTTCGCATAATATATGATAAAATAATTCCAGAGAACATCACTGCCCCCTGGAACCCACACTAGTATTAATATTAAACTTACCTGATTACACAGGTTAGTATTGTTATTCCGAACAAAACATGATTACGGGACTTCGGTCCCGTTTCATCTATCACATTACAAAGATCCTGCTTTTCAATCAATTATCATTGCATTTATGGTTCTCATGCCGCACCAGGCGACTCCAGAAAGCCTCTTTGTAAGCAACTGCTGTTATCTTAATTTCATTTTCCGCAACAACGAGAATACGTCAAACATATATACTCTCAATTTGCAGACCATCCGCTCCGCACAGCACGAATAGAGTAAATCAAATGAATTATGCGATCAAAGACCACCCTCATGCTGGAAATACCAGGTCCATCCGTTAATATTAATCTGAAGGACCAGCCAGGGATCGTTGTCGGCAAAGAAAAAGACGATCTTATATTCACTCTCCCGGTCGAGATATTCCTGAGCGCTCATATTATGCCCTTCGATTTTTGTCATCACCAGAAAATCGGTCAGATTGATATTGAATACCTTTTTACCTGTAGCCTTCTCTGTTACCACAAAACGGGCGTTACGGTTCGCAAGAAACCGCATCGTATTCAGTTCGACAATACCTGCTGCCAGATTCTTTTGTTCGATATGATAAGGACGGAAACTAAGATTATCATCTCCAAGCAGCGAATTATCGTGTGCCAGATAACCGTTGGATTCGATTATTTCATAGGTATAGGCATTCACATCTACCCCCCAGGAGTCTTCATTGCTTCCCTGAAAAACAAACCGTACTTTATTGGTATCTTTTATCAGGTTGATGACCTCCGTCTGATCGGTGGTACCGGTAAAGTCCACGTTATTAATCTCGCCATACCAAAGCGGCTCGAGTTCCTTATCGATGATAAGTGTTTCCTCACGTTTCAATTGCAGCTTCAGGTCAGCGATGGAGGAAACACCTGCCTGCAACGATGTTATATCATATGAATCATGTGCACCTGCCCATGCCATAAACTGGTATTGTCCGACAGGTAACTTAACTTCCATCAAATAACTGCCTGTTCCCAACATACTCCCTTCCTCTGCTTGTTTAAACAGGAACTTGCCGTCTTTATCAAATACATAAAGCTCCACTTTATCCACCTGCGAATGGAATGCATCAGCAAATTCCATATTGTAATCATACTTAAACTTAACAAACAAACGGCACTCCAGCAGATCTTCGTTAAAGCTATCGCATGAAGTCATTATCAGGGGGCCGATAAGGACAAACCACATGGCTATGTGACGTAATAGGCTTTTTAGCTTCATATTTTTCAGTTTTCTAATTATTCTATATATAGAGGAAAAGATATTTCTTCTTTTCTCGTTATTTCCAATTCAGTGGACAGAACTGTCTGTTCCGTCAAATATAAATCCCAGAGTTTTATCAAGTCTCCGGCAACTCTTTTGCTAAAAATAAAGGGGGGTGTCACAAAAGTCTGTTTTGTCATGGCGGACTTGATCCGCCAACTCATACTAGATTAAATACATTATTAATATGCGATCCCGGGACAAGCCCGGGATGACAGGATAGTGACTTTTGACACACCTCCTTTTATATTAAAAAGATTTCGTAATTATAAATCTATCTCTTGTCTATACCAAGTCCAAGGATTGATGCCAATTTCAACAGAGATGAAACTTTCTTCTTCTTCATCTTTCTTGCCTGGATCCGGTTCAGGAATAGTCGGATAACCCGGAGTCTTTATATCCTTGATAGCAATGTCATATACAGAATTACGCACCACGCCAAACTCTCCGAGTTTATTGTTCGTGTTATCCGTATCATTATCATGCTTAATCATAATAACATGATAGCCTTCTCCTCCTTTGTAATAATATACATTTCCATAAGCGGCTGCTCCATGTGCTATAATTTCAGTTTGATAGAATTCTGCTGCAATTTCCTTCACTCCATCCTCCACAGAAGCATAAGTTCCATCAGAAATTTTAGCATCAAACTGAACTTTGGTAGGAAGAGTAACAGGATCCACACCTGATACATTATATTTCACTAAAGAATCAATGTAAGCACCAAATGAATTGGTAACCGTAGTCTGAAGGTAATTATCCGGGTCTTTATCCTTATATTTTGACGTTAATTCCGCCTCAATGTACTTCTGTACCAATTTGTAAGAATAATACCCATTAGTACCAATCTGAATCCAGTCACTTCCAGATTTAACATTTCCTGAAGCATCCACATCGTCATCACTGTTAGCAGCTGCTGTTCCGTCATAAACTCCGCCAGTATAATTATCGCCATTATCCGGAAGTAACAACCCTTTAGGCTGACTTTCCACCTTCAACAAAACATGTGTAGTGTAGGCCTGGTAGTTATCATTTTCTTCCTGCGTATTCTCCAGGCAATACAAAGCCGGGATCTTAGAGGCATTAGAACCTGTAGAATCGGCTGTTGCAGCTACCCAAGTCGATGGCGATACAGTAGCATGCGTATAATAATCATAATTATCCGTATATGGAGTGGTTGTTATATCCGCCATAGACGTTTTCTGCCCATCATAGTTCGGGTCTACCCTGTAAGAACCGAAATGCCATTTATCAAACGGAGTGATACAACCACGAGCCGTTGTTTCCAACCACGTCTTAGTTCTCTCAGACATCGGGTAATATTTTTTATTAGTCACATTTAATGTCCATCCGACAGTATTAATATCCAAGGTGGATTGCGGATAATTATCATCCGCAAACAAACGTACTTTTGCAGCTACACGGTCTACGGTAACTTTATAAGGTTTGCCTTCCGCCTCACCTGCAGTCGCATAAGTTACCAGATCATTATCTGATACACCAACCGAACCACCTGTATCTGTAACCGTTGTCGGTTCTAGCTTGCCTTTGGCATTGGTCATCATAAAGTTATTCTGATTTGTACGGCCGATAACCGCACCTACACTAGTATTAGCAATAATTTTATTTACATCATCGAATGTACTGGCAGAAGCCACGTTTGTTGTAAATTCAGTGGATGGATTTAATATGATCATAAAAGCTTTCGAATTCTTATCCACTTTAAAAGCCTTTGTCGGGGTTCCGTCAGGCTGTCCCGGAGTTCCTATTTCAGGCTCTCCCGTCCCCCATGACAATTTAGTCAACAATGCCGGATTATTCGATCCTGTAAGATGGCTATCAAAGAAAAGAGCCATCATTGTATTGACTTTCGATTCATCAGCCGTACCATTTTCCTGATCAGGATTATGCAAAGCCTTGGTAGTTGTCGTTGTCACAACATTCAGAGAAACCCAAGCATCACCTCCTGCTCCAGTACCGCCGCCGTCATCTCCACCATCCGGCAGATTTTCACTACACGCTGCAAACATAAAGGATGCAAGCGCAAACATAAAAAGATTCTTCTTTTTCATTTCACTCAATTTTAATTAGTAATTTTCACTCATTTATTTATCTAATTGTCTTCTCAATCTCTGCAATATTCGCCTTTTTCTTTGCCAACTCATCCAGATTATCTTTGGCAGCTTCCAGTCCTGAACCTGCGGCTGCTTTCAAATATTTTTCAGCTTGTTTATAGTCTCCTTTCAATAAAGCTACTACACCGCGTGAATTAATATATTCAGGTTCTTTTGAATCCACCTTATTCAGATAACGCTCGGCCGCAACCAGATCTTTACGCAAGATAGCTGCCGCTGCCGCATTCATATTGGCTATCTCATTTTCCGGGTACATCCGTACAGCCACTTCGAATACATCGACAAACTCCTGTGAGCCGGCCGGATAACTATTGGCAACCATGAACATTTCATTCAGGCTCAGGTTCTGCGGACGCGTTTTAATAACTTCCTTCGCTTCTTCCACATCAAAGTTCTTTACGTTAAAGTTGACTTTACAAACAGCAACACGCAGACGCGGATATACATTTCTCAGCAAATATTGATAAGGCATACCGCTCTGAAGCTGTTTCAACTTCGCTTTTCTCTCTGTTTCAAGCGGATAGTTATCAATGATAGCCAGCACCTCCTCCTTATAATCCATATCTCCGGCTTCCAGTGCTTTCTCCAGGCCATCCCAGTTTTCCCCCCCGAAAATAGTTTGATACTGATTCCTGCGGAAGTCATAACGGGAACCCAGATAGTCACGTAATGCCATCGCACGTCCTTCGGACAAACGCTTATTGTTAGCCAGCGAGCCTTCCGGAGAAGCATATCCTACAATATCCAGACTTTTAACTTCAACACTCGGATCCGACTTCAACTCATCGATCATCGTCCGTATCTTAGCCAGTTCCTGGGGATTATTCATATATTCAGGACGAATATCTACTTTATTCACCTCAAAATCCAGAAAACTTTCCACCTGTATATCACGGCGTTTAATTTCTTCGACTACCGGTTTAATAAAAGCCATATGCGGTACAATAGCGTAGGGTTCCGGTATATATTCCAGTGTTACTCTGTCTACAACCGATTCCACTTTCATCAATAATGTCTCACCACAACCGCATTCATCTCGTTGAATATCCAGATGGGCGTCAGCCATCCATGATTCATAAGGAAGAATATAACGATATTGAATCGTTTCGCTTGTCGGCCTATGCACTCGCTTAACAATATAAGGTTTTTCATAACCGGCTTTCTCCGCCGCATTCATCAGAGAAAGCGAACGTTCGTAAACCCGATATTCATCTCTCCCTTTTATTGTTACTTCAGGCAGATTACAACTCTTTTCTGAAGAAACCAGCTGCGGGATAAGGTCCACACCACGAGTCGATTTGACTTTCACTCCATTCAGGACGATGTCCATATCTATATAAAGAGAGTCTCCCACCTGTTCCAGCCGTACGGGATTTACCGTAATACTTCCTTCAAAAGAGCGCGACTGTGCCTTTACCTGAAGAACATTCAGACAGGTAAAAGCCAGCAGGCATATAATGAATTGTATATTTCTTTTCATCATTCTTCTTTTATTTAATCAGATAAATAATTGACAAAGCTACTTTCGTCGGGCCGAAATAGTTTCGTCCGGTATCTTTCAGTTTAGAGCCACACTCCGCACAAGGATATTTTTCATATTCTATACGTGCATATCCCAAACCGACAGACGCTTCTATACTCCAACGTTTTTTCAATATCCAGGAATGCCCGACCGAAATGCCGCCTCCATACAGATGTCCCTGATACCGGTTCTTTTGCATATTTTTGCTGAAAATACCCGGCAAGCCACCGACATTGAAGTCGGCATAATGTCCATGCAACCCTACGAACGTACGGTTGAAACTTTCGCAAAACCAGTAACGCACCTCCGGTTGTACGCCCCAGTGACGCAAGCGGCGGCCATTATCCGGTTTCCACGGGTTATAGTTGACAGGAATATCTAATGTCCATTTACGGGCCAGTCCAAATTCCAATCCCAAGTTCACCGTCGTCGTTGCATCATATAATAGATTGCTTTTGACTGCAATTTTCTGCGCTTTACTCTCGATGACCAGGCATCCGAGCATGAAGAACAGGAGTATAAAGGCTCTTTTCATCTATATTACTTTTAATTTACGGAAATACTGTTTCCTAACTGAGTTATATCTATTTTAATACGCTGTGTCGCCATGCCGGATGATGAATTATTATCAATAGTTGTCAAATACACAATTCCGTTTCGCGTATCTGTGCCCGGATTAGGCAAAACTTCTATAAATATTGCTCCGTCATCTACTGTGATATTATCCGTATCATTTCGTTCTTCACCGGAAGAAGGACGCAACTTTATCCAGTTTTTAGGACTATATACCGCATTATCTTCCACATAGCCAGACAAGCAAGTATAGTTTACCTTTCTATACTGAGGGTCCCTGTTTGTCGTCGGCATATATTGTATCGTCTCCCCTCCGGCATTAATAGCCTTTCTCTGATTAATATGGATCTGCTTCTCCAGATTTCCTAGCTTAAGTGTGATGTAAGCATTTTGTCTAAGTGCTGTACCCTCCTGATTAAACTGAAATTCATCATAAAACTGTAAATAATTTTTTACTTCCACATTTACGGGAGTTACATTAGGGTCCGAAGAACCAGCACCTGCAATAGAAATCCCAAAAGGAGAAACCAATCTATATGCATAATCAGCCAAACTTCTTTCATCACTTATCTTATTCGAATTTGGGAAAATAGTCTTACAATCGGTTATTATCCTAAAAGCCTCATATTCGGCAGTTTCATTCGTATAAGCAAAAAAGACGGAGTTACTTACGCCCAAATAATAATCATTATTGGCTATTATCTCATATGTATTACTATCATCGACCAGTACGCTATAATCAAGTGCCGTATTCGATGGTTTGGAAACTTTAGCATCAGCAACCGTATCAAATCCCGGCCCATGAACTTTGTTTATAGTAAACGTATATAACTTATTACGCTCCAGACTCATCAAAGTCAGATTGTCATCCACGATCGCCATTTTATAAAAATAATTATGCCCTTCATATGTACCCTGAATAATAAAATAAGTATTATTAGATACAGGCGATTCATATAAATAAATCGGCTTGTCCGCCGTACTTTGACCGCCGGAAACAGCAGATGTTGCGATTAGAGGAGACGAATAGCCTGCATCATAACGTAATTCAGTTAAACCTGAGGTATTGTAAACAGCACCATCGGATTTATGTAACTGTCCTTGACGCGGAACATTCACAATCGCCGTAATGCCTGTGAAATCGAAATTTGATGCGGCATTGACTATGGCTATTTTAGACACAATCCGGCTCAGTAACAAAGAACTACCATCTGTATTCTCAATTTTTGTCGAATTATTTATCTCATCAACCTCCAGCAGATAACTCATAGGAATTGTCTCGCCTTCTCCACTATAAGGAACAACCGACTGTGAAGGAATAGCCAACGGTTCGGTTAATAAGTTGGAACATACCTCCGACAAAGTCGTTACACCAATTTTCAGATTGGCTGTAAAGCTCTCCGTTTTGAATTCATATCCCGAGTCGGCATCTCCATAATAAAATTCACTCTGCGGATTCGCCAATATTAATAAATGATACTTCGTACCAGAAGTTTGCCTGGTAAGCAAGACATATCTCTTCCCTATAAGTTCAAAAGCCTGGACAGCCTCTACAAAAGTCGCTGAAGCTTCGTCATTTCCTTTAAACACTAGTATCCAAGGAGTAATACCTACCGTGTTTTCATCATTCAAACCTTTGGTAACAGGAAGCTTATATGAATCTGCACGGGTAAAAATCTCAATTCTTACTTTATCATCTACTATTTCTTCTGGATCTTCCGATATCAAAACCTCATGTTCACAACTGGTCACAAATAGCAGAATAGCTAAAAGAAACAGATAGTTTATATGTATTATAATTTTCCTCATTTTATTACCTTCAAAAAACATAGTCGTCAACGATTTGGGGAAAGAGTTTCATCCCTGACACAACGGGCTGATTCTGCAAAAGTCGGTAGTTGGTAATAGAGCCCCGGATTAGGCCACTTCCCCAAACTAATACTCCACACACTCTGAGGTGTATTCGCAGAATAAGGACCGATAGACGATGACTGGTAATAACCTGTCGAACCTGAAAATTCAACCTGTCCGGAAACAGAAGCCCGTCTCCCCGCTGAAGGGAAGAAAACCGAAGCATTCTCATTATCTTTATTATAAACTAAAATACCACGATAAGCAACCTGTGCATTATCAACAGATACCCCAAAAGAATACTCACTTTTTTTTATAACCGGAAGGCGGTCAAAATAGCCGTCTGCATAAAAACCGAAAGCAAAAGTGATGTGCCTTTTCGCTTCTTCCGTATCATTCGGATCCTGCCAAAAATTAGGTTCTCGATCTATTTTAATACCATTTTTTTCCGATGAACCGTCCCATCCTCCTATATTTTCCAATCGCGCAGCATCACCGGCCAATGGATTTTTGAAAAGCGACTGCCTCCATTCAGAATAAGCAATATCCTCCCCGTGGTCTACTGCGATTGTATCCTTTTGTTTTTCAAACACATCAACATATGCAGTACCGACCTTCACCCCATTCACATACTTAACCATATTAGGATACAGACCATTCCAGGAAATCCGGTCAGTATATCCATCACTGGGGCGATGATACCCCTCCGGACAAATCTCAAAAATATCTTTATAACCATAGTCATATATCGGATCAGCTGTTCCTGTTGCAGTATTCCATACTGGTAAAAATAGTCTACTGTTGGTCGTTAAAAACTGTAACGTCTTGTTCCAGTAAGACGCAATCACCGGATTAACCGGATGATAAGCCTGACGAAAATACGGTTCCAAATGCGTACTGTCAGGAAGCCCCCACTGAAAGAAGGCACCAGCCTGACTGGGATATTTAACAAAAACTCCATTTTTATGACCAACCTGATAATTAGCAGCCTCACCACCATTTTTAAATTCAGGAGCGGTCAAGTTAAACGGTGAAAACATTCTGGCCGCATTGCGCGGCTGGCCTTGCAACTGCCCCGAGGTTATCGCATCCTCAGTGCCTGGCCTTAAAATATAATCCGGATCTTCTCCCTGCCGAATAAAGACGGAATCTTTATACGTCCAATATCCACCTCCCCAGATACCTCCATACCGTTCCACCAAAACCAGGGCATATCTCGGCTTGTCCCCGCTATGCGTCGAATTAAGGCCGATACGGAAATAAATACGTCCTCTACCTTCTACCATACGCCCACTTTCTCCCTTATATTCATTTGGAGTAACCGGATATTTCTCCGGGTTTCCGGGACTGTATGTTCCTATGCCCGGATCGAAGCTGGGAGTTGTACTTAGTACAACAAAATCTCCGTCGATAACGGTTGCTTTCCATGTTGTAAGTCCGTCATATTCCGGCAAGTCATTATTCCTTTCCTGCTGTCCGGTAACAACCCTTTCTCCGGTTTCATTTTTCCGGTAAAAAGCTCCGACATACCTTGTTCCTTCTGTAAAAGCATGACGTCCGCCATACTGACTGGTTTTCACTTCTATCTCTTTTTGCAATTTTCCTCCGTATTCATCTTCAGCCGACAAAATGATCCGGTATATATTTTGCCCGGCGGCATTCTGCTCATCAAGCAGGATATCCATATAACCGGAACCTGATTCGGAAACTTTATCATAAGTATAAGAAAACCGGGAAGTTGCATAAGTAACTGTCGTTCCATTATCCGTTACATCTATATCTTTCAACACCAAATCATTAAAAATACTTTCTGTTTCTGCCGTAACTGTACTCGTCCCAATAAAGACTTCAGGCAACACCTTCACTTCAGGCATATTCGACCAAAATGAAATCCGTGCCCCATTAAAATCGGTTATACTGACTTGTGTATGTGAAACATTCAGCTTTTTATTGCCGGATATAATCCAGTTTCCATCATATTCACTCCAATCCGAAGCTTTTACATTTACATGCAAAGCATCCCGGATAATACCCGTCAAATCAAGCTTACTATTCATCGGAAGACTATAATCTACCGGATTCGAATTTATCTCCAACTCACAGGAAGGATTATAATTAGTCCCCATATTAACAGTAAAAACGACAGCTTCCGATTTCTCTGATTTATCCACAGGCTCACTTGAAGGTAAAATAATCCGATTTATATTCTTTGCCCAGGTTATTCCCACAGCAGAAGGAGTTCCGTCTGAAAAATAACTTCCATTTTCACTTAATGTAAATTTACGTATGATACTCCGTCCGATACTTCCGCTATAATTAGCTGTCAAAGGGACTAAATCAGGTATATTGCTGAATACAACACCGGTAAAAACGGCTTCAAAATCATCTTCGGCTTCCAATACGACATCGACTCGTACTCCCAATCTGTTCAATGCCAGCTTCAAAAAAGATTGTTGCGTTCCATCACTCAATTCAATACCTCCTCCTTTTGGCAAAACAGTAACCTTCTTGATTTCCTGTATCATAGGAATGTCAAGATCAGAAGAAAAAGCACTTGCAGGATAAGCTATTTTATTTAAATCCCCATATTTTAAAACTCCGTTTAACTGATTAAGGACAGATGTACTAGTAGCCTCATTGGCGAGAAATACAAAATCATAAGTTCCCTGTTTTATTGAGTGCTTTATTATGTTATTGGTCCACTGCTCTTTCGTGTACAGAACATTTGACAGACAAATACCGGTTGCAGGATCAAATTCTATAATACGAAGGGTACTCACAATATGATCTTCGGCAGTCCCGTCATGTGTCACATTCAGAGGACCGATACCAGTAATTGACAAGAACTCCCCATTATTGTTTTCGCCGACAAAACTTTCATCCGCGCAAGCGAAAAAGGTAACCAGCAATAAACAATAAATTAATACTCTATATATTTTATATTCGCTTACAATCATTAATAACATTACTTTCTAAATCAGCATATACAAACTATCCCAAGTCATAACATTTCGTGCTTATCCGACTTTCGGTAGTATCCCAAAATCTTGCTACCAAATCAGCAAAACTCAAGCATCCATTATTATCTCAAAGAAAAAGAATCCTAATAGCACTCTTTCCTTCAATTACAAAGATCGTTGTTATCAAACAAATTACTATTCTATTGTTGTTTCTGATATTATGCGTTAACACCCCCCTTTACGACTCATTTCAAGAGTAAATCCAAATACGATTCCACTTTTTTGAAAATAATGATGATTATTTTCACTTCATTTTCAAAAAATGAAAAAATAAGCATACATACTGCACGATTTGTAAATATTACCAACAAATATGTAAACTCGGTTCCCTCTCTTTTGGAGGATATAGCAAAGGATAGACAAACTGCTAATTCAAAATATCCATACGCAGGTTTTTAGAAAATAATCATGTACCTTTGCAGGCAAAATAAAATCCGAATATATAGAAGTAAGAATATGGTTATTGAACAGCAGATTACCGGTGCGATCATTGCCGGCATAAAAGAACTGTACGGAGCAGAAGTTCCTGCCGCCCAGATACAGTTACAGAAGACAAAAAAAGAGTTTAAAGGACATCTTACCCTGGTTGTATTCCCATTCCTCCGTACATCGAAGAAATCTCCGGAACAGACCGCACAGGAAATCGGCGAATATTTGCAGAAAAACGAACCGGCCGTATCTGAGTTCAATGTAATCAAAGGATTTCTGAACCTGACTGTTGCCGGCCCGTGCTGGATCGACTTACTGAACACGATCAATGAGCAACCTTCATACGGAATAGTTCCCGTTACGGAACAATCTCCGCTGGTGATGATCGAATATTCCTCACCTAATACAAACAAACCGTTACACCTGGGTCACGTACGTAACAACCTGTTGGGCTATAGCTTGTCTGAGATCTTGAAAGCCAATGGTAACAAAGTGGTTAAGACCAATATCGTAAACGACCGCGGTATCCATATCTGTAAGTCTATGCTTGCCTGGCAGAAATGGGGCGAGGGCGTTACTCCCGAATCATCCGGAAAGAAAGGTGACCACCTGATCGGTGATTTTTATGTATTGTTTGACAAACATTACAAACAGGAGTTAAAAGAACTGGAAGAAAAAGGCCTTACCAAAGAAGAAGCAGAAGCGCAGTCGACCTTGATGGCCGAAGCCCGCGAAATGCTCCGCAAATGGGAAGCCGGCGACGCAGAAGTCCGTGCCTTGTGGGAAAAGATGAACAGTTGGGTATATGCAGGTTTTGATGAAACCTATAAGATGATGGGCGTAGACTTCGACAAGATCTATTACGAATCACAGACCTACCTGGAAGGTAAAGGCAAAGTGATGGAAGGTCTTGAAAAAGGTATCTTTTACCGCCGTGAAGACGGTTCCGTATGGGCTGATCTGACCAAGGACGGATTGGATGAGAAACTGCTGCTCCGTGCCGATGGTACTTCCGTATATATGACACAGGATATCGGTACCGCCAAATTACGCTTCGACGATTACCCTATCAATAAAATGATCTATGTAGTCGGAAACGAACAGAACTATCATTTCCAGGTTCTTTCCATCTTACTGGATAAACTGGGCTTTGAATTCGGAAAAGGTCTGGTACACTTCTCTTACGGAATGGTAGAACTTCCGGAAGGTAAGATGAAGAGCCGTGAAGGTACGGTTGTCGATGCAGACGACCTGATGGAAGAAATGATCGGTACTGCTCATGAAATTTCGCAGGAACTGGGTAAACTGGATGAAATGACACCGGAAGAAGCTGCCAATATTTCCCGCATTGTCGGATTAGGTTCTCTGAAATACTTCATCTTAAAAGTCGATCCGCGCAAAAATATGACCTTCAACCCGAAAGAGTCTATCGATTTTAACGGAAATACAGGACCATTCATACAATATACATATGCCCGTATCCGTTCTGTTTTACGAAAAGCTGCTGAACAAGGCATCGTATTACCGAAACAATTGCCGGCCAATACTCCCATCTCTGAAAAAGAAGAAGGGTTAGTCCAGATGATTGCCGATTACGCTGTAACAGTTAAAGAAGCAGGGAAAGAATACAGCCCGGCTTATATTGCCAATTACATTTACGACCTGGTAAAAGAATACAACCAGTTCTACCACGACTTCTCTATCCTCCGTGAAGAGAATCCGGAAATCAAACAATTCCGTCTGGTATTATCTGAAAATGTCGCCAAAGTCGTAAAATCAGGCATGTCGTTACTGGGCATCGAGGTTCCGGAAAGAATGTAACAACCAACCAAGTATAATACGAAAAACCTCCTGCTGAATGATCAACAGGAGGTTTTTTATTTTGTTATCCCAAAGGATATTTACTTTTACGCTTTCTTCTTGGTTGTCCGCTTCTTCGGTGTAGCAGGCTTCTCCGCAGCTTCGGTTATGATCTTCATACATTCTTCATAAGTCAGTTTTTCCGGCTGGGTAACCGTCTTCGGTATCCGGTAATTGGCTTTCTTATACGTAATGTAAGGGCCATAACGTCCATTCAGGATCTCCAATTCTGGATCCTCGTCAAACTTCTTCAAATAACGCTGTTCATCTTTTTTCCGTTTTTCATCAATCAGTTCGATCGCTTCTTCCGCGGTGATGGAAAGCGGATTCAGATCTTTCGGGATAGAGATAAACTTGCCGTCATGACGGATGAACGGTCCGAACCGGCCTACGGCTGCAACCATATCTTTTCCTTCATATTCACCGATGGTACGGGGAAGATCGAATAACTTCAGTGCCTCTTCCAGTGTAATCGTTTCAATAGACTGTCCCTTCATCAATGTAGCGAACTGAGGTTTCGGTGCTTCCTTATCATCCGGATGGGCCTGTCCGATCTGCACGACCGGACCATAACGACCGATCTTTACAAATACAGGATTTCCAGTCTTCGGGTCCACACCTAACTGGCGTTCTCCCACTTTATGTTCAGTCTTTATGGCAGCCGTTTCTTCTACGATCGGATGAAATAGCTTATAAAACTTATCGATCGCTTCCGTCCAGACCATTTCTCCTTCAGCAACAGCATCGAATTCTTTTTCCACACTGGCTGTAAAATTATAATCCAACACATCCGGGAAATAAGCCATCAAAAAGTCGTTCACGACAGTACCGATATCGGTCGGCATCAACTTATTACGGTCGGCACCTACGATCTCTTTCTTGTCAGCTTCCTTTATCTTATCTTTAGCAAGTGTGATCACTCTATAAATACGTTCTACCCCTTCCTTATCTCCTTTAATCACATACTCACGATTCTGTATCGTCTGAATAGTCGGAGCATAGGTAGAAGGACGTCCGATACCTAATTCTTCCAGGCGGCGAACCAGGCTGGCTTCCGTATAACGCGGAGGACGTTGAGTAAAACGTTCCGTAGCCACAATATCGTTCAGTGTCAACACTTCATGCAGCTCAACCGGCGGCAATAAACCGTTTTCCTGTTCCTTTTCGTTTTCGTCATCGTAACTTTCACGATATACCTGAAGGAAACCGTCGAAAGTGATCACTTCACCGACAGCCACGAATTTTTCTTTCTTATTATTGATGCAAACAGAGATTGTCGTACGTTCCAGTTCAACATCAGCCATCTGTGACGCGATCGTCCGTTTACGGATCAATTCATATAATTTCTTTTCCTGCGCCGATCCGCTGATTTCCGTATTACTTATATAAGTAGGACGGATCGCTTCGTGCGCTTCCTGTGCACCTTTACTCTTTGTATGATACTGGCGGAATTTATAATATTTCTCCCCATAAATATCCAGAATAGCTTCCTTAGCCGTACCCAATGCCAGGTCACTCAGGTTGACCGAGTCGGTACGCATATAAGTGATCAATCCCGATTCATACAAACGCTGTGCAATCATCATGGTTTGAGAAACGGAATAACCCAGTTTGCGGGCGGCTTCCTGTTGCAAAGTAGACGTAGTAAAAGGAGGTGCTGGTGATTTCTTTACCGGTTTCTTAGTGATCTCGTCAATAGAGAAAGAGGCAGCTTTGCAGGATTCCAAAAACTCCATCACCTCTTTTTTATCCTTCAGGCGCTTACTCAACTCCGCTTTCAGGATCGTTGTTCCGTCAGGAAGTATGAAATTGGCAATGACACGGTAAGCGGCTTCCGACACAAATTCGTTGATCTCGCGTTCACGTTCCACGATCAGGCGGACAGCTACCGACTGCACACGTCCGGCAGACAAAGCCGGTTTTACCTTTCTCCATAAGATAGGAGACAGTTCAAAACCCACAATACGGTCTAATACACGACGTGCCTGCTGGGCATTTACCAGGTCGATATTAATATCGCGCGGCGTTTCAATCGCATGCAAAATAGCATTCTTGGTAATTTCATGGAAAACAATACGTTTTGTATTTTCCGGTTTTAATCCCAAAACTTCGTACAGATGCCAGGATATAGCTTCTCCCTCGCGGTCCTCATCGGATGCGAGCCATACCTGTTCGGCAGACTTCGCCTCGGATTTCAATTCGGAAACCAGCTTCTTCTTATCTGCCGGGATCACGTACTGCGGAGCATAATCGTGTTCTACGTCTATACTAAATTCTTTTGTCTTCAAATCGCGGATGTGCCCGTAACTCGACATAACCTTGAAATCTTTTCCGAGGAATTTCTCAATGGTTTTTGCCTTGGCGGGTGACTCCACTATTACCAGATTCTTTTGCATAATCACTTTTCACTTTTTAGAAATCGAGTGCAAACATACACAAATAATTAACGTAACCGTACATCAGTAACAAAAAAACAGTTTTTTAAACCGTGATTATTATGTATGTAACCTCTTCAGAATTATCTTTGTCCGTAAAATATCACATTATTTTAATATGGAAACTATCAGACAACTTATCAACGATAATAAAACAGACGAAGCACTCCATTTGTTGGACGAGTACATCAAAAAAAATGATTCAGACGATGAAGCGTATTATCTGCGCGGAAACGTATACCGCAAGATGGGCGATATTCGCCAGGCACTCAACAACTACCTCATGGCTATCGAATTAAACCCCGACAGCCCGGCACAAACCGCCTATAATGCCCAGATCAAAATATTAGATTTTTATAACAAAGATATGTATAATCACTAAGAGGCAATTTATAAGTGCAAAGTAATGCATATCACAACTGTATTCCTTTTGTTTCACAGAAACCGGTCGGTGCTATTATTTCTACATCTGAATCTTTTTCCGTAGTTCCTTTAACAATGTAACATCGGCATCCCGTATCTTTCCTTCCCGGTTAGGCGGGCAGTTCAGGATCAGGATATTGTCGTTCTTTGTGCACTGGTGGTACAGACCGGTTAACTCTTCTACCGTCTTATACTTTTTATCAGTTGTATTGTAGAACCAACGTTCACTTATACAGATAGTAGATTCCCACGGCATATAATATAATTTGCCGTCATGCGAGAAGAGTTTCGGATCATTATCGGCGGGCAGGTACGGATCACCCAAACGGAAGTCACTCGGGAAATAGCGGATCGGATAACCTTCTTTCTGATTTTCCGGTAATACGGGATGAGCATCCGGATTTTCGGGCAGGCCGATTGTCCAGTTTATACCGATCTGGCATTCCGGTTCCCTTGATTTGATTGTCTGATATATCTCTCTTGCAGGCCAGCGCTCATGTTCTTTCTCCCATCCCCCGTCAAACCAGAACTCGACGATATGAGTATATGGCTGTACAATATCGATCAGCTCATTCAGTTGTTTAATCATATATTCGTTGTAGGCTGCATCCAGACTTTTATCCTTTACATCTGCATTCACCTTACGGTCCCACAATGAATAATACAACCCCAAACCTATATCATATTTTTTGCAAGCCTTGGCTACCTCTTCTATCACGTTCGTTTTATTCCCCGAATTAGCCACATCATATTCGGTATATTTGCTATCCCAAAGACAGAAGCCTTCATGATGTTTGGCTACCAATATGACATATTTCATACCGGCATCTTTGGCTGTTTTGATCCATTGATCGGCATCGATAGCTGTAGGGCGATAAGAAGAAGCCGGCTTTGAGCCATCCGTCCATTCCTGATCATGGAATGTATTAATACCAAAATGAATAAACATCCCATACTTCCGGGCAATCTGTTTCTGTTGTGCCGGACTGGGCTGGTTAGACGGGACAGGCAAAATCTGATCCTGCCCATAGCCTAAGTGTAAGGACAAGGCTAAAAATAAAATCGTTACAAAAGAATATTTCATGGCAATAGTATTTATTACCACAAAAATAATAGATCTTTTACATATAATAATAGCCGGATTTCGACCTAAAGTTTGCAAAATCCGGCATAAATTAGTTAGAAGCGCCAGCCAACATTGAACTGGAGGACACCGTTACGGCTCTTTTCACCTTCCATGCCACTACCTCCGGGTAATGCGGCGAACTTATCTGCATTGATTGTATTCGCCAACCCAATATTATAACTTAATGAAAACAGTAAGCCCATAGAAGATTGATAGCCCGCTCCTATTATGATTGCAAAATCAACGGATTTAAATAAATCACTCCCTTCACTGGTAGAAACAGAAGTACCCGATTTAGAATACTTTAATTTTGACGATACCTTGAAACCTAATTGTGGTCCAGCAAATAAATTAAAACCTTCATAAACATAACCTTTAAATAAAACAGGAATATTCAAATAATCATTCTTTATCTTTAAACCAGAAGATTCACCTTTCCCTTTTGCACCCTGCATCGAATAAAATATACCCGGTTCAATAGCAAAATTATTAGTCATCATCACTTCGCCCGCTACCCCGATATTCAAACCGGGTTTCATACTACCATCAGAGTTTGTCATATTAGCAAAATTCAAACCGATCTTCGGGATAAAATGAAATTCTTGTGCACTCACCTGAAATGTCACGAAAAGAAGTAATAAACATGCAATCTTTTTCATACTACAAATTGTTTTAGATATTAAACACAAATTCTATCTCAATAAACATAAACGATTCTACTCCTGCAATGTCTGTTTTCACTCATAAACACAGACCAAAGATAAATACTAAAATTAAATTACAAACATTTTCACTTATTATATTACCGGATCTTCAATAATCCGCTTGGGGAATAACTCCTTCAAGCTTATTTCCAGAAGTTTAGTTCTTTCTTCATTCAACGTAAATACTCTATCCTTTATCACAAACAAATCGAATGGAATATATAATTCCGCTATTTTCTTTCTATTGAAATCAATCAGATATTGAGTTCTTCCCCGGCTGATAATAGAATAACCATCCCAGTTCAGGTCCGAAAAAAACAAACTTTCAGGCTGATAAGTGCGAATAACCTCCATCTGCTCATCGATCTCTAAAATCTCATACCGATCATTATAAACGAAGCATGATGCAGAATCGGACGGTGTGATCCGGTTAAAAGAAATACTATCTGCATTTTCCATATAAAATGAATTATACACAAACCCCTGTAATTTTCCGTTGTTTTTCTCATCCCAGGACGAAACTTCTATTTCCGAACTATCGGATAACTGACAAAAGGAGATTCCATCATCAAACAATAAATATAATGTATTCCGCTCCCCTTTCAGACAAGCGTCTTCAATCCTGTCTTTTTTCTTTGTCAGTTGATTCAGATATATATTTTTCCCGGTATTTTTATCGAAGCAGGCAATGAAAGGCCTTCCGATATTGACTTCCATCATCTTTTTTTCATATACAGAAGGTAAATCCCGCAAGTTAGTACGATAGCCTGATCCATAATTGATCATGTACAACCTCTCACCATAATCAAACAGTTGCGAGTGGGATGTCAGATCTTCCGGAAGGGGATATCCCCATTTCATTTTCAGCTGGTTATCCAAACATAGTAATTGTGTGCGATTGGCAAAATAAAACAAGGTATCATCTCTCAACACATTCGAAGTCAGTTCCACGACCGCATTAACTCCAGCACCAATCGGGACTGCACTAAAGCCGGTTAAAACGCCGGTCAGTACACCCAAAGCACCCAATGCCACCGCTCCCGTATAATTCGTTGTTCCGGTTATCATCGGATAACTCTCTCCCGATCCATTATTAATATTAACCAGGTGCATCCCGTCAGAAACGATCAGCCTTGTCGAATCATCAACCAGTCCGTGATAATTCCAGCCATATGTATGGGGAACTTCCCGAGTCCACAAAAGTTCTCCGGAATTCATCTCATAACATTCCAGTTTTTTCGAAGCCCCGTTTTTGTAAGCCCACAATTTATTGTCCTCACGATCCAATATATAAGGTAGGATTTTTTTATTCCATTTCGATACCCCTGTCTGCAAATCCAGCAAAGAACTTTTCACTCCTTTCGAATTGAATAAAACACCTTCGGGAAGCAATGCAAACTGATCTGTCATATAATTCATCTTTCTTTTCCACAACTCCTTTCCTGCTGGAAAATCAATAACAACCAGTTCACCTTTGTTCTTATAAGATTGTTCGTTTTTGGTCAGATGCCCTATTTTCACCATAAAAAAAGTACCGGTTGTATCCATCTTATAATCCCGTATCCTTCCGTCAAATTCAAAACTACGGGCCTTCAGCTCCTTTCCTTCCGTTGTTAATCCCACCACAACCTGATTCTGAGCAGAAATTGGCAGAGCAAGAATCAACAAACAAACGAATAAATACAACATCCTTTTCATGATACACTCCTAAGTTTAATTAATAAATACCAGTCGGTTCTCCGAACAAAACAATTGTATAAACGCATTTATTCCAAAACTATTGCTAATCAAAGGAGAATTAACACATACAAAAACAAAAAAACCGGAAAGAATTCCCTTCCGGTTTTTGTTTTTCTTAGCAAAATAAAACTCAACAATTACTTCAGCAAGCTGCAAGGACAAAGATTATCTTTTTCGATATCTTTAAAATAGTTGTATGTACCTACTTTTATTTCAGCACAAGCTGCTTCGTCAGCTACGATGATACCTTTCGGATGCATCTGCAAAGCAGTAATTGTCCACATCTGGTTGATCGAGCCTTCAACAGCCTGCTGCAAAGCGCGAGCCTTGTTGTGACCGTTTACCATGATCAGCACTTCTTTCGCATCCAATACTGTACCGACACCAACTGTTACAGAAGTCTTCGGAACCTTGTTTACATCGTTGTCGAAGAAACGTGAGTTAGCGATGATCGTATCTGTAGTCAGTGACTTAACACGTGTACGTGAAGCCAATGAAGAACCCGGTTCGTTGAATGCGATATGGCCGTCAGGACCGATACCACCCAGGAACAGGTCTACACCGCCTACAGCTTTCATTTTGGCTTCATAAGCAGCACATTCAGCTTCCAGATCAGAAGCGTTACCGTTCAGGATATTTACATTCTCCGGCTTGATGTCTACATGGCTGAAGAAGTTATTCCACATGAATGAATGATAGCTTTCAGGATGATCTTTCGGCAATCCTACATATTCATCCATATTGAAAGTGATGATATTCTGGAAGGAGATGACACCTTGCTTGTTCAGTTCAATCAGGTTCTTGTACATACCCAGCGGAGATGATCCGGTAGGAAGGCCCAGAACAAATGGCTTTTCAGCTGTCGGATTCGCTTTCTTAATCTTCGCAGCTACATAGTTGGCAGCCCACTTCGAGAGTTGCTCGTAATCTGGTTCAATAATTAGTCTCATAACAAGTGTTTTTAATTGAAAATTGAAAATTGAAAATTGAAAATTACAGGAACTTCCAATATCAACAGACAATCTTCTGTGTTTATTAATTAGATCTTTCGTTAATAATATTCTCTACATGACGAAAACCGGTCCTTTCAAATTTTCAGTTCTCAATTTTCAATTTGTTAGCCATAGCTTCTCCCAAAGCCCAGCATTCTTCATACTTATCGGCTTTCAGACCTTGTTTTTGCTCCACAGGAGTACCAACAGTTTCCCATTTCATCTTTTCTCCGAAAGCGGTTAGGCGTTTCACTGCCGCACCAGCCCAGGTGAACGAACCAAAATAGCCATACAGGCGGTTTTTCACTTCGCGCATCTCGATCTTGCTCAGGATGGCTTCCACTTCCGGAAACAGACTGTTTGAATAGGTCGGACTGCCGATAATGACGCCTTTGTATTTGAATACATCTTTCAGAACATACGAAGCCGGACTCTTGCTGACATTATGCAACACAATGTTCTTTACACCGTTTGCCGACAAAGAAGAAGCGATCGCTTCCGCCATCTGCTCCGTATTTCCATACATGCTGCCATAAATAACAACAACACCATCCTCCCCTTCATAACGGCTCAGACGGTCATATATTTCAATTGCCTTGTGAGCATATTTGCGCCATACCGGACCATGTGTCGAACAGATCGTGTTGATCTCCAGAGCCGACAGTTTCTGCAAGGCACGCTGTACCGGATTACCGTATTTGCCGACGATATTGGAATAATAACGGATCATTTCTTCCCAGTAATGATCCACATTCATTTCCTCATCGATCACACCGCCATCCAACGTTCCGTAGGTTCCGAAAGCATCGGCAGAAAACAGCAACTTATCCGTAGAATCGTAAGTCACCATTACCTCCGGCCAGTGCACCATCGGAGCCATGTAGAAAGAAAGCTGGTGGCGGCCGATATTCAGCGTATCGCCTTCTTTCACTTCGTAAAGCCCGGTCGTTATATTATGATAGCCGTCCAGCATACCGAATGTCTGCTTGTTACCGATAATCTGCACATCAGGATATTGCTGGCGCAACAGGCGGATACTACCGGCATGGTCGGGTTCCATATGGTTCACGACCAGATAATCGAGCGTCCGTCCGTCCAGTGCATCCGCTATTTTTTTCAAAAAGATATCAGAATAGCAAACGTCTACTGTATCGATCAATACAGTCTTTTCGTCTACGATCAAATACGAATTATAAGAAACGCCGTACGGAAGCGGCCACATATTTTCGAAGAGGGCCTTCTGACGGTCGTTTACTCCTACATAATATACCTTATCTGCTATTTCTTTTAATTTGTACATTTTATACTTTTTACTTTTTTATTTTTAGCTCTTCATAGTTATTCGGCTTCCTTGTGAGCGCCCTCCAAACAAACCAGCAACCTGCCAGCACGAACGGAATACTGAGCCACTGGCCCATATTCAGGACCATACTATCTTCAAACGCTTCCTGATTATTCTTCAGGAATTCGATAAAGATACGCGAGCCGAATATACAAATCATAAAGACCCCGAAAATAAGCCCTTCCCGCTTCCACTCCTTTTTGATAAAGTAAAGCCACATGCATATACCGAATGTAACCAGGTAGCATAATGCCTCGTACAGCTGTGTCGGATGGCTGGGAACGGTAAATATCGGCTCTGCCCCCATTTTCCAGGCATGCAGGTTCTCGATGAAACGGAAACCCCACGGAAGATCGGTCGGATGACCGTATATCTCATGGTTCATCAGGTTTCCCAGGCGGATCATAGCTGCCACCAGTCCGGTCGGAACAACCAGTTTATCGAATGTCCAAAGCATGCTTTTATGCGTGATACGCCTGGAATAAAAATAGATCGCGATGACGATACCCAGCGTACCGCCATGGCTCGCCAGTCCGCCTTCCCAGACCTTGAAAATCTCTATTGGATTAGCCAGGTAATATCCGGGATCATAAAAGAGGCAATGTCCCAGACGGGCGCCGACCACAGTACCCACCATGGTATAAATCAGCAGGGAATCGATCCATGCAGGAGGAAGTTTTTCATTTTTCCACATACGGCTTACAATGGAATAACCAATCCAGAAACCGATAGCAAAAGCAAGTCCGTACCAGCGAATTTCGCGTGAACCTATGGAAAAGATGGCGGGGTCAGCCGTCCAGGTAATAAAATCGAGCATAATTATTGTATTAAACAAGTCGTTTAATCAAGTCTTCTCTATCGCCGCAGATCATATCGATCACCGGCAATTCGATCATAGTGTAAGCACCCGGCTGCTGTTTGAAGCTTGCGCGGGCAACGGCTACCAGGATCTGGGCAGTAAGAGCCGGGTTGTTGATCTTCATGTCGAATTCAACTAACTGGTTCTGAGTCTTGCCTGATACACCTTTGCGGACCAGGTTCACACCGTGTCCCATATCCAGCAGGTTGTCGACACATTCCACCTGCATTACGTGTGTTTCGTCGTGTGCGAAATAATCGTCAGCCTTGATTGCGGCAGCTACCTGCTTGAAATCGTAACCGTCTTTTACTTCGATATAAACCATACGGCGGTGAACGCCTGTTCCCATCGGAATAGTCATGGACAAAGCGGCTTTCACACCTTCGATCGCTTTCACGGCAACCGTATGTCCCATACTCATCCCCGGGCCGAAGTTTGTATAAGTGATACCTTTCGGCACCATTGCTTCCAGCAGGGCGCGAACAACAGAGTCGCTTCCCGGATCCCATCCGGCAGAAATAACGGCAACCGTATTATGTGCTTTGGCTACAGCATCCAGCGAACGGCGCAGGTCTACGATACCTCCGTGGATATCGAAGCTATCTACCGTATTGATACCTAATGAAAGAATTTCTTTTGCGTACGTTTCAACGCTGCGGGTAGGAGTTGCAAGAACAGCTACGTCTACTTTATCTAACTTGGTGATACTGTCTGTCACAGTATAAGCTTTCAGTTCGTCCGGTACGTCATTCGGATTACGACGTACAACACCTGCCACTTCAAAATCAGGAGCGACTTCCAGGGCCTCTAACACATACTTTCCAATGTTGCCATAACCAACGATGGCGGCTCTAATTTTCTTCATACTTTAGTTTTTACTTTTCAACCAACCGCAAAGTTAATTATTTATGGCGAAATTCCATCCGTAGCTTATAAATAAAAGTTATATGGGGATCGACAACTATTTCTATACATTTTATTCCCGGAAATAGCTGTTTCATAAACTATTTGCCAGGAAGAGATAATCTATACCCTCTTCCGGCAAATACCGGGCATTTCTACTTTTTCTGCTCGTTTAGGGTATTCAGCAAGAATTTTCCGGGTTTAAACTTAACGCTTACGCGGGGAGTGATCTGGCAGGGAGTGCCGTTTCGCGGGTTACGGCCGGGCCGTTCTACCTGTTTCCAGGGGGCAAAAGAGCCGAAACCATGAAAGCCGATCGTCTCGTCTTCCAGCAATGCTTCTGTCAGCACTTCCTCGAAAGCCTGCAGAAATTCCCGCGATTGCCGGGGTTTGACTCCCAGTTTCGCGGCCAATTTATATACAACATCTATTCTGTTCATTATCTGTTATTTTATCGTTATTATTCTTGTAAAAGTGTTGCAAAAGCCCCTTCCGTCCCGGCGGGACACGGCAGTTGCTTTGCAACACTCTTTTCATGTGGTCAAAGAACGATCACTCGATCTCCGGACGGTCTTCGCCACCCCCTTCGCCGGGTGTTGTGTCGACTTCGCCTTTCAGCTCCATCCAGAAGATGTTATCGCTGATAAGTGAGCGGTTCATCGACTTGCTGCCGCTCTTACGCGTTGCTTCGGGGATGAAACGGACACGCACACCGGTGATCTGCGAGGCACTCACTTTGTCGGCCGATTCCACTCCCTGGCCGGCTGCGGTAAGGGTGTAATAGAAAGTACCCAGACCATCTATCTTTACGCTGCGTCCCTGTGCCATAAAGTCGGCCAGCACGCCTGCCAGGTCCATCAGGACGGCGTAGACGTCGGAACGGCTTACGGTGGAGATTTGCGCCAGACGGTCGGCTACCTCTTTTGTCATTACAGGTTTACCAACGGTGACCGATTGCGGATACCACTTGTTGCCCATCTTCTTAAAAAATCGCTTAAAAAATGCCATGACTGTACTTTTTTAAGTTTGCCTTTTCCTTTCCGCTCCATCGAATGGCTGCCAGGCAGGTCGATAGGGTCTACCTGGTAGGTAGGCATCATCTACCAAGTAGGTAGACGTCGTTCACCAAGTAGGTCGTTAGCCTCTACCCGGTAGGCGGGTCGTCAACCTCCGGGCAGGTATTCCTGCGGAGGCAGAAAGCATCAGGTTGATTCTTCGTGCCGGAGTTCCCGCGCCATCTCCGGCTTAGCGTGTCGTGTTTGGATCCGGAGGCGGATGGAGGATGACCTTTCCTTTGTTATTTTCATTCTACTTCTATGTCGCGGACACAACGGAGATAATAACGGGTGTTTTTTGTTTTTCTGTCTAACGAAATAACGGTTGCAGCAGAAGAAAAACTCATATACCAAGCCTCTGAACTACCATAAAACTCTGATGCCAGCCAATAGCTGGTAGAAGTAGTTGCAGACCCGGAAAAAGGGACAAATTCCGTTTCATCCTTTGTCGCTTCGATCTCCTTCCGAAAAGCCAGGATGATAGCCCCTTCGCGATGTGTAGGAACCCGCCATGTCCCCTTTGCATCCTGCCCGTCTTTTCCCTGGTATGCCGAACATCCCGTCATAGCTGCAGAGGCCGTAGGAGGCGGATTATTAAAACTTTGCGAGTTTGCAGCATTCAGATAACCGTTTGCCTGCGCCCAAGTGACGGTAGTAGCCGTAGCGGGCGTTGTGCCATCACTACTTATCGATTGTGGCGAGAGGATAAAACGGCGGGAAAGATTTATGTCGGGGGCCCGGGCATATTGATAATTCGTATAGTGTCGTGTTATCCGCTTTACATAGACGTCGTTTCCATCTACGTCTGTCACGGGAGTCGTTTGGTCTGTTTCATATAATTTAACCTCTGTATAAAAATCACTGTTTGCATTCCTGTCTTCCACATAATTAAGCATACCCGTCAGATTAATGGCGGCATATTTGTTACTTCTTTCGTCGGTATATACTTCTACCTGTTGCCCCTTGCCCCGTGATGGATAAAGAAGGAACAGAAAAGCCGCAACGGCCGTGAGTTTAAATGTATTCATATTCCTGTTTTTATTAATTACTTCCCTCTATTTTTTCGGTAGAGGTATATCCCTGACACATCTTCCGCCCGAACTCCCACTTTTCGATATGGTTGATACTCCGTGTCCATACGTCCGGATGACAGAATAAGAAGGATTACCTGATATTTCTGTTGATGAAACACTGGAATTTTCCTCGGGATCGCTGATGTACATCCCTATCAACTGGTTGCATGCGGGAAGATACCAAACATATTCGCTTTCATCGATTATTCCATTGCCATTCTCATCGCGGTTCAAATCGTAACAAGCCCTTGCGGCAATGGTGGTGCCATATTGATATTGATACAATAAAACGTGTCCGGACGCATCCTTTTGCAAAGCAGGAACAGAAGCTATGTTCAGAGTCAGATTCTTTGGATCTTCAGACAGATTCCGCGTAGCGGTTTTCCCGTTATCCATATTATCCGTTCCATAGCCTGCTTCAGCCGTGTTTTTAACATAATAACCGGGATATCTGGATCCTTTCTGTTGCTCCTTGTGCTCCGAATATTTGTTGATGTATTCTCCTATCTGTTCACGCAAAAGTCCCATCGTATAAGCCCCGTTTTCCTTCTCTCCCCCGAAACGTCCGCAGTAGATTGCCGCACGCTGATCCATGCGGTAGATGGTAGTAGCCTCCACCGGCATCCCTTCCTCGCCTTCGATGGCGGTGGTAATTTTGATATACAATGAGCGTTTGTCTCCCCTACCGTCCGCACCCGTGTCGGGAAGGGTGACACCATCGTCCAGATACGTATATTCATCGCTGTAAAGGTAGAGCATCACTTCTGTCGGAAGGACGGTTTTAGCCGTCATGAGCGTATTCAGGGGTTCCTTTCTATTGTTATATGCATCCGTATAGTTGGACGAATAGGAAAGGCGGAGCCAACTGGTTGCAGCCGAAGCCTGCATGGTAGCCGCTTCATCCGTATAGACCCCGACAGTGACCGTTCGCCCGTGTGCCTTTATATTGATGGGGCGCGTGTCGCAATGGGCATCGAGGTCGTATTGGAATTTTTTACCAGGGTCGTCATTCGCTCCCGCCTTTCCGCTTACGATAGCGCTGGCACGGAAATTAATGCTTTGTTCGGCGGTATACGCCCTGACGCGTTCGTCGCTCTTGGCCGATTCGAGCTCTGCATTGATAGAGGTGCGCAGATTGTAGAAATGGTTGGGTTCCACATCGAAATTATCCGTATTGTTGTTGCCCACATACATCTGGTAGATGGCATATTTATCTGTCGACACTGTGGAATAGGCCCATGCTTCTATCTGGGTGCCGAGCGGCGGGGCATTTCCCGATTCGACTGATCCGTCCACCTTGTGGTAGCGTTTGTCTTCGGAGATGATGGAACCGACCGTGCCCCGGCGGTTTTGCGCCACATACCAGGTCTGCGTTCGTGAACCGTCGGCATCGGAATCTTCTTCCAACACGCTTTCCAGTGTCCCGTAGGCGTCGGCTTCCTCGTCATTTACCTCCGGATTGGTCAGGCGGATAGTCCTGCTGACATTGAGTAGCTTCAATCCCTGCAACCGATAGTTTTCGACATCGAATTTATAGTGCAGTGTGATACGTGCCATCAACCGGTGTATCTCGATTGCCCCGGTAAAGCCTTCAGGCGTATTGTACTCCACCAGTCCGAGCTTGCCCGAATCGATGTCGCTGACAGTGACACCCGTCACTTTGCCTGCGAAGGGCACATCGGCATCGGAGGTGATCAGTGACTCGTCGCTTCCTCCTTCACTGGTCAGATATTTGAAACTGCTCTTTTCCAGCTCTTCAAGCGTTGTCACGCTACTGAAATCCCGCTCCAGTTTAGGGCCCAGCACCAGCAGGTAGAGTGTCTGGTCGGTAGCGACCACCAGGGGCACTTCCAATGTCGCCTTCTCGTTGACCACTGTCGTGGCATCACTCAGTTTTTGCGGTTCGCCGTTGATCGTGCCGTCGGAATTAAACTGGAAGAGCCACAGGTTATGCAGTTTCGTCGTGCCGTCGGATGCCTTGCTATTTACTTCCGGTTGCGCCTGTTCGAGATAGGCCGTAAACGCGGCTCCGGTATCGTTGCTTTGCTGTGTCTGTACGCTTTGCCCTGATTGCCCGCTTCGCGAAGCCTGCGCCGTTTGTTTCGTTCCGGCGGCAGGATCGACGGCAGGAGGCAGGCTTACTTGCAGGCTGACCATGACGGTCTTTCCTGTCCGGTTACCCGGCCTGACAAGGCTTTCGTCCGTGCAACCACCCGGCAATGCCAGTGTCAGGCATGCAGCCAGGAAGCAACTTGTATATACTATCCACCTTTTCATATGTTGTTAATTAGTTCCTTTCTGTTCTAAGTTTTTGCCAGCCAGTTGCGTATCTGCCATGCCTTTCCGTTTCAATATAAGAACGACTTTGATGCCGATCATATCGGGATTGTTGTTCGGGTTGATTTTTAGCGGTATCGAATAGCCATGTTCCCCTGAGACGATCTCCACTTCATCACTTTGTGTTTGTATCACATTCAGATAGGATACGTAAAGCCATAATGTCCCGACAGGCGGCTCGATATCTTCAGGAGTAAGGGTGACGGACACCGTATAGTCGCCTCCGGCCTGCGGAACCGGCTCAACCCCCTTGTCGAAAGAGAGCTTTGCTTGGTATGTATAGCCGTTCTGGGTGATGTACGTTTGAGTGCTGACAGTTTTTCCGTCGAGGCCTGTTCCTTCAATATTCACCCTGAAACTTCGCCCCGTCGGACTATTCCAAAACGGGAGGTATGCAAGAATCTGTTGTGAGTAGCGCCCGTGGATGGTATGAATCTCTTTTTCAGTTTTATCGAACGAGAACTGATCGTAATCAGTAGCTGTTCCCGCCCCATCCCCGGTCATCAGCGTGGCCGTCCAGTAAGGGACATTCGATGCGATTTCGAAGGAAGGGACTCCGCCTTTATATTCGACAGAAATGTTTCTTACCACTTTTATCTCACTTGGCGGAATCGTGTTGCGGACACAGCGGATGGTGTAACCGTTCTGCGTATCTGCGTCTTCAATAGCGGCTGTCGGTGTGGCTCCGCTGAAGTTGAATGCTTTACCGTATGATGTTGTCCAGCAATGCCCCGAAGTAAGGTCGCCTGCCACTTCTCCATTCGTGTTACGATAGGTGGCATGGGGTTGCAACAGCCAGTGGAAAGAGGGATATCCGTGGGCATTCGTTTCATTATCACATGTATTGATCAATATCTGATATTGTTCGTCCGTTGCCATATGCCACTGCTGGTTGTCTACAATCTTGTTGTCCCTGATCTGCACTTCCGAAAGGCCGACCAGTTTGCAGGGATCGCCCAAAGCCTTTGCGACCTCACCATCACTGTTGTCTGTAGGGATATCACCCGATTGCAGGTAAGGGATACCCTCCCAATTAGAAATATCTGCCACCGTAGTATATGATCCCGGATACCACAGGATATCTTTCAGGTCGCTACCACTCACAGGCGGCTCAAAAGCTACACCGGCAGCGGTATTTTTGTCGGTTTTCACAGCAATCAGGCTGCCGTATTTGAACACAACGTCCTTATATCCCGTTTCGGAATGGTAGGTTTTCAGAATCCCCGAATAGACGTTATAGTCGTCCCAGACGTTGACGTTCTTTGAAGTATCGTTATCAAAGTCGAAGTCATCCGACTTGTCGCTGACGATCACCAGGCCGTCGATCGGCTTCCAGTTGATCGTGATGTCGTGTTCCTCCATCGCCACGATTTCGGCGTAGATGCCCAAGGCTCCCAGGCCGGTGATGGTGGCGTAGATATGGAAATAGTTGTTTCGTGCCAGGTTGTAGTTTACCGAAGAAGAGCCTTGGTTGATGTTCAGCAGATAGGTTCCGTGCAGCACCTGCGTGCTTCCGTTGTTCTGCTGGCATTCGGCTTCTATTCGCAGGAAGGTTGCCCGCGATACATCCGACGGGACGGACAACAGGTTTTCCGGGATATAGGTGTCGGGGAGGACAATCGAGTTCAGATCGGCGGGTACGGTATAGGTATAGGGGCTGGTTGTCCTGTCGATCTCGTAGGTTCCGTTGTTGTCGAGCAATCCGGTTTGTTCTATCAGCAGGTCGTCCGACCAGTCGTCTGCCGCATATGCCTGTCCCGCCCCGATGGTTGTCTGTACCGGCATGTGGCATACCCGGATGCTGAGTTTCGTCACTTTGAAGTCTTCCTGCGTAGAGGTATCCACATTCTTTATCGCCGTAAAGCCGATACGGGCCACCATGCGGGTTACCTTCACTTCCAACTCGGACGAGGTGACGCCGTCGACCGTCACAGTGGCTTTCGAGCCGTCGCTGCGGGCATTGACAAAAGCGCCTTCTACTTTTCCGTACATGGGCGGCGCTCCCGTGATGCCGACCGCATTGAAAGTGACGTCTTCCACGTCGCTTTTGGCGGTGATCTCTTTCAGCTTCGCGGTCAGCTCTGTCGTTTCGTTGCAGATAATATAAACATGGTTGATGCCGCGGGCTACTTTGGCTTTGACAACGTAAGCGTCTCCGCCGGAACCGGCAGTAGGGATATCGACATCGTTATACACCAGTTTCCCCTCATTGGTGAACACGATCGTTCTTACCCTTTCAATCTCCCGGTCCGGATCGGAGACGTCACGCACCCCCATCTGTATGTTCAGCGAGATCTTTTCGCCGGTGTAATGGCGCGCTCCCCCGACCTCCGTTTCAAACGAACAGGAGGCGAACAGCAGCAGTATACACCCGAAAATGGCGATTGCCGTATATGTCGTTTTCAATTGCATCTTCATATTGATCAGAGATCGGTGGGGTGGAACCAATACACCCAATTGTTTATCGTTATGCTCAATGCGAGCCAGGCATTGTCGCCCTCGCCCAGTTGGATCCGGATGTCCCAGAGGTAGCGGCGGTCGAGATATTCCTGGTCGCCCATGCCTTCGGGTTTGACCAGGAGCAGGTGGCGGATGAAATCGGCCTTCGTATGGCCGCCAATGTCGATTGCCTTGCCGGTGGACTTCTCGGTGATGGAGAAGTCTATGTCGCGGTCTTTGACAAACCGCAGGGTGTAGAGCCGGGCGTAATAGGGCGAACTGCTGTTGCCGTCGTCGTCGTCGGCCGACGCTTTCCCGGTATTGCCGGCATGCTCTTCCGGGCAGGGCAGGTAGATAATAGGGCGCGAGGCGTCAGCCATGGGGTCGTTCTTGTAGTTGTAGGCCGCGTCGGGACTTCCGAGCACGATGTCGAAGTCGGCAACGTCGAGCTGCTTATTGCCGCGGGTGATGCTCACTGTCACGTCGTTAGTGTTGCGCACCAGTCCGGCGGTTTCGGTATTGCCGCTCTCCGGATTCGTGAAGAGGGATAGCGGGCCGCTGTGCCAAAGCGTGTCGAGATGACTTTGGCTGATACGATCGGCGGGTTCATATTTCAAGGTAAGTTTTTCGATCGGGTCGCCTGGTGCGAGGGAGGGAAGGGAGTAGAACCTGTCGGTCTTTCCCGCCCACACCACAGCCGTGCAGCCTTTCAACCGGTAGGGGATCGGCATGCGGTAGTCGGCGTTTTTCAAAGCCTCTCCACTTTCGGCAAGTGTTTGGATATACTTGCCTTCGGCAGTGAACAGAAAGACCTTCACGGCTCCCACCTGACCGGCAAACCAGTCTTCGCGGGCCAGGTTGTAGTCGTAGCGAAACCTCAGGTAGAGGTCGCACCCGTTCTGGTCGTCGTGCAACACATCGCAACCGCCCATCCCCATCCCTGCCGCCAGAGTGACGGCAAGGGGGAATATATACCTTATTATTGAATTGAACACGCCCATATATCTTGCTCCTAGTCTGCTTCCGGGTTAATGCAAGTCTGCTTCCTGTGTCCAGTAAGTCCAGGGGTTGATCGTTATCTTGACAGACAAATAGGCATCGTCATCATCGTCGTTAATATCCGGATTGGTTGGATTTTCGGGGTCCGGCTTGGGATTATCGGGATCGGACGGATTCGGGTCGGGATCGGACGGGTCTGGTATCCACGGTGTGCCGGGGCCTGTTACGCTTTGCAGTTCGATGGCATACCAGTTGTTGCGTACCACACCGTAACGGCCTAATGCCATCTTTTGCGTGATGTTCTTGTCGTGACGGATCAGGACGTCGTAATAACAAACTGACTCATGATAATAACGGACTGCGCAATAACGTCCGATCATGCCGGTCTTTGCGGTGAAACTGGCTGCTGTGAGAGCGGTAATAGCTTGGGCTTTTTGATCATCAGTCCCATTAAATACCTCATCTGTCATAAGTTTGGCTTTATGGAGAAACTCCGGCAGGTCTGTTTTCAAACCGCCACTAGCTGTATTGCTATATGCCGTCTTAAGGTCATCCAATGTATAGTATTTTCCTCCCCAGGAGAAATAGCTCTCATTTTCTGTGATCCCGTCAGGTGTATATTTTGCTTTGACAACTATTTTGGTGGTGACGCCTAACTTCTGTGCCTTTGCTTCCATCGTGTTTTCCAGGCAGTATTTGCTTGCTTTATCGGCCTGGTTTACGTCCGGTATGTCTTCTGCTTCACTGTTGATGTTTTCCAGGTAGTCGAAAGCAGCCCGCAGAGAATTTGTGTTATCTAAAGCCGGCTGTTCACTTTCCAGATAATTCTTGTCTTTGCGGTATACGGCGCCATTCGTTTTATTGGCATAATCCACCAGGTCGGAATAAAGCCGTACGCTCTTATTGGTTACACTCAATTCCCAGCCCTGGAATGTGAATTTGGCATTAGCAGGTTGTATTGTAAAACTTGCATCCGCGGCCTTAGAAACAGTCACCTTGCAAGCCAGGCGGTCTACTTTGACCACGGCGGGATCGGCTTTTGCGGCAGCTTTCGCTTTGTTGACTTCCGCCTCCGTGTAATCCGTCGGGGTATGTACTGTTACGACGGTCAGTGCGCCTTTGTCGGTAGCGGTCTTATCGCCTTCACTAACCATCATAAAATTTTTGGCTGTTGCTATATGATCAGCTTTCTCATTGGTTAGAGCGGTATTGATATCCGTCCATGATTTGTCTTTCAGAGCATCCTCTGTGAAATTCCAACTACCGCTGGTATAAGGATTGATAACGACAAACACCTTGGTGGTCTTTGCCGGGACTAATTGTGCATCGGTGGCATCTGCCGTAGGAGTACTGTTGCCATCGCTGTTGCCAATCGTCGCACCGGTTATGGTTACTACCCCCAGGCACTTATCGTCCTTATCGAATAATAAGACCTTAACATCGCTGGCCTTGCTTTCGTCCTCACTTCCGGGTTGCGTCGAAATATCTGCCCTTGTTGAAGGCCCCGTACTACTTTGCAATGACAACGACAAGAACGCTCTTCCTATCATATTCGGAACGTCCTGGTCATCGCCCTTTTCCGAACAGCCAGTAAACAGGGCTGCGGCCAGAACGGTTAACAATAAACTCTTTACTTTCATACTTATTTATTTTTTAATTTAGAATACTAGCTGATCACTTGAAAAAATACATCAACGAGATACCTATTTTGGTAGGCCCCCAGTAATTACGGTTCTCGGTACCGATCTTGTCCCCGCAGGTCTCACACCGGAATTTGTCGTAATGCAACCGTGCATATCCTACGCCTATGGTTGCTTCCGCACTCCACCGATTGCTGATGATATATTGATAACCATACGAAACGCCCGCCCCTGCGGCCCAACCCTCAAAACGGTATTGTCCGGAATGTTTCCCGAACAGGAGCGGCAAATCATGACCTGCAATATTGTATTGTCCTCCCAGGGCATGCAGCCCGAAAAAATGACCGTTGAACTTTTCGCAAGTCCAGTATCGGTATTCGGCCATGCCCAGCCAATGGACCAGTTTTTTATTTGTTGCGGATTTGTCGGTGGTAAACCAATTATAACCTCCGCTCAGGTCGAGCGTGCTGCGGGAAGAAAGCCATACTTCCACCCCCAGGTTGGGAGTACGTGTATAGGCGCCGTAGAACAGGTTCGTCTTAGCCGTCACTTTTTGAGCCACACAGGTAACGGTGCCCAAAAAAGAAGCCAGTAACAGTATGAGTACGCATCTTATGCCCACCAAATAACTGCTTGTACAATGCTGCTCTTTCCTATGAGAGTGATTAGTCGACGCCAAATTGAATCTTATATTAATAATAGTGTTTCTAATTATTCATTCCGAGGAAGATGTCTAATTGTTGCCATCTGTTAAATGACGAGTTTAAACGTTCCTTTTTTCTAGTCATTGTTTCGAGGGTATATGACTTTATAATTATAAATCATAATACTCCAACTTATATTCATATTCAACTGATAATAAACAATGTATATTTATCAATTATTTCTATGACTATAGTTGGCTATTTGAAAGTTATTTATAAATTTGTGGCGAATTAAAAGGAACCTTTTTTCTAGTCATAGCTAAAACGCTCATTATTCATTGTTTTTCAAATCATACACAACCATTTTTGATCCCTATAAATATTGAATCTATAAATCAGATGCATATAATGTACATGTGTACATATATTCTATTGGCAAAAAATAGGCTTTGGAACCTCTTTTGAGCAATTTCGGTTAATTTCACCCGGTTTAGCGGATTATCCATATCTTAATTTATTCAAATAAAAAGGGGCATAGTAAACATCTACACCCCTTCACCGGAAAATTCCTATAATTATTTCTTATCAAAAAAAGCATCGAATGCATGCCCTGAAGGCTGGAAATCCACCTGCTTAACGAACTGACAGGATTCACGTGCTCCATGTTCACGGTCCATCGCACTGTCTTCCCACTCAACCGACAACGGCCCCTGATAACCGATATCGTTCAGAGCACGGATAATCTCTTCGAAACAAATCCGTCCGCGTCCCATACTACGGAAATTCCAGAAACGGCGGGAATCGCCGAAAGTAGAATGGCCGCCGAACACACCGATCTGCTTAGGGGTATCACTCCAGTATACATCTTTCATATGTACGTGGAAAATGCGGTCGGAGAACTGATAAATAAAATCGACATAATCGACGCCCTGATATCCCATATGGCTCGGATCGTAATTGAACCCGAATGCCGGATGATTATTCAGCGCATCGAGCGCTTTACGGGCAGAATAAGTATCGAATGCTATTTCCGTCGGATGTACCTCCAGACCATAACGGATACCTAACTTCTGATATTCATCCATGATCGGGATAAAACGACGGGCGAAATCGGCATAACCGTCTTCAATCATCTGATCTGTAACGGGAGGGAAAGAATAAAGCCAATGCCAGATAGGACTACCGGTAAATCCGGCAACCGTGTCGATACCTAAAGCTTTTGCCGCACGCGCCGTCTGCACCATATACTCGGCTGCACGCTGACGCACACCTTCCGGTTCACCGTCGCCCCAGATACAATCAGGCAGAACCGCCTTATGCCGCTGGTCGATAGTATCGCAAACCGCCTGGCTGATCAGATGGATAGAGATACAATAAAGTTGCAGGTCATATTTGGCAAGCAATTCTTTTATGCCGTCATAATAGGCCTGATCCGTTCGCCGGACATCCAGATGGTTGGGTAAACCCAGTTCCAATCCGTCATATCCGAATGCTTTCGCTTTTTCACAAACTGTTTCGAGGGGTAAATCCCCCCATTGAAGGGTACATAATGTTACTGGACGTGCCATTTCTTTTAATTTTAAGGTTATTACATTGAGTCTGTTTTCTACAAATCTAAAAAAGTTCCGCTCATAATCTGCAAGTTCCCTCCTTAATATTTTCTAAATTCCAAAATAAGTATTTTCTTTGTGTAGATTTTATCATTAACATTTTCCTTGCTATGAAAAAGAAAGAATTATGTGCAGTAGCCTGCCTGTTTTGGCTGGCAGGTTGTAGTGATCCGGCTTCGGACGAAATTGAAATTGTAAAGAATTTATTTCCTGTACAATTTAGTGTTCAACTTCAAAAAGAGGTACTTCCGTTCTCCTCTACCCGCAGTATGCCACCTAACACGGTGCCCGAACCGACTGTTCCGGATGGAGACAATCCAGACAAAGAGTTAAAAGAGTTATGTTCTGCCATCGAATATCTGGTTTACAAAGACGGCGATCAGCCGGAGTTGGTAAAACACCGGACTTATCATGCAGACGCAGAACCGGACTTCGGCATTGTTTACGACACGCTTCCTGCCGGCAATTATCAGATTTACCTGCTGGCTCATCAGTCACAAAAAGCTACATTTTCAGAAAACGCTTTCAGCTTTGACGAACTATCCGATTCATTCTATAATGGCCAGGAGCTCCAGTTGAAAGAAAGAGACGAGACCAACGTCGATATAAACCTGCAACGGATTGTCAGCCGGATAGAGTTTAAGGCAGCCGACAAGATTCCGGAAGATATCGTCCGGTTTGAACTGGCAGTCAGCAATCATCCCGACCGGCTCGATATCCTGACCGGAAAAGGAATCGTATCTGCTGGGCCCAACGATTTCTCTTATGAATTCAAAACGGAAGAAAAAGGACAATCCGGTAAAATCCATTCCTTTTATTCCTTTATTCCGACAGGCGATGAAAAGATATCCGTCACGCTCACGGCCACTGGTTCGGATAATCAGGTACTGCGAAAGCGGACGGTAGCTGATATTATTCCGATTGCCAACAAAATAATCCGCTACACAGGTATCTTATATACGCCTCCCAAACCGGATGAAACAGAAAACACCTTCAACCTGATCATCGGGAACAACGGCGAGTGGGATGAACCGGAAGAAAATGAATTGCCGGAATAACTTCATACACAATTGTGCAGCTATAAGTTGCACAATTGTAAAAACAAAGAGTATCTTTGTACTCAACAAAAGTAACCGTTATGAAAAAGAAAAACATACTCAGTCTCATCTTTTTACTTACCATCCTTTGCGGATTCAATAGTTGCGAGGATAAGCCGCTTGATCCCATAGAAGATCCGGAGTATATTTTATGCAATGGCTCTGGCTGGTTTGACGAGTATACAGACATTGATAATTTCTATTGCACACAACGGCTTATTTTCCATTCTGACGGCAGGGGCGAAGAGATTATCACCCGCTATTTCAGATTTCCGGATGACTATGAAGAATTGGAATCTACTTTTTGGTGGGAATGGGATGACGACTACAGAACAATTTATATGGAATACTCTAACGGAGACTATATTTACTTTGACGACCTACATATATATTACGATGAACTATCCGGTTATTTAGGCGACGATTATGTTACTTTTGAGCCCTTTTAACCTTAAATAGTATCATCAAAACTAAATGTTATGTCAAAATTTCTTATTCTACATACTTTCTAAAACTTATCTGAATTTTAGTTGTTTAATTCATAAAGAGAACAAGAATCTCATAGGGTAAAAATCAGACGATTAAACGTCTATCGTGATAAGGGAATTCTTCAGAGAGTTTTAATAATTAGTGAGTAAAAGTACGATGAAAAGAGGAATATTGATAATATGCATTATGTATGCATTTGTCAGTAGCATAACAGCACAAGTAAAAGATAATAAGAATAGTTTACCAGCTTACGCTATCAAGACAAACGCATTATATTGGGCAACTACAACTCCGAACCTGGGGTTTGAAATAGGTCTATCCGATAAATTTACACTTGACTTGTCGGGAAATTACAATCCATGGACATTTTCCGACAGCAAGAAACTCAAACACTGGCTGGTTCAACCCGAACTGCGCTACTGGACTTGCGAACGATTTAACGGACACTTTTTCGGACTTCATGCACATTATGCCGAGTACAACGTTGGCGGCATCAAGATGCTAGGACTGAAAGACCATCGTTATCAAGGAAACCTGTATGGTGCCGGAGTTTCATACGGCTACCATTGGATATTAAATAAACGGCTAAGCATAGAAGCAACCATCGGTGTAGGCTACGCTTATCTGGATTATGATAAATATCCTTGTGGTAAATGTGGGACAAAGCTCAAAGACGGCCATAAGAATTACTTCGGTCCTACCAAAGCAGGTGTAAGCCTCATCTACATCCTCAAATAGAAAGGAGATATCAATAAGAAAAATTTAAGAAAGAATATACATATATTTTTATATGTACGGCCATACTTATGCTTAGCCGGAGCAAAAGAGACCACTAATGACAGGCAGGAAGGAAAGACTTCCACACAGAGTATTAATCATTAATTTCAAAAGAGTTATGAAAATCAAAAATTTATTTATAGCATTATTCGCAGCTTCTACTTTATTCGCTTGTAGCGAAGACGACGAATCACCCGTTCCCGACAATAAAGGAACAAAATCTATATCCGTATCATTAGCCGGATTATCAGGAGTAAAAACCAAATCGACAGAAGCCGGAAGTTTCCTGACAGCCGATACAATGAATGTCAACAGCATACTTATCAATCTGGCAGACGGTAGTGGCACAGTAGTTAAATCGGAAACCATCACAAAAGATGCAACTACGGATTCAAACTGGGATAAACTGGTTAGTCCGGATAAAGGATTCAAATTTGTCAACGTGCCGCAAAGTGTATCTAAAGTATATGTTTATGGTAACCCGGGGAGTGCCGTTACCGACAACAAGATCAATACGACACTCGCTCAACAGCAAGGTTCTGAAGTCTTGTACTTCGGTTTTGACGACGACCTTACACCAATCGTAAGCGAACCGGTCGACCCGGATCCGACTACCGGACAGACCTATACAGCCAATGTATCCATTAAGCCGGTAGTGGCCCGTCTGCAAATTACAAATATCAAAGTCAAAGACAGCGGATCCTTTGAATTCACCCGCGTGATCAGTGGCAGTTCGCACAAAGCGACAGTAAGCTGGACAGGTTTTAATCCGAAGTTGAAAGGCATCTACCTGAACAATTTCTATACGGTTTATCAGGACCCGGCAAGTGCTACGGAATTGTATGATAATACAACTTCAGTAAACAATATTAAGGAAGGCCAATGGCTCTTTAATAATTCGTCCATAGATGCATCTGCATATGCCAGCTATAGCAAATACACAGGTGGTAGTTATGAAGACCTGCCTCTTACACTGCCGGCCAACAAAAGTTATGCTTTCAATATTTTCCCGGGCGACCAGCTGCCTAAAATTCATCTCGACCTGGCTGACCTTAATATCGCAGGTCTGTCATCGACTGATGTAAACGTATTCAATCCGACATTGATTAACACGGTCCGTTTCGCCAATATCGTAAAGTATTTCAAAGATACGAATACCGAAATGACAGCCACCGATTTTAAAGCCGGTACGATCTACAATATGGAAGTCGAGTTGATCCCGATGCTGGACAACGACCTGCAGAATATACAGTTTAACGTATTAGTTAAGGTAACAATCGAGCCTTGGGCAGTTGAATCTATCACTCCAGGATTCGACCTGGATCAATAATATCCGATTTCATCATCATTTCAACATACAGAACATATGAAACGAATTAAATATTTCAGCATTATGCTATTGGTTGCCCTGACGACCGGTTGTATCAAAGAAGACCTGGATAGTTGCGACACAAATCTAATCTTCAGATACTTCGGAGACGGGACAAAGGATATTTTCCCTGAAAAAATAGAAAAAGTGGATCTGTATGTATATAGCGAAAACGGAGCACTTGTAGAAACGATTGGACTAGATCAGGGTGATTTAAGAAATAATCAGGGAACTCCCCTCAACCTCCCGGCCGGCAAATACCGGGTCGTTGGTTGGGGTAACACCAAGAACGATACCCGGATCAATCAGGCTGCGGCATTAAACACAGCTTTGGTTGCTGCCCCTCACTATTTTACAAAAGAAATAATTACCACTAATGATAGCCTGTACATTGGAAGCAGGGATATTGAGATTTTTCAGGATGCCTCAAGCACAGATACTGTTTATTTCAGTAGTTCACATATAAAGATGTATTTAGAATTGGACGGGCTGGAAGAAATGGCCATGGCTGACGGTACATCTCCGATCGAAATCGAGGTTGGTAACCTGAGTCCTACAGTCGACTTTGTGAAAACATTCTCTTCGGAGAATGTTTCGTACAAGCCGGTTGTACAGAAAGAAGGAAACGCCTCCGGTTTTAAATCGAGATTCAACGTATTGCGGTTCAACAACAATAACAGTATCTATATCAACTTAGTCAGTAAAAAGACAAACAAAACAATATACACATTGAATCTGAAGGATTTTATGCAGGACAACCGGATCACGGTAGACGGGATCAATGAAGTCACAGTCGGAATCCGTTTTCGTTTCAATGGAACCTCGGTCACAGTTCTACCCTGGGATGAAGAGGTGATAAAACCGGGCCTGGGATAAGCCCACAAACAATATGAAAAGGTATAACAATTATATAGCGTCAATAGGATTCTTCATTGTCGCCCTGCTGGTTACATCCTGTAGCGACGAGCAAGAGATCGAACTGGCAAGCTTGGAAATGAATGCCCGGCTGAACCTGACCATCTCTACCCGCGCAGCTGCGGATGACCAGGTAAAAGGTGGCGACGGTAAATTCTCCAGCCTGGCACTTTACATATTCAACAAGGAAAACGGCGTATGCGAATACTCGGAATTAATCCCGGTTATCACTCCGCAATACGTGGACGAGTTAACCCGGTCAATTCAGGTCTCACCACAGGATAAAATCATCTATGCCATCGGCAATTACAACGACGAGGATAAAGTTTATTCGATGATACCCGACGGTTCCAAACTCTTGCCGAAGTTGGAAACGATGACTATATCGAACAAGAACGGGTTTAAAGATACAAACCTATTGATGGTCGGAAAACAGGTGGTTCAAATCGACGGTCTTGTGACAGATGCCACTATTCCAATGGAAAGACTCGTTGCCCGCCTGGATGTATATATGTTCAAAAGCAGAAGGTTAGAGAACAACACGGTTATTTTAAAGTCCATCGAACTGGTCAACCAAATAACCAATACACGGGGAGAATATCAGAATACGATCATGGTATCGCCGGTCGAAACTCAAAATGACCTCAGAACGATCAGTAGCAACAATGTACTGGGAGTCATGCCGGATGATATGTCAGGAATTATTCCCGCCAATGCGACGGAATCTTTTTACAGTTACCAGAATATTGCTGCATCGGCAGACCCTGATCCAAACGTTACTCCTTACCTGTTGATAACAGCAGACATAGACGGGGTGAGCCACCGGTATAAGGGGTACATCACCGACAACGGACAAACAACCGATAAGTACAGTCTGAAACGCAACACGGTCTACCGCATTATCGCGATGCTTGATAATCCGGATAATCTGCTGATACTTAAAACAACCACTTTGCCGTGGACGAAATCATCCTCACAGATCGGCCATGTGGTTAATGAGGGAGATTACAGCTTCAGTGCCAATAACACGGAAGCAGCAACAGGAATCGTACAGTATCCTTATGTGCTGAACGGTGAATCACAGAACAGTACATCGTATGCCAGTTATAACTTCAAACTGACGGCCCCGGCCGGAGCTGTCTGGACAGCGACACTGACAAACGGCCTGGAGTTTACTTTCGGAACGGAAGGTTCTACCAATGGCAAACTTGCCATATCGAAAGGGATTGCCGGCGACAATACATATGAAATCAAGGTAGGAGCTTCCAGACCCTGGAACAGCCAGGAAAGGAAAGTCTATCTCTATATCACCGCCGAAGGGCAAAAGTTAAAGATCAATCCGGTCCGCAGCAACGGACAGCGGGCGCTGCCGGGTAACAACGACACGGATATTCTGATCACACAAACAGAATATAAATAAAAGGAGAAAAGGGTTATGAAACGAAATAATATCTACATCATTCAATTGATATCGGCACTGGTCCTGCTGTTCTCTTCCTGTAGCCAGGAGGAACTGATGGACCAGCCGGAGGCTGTATCCGGTTCCGGCAAGATAGCCCTCCGGCTATCCCTGTCACAACCGGCCGTCACCCGGGCCGATACGGAAGTTGGAGAAAATGATCTGAATGAAAACCTGATCAAGACACTGGACGTTTTCATTTACAGGGAAGAGCAGGAAACTTGTTCTTTCTACGAGCATATCACCCCTTCTCCGGAGCAGACAGGAAGCGGGGAATATACCGCAACACTGCATGCTACGCAGGATCAGTTTGTCCAGAATGCAACTTATAATACTTATGTGGTATCCAACTATTCCGGGAGCATACCGGCTGGCGGACTTAGCCGCTCAGACCTGAAGGCATTGAATGTATCAGCATTGAATCCCGATAAAATACAGGACAGTTTTCTGATGGACGGTACTGCCGCCAATATCCTGAATGACGGACGTGTCGTTAACAAGGAAATTGCAGTCTCACTGAAACGGGCAGCATCAAAAATCAGGGTATCGACAGCCTATACGAACGGCTTCTCGGCTTTCGCCGGCGGAACCATCAGCAAAAAGCTGTTCCAGTACGCAACAAATATCTCCGTACTGGAAAACGGTAATCCGGTTGTTCCTCAGTTACAAAGTATGTCCGGTTTTACCGGTATTACCCCCGGTACGGGAACAGATAAAATTGTTGTCTATTCCTATCCGAACGACTGGAGCCTGAAGAAACAGAATGAAACCTATCTGATAGTCAACATCCCGGCAACAGGCCCTGATGGCAAGGAGTATGCACAGAACTATTATAAAGTGCCTGTCAACTTCCGTATTCCGGCCGATGATACGGCAAATCCATCCGAAGAACAGGAGGCTGAACGTAATGCAATATACAGATTAGAACGCAACCACCTGTACGACATAACAGTTCTGGTAGACCAGCCGGGATCACCCACTCCTGAGACTGCAATCGAGATCAGTGCCAATTATGTGATAAAAGACTGGACAACCAAAGAGGTGATCGTTGCAGTGGAAGGTTTCAACTTTATCTATGTAGAGGATACAAATATAAAGTTACCTAACAGCACTAAATTTACAACCACGTTCCAGTCATCCACACCGGATGTCGAAGTATCTGATATAGCTGTCAATGGCAAGGAGATCGTAAACGGTAGTGAAGGAGTTTTTATCAACTATTCGCATAATGTAAAAACAGGCAATATCATTATAATCAGCGCGTTACCCGAAAATTTCGTTACCAAAGAGATCACTTTCATCGTAAAAAACGGCGTAGACCTGACACAGAAAGTAACGGTTTTACAATATCCAGCCTTATATATAGGCTCTGATATTTCCGCCGACGCACCGGGCGGCAGCCAGGGGCAGAACAATAATAAGATGTTCGTGATCGGTTCTTTCGTTGCCGACTTCTCTTCCCTACCCGATCCGGATGAGTTTGACGAAGATTTCGGAAGCGGATACACCCATTATGCAGCCAATCCTGCATTAGGTAAATCATATGCGGAATACATCAGAAACAATGCCGTATTAGGAAATCCGCTGACAGACAGCGAGGGCCAGACCATCGATACGGAAGAAAACAACCGCCGTATATCGCCACGTCTTATGCTGGCATCCCAGCACGGGGTGACAACGGCAGACAGCTATACGAACTCAAGGGATAAATGCGCAGCATATGTGGAAAACGATGCCACCACCAATGAAAGGTATTCGGATTGGCGTATGCCTACCCTGGCTGAGGTCTATCTGATCGATGTACTTCAGAATATCAAGGTGGCAGAAGTAAAAAAGATCTTGGAAGGTAGCTGGTACTGGAGTGCCAGGGCCAGTTCTGCCGTACAGTTCATGGACCCCAGAGTGGGTAATACAAATTCTTTCAATGCACTGCACTCGTCAGTTCGTTGTGTCAGGGATGTTAAATTCTAAAATAGAAATGTTATGAAAAATGTTATCATATATTTAATGGCCTCACTTGCATTGTTCGCCTGCCAGGATGAACTTGAAGTGGAGAAAACTACGAAACCGGGTAAAGAACTTTTGCGGGTATCGGTAAACATCCCGGAATACAGGATTGCCACACGTGCCGCCTCTTTCGAAAACAACCTCTCGGATGTCTGGTTGCTGGCGTTCGACCGGAACGGACTGTTCCTTGAACGTGTTCAGGCAACCGAATTGAGCAGCGGGGAGGCAGACGGTGTAGGCAGCGGTTCTTTTAAAGCGGAAGTACCCGAAGAAACAGGGATCATCCATGTGGTAGCCAACTACGACAACTGGTCTTCCTTCAACGACAATGCTTCCCTGCAAAAAGATGAAAAGGAAGTGATGCCTTCTTTATATGGCAATAAAATGGTTTTCTGGGGAAGAAGCGAAGTTACTTCTTCTTCTTTATCCGTGACACTTTTCCGTAATCAGGCCAAAGTGACGGTGCAAAACGAAGCATCCAACTTTACGGTTACCGGTTATGCGCTCGGCAATATGGCAACCAGCGGTACTGTTGTGCCGTTTATGCCGGAGATGACTCCAAACCCGTTCATCATACAGGATAATGCCACCACGTTACCTCCGGGTACGCTCTCTAAAACAAGCCAGAGCGATGCGGACTGCAACCTGGAAGCCAAATATATGTTCGAGAATCCTAACTACTTCAACGACCAGTCTTATCTTATTATCAAAGGCCACCTGGAAGGAGGAGGTCCGGAACTGTATTACAAAATACAGTTCCTGGACACCGATAAAAAACCTTATACGATCGTCAGAAACTTTCAGTATAAAGTCATAATCAATTCATTCAGTGACCAGGCTAATGGTAGTACGACTTTTGCGGATGCCAAAAATTCGGAAGTATCCAATAACATCTATGCCGAAGTCTTCAAGGATTCACCCTCTATCTCCGACAGCGACAATAACCGGCTGACGGTAAGCAGGCTGAATTTCCTGTTCACACAGGGTGGCACGCTGAACGTTGCAGCACATTATACGGAAAACGAAGTGCTGAACGATAGCAAGATCAGTGTCTCGGTACAGGAAGACAGAGGTAGTATCATCAGCAGCCTGTCGTACGACGGTAACGGGAATATCACAGCCCGTGTCGCCAAAGTTTCAGCCGGCCAAAATGAAGCGACCCTATTGGTGAAGGCGGGGGAACTCTCCCGTATAATCACTGTTACTTCCAGTACATTATATAGTTTCGACCCGGCCGCCTTATCTCCTGAATTATATACCGGCAAAGATCAGGATATGACTTTATCATTCCGCATACCGGATGTTATTCCAAACTATCTGTATCCTTTGAAATGCGAAGTGACGACAAAGTACTTGTATCCGGTAGAGCCGAACAAGAACCTGGAAATAGCATTCGAGGACGGCGTCTATAAATATGTATACTGGGTATACAGTCCCGGCATTAAAGAACTGAGTTTTAAAACAAGCCTGGACAACAGCAACGAGACAATAACGATAGAGAACGACTATTTCAAAACGGCTGAAGTCAAACTGATATCGCGTCAGTTTGAAGGAGTATCTGTCAATGGAAATAACATGGTAACCTATGGAACAGGCAATTCTGCCACCCTCAAATTTACCATTCCCGAATATCCGGATTATCCTCCGACATATCCGCTGATTGTATTTATTGCAACAAAGAATTTGACTACGTCTCAGGCAGGCTGGAATGCCGTAAACGGTGGGTATAGCTATACTTACAAGACGGCACCAACCGGAGAGCAGACCGTTCAGTTCAAATCAGTCCAGCCTGACAGCCGTGAACAAATAGTCATCAGTGCTCCGGGATTCAGCAATGCAACTATTGCGGTTGACAATTACTTGGCTGCCAATATCGGTGTTTCGGGAGAATTGCGTGCCGTCTATAACGGACTGACATACACACTCCAGAGTCGTTCCGCAACATCTTCCAACACTAGTATTATCAATAATTTCACAACCAACAGGAGTAGTATGTATAACATCACCGTAAAATCCGGCAACAAACTTTCGGATACGGTCACAATAACCTGTTACGGTTATACCGGTTCATTTACAGTAGGAGAACTGCTTACAGGAATGCGTTTAAATTTATATCAATAAAAAGGGAGAAAATCCGGGATGGATTTTCATTACTGGTTAAGTGAGAGAAAGACTGCATCCGGAACAATTGTTCCAGTGCAGTCCTTCAATCTTTTACCTGGTAGTCTCGCCGGGAATCGAACCCGGATCTAAAGTTTAGGAAACTTCTATTCTATCCATTGAACTACAAGACCAACTTTTTATAAGGTGCGGCAAAAGTATAATCTTTTCTGCAAACTGGCAAGTATTCAGGCAGTAATCTGATCAATCAAAGAGACTTTGCATAACAGAGAGGGATTTTATTTCCGGAAAGTCCGGCAAATGCAGGCGATAATATTCAACGATACGATTGATAACTCCGACCCTATCCTGACGGGAAAAAGAATACAACGACATATTCTCAAAGCTGATTTTCAAGAGGCGGGCAAAGACCTGACTCTCTTCCCGGTTCAGATAATGCCGGTGCATGGGAATGCGATCCACAAAGACCCCGTTCTGCATATCGAAATAACAACCCGTCGAATACGAATCGGCATTCGGATAAATCCCCATATAATGAAGCAGGCGGAGCAGGAACACCAGATGGAAATTTGCCACTCCCTTATCGGCATACTCCAACAAGTGGATGGATTCATATAAATAATCGAACAGTCGCTGGTCAGGCTCCGTATCCTTTACTACCCGGAACAATACTTCCGCCAGGAAAAGCGCCAGCACATTCTTGACCGGATTACAAAAGACTTCAGTCAGCGGATAACACAACTTCGTCTCACGAATCCGGTGCAGGTCACGCTTATTCAGATGCTCCACCTCCATCTCTAAAACCGAAAGGGGCATAAACAGCGCCCTGGAAACAGGCGACTTCTTTCCACGGCTGCGCGCCACCAGATAAGAAGTACGACCGAACGCCTCCGTATACATATATATAATAGAGTACTTATCGTTATAGGGGATGGCATGCAGGACGATCCCGCGTGTTTTACATAACATATCTTCCGTTCTTTATCGGATACAAAGATACAAAACAACAAACTATTTACGATATTTGCAGGTTATAATACTATAAATACATTTGAGTTATGTTAGATCTTACTACCCCGTCGCTTTTGTTTTCAGCCATATCATTAATATTACTGGCCTACACCAACCGTTTCCTGTCGTACGCCAGCGTGGTCCGCACATTGAAAGAAAAACACCAGCAGACACACGATCCGAAAGATATTGCACAGATTGCAAACCTCCGCAAACGGCTTTACCTGACCCGTTCGATGCAGATACTCGGGATACTCAGTCTGCTCCTTTGCGTAATTTCCATGTTCTTTATCTATATTTCATGGCAAATCATTGCCGCCTGGATATTCGGTGTCGCACTGCTGCTACTGGCCGCTTCCCTATGCGTATGTATCTGGGAAATAAACATTTCCGTCAAGGCACTCGAAATACATTTACAAGACATAAGTTCTAAATAGAAGTTAAAACAAGAATATCTATTAAATTTTCCATTGAAATGTTTTGGTAGTTCAGGGAGAACATCTATCTTTGCACTCGCAATCGGGAAATCAACAATCCCAGAGCGCTGAAAGTGAGAACTTTGACATGATGGCCCATTCGTCTATCGGTTAGGACGCAAGATTTTCATTCTTGAAAGAGGGGTTCGATTCCCCTATGGGCTACAATAAACAAGATTAAAAAATTCAATAAAGAATAGCTAAGAAATGGCAAATCACAAGTCATCAATCAAAAGGATCAGACAGACTAACGCAAGACGTTTGCAGAATAGATATCATGCAAAAACTGCTAGAAATGCAATGCGTGTTTTGCGTGCTACTGAAGACAAAAACGAAGCTCAGGCTCTGTTACCGAAGGTGTGCTCTATGTTGGATAAGCTTGCTAAGAAAAACGTTATTCACAAGAATAAAGCTGGCAACCTGAAATCCAAATTAACAAAGCACGTTAACAAACTTGCATAAGGATATTTCGGCCCATTCGTCTATCGGTTAGGACGCAAGATTTTCATTCTTGAAAGAGGGGTTCGATTCCCCTATGGGCTACTTTACAGAAGCAGTCGGATCAATTGTGATTCGATTGCTTTGTTTTTATACCTCCCGTCACGCTTTCTCCACCCTGCTTTTTTTGCTATTTTCACTACATTTGTACCATCTAAGTCAATTATTTTCACTACATTTGTTAGCATTTTTAGATATATAGAAATTTAGTGATTTTAAAGGATAGAAACTCATGAGTGAAGAAATGAAGAATACTTCCGGGGAATACTCTGCGGACAGTATTCAGGTACTTGAAGGGTTAGAAGCAGTACGAAAAAGACCTGCCATGTATATTGGCGATATCAGCGAAAAAGGTCTACACCATTTGGTGTATGAAGTTGTTGATAACTCTATTGACGAAGCACTAGCCGGATTTTGTTCCCAGATCGACGTAGTTATAAACGAAGATAACTCTATCACAGTAACGGACGACGGCCGTGGTATACCGGTAGGTATTCATGAGAAAGAAGGCAAATCAGCCCTGGAAGTAGTATTAACCGTTCTACACGCCGGTGGTAAATTTGACAAAGGTACTTATAAGGTATCCGGAGGTCTGCATGGCGTGGGTGTTTCCTGTGTGAACGCACTTTCCACTTATCTGAAAGCAGAAGTCCGCCGTGAAGGTAAAATCCATATGCAGGAATTTTCCTGCGGTAAACCGTTGCACGACGTGGAAGTTGTCGGTACAGCCGATACGACCGGAACAACTATCTCTTTCAAACCGGACGGCAGTATCTTTACGGTTTTGGAATATAAATATGAAATATTGGCTACCCGTTTACGCGAACTAGCATTCCTGAACGCCGGTATCAGTCTGACACTGACTGACAAACGCGTAATAAAAGAAGACGGCTCCTTTAAATCGGAACTGTTCCGCTCGGAAGAAGGATTGAAAGAATTCGTCCGTTACGTAGACCGTTCCAAAGAATCCCTGATTCCTGACGTTATCCATATCGTTACAGAAAAGCAGGGTATTCCTGTTGAAGTAGCCATGACATACAACACATCTTTCAACGAAAGCGTGTTCTCCTATGTAAATGATATTAATACAATTGAAGGTGGTACACACCTCGCCGGTTTCCGTCGTGGTCTGACACGTACACTGAAGAAATATGCTGAAGACTCCAAGTTGCTGGAAAAAGCAAAAGTAGAGATCCAGGGCGATGACTTCCGCGAAGGTCTGACAGCCGTTATCTCTATCAAGGTGGCCGAACCGCAGTTTGAAGGACAGACAAAAACAAAACTGGGTAACAGTGAAGTGACCGGTGCCGTAGACCAGGCCATCGGAGAAGCATTGGGTTATTATCTGGAAGAACATCCGAAAGAAGCAAAAATCATCGTCGACAAGGTCGTTCTGGCCGCACAGGCACGTCAGGCTGCCCGTAAAGCACGTGAACTGGTTCAGCGCAAATCACCGATGACCGGTGGCGGTCTGCCCGGTAAACTAGCCGACTGTTCTTCGAAAGACGCTGCAATCTGCGAATTATTCCTGGTCGAAGGGGACTCGGCAGGCGGTACGGCTAAACAGGGCCGCGACCGTGTGTTCCAGGCTATCCTGCCGCTTCGTGGTAAGATCCTGAACGTAGAAAAGGCGATGGACCACAAAGTGTTCGAAAGTGAAGAAATCCAGAACATCTTCCGTGCAATGGGTGTTACTATCGGTACAGAGGAAGATCCGAAGGAATTGAACCTGAGCAAGCTCCGCTACCACAAGGTTATCATCATGACCGATGCCGACGTGGACGGAAGCCACATTGCCACATTGATTCTTACTTTCTTCTTCCGCAGAATGCGTTCCTTGATCGAAAACGGATATGTTTACCTGGCTACTCCTCCCCTTTACCTCTGTAAGAAAGGTAAAGTAGAAGAATACTGCTGGACAGAGCAACAACGCCAGGCATTCATCGATAAATATGGTGGAGGTAACGAAAATCAGATCCATACACAACGCTACAAAGGTTTGGGAGAAATGAACGACCACCAGTTATGGGATACGACCATGAACCCTGAAAACCGTACGTTGAAGCAGATCACGATCGACAGCGCAGCAGAAGCAGACCAGATCTTTGCCATGTTAATGGGTGAAGAAGTAGGTCCGCGCCGCGAGTTTATTGAAGAGAATGCAACTTACGCAAATATTGACGCTTAATCAGCGGACAATTAACAATAGACAATTGACAATTTATTAGCGACTATCTATAATTGTCAGTTGTCAATTTCAATTGTCAATTAAAAAGTATAGTTATGAATTATCAAGTCCGTCGTCCGAGTTTAGAAGCCTTATTCAGGGAAGTTGACAATTTCAGTCCGAAAAAAGAAAAACTTCAACCTCCCCGCATAGGAATATCTTCAAACCGGAAAGACGGACTTTCCTGTATAGCCGATACCTATGTGCAATCCGTACTGAAAGCAGGAGGAGCCCCGGTGCTGATCCCTGTCATTACGGATATGGAAGCACTTACGGCAATCGTATCCGGACTGGACGGACTGCTGATGAGCGGCGGCGGAGATATCAACCCACTTTATGTCGGGGAGGAACCCGTTCCGCAATTACAGGACGTGGATACTTTCCGCGACGAGTTCGATCTTATCTTGCTTAGGCTGGCAACTAACCGCCAGTTACCCGTCATGGGTATTTGCCGCGGCCATCAACTTATCAACGTAGCCTTCGGCGGTTCCATATATCAGGATATCCATTCGCAACACGAAGCCAGGTTGTTCAAGCACAGCCAGACAATGCCGCGCGAACAGGTTTCTCATTCCGTACGGATCACTGACACTTCTTCGCGCCTGTTCGATATATTAAAGAAAGAACCGGATATATTCGTCAACTCTTTCCATCATCAGGCAGTCAAAGATATCGCACCCGAATTTAAAGAAACGGCAGTTGCCCCGGATGGTATCAACGAGGCCATGGAGCATCCCGAAAAAGAGATTTTCAGTGTGCAATGGCATCCCGAAGCAATGGCTGCCAACGACGACGAACTTATGCTCGAACTGTTCAGGCATCATGTGGAAATGGCCCGCCTGTTCAAGGAAGCCAAACGCATCCATAGCCGGAACGTCATACTCGATTCTCATACGGACACACCGATGAACTTCCCCGGCCAGTTCAATATCGGACTAAAAGAGGGAGGCAAAGTAAACCTGCCGCTGATGGAAGAAGGAATGGTCGATGCTGCGATCATGGTCGCTTATATCCCGCAAGGCAAACGGGATAACGAATCATTGCAGCAGGCAACCGATTTTGCCATGAACCGGTTGAACGAGATTCATCGCCAAATGGAAATTAACCGCGGCAGAATGAACATCGCCCGGACATCACAGGAAGTATGGGTAACAAAAGATGCCGGCAAAAAAGCAATCATGCTGGGTCTGGAAAACGGTTATGCCATAGGTAAAGATATTCGAAACATAGTCCGTTTCAAAGAACTAGGCGTCAGCTATATCACGCTTTGCCACAACGGGAGCAACGACATATGCGACTCTGCCCGCGGAGATGCAGAATGGGGCGGACTAAGTCCTTTCGGAAAAGAAGTGGTTGCCGAAATGAACCGGCTGGGTATCCTGGTAGATGTGTCGCACGCTGCCGAAAGTACCTTCTACGATGCGTTGGAAATCAGCACACAACCGATCATCGCTTCACATTCTTCGGCACGCGCTCTGTGCAACCATCCGCGCAACCTGACGGATGACCAACTGAAAGCACTGGCCGAAAAACAAGGCGTAGTACAAGTATGCCTTTATAAAGGCTTTATCAATGAAGATGCTGAAAAAGCATCGCTTACCGATGCCATACGCCACATTAATCATATAGTGGACCTGATCGGTATCAACCATGTGGGCATCGGCTCCGATTTCGACGGCGACGGCGAACTGATCGGATGCCGGGCAAGCAACGAACTGATCAATATCACCCTGCGCCTTCTGAAAGACGGCTACAAGGAGAATGATATTGCAAAGATATGGGGAGGCAACCTGCTGCGTGTCATGTCACGTGTGCAGTCGGCCTATAACGGATGATAATAAAGAAATACTAACAGATATATGATGCACGTTTTGTATATAGCTCTATTTGCTTTTTCATTGCTCGCCTGTAGCCAGGCAAAGAACCAGCAACAGGAAGTAACGACAGTCAGCCAGACGCCAATGACAACAACAACGCCTTCTTTCAATGCCGACAGCGCCTATGTTTTTGTTGAAAACCAGGTTAAATTCGGCCCGCGCGTACCGAACACCGATGCCCATAAAGCATGCGGCAACTATCTCGCCTCCGAACTGAAACGTTTCGGGGCCAAAGTATACGAACAGGAAGCCATGCTTACCGCCTACGACAATACCGGACTGGAAGCCAAAAACATCATCGGCTCTTTCAACCCGGAAAACAATAAACGCATCCTGCTCTTCGCCCATTGGGATTCGCGTCCTTATTCCGATCATGATCCCGATCCGGCCAATCATCGTAAAGCGATCGACGGAGCCGACGATGGAGCCAGCGGTGTAGGAGCCTTGCTTGAAATAGCCAGGCAGATCGGGCAAAAAGATCCCGGAGTAGGTATCGACATCATCTTCTTCGATGCGGAAGATTACGGTACTCCGGAGTTTGTAGACGATTATAAACCCGACACCTGGTGTCTGGGTACCCAGTTCTGGGCAAAGAATCCGCACGTACCCAATTACCGCGCCGACTTCGGTATCCTGCTGGATATGGTCGGAGCTAAAAACGCCACTTTCTTCAAGGAACAGACTTCCTTGAGCAAGGCTGGCAACATTGTGGAAATGGTATGGAGCACGGCACGCAACCTCGGATATGGCAGGTATTTCATTAATGCCACAGGCGGCGCCATCACCGACGATCACGAATATGTGATCAAAGGACGCAATATCCCTTGTATCGACATTATCAACTACGACCCTGACAGCAAAAGCGGTTTCGGTTGGTACTGGCATACACAAAAGGACAATATGGAAAATATCGACCGCGAAACCCTTAAAGCGGTAGGGCAAACGGTACTGGAAGTAGTATATAACCGACAAAAGAAATAATACAAACAATGACTATCAACGAACTTCAGGATAACGTTATTGAAGAGTTCTCAGCCTTCGACGACTGGATGGACAAGTATGCGTTGCTGATCGACTTAGGCAACTCCCTTCCCCCGCTGGAAGAAAAGTATAAAACAGAAAGTAACCTGATCGAAGGTTGCCAGAGCCGTGTATGGCTTCAGGCAGACTACGAGGACGGTAAAATTATATTCAAAGGCGAAAGCGACGCTGTGATTGTAAAAGGTATCGTATCCTTACTGATCAACGTCCTGTCCGGCCATACCCCGCAGGAGATTCTGGATACCGATCTTTATTTCATTGAGCAGATCGGATTGAAGGAGCACCTTTCCCCTACCCGCTCAAACGGCCTGGTGGCTATGGTCAAGCAAATGCGAATGTACGCACTGGCCTACCGCACAAAAGAACAAGGATAATTCAAACAAAAAAGGTATGCCGACAACCGCGACATACCTTTCTACTATTTCAAATAATCCTTCTTATTCAGTGATTTCGGTACCATAATACGGCCTAAGCTCATCATTAGACTTAAACACATAATAAGTCGTCGGATTCGTATACGGATTATTATAATGGAAGATGGCAGGATTAGCATTCAATTCAGCCTGGTTCCAGCCCGGAGTCCAACCTACATAGGCACCATCCATATCAATACAGTGCTGATAACGTTCACAGTTGGAACCTTTGTAAGCACGGTGGATACCAACTTCCAAACGTTTAGCATCAAAATAATTAATTCCCTCACCCCAGAATTCGATACCTTTCTGGAAAACATATTCATCCAGGAATGCGTCGGCAGTAGTTGCTGTACAGGTATAAGCGGAGTTACGTGTTTTCACAATATCCTCCAATGCTTTTGCTGCCGCAGGTACTCCCGATGTATGAAGTGCTGCCTCTGCTTTCAAGTAATACATTTCCTCGATACGCATGATCGGATAATCGACTGCACCACCGACAGTATGAGTACGATAGTCTCCATTATGCGGACGGAATTTCATATTTACATACAACCACGGCCATGACTGGAAACCGTTAGACGAATTGATACGTGCACGAATCCATGAGGCAGAACTGTTGTACTTATATTGATATTTATCAGGACCGAATCCAGAATAATCATCACTCCAATCGCTTTGAGTAGTACTTGTACTTACATCGTTCAATGCCCATTTGTTATTAATAAACTTGCCATCAGCATCTCTCTCCACTAAATACGGCTCACCCTCTTTCTGGTTTTTCGATTCATAGAAAAAGCTGGGGTCCAACCATGATTTCTTACGGAAGTCGTTATCCGAAAGGCGCTCGTACCATTTACGATCGAGTGAACGACCGACACGCCAACCATACACACTGAAAGTCGTTTCCGTTCCGAAGATCATAGCAAAAGAGAATGACTGATTGTTTCCCGTAGCAGCAGTGGTATTACCTTCGGAAATAGAAGTAGCCCACATCCATGAATTCTGAGAGTTACGATTGTTAAAGCCATTAACCGGATCGGTCCATTCTGCTTCCGTCAATGGAGTACAACCGGCTACAGAAATAGCCTTATCTGCATATTCACCGGATTTCTGCCAATAGGATGCTTCGTCTTTATAGGTAGCGGATGTTTTCACACGAGAAGCCAGATTTGCATATGTACGGGCATACAAACCATACACAACCGCCAGGTTCGGCTGGGTTTTATCAGTACGGGTATATCCGCTCAGATATGTTTCTGCCTGCTGCAAGTCACTCAGGATCAAATCATAGGCTGCATCCACTGTTGCACGCGGATTATTGGAAGCCTCTTCCGATGTTGTCTTCTCCGTTACAATAGGTACACCCAAATTCGTCAAGTCATTTTCAGGACTTACATAGCTGTAACGGCTATCGGTCGGTTTCTTGTATTCCATAATCTGAACCAGATCCAGATAATAAAGTGCACGGTAAGCGTAGCTGACGCCCAGATATCCCTTTTTCGTATCATCCAAATCGTTCACATCGATCATGCCGATAATATCGTTTACATTCTTGATATAAGAATAATAGAGATAAGAAGGATACAATCCACGATTGGAACCGGTAGCACTGATCGCTCCATAGCAATAAGCGCCCATGGTGTTATACCCATTCGCTCCGGAACAGACAAACTGGGTCGTACTATGTTCAAGCATGGCACGCATACTACCATACGAAATCATTTCTATACCACCGTCATCATTTATATACCCGCCCATTGAAGTATAAATAGAGTTGACCATCCCTTGTAAAGCCGATTCCGATGCTTGAATCTGGTCATTCAACACATATTCTGTCGGCAATGTTTCTTCGATACAGCTACTTAACCCCAGAAGAGCCGCAGCAGCCAATAAAATCTTATATTTCTTCATGATGTTTTCTTTTTAGTGTTTAGAATGTCAATGAAATACCACCTGAGATAGTACGTATCGGAGAATAAAGTTCCGGATTACTGTATCCTTTCAATGTATAGCGAGGATCGAATCCCTGGCGTGCAGAGAAGTAGAACAGGTTTTCTCCCGAGAAATAAACACGTATATTCTGAACATTGTACTTCTGTGTCAGACTGGAAGGCAATGTATATCCCAGATTAATATTCTGGATATTCAGATAGCTTGCGTTAGTAATGAAACGGTCTGAACGCGGATTCTGTGAATACTTTTCTGCAAACTGCAAACGCGGAATATTTGAACCTGTATTCTCCGGCGACCAGGCATTCAAGATGTCCTTATGCCAAGTTGTAGACGTAGTGGTGCTGGTGTGCATCAATGTCTGATAAGTATAATCGTAAGCCTTTCCACCCAATTGATAGTTCAGGTTGATAGAGAAGTCAAAACCACGATAGGATAATGAAGTACCCAAACCACCATAGAAAGAAGGAAGAGCATCACCAATCAGATAATCGGTTGCCTGACTTGCATCTTTGGTTGTTTCCTGTCCTGTGACATTTCCTGCCTCATCAAGAATATCTTTATAGAATAAAGACTCTCCTGTTTCAGGATCCAAACCGGCAAATTTAGGCAAGTACCAAGTATACAGAGAAAGACCTTCTGCCACAAAATATTTGTACTTGGATACAAACGATTTATCCAGATTGACATAACCGTTATGTCCGTCTACCTTTGTTGTTTTGATTGCATCCGGTAAAGTCAATACTTTATTCTTTACATGAGAAATATTGAAGTTGACATCCCATTTGAAATCCTTATTGCTGATCAAAGTTCCCTGCAAAACCAATTCAATACCGGCATTACGCATATCACCCAAGTTAACGAAATAACTGGTGTAACCAATAGAAGGAGGTGTATTCAGAGAAAACAACATATCACTGGTTTTCCGATAGAAATAATCCAGGCTACCGCCCAAGCGTCCGCCGAAAAGATCAAATTCTGTACCTATATTCCAGTTTGTATTGGTTTCCCAAGTAATATCACTGGAACCTTTCTGACGCCACTGGTAAGCAGCCTGATCATCATTATTTACCACTTTGTAAGAATCGGCATACAAATAATCACCGATATTGTCGTTACCCTGAGAACCGACAGAAGCCTTCAGCTTCAAAGAGTTCACCCAAGGTGCGTTAAAGAAAGCTTCTTTAGAAATAAGCCAGGCACCACCGACAGACCAGAAGTTACCCCAACGGTGTTCTTTCGCAAAACGTGAAGAAGCATCACGACGATAAGATACCGAACCGAAATACTTCGCATCGTAATTATACATAGCACGGAAGAAGTAACCTTCATTATTATAAGAATTTGAATAAGAATATGGATTATTATTCAAATTCAAAAGAGTAGCCAGTTCACGTGTTCCATCGATTCCGAAATTACGTCCGGAAGCACTCAATGATTCATATTTGTAATTATAATATTCATGACCGACCATTGCTCCAACATCATGTTTACCGAATTGCTTGTTATAATTCAACAACTGTTGCGTATTATAAGTGAAAGTACGGTAAGAAGCTTTCGACAAGTAGCCATTATCAGAAGAACTGGTATAGTAATCGACAAAAGGACTGGTTGCATAGGTATAACGACGATCATAATCATATGCATTGGCATTAAACGTGAAGGTCAGATCCTGAGTCAGATTAATATCTGCATAACCACTGGCAATAAAAGAGTTACCGGTCGTTTCATCAGAACGATATTTGTTTGAGAAAATACAGTTACCTCCCACACCGCCTGCACGAGTCAGATCGTAAGCTTGTGCAAAGTCATACATTTTCTCTCCCCACTGATCGATCATGATATTCTTATTTGCATCCCGGAGGTAAACAGGATAAATGGGAGCTTGGCTCTTTATGGTGCTCCAGATAGTTCCAGTACCGATTGTACCTTCGGATGTCTGACTGTAATTATATTTTGTATAGTTGAAGTTTGCACCGACTTTCAACCATTTTTTTGCCTGGTAATCCAGCTTTGCACGTGCTGTTAAACGTTTTTGCATGGAGCCTTCCTGAATACCGTCCTGATCCAGATATCCTATAGATGTATAATAGTTTATACGCTCGGAAGCACCTGATACCGATACGTTATACTCTTGACGGAAACCGTTCTGCAAACCGATCTCTTCCCAGTCATCGGCCTGCAACCAGAATTTTTGTCCATTATAATCATATAGTGCTCCCATGGTCGCTCCCGGATTCATTACACCACCCTGTTGGATAAAGTCTTGCCCTTCGGGAACCGTATATATCATATAACCCGGGCCGACACCACTGGATGAGTTTGTCAGATGTTGATTTGCCAAGGCATGGGCATCTGTTGCCGACATAGAGCCGCCCGGTTCAGTTATATAATAGTTATATAACATCTTGTAATAAGTTTCGTAGAACTGCTGGGCGTTTGTCGTCTTATAATTCTGGAGACCATTCGAGTTAGCACCCCATTTGGCATCCACTGATACTTTAGCATCACCATTCTTACCTTTCTTTGTAGTAATCATGATCACACCATTGGCACCACGGGCACCATACAATGCATTGGAAGCTGCATCTTTCAATACGGTCATCGACTCGATATCGTTCGAGTTTATCAGGTTCAGGTCACCATCGAAAGGCATACCGTCAACAACGATCAAAGGTTCTGTATCTGAGGATATTGAACCAAAACCACGAATTGTTATAGAAGGAGAGCTACCCGGTTGTGAAGAAGAATTGCTTAACTGTACACCGGCTACACGCCCAGCCAAAGCCTGGGCCGGGTTCGAAACCTGCGCTTTCAGAAGGTCATCCGATTTCATTATGCCGGCAGAACCGGTAAAGGCTTCTTTCGTACTTTTACCGAAAGCTACAACCACCACTTCGTCCAAAGCCTGGTTGTCTTCCTGTAATATGATTTGAATATTGTTTTTATTTCCTGGTTTTATAGTTTGGGTTACAAAGCCTACATAAGAGACTTGCAATGAACCGTTAGCTTTGACGGACAATTCAAACTTTCCATCCATATCTGTCATAATACCATTAGTGGTACCTACTTCAACAACACTGGCGCCAATTACCGGCTCCCCGTTTTCATCTTTAACGACACCTGTCACTTTGCGGGTATTCTGATTTACCGATGCTGCTTCCTCTATTGCTACGGCTTTCCGGATATCAAGGTCTGAAAGATTGCTTTCAGCCGCCATGGTCAAATTAAGACAAAACAAAGGAATGGCCATGCAGGCAACTTTCTTTGTGTAATTATTCATAACTTAATTAATTAACGATTAGAACTTGAATAAAAAAACTATTCACGGATTAGGTTAAAAGGAACGATCCTTCTATCTCCTCTACTAGCTGCTATTGTACCTCATAATCAACCTGGAATAAAAGTTAGACAATTTTATATAGACTTTTTAGATGTATATATCTCCCTCTGCACAATACAGAAGACAGGAACTTTTTAGCGTTTTTATACCACAACAAACAATTAGCGTTTTTTTTCTAAAAATCAACAACAACAACAATATTCTATATGTATCCAAAGAAGACAATCCAATAGTAAATTATCAGATCGAGTTACCTGCATATTTTATCAAACTAAGTTTTTCAAAATATCAACACTAGTGGTATTATTAACGTAGTTCACATAGGACTAGGTCTTTTAAGAAGATAAAGGGACTTTTCTCTGCAAGAAAGAAGTGATTTATAGCCTTATTTTATTAATTTTTGCATCAAAGTATATTGTTTTTGCAAAAAATACTATATTTGCAATCGGTTTCTTAACCTAGTCCTATGTGAACTATGTTAAAAAAATAGTTCAAAGAGAGCACTAAACACTTTTGGGTTATGGGAATAACGGATCATAACCATTCATCTGAACGGCCAGATCATTTACACCAAAATACTTTACAAGTCAAGGCTTATCCTCTAAAAAAGGAAGGGTGAAGAATAAAACTTAAAAATTCAACTCCAATTGTTCCGGTAATAAAGTAAATGTTTTACGGTGATAAGGGGTAATTCCGATCGTACGGATTGCTTCACGGTGGGCTTTAGTGGGGTAACCTTTATTTTCAGTCCAGTGATAATCCGGATACTCTTTGGCAAGTTCATCCATATAATCGTCACGATAAGTTTTGGCAAGGATGGAGGCAGCGGCGATACTCAGATATTTACCATCCCCCTTCACCACTGTCGTATGATTTATATCGGGATAAGGAGTAAAGCGATTTCCGTCGATCAGCAGATGCTCCGGTCTTACCTGCAACTGGTCAATGGCACGGTGCATAGCCAGAAAAGAAGCCTTCAGTATGTTTATCTTATCAATTTCTTCAGGAGTAACGATGCCGACAGCCCAGGCTATTGCCTCTTTCTCTATAACAGGACGCAAGGCATACCGTTTCTTTTCGCTCAACTGTTTGCTGTCATTCAAATCATCGTTCTTGAAATCAGGCGGTAAAATAACAGCAGCGGCAAATACCGATCCGGCCAAACATCCGCGTCCGGCTTCATCACATCCGGCTTCTATCCGGTTCGCTTCCAAATAAGGTAACAACATAGCGTTTTATTTGTATGAATCAATTTACTATCTTCTTTTTTATCATCCAGGGGCGCAACACGAAATAAGAGAATAAGGTTGCCAGTACAACTCCTGTGATGTTTGCCAGGAAGTCAAACCAGTCGCCTCCCCGATATGACGTACAATATTCCTGCAATAATTCAATCGCCCCGCTCATCAGGATCGGACAAAGCACGGCACCTATCCAGGCATGCCACAAGACCTCATCATATTTCCGGTGATTACGTAAAAACTCGATCCAAAGCATACCGGACAATCCGGCATACATACAAATATGGACTACCTTGTCTATTCCCGGGATCTTTCCGATCTCCACTGAAGGCGGCTTGAAAAACGACAGATAAATAACAACCAGAATGATTGTCAAGGATATTGGATATTTCTTCAGGTAATATAACATAGACTACTTATTAAAACATTTTTCTTACACGTTCTACCCCGGCTGCAAAAGTATCGATCTCCTCTTTCGTATTATAAAAGGAGAAAGAAGCACGCACGGTTCCTTCAATGCCTAAAGCCTGCATCAGCGGTTGGGCACAATGGTGACCGGTACGCACGGCAATTCCCAAACGGTCGAGCAGCATCCCCATATCATAATGGTGAATATTGCCAACCAAAAAAGAAAGGACCGCCCCCTTATGGTCAGCCTGCCCGAAAATACGCATCCCTTCGATTGCATTCAGCTTATCAGTCGCATAACGTAACAGTTCGTCTTCGTAAACAGCGATATTATCCATCCCCAAACGATTGACATAACGCAAGGCTTCTGCCAAAGCCGTACTACCGATATAATCAGGAGTACCGGCTTCAAATTTAAACGGTAATTCATTGAATGTCGTCTTCTCGAACGAGACAGTCGCGATCATTTCGCCGCCCCCCTGGTAAGGAGGCAGTTTATCCAGCCATTCTTCTTTTCCGTACAACACACCGATACCGGTAGGCCCGTATACTTTATGACCGGAGAATACATAGAACTCAGCATCCAGATCCTGCACATCGACTGCCAGGTGAGGCACAGCCTGCGCACCGTCTATCAATACCGGCACATCATGGTTATGCGCTTCCTCAATTATTTCTTTCACCGGATTTATTGTACCCAGCACATTCGAGACATGGGTTACGGAAACCAGCTTCGTCCGTTCCGAGAAAAGTTCACGGAACTGCTCCATATCCAGTTCCCCCTTTTCATTCATCGGGATCACTTTCAAGGCTATTCCTTTGCGGGCCGCCTGTATCTGCCAGGGGACGATATTGGAATGATGCTCCATAACAGAGACAATCACCTCATCGCCAGCCGACATACACTCGTCGGTGAAGCTGGAAGCTATCAGATTGATCGCCTCCGTCGTTCCGCGTGTAAAAATGATTTCGTTGGAAGAACGTGCATTCAGGAATGACTGCACGGTTTTACGTGCCTCCTCATGCGCTTCAGTAGCAGCCTGGCTCAGAAAATGCACTCCGCGATGGATGTTGGCATTTACATTATAATAACCGCTTTCTATCTTTTCAACCACACACCGGGGCTTCTGCGTTGTAGCACCGTTATCAAAGTAAATGAGCGGTTTATCGTATATCTTATGTTCCAGTATTGGAAAATCTTTCCGGATAGACTGTATATCTAACATAGCTCGTGTATCTTTAGTCGTATAACAAACGCCAAAGATACGATGTTTATTTTAACAACGGCGATTTATTCATTTATACAGATATAAGAATATAAAAAAAGCCTTTCGTTTCTACGCGAAAGGCTCTCTTGTACCCTATGAAGTCATTTTTATTGCTTTTGATAGAAGCGAACCCAGTCGATCTCCATTTCTACCGGCAGATCTTCCGGATCAACGGCACCTACCCAGCTACCGCCTAGCTGCATATCCAGCAACAGATAGAATTTACCGTCATTAAAGGGGAACTGCCCTTCCTTATCCGTTTCAATCCGGGGATAGGCAAACGTACGGGTTTCATTTATGAAAAACACCAGACTATCCGGATACATTTCTACCGTGTAGGTATTAAAATCATCCGGGTTGATAAGTCCCGTGCTCCCCTGTTTCGGATTATCTTTAATGCCCAGATCGAAAGTATAATGGGAATGGACTGTCTGATAAGCGATACTATCATTGTTCAGACGCTCCATAATGTCGATCTCACCTCCGCCGGGCCATTTGCCATCCTGGGGCAGTAACCAGAAAGCAGGCCATGCGCCGGTCGCTCCGTTCAGCTTTGCATGAATTTCCAGACGCCCGTTAGTAAAGCCTACTTTATCCTTTGTATAAACACCACCGGTTATATAGGCTGCCGTATCGGTCGGCAGACTGTGATTAACCAGACCGCGCAATACCAACTTCCCGTCACGCATGGCATAGCAGGAGTCAAAATCGGACATATAGTTATTCCAGTCGGATTTGCCGCGAGGAATCTTACTCCATGAAGCAGGATCAAAACTACCGGTCTGATCGAAGTTATCTTCCCAAACCAATTTCCACTCAGCAGGTGAAGGTTTACAACACGGTAAGGCGATCATCATGCCCAAGCAGGCCAATAGCCCTAAAAAGTTCTTTTTCATATTGCAGTATTTTAGAATAAGTGATTAGAATCCATCCAAAGGTATTAAAACTGTGGGAATTAACAATAACATTCCCAACAAAACAAACAGGATAAGAATGCGGAAAAACCACTTCACCCATATTTCATAAGGTATACGAGCCAAGCCAAGTGCCCCCATCAAAACACCGGAAGTAGGTGTGATCATATTGGTAAACCCGTCACCGAACTGGAACGCCAGCACTGTTGCCTGGCGGGAAATACCGATCACATCCGAGAATGGTGCCATAATCGGCATAGTCAATGCCGCCTTCGCCGAACCGGAAGGGATAATAATATTGATCGTAGTCTGGATCAGGTACATAACTCCGAGGGAAGCAATCTTTCCGGCCTCTCCCATCAAAGTTGCCATACTATGCAGGATCGGATCGATGATGCGCCCGTCCTGTAGTATCTGGATAATCCCGCCCGCCAGTCCGACTACCAGTGCAGCCGAAAGCATATCTTTAGCTCCGGTCAGGAACTGGCTGATGATCCCGTCGGCTCCCTCGTTATTGGCAAACCCGGACAACAGTCCCATAGCCAGGAAGATAGCCGATATTTCCATCAGATACCATCCATACCCCATTACTCCTACTACCAGAAAGACAATAGTATAGCCCAATAAGTTCAAAATAAAAAACTGATTTGACTTGCGCAGTCCCAACCAACCGGTCAAAGCAAAAAGGGCGGTAAACACCGGTACTGCCGGAAAACTCACAGCACTCTCTCCTACTTCAAATGTGGTAGAAGGGTAATAGATCGAAAAGCCTGTCAATGAAAGCAATAACAACAGGTAGACAACCCAGGCAGAACGCGTCGTCTTTTCTTCCTGTACCTCTTCGGAAGCAACTTCTCCCTTTTCCCGCCAGTAGGCATCCGCCTCATACATAGGAGACAGCTTCGGATTCTTTTTCACCTTCGCCGCATAACGGAGAACGATAATGATCAGGATAGAAGTAAGTACCACCCAGCAAAACAACCGGTAACCGAAACCGGAGAACAGCGGCAAGTCAGACAATCCCTGCGCAATCCCGATTGTAAACGGATTCAATATAGCACCTGAAAAACCGACATGTGCCGCCACATAAACCATACAGAGTCCTGTGATGGAATCATACCCCATCGATATGGCAAGCGGCACAATGATGATGACAAACGCAAGCGTCTCCTCACTCATGCCGAATATGGCTCCGAACAAACTGAACAGGATTATAATCAAGGATATCACGACATTATTCACTCCAATCATCCGGAAAAAGCCATATTTCTCCACCTTACGCGAACTACGCAAGAAAGATAGTATCCCGGTATCGATCGCCCGGCTACTGTTCATAATCTGGAAAGCTCCCCCGATAATCAGCAGGAAAGCTATGATGCCAGCCTGTTTCTCGAATCCTTCCAGCAACACACCGAAGACCTGCCAGCTCTGCGGAGCGGGATCGACTGCATGAAAGGAGTTATCTACAATAACCGTACGTTCGGTACCATTGACAACCCGTACCTCCCTGGAGTATTCGCCGGCAGGAATGATCCAGGAAAGAGCGGCACAGATCAGGATTACAACAGATATAATTGTGTAAGTATGCGGTATCTTATTCAGTTTCATTCGTTCTTTTGGATTAGAATTGCTTATCTCTGTTCTCCGAACTCAGTCTGCTGTCTTTCCACCTCTTTCAGTTTTAAGGCATTCACTTCTTTTTGAAGACGTTCGACTTCGCGTTCGGCTGATGATTTGCTCATTTGCATATCTGTCTTGCCGGTTACAGTCAGAGGAATAAGAGCGGCCTCCGATTGGTTATAGAGTAACGGATAAACGGCCGGGGCACTTTCCAGTTCAAGTTCTGCGCTGATCGGCATCTGGGAGCCTTCCATCAGGACACTGGCTATGACTTTGATCTTCCCCGGTTTCAAGGTAGACTGTACCAGTACCGGAGCTGTTCCCCATTTCACCGGAGCCGGATTTGCCATCACATCGGAACCTCCCAGGATACGTCCTTCACCTTCGATATGGAACTTGATAAAGTAATTGTTCAGCCGCTTGATATTGCCTTGCTTATCGGCTACGGCGGCAACAACTGTTACAAAATCAGAGCCGTTTGCTTCCAGGTTCGTCCCTTCGTTATCCATCCAAAGCAATAGTTTCTCAGGACGGCGGGCAGGTGTTACTTTATGGGTAGCAACTACTTTTCCGTCTATCAGCCCTTCAGCCAGCAGATAAACATCGGCTTGTTTCCGTTCTCTCGACAAGGCTTTATCTATCATAAAATCATAAACATCGGGGAAAGTGATAACGGGCGAAGGCATCCCTTTGCGGTTCTTATCCTTCTTATAAGTATATGTTTTTCCTCCTTTGTTGTAAGTCAGCCGCACCTCATCGCAATTGGAATAAACAACCACGTCTTTTCCTGAGAACGGCGTCATTTCGTGGGCAATAAAAACCATCGGCCCCGTTTCGGCTATCAGACCGGTCTTCACTGGCGGACGCTGTGCCATAAACATATAATAAGAGAACTTAGGCTGGCGGAATACATCCATGATTCCTCCGTAGAAAGGATCCGGATGATAACCACGCTGATGATCGAACGAATGCCACAAACAACCACCCACATGCTGGCGGGAAGTCTGAAACAAAGCGTCATAGCTGGTATAAGGATAAGACGGAGAAGCATAATGTTGTGCCTGTACCAGCATGGCCTGTTCACCCCAATTGCGGGCAACACGGCTGGGTGAATTATGTGAATTCCAGTCGTCTACGTTATCTCCCCATTCACGGGTGAAATAGGTCTTCGAATCATCCGATTGTTTCAAAGCCCATTCCGCATCTGCATTCCGGGGATGGGTAAAGAGCACCGGAAAGACTTCATGACCGCGTGCTTCGCTGTCACTGCCGCAATAGCAGGAAGGATAAGGGTATTCGGCATGCACGATATCATTGGTGTTTTTGGCAAAGTCTGCCGGATACCAGGTCTCATTCAGGATCGGTTCCCAAAGCCATACCGAAGGATGGTTACGGTCACGACGCACCAGATTACGTATGTCACTGTAAACACGTTGCGCAAACTCAGGCGCATCGTTCCAGAATTGCCAGCCGGGAGTATTCACAATAACGAACAACCCCAGTTCGTCGCAAGCATCCATAAAAGCCGGGTCTTGCGGACAATGGGCGTTACGGATCACTTCCATACCAGTATCTTTCAGCTTTTTAGCATCACGCCAATGGATACTGTTTGCCACAGCATTGCCCACAACGGCAAAGTCTTGATGACGGTTAGCCCCGATCAACGGTTTTTCATAAGGTTTGCCGTTCAGCCAAAAGCCGTCTTTCCCTTTAAACTCAATGCTACGGATACCGATACGGCGACGATAGCCATCAATCACATTCCCTTCTTCATCACGGATACGAACCAACAGGTTATATAATGCAGGAGAAGAAGGACTCCATAGCAACGGATCCTTCACCAACAGTTTATCCGAACTTGTCACAGCCTTACCCGCTTTTATCCTGATCTTATCATTCAAAAAAGCCACCTGTTTGCCATCCGGTTGTTGCAATTCATATTCTACCACACCGGTAAATGCTTTCTTCGTTTCGTTATGAACCTGTATTTTCAACAAAACTTCGGCCGAAGCATCCGAGACCTTGTCGAAAGCGACGAACAAACCGCCTCCGGCAATCTCATTCTCATAATTCGGGTCTGTGATAAAGATATTGTTATGGGCTACCAGCCAGCAGTCACGGTAAATTCCTCCGAAATAAGTATAATCCAATACATCCTGTGCCTTTCCGGGAGGATAGGAAGGATCGTCGCTGTTGTCGGTCCAGACTGCAATCACGTTATCACCGTTCCAGTCCAGTGCCTCTGTCACATCCACCACTACAGGCAGATAACCGCCAAAATGCTCCGTCAACTGTTTTCCGTTCACAAACACTTTACTCTTACCCATGATGGCTTCGAAATGCAGGAACAGCTTTTTCCCTTTCAAAGCGGCATCCGGTGTGAAATGCTTGCGGTACCAGGTTTCTCCCTGATAGTTGACACAACCGCTGGCTTCTGTCGGCAGGTATTCGATGCCATGTGGTAAGGAAACTACCGTCCAGTCTTTATCATTAAAATCGTTGGCTTCTGCACCAGCCAGACCTCCTTTATAGAAACGCCAAGCCGGGTTCATCGAGAAAACCTCCCGTCCGGAATTATCCATCCGAAAGAATCCGGCAGTCGAGAACTCCGGTTGATGTGCTGCCCATAAAGGAAGGCTGCAAAAAAGCATTACAAGATACGTTACTAGCTTCTTCATTATTATTTGTTTTATTTGTGACTAAGATGTATTGATATTACCTGCCGAAATTGAATAAAGGCGATTCGGTACGGGCACCATCCATTAACGCTTCCAGCTCCTTTACCTTTTCCGGATTTTGTTGAGCCAGATTGTTATCTTCATGCAGATCGCTGCTCAGATCATAAAGTTCCAGAATCGCTTCACCGACGATCGGTTGACGGATCAGTTTCCAGTCACCGCAACGCAAAGCCTCACGGCCATTCTGTTCATGAAATTCCCAATACAGATATTCATGTTGCTTCTGTCCTTCTTTAGAGAACAAGGTCGGCAGGAAAGAGATGCCATCGCCTGCCTGAGGCAAAGCGACACCCGTCAGTTCAGCCAAAGTCGGCATCACATCCCAGAAGGCACTGATATGTTCCGTTTTCACTCCGGCTTTGATCTTGGCGGGATTCCAGGCAATCATCGGAACACGGATACCGCCTTCGTAGACATCCCTCTTCACCCCTTTCAACGGACCGTAACTCAGGAAATAATCCGGATTGGCTCCCCCTTCCCTGTGCGGGCCGTTATCACTGGTAAAGATCACGATCGTATTCTTGTCCAATCCCAGTTCTTTCAATTCCGCCATCACATCGCCTACATATTTATCCAACCGTGTTACCATAGCAGCAAAAGACGCATATGGCTTTTCTGACGGATAATATCCTCCTTTATCATAAGGAACTTCTTCAAAAGTATTTTCATACATCTGGTAGATAGAATCGTGCGGCAGATTTAATTCCGCATGCGGCAAGGTGTACGTCAACATGGCATAGAACGGCTTATCCTTATTGTCACGAATAAATTTCAAGGCCTGTTCGTGGATCAGATCCTGCGAATACACTTTACGTCCATTGTTATCATTCTCACTCAGGAATACCGTATCATTATTATGCCACAGATGATTCGGATAATAAGAATGAGCCTGACGCTGGCAATTATAGCCGAAAAACTCATCGAATCCCATCGTAGAAGGAACAGAAGAAGAACCCGGATACCCCAACCCCCATTTGCCGAAGATACCGGTTGCATATCCCGCCGACTTCATCAGTTTACCCAAAGTATAGGTATCAGTCTCCATCGGCTGTTGCCCTTCCGGAGCAATTTCTTTGTTTCCGCGTATCTGCGAATGTCCGGTATGCAAACCGGTCATCAAAGAACAACGGGACGGGGCACTGACCGTACAACCGGCATAATGCTGGGTAAACAGCATTCCTTCCCGCGCCATCTTGTCGAGATTCGGTGTCTTGATTTTCTGCTGACCATAACAACCGATATCCCCATATCCCAGATCGTCGGCCAAAATGTAAATAACATTCATCGGAACTTCTTTTTCCGGAGCTTTGTCTTTACAGGCGGACATCCCGGCCAACAAGGAACCGCCAATACATAATACAAGTTGAGTTTTCATTTTCTATAGTTATTTTATATCTAAATATAATTTTCTTTCCTCTCGCATATTACTGTCATAAGGTTGGGCATCCAAAGATACATTATAAAAAACTAATTCTACCGCATCATCACCAATATATACAAACAATAATCGTATTTTTTCGGCTTATTTACCGGATAGAAACAAATACAATATCATCCATTCTTATCCCCTCCACCGTTATCGACCGGGATATTCCGGCTTCCAATGAAAACGAATTACTTTTTATGCATTCGCCATTCTTATAAATATCCACTTTATACTGCCCCTCTTTTTGTGTCATACAGTTCAATTTTAAAGTCCGGAGATTACTTACCCAGCTACTATCCGTCATCTCTTTTGCTTCCGGGAAATAGATCAAGATCAATGTCTCCTGCCCATTTTTGTTCAGATGGCTCATCTGTACCCCCGGTTTATCTACCTGACAGGACACAGCACCCGGTCCGGGTAATCCCTCCCAGATGATATCTTCATTCAGAGATATATTCTTCAGCATCCGGATCAGTTCATTCCGTACATCCCCCAGTTCCGGCAATTCTTTACGAACTTCCCCGTAACAATAAACGCCGAATCCCTGTGCCGCCCTTTCCAGGGTATGCGCTATAAAATGACGGAACCAGATAGGTGAGTTGAAACGACCGATACCTATTTCAGAAGGGATCAATATGGGCAACTGATAGTTATATGAATTATTATACCTGTGATCTAACCCCAGAATAGCTTTATAGCCCCATCCTTTATAGAACATAGTACCTATCACATCCAGGTTTCCGTCGGCATAGGTAGAGGCGCTTGTTCCGGTCATAGCTACCCGTTCGGGATCTCCGGCTTCCGCTTGTGCTGCATCCAGGTTGAAGGATATTATTTTATACGGATCACCCTCATGATAAGCAGAAGTGAATTGTTGCCACCACCAATCCATTGCCTCTTTTTTAAACTGGGCATAATCTGTTTTATTGGTTTTATGCATCCATTCTTTATAAAGTTCAGCCGTTACCGGATTAAAATCGCTTTCATCCAAAAAGCTGAATCCTTCTTCATTTCCTAGCTGGACACCGATAACCGTTTCGTCAAACCTATAATGCCGGGCCAACTGATAAAGCATTCTTCTCACCCTGTAAAAGATTTCCTTATGACCATATACATGTAGCGGACGTACCCCATAATCTAAAATATCCTTGATATTCGAATACAACTTACCGTCCCGCTTCACCCACTGCATCGTATAGTTTGACGAGTCACGGTCATCCAGGTGAAACGTCCAGGCCGTTTCAGGTTTTAATGAAGGAACCCGCTCTTTCTGAGCATGCAGGAACAAGACCCATCCGACCTTCAAGCCCTGTCTTCCGGCCGCCGCAACCACCGAATCGGCAAAAGAATAATCAAACCGGTTGTCGGCCGGCTCTATATCTTCCCAATGCAACATGACATAGGCTGTGTTGGCTCCTATCTCCCGCATATCGGCAAATACCGAATCATAATCGGTATCTTTTTCATAATGGGTATCCCAATAACCGGTTTCAATCGCCTTCACATAGAAAGGTTCCCATTTCCCTTGTTCCTTTACCATATAAACGATTTTCCGATTAGGTAAACGAACCAATGCAGCCGCAGAAGGCACCGTATCCAGCATCCCGAGATCCACGATCTCGGCAGAGAGAGGCTTAGCGTGAGTCATAAAAGGTAACGGCTCACTCAACTGGGCAAATGACAAAGAAAGGGACATCCCAAACAAAGAGATGAAAATCAAGCAAGACTTCTTTAAATATGTATTCATGGCATGTAAGATTTAAAATGAAAAGCCAGCCTGGAAATCCGGCACAACAATTGTGTCTTCCAGGCTGGCTAAAGTACTATATTTTTTTCGGATTACGCGTTTAATAACCGATTGCTCCGGCATTTGCTTTCAAAGGCCATCCCGGATTCTGATATATCACGGAGGTTTCCCCGTTTTCCGGATCTGTTGCCGTAATACGGAAATGCTGCATGGCGATCGGACTTAAATAATGGGCATCACACCAGTTGTATCCGTCATAGACCAGGTTCGATGTTTTAACGATCTGGTATGGACGCAGATATTCACTGTTCTTGGGGCTGGACACGTTAGCTGTTTTACCTTCGGTTCCCTCCGGAATCAAAGATGAGTTGCCCTGGCTATCCACATAGTTGTACTGCATCGGCCCCCACAACTTGAATCCTTCCACCTGATAATTCTTAATCTGATCCAGCGCTCTCCAACGTTTCAGGTCGTTCATACGGAAACCTTCTTCCATCAGTTCACAACGACGTTCACGACGGATATTGTATAACAGTTTGGATACCGGCTGGCCCCCGGAGTATACAGCCCAGTCTTTTTCCTTTGCCAGATCGGTGGCTGCTACTGTCATCTGGTAATCTGCCGGCAGACCGACACGTTCGCGAATCGCTTTCCAATAAGAATCGGCTTTACTGTCGATACTGCTTTCGCCATTTTTCATGCAGGAAGCCTCTATATAATTAAGATAGGCTTCTACCGCACGAAAGACAGGTGATCCCTCCACACAATAGTCACCGTCGCGATACCAGGTATGCGGCATTCCTTTACGCAGGCAATAACCTGTTACGGCGCGCACTTCCTGTTTTGCCAGGATATCCGGATATCCGAACGTATCGACGTCGGACAGTTCGCTTAACAGCTCACCCGGTTCTTTCATGAACAGTTGCAGGCGGAAATCACGGTTTGCTTTCACTTCGGCAATCGTATTATCGCTCACATAGTTGGAAGAGGCATAAATCGGAAGGCCGTCCTCACAAAGGAATGTTTCTACAAAATCTCTGGTAAAACCGGAATTACCTCCTCCACGCTGTAAATAATAGCCGGCGGAATGCTTCTCTTTATACTCCATATCATATGCCCGCCAAAGAAGTATTTCCTCATATCCTTCCATACTTTCTGCGGCAAACTGTGCATAATAGGGATTATCCATCTTCTTCCCGAAGTTATTTGCAGTCAAAGAAACATTATCAGCAACTTCGGCAGCAGCTTTCATCGCTTCGTCCAGAAAATAATTGATCTCGTTATCGATGTTGATCGAATAATCCTTCAAATAAGCAGCGGAAGCACCCGGCCATCCGGGACCTCCCGGTACACGGTTCGTACCTTTATGATATGTTTCCCAGCTTGCCTCAAACAGGGCGGTTCTCGACTTCACCAATAAGGCGGCATTGCGTGTTATACGGTTTTTACCGCCAGCCGGATTGTTATTCAATAACATAATAGCCGAATCCAGGTCTGAAATAATAAAACGGGCCACTTCATTTCTCGGACGACGGTGGCTGGCTTCGGTCAAAGCCTCCTGTTCATCCGGCAATGTGTTACGTACAATCGGGAAATCTCCTAAGGTCTGAAGCTTACCCAAGTATTGCCAGGCGCGCATAAAATAGGCTTCTCCGATATAATGCTTAATATTGGCATCAGTCCCTTTTATTTCTCCGTTCTGCCAGCGGGGCACTGCAATCTCCAGGAAATAATTCAGATTTCTTATCTTATCGAAGTTCCACGGGTCATCGCCCCGGCTGGAGAATGATTCGTTTACCCGCCATTCGCCCGGCACCCAACGGTTATTGAAAGAACCTGTTACTTGATTATCGGTATTGTTGTCATCTTTCCATGTGCCCAGATTCCAACCGTCATGAGTCGCAAAACTATACTGTTTGATTGTATAAGCAGCCAGATCGCTCTCGCTCCAGAAGAAAGCTTCGGGCGTGACGTTATCCAAAGGTTCCCTATCCAGAAAATCATTACATGATGTGAAGGAAAATGCTCCTATCAGTATGGGTAAGATATATTTTAGTTTCATAATGTATTAATTTTAGAATGTTACACTTAATCCGGTCGAAACCGTTCTTGACAAAGGATATGATTTGGCAGACTCCGTTACCGCACCATTCCAGTTTCCGTATCCCGAGCCTAATGTTTCAGGATCAAAGCTATCCGGCAAGCCACTGATCGTAAACAGGTTCTCCACCGAAAGGAAGACTCTTAACTTTGACAGCCCCGCCTTATTCGTCAGGCTGGCAGGCAAGGTATAACCTATCTGCAGGTTCTTCAAACGCAGATAAGCCGCATTCTGAAGGTAACGGGTCTGTTTCTTCTGATTCTTTCCGCCATCCAATATCGGACGAGGAAAATAAGCATTCAGGTTCGCTCCCCAGTCGTCACCTTCGGAACGGAAGAAATCCAGATGGTCCGTGAAGCAAGTACTCTGCCACAATCCGCCACTGGCCCCCCAAAACATATTATCGCCTAACCAGTAATCCCGTTTTGCTACGCCCTGGAAAAACATACGGATATCAAATCCATTCCAGGAAGCATCCAGGTCGATACCGAATTTATAACGCGGACTGGAATTACCGATGATTTTCTTATCACCCGAATCGGTAATCGTATTACTGCCCTCATTCACTTCACCGTCGCCATTCAAGTCCTCATACATAATATCACCGGCAGCCCAGCTATTTCCGAATGATTGTTTATGATTGGCAAGCCAGTCCTGCATTTCTTCATCCGTCTTTGCAATTCCATGAGTTACATATCCCCATATTTCTCCGGAATACTGTCCTTCATACCAGGTGTTTAATGTTCCTGTCGGATTTGAATACCGGGTTACCCGCTGACGGTCGTCCGACAACAAGATATGTGCACCGTAATCGACTTTACCGATCCGGTCCCTCCATGCGATATCCAATTCAAAACCTTTCGATTCCATATCGGCATTATTCGTTTTAGGGACGGTGGCACCCAGGATAACAGGCAATTCAGGTGCCGGTCCTACCATATCCAGTGTTTTACGGTTGAAATAGTCAAAACTGAACGTAAGGCGGTTCTGCAAAGCGCCGACATCGATACCGATATTCCATGAACGCATTGTTTCCCACGATAATAATGTGGAGATCAGATCAGGAGCATTAGCGGTATTGGGTTTCATTCCATTCAGCAACCAATGACTGTTTGCATCGTTCGCTGCGAACTTGAGTAACTGGTAATAAGGATACAAATTGGTTGTATTCTGATTTCCCAATTCACCCCATGAGCCTCTAAACTTTAGATTGTTCACAACATCCGTATAAGGTTCCCAGAATGCTTCGCGTGCAATATTCCAACCGGCAGACACAGAAGGGAAAACATTCCATCTGTTATCGCGGGAGAAGCGGGACGTTCCGTCGTAACGGGCATTTACTTCCAGCAAATAACGTTCTTTATAATTGTAATTGATACGACCGAAGAAACCGGCTGTAGCCCAATGTGAATATCCGCCTTTCGTGATCTTGTCCGTTCCGGTGGAAGTATTCAGGGTAGGTAAATTGGATGTGATCATATCCGTTCTGGAAGCTCCCAGTTCCCGGTATTTATTCAGTTCCGCCTGGAAACCGACCATTACTTTAAAAGCGTGACCGCCATTAAGTTCCTTGAAATACTCCGTATAAACGTTCGGGTTGAAAAAGTTATTCTTGGTTGCCTGTTCCAATACGGAAGACTGTTCAGCCGGATTTGTCCACGGGTTGTTGTTCACGTCATATTTGGTTACCTGATTCACATCTTTATGTAGAAACTCCGTTGTAGTCCTGTAATTCAGTTCTCCAAAAATCTTCCAGTCCTTAATTGGCTCCAGGATAAGCTGGAACTGCTGGTACAGGTTGTCTTTCTGAGTCTTATAATCTCCACCCTGCAACAAACTTTCAGCCATGCTCATTCCATGTCCGTTAGGATCGAGGAACGGTTCCATAGGCCAGCGTTTTGCGATATTGTGATAGAAAACATTATCATCCACCGCAGAGGGTTTCTTATAATCATTCCGGATAAATTTCGAACTGTAATTGAAACTTAACCAATCTGTCGGCTTGGCATTGATTTTACCGGTAACGGTATAACGTTGCATCTTATCCGTATTAAATTTGAGCAGACCGCTCTGGTCCAGATAATTGGCAGATACATAGAATTGATATTTCTCACTTCCCCCATTGGCACTGACGGCATGTTCCTGTGAAAACGCGGCATTATTAAAATAGATATCGTACCAGTCGTTATTGGAATTTCCCTGCCAATCCCAACGGGTCGGGTTATTAGGATCCGGTACGGTTGTCGGAAGATACGTTCCTTCCTGATATGCTTTAATGCGTTCAAGCCATTCCGGCGTAAAACGTCCGGTTTCTCCCATATTTTCTGCGGCTCGGTTAAAATATTGGGCATAAGTATACGAATCTGCAATGTCGGGCGTATTGATTGCCGAAGACCAGCGGAAGCTGTTGTTATAGTTTACCGATATTTTTCCGGCACTCCCTTTCTTGGTGGTGATCAATATCACTCCAAAAGGCGCTCTTGACCCGTAGATTGAAGAAGCCGCAGCATCTTTCAAAACGGAAACACTCTCGATATCCTGGGGATTCAGCGCATTCATATCACCTTCCATCCCATCGATCAATACCAGTGGAGACGATTTCGAACCATCGCCGATCGTACCACCACCACGGATATTCAGTTTCATATCATTATTCAGTTCTCCTCCGTTTCCGGAACCGGCATACGAGAAATTCAATCCCGGTACCAATCCCTGAAGCGCCTGACTGACATTCGCAACAGGTCTCGATTCCAAGGCTTTTGAAGCAACCGTAGAAACCGATCCTGTAAGATTCACTTTCTTCTGCGTACCGAAACCAACCACGACCACTTCACTCAAAGCCTGCGAATCTTCCTGCAAAACAACATTAATGGAAGTTTGATTACCTACTTTTTGCGTAATCGTCCTGGAACCGATAAAAGAATATTGTAGTATCGCATTCGGACCGCTTACCTCCAGGGAATAATTCCCGTTCATATCCGTAATCGTTCCGTTTGTCGTTCCCTGTTCAACGACATTCACTCCGGCTACCGGCTGGTTCGTCTCATCGGTAACGGTTCCTTTCACCACCTTCTTCTGCGAAGTTCCTGTCGGAGCATTCCGGTTTTCCTTTGAAATACGGATACTCTTCCCTACAATCTCTATCGAAACCGGCTGCCCTTCAAACACCTTGTAAAGGACCTCCCTGATCGGTTCATCCGTGACATCTACAGACGTTTTTTTCTGCATATTCAGATCTGAACTTTTTATCACATACGAATAGCCATTCTGTTTAGTGATCTGCTCCAATGCCTGTTCTATCGTGAGATTTGTTAACTTCATGGAAATCTTTTCAGCACCCTGTGCCGTCACTGTAGAAGAAACAAAGATCATCAACAGGAAAAACAGAAGAAGCGGTTTTTCATAAAAGGACTGTCTTGTTCTCATGTTAATTAATTTAATTGTTTATACAAAGTTTACATTCATGCATAGAAATATCCGTCAGCTGACCGTACGCTCCAGCTTACTACCTATATCTCTATCAAATAAATTGAGTTATTATCTTCTCTTTCTTATCTCAATCGTATCCTTATTATACGTTATAATCAACTTTTTATCATTGTTGATCGCATCCAGCATATCAGGCAACACTTCATGATTTACAAAGGATATATGGTATCTATATTTTTCAATATCGTCATCTTCTATTTTGATGCGGACATTAAATATACGTTCCAGTTCGGCAGCAATCTCTTTCAGTGAATTATCTGCAAAATGGTAATATCCGTCTTTCCAGGACAAATCATCCTGATAGAGCAATTTTTCTTTCCTGGTGGTCTTATTCTTTTTATTATAATGGACCTTTTCACCAGGTTCCATATAAATTCCGTCTTCTTCTCTAACAGAAGGTGTGGATAAACAAACCGAACCTTCATAAAGACGGACTTCCATGGTCGGATCTTCCGGATATGCTTTTACATTGAATACCGTCCCCTTGACATGCACCCCGCATCCGGCAGAATAAACAACAAATTCTTTTTCCTGTTGCCTGGTGACTTCAAAATAACCTTCTCCTTCCAGAGTGACATCCCGGTTGTTTTTATTAAAATGACTGGAATATCGCAATTGCGAACCGGCATTCAACCAAACAACTGTTCCATCGGGCAAGGTCAGTTTACTTTTTTCACCCAGCGGCGCTTCTACGATATAGAAAGATTCTTCATCCTGCATATCTTTCATATTCCACGCCATCCAAGCCGATCCCAACATCAGCAGGAACATGGCAGCGACAACCGCAATCCGCTTCACTGCAAAATATTTCCTATTCCCTTCCGCCAGATCGATACGGGCATTCAGTTTCGTATATTTCCTGCGTGTTTTCTCATCTGCTTTTACCTCTATCCCATCCCATATTTTATGAAGAGCCTTCTCTTTTTCCAGGCTGTCTTCAGTTTGAAGAAACCAGTGCTGGAAACGGAGTTGAACTTCCTTTGGCATATCGTTGCCAAAAAATTTCGTAATAATGGAATATATATAATTTGTTCTCATTCTTAGTGGTGTTACATATATAAGACAGCCAAGTAGCTATGCACACGGAGTCTTATTGAAAAAAAAAATATTTTTTTACATGAAAGTAATCACATACAAAACCAAAAGCTTCCTTAAATCACTCATTGCCTGCGAGATGTGAGATTCCACAGTACGTTTGCTAATATTCAACTGTTGTGCGATTTCATCATTGGATAAATGTTCGAACCGGCTCATCTTAAATATTTTCTTTCTTTGAGGCGGCATTTTCTCTATTGACATAACGATGAGCAGTTCCAGGTCTTCGGCATGTATTTTCTCCTCGATCAAATCCTCATAATCTTGTTTATTCTTCTCGATCTCGATATAGTTTTCTTTAACCAGCAAATGGGAATAATGATTGTATACGGCATTTTTCGCCATACGGAACAGGTAAGACTTAAACGAATCGAGCCGGGCAATCGTTTCACGATTACTCCATATCTTATAAAATATGTCTTGTGTTATATCCTCCGCTTCAAGATCGTTTTTAAGCAAGCCACGCAAAAAATACTCGACACGGGGAGCGTACGTCATATAAAGTACTTCAAAGGCTTTACGGCTGCCTCCTGCAAGTTCTTTCAAATATTTTTCTTCAATCTCTACATTCATTCCCATAATCACAGATCTCATACCTAAGGCAGTAATAAATATCCCGTCTCTCTAAATAAAGTTCTTTACAAACATAGGGATTTTTTTTTGTTTATAATGTTAAGGGCTCAAATTTTGTTTCTATACTATAGAATAAGTAAAGGGGAAAATCGTTGTCTTCCCCTTTACAGTTCTCATTATTATGTCCGGCAAGTCAATAACCATTTATGATCTTATTCGCTTCTGATATAACCGCCGAAGCGGGAACACTTTCCAATGTATTTTCATCAAACAGGCTCAAAGCCTTATCTATTTTAGCTTTTGCCTGTCGATTTCCTGACAAATTGAATTCCTCTCTCAAAATCCTGATTTTCTCAAATGCCTGAATACCGACAATCAGACGCTCAAAACGCATGGAGGTTCTTGCACCCGGATAGATAAAATAAGTATCTCCTCCCGGCCAGGTATAGAAGCGGCTGTCAAGTAACGGTTCGATCACCCAGCTGTTCAATGCCCAGCGGGAATAACCATCCAGATTTTCTTTCGCCGCATACCAACTGAACCATTCACATTCGGCCGGCGGATTAAAGGTAAATGTATTCGGACGAGGTTCTTCACAACTGGTATAAAAGGTGGTAACTTTACCCTCAGCCCTACGTTTAGCCTTCATCTCTTCTGAATATTTCATCCGCAATGCCACACAGTAATCATCCAGTTCGTCAGACAATTCTTCATGTAAAGCACCGGCTAAAGAAACCTTGAAGTCCGGATCGGCCTTATGTATCACTTTCAATGTTTCCTGCATAACCGCCATAGGACGTTCATCCATAGAAATATGGGTAATATCGAACCAGCCTTTTTCTTTCAAATGAGCAGCAAACGATCTCAGCATAGTTTCCCATATATCTTCATACTCCAGATCACCGGGTTTCATCTCTATAAACTTCAGACTATTGGTTGCCTGGTCGAAATACTGAAAAGATAACCTCCAGGGAACCATCGAATAACAGTTTATTTCCTGCGTTACACCGACACTCATCATAAACTCTATCCACCGGTCGAAAACAGTGTAATCAAAAGACCAGCTGCCGTCTGCCTTCTTCATCCAGGTAATCATCGTTTCAAAATAATCGTACGTTTGCCCATTCCAGGGTTTATGCATGATGGAGGCAGTTATGACCTTTCCTCCTGCCTGGCGATACATCTCCATATAGGGACGCATACAATCAAAATGAGCCTTACTCCAGGGTTCAACCTGATGATAACGTGCTATTGCGAACGGATTTTGCCATAAGTCAAGATGATAAGTCCACTCGGACGGCATAGGTAAGATGCGATCTTTCACATTGATTTTTAAAATAAGTTCCCCGAGTGTTTTATCCCCGTCTTTCAAAATCACTTTGCCCTCATAAATACCAGCCGGACTATCTTGAGGAACCCATACGCGCACCCATCCTCCCTGAGTAGTACGCTCCGGTAAAGAAAGAACTTTTGTCAGGTGATCTATCGGATCGGCAACCAATGACGAATCAAATGCAGCAGCATCCGGACGGGAGCCACATCCCCCCGTTCCATCCTTATTCAGTTCGTCTGTCATTACATAACGAACAAAACCTGACAGCAACCGATCCTGACCAATCTTGCTTTTCTTATTTTTATGAACCAGTTCCGTTACAGAAAAGGATAGACTATGTAAAGGTTGATCACCCCATACAACCCACTGGGAAGCAACACGTTCTCCCTTCCATGCCGTCAGTTCGATCTCTTTACTTATCCGACTGACAGGGGCCGGTTCTTCTTTTTTATACCGTATATCGGTAGAACCCCAACTTACGCTTGTCCCTTTTACATTTTTCCATAATGCCGGATCCGTTGTTGCCGGATTAGGCAATTCTACATATGTATCTACGGGAAAAGGTGTTTGCCCGGTAGACTGGCCGGAATGAGTGACACCTACCGTCGATTGCGCCTGTCCCTGTATACTAAAACTGATACTTAAAAATATAGCAACTATTATTTTATTCGATTTCATACAAATATGTTTTTACGTTGTTATCAGAGACAAATAAGGCCGTTGCCAGACGGTAACGGCCTTATCCTGTCAACTTATTCCATTCAATTACCAGTCACCATTCTGAGTACACAACAAGTTGGTTTGTATCTCTTTAGCCGGTATGGGCAAATAATAATGACGTTTCTGGAAGCTGGCAAAACGGATTGGGTCCTGCGCTTTCAACTCCTGTTCAAGCAACCCCCAACGGCGAAGGTCATAGAAACGTTCCCCTTCTTTAAAGAACTCGATAGCACGCTGATGGATCAGTTCTTCCTTAACCGATGCAGCATCTGTCTTGCCGGAATAAGGAAGCAAGTTACCTCCACGTGTACGTATCTGGTCTATGTAACCGATTGCCTGTGCCGTATTATTCAGATTCAGTTCACACTCAGCCAATAACAAGATCACATCGGCAAAACGCATGGCACGTTCGTTGATATAGGAAGGAATTGTTTCCACTTCCTGTTCACGGGTTTTGGAATTCTGATATTTAAGAATCCAGTAAGAAGCCAGGTCTTCACCGGATAATACTTCCTGAATAGGCTTCATATAATACATACAGCCGGGATAATCCCAGGCAACAGATGTCAATGTACGATAATCATACTCTCCGTTTGCCGCTCTTTCTTTCCTGAAAATATCCATCATCTTCTGGGTCGGTTTTGCCTCAAACCATCCGCCAACAGCACCTGCCGCATATTCAACAGCAATGGTGGTCGACTGGGCAGAATTGGCTGTTTCACCATTATCCCACTGGTCCGATCCGCCTACCGGCTCATAGAGGATCTCAAAAATACTTTCTGCATTGTTTTCATGCTCCTCATCGAAATTCCAGGTAAAATCATCTACCAGTTTATACGTATACGGAGCTTTAGTCAATGGTTCCAGGGTATTTTTAGCATCCTGCCATTTTTCCATATACACATACAATTTACCTAAATAAGCATACGAAGTTCCCCGTGTCGGCTTCCCTTTATCATTTGCCAAAGGCAGCAGAGAAGCTGACTCGATAAAGTCTTTTTCGGCTTGCCCGTACACTTCTGCCTGGCTCGATTTAGCCAACTGGAAAGTAGCCGGGTCCTGAGAAGCTGTTAACCGCAGAGGAACATCACCAAACTCCTTTGCCAACTGAAAATAATACATGCCGCGGATAAAAAGAGCTTCACCACGAATCTGGTCGATGAACTCTTCTGTAAAATCTTTACCGTCTATTTCTTGCAAAATAGAATTAGCCCTGTAAATAGCATTGTAGAACTGATAAAAGATATTATTTGCCACTGCATTGTTCGGATCATTCGTGAAACGATGCATTGAATATATTTCCTGAATATCATTACGGAACTCAATATCATCCGCACGTGAAATGCGAGTCATCAGTCCACGGGTTCCATAATATCCGCCATTCCAGTTTTTTAGCGGTGTATAACAAGAGGCCATAGCCTGTCTGAAGTCGGCTTCCGTCTTCCAGAAAGTTTCTCCGGTCGGCTTATTCGGATTAGTCAGATCCAGTTTGCCTTCACAACCATTAAGTGCAATGGCAATAAAAACGAATATGATTAATTTTAATGTTTTCATAATGACATGATTTTTTAGAATGTAAGATTAAGTCCCAACATGAATACTCTGTTTGTCGGATAAACAAAGTTATCGAAACCACGGGACGTTGCATTGTCTGCATTATTGATATCAGGAGTGTAACCACTATATCCTGTGATTGTAAACAAATTTTCCGCATTCACATATACACGCAGTTTTTGTATTTTATCCTGGAACCAACGATTCGGGAATGTATATCCTAACTGGACATTACGCAGACGGAAGAATGAACCATTTTCAAGGAAACGATCACTCTGAGGCCGGGTGTTCTGGTTCGGATCATCCCAAACTAAACGAGGATGCGATGCACCGGGATTGTCCGGAGTCCAGTAATCGAGCGTAGAAGCCAGGAAGTTCGTTCCTTTGTTTACACCTTCCAACTCTAAACGGGTTCCATTATACACTTTATTGCCAAAAACACCCTGCATGCCCAATAAAAGGTCAAATCCCTTGTAGCTTGCATTCAGATTTAATCCCATAGTCAGTGTCGGGAACGGACTGCCGCAATAGACACGATCGTCATCCGTAATTTTTCCGTCACCATTAGAATCCTTGAAACGGATATCTCCGGGTTTTGCATTCGGCTGAATCAAATTACCGTCCTTTACATATGCATCTATCTCCGCCTGGTTCTGGAACAGACCTTCTGTTGGGATCAACCAGAAACCACCGATCGGATAGCCGGCCAACGTACGGGTTGTAGCTACATTGGTACGGTTTTTACCACCTTCAATCACCTGGTTGGCATCTCCCATTTCTACTACTTCATTTTTCATCGCATTACCGGTCCAGGTAATTCCATAAGAAAAATCTTTTGAAGGGGCATCATTCCAACCCACAGTCCATTCCACACCTGTATTTTTAATTTTACCGGCATTACGGACGGGATCGTTTGCACCACCTGTCGAAATAGGAATAGGCACTGTCAACAATATATCTTTAGTATTCTTACGATACCAGTCACCCGTGATCATCAACCGTGAGTTCATAAAAGCCATATCTACACCGATATTGGTCATTTCCGTTTCTTCCCATTTAATTGCCGGATTCGCAAAATCTTTCGGGAATGCACCACTGATCAAACCACCGTTACCATCCGGATAATTAATATTGGATGTAATAACACTGGTGTACATATAGTCGTCAATTTCCTGATTACCCAGGATACCATATCCCGCTCTCAACTTCAACTGGTCCATCCAGCTCTTCGACTGTTCCATAAAATGTTCTTCTGCGATATTCCAACCGACCGAAACAGAGGGGAAATGTCCGTATCGATTCTCTTTGGCAAATTTGGAAGAACCGTCCCGGCGATAAGTTGCTGTAATCAAATAACGATTATCATATGAATAGAATACACGGGAAATGATTGAGGTCAACGCGCTCTCTTTCGACCATGTATCATTCATACGGTCCTGTGTAGCAGCACCTACTTCAGTTATTCCTTCAGGTAACCCCTTACCGGAAGCCAGTATATAACGGGTATGATAATTCTGATAAGAATATCCCAACAAAGCACTGATCTTATGTTTGCCGAATGTCTGATCAAACGTCAACAGATTTTCAATCAGGAAATTATTCTTTTGATAACGATATTCGGTCATGTTGGACACTGCATTATTACGCAAACCGAAATCATAGATATTTTCATAAGATGTATTCCGTTCAAAGGAGAGATCAGGAGTTGCATTCAGCCGGTATTTAAATCCTAAAGGCAATTTAACCTCTGCATACAGATTGATATAAGCATTGTAAGCGTTCCATGTCCTGCGCGTCAGGTTTTCATCCAGGATACCCAGCGGATTAGGAATATCAGTTGCATCACCATACACTTTACCATAGCCTCCCTTTTCGTTGGTCGGATCATATTTTTGAAGAGTCGGTATAGACTGAAGGATAATACCCAGATAACCACCGCGTGCAAAACCGTACAAAGGATTATTCTGTTGTGAACTGAACACGACATTGTTTCCAAAAGTAAACCAACCACGCTTATATTCCGATTTAAACTGGGCATTATAGCGTTGGTAATTCGTACCTTTTATTGTTCCGTCCTGATTGACATAACCAAGACCTGTATAATAAGTAAAATATTTTGTGCCGCCTCTGACCGTCAGGTTATAATTCTGCATCAAGGCAGGTCCCATCATTTCATCCTGCCAGTCATTACTTTCTTTCATATCGGTTGCCATTTCAAGCGGACTGGCACCGATAGCCTGACGGGAAACAGTTGTCAGGCGCGCCCAATCTTCCGCTCCCAGCATATCCAGATATTTGGACGGAGTTTGCACACCGACATTCACCGAAGCATCGATAATCGGTTTTCCTTCCGTATTGGAACCGGATTTTGTGGTAACAATAATAACACCATTGGCAGCACGTGAACCGTAGATGGCAGCAGAAGAGGCATCTTTCAGTACATCTATACTTTCAATATCGTTCGGATTCAGATGGTCCATGCTGCTCATATACATTCCATCCACAATATACAGCGGACTGGCATTGTTCAAGGTACCGATACCACGAACCATGATACGGCTGCTCTGTCCCGGAGCGCCACCTTGGGATACGATATCGACCCCGGCAATTTTACCCTGAAGGGCCTGCCCGATATTCACATTACTCTGTGTACTCAACTTCTCGGTACTGATATTTGCCACGGAACCGGTAAGGTCGGCTTTTTTCTGTGTACCATATCCGATTACGACCACTTCATCCAGAGTCTTGGTATCTTCTACCAATATAACACGAAGCGTATTCTGATTGGTAATTGTAATTTCTTTTGTCAGATAACCGATATAAGAAACTTCCAAAACTGAGCCGGATTGGGCCTCGATGGAAAATTCTCCATTGATATCTGTCACGGTACCGTTAGTCGTACCTTTAATTATCACATTCGCCCCGATAACCGGTTCGCCGTTTGAATCGAGTATCGTTCCATCGATTTTTCTTGCCTGTTGCTGGATTTCAGCATCCGTTTTTCCTGTTACTTTGGTAAGTACGATATGCGTACCTTCCATATCAAAATCGATTTCCGAATTCTTCAGTATGCTTTTAAGAACTGCCGATACCGGCTCATTTTTAACTTTGACAGAAACCTTACGATTCACATCGACCTGATTATTATAGATAAACAGATAATCGGTCTGTTTTTCGATTTCGCCTAATACTTCGTCCAGCTGGGCATTACGTTTACTAATACTCACCCGGGCATTTTGTGAATGTGTATTTTCTGCGAAAGAGCAGAACACACATACTAAGAGTAGGAACGTGGTGATTCGCATAATTCTAAAGATTTGTTTAAGTTTCGGGCTTTTAGGATAATACCTACCCGACAAAGAGTTTTTTTTCATACCTTTGTTGATGATTTGAAGTTAATACAGTTTTTAATTGAATTGTGTTGATTGAATGCCGGTAATTGCCCCCCAGCGTTTGCCGGCATTTTTCAGCTAGTGATCATGTATATTCATAAGCATTCTTTTAAAGTTAATAATATCATTCTTACAATCTTATTCTATATAAATTATCTGGTTCTCGTCATCCCGCTGATAAGTAAACTTGATATCCTTCTGCAATACCCTCAGCGCATAATCGATACCGTCTGTCTGTCGGAATTTACCTGTGTAAACGTATTTAAAGACATTCTTGTTTTTTACCTGAATTGTTAATCCATAGTATTTTTCAAAATCTTTCATAATGGATGTAAATGTTTCATTCTTAAAGCAAATCAAGCCTTCTTTCCATCGGTAAGGATTATAGTCGTCCACAGCGGTTACATGCAATTTTCCATCTTGCAGATAAACCTTATTGTTCGGTTTCAGAGTTATTTTTTGCGTGGAGTCGCTTGCTGAAGCTACCTTTACGCTACCCGACATTAACGTTGTTTCAAACTCGCCTGTTTCAGAATAGGCATTCACATCAAATTGGGTTCCCAATACCTCTACGTTATAATTATCCGTTTGCACGATGAACGGTTTGCTTTTATCTTTTGTCACATCGAAATAGGCTTCGCCATCCAAGACCACCTGACGATTATTTTTACCGAATTTCACCGGATATGACAGTGAAGTCCTGGCATTTAGCCAGACATTTGTGCCATCGACCAATGTGATATTGATACGTTGGCCTGCCGGGACAGTGATTGTCTGCATCGCCATCAATTCTTTTTCCAACGAAGACTGATAATAAAAATAACTTCCTCCCAAAGTGATTGCGACAACTGCGGCTATTTTGATTAACTCAGTTCTAAGAGAACTAAGGTTTATAGAAAATCTTTTCTTTCCGTTCTTAATTATTTCTTCATTCCCCAAAAGCAACATGGCATCAAACAATTTCCGTTCTTTCAAAAAGGCCAGGCGGTTCTCAGCAGACTCTTCCATCCACTGTTTTACAGCCGCTTCCTCCTCAAATGATGCGTTGCCTTCAAAAAATTTATATAATATATCTTTGTTCATTTTATATCGTTTAGGATTACCCTTCTATACTAATAGCAGTTCAGACTTGCATATCCCTAGTAAAAATATAAAAAAATATTACAAACTCAATTTTTCCTTTATATGATATTGTTTCCAGTGGTGTCAATAAAGACAGAAACAGCTCTGATTTTATCAGATTTGTTTGTGAAGTCTAACTCTCACCCCATTGCAGTGGGTATTTTTCCCCATTGCTGTGGGGATTATTCCCCTTTGTAGTGGGGAAAATTCCCCACATAAACAAAAACAGTGGGGAATTTTAGCGAAAGAAACTTTCTGCGGTAGAAATCCGATCCGCCCAATAGAGCTGAAATAAAATGATACTTTACATTTTATTTCTTTTTTTATCCTGCCGGGCCTGTTTTTGAATCCTTCCAAAGAAATATTAAAACTCTTTCTAGAGAAATAGATAAACCTTAGTTCTCTTAGAACTGAGTTAATCAAAATAGCCGCAGTCATCGCCCTTACGCTTGGCGGGAGTTTTATCTACCGGCAAATGCAAACGGAACAGACTCCGATAGCATTGCAAACAATCACTGTCCCGGCAGGACAACGCATCAATATTACATTAGCTGACGGAACAAATGTCTGGCTGAACGCACGGACTACCATTCAATACCCAATCACCTTTAACGAAAAGGAACGTCTGGTCAAACTGGACGGCGAAGCCTATTTCGATGTGACAAAAGATAAAAGCAAACCGTTCATCGTGCAAACAAACAATTATAACGTAGAGGTATTGGGAACTAAATTCGATGTCGATTCTTATTCGGAAACAGAAATATTTGAAACAACCCTGATGGAAGGAAGTGTGAGAATTTCTTCCCTGACCGATGCAAACGAAAGCCTGATGCTCACACCACACAATAAAGCCTATCTGCATGATGGCAAACTGCGGGTAAAACCGGTAGACGATTATACACCCTACCGCTGGCGGGAAGGCCTGATCTGTTTCAAAAACGAGACATTTGCATCGATCATGAAAGATTTTGAGAAATACTATGGGATAAACATCTATATCACAAACAAACAAGTACAAAAATACTTGTATACAGGAAAGTTCAGACAAACCGACGGCGTTGATTATGCATTGAGGGTTTTACAAAAAGATATAAAGTTTGCCTATGAACGGGATGACGACAATCACATTATTTATATCAAATGATTTTAACAATATGTTTCACCTAAATTAAAATGCTTATGGGATAAAAAATTTGTTAACCGTAATGCCGGTGAAAGCTGGGGGGCAATAGCCGGCAGACATCCAATTAACACAAACTAAATTATTAATTTATTAATTTCAAATCACAACAAAGTATGAAAGAAAACACTTTGTCGAGGTGTAATTATCGGGCACCGCGACCCTTAAAAATTTTCAGAATTATGAGAATCACGACATTCCTGCTCTTAGTATGTGTGTTCTGCACTTTTGCAGAAAATACACATTCACAAAATGCGAGGGTCAGTATTAACAAGAAAAATGTTCAACTGGAAACAGTACTGAACGAGATAGAACACCAGACTGATTACCTGTTTATCTACAACAACCAGGTAAACGTAAACAAGAAGGTGTCGTTAAAGGCTAAAAACCAGCCTGTCTCCAAAGTACTGGAAGAATTGTTGGCTGATTCGGGTATCACATATTCTGTAGAAGGAAACCATATCGTACTTGGCAAACAGACTATGGCTGCCGCTCCGCAACAAAGTAGTACAATCAGAGGTAAAGTAATCGACACCAATGGAGACCCCGTTATCGGTGCCAACATTGTCGAAAAAGGGACAACCAACGGAACTACAACGGACGTAGAAGGGAATTTCTCTATTAACGCAAAATCAGGCTCTACGCTGGTAATCACTTTCATCGGCTATGTCAGAGAAGAAGTGAAAGCTAACGCCGGAAGAAGAATGGAAATCATCTTACAGGAAGACTCCGAGACATTGGAAGAAGTCGTTGTCGTAGGATACGGTACCATGAAAAAAGCAGACTTGACAGGTTCTGTGGCAACCGTCGGTTCGGAAGTGATCGAAGACCGCCCGTTGACCAACCTGGGAGCCGGTTTGCAGGGCGCAATCGCCAACTTGAATATCACTTCTTCCAGCGGTGCGCCGGGAACAGGTTCTTCCTTCAATATTCGTGGTACGACAAACTTATCCGGCGGAGGTCCGCTGGTACTGGTGGACGGTATCGAAATGGACCCGAACCTGATTAACCCGCAGGATGTGAAGGATGTAACCGTACTGAAAGATGCGGCTTCCGCGTCTATCTATGGCGCACGTGCCGCTTTCGGTGTAATCCTGATCACCACTAAGACAGGTTTCGTATCACAAAAACCGGTCGTTTCACTGAGCGCAAACTATTCCATCAACGTTCCGACCGTTCATGCCAATTATATGAACTCCATGGAATATACACAATGGATGAATGATGCCAACACAACAAGCAACGGTAGTAACTATTTCGATGACATCACCATGGAGCATGTCAGAAATTATTACAACGATCCGGTCAATAATCTTCCGGTATTCCATCATCCGGACGATGCAGCCAGCAAATACCGTTATTGCGGCAATACCGACTGGTATGAAGCCTTGAATAAGAAAAGTTATCCGATGCAACAGTACAACATCAGTGTACAAGGTGGTAGCGAAACAGCCAAATATATGACATCGGCCGGTATGTTCCAGCAGGACGGTATCTCTAAATGGACAGACGAAGATTACAAACGTTTCAATGTATTGCAACACGTAAACTACAAGGTGAACAACTGGTTGCAGGTTGGCTTGAGAGCAACTCTGTCAATGGTAAAAATGAATACCGGTCCACAAAATAAATATGGTAGCAACTCTTTGGGAGCTACGATTCCGGGCGACAGCCGTCCCCTGATGCCGGTTTACCATCCGGACGGACATTTTGCCGGTTACTGTGGCGACGGTTACTTTACGAATCAGGCAGCCTGGTTATCACAAGGAGGTTCTGCCGAAATGAGAAACAATAATATGTATGCAACAGCATTCGCTAAACTGAACCCGTTCGAAGGATTGGAAATCAACTTCGATTATACATACAACTACTATAACTATTCTTTCAAGAACCATGTACGTGAATACATCGACTATGACGCTGACGGAAATCAGGGTTCAATCTTCCCGCATACTTCTCCGAATCAGGTCTCTTATAACAAAAGAGAATCGCAGTACGACGTATTCAATGCATATGCTACCTATAAGAAGAAAATCAACAAAGTACATGCTTTGGAAGGAATGATCGGTTTCAACCAGGAAAATGCGACTTATAAAGGTGTGGGTCTGAGTAGAAACAATCTGATCGCCAACGATATTCCATTTCTGAACCTGGCAACCGGCGACCGTTCGACCAGTGATTATATGAACCAGTGGGCCATCCGTGGTGCTTTCTTCCGTCTGTTCTACGCTTACGACGACAAATATCTGGTACAGGTAAATGGCCGTTACGACGGTTCTTCACGTTTCCCGAAAGATGACCGTTTTGCATTCTTCCCGACATTCTCATTGGGTTGGAGACTTTCACAGGAAAAATTCTGGAAACCGATCGCCCATATCGTAAATGACTTCAAGATCAGAGGTTCTTACGGGGCTTTAGGAAACCAGGTACTACTGCAAGGTGGTAATGACATGTATTATCCCTATATTTCTACCTATACCACAGGTGAAGTAGGTTACCTGTTTAGCGGTGAAAAACAGATGGGAGTATATGCTCCGGGATTGGTAAGCGACCAGCTAACCTGGGAAACAGTTAAACAATGGGACTTAGGTTTTAACTTCTCAATGTTTGACAGCAAACTGACCGGAGAATTCGACTATTACGTTCGAACAACAGAAGACATGTTGACAAAATCAAAAACATTACCTTCCATTTTAGGTGTTTCTGAACCTCAGATGAATGCTGCCGATTTGAGAACCAGTGGATGGGAAGTAGCTTTAACCTGGAAATCGGCCTTACAGAATGGTTTGGCCTATAGTGCAACACTATCTTTATCAGACTATCAGGCTGAAATCACCAAATATGATAATCCGACAAAGAACTTGTCAGACAATTATTATGAAGGCAAGAAGTTGGGTGAAATCTGGGGATTCGTAACAGATGGTTTATTCCAGTCCGACGAAGAAGCCTCTTCATGGAACCAGTCAAAAATAGTCGGTTATACGCAATATGCCGGTGATATCAAATTTGCCGACCTGAATGGTGACGGAGAAGTTACAAGAGGTGAAAACACGGTCAACAACTCTGGTGACCTAAAGATCATCGGTAATGAAACACCGCGTTATAACTTCGGTATCCGTGGTACAGCCGAGTATAAGGGCTTTGATTTCACGTTATTCTTCCAGGGTACTATGAAACGTGATATTATACCGTCAAAGACATTCTATCTGTCTCATTATACATCTGAGTGGTCTGTTCCCCAAAAGATGAATTATGACTATTGGAGAGAAGACAACCGCGATGCGTTCTTTCCACGTGCCCGTATGAACGGTTCTGCTGTAAATGAAAACCAGACCCGTTTCATGTTGAATGGTGCTTATATCCGTTGTAAACAGCTCGCTCTTGGTTATACTATTCCTAAATATATCACGGAAAAGGCTAAAATCTCCAAGCTGAGAGTTTACTTCAATGCAGACAACTTGTTTGAATTCTCCGGAATGCCTGACACTTTCGATCCTGAATTGGCTACAGTAAATGCTTATCCATTTATCCGGTCATTCTCTTTTGGTGCTAACCTGACATTCTAAGATGAAACATTGTAGAATAATTAAAATTAAAAACAGAATGAAAAAAGTATATTATATAGCGAGCTTGTCTTTATTACTCGGATTTTCAGCCTGTAATAATGACTTCATGGACTTATATCCCGAAGATAAGATCAACGACGAGACTTATTGGAAGACAGAAAGCGACTTGAAAAACTTTGCCAACCAGTTCTATACAACACTGGATAATACCGGTATATATAACAGTGACAATGCCTCAGACAATCAGGCACCTCAATCTAAGGATAATTTTGTTTGGAGCGATTACACCATCCCCACAGCCGGAGGGGGTTGGGCTAAAGGCGATTGGGCTAATATCAGAAGTTGTAATTATTTTTTGAGCCGTTATCATACCGTTGAGGGGAATGCTGAAAAGATCAACCAGTATGTAGGGGAGATTTACTTCTTTAAAGCCAAGTTCTATTACGAAAAAGTTCTTCGATTCGGTGATGTACCCTGGTTGACAACAGACCTGACTACTTCTTCCGAAGAACTATACAATCCACGCAATGATCGCGGAGCTGTTATCGACTCTATCTGTGCTTGCCTGGACAAAGCCAGCGAATGGTTGCCGGAAACAATGCAAGACTCACGTCTAAGTAAATATGCTGCATTGACTCTGAAATCCAGGGTATGTCTGTTTGAAGGAACCTGGAGAAAATACAGAAATCTTGAAAATGCAGATAAGTATCTACGTATTAGTGTAGATGCTGCCGAAAAAATTATCAATAGTGGTAATTTTACTGTTTACTCTACCGGTAATATTGAAGACGACTATCATGCACTGTTCAACCAACAAGATTATTCAAACAATAAGGAAGCGATCTTTTTTGCTGCCTATGTGACAGATAAACGCATGAATAACAGGCCTCGTACAGTCCGCGAGTCATATACAGGTATGACCAAGGACTTTGTAGAATCATTCTTATGCGATGATGGTAAACCTATTGCTCTAAGCGACCGGTATAAAGGTGACGTAAAATTCACTGATGAGTTTGAAAATCGTGACCCGCGTTTGAAACAATGTATATATACACCAGAACGTCCTATCGCTATATTGGCAGATGGTTCTGAAGAATATGAAAATTCTCCGGTATTCAGTAATCTCTCAAATACAGGCTACCGCTTATACAAAATGTATTCTCCGTTAGCGGAAGATAACGAATATATTAAATGTACACTGGACGACCTGATCTACCGATACGGTGAAGTTCTTCTGAATTATGCCGAAGCAAAAGCCGAATTGGGTGAATGCGACCAGGCGGTTCTGGACAAAACGATCAATAAACTGCGTGACCGTGTAGGCATGAAACATCTGACAACAGATGTAGGATTTACCGATCCGAACTGGCCGAACTGGGAAGTTCCCATCTCTCCGCTATTAAACGAAATTCGTCGCGAACGTCGTGTAGAACTGGCTTGCGAAGGCCTCCGTTGGAACGATTTGTGCAGATGGAAAGCAGGGAAGTTACTGGAAAACATAAAAACTTATTTAGGTCCGCGCGATCCGGCAACAGGTGAATATCGTGTTGTTTATCCGGGTATGACCCGCACATGGTACGATCGTTTATACCTGTATCCGATCCCGACAGACGAGTTTACTTACAATCCTAATCTGTTACCGCAGAATCCGGGTTGGACAAACTAATAATGTGCCAATGGGCTAATGTGCCAATGTGCCAATAAGGCAATATGCTAATGTACCAGTTTTAAGAATTTTAGATCCACGGTATTTTATTGGCATATTGACACATTAGCATATTGGCATATTATTTTTCACTATACTTGCATCTGAAATATAATCTGACTCAATCATGAAAAAAACATTTGTAGGATTACTGGCAGCCTTGTCAGTTCTTGTTTCCTGTTCATCCAACGAACCGACGAACGTTGTCACCCCAAACGCACGGCAACTGGCCTGGGCCGATGCCGAAGTTGGCGTATTGATCCATTTTGATATGCCTGTTTACCAACCGGACTACAATTTCAGGAAATGGGGAACGCATCCGGACGCATCCATTTTCAACCCGACAGAATTGAATACCGACCAATGGCTGGAAACCGCGCACAAACTGGGAGCCCAATATGCCGTACTGGTAGCCAAGCATTGCAGCGGCTTCAGCCTGTGGCCAACGGAAGCACATGATTACAGTATCAAACAATCCCCCTGGAAAAACGGCGAAGGTGATATTGTTGCCGATTTTATCGCTTCCTGCAAAAAGTATAACATCAAACCGGGAATCTACGCCAGCACAACAGCAAACGGTTATCTGTATGTAGACAATCCCGGCGTTGTCCAGGAAGGCGGTCCGGTCACTCAGGAAGAATACAACAAAATCGTAACGCAGCAATTGACCGAGTTATGGAGCAATTACGGGGAATTATTTGAAATATGGTTTGACGGCGGCGTGCTCTCCAAAGACCAGGGCGGTGCAGACGTACTATCCCTGGTACAGAAACTACAACCCAATGCCATCGCTTTCCAGGGCCCGTACGGTCATCCAAACCTGATCAGATGGGTAGGCAATGAGGAAGGTGTCGCCCCTTATCCGTGTTGGTCTACTGCCGATTCGACAACCAATGCCGACGGCACGCGTGTTATAAATGGCTTGAACGGCGATCCTTTCGCCCCGTTCTGGTGTCCGGGGGAATCAGATTTCACCCTGCGCTGGAATCGTTCCTTCCAGGGAGGCTGGTTCTGGACGGCCGGACAGGATAGCATGATGTTCACTCTCCCCGAACTACTAACAAAATATGAGACCAGTGTAGGAAGAAACACGAATATGCTGCTGGGATTAGTTATCGACGACAGGGGACTTATTCCGGATGCCGACGTCCGCCAGGTGGAAGCGCTGGGCAAAGAGATTACACGCCAATATGGTAGTCCGCTGCAACAAACATCGGGCACCGGATCGGAATTTGTCATATCTTTCGACAAGCCGGTCAGCATCAACCGTGTCATCTTGCAGGAAGATATCTCAAAAGGAGAACGGGTTCTGAAATATACCCTGAAAGGTAAAAAGAATAATGAATGGATTGACCTTTCTTCGGGTACCTGCATCGGCCATAAACATATAAACAGGTTTGAAGCACAAACGCTCGATGCAATCAAATTGGAGATTTCCGAATCCAAAGCAGAACCGATCTTGCTGAATTTTGCTGTTTTTGAAACATTATAAAAACAAATGGACAATAAGAACTAAAGTTATCTCTCTTTGAAATATATAGGATAACAATAAAAAAAAGGACGATCCTCTAAACAATGGAGGATCGTTCTTTTTTATCTATATAGGATTCTGAAAACAAAGAGAGAGTCAGTAACATTATTTTTATTATATTTACGACCGATTACAAATCTTAGAGGATGGAGAATACAACAGATTTAAAAGCATTCAATCAACTATTTACTGATTATCAAGGCCGATTTATCCGCTTTGCGAATACGTATGTAAGAGATGTTGCTGTCGCCGAAGATTTTACGATCGAAGCACTGATGTATTACTGGGAGAACCGCCATTCACTGGAAGAGGATTCGAATGTACCAGCCTATATTCTTACCATCATAAAAAACAAATGCCTCAACTATCTTCAGCATCTTCAGGTAAGGGAAGATGTGAACGAACAATTGCTGAACCATGCGGAATGGGAACTGAACACCCGCATATCGACACTTGAAGCATGCGACCCGAATGACTTGTTCACCGCCGAAGCACAAGAAATAGTAAATAAAACCCTGGCCGGTTTACCCGAACAGACCAGAGCTGTATTTGTGATGAGCCGTTATGAGAACAAGTCTCATAAAGAGATCGCCGAAGCATTGGGCATAACCCCGAAAGGTGTCGAATATCATATTTCCAAAGCATTGAAAAAACTACATACCAACCTGAAAGATTATTATCCGGTTTTCCTGTATTTATTTTATATCAACTAAAACCATCATATTTTTATTTTCCATAGTTTGTCATACAGAAAATAGAAAAAGAAAGAGTATGCCAATCATAACTTTTCAGCATACTCCTCCTATTATTACACTATCTTGTCATTTATTCCCAACCCGGATTCTGAACCAGTTTTCTGGATTTCTGTACCTCATTCAAAGGAAGAGGATATAAGTACATACGTCTTTCAAAAAGTCGTAATTCCACATTTTTACGTTTATGGAATTCTTCTTTAGGATCTTTTGAATCCAGATTCATACCTTTTACCCATCCACCTTGCGGAGACTCCTGGCCATCTTCGGCAACCATCCAACGACGCACATTAAAGTAGCGCTGACCTTCCATGAAAAGTTCTACACGCATTTCCTTACGAATCGCTTCACGTTGTAATTCTTTATTACCTATAATTTGAGGTTTAATATCAGCCAACCGAGGAATGCCTGCACGAACACGTACACGATCTACGTATTCAATAATACGCCTATCTGACGGATTCACCTCATTCAGAACTTCTGCATACAGCAGATAGAATTCGCCTAAACGGAAAAGAATGCTGGGACGGAATTGAGATTTTTTGAAACTGCCGGAATTATACAGTTCTTTGCAATATCCCTTATAAGGTAAATAACCTGTTCTGGAATACATACCGCCTGTCTTTCCATTATTACCTCCATCATGGAAAAATATTTCCCGACCGGAAATATGCCATCTGCGTCCCTGGAAGAATACAGCATCGTAGAAACGAGGTTCACGATTCAAATACATATTAGAAACCTGAGTGGTTATTACAGGCGTCACACCTCCCATAATCGGTGAAGCCGGAATTTCATTGACATAATCACTAAACCCTTCCTCGGTATAATTAGGAGATTCTTCAATACTTAGGCCATCTGCCATAAAAAAATCATCCACCATATCCTGAAGTACGCCTAAAGCCGTTTGTCCTACTCCTTCAGTACGAGGGGTACAACTTCTATCTTGTCCGTCAGAATTAACAGCCCCAAAGGAATTGTTTGTAGCAGCCCAAATAATTTCCTTATTGTACACTTGTTGTAATTGGTATAAAGATTGAGCCGCATTGACCGTTCCATCCGGATTATAAACCGTATGCAACTCATAGGCTCCGGTTTCCGCCCAGTCGATTAACTCCTGCAATGCATTCAAAGCTTTTTGCCATTTATTATTGTCTCTATCCGGAAATAACCGTGTCCCGTCAGTATTCGTCACCTCTAATGCTTCTGCATAACCTCCGTTTAATAAAGGGCTGGCAGCATATACCCAAAGTTTTGCACGAACAGCTAAAGCAACTCCTCTTGTCGGTTTTACCCGTTCATTATCTTCCAGACGTTGTTCAGGCAATAATTTGGATAATTCCGCCAATTCAGCATCGATAAAATTCACGACCTCATCCAACGGAGCACGTGCAAAGTCCAAATCGGCAGCATTCGAATCCACTACCTCAGTCATTAATGGTACAGGACCATACAATTCAACTAATAAATAGTGATAATAAGCTCTGAAAAAACGAGCTGTATTTTTCATATCAGCCAACTCTTCTTCTGATATCTGATCTACATCACCCGGAATAACTTTGGCATACTGCAAAAATAAATTACATTGACGAATCTGTTTATATAAAGACCAACGAGTATAAGGTGCATTTGCCGAACTATATCCGGAAACGGGTATTGTATTGGTAGAATTTCTACTAGCCTTCAATTCATCCGAACAGGGAGACCAAGGTGCATCCAAACCATCCATAGGGTTGTTATAATCCGTATTAAACACCATATATTTCATATCAGGTATTCCTGTATAAATATAACGATGAAAACGTCTGGTATAAGCTGGATTTTCAAAAACATCGTCCATGGTTACTTCTTGTGTCAATTCGTCCGATACATCCAAAAAGTCATTACATGACATACACGCAGTCAATGCGATAACTAACAAGTATTTTAATTGTTTCATAATCAATTATATCTATTTAAGTATTAAAAAATTACATCTAGCCCAAGTGTAAAAGTCCTTGGGAGTGGATAGGCCGCTCCTGATTTCTTGCTACCCATTTCCGGATCCCACATTTTGAGGTTATCCCATACACACAAATTATTACCCATCAAATAAATACGCGCCTGTTGCACTCCCATTTTCCGAGCAAAGTTTTGAGGTATTCGATAACTAAACTCAAAATTCTTGAAACGCAAGAAACTTGCATCACGTACCCAAAATGTACTAGCGGCATTATTATGAGCATGCGTATCCGGCCTTAAACGGGGATAATCTACATTAAAATTATAAGGATCAGAATCTGACCAGTGATTAACAAACTCAGATCTTAACCGGGAATTTTCAACTCCCCACAAGAAAGGCCATAATGCGGAAGTATTGTCTGCTTGTCCCAGGATTGTTGATGTATTACCGGCTCCCTGGAAAAATGCACTCACCGTAAAATTTTTCCATTCGGCACTGACTCCAAAACCATATACGATTTCCGGATTTTCAGGATCGACCAGTCCACGCTGAGCATCAAAGCTATTGATAATACCATCGCCATTCAAGTCGCGGTATTTTAAATCACCCGGACGAATATCCCCGGACAAACCTGATTTTACAACACCTTCCTTCAATTCATAGTTCCGATTGATACCTTCGCCGGTAATATTAAAATCATCATAGGTATAAAAACCATCACAAATATAAATAGACCTGTCTCCGATTCTTGTTCCCGTAACATTCATCCATTCATATTTTTGAGGAACTTCATCATATTCCAACACTTTATTTCTGGCAAAAGTGAAGTTTCCTCTAGCTGACAATTTTACTTCGCCGATTGTATGATTTAAAACAAGACTAGCATCAAGCCCCTGGTTTTTTACCTCTCCGAAATTTTGCCAAGGCATCACCTGGAATCCGGTCGTCGCTCCAACAGTTTTACGCTGTAACAAAATATCAGAACGATTATTATTGAAATAATCTATTTGTAAATCAATACGATTATCGAACAATCCTAACTCTATTCCGTAATTTTGTTTTACTTCTATTTCCCAACCGATTCCCGGTGAATAAAATTGTCCTTCTATGATGCCATTACCGACACCTCCGTTAGCACCTCCATCTGTATAACCGACATTATACCCTCCGGCATCCATTTTCATGGATGAACGATACAAGAAACGACTACCGCCCGTATTATCGTTACCTGTTCGTCCCAAAGACGCACGGAGTTTCAATTTATTCAAAATATTACTTAAACCTTTTCCATAGAATTTTTCATTGGATAGATACCAGGCGACACCTACTGCCGGGAAGAGTCCGAAACGATGCCCTTTGGCAAATGTCTCACTTCCTGTATAACCGAAATTTCCTTCAATTGAATAACGGTCATCATACATATACGACACACGCCCAACCAATCCTTGCTTTCTATACGCTAAAGGCTGATCATGCGGTTGATAATCCTTTTGCATATATAAAACCATTGCATTAACATTATGGATATCATTAAAAACTTGTGCATAATTCAATGAGTTTTCAAAATAGATCGTTTTATCTCCGGAATTTTTAGGTTCAGCTCCTCCCAAAGTATTAGAGCCGGAAACCTTTTCTTCAAAAATCAAATTCCCATTTTCATCCCTTCCGGTTGCAAAATACTGAGAAACTGATTTACTCCTCTTCATTGAATATAACATATTAGCATCGAATGCGACGGATGCTTTATAACTCAGCCCCTTCGTTATAAAGTCTAATTTTTGAACCAAACCAACCTTAGATTGAATACGCGTACGCCACTCCTTCGAATACCCTGAATTATTCAATAAATTATAAGGATTAACTTTATTTGAACTTGGATCAGGATGGCCCGCTATTGTTCCGTCTTCATAAATCATCGGGAAAAGATGAGACGGGACAGTTGACATTTTAGTGAATAAATCCTGAGTTCCGACACCAGGATAATTTGTATTCAAATATTGTCCGCTTAGATCGACACTGACTACTGTCGTTTTGGTTATATTCAAATCAATATTACTTCTCAAATTGAAACGTTTTACACCGATATTTGAATTGTAATCATCTGTTGTATTCGATTTAAACAGTCCCGATTCAGTATAAAAAGCACCGGAAACAAAATATTTAGCTCTCTCAGTCCCGCCTCTTGCATTAATAGTTATTCTTGAATTCGTCGTAAGATCTTTAAGCAGATCATACCAATCGACATTCGGATACAACATCGGATCAACTCCGTCTCTATATTTCGCTAATGTCTCATCATCATAAACACTTGGAGATCCGACATTATTTAAAGCTTCATTATAAGCTTTCAAATACTCGTATGAGCTGGCATACTTAGGTAAACGTGTTGCTTGAGAAACACTGGTTTCCGCACGCACTGAAATACGAGCCTTCGCAATCTGACCACGTTTAGTTGTAATTAAAATTACACCATTAGCACCCTCTGCACCGTAAACAGCCGTAGCAGCAGCATCCTTCAGCAAAGAGAACGTTTCGATTTCATCCGGTTCGACATCCTGCATCTGACGAGGTACACCATCCACTAAAACCAACGGACTGGTCCCGCCGGAAAAAGAACTGACACCACGTATCCAAAAATCAGAATTATCATAACCAGGTTCGCCTGATCGCTGCACAGCGATCAGGCCGGACAATTGTCCGGCTAAATTATTCGTAAGGTTACGAGTCGGCAATCTTAATTCTTTCGTTGAAACCGTATTTATTGCACTGACAACACTACTTTTTTTCTGTTGACCGTATCCGACAACAACAACTTCTTCCAACGCTTTGGAGTCTTCATAAAGCTGTATATTTATATTTCGCCGTCCGTCTACTCTTATTTCCTGAGTAGCATACCCCAGATAGGAAATACTCAAAACAGCATTTTTACCGGAAAGATCAAGCTCATAACGACCATCAATATCTGTTGTTGTACCGTTTGTTGTTCCTTTTTCTACTACAGAAGCTCCAATAATCGATTCCCCTTTAGTGTCAGTAATAACCCCTGTTACTTTCGTTCCCTGCTGATTAACTTCTGCCGGTTGCGGAAAGGTTTCTCTCTTTGTTATAATGATTTGGCGATCTTTGATTGTAAAAACATTATCCGTATTCCTAAATATTGAATTCAATATGGCTTCTACACTCTGATCTTTCACATCCAAATTAACTTTTCGGTTTAAATCGACCGTATTATCCATGTAGAAAATTATAAACTCGCTATTGTTTTCAATCTGTTTGAAAACATCTTTTACGGATTTATTATTTACACTGATTGAGAAAAGAGTTTCCTGCGAATAAGAATTAGAGGCTAAACTTACCCCTATCCCCAAAAACAAGAATAATAAAACTGCTCTCATTATTCGAAAAAATTTCACGTGTTCAATGTTTTTCACACCGAACTTCACTTTAAATTTCATAACTTTGTAAATGATTTAAGTTAGTATTGTTATTAACAGACTAATTTGAGAGCCGGATAATATCGCGAGTATTGTTCGGCTCTGTTTTTTTCAATTATAAATCTAAGGTCCCATAAACTATCAATTTTAAGAGTTTGTACTAATTTTTATTTTTTCTCCACTATAAACTATTTGAATTGATGCCGCATTCTTCAAGTTATCCAACACATCATTTAAATTGTCTCTCAGATCTAATTTTCCGCTACAGGTAAGTTTTCCCACAATTTCATCCCATTCTATTTGAACTCCATAATATCTGGATAATTTTTTAAAAACGATCTCCAATGGTTGCTTTTCAAACAGATAATATCCATTTCTCCATGCAGTGTAATTGTTTACATCTACAACTTGTACTTTTATTTCATGAGTCTGGTCATCATAATCAAACTGTTGATTAGGCAATAAAACCTCGGTAGATTTCTTATTCGTATTTACTTCCACTTTCCCCTCAACTAAAGTTACTTGCATATTCGAATCGTCTTTATAAGCCGATACATTAAAACTTGTACCCAAAACTTTTACATCTACTTGTTGAGTCCTAACAACAAACGGCCATGACGTATCATGTGTTACATCCAAATAGACCTCACCTTCCACATATATCTCACGCTTCTTTTTTTCAAAAGAAACCGGATAAATAACTTTTGAACCAGAATTTACCCAGATTTTAGTCCCATCGGAAAAGGTAAGAGACGACCGTCTACCATAGGGTACTATCAATTGATTAAATATTTTGGTATTATCCTTTTCTTCGATTTCTGTTGCTACTTTTTGGGAGTTTACGTTAATCTCCCCTTTATGGTTATATTCAACCTGACTTTCTTTTTCCTGAATCGCTATTTTCTTATTTCCGGATAATACAAGTTCTATCTCTCCTGTAGAGTTAAAAATAGGTTCTGTTGTATTCAATATTGCCTGGTAATCAACATCTTTATCTGAAAAGTAATATTCTTGAACAACAAAAAGACAAAGAAAAACAACAGCTGCAACTCCTACTAATGTTTTGATAACAGAGATTGTTTTCTTTTGCAATTTATCCTTCCTGTTCTCCGTATTGATTCTATTCCACAAGACTATTTCATCGATTGAAGAAAAGTCCGGATGTTTTATATCACGCCTCAAATGACCGATAAAAGAACGGGCAATATCTATTTCTTCCGCCAACTCCTTATCTTTTTGCTTAAGTTCATCCCAAAACAGGTCTTCTTCGGCAGTCGGAGACAATAACCATTGAACGAACCGATCATCATTCAACAGTTGGTCTGCCTTATATCCGATATAATTTTTATGCATACAAATTACCTTTTTAGATATTAGAGCTGTCAGACTCACTTTTATACTCACTAAAAAGTAATTTTTTTCAAAAAAATATTTTATCGCATAGCAAATAATAAAAATAAGAACAAGTTTATATCTCCCACAGAACTTCTTATCTTTTTCAATGATCGTTGAATTAGATTTTGTGCAGATTGATAATTAAGGTCCATCAGAGTACAGATTTCTTCCATACTCATTTCTTGAATAAAACGGTAGTAAATAATTTCTTTTTGGCGGGAAGTCAACAAAGATAATATTTTTTCCACTTGTTTTCTTTCGTTTTTATATTGTTCATCTTGAATAAACTGTTCTTCGACAGTCAATTCTAATACAAAAGGGACATCCTCTACGAGGTTTTCTGTAATAGTTTCTTTATGTATTTGTTTAATCAGATTATTCTTTAATGCAGTAAATAGATAAACCTTAATATTATCCGGTGACACCAATTGAGCTTTATTCCTATATAAATAAGTAAAAATATCTTGTATGCAATCCTTTACAAGCTCAGTATCAGTCGTAAAACACATCCCATACTGATAGAGCTTTTGTGCATAAGTTGTGTAAATCCAACAATACGAATCGTCATTGCCTGATACAAATTCCTGCCATTTTACTCGACTTATGTCCATTCACGCTAAATTATGATATTGATTTCAGGTTCAAAGATAATTTATCTATTATAAATTTTGTTACTAAATTTCAATTTGTTAGCAAATTACAAGTCAAATCTCTTTTTCCAGAATCAGCCGGTGCCGGCACTGGACACCGTTTTCCCAGATCGGTTCAGGATAATTACGGACAAAATAATCACGATCCAATACCTTCAGATCGAAGCCTTCCTGCTGGTAAAGCATCAACGGGCCCGGAGCAGAAGTGCCGGTACAGACTTTCAAACAGGTGATATGATTGGTTACCGCCCATTCATCCGAGACAAAACGAAGCAGGAGGCGGGCGATCCCCCTCCGCTGGAAAGACTCGTCTACTGCCAGGTTCATCACCTCTGCCATTTCCTCCGTTTCCTTCTGCACCACGATCACCCCAACCGGTTTGTCTCCTGAAAAAGCGGCGAAACAATCCGAAGTCTTCAGATAGCTGTCAACCAGTTCACGGTTAGGATCTGCCAGCAAGAGCAGATCCCAGGGGTAGTCTGTTGTATGTTCGATGCGTATTTCCATATCAGGCAACTATTTCTATGATATTGCCATCCGGATCTGCTACAGAACCTTCATAAAAACCGTCTCCGGTAGTACGAGGCTCACCCAGGATCGTGTAACCATCCCGGTGGAATTGTTCAATCTTTTGATCCACTCCCTCTTTTGATCCGGCAGAAAAAGCGAAATGGGCCAGACCGATATATACTCCGTCATTTTCAACGGTAATATCTGTCCGCTGCATGATCTCCAGAGAAGCAGTACCCTCGAAGGTAACAAAATAAGAGGCGAATCCCTTCTTCGGGTTTACATACTTTTCATTACTCTTCCCACCGAAATACTTCACATAAAAATCTCTGGAACGTTCAAGTTCATTGGTCCAGATAGCAATATGAGTCAACTGCATAATTAAATAAATGATTGGTGAAATGCAAAGATAAACAAAAAGCCCGGACAGACATAATCTCCATCCGGGCCTTTCTAAAATCAGATAATATCTTATTTGCAGATACGGCAATTGGCACAACGTGCCAGTTCTCCACGAAAACGTTTTTCCACTAGTTTATGTAAACGGTCTTTCAAAGCATCCAGACGCACATGGTCGATCACATCCGACGTAAATGCCACACTCAGCATCATACGAGCTTCGCTCAATGGAATACCACGGCTACGCATATAGAACAAAGCATTCTCATCCAACTGCCCGGTCGTCATACCGTGCGAACATTTCACATCATCCGCATAAATCTCCAATTGCGGCTTACTATACATACGGGCTTCACGGGTAGCACAGAGGTTGCGATTTGTCTGAAAAGCAGCCGTTTTCTGGGCACCTTCCTTTACCAGGATACGGCCGCTGAATGCACCGACTGCATGGTCATCCAGAACATTCTTGAATAACTCATTGCTCGTACAATTCGGCACGGCATGCGTAATATGGCTATACGTATCCACCTGTTGCTCACGGTCCATAACGGACATTCCGCAAAGGGTTGTTTCTGCATATTCGCCGTTCAGTTCAATATAATAGTTGTTACGCGTAAGACCGTTGTTCAAGGTTATACCGTTTACCAGGACATTGCTGGAAGCCTCCTGTTTCACATGGACCGAGGCAAAGCGGGAAGTGGAAATGCTGCTTTCTTCCAGATCATAGTAATCGAAATAAGCACCTTCGCCGGCAAATATCTCAACGACCTGGGTAGCCAGGAATTTCACATCGTCGATGCTATGATCGCAGATGAGCAATTTGGCTTCCGAACGCGGTTCCATAATAACCAGGATACGGCGGTTTGCCATAGCATCCACGTCACTGCGGAATATATTAATCAGCTGGATAGGACGTTCCACAGCCACACCTTCCGGCACATAAAGCACGAAACCGTCCTGCGCCAGCATCGTATTCAATGCGATGATACCGTCATGGTTGCTTTTTGCCGCTTTACCATAATAACGGGCTGCCACTTCCGGATATTGCTCCGCAAAGTTTTTCAAGCCACCGGCGTATACTCCTTCCGGCAGATGCGCCTTCGGCATCATCTTATCGTAGAACGTGTCGTTCACGACAAAATAGAGGGAAGTACTCAGGTTCGGGACATCGCAACGGAACACGTCATACGGATTGACCGGAATAGCCAAGCGATTGATATTCACCCCATAGTCGGGGGCAAAAGCCTGCGCTACATCTGTATATTTATAATCTTCACTCTTTACCGAAGGAAAACCCAGGCGATCGAAATCGGCCAGTGCCTCAGCACGCGGAGCATTCATCACCGCTGCGCTATGACGACACACCAGGTCCTCATATCTGGTAAAAAGATCGATATATTGTTGTTCGGCTCTCATCTCACTCATCTCCCATTTCTTTCTTGATCCAGTCGTAGCCTTTTTCTTCCAGTTCGAGGGCCAATTCCGGACCGGCTGTTTTTACGATACGTCCTTTGTACAATACATGTACTACATCCGGTTTGATGTAATCCAACAAACGTTGGTAGTGAGTAATCACGATCGCTGCGTTTTCCGGAGTACGCAACTGGTTGACACCGTTCGCCACGATACGGAGCGCATCGATATCCAGGCCGCTGTCCGTCTCATCCAAGATAGCCAGTTTCGGTTCGAGCATAGCCATCTGGAAAATCTCGTTGCGTTTCTTTTCACCACCGGAGAAACCTTCGTTCACGCTACGACTCGCCAGTTTGTTATCCAGTTCGACGATAGCACGTTTCTCACGCATCAGTTTCAGGAAATCGGTTGCGGAAACCGGTTCAAGACCGTTATATTTACGGTGCTCATTCAAGGCGGCACGCATAAAATTCACCATGCTTACGCCCGGAATTTCCACCGGATACTGGAAACTCAGGAAAATACCTTCACGGCTGCGGTCTTCGGGGTCCAACTCCAGCAGATTCTTCCCGTTGAAGATCACCTCGCCCTGAGTTACCTCGAAAGCCGGATTACCTACCAGCACACTGCTGAGTGTACTCTTTCCCGAACCGTTCGGCCCCATGATGGCATGTACCTCACCGGCCTTTACAGAAAGGTCGATACCTTTCAATATCTCTTTGCCATTCACGTTGGCATGTAAGTTCTTTATCTCTAACATATCTGTTGTTATTTCTCTATATTTATTCCATACTCATCGAGGATGATACGCGATCCCTATCGCGGACATCGCTCGATACCCATCGCGGAGATTGCTCGATCCCTATCACGGACGTCGCGCGATTCCGTTTTACCCAACGCTTCCCTCCAGGGAGATGGTCAGCAGCTTCTGTGCTTCGACGGCAAACTCCATCGGGAGTTTGTTCATTACCTCACGGGCATAGCCGTTTACGATCAGACCGACGGCCTCTTCGACGGAGATACCGCGTTGCTGGCAATAGAACAATTGTTCTTCGCTGATCTTGCTCGTTGTAGCTTCGTGTTCCACCACGGCCGTTTCATTCTGTATATCGGCATAAGGGAACGTATGGGCGCCACAGGTAGAACTCAGCAGCAGACTGTCGCACTGGCTATGGTTACGGGCACCTTCCGCACGCGGAGATACTTTCACCAGGCCACGGTAACTGTTCTGGCTATGACCGGCCGAAATACCTTTCGACACGATCGTACTTTTCGTATTCTTACCCAGGTGGATCATCTTCGTTCCGGTATCTGCCTGCTGGTAATTGTTGGTTACAGCAACAGAATAGAACTCACCGACAGAATTATCGCCGGCCAGGATGCAACTCGGGTATTTCCAGGTAATGGCCGAACCGGTTTCCACCTGTGTCCACGAAATCTTGCTGCCTTCGCCTTTGCACAGGCCGCGCTTGGTCACGAAGTTATAGATACCGCCTTTACCTTCTTTATCACCCGGATACCAGTTTTGTACGGTCGAGTATTTCACCTCCGCACGTTCTTTGGCTACAATCTCAACGATAGCGGCATGCAACTGGTTCTCGTCGCGCATCGGGGCGGTACATCCTTCCAGATAACTTACATATGCCTCATCGTCGGCCACGATCAGTGTACGTTCGAACTGTCCCGTATTGGCCGCATTGATACGGAAATAGGTGGACAACTCCATCGGGCAACGTACGCCTTTCGGTATATAAACGAACGAACCGTCAGAAAAGACTGCCGAGTTCAATGCCGCAAAGAAATTATCACGATAGCTCACTACACTTCCCAGATACTGTTGTACCAGATCCGGATGATGCAACACCGCTTCACTGAACGAACAGAAGATGATCCCTTTCTCTGCCAGCGTTTCCTTAAAGGTTGTCTTTACAGAAACACTGTCCATAACGGCATCGACCGCCATACCGGCCAGTTGGGCACGTTCGTGCAAAGGAATACCCAGCTTATCGAAAGTCTTCAATAACTCCGGGTCTACTTCGTCCAGGCTTTTCGGGCCTTCCTTTTTCTTCGGAGCGGCGTAATAGATTATATCCTGATAATCGATCGGCGGAATCGTCAGATGAGGCCATGTGGGCATCTCCAGCGTCTGCCAGTGGCGGAAAGCCTTCAAGCGGAATTGAAGCAGCCAGTCAGGCTCATTCTTCTTGGCCGAGATGATACGGACGGTCTCCTCATCCAGACCGCGATGGATCATCTCCGTATCTATATCAGTAACAAAACCATACTTATAGTCGCTGCTCGTTACCTCATTTATTATCTTATTCGAATCTTCCATATACATTTATATATATTATACATCTTGCCGGATAACAAACCTTCAAGATATTTACTCTTTTCCCCAAAACAATTTATCGAAGTAAATGGTTGGAATAATCTCTTTAACCGGGTTATAATAATGGGATTCCACCTTAGCCTGACGCGGGATCAACACGGATCCCCTATCTATGCCTTCGAGTGCATTCAGTATAAGACTGACAAATCCTAACATAAAACAAAGCCCGACCACTCCTCCTCCCAGATGGTTCAGCACACTGAGGGGCGTAACTCCGACAACCCGGCTCATGATTTCACCTGCCAGCATGATCACTCCCACGATCAGCAGGAAACCGGCCACATAACTAAGTATGATCACCCCTTCAGGCGGAAACCAGTTCAGGGCAACGATATATCCCTTCAACCAGGCTGCCGCCTTCGAACAAAAAAAGATGGCAACAACCAGGGCTATAAGCGAAACAACCTGTTTGATGACTCCATCAAACAGGCCTTTCACAAATCCAATTCCTGCCAGACATACTAGTATAATGTCTAACCAGTTCATGTTTATAAAGTTTTCTTTATTTCAGTTTCTTCGTACGACTCGATCACATCGCCTACCTGGATATCATTAAAGTTCGTAATGTTCAAACCGCAATCCAATCCGGCCACAACCTCTTTTACGTCGTCCTTGAAGCGTTTCAACGATCCGAGTTCGCCGGCATAGATAACGATACCGTCGCGGATCAGGCGAATCTTGTTTGTACGCTTGATCTTACCTTCTTTAACCATACAGCCGGCAACCGTACCCACTTTCGTGATCTTGAATACCTGTTGTACATCCACATAAGCGGTAATCTCTTCCTTGATTTCCGGAGAAAGCATACCTTCCATAGCGCTCTTCACCTCTTCGATCGCATCGTAGATGATAGAGTACAGACGGATCTCAACGCCATCCTTCTCTGCATTACGACGAGCCTGTACGGACGGACGAACCTGGAATCCGATGATGATCGCATTCGAAGCGGCAGCCAATACCACATCCGATTCGGAAATCTGACCGACAGCCTTGTGAATCACGTTCACCTGGATCTCTTCGGTAGACAAACGGATCAGAGAGTCGGACAATGCTTCTACGGAGCCGTCCACGTCACCCTTCACGATTACATTCAGTTCCTGGAAGTTACCCACAGCGATACGGCGGCCGATATCGTCCAGCGTAAGCATTTTCTGTGTACGGATACCCAGTTCACGTTGTAACTGTTCACGGCGGGTTGCAATCTCGCGTGCTTCCTGCTCAGTCTCCAATACATTAAATGTATCACCGGCCTGAGGTGCACCGTTCAATCCGAGGATTAGAACCGGTTCGGAAGGACCGGCCTTTTCCACACGCTGGTTACGTTCGTTGAACATAGCCTTGATACGTCCGTGGTGTGTACCGGCCAAGACGATATCACCCATTTTCAAGGTACCGTTTTCAACCAATACGGTAGAAACATATCCGCGTCCCTTATCCAGGGATGATTCGATGATGGAACCGACTGCACGTCTTGTCGGGTTAGCCTTCAGATCCAGCAGGTCGGCTTCAAGCAATACTTTTTCAAGCAGCTCTTCAACGCCCATGCCTTTCTTGGCCGAAATATCCTGGCTCTGGTATTTACCACCCCAGTCTTCCACCAGGTAGTTCATGTTAGCCAGTTCTTCCTTGATCTTTTCAGGGTTGGCATGCGGCTTATCTACCTTATTAATAGCAAATACGATAGGTACACCGGCAGCCGAAGCATGGTTGATCGCTTCAATGGTCTGCGGCATGACGGCATCGTCGGCAGCTACAATAATAATAGCGATATCCGTTACCTTGGCACCACGGGCACGCATAGCGGTAAACGCTTCATGACCCGGAGTATCCAGGAAGGTGATACGGCGTCCGCTGGCCAGCTTCACATTGTAAGCACCGATATGCTGCGTGATACCACCGGCTTCACCGGCAATCACATTGGCATTACGGATATTATCCAGCAAAGACGTTTTACCGTGGTCGACGTGTCCCATCACTGTTACGATAGGCGGACGTGCTACCCAGTCTTCTTCGTTATCGTCTTCTTCGTCGGCATTGATGGCTTCCACCACTTCCGCACTGACATATTCAGTCTTAAACCCGAACTCTTCGGCCACGATATTGATCGTTTCCGCATCCAGGCGCTGGTTGATTGAAACCATAATACCAATACTCATACAAGTAGCGATAACCTTCGTCACAGGCACGTCCATCATGTTGGCGAGGTCGTTTGCCGTAACAAATTCGGTCAGCTTCAACACCTTGCTTTCCTGTTCTTCCAGTTCCAGCAATTCATGCTCGCGTTTAACGGCTGCATCACGTTTATCACGACGGTACTTGGCGCCTTTATTATTCTTATTTCCCTTGTTCGTCAGACGAGCCAGGGTTTCTTTGATCTGCTTCTGTACATCCTCCTCGCTTACTTCGGCCTTAACCGGCTTTTTCAGACGGGGTTTGCCACGGTCGTCGCGCTGATGCTGGTTAGCGGGACGGCTGTAGTTCGTACCCGGAGTGTTGTTCACATCCACACGGTCCTTCTTGATACGGTTACGTTTCTTTTTCGCATCCGCATTCGCTTCGCCCGGTTTAACAGGAGCTCCCGGCTTCACCGGTGCACCCGGTTTGGCATTCGGATCTTTCGGTCCTTTATGGAATCCCGGTTGTCCGGGTCTGTTATTGTTGTTGAACTTTTCGCGTTTATCATCGCGTTCTTTCCGTCTCTCTTCCTTTGTTTTCTTTTTAGGACGAGTAGACTGGTTCAAGGCATTCAGGTCAATTTTGCCGGTTACCTTGATATTCGACTCGAACTTCGGAGTGTTCAAACGGAACAAGCTACTGTCTTCCGATTCAGCAGAAGTCTGACCCTCTGCGGCCGTTTTATTCACTTCTTCAGAAGAGCTTGTCGTCGTTTCCGGCTTCACTTTAACTTCCGGTTTTTTCTCTTCGATTCTTTCTTTTTCCACAACTATCTCTTTTACTTCTTTTTTCTCCACAGGCTTTTCAACAGGAGCAACCTCCTGTTTTTCCTGTTTTGCAGGGGCTTCTACTGTCTTTTTTTCAGGAGCAGGAGCAGAAACGACAACCGGTTGCGGTTCTGCAACAGGTTGCGGTTTGACTTCCGGCTGAGGCTTAACGACAGGCTGCGGTTCAACGACAGGCTGCGGCTTGGCTACTACCGGTTCTTCTTTCACTTCAGGAGTCTCCTGAACTTTTTTATGCTGTCCGTCCAGGTCGATACGGCCTTTCGTTACGATTTTAGGCTTGAACTCTTCCGGGATCACGGTCTTTATTTCCGAGGTCTTCTCTTCTTTCACAGAAGCGGCCTCTCTCTCTTTCTCTCTGTGAGGACGTTCTACCCGCGGACGTTCAAAACCACCCTCAGGCAGATCCTTTCCAAACTCTTTTACGAGCAAAGCATACTGTTCATCACTGATCCTCGTGTTGGGATTTGCATTCTCCTCAACAGGATGACCTTTCTTGTGTAGAAACTCAACAACCGTGTTGATCCCTACGTTTAATTTTCTTTGTACTTGTATTAATTTTATAGGCATATCTAACTTTGTCGTAATACTTTATTCCTGACTTTCATCTTCAAATTCGGCAGATAAGATAGCAAGTACCTCGTCGACTGTTGTTTCTTCAAGGTCGGCACGTTCAATAAGTTCTTCACGGCTCAAAGCAAGCACGCTCTTGGCCGTATAGCAACCGATATTCTTCAGTGCGTCGATTACCCAGCTATCAATTTCATCTGTAAATTCATCCAGATAAATATCTTCCTCGTCGGCTCCTTCCACATCACGGAATACATCGATCGTGTATTCAGTCAACATACAGGCCAGTTTAATATTCAAACCGCCTTTACCGATAGCCAGTGATACTTCTTCAGGACGAAGATAAACCTCTGCCTTATGTTCTTCTTCGTTCACTCGTATAGAGGAAATTTTAGCCGGGCTTAATGCACGCTGGATAAACAGCGACGCATTGGATGTATAATTAATAACATCGATGTTCTCGTTTCTCAACTCACGCACAATTCCGTGGATACGAGAACCTTTCATTCCTACGCAGGCACCTACCGGGTCGATACGGTCATCGTATGACTCAACGGCCACTTTTGCTCTTTCTCCCGGGATACGCGCGATAGCCTTGATCAGGATCAGGCCGTCATTAATTTCGGGAACCTCCAGTTCGAACAAACGTTGCAGGAACATTTTATCTGTACGGGACAGGATAATCTTCGGATTATTATTATAATTATCCACCTTTTGTACAACCGCACGTACGGTTTCACCTTTGCGATAGAAATCGGAAGGGATCTGTTCTGATTTCGGGAGCAGCAACTCATTACCCTCGTCATCCAGCAACAGGATCTCTTTCTTCCACACCTGATATACATCAGCTGCTACGATTGTACCTATTTTATCTTTATATTTAGCATACAAACTATCCTTCTGCAATTCAAGAATTTTTGAAGCCAGCGTCTGACGCAGGTTCAGGATGGCACGACGTCCGAAATCGGCGAAATGAACCTCGTCGGTTACTTCTTCCCCTACTTCACAGTCGGCATCGATCTTACGGGCCTCGGTCAACGTAAGTTGCAGATTCGGATCTTCCAGTTCGTCATCAGCCACAACCGTACGGTTTCTCCAGATTTCGAAGTCACCTTTTTCAGGGTTGATAATTACGTCGTAGTTCTCATCCGTACCGAACATTTTAGCGATTACGTTACGGAAGGAATCTTCCAGCACGCTGATCATCGTATCCTTATCTATATTCTTCAACTCCTTGAACTCCGCAAGTGTGTCAATCATACTGATTGTTTCCTCTTTCTTGGCCATAATCTTTCTTTACTTGAATCTTATTAGGTATTTTGTATATTTTATTTCTTCGAATGTATAGGATTGATCTTCCCGGACAGTAACTTTGCGTTTGGCACCATCAGGTTTTACCTGCTTTTCAACGGTAACTACAACACCGTTCTCGTCAGCCGATTTCAAGACTCCGGTCAGTTTCACACCGCTTTTCAGCAGCATCTCCACTTCGTTCCCTATATTCTTTACATATTGACGAAGCACTTTAAAAGGAGAGGTAACCCCTGCCGAACCGACTTCCAACTCGAAGTCTTCCACATCCCGGTCCAGATGTTCCTCTACATACCGGCTCAATTCCACACAATCATCAATGCAAACTGCCTCATCATTATCAATCTCAATAATAATAAGGTTTCCCGGCTTAACTACTACGTCAACCAAATAATTGTCGGAAGAAGCCAATTTCTCTTCAACCAACTGAGTTATTACTCCCTTTTCAATCATAAACATACTGTTAAGAACAAAAGAAGGGGACTACCCGCCCCCTCCTCATCTTCGCTTAATCGCCCGCAAATATACAAATAATCAGTGAGTTTTCAAACAAATACAATCTTTTTATCAGAAAAGTTCGTTTTGCAGCCTAAGATAAACTCTCTTTATCTCAATACTTAATATAGGTTACATCTTTTAGGAAATTAAAACAATGGGATAATTCCGGTGAAAACATAAAAAACAAGGCTGGAAAGGACTTTAATTCACTGATATATAACGTAGTTCTAAAAGAACTCTATACAATTATTACAGTGCAAATATATGGAATAATTGTTTCAATATATTGCATTTTGTTTAAAAAAAATGATTGATAGTCCGTTTTTTAACATATCGCCAACAATTATGCCCCTAACTAACCGTAAATAATATTTTTTCATATCTCAATCCTAAAAATCGCGAAGATTTATTTATCAATATATAAAATAAACATTAAAGCGATACATATTGTTAAAAAAGAAAACATTGCACAATACGACCTTTTCAGGCGGTATAAATATCTTCCATAAATCACTATAGATATGTCATATAACCACAAAAAGCAGCTCATATATTAATATTGAACCGCAGTAGAAGAACAATCTGTTATCCGGGAACTAACTGTTAATTTTCTTCATAAAACAGGGGATTGTGTTAAAAACAGGCGCTTTTTTCAATAATTCAGACATAAACGGACCAATTTTTTCATTCTGATATATCTCTGATTTTTTCAAATTCCAACAGGCCGAATACACACCAAGTCCAATACATGCTTAACAAACTGATAATATGCAAATTAAACCCAATTCATCAACATAATAAAAGCACGTGAGTTCTTTTAGGACTATGAATTCGCCAACTATTAAACGTCAGGATCTAAAGTTTTCTATACACATTTTAAACAAAATAGAGTAAAAGAAAAAGAAGGGGGACAAAGAGAACGCCTCATTTATTAATAAAATCAATTATTATGTTGAAAAACTTCAAACCTGTCAGCTTGATTCTTGTCGCAGGAGCCATGACACTTCCCGTAAGTGCATCCGCTAACTTTGCGCCAGAGAAGCATGAAACCGCGATTTCCCAGCAGAACGGGAAAGTTACCGGTACCGTAGAAGATGAATTCGGCCCGATCGCCGGAGCATCTGTAGTCGTGAAAGGAACCACAAACGGCACAATTACCGACACAGAAGGTAATTTTAGCCTGAGCGATGTAAAGAACGGAAGCGTCATCCAGATTTCTTTCATCGGGTATGCAACAAAGGAAGTGACATACACCGGTCAATCTTCCTTATCAGTCCTACTGGCTGAAGATACTCAAAAACTGGACGAGGTAGTCGTTACCGCCATGGGTATCAAGAAAGACGCCAAAAAACTAGGTTATGCCGTAAGTACAATCGATGCCGGAGAGTTGATCAAAACGGGTACTCCGGACTTCGCCACATCATTGTACGGTAAGGCTTCAGGTGTGCGCATCCAGGCAGCTCCGGGTGGTGGTACTTCCTCCGTATCCATCTCCGTACGTGGTCTGTCTTCTATCACCGGTACGACACAGCCGCTGATCGTAATGGACGGTGTGCCCATCCACAACGGCGACGCCAACAAAGACGGTTACTGGACTAACCAGCGTGTAGAATCCAACGGTATGGTGGACATCAACCCGGAAGATATCGAAAGCATCTCTATCCTGAAAGGTGCCGCCGCATCTGCCCTGTACGGATCTGAAGCAGCCAACGGTGTTGTGATGATTACCTCTAAAAGCGGTAAAGGCCAGAGTGGTCTCGGTGTAGACTTCAGTGCAAATGTAAGCTTTGACAAAGTAGCCTACATGCCGAGCATCCAGAAAGAATTCGGTCCGGGATATGACAATGCCCTGTTGGCCACCGCAAGTGAATTCGAACAGCAAACCGGTTTCCAGAATACCCGTACAGACCGTAACGGAAACCAGGTAATCTCTCCGCGTAATACGTATTATTCATGGGGACGTCCATACGACTATACCACCCAATTATACAATTATAACGGGGCTATTCGTACTTACGCACCTATCGACCACAACCAGTGGAATGATGTTTTCCAGACAGGTATCAACCAGACTTATAACCTGGCCATTACCAACGGAACGGAAAAAGGCAACCTGCGTTTCTCCTATACCTATATGGATAATACGCCGACACAGTTGAACTCGCACAACAACAAGCACAACTTTGCTCTTTCTGGTAGCGCCAATATCCTGAAAAACTTAAAAGTGGATTACTCGGCAAACTATATGCGCCAGCATGTTAAAAACCGTGCTTACCGTATCAGCCGCTTGTTGACAAACTATGCAGGTATGTTCACCGGATATGATGACATCGCAGCAATGAAGAACAGCACTGTTACCAGCTTGGGATACATGAACGTCCCTTATACCAGCAATACACTGACTCCTGATGAAGCCTGGGACTGGAATCCGGCCAACTATCAGATGTCTTCAGAGTATTTCTGGAATATCTTAGGTAAAGAACAGTTGGAAGACAATAACCGTTTCATCGCGAGTGTAACGCCAAGTTGGGAAATCATTCCGGGTTTGACCGCACGCGGCCGTCTGTCAACAGACTTGACGTACAATGTAATTGAGAATAAGAACTCAACGGAAACGCCAAATGTATTCAGACAGCCGGGCAACTATACCGGATCCTATTCATTGAAAAATTCAAAGTATGAGATCTATTACGGTGATATCATGTTGATGTTTGACCGTACATTTGCTGAAAAATACAATGTTGCTGCAACCGCAGGTTGGTCTGCCCGTCAGGAAAGTCAGTTCGACACCTCAGTGAGCACCCGCGGAGGTCTGAGTGTTGAAAACTGGTTTCACCTGAACTCTTCCGGATTAACACCGGCAAATCCATCGATGAAAAAAGCATCGCTGTTAAAACAAGCCTTCTTTGCTACAGCTTCTTTCGGTTACGACAGTTGGGCTTATGTGGAAGGAACTGTGCGTCAGGAAAAAACATCTACACTGTACCCCGGATCCAACACTTTCGTTTATCCTTCTGTGAACGGTAGCGTCATTTATTCATCTTTGCTGAAAGATAATAAACCCGAATGGCTGGATTATGGTAAAATTCGCCTTAGCTACGGTGTTGTAGGTAACGCCCCGGAAATATATAAAGCAGCTACCGGTTACAACCAAAGCGCTGTAGGCAGTTATATCTACAATCAGGTTCCACAGGCACTTGGAAACAATGAGATACAACCGGAACAGAAATACGAATTCGAATTGGGTTGGGAAAACAAATTCCTCGGCAACCGTTTGGGCTTCGAACTTTCTTATTACCAGAATACAGTAAAAGACCAGATCCTTCAGACTACAACATCAGCATCTTCAGGAGGTACTTCCATCTGGATGAATGTCGGTGAATTAAAGAACGCCGGTGTTGAAATGTCTCTGTATGGTACAGTTATCCAGACTAAAGACTGGAACTGGGATATTCGTGCCAACTGGTCATGGAACAAGAACGAAGTAACAAAACTGATAGACGGAATCAACTCTATCGACCATTCTACTGTTGATAACGGAGCCGCAGTGCTGCAATCCAGAGTAGGACGCCCGATGGGTGACTGGTATGTTTACGGTACGGTAAAAGACGAGAACGGAAACAAAGTCGTTGGCGATAACGGTCTGTATATCGTAGACTATACAGAACGCCAGAGAGCAGGTAACGCCATGCCGAAAGTTGTCGGAGGTATCAGCACATCATTGAACTATAAAGATTTCTATCTGGATGCCACTATCGACTTCCGTATTGGTGGTGACGTACTGAACTTGCCTTACCAGTATATGACCGAACTCGGTATCCTGGATTGTACATTGGATAACCGTGACGCTTCACGTGGCGGTCTTACCTGGTATGCAGACGGAAACGACCTGTCAGACCCTTCAAAACGTCATTTGACAGACCAGCCTGCCGGATCTACAGTAAACGGTAACATGGTTTACGATAACGGTGTAATCCAGCCGGGCGTTAAACAAGACGGTTCTGAAAACAAAACGATCATCACTGCCGGTGAATCATATTACAACCAATACGGTTGGGGATATTCCGGAAACATCACTTATGAAAACGCAATACAGAAGAATTCATATGTAAAGATGCGTGAACTGAGCCTTGGTTACAGATTACCGAAAAACATCACTTCCAAATTCGGTTGTAAGAACTTGATGGTTTCCGTATACGGTCGTAACCTGTTCTACTTCTATAAGAGCCTGAAAGAATTCGATGCAGAATGTACAGACGGTACAACCTGGATCACGCAGGCACAGATTGGTGGTTCAACAGCCACAACACGTTCATTCGGCTTCTCATTACGTGCAAGCTTCTAATTGACGAAAAATAATATAGAATATTAAAATTGAAAGATTTATGAAAAAAATATATGCACTCGCACTTGGATGTGCTGCCCTTCTGGCAACGTCTTCCTGTAGTGACGACAAATTCACGGATCAATATCAGGACCCGTCAAAGACACAGACGGTATCATGCCCGGCCTTGATGGTTGGAGTATGGCAAGCCTCTAATACATGGATGAATCCGGTCTATTACAGATATTACGTATCTTCCACCACTTCCGGGTTATTCTCCGGAGTGATCGGTCATACAAACAGTAAAGACCGCTTTGCCGGTGCTGGCCAGGGTTACTTCAACGAACGTTGGAGAAACTTCTACAACACTGTCACCCAGTACAGAGTATTGGAAACCGAATTCAATAACCTTCCGGAAGAAGAAAAAGAAGACTATCGTATCTTCTATCTGCTGGGACGTACGGTAATGGAAGAACAACTTTATGAAGTTTGTTCCGCCTGGGGTGGAGTACCATTCTCTGAAGCCGGCACATTATGGGCAACAGGAGACGTAGAAGCATCCAAACCTAAATACGACTCGGATATCGATTTGTATAGAATGATCCTGAGCGACCTGGACGAAGTCAACACATACCTCAACGGTCGTTCGCTTACAGCCAATGCCAGTACTTACCTGAATGCAGAAGACTATGTGAACAACGGTGATATCACCTTATGGCGTAAATATGTGAACTCCCTGCGTTTACGTGTAGCTACTCACCTGGCTTCTAACGGCGACCTGGTAAGTGAAGCACGTGCTGCGATCAAAACCATGTTGGAAAATCCCGGTACTTATCCGATGGTAGATCTAAACTCTGATAATATCACAGTGCCACAAACCGACGATGACCAGTTTGATTTTGACCGCGACCTGCAAAACGCAATCGAGAATTCAACTTACAACCGCATGTCCGGCCCAATGCAACGCGCATTGAATGCCAACACCAATAATCCGGACCCACGTTTGGAAGTCTTGTATGACAGTAACTGGAATAACGAATATATCGGCCTCGATCCGTCTGAAACACTCACGGAACAGGAAACGAATATGAGTATCTCTACACATGGTACGGCTAAATATTACGCAGCCCTGGATACATCGACCTTCACCCGTAACCCCGGATTCCCGGGACTCTGGATGACAGCAGCCGAAGTTGCTTTCATGAAGGCGGAGGCCTATGCCAACAACTGGGCTACCGGTAATGCCAAGAGCGAATATATCAACGGTATAAAACTTTCCACTGAATTCTATTTCGATTTGAATTCAACCGGTACCTACCGTGATCCGTTAACTCCTCCCTCAGCAGCCGAAGTTGAAGCATATGCTGAAACACAATGGGACGCCAGCAATCCGCAAAAGAGTATCCTGACACAGCGTTGGATCCATCACGGTGCTATCCAGGAATATGAAGCATGGAATGTTGTCCGCCGTACCGGATACCCGGAAATTTATTTCAAACGCGACCCGCAGTCTGTCGCAACTCCGCTTCCTCTGGACCGCATCCAGTATCCGGCTGACGAAAAAGACTATAACTCAGCCAACCTGAATGCCCATCTGGGAGGTAAGGAAGACAGCTGGTACGCTCCTTTGAACTGGATGAAGAGCAATTGGTACACCACTGTTGAATAACAAATAAACAGAGATATATCCACAGTAAATAATTACAACATAATTGATGGAAAATTGTGGAGTCGAAACCGCCCCGAAGTGATTCGCGGCGGTTTTTTCCATTTGTACAATTCCCTGACTTTCCTTATCTTTGTACCCCGAATACAAAGGGGTGCTTGCCACGTACCGATACAGTACGTGCCGCAGGCTGAGATTATACCCATATTACCTGATACGGATAATGCCGGCGAAGGGAATTGTAAAACATGGTATACTTCTTCACACAACACACCTCTCCTATTCACTTATCAGGTTTTTAAACATTAAGGTAAAAAGGATGAAAAGTGTATTGATTATCTGTGCCGGATCTCTGGCAACATTCGCAGCAGCGGGAAACCGTCCCGACCCTGTCGATTCTCTCAAAATTTCACGTGACTTATCGCTGGACGAAGTAGTCGTCACCGCCACCAAAGTAGCCAAAGGTACTCCGGTGGCTTACAGCGAAGTATCCAAAGACGAACTCAGCCGCAAAAACGATGGCCAGGGTATCCCCTATCTCATCTCCCAATCCCCTTCCGTCATCATGACTTCGGACGCCGGGACAGGTATCGGCTATTCGGGCTTCCGTATCCGCGGCACAGACGCCAACCGCATCAACATCACGGTCAACGGCGTACCGGTTAACGACTCCGAGTCTCACACCGTTTTCTGGGCCAACATGTCCGATTTCGCATCTTCCGTCGATAACATACAGATACAACGGGGAGCCGGGACATCGACCAACGGAGCCGCCGCCTTCGGTGCCACCGTCGCCATGCAAACGCAAAAGCCGGACCTGAAACCGTATGCCGAATACAGCCTTTCGGCAGGTTCGTTCGGAACCGTCAAAAACTCAGTCAAAACAGGAACCGGGTTACTCCGGGATCATTTCGTTTTCGACGCCCGCTACTCCAACGTCCAAAGCGACGGATACATCGACCGGGCAACAGCCAATATGCACTCTTATTTCGGTTCTGCCACCTATTACGGCAACAACACCCTGGTCCGCTTCCAGACATTCGGCAATATAGAGAAAACGTATCAGGCCTGGAACGGTGTCCCTTCCATTTATCTGGAAAGCGACCGGACCTACAACCCTTGCGGAGAATATAAAGAGAACGGCGTTAAAAAATTCTACGACAACCAGACAGACAATTACCGGCAGCAAAACTACCACCTGATGGCAAGTCAGCGACTGAGCGACCTGTGGAATATGAACCTGACACTCCATTACACACATGGAGAAGGATATTACGAAGACTATAAGCCCAATGAAGAATTTACAAAATATAAACTCCCCGAGTCTTATATCAACGGGAAAGGCGACACAATCGTCAAGTCCGACCTCGTCCGCCGTAAATGGCTGGACAACGACTTTTACGGTGTAGTTTACAGTGCGAACTATCGCTCAGAACGTCTCCAGATGAGCTTCGGTTCAGCTGTCAATAAATATGTAGGCGACCATTTCGGCCGTGTCATGTGGGTCAAAAATGCAGAAGCACTCCCCTCGCCTGACTACGAATATTACCGTAACAGAGGGAACAAACTGGATTATAACTTTTACGTAAAAGGCAACTACCGGTTCCACCCCTACCTGAACGGATACCTCGACCTGCAATACCGTGGCATCCATTACACGATCAAAGGAAGTGACGACAATACCGGTAAGGAAATCTACGTCAACAAAAACTGGAACTTCTTCAACCCGAAAGCCGGTATCAATTTCCAGAAAGGCGGTCATAATGCTTTCGTCTCTTTCTCCGTCGCCAACCGTGAACCCAATCGCGACAATTTTACGGAAGCCGCAGTCAACGAACGTCCTACTCACGAAACACTCTACGACTACGAAGCCGGTTACAGCTTCGGCAACCAACGTTTCCGCGCCGGAGCCAATCTTTATTTTATGGATTACAACAACCAATTGATCCTAAGCGGCAAAATCAGCGAAATCGGTGAAGCATTGACCAGCAATATCAAAGACAGCTACCGCATGGGAATTGAACTGACCGGAGGCGCAAGTATCACCCACTGGCTGGACTGGAACGGAAACATCACTCTGAGCCGTAACAAAATAAAGAATTTCACTCATTATATAGATGACTTCGATAACGGAGGCCAGGCAAGTTATTATCTGGGAACAACCGACATCGCCTTCTCTCCCGGCATCATCGCCAACAGCATGTTCGATTTCAACCTGAAAGGATTCTCCGCCAGCTTCAACTCACAGTTTGTAGGCCGTCAATACATCGACAATACCTCCACCAAAGACCGTTCCATCGATCCCTATTTCGTGAACAGCCTGCGTGTCGGATACGTTTTCAAACCGAAGTTTGTCAAGGAGATCGGCGTCGACATCACCATCAACAACCTCTTCAACGAGAAATATGAAACAAACGCCTGGGTATATACCTACATCAGCAAAGGGATCGTCAACAAAGACGACGGTTATTTCACCCAAGCCGGCACAAACGCCATGGCCAGAGTAACAATCAGGTTCTAGAAAAATATAAATTATGGAACAACTATTAGAATATTTCGGTGTCATTACAGGTTTTCTCTACCTGTTATTAGAGATCAGGCAGCATAAAGCAATGTGGGTGGTAGGCTTCCTCACCTCCCTGGTCTACGTATTTGTCTTTTTCTTCTCAAAGATATATGCCGATATGGGGCTGAATATCTACTATGTTGCCATCAGCATTTACGGTTTCAAAAAATGGACCTGTACGAAAAAAAGCGTCACTGAAGAGAAAGTCTCCGATGACCTGATTTTCTACCGTCATATCACCTGGCCGTTATTAGCAGGGATAGCTTCCGCTATCCTCGCTATATACGCCTTATTATATTACGTACTTCATAACTTCACAGACTCCCCCATCCCGATGGGCGACGCCTTCACCACCTCCGTCGGCATCGTAGCCACCTGGATGCTGGCCCGCCGTATCATCGAACACTGGATCTTCTGGGTAATCGTCAATTTCGTATCCGTTTATCTTTATTACCTCCGTGGCCTCTATCCAACCATGTTTTTGTACATTTGCTACGCAATATTGGCCATCGTCGGATATTTCACCTGGAAAAAGAAAGGAATAAATAAAGAACGGATATGAAATGTTGAAAATAAACTCTACATTTGTGAGGTATTACAAACTTATAAAAAACAAAACCTTATGAATGTAATTCTTAAATCTGACATTGAATATAAGCAATGGCTCACCGATCTTAAATTCCGTATACGAAACAGCCAAATCAAAGCGGCATTGAAAGTTAATACAGAATTAATCAACCTATATTGGGAGCTTGGAAAGGAAATTGTTTCCAAACAGGAACAATCACAGTGGGGGGATGGCTTGATAAAACAATTAAGTTCAGATCTACAGCAGGAATTTCCTGAGATGAAAGGTTTTTCCACAACCAATATCAAATACATCAAAAGATGGTATTCATTTTATAACCAAGACATTACAATTGGTCAACAAGTTGTTGACCAATTACGGGAAACAGTTTCACAAATTCCCTGGGGACATAATTTACGTATTATCATTCAATGCAAATCCATTGAAGAAGCATTTTTTTATATACACAAAACAATTGAAAACGGTTGGAGCCGCAGTATTTTAGAATTACACATCAAACAACAAGACTACCAACGAACAAGGCATTCCGTATCAAATTTTTCCCGTTTGTTACCAACAGTCCAGAGTGACCTGGCCCAGGAATTACTAAAAGATCCTTACAATTTCGATTTTCTTACACTTACAGATAGCTATAAAGAACGTGAACTGGAAAATGCAGTAAATGATTTATTGAAACACCCTGCAGATAATCCGTCAATAGGTCTGTTGATATGTAAAAATAAAGATAGCTTTATTGCCGAATATTCATTGAAAGGAATTAGTCAGCCCATTGGCGTCTCGGAATACGAACTAACTCGCCTATGTCCGGAAGACTTCAAGGGAAGCCTGCCTTCAATAGAAGAAATTGAAGCTGAATTAAAAGAATAAAGTTTAAAGAAAGGAATAAATACAAATGGAAACATTATATGATTGTGTAGTAGTTGCTAACGGCAGTTTTCCGCAAACAGCGGGGCCGTTGGAATTATTAAAAGCAACACCCGTCATCATTGCCTGCGACGGGGCCGTGCAGAACCTTCATGAAAGGGGGTTGGTCCCGTCGGCCATTGTCGGCGACCTGGACAGTATTCCATCGGAAATGCTCCGGCTATATGCCGACCGTATCCATACCGTGGAAGACCAGGAGATAAACGACCTGACCAAGGCTGTACGTTTCGCCCACGCTTCCGGTTACCGGAAAATACTGATTCTCGGAGCTACGGGACTTCGCGAAGACCATACGCTCGGAAACATCTCCTTGCTGACAGACTTTGCTCCTCTATTCGAAGTCGTGGAAATGCTCTCCGATTACGGTCGCTTCATCCCCGTCCTCCGGACAACAACGCTACCATGCACACCCGGCCAGCAAATATCCATCTTTTCCATGTATCCCTGCGGAGAAATAACCACCGAAGGCCTCCGATGGCCCATCACCCGACGGCGCCTGACATCCTGGTGGCAAGGCTCCCTCAACGAAGCCCTGGGAACCGAGTTTACCCTCACCTTATCCCCCGATGCCCGATTAATCGTCTATTTCCAGTCCCCCGCATAATTTTCAATCTTCAATTTTCAATTAAAAAAAATGCCCCGGAAGGATAACCACTCACTTCCGGGGACTTAATACACCCTCAATTTTACAACTTAGTATACTTAACCGAAGCCTCACGGCTTCACCTTTTATGCTGGTAATTTATTCAGCTGACAAGCCTTCCATTCGGGGAAGCCATCGATCTGATCGTTCAACTGAAATAAGAGCTTGTCGTCAGCCACTTGTTTCAGAATAGTCTTCGGAGCAAGAGGCAAACGCATGTCGTCCACTTCAAAAAAAGCTTTCAACAGAATCACGTCATATCCGTCACGAACTATTTCCTTCTTTATTACAACCGGCACTTTCAACTGAGCCAGATAATAAGCGGAACGTTCATAGGCGCACCATTTATTTCCTTCCAGATACAGATGCACTCCGTTCTGGTTGTCAATCTCGTTCACTAAAACGTATTCGACTTGTGCAGCATGTTCCATATTATTATTTTTATGCTTTTCCATAAATCATTCTGATGCAAAAATAGACTCTATTTATTATAATTCCACACGGTATACATATCAATTATGCATGTTGAAACTATCAAATAAAGCATTGTCATCTCTTTTCCTCTGTAATTCTCTCAAATTAGCTGCTGCGTCTATCACACCGGCTTCTTTTGCCTGTTTCAGCAAAGTTTCTGCCCCGTCAAGATCACCCTCAATTAATTTTATAACGCCACGGGCATGGATTGCTTCAGCCGAATTACCTGCTTTCGACAGATATTTTTTAGCGGATTCGTAATCACCTTTTCCTATAGAGATATTAGCAGCATTCAGATTAGCCACCGGATCAGAACTGTACATGCGTACAGCAATTTCAAATACATCATTATATTCCTTGCTTCCCGTTTCATAGCTGTTGGCTACGGCAAACATTTCACTCAGACTCAATTGTTGCGGACGGGTCTTGATAATCTCACGACCTTCTTCTACCGTAAACTCACGAACCGTATAGTCGATACGATATTCCGAACGGCGCAACGACGGGAAAATATTTTTCAAAACATAACTAAAAGCAGATCCGCTTTTCAAAGCACGTAGTTTGGCCTCTTTCTGGTCGGGCTGCAAGTCACTGTTGATAATACTAAGCACTTCGTCACGTGCCGGCATATCATAGTCTGCCTCTGCCTGCGCTTTGAAACCGGCCCAGTCTTCAGGTTCGTTTTCCAGCGTAAAGAAACTCTGCGGGAAATCATTCTTCGAACGGATATAATCGCGCAAAGCCTTCACACGGTTATCCGACAAACGGTCGTTGGAAGCATACGAACCTTCCGGCGAAGCATAACCTTTCAATATAATACCCTTCGGGGTGATATTCTTATCCGACGTTACCGAACGGATCGTACTGTTGATCTTATCCAATTCAGACGCATTATTACGGAAATCCGGCAAGATCTGCGATTTACCCACCTGGAAATCCAGATAAGCAGTTCCCACTTCGGCACGATGTTTCTCAGTTTCAGCCTCCGGCGAAATATATGCCAGTGTCGGCTGCACCTTATACCGTTCCGTCGGTGCCATACGAATCTTATCGGCGATCAGCAACGGACCCACCGCTTCTTCTTTTCCACAACCGCACAGATCCTGTGCCAGAATGAAACGGGCATCTTTCATCCATGGCTCCCAGGCTATCACCATTTTATAAGGAATAGTATGCTCCGAAGCGTCACTGGCCCGAAGAACCTGATAACGCGGTTCATCTTGCAAGTTCTTCAACGCGACTTCACGTTTATAAACTTTTGCACGATTTTTTCCGTTCAGTAATATGGAAGGAAGTCCTTCTTTCTGTTCTGCACTTTCCAACAGTGGAGTCAATGTCAATGACTTACGCGATTCGATCAGGTCACCCTTCACCCGGATTGTTGCATCGATATAAAGTGAATCCCCTTTCTGCATCAGGTCGTTGCAAGCGACACTGATCGGACTGTTTCCCGTTTGTGCTCCTGTTGGAACCACACCGGCCACCAACAAAGCGGCTGCTATATAGATATTCTTTCTGTTTTTCATTGTCCCGATCATTTAAAGAAATAAATAAAGGAAAGAGCGGCTTTTGTCACGCCGAAATAATCCTTGGTACGGCTTTTCTCGATAGAGCCGCAAACAGCACACGGATACTTGTCGTCCTCCAAATGCGCCCAACCCACACCGATCACAGCTTCCATACTCCATCGGTTACTCAGCAACCACTGATAACCATACGACAGACCTGCCCCATACAGATGTCCCTGATAACGGTGATTTTCCATATTTTCACCCAGAATCTTCAGACCACCCACATTATAATCGGCATAATGAGCATGCACACCGAAGAAATGTCCGTTAAATTTCTCGCACAGCCAATAACGTGCTTCCGGCTGTACCAGCCAATGTTTAAAACGAGCTTCGTCTCCCAGCATCCAGCCGTTATAGTTACCGGACAAATCCAGCGACCACTTTTTGCTCAATCCGACCTCTACTCCCAGGTTAATGGTAGCAGTAGCATCGTAAAGCAAGTTAGACTTCACCGCAAACTTCTGTCCATAGACATTCGTCATACCTGCCAAAAGCAAAAAGAGGAAAAGTACTTTTTTCATATACATTATTATTATAATTTCATTTACCCTGCAAATCTAATTAAAAAGAAAGATTTTCAACGTTTACAAAAGTAGTTATTTACTTTATTCCAAATAATAGGCAAGTCTTTCAAGTTAATAGGGTGTTTCTACCAAATTAGCCGGTTTTGATAGAAACACCACCTCACCTCGCCTCTACGGATAGAAATACCGACAAAACATAATCTGCGAAAGTTGCGATTTTCTTGGATTTCATTCTCAAAAAGCAGTGACTTTCGCGAATGGTATTCCAAGAATGTCGTATATTTGTATAATTATAAATATCAATATATTATACAACTATGAAAGAAGAAAATTACATCCGATTCGGTTGGGCCGCAAAAAGGCTCTTACGCAACAAAGCGAATTTCGACGTGCTCGAAGGATTCCTCAAAACTCTTTTGGAAGAAGATATTCATATCATGGAAATTCTCGAAAGTGAAGCAAACATGGAAGACGAGAGTGATAAATTCAACCGTGTCGATATCAAAGCAAAGAACAGTAAAGGCGATATCATCATCATTGAGATACAAAACACACGTGAGATTTATTATCTTGAACGCATTCTTTACGGGGTAGCGAAAGCAATTACCGAACATATTAATATAGGAGACTCGTACTCATCCGTAAAAAAAATCTATTCCATCAGTATCATCTATTTCGATATGGGAAAAGGAGAAGACTATATTTACAAGGGTTCTTCACGCTTCTGCGGACTCAACACCCATGATGAACTCGAAATCAGTCTGAAAGAAAAGAATGCCATCATCAGAAAAACACCGGATAAAATTTTCCCGGAATACTATCTGATACGTGTCAACGAATTCAATAAACTTGCCGTAACTCCTTTAGAAGAATGGATCACTTACCTGAAAACCGGGAAAATATCCTCCGAAGCCAAAGCCCCGGGACTTCCCGAAGCGCGCGAAAAACTTCGCTATTACGATATGCCCCCTCAGGAACGTCAAGCCTACGACCGTCACTTAGAAAATATAATGATCCAAAACGACGTCCTAAGTGCTGCCAAGGAAGAAGGGATTGAGCAAGGAATTGAACAAGGTAGCCTAAAAGCCACTAAGGCTATAGCATTTAACATGAAAGCCAAAGGCTTGGATCCGCAAACAATCAGCCAATATACCGGACTTTCTCTCGAAGAAATAGCCATACTATAACACATAAATATTTACTAAAACCAAACAGGCACGCCCCCGTTATCCGGTCCGTGCCTGCTTTGTTAATCAGAAAAAGAATAGTTCCTATTCGATTTCCGGACGGTCGGAACCACCGCCTTCGCTACTGCCCGAACCGGTTTCATCGGTTTTGGGGATTTCGAACTTCTGGATACTTACTTCGTTCAACATCCCCTTGAAATAAGCCCCCGGGGTAAAGATGATTTTACGATGGCGCAAAACCTCGGCATTTACAGCCTCTTCCGTATCCTGGCTCTTGCTCCCGAAAGCAGGACGGAACGTCCCGAAATCACCCAGCTTCACCGACAAATGATTTTCCAGATTCCACATGATAGCATCGATCAGACCGTCAGTCACCATTTTCACTACGCCACGGGGCGCCATACCAACCTTGGTTACCTGATCGCAAAGAGCGGAATAATCTACCGTACCTGCCAACAATGGGCGGGCTACATACTTCACTGCCTTGGTTTTATCAAACCCGAAAACAGTTTTCTTAACTACATACTTTAATGCCATACTGATTTGTTATTAAATGATTATTAAAAAAGAGACTACAAATTCATCGTTTTTCGGACTTCCGGACACTTGCATTATCCAGTATCCTTTTGAAATTTCCGCTTGTGGTAAAGATTATTTTGCGACGGCACAAAACATCTGCATTCACATCCTTTTCCTCACTCTGAGGCTTACATCCGAGTCCCGGACGAAACGTCCCGAAATCATCCAACTTCACCGACATGTGATTGAGCAGATTCCATTCCAACACCTTGATCAAATCGTCGATAACCATTCTTATCACACTGTTCGACACTCCCATACAACGTTTGGCGGCCTGTTCATAAAGCTCGGGATAATTCACTGTACCGGCCAGCAGAGGACGGGCTACATACTTCTCTGTCCTGGTTTGATCGAAACCGAAAACAGTTTTCTTGACTACATACCTTAATGCCATACTATTATTGTTTTATGATTACGAAACAAAGGTACGACAGGCTGTTCCGACGAAAACGGGATAAAGCGGTTTAGTGCGGGATAAGAAGGTTTAAATAGGAATAAATCGGTTTACTGCCATATATGTTCCTAATCGTAACCGTTTTTCATCCAAACACCGTCAGACCTTTGTTTCTTGATGATGTTACAAAGATAGGACACCGGTCAGGGGCCAAGGGAACCTACGGAAGGATACGGGACTATTCGGGAACATTTGGGTACTTTTTGTTGAAAAAAGGCAAAAACCGAATACGTTTTTCTTTATTACATACTTTAATGCCATACTATTTTGTTTTAAATGATTATGAAACAAAGATAAGATGGCGGTTCGGGGGCAAAAGAGCCTACGGAAAGGTACGGGATCATTCAGGTACATAAAAAACGTTGGAAAATATCCCTATACGAATACTTCCAACGCTTTTAATCGTTTTTACATGTCCTAAGTAAAAAACAGCCACATATAGCTTAACAATGCAAACTCTTATTTAAATCCAAATTTAGTATACTCATCCTGATCTATATCCCTGACACAACGAACACTCCCTTTATTATCTGCATTGGTTTTACATAACCCCATATGTCCATTAAAGACAAAACCAACTTTATTCTCTCCAGTCTGATCACCCTTTTCTCCTTGTGTTCCAAAACTAAAGTAAGTACGTGTTAAACATTTAGTTTCAGAATCATATCGGGACGCAAACATTGTGTATTCACGATGCGTCGGCAAACGCCAGCCTTTTCCCAAAGAACTACATGGAGATATGTTATTATCTGCATTTTTGTTCAAAGCTGAAAACTCTCGACCGTAAGCAACAGGCTCTATTTTTACAACATAAGCAGAATAAGGTTTATTATTATCACTTGTTTCATAATGCTTTGCCATTTCATTCTTTACTTGTTTAGCTACACGAACAGATCCTTTATTAACTCTTGATAATTCTATAAGACGATATTTGCCATCTGAACTCAGTTGTGAAGTTATTACGTCCGGAATATCAGGGGTTGTAGGTTTTCCACCGTTTTTCTGCTCCAAAGAGCCAAACGTCTTACCCAAATTTCGGGCACAACGAATATGATTTTTTCCATCCGGGACTTGATTTCCATTCCCAAACGCCCCTAAAGAAGCACCTTCTTCTGCCCAAAAGTTATTAAATTTATCTGTATTTGTGAAATAATGATATTTTTCAAATTTCAACCCGAAATAAGGATAAAGCCAAGCTTCATGATCAATACCTTCGATTCCCATCCAAATATCATTATATTGATTTGAGGCAGGCAAATACCATTTTATTTCATCTCCACTTATAAGGCCATCTCCGTCCTCATCTCGATTTCGTGACATACATGCGGCATAGGCATAATCTAAAAACTCCGAATTTAAATTACTGGGATTCTCTTTATTATTATACCATAATAGTTTTTTAGTTTCTACCGATTGTTTACCCATTTCCTTTATCATATTTGCACGTCCATCATACGAAGAAGTACCATTACCACCAGGACGGGATTTAAAACTAAACATATTACCAGAGGTTTCGTAATATTTCAACCTTCCATCCTTATCTCCTGATTCATTTACCCATTCAATTCCCCATGCAAAATCAACATTATCCACATCATAAATAGATTGAATCGGTTTTTGGGAGAAATAATATTTTGCATCCGTAACAGAACTACCATTTCCTTGCTGGGTCTTCATTATGATTTTCATTTCACGATTTTGCCCATTAATACCAACTTTCCAGTAAGCATCTCCATAATAATACTCAAGTACAAAAACCGTAAAATAAGCTCTCCCTTTTTCATCAAAGAAATTGCTCCCCTCAGTAGATGATACAGCTGCTTGTACATCAGTAACAAATTTATCTATTGTCATATCTTTAGAGGCATCATCTCCCGGATAAGCCACATATGCATCGAGATTATCTTTCTTAACAAAACGAACCCAATTATAATCTTTACTATCAGAAGCACTTATAGTTTTGCTTTCAACCCACTGATATCCAGTTTTAGGAGTTTTGTACGCAAAACCATAATCTATACCCTTTTTCAAATCATTCCGGTCAACAATAATATCAAAAGAGCAATTATGAGCATCCAGTTTTACCATCTGATGACCAGAACCACCTGTATAATAGACATCACCATCTCCTGTTGGATAGTTATAATCTTTTTTGACAACTTCCTGTATAATTTTATCGACACTCTTAACTGTTATTGTATATTCATATTTCTTATTTCGCTCTGTAACAAAATTATTTACATCCTCATTAATATAACCCAAATAAATATAATATGTCACATCAGCATGAACTTTTTCTGTGCTTACGTTTTCTCCTGAAGAATTTATTCCTGCAGGCCCTTCATATTCCCCCGTTAACACTAAATAAGAAGAGTTTTTCGGAGCAAAAGTCGGACGATTATCATAATTATTTTTATCGGAACTATTCTTTCGATTCTCGGACATATAAAAAGTAAACTTCCCATTAGAAACATTTTCAGCTTTAGTCATAGAAAAATAATCGGTATCAGCATCCTTCTCTTTTTCAAAAAGATTCGTTGTATAAGGTAAACTCTTTATTTGCCAAGTCTTAGGAGTAAAAGTCACCCCAGGCCCTGCTTTAATATCAAAAGTAATAGCAGAACAAACCCGTTTCAAATAAATTTTTTGAGAGGTAATAGCATTTTTGCCCGGAGCAATATTAATTGTAGCAGCATTATCTCTACCGGAAACTGCCAGATAACCACTCATCAGAACATATCCATCATTATAAGAAATTCGCTCACCGTCCAAAGTTGCAGTAAGACTCATTAAAGTATTTTTGTCCGTTATTGCCTTCAAGTCCTCCACTGTATAAGAACCACTTTCTTTATTCAATTTATAAGAGCTACCTTCTACATTTGCTAACGCATATAGCTGCACTTCGTTTACCGATTCCGTAGAAAAGCTTATACTTGTCGAAGCACCCTCATTACCTAGTCCTTTTTCAAAATAAACACACTTAACATCCTCTCCTTTGATCTGAAAAAGCATTAAGTCAAACACTTTCCCATCATTAGCTAATGCTTCTCCGGCCCGTGTTTGTATTTTATCCATCTGAATAGCATTTAAAGCTAAAGAAACTGTTGCTGGCAAACCTTCTACCACCTGTTCTTTCTTCTCTGCATACTCTTCATTCGTGCAAGAAGCAAGCAACAAGCTGCACAAAAAAACGATTATATATAAATTATTTCGGTTCATATACTGCATATTTTTAGTCGTTTGTAAAATTAGAGAGTTATATCAACTTTTATAGGTTTTTCATTGACAACCTCATAATCAAGAGTAACTGAAGACTTGTTCATAATCAATCTTCCTGTAACCTCATAATAATTCCCATGAACAATGCCTTTGGTTTCTTCTTTCGGATTAATTTTGATCTCAAAGTTAAATGATGAATTTGAAATAGGGATCATATCTTCCGTTGACTCTACAATTTCGCTAGGCTGGTCATCCAACTTATAATCATATTTAAAATTGGAATTACCTTCCCCCCATCCATTTTTATCATTATCCCATATTGCATGAATACCGCCTTTAGGTTTCCAAACCTCTGTCTTCACCAAATTTCCTTTAGACAAAGAACCTTCAAGGTTTACAGCCAGAACTTGCTCATTATTCTCATCCGAATAATAGGGTTTCTGATAGGTATAAAAAACAAATCTGACATTTGTAACGCCTTCTGCTTTATCTGTTACTGTTACAGAAACACAATTAGAAGATTGCAACTGCCCTTCCGGAAGTAAAAGAGAAGAAGATGTTTCTATATTTTTAATAATTAAAGATTTAGGATTAAATAAATAAGTATTAGTAGTTGTCGTTACTTGTTTTTTCACTAATCCTGTTACATGCGCAAATTTTTGACTTGTCTCACAGCCTGGACACTGGTCTTCCCCTTTACCACATTGATATGCACTTGCCAAATAGTTTTCAGGCTTTTGAGTCGTTTCATTTAACTGTCCATTACTATTGACTATTACATATACACTAGACTCTACGCTATTAGCGCTATTCATTTTACCTTTCGTAAAGGTATTCAACACATCATCAGCTGGATAATCTCCAAAAAACTCCCCTTCTTTAACTTCTTTCGAACTTTCAGATGTAGGCAACACTACTTCCAAATTCAAATAAATTTTAGCAGCCAGCTGCGTCAATGGTATTATTGTTGTTTTATCAGATATTTCTTCATCTTTGCCATTTATGAGATTTCCTTTTGCATTAAATCGAACTTCACGTTGTCCTACTTTAATTAATGAAGAAGGATCAAATGTATAATAAGGTGCTCCATTGGTTATTGATGTCACAATTGTAGCACCTTCTAACTCTGCATATGATTTGCCTCTATATGCATCAATCTTATCCGACGGCAAATTTGCGATTGCTACAATTTTAAGATCCGTTTTAATAGGTAATACTAACCCAGAAACCTTAAAGGAGCCACTTCCTTCCGAAATAGGCGTATAACTATCTGCCAATATTTTTTTACTCCAACCATTCTCATCATCTTTAGCAAAAATAGCAATAAAGCAGTTATTCACCATTAACTCGCTCTCTGTTGAATAACGATATCCTTCAGCAGGACCCAAGACAGGATCTACAGAAGTAACCGTCGCTTTTGTCTGTGTTTCTTCATTCATAGAGAAACTAAGAGTGAAAGTACCAGTTTCGTATGGAGGTTCACCTATTACAGTTTCTTCGCTACAAGATGTGAAACCGATGAAGACCATCAGCATTAACCCTATTATTACTTTTATATTCATAATATTATTATTTTACCCAGTTTCGTTATTATTTCAATGTACCTTCTATTTCACCCAAATCGATTTTGTTCGGAATCCAATCATTCACTTTAAATTGGATATCTTCGGATACAGCACCAACTGTTACATACAATTGATATAACTTACCGCCTACAACTGATTCGGTATAACCATTAGTTGCCGGAGTTTTAATCGTATATGTTCTTGAATAAAAAACACCATTTACTGTATAATCAATTTTTAATGATGTCTTTGCATCTGATGTATTATCGTATGCGTAAAAACGAATATCTTTGAAAGAAGAGAAATGATACCCAGACTCATTAACACAATCATCTTCTAAATGATATCTACAGGATTCTTGTGGTTTATTTTTATTGCTATCTTCATACTCTCCACCGACTTTTGCCTTTTCCTTCATATTCAATAACTGCAAAGATTTTACCACTACCTCCTTAATTTCATTTTTATTTGAATCAACAACCTTAAATTCAGCCAATTCTATTGCTGCTGAACGCTGAGTTACAGGTATTGTAACTTCCGTATAGGTGTCACTATTTATTGATGTACCTGTTTTATAATTAGAGTATGCTTCAGAACACCCAACTTTCACTAATACTGTTGGTGCTTCATCATTAAACACAACTTCTTGAATTGCTGAGAGTGTTTTACAGCCTAACAGCTCTCCCTTAATAGATGAAGTATACTGCTCTGTAATATACAAATTAGCTACAGCATAAAATCTCAATGCAGGAGGTGTGTTAGCCGGCACTTTAATAATCATGTGATTATTTATTGTAGCTATATTGCCATTCTGAGTAAAATCCTCTTTCCCTTCATAAACAAAAGAGGATACCACGTTATTCTCTGCGTCTAAAGCCGCGATAAAACAATTGCTTATTGCGTTTTCTGCTACACGAGCTTCATTGTCTTTACTTTCAGTATCGTCCTCTGATACGGAAGCTTTGGTATCTATAACATTACTCATAAATGAGATATCGAAAACAGCTACTTTTTCAGTAGTTGTTTCTACTTCTTTATCTATATCATTCATGATTGTATCGCTTTCAGAAGTACAAGCTACTGCAAACAATAGAAAGAACAAAACTGATAATGTATTTATAATTTTCATGACCCTATACTTTATATCGTTTCTCAAAATCATTTTCATTTATCTTACGATGCAAAGGTATCGTGGTTTTCGAAGAGGGGCGATAGGCAGAAGTTTCAAGATTAAGGGGTAAAAATCGCATCTTATCAGATTGATAGAAGTGCCTTTGCGAGACGATAGAAATACCGATGAAAAGGTTGATTTATACCTAATTCAGGGGTAACTATATCGAAATTTGAGATTTTTTTCATTTTGAGAGTTCTGCCGCTCTCATTTGAAACACATACACATTAATATAGGACATAAAAAAACAGAGATACAGAAAAACCGTACCCCTGTTTTCTCTTTTATTTATGAAAAATCAATTCACATCATCTTCTGTTTGCTTAATAACTTCCCAGGGCTCCACCTTAATACTGAAGCTTAAATAGGCATTCAACATATTTTTATCCGGATTATCTGTTCCTTCACCCGTCAAAGTAGCATGTATCTTATAAATATAATTCCGTTGTACGCCATATCCTTTATCTCCGTCGGTGTCTGTAGTACTATATCGTACCGGAATACGAAAACTACGCTCGCCTTCAATAACACCATTCTTCCATTTTCCAGTGATGATCAAGGTTGTGTATACAGCTTTTGTTTTACCATCTGATAAGATATCCCCCTCCTTGGGAGCAGCGTCTTGTCCTATCGCATAGTTATTAAATTCGAAGACATAGAAACAAGGCATTTCTGTATTCGAAGCTTCTACACCGGATGTTACATCTTCTGCACCCTTAAAAACTAAAGGGGCATTATTCGATATAGTGATATTTTCCTCTGTATAATCATGTATCAAGCCATCCGACGTACTCCCGGAAGCAATAAAATAATCTGCACGATCAATTGTTTCCGGAAATCCCCGATAAAAAGCATTTGTCTGATCATAAACACCAGCATCACCTGCTCCCAACACTTTCTTCAACCCAAAAGAGGATTCACTATAAAGCATAGAAGCGTTACTAGCATTCACAACAGAAACTTTCGTTAATGTAAATTCCGCATCTTCATAATTATTTGTGAAGTTCGTTTGCAATTCTTCCAATTGGATACGAGCTACATAACGGGTCAATGCGATATCGTTAAGGACCTTATAATCGTCACCAGGAATCCAACCATTAGTTCCCCGATCCAGAATCTTCCCGGATTCATTAACATATGTAATCTTTTCACCAACAATACCTTTTTCAACCCAATTATGATAAGCTGTTCCAGCTATTAAATCTGTAACTTCCAACATATCACTACTCATTGGCAAATACTGAGTTTGGGTAGTAGCATTAACTCCGGAATAGGTATAATTTGAAATCCCTTTAAAAAAACAGTTTGTTTTAAAATCGTCCAAATCTGTCGGTTCAGATTCCGGTTTGACATTAGCCAATAAGAAAACAACTAATTTTGTTTTTGAAATCTCACCAGCTTCCTGTGCATCCACCTTCACTACGATATCTTCAATCTGTGTTACTGATTTTCCGTCCGTAGCCGATACTGTTTTCATGCCTGCCAAAGCTTTTGTATTTTCATAAAAGACATAAGCCGTCAGCGTATTAATAAAATCTTCCCCTTTAGAACCAACTTCATCTTCTCCTGGAGTGACTGGTTCCCCCGCTTTCGTCACCGTCTTGTTTTTTGCCGTAGCTGTGATTGACAAATAAGTGTCGACCTGTTTCATTTCAGGAATCTCCGGACCATTACCATCGTCAGAGCAGGAAGCCAGTGCACCAACGGCTAATGCAGCTAAAAATAAATGTTTGAGTTTCATATCTTTAATTTTTTACTTATTTCGTTTATATCCTGTTAATCGATCACGACATCCTGATAAACCTGTCCCCAGTCTACCACTTCCACACGAACCAGTAATGAGGTCGGCTCTTCCGGATCGAAGCTGTTTTCACCGAAGGTAACCCATACACGGTAAACGTAGTTACGTTTGATCAAGTTATGACCGTATCCCAAGTCTACACCGTTCAAGTTGATCGGTGAGGTAAAAGTCTTAGTCTGCGTTATATCACCGGAGGCATTCACCAGGCTGGCCCGGATCTGAATACTAGTCGGGGTTGTTGCATCTGAATTTTCCATTACATAAGTAACATAGCTCGTTCCTGTCAACGAATTGGCATCGTTTATCGTAGAATTCAGGGAAACAACCGAGGAATTATCCAAGTTTCCATCTACTTCTACTACGCCCCATTCGGCTTCACTGAAATAATGTGCCTGAGTCTTACGGTTAATAACCGAGACCTGTTCAAGTCTTACTGAGTTTCCCTCAAGTTTAGTTCCGGCAAACTTAGTATCTACTGTGACCAAATCAATTCGGGAAGCAACACGGGTTAAATAGATCGGAGAAGATATTCCGTTGATATTGTCATCCCCCATAGAAGTATATCCCAGATAGTTGTCACCTGCAATCAGCGGCTTATCCGTATCGATCACCCGGCTACTCATAGCCAAACTTGTCTGTGACTGGGAGGCCAGATCAACCAACACCGACTGGAAACCTGCGTAAGAGGTTATGCCGTCGACTACATTTTCCGGGATATTGGCAACAATCACGATACGTGCATTATTCGACTTGGCTGGCACATCTGTCAATGTTGCCGTATATTCCGTTTGTACCGGCTCCCATCTTGAACCGTATACCTCCGAACCGTCGGCACTAAACACGATTACTGCCAAATTATTTATATTAGCCTCACCCTGCAATTCATTCTTATCATCTGGATTGTAAGCTTTAGTCTTTACCCCGGCCGCCTTGATAGCAATAGCCAATTTTGCATCGGCCGTCGTATCAACCTTCGGATCATCGTCTTTTGAACAAGCCAGACAAGCCAATAAGCAAGTACCCGTCAACAAAAGAGCTTTTAATTGTTTTATTTTCATGATCTGTTTTGTTAAAATTCAATATGATCGTTTACTTCGCCCCAGGGACGTACCTGTACACGGGCCGATAAAGTTCCGTCTTCTGCAAATTCAAGTACGATATGAGTATTTTCACCGGCTTTAGTGGCAATCGGCTTGTTATCCTGATCATGCGTAGCACTGCCCAGATTAATACCATTTATGTCAAGAGAGACTCCCAAACTATCACCAGGGCAAGCTGTTTGCAGATTCGGAGTTTTCCACTCACCTATTTTCTCATCATTAGGCACACTGGCCGGATTGTAATAGACACTGTCCCCAATCTGTTCTCCCAGGTAATCGAAGCCACTCAGTGTACGGTTCAGATAAAAATCACATTCCTTAACAGAAGATATACCCTTACTTCTCAAACCATACTCCAGGTTTCTAGTTTCGATCGTTACAGAGCCAACTTTCGGGTGAACTACAATTTCTTTATTTTCCGTTATTCCTCCAGCTTTAGTCTGTACCTGCTGGGTACCATAATACAAACTGTCAGGCAACACAGCCTGGCTGTTTTGGCTTTTCAACATCACTTTCAGTTCCTCAATCCGTTTGGATTCGGTAACCTCCTGTTTGTCACCCAATACATTCACATTTCCCCAAGCCACGATATTCAGCTTTTGGGAAGCAGGATAATTATCAAGCACGATTTCATCATGCGAAATAATAAAATCCTTATCCAACACACGGGTTTCCAGATAGTTCAAATTTTCATCAAAGATATAGAGCGATGCCGCCGACACATATCCTAACCCCGTAACATCTTCTCCCTTTATATTCTCAGCTCTTAACCGGAGAGTATAACATTCTTCCAAATCTTCATGAATACAACTCGTAGCCAATAACCCCAGCAAGCAGAGTGCCGGAAATAAAAGTTGTCTTATAATAGCATTGTGTTTCATAACAATTAATTTTTCTCTGATAAAGTTTATTTACCCTATATATTAATGTATATAATTATCTTACTCAACTTCTTCATGAATGTTCTTAACATTCCAAGGTTCCACTTTCACGGATGCGCTCAGATTCGTTGAGATCATCGGATCGTAAGGAAGTTCGGAACCAGGCCCCAAGATGGTAAGGTTGATTTCATATTTGCAGTTGCGCTTAACATAAGAATGCTTACCAACAGTGTCATCATATTTTGTATTTTCCATTGTCGGATCATTTACGATCACCGTATAATAACGATCAGCATCGGTTATTTCTTCTCCGCCTTTAGCTGTATAGGTATAATCTCCTTTCACAACGAGTAAAGTGTAATTACCTTTTCCTGTTACAGCATCTGTTGCCAATCGTTCACCTTTTGTGTTTTCATACACATAAAATTGATGTCCGACAGGAGAAGGAACAGTAGTAGTACCAACAGCATCAGCAAACCAGCTACTGCCTAAATTCAAAGTTGCATCTTCTGTTTCTAGTGTTCTCTTCAATAATATATCTTTTGCAGTTTGAAGACCCGATTTATAGAATCCTTCATCCATACTCGCCTGGTCACCTGTAAAAGTTTGACCTACCCAATATTTCTGATAATCAGTTTCGTTTTCTATAGAAAACGATTTCTCTATCTCTCCCCATCTAGTTGTCGAAGCTATTGACGATAAACTTTTAGCATTTGCAACAAAGACTTCTTTCAATGTAAAAGATTTACTGGCATAATTTTCTCCTCTAGATAATGTCACTGATTTTAAAGAGACAGAAGCTACATCACGAATCAATTCAACAGGACCATCACCTTTTATTTCGACACCAGACTCATATTGTCCGGTACCATCACTCCTATAGCCAAAATAATTGATCTTATCCGCTAAGATTTCGTATCCTTCAAGCATTATACTACTCATAGTAAGACCATTTTCCATTGTTTCTTCTTCAAGACCTTTTGTTAGAATAGCCAAAAATTCATTTTCATTTTTGGCTGCTTTCAAACGGCTCTCTGCACTTCCAACATTAGCTATCACAATTATATCCACCTTCCCTGATTGAACTTTCATTTCTTTAGTCTCAGCAGTACTTTCATCTAAAACTGTTGCTTCATCCGTAATACAATAAACCATTGCATCACGCGCAATTCCATTTCCATCGAAAGCTCCTGCATTAAAAATTGCGACAGTCAGAGATTTTACATCAGAATCTTTAATTCCACTCTTTGTAATTGTCCTACCAACGCGAAGAGTACTGCTACTGTTTTGTCCCTTATCCTTCACCGCAAGCACCAATGATGCATTTTCTTGAATAGGTAAGACCTGATCAACCGGTTCATTATCCGTAGAACATGAGAACAATGTGCATACTATGAATATAAAAAAGAAATTATTTTGCCACTTCATCATAATATATTTTTATGTTTTACCCTTTGATTTTTCTTGTACAAAGATATATCCTAACATTCTTTTTACAGATAGGCACAACTCTCTATATTAATAGACAATCCTATCAAGTTTACGCTGTTGATACTTATACCCCATAGAATGATATATTCTTCACTTTTCATCACTTCTAAACAAAAAAAGCCCCTGCTATCAGGAGCTTTTTTTATTTAGAAAACAGAATTATTCAATATCAACATTTTGATCAACTGTCCCCCATTCAACAATCGTAGTCTTAACAAATAAGCCACCATCTGTTGTATCAGGATCTGGTCCTGTCGGATCCAATGCTCCATTACCTTTAAGAGTCACAGATATATTATATTGAACATTTCTGTGAACGCCATCAGATAACACACCTTTAGCTATTCCATCCATACCAACTTTCAAAGAATAATATGCATTATCTCTTACATCTTTATATGTTTCATTTCCTTTACCTACAGCAGAGAATTCATATTTACCTTTCAATGTCAATAAAGTTGGCTTAACTTGTGATTTATGGTTTTCAAATACATAGAAAGAGACTAAAGGAGTAGTTACTTCAGATTGAGCAGAGACACCTGTTCCCAAAGCATCTTGAGAAAGGCTTATAGAAGAAAGTGTTTTGCTATAATTTACTGTAGTGTAATCTGCAGCATTCTGTGCTGTTATAAAATCAGGCTTATTAATTCTATCAACTAAAGAAGTCGAACCATCTGCATTCACCTTAAACCAATCACCAGCATTATAAGGAGTTGCGCTTAAAGACTGAATATTTCCCCAATTATTTTGAGCATAAGAACTTGTTACATCCGCTACCAATGACTGATTTGCAGCATTCAAAATAATAGCTTTGTCAAACTCAATTTTAGCATTTCCTGAAGTATACTTTTCATTTGCAGGGACATTCAATGTAATATTCATCAAATTCACTTTAGCCACATTTCTATATAATTTTACAGGACTATCTACTGCTACCAAAACTTTACTCTGAATAGTTGCATCATCAAACTCTGCCTGTGAATAGCCATAGAATGTAGTCATATCAGCCGTCAATGTTACTTTTTCAGAACCATTACTGCTCATTGGGTAACCTCCGTTATCATAAGCATCATCAGCTAAAGCTATTGGAGTTGCAACAACCTCACTTAAAGTCTGTTCTGGATTAAAATTGTCTGGCATATTAGCGAAAGCCATTATAGTATACTGAATACCCGCTGGAACTTCTGCAAACTTAACATCATTAGGAGCATCTACTTCTGTTGGTGCATTTGCTGCTAATGTTGCAGATTGAACAAACACACCTGTACTTGTATTATAAAGAGCTACTGTCAAAGTTTTTATCTCTTCAGAATTAGTAACTGCTTTAGTTAAAGACTTCGAATCAATTCCAGCAATTAGAGTTCCGACTCCCTTACCTTCTGGAGTTGGATTAGGCGTAGGATCGTCATCATTTGAACAAGCAACGAAAGCACATGCGATCATTGTACCGAATAATAAATTTCTTAGTTTCATATTCCTTATTAATTTAAGAAGTTATATAATATACGTTTAATAAATACTAGTTTAAGCCATGAGAAGATTATCATTTTTACCCTACACGATAATTTATTTCCTGATGACATTGCAAAGGTATGGTGGTCGTAAAAAACTCTAAATAGGTATCAGTCTCAATAATCAGCGGTAAAACTCTAAATGTTTTTCAACGGGTCTTTTGAGGCTTTTTGGCACAATTGTAATACTCTCAAAAAAGGGGTAAAAATCTCTTTTGAGGGTGGAAGAAGGAGATTTTTTGAGCAGCCGCGGAAATAAATTGATTTTAAATGAGAAAGAGGACCCAGGCATGAGATAATCACTTATCTTTGCCCAAGTAACATATAAATAAGAGTAACTATGAAAAATCATTCTGCATTGGTTCATTTTGATTGGGCCGTCAAGCGCATTTTGCGTATTAAGTCGAATTTTGTTGTGCTGGAAGGTTTTTTGTCCACTTTACTGGGGCAAGAGATACGTATTGTAAAAATGCTGGAAAGCGAAAACAATAAGGAAAGTATCGATAATAAGTTCAACCCGGTAAATATATTGGCAGAAGACAGTAAAGGTGAACTTATTATCATTGAATTACATAACAACCGTGAACTCTATTATTATCATCGTATGTTATACGGAGCACCCAAAACTATCACCGATTATATCAACGAAGGACAGGAATATGGTATTATCCGTAAAGTATATTCGATCAACATCGTTTATTTTGAGTTAGGCCAGGGAAAAGATTATGTCTATCATGGAAAAACAACCTTTAAAGGTATCCATTACAATGACGTTCTTCAACTCTCTGTCCGGCAGAAAGAGCAGTTTGTCCGCCACGAAGCCGGTGATATCTTTCCTGAATATTACGTATTACGCGTGGACGGCTTCAACCAGCAGGCCAAAACCCCGCTCGATGAATGGATCGCTTTCCTGAAAACAGGCGAGATCGACCAGAACAGCACAGCTCATGGTTTACAGGAAGCTCGCGAACGCCTGCGCATAGACCAGTTAAATGAGAAAGACCGGCGACAATATTATGCAGATATGGAAGCACTGCGTTATCAGCGCAGCGTGATCAAAACCGGCTGGATCGAAGGGAAAGCAGAAGGGAAAGCGGAAGGTCTTGCAGAAGGACAACCTCTGATTGCAACCAATTTCAAAAAGCAGGGAATCTGCATCGAAACGATAGCCCAATGTACCGGTCTGTCCATAGAAGAGATAAACGAATTATAATCCAGAACTATATAAATCAGCAAAGTTTCGCCTTTCCGGAAAGCTTTGCTGATTTTTTGTTTCATTTCTGAAGTTATCAACTGTCATCTGTTAACTGTCAACTGTCAACGGCTTTCCATTCACCGATATTACGATCTTCTTTGTTAAAGGAGGCGCCTACTTTGACTAACTGACGACCATCGGCTGCGTAAGGGATCAGATAGCCTCTGTCGTCGATCTGACGGAGGGCTTCGTCTACCGAACCGTTCAGTTTGAATTCGAATACATAGATATAATCTGTTGTTTTTACGACGGCATCGGCACGACCACGGGCACTGCGCACTTCGACATCGACATATTGCCCCAATAGCTTAAAGACAATATAGAAAATCACCTGATAATGACGTTCCGTCTTGTCGTTCAGTTCGTAGGGCATACCGGCAAAGAAGGCGCGAAGGCGTTCCATAAAACTGTCGACATCACCTTCACGCAACTCATCCCAGAATTTTCCTATATAAAACGGGGCATTCGCTTCCGACATAGGTGTGTAATAGGGAGTAATGAAATTTAACCACCCATATTCTACCTCGGCATTCGGATAACCGAGTACATAGAAGTTCTTTAGGAGGTCGTACTCCTTAATCGTCAGGTACCCACTCTGGTAAATGATCGGTACCGGGTTATGAAAATCCATCCGGTAATCGGTCAGTGCAGCAGCAGGTACTTCTATGCCATCCAGTTTCCGAAGGTCATAATCTGTCTTTTTCAGTATATCGACCAACATGGTAGGCGTACCTGTGGAAAACCAGTAACTGCTGAAACGTCGTTGGATCAATGCATTCAGCACACTGAACGGATTAAAGACTCCTTCTGTCTGGAACTCCGAAAAATGATAACCGTCGTAACGTTTTGCCAATTCGTTTACCGTCTGTTCGTAAGTCAGTTTATTCATGGCGGCAAGCGCAGCCAGTTCGGGTTGGAAATCGCGTTCGATCTCGTCTTTTGTCATACCGCAAACGGTTGCATAGTCGGGATTCATGCTAATATCCATCAGTTGGTTCAGGTTACTGAAGACTCCCAACTGTGAGAACTTCGTTACACCGGTGATAAACACAAAACGCAGATAGCGGTCGGCATCTTTCAGTACGGTATAGAAGCCGGTCAGCATTTCACGGTAAACGTCTTGTAGATCATCATTAAATAATGTACGCAAGAGCGGTTTATCGTATTCGTCGATCAGGACGACCACTTTCTCCCCTGTTTTCTCACAGGCTTGACGAATGATTTGCATGAAACGTCCGGCATAGCCCACTTCTTTATCTGTTTTACCGTATTGCTTTTCCCATTCAATAAAATGAACTTCAAACACTTGTTCGAGACTCCGTTTATCCTCGTAATACTGGGCATTCAGACTCAGATGAAGCACCGGATATACTTTCCAATCCTTTTCCAACTGCTCGATAGCGAGTCCCTTGAAGACCTCTTTTCGTCCGAGGAAATAAGCTTCGAGCGTCGAAAGCAGCAGGCTTTTGCCAAAACGGCGCGGGCGACTCAGGAATATAGGATTTCCGGAAACAGCCATTCGATAGACCAAAGCCGTTTTATCAACATACAAAAAATTTTCTTCACGCAATTTTGTAAAATCCTGTATCCCTACCGGGAGTTTTCTGATCGGCATTGTTTCCATATTTCCGTCGTTTTTAAGTACCAATACAAAGATAAGAATAATGAAGGAATATGCCAATGTAAATACAGATAGGTTCGGTATTATCCAACGACTTTAATAGCATTTTGCAGCAACAAAAGCGCATTTTCCAACTTTATGATAAAGATATAGCAAATTCAGTAACATTCAAATTGCCATATCTCTCCCTTTTAGAAAAACAAAATACACATTTATTAACACAACATCCGATAACAACTAACTTTTCAACTCTCTGCAAACAAAAAAAAGTTCATTTAAAACGAATTTCAAATCCGTTTAAAACGAAATAAAATTTGACTGCAGCAAAATTTCATTTCGTTTTAAAGCAAATTTTTGTTAATTAAAGACGAATAATCCCGTTTTTTGAATTTTTCAAGCGCTATATTACGTGTTATGGAACATATTTTCCTTCCGGAAGCACAGAAATATTCACCCGCAGTCAACTATCAAAATTCATACAAAAAAGACACCTAAACGAGCATTATAACAAGAATTACAACCAACATGTAACATTATGACGCTTATCACGCGATATACAGAGCACATCGGATACACATAACCTTATTACAATCGCCTGCAAACAATCAATATCGTGCTACATTCCGTACAATCCACCTACAAGACACATTAAATATCATTTTGTCAAAAACATCTATATTTTTTGCCGGAACCATTCTATTATACAGTTTGTTTTCATTAGCTTTGCAGAATTATTAATCATTAAAATAAATACCCATGAACAGAGCAGAACTCATTGAGGCTTTAGCTGAAAAGTCCGGATTGAGCAAACAAAAAGCAAAAAAAGTCCTGGAATCCTATATGGAGATCGTGACTGAAAAAATGTCCCAAAATGAAGAAATAGCCCTTATTGGCTTCGGAACGTTGATTCCCAGACCGCAGAGTAGCCGGATGGCACGTAATCCAAAGACCGGCACTCCGGTACGGATCAAGGCCAGAACAACCGTAAAATTCAAACCAGGCAAATTCTTGTTGGAAGCTATAAACGGTAAAAAATAATACCGACACATTCATCTTCTAAAGGTCGATGATGCAAAAAATCTCGTTTAAAACGAGAAAAAACCCGTTTTAAACAAAGTTTGTGCTCGTTTAAAACGGGTTTTCAGGTAAATATAATATATACTGATCTTACGGCTGCCCGTATTGCGAAGGCGTCGTTCCATATTGTTCCGTGAAACGTTTGCGGAAGGTGGCCGTGTCGTTGAAACCGACCATTTCTGCGACTTCCTGCACCGAATACTGCTGCGTCTGGATTAATTCGGCGGCCTTTTTCAGACGAATCGTACGGGTCAGTTCCAGGATACTGCAATCAGAGAATTGCTTAATTTTACGATACAATGTCGGCAGACTCATGTTTAATGAGTCTGCGAGCACCTTTGCCTCAAAGGTGGAATCGTCAAGATGCATCTCGATATTTTTAACAACCAGGTCCATAAACGGATTGCTCGGTATGCCGGAATCGCTTTCATCCATATTCGGTGCGCTTGTTCCTGCCAGCGACTTGGTGAAGAATTGCTTCAATTGTTCGCGGCGTTTCACCAGGTTGTTCAGTTTGCTGCGAAGAATCTCCACATCGAACGGTTTGGTGATATAATCGTCCGCCCCGGCTTCGAGACCGACAATGATGTCTTCGCTCTCCACCTTCGCCGTCAGCATGACAACCGGTGTCTGCGAAGTGCGCGGATCGGCCTTTAACTCCTTGCAGGTTTGAAAACCGTCTTTCACAGGCATCATCACGTCGCAAAGGATCAGGTCCGGATTGTTGGCAAAGGCAACTTGTATTCCCTCCTCCCCATTACGGGCTTCGAGAATCTCATATTCCTTAGTAAAGACATGTTTCAGGAACCAACGGATCTGGTCGCTGTCGTCGATGACAAGGATTTTCTTGCCGGTGAGCTTTTTCTGCGGGACAACCTGAATAAATTCGGCAATATCTTCCTTCTGACGGTCGTTCAATCTCACCAGGTCAGCTTCGGGTTCTACAAATTCCACCCGGCGTTCCATCAGGTGTTGTTTGCCTAACGGTATTAATAATGTATAGACAGTGCCCGACGAAGTCGTTTCGTTGCTATAAAATCCGCCGATGTCATCCACCATATCGTGCACCTGCTTCAAACCGCGGCGAGCACTTTCATTCTCATCCAGTCCTTCATCCTGCACGGACAGAGAGCAATACGCTTTCCCATCTTTCCTGACGACTGAAATATCCAGCGTGACTTTGCCATAAACAAATGTATTCTTAAATGCATTAGATAATAATGTACGTAAAGCATATTCCATTTTACGGCGGTCGAGCCAGATCCATAACTTAGCCGTCTGGGTATTGACCTGGAAATCGACATTATTCATCGCAACCCAGTCTACAAACAGGTCGCATATCTGCCGGGATATTTCCACCAGGTCGTAACGGGCGATGCGCAGATAATTGGCGACATCGTTTGCCCGGCGGGTCCCGATCAACTGGTCGGCAAGGTCCTGCAAAGCAAGTGTATTACGATAAGCCGAAAGTAATTGGGTGGACATATCTTTTTCTTCATCCTTATTCTGTACCACCAATGCCAATGAACCGAGCACCAGTGAAAGAGGTGTACGCATTTCGTGGATTGTCTCGATAAAGAAGTTATCGTGGATCATTTCGGCATCCTTCAAACGGGACTCGGCTTCCGAAAGCCTGTCGGCAACCTCCCGCTGCATGGCATCACTCTCCTTGATCTTGGTGACGAGCAACTGCTCCAGGTCTTTTTTATTGCTGTTCAGCGTAGAGATCATCGTCTCCTGCGTGGAAAGTTTCTGAACCAGCTCTTTATTCGCTGTTGACAATACATTATATTGAGATTCCAGTTCATTTCTCTCAGATTCCAGTTCTGCCGCTTTGGACTCGATAGCCTCCTTCTGCTCCTCCAACTTCTTCTTAGCAGCTTCCAACTCATTATTTTTTTGCTCAATCTCAATCTGGTTCAGGGCAAGCAACTCCTTTTCCTTTACCGCCTTTTGGGACTGGCTCGAAAAACCGGCATACATCTTTCTCAAATAAAAAGCCGCCAGGACAAACAACAATGCCAAAAGAATGACTACTACAAGAACAGTTATCTCCAAAGGGCTGGCGGAGCCTCCTGCTGCAAATGCCTGCTGACCGCAAAAAGCAAAGCATGCAAGAAAGACAGACCACTTCCTGAACAAAGTTCTATTATTCATAATGATATATATATTTTAATTTCTAAGATAATTTTCTCCCGAGTATTTCAGAACCAACAGTAAACCCTCCTCATAACTGTGTATAATCATCTATGCAAAGATGATAATAAATTTTCGTTTTGCGAACATCAACGCAAGATTATTTGCGTAAAAAGAAATGATTATCATATTTTTTTCGCACGATTTCCGATATTCAAACCAGCTTATCAGTAATATTTAGCATAATAATGGGATTGACCGGAACAGAAATAAGTACTATTACTAACCAGCAGGGCAAAAGCGGGTGTATTCGTATCACAAACACAGGCTATTCCTATCAAATAAGATATAAATACAGTAATATCAGAAACTGATTCGAGGGCTAAAACGACACTTACACCACCTATTTGAGACATTCACACCACTTGTTTTGATATTTTCGGCGATTATTTTGATTGCTTTAACTTTTATTATCTCACTATACGATACACATATCATTTTAGTCTCTATATTTGCAACATCAAGATGAGAGAAAAGGTTTTGATGAGGGTCTTAACCGGAAATAATCTCTCGAGTATAGGGTAATTTTAAGCATATAAAAAATTAAGGTCATGAAAAAGGGTAGAATTTTCACAAATTGTTTGTTTATTGTTTGCACACTGATGGCAGCAATTTCTTTCACTAGTTGTTCCGCTGATAGCGATTCTTCTTACTCAGGTATTGATGAAAGCGTAATCGAAAACGCTGATTCTCAGACCGAGGCTCCTTTCTCTGTTGTACTGAAAGCTTATTCCGATAACAAAGATATCACCGTTAAGGGTGACGTAGACCAGACTACTCTGTTCGTTTTTGATCAGAATGGCGACTACTACACACAAGTGTCTCTTGACAAAACTTATTTGCTACAGGCAAAACCGGTTGAGATCAGCTGTCCGGGTTCAAAACAGATCACAGTCGTTGCATGGGCAGGTCTTTCTTCCGATAGCGAAAATATCAGCGCCATGAGCAAAGCGAATATTATTTCTGACCTACAGGTTAGCCTGAAGCAGAATAACGGCGTTGCAGCCGCTTTACCGGCTTCCGACGTGACTATAGAGCTTTACAAAGACGATAACATGATCCTTTCTTCAAAAAATGTCAAAAATTTAGAGAAAGTGTCTGTAAACGAAGGAGAACAGTCAGAAATCACTTTTGACCTCTCAAAAAATAATTGCAATATTGTTGTTGCTGACTGGGGTACAGTTATCACGCATGTTACAATTGGTTAAAATTTGACCCTCAATTTTTTATATGCATAAAGGCGTACATCCGGATTGTTCCGCGTGTGCGCCGCTTTTTTCATATATGCGATTCTCCGTGATAGCCTTACCACCCCTTGTAAGAGTAATACATATGTTAATTTTTACAACATTAGCATTGATTTACCACACTTACATCAACAACAGCGGTAAATATATCACACATGACAGATTTACCACCCTTCTTAAAATAACCAATCCATATCATTCAATCCATCCCCACCAAAAGAAGAGATATTAGAAATAATTGAGCTATCCCGTTCCCGTGCTTGACACGGGATCGCAAAGACACAGACCGTTTCCTATAATATCTTTTGATACCGCCAGTTCTCTTGCGGCCCCGTGTCAAGCACGGGGACAGGATAGTTCACTTTTGATAATAATAGAAATATCCCCCCAAAAACAGATATACACATTATTATATAGAAAAACCAACAACGCCATCGCCAAATCAACAAATCCCCCACACAGGTTGTATTCCTATCATATAACATGTATTCATATCACGCCATCCAATATATTTCAATCTGATACATTTTCATTTTAAGAGTATAAAATGATGCTTTTACCACCTTTTGAGAGTTTTACACCACTCAATGTGATACTTTCAGCAACTTTCTTGATCGTTTTAACTTTTATTGTCAATATATTTGATAATCATATCGTTTTTGTATCTATATTTGCAATGTCAACGAGAGACAAAAGGTTTTGATGAGGGTCTTAACCGGATAGAAAATCTCTCGGACAGTATAGGGTAATTTAAGCATATAAAAAATTAAGGTCATGAAAAAGGGTAGAATTTTCACAAATTGTTTGTTTATTGTTTGCACACTGATGGCAGCAATTTCTTTCACTAGTTGTTCCGCTGATAGCGATTCTTCTTACTCAGGTATTGATGAAAGCGTAATCGAAAACGCTGATTCTCAGACCGAGGCTCCTTTCTCTGTTGTACTGAAAGCTTATTCCGATAACAAAGATATCACCGTTAAGGGTGACGTAGACCAGACTACTCTGTTCGTTTTTGATCAGAATGGCGACTACTACACACAAGTGTCTCTTGACAAAACTTATTTGCTACAGGCAAAACCGGTTGAGATCAGCTGTCCGGGTTCAAAACAGATCACAGTCGTTGCATGGGCAGGTCTTTCTTCCGATAGCGAAAATATCAGCGCCATGAGCAAAGCGAATATTATTTCCGACCTACAGGTTAGCCTAAAGCAGAATAACGGCGTTGCAGCCGCTTTACCGGGAGATTTATTCTACGGACAGATTACTTTAAAGAACACTGCTACCAAGGCTGGTGTTGAAACTCTAAAAATCGAACGTAAAGTTTCTTCTATTTCCCTGATTACAAAAGGCGTTATTAAAATGCTTGATTCCAAAGAAGGTAATTTTTATTACAAAGTAAAGAAAACAAAAGCTTCTTTTGATCACAACGGTAAATTGACAGGCGAAGAAATTGAATATATCATCCCTGCAACCATGGACGCAAAAGGTAACGTTGTTGCTGACAACACAGCTATTTTACCGGCTTCCGACGTGACTATAGAGCTTTATAAAGATGATAACATGATCCTTTCTTCAAAAAATGTCGAAAATTCGGAGAAAGTGTCTGTAAACGAAGGAGAACAGTCAGAAATCACTTTTGACCTCTCAAAAAACAATTGCAATATTGTTGTAACAGACTGGGGTACAGTTATTCAACATGTTACAATTGGTTAAAATTTGACCCTCAATTTTTTATATGCATAAGGGCGCACATTCGGATAGTTCCGCGTGTGCGCCGTTTTTTTTCATACATGCGATTCTCCGTGATAGCTTTACCGCCCTTTGTGATAGTAACACACATGTTAATTTTTACAACAAAAGCATTGATTTACAAAGACTATATTTACAGCATAGGCAAACAGATCACAATTGACATGTTTACCACCCACACAATAAATCAAAGCAAAGATTGACAGGTACGCCTCTCACGTATGATAGAAATACACATGCTACAAATACAACTAAACATAGTACATTTGTAGACACAATACAATTTGTGAAATTTTACCCTATACTCTGCTTGTGTGAACCCTTAATTCCGCAAGCAAACCTTAATTAATATAACCGTGAGGTTACATAATTAATAAGCCCGCATTCTCAAGTTGTTTATAAACGACAATCTGAGAATGCGGGCTTTTTTTATTCCGGTTTATGGACAAATTTGTCCGTATTCGGACACCCTCCCCATAAAGCGAACACTCATTTTCAACACAATAGGTTTTTGGCATATACATTGTTACTATAGAGACAGATAAACTGAGGATAATATGGAAATAATCAAACTGGAAGGTATAACAAAAGTATACCGCACAACGGAAGTAGAGACCACAGCACTTGAAAATGTAAATCTCACAGTCAGAAAAGGTGAGTTTCTTTCTATTATGGGGCCATCGGGATGCGGAAAGAGTACCCTGCTCAATCTAATGGGATTGCTGGATCTGCCGGATCAGGGAAAAATCCTGATCAACGAGACGGAAACCACACAGATGAAAGACGGAGAAATGGCTGAGTTCAGGAACAAAATGCTGGGATTCGTTTTTCAGAGTTTTCACCTGATCAATTCACTGAATGTACTGGATAACGTAGAACTGCCCCTGCTCTACCGTAATTCAACAGCTAAAAGCCGACGGGAAGCTGCTGAAAAAGTATTGGAGAAGGTAGGACTATCACACCGGATGAGACATTTACCTACACAGTTATCGGGTGGACAATGCCAGCGTGTAGCTTTGGCACGGGCCATTGTCGGGAATCCGCAGATCATTCTGGCGGATGAACCAACCGGAAACCTGGATAGTAAAATGGGTTCGGAGATTATGGAACTTCTGTTTCAGTTGAATGAGGATGGTACCACCATAGTAATGGTCACGCATGACGAGCATATTGCCGAGTCAACGCAACGCATTGTCCGTTTTTTCGATGGAAGACGAGTTGAATAATTTTATAAAGGAACCACTATGTACAGGATATATTTCAAACAGGCGCTGCTGATGCTGAAACAAAACAAGTTTATCAGCGCCATCGCAATTATAGGAACGGCACTGGCAATCATGATGATCATGACAATCATCGTGGCCGATGAAATAAAAGGTATCAGCGCCCAACCGGAAATAAACAGGGAGCGAACCTTACATATCAACTACCAGGTAAAAAAAGACACGACAAAAAACAGCTGGCAATCGGGCAGTCTATCGTATGATATCGTAAAAGATTACCTGTACCCGTTGAAAACTCCCCGATATGTTTCGGCCGTTACATCAATACATCCCAAACGTCCGTCCACACTGGTCAGCCGGGAAGGATCCAGCGAGATTATAAGTGCAAACCAAAGGCTCACCGATGCCACTTACTGGAAAATATTTTCTTTTTCTTTTATAAAGGGACGTCCGTTCAACGAAGGGGAATTTAATTCCGGAATATCTGTCGCAGTCGTTTCTGAAACGCTGGCAAAAAAAGCATTCAAAGGAGAAACAGCACTCGGACAAACGATTCTGGTTAACTTCAAACCGTACCGGATCATAGGAATCGTGAAGGATGTATCGCCGGTATTCAAACGGGCTTACGGAGATCTATGGGTACCCTATTCATCCCTGAAAAAAGAAAACCTATATTTCGATGTGGTTATAATGGCTGAAAAAACCAGCGATTTTGCGGCAATAACCGCAGAGGTGAGAAACATGGAGAAAAAATACAACACAGAGAATGCTCCCTGGACGCTTTATATGAAAGGACCGTTGAACAACCAATTCTATCAGAAAGACATCCGGGGAAACAGCGTCGAGGATATTACGAAATCGATCACCATCCAGAACAGGAAAATGATCTTCATCCTGCTGATACTTTTGCTGATACCGGCAATCAACCTCTCAGGACTAAGCCTTTCGCGCATGAAAAAACGAACGGAAGAAATCGGGATACGGAAAGCGTTCGGTGCAAAAAGATACACGATCCTGATACAGGTGCTTTTTGAAAACCTGATTACTTCGCTGATCGGTGGGGTGATCGGTCTGATCCTGTCGTACGTTATAGTATTCCGGATGCGGGACTGGCTGCTTGATATTCCGTCCGGCAGTACAATACCGGTCAATACGCTGATTTCCATTCCGGTCCTGCTGGCGGTATTTGCCGTCTGCCTGGTCATCAACCTGCTTTCTGCGGGAATACCGGCCTACCGGGCTTCACGGATGAAGATTATTAATTCACTCAATCAAAATGATAACTGATTATGATACGCCACATATTTAAAATCATCTGGAACGAACGTAAAACGAATGCGTGGATCACCCTGGAATATGTACTTGTATTCTGTGTACTCTGGTTTTGTGTCGATTATCTTTTCTATATGGGAAAATGCTATTTTGAACCGAATGGTTTCGACATAGAACATACCTATCAGATCAATATGCAGAGAAAGCCGGCAGACAGTGCCGCATTTCCGACAGAAGACGGGCCGACGGAAGAGACGGACAAACAAGCGCTGGCTATGACTTTTCTGAATCGTGTAAACAACTATCCGGGAGTGGAAAGTGTGAGTTTTTCGAAATGGGGTGCTCCTTTTGCCTGGTCGAATTATATGAGCAGTTATTATATTAATGAAGACACAGCCAACATGGTAACCCTACGGATGAGATGGGTCAGCGACAGTTTCTTCGATGTGTTCAAAATAAAAAATACAGTCAAAGAACTCAGCGATTGGGGAATACCGGGAACAAGGATGATCGTGATCACCCCCAGCCGGAACGGGGAGTTCGGTTCTTCGGAATATGCTGTACCGCTATCCGACGTAAAACAATTAACCGCTACCCATGACAAGGCGGTCTACACTATTATCGGAACTGCCGATAAGATGAAAGACAGTTACTTCGATTCTTTTTACAGCAATATGATACAACCGCTGGATAAAAAAGAATATGATCTGGCGAATATGCAGATATATATCCGTGTGAGTCCGGGAGTCGACAATGATTTTGCGGAACGGTTTACCCGGGAAATGCGTGACCAACTGATGCTGGGGCCTTATTTTCTGGCTTCCGTCTTTTCATCGACGAAAAATGCAAGAGAAATGAACTGGCCGACAGGCGACCTGAACGGGATATATGCCATCACCACTTTTCTGATCCTGAATATATTCCTGGGGATTATCGGGACATTCTGGTACCGGACACAGACACGCCGGAGCGAAGTCGGTCTGCGGCTGGCACTCGGGGCAACCCGGCAGGGAGTAAAACAGATGATTTTCGGGGAGACATTACTGATATTATTTATCGCCAGTGTGGTAGGTGTAAATATCTGCCTTAACATCAACCAGACGGAGTTACTGGAATTGCTGGACATCCCTATCTCCAACAGAATGGAGGCAGGCATAGGAATGGAACAGGAGTTTATCAACTATGTATTGACTTTCGGTCTGTTGGCAACGATATCCCTGATAGCCGTATGGTACCCGGCCCGACAAGCCGCAAAGATTCCTCCGGCAGAGGCCCTACGGGATGAATAAAATTTGTAACTTTGATAAATAATAAACGAATATGATACTTATCTGTGACGATGATACAACGGTACGGACTTCGCTTACACTGGTCCTGAAACGGGCCGGATATGAGGTAGCTACGGCAGCAAACCAGCAGGAGGCCATTGATTTCGTGCGCCATACCTGTCCGCAATTGATCTTGATGGATATGAATTATAGCAACACAACGACCGGGGAAGAAGGACTGGAACTGCTTGCCAAAGTACAGGTATTTTGCCCGGCAGTCCCGGTTATCCTGATCACGGCCTGGGGTTCCATCAACCTCGCTGTCCAGGGCATACGTGCCGGTGCTTTCGATTTTATCACGAAACCGTGGAACAACCTGGCTTTGCTGAAAACAATAGAAACAGCCATACAACTCAGGGACAGCGAAGAAAAAAATCCGGACCCGAAAAACGGGAAAACGGAAAGAACGGACCGTTTTGACAAGATCATCGGCAGATCTCCCCTTCTGCAACAAGTTTTAAATACAATCTCACGCATCAGCCAGACGAATGCCCCTGTGCTGATCACCGGCGAAAGCGGCACAGGTAAGGAACTGATTGCCGAAGCAATCCACGAAAACAGCGGCCGGCAAGGCAAACCGTTTATCAAAGTCAATCTGGGAGGCATTTCTCAGTCGCTGTTCGAAAGTGAAATGTTCGGTCATAAACAGGGAGCTTTCACCGATGCCCGCCACGACCGGACCGGACGGTTCGAGCTGGCGGACAAAGGGACGATCTTTCTGGATGAGATCGGGGAACTGGATCTGGTTTGCCAGGTAAAACTATTGAGAGTTTTACAGGACCAGACCTTCGAACCGCTGGGCGAGAGCAAGCCCAGGCAGGTGGATACCCGTATCATCTGTGCGACAAACAAGAATCTCCCGGAGATGGTGGCGCAAGGTACATTCCGCGAAGACCTGTTCTACCGGATCAACCTGATCACCATACAGATGCCGGCTTTACGCGAACGTCCCGAAGACATTCCCCTGTTGGTTGAATATTTTGCCCGCAAACAGGCTGAACAAAACAATCTGCCTGAAGCGGAAATATCGCAGAAAGCATTCGGATATCTGAAAAAACTGCCTTTCCACGGAAATATCCGCGAGCTGAAAAACCTGGTGGAACGAACAATTCTTATCTCAGGAAAGGATGTCATCACAGATATTGATTTCAAACAGCAATATATTGAAGTTCCTGCCAGCCAACCTGCCGGCGGGAATACAATCCTCTCCCTGGAAATGGTGGAAAGGAACATGATACAAAAAGCGGTCGAATTGTATGGTTGCAATCATTCCAGGATAGCTGCGGCATTGGGACTGAGCAGACAGACTTTATACCGCCGCCTCGAAAAATACGACATTAAACTTCCCGAATGAAATCGAAATGGATATTCTGGACGATCACGGCCTTTATCGCTTGTATATCGAGTGGTATAGGGTTCGTTTTGTTCCGGAATGAACCGATTCCTTTCTGGGTGATACAGTGCATTGCCATTTTATCGCTCCTGCTGGCGACCTTTATCTATCATAAACTGGTCAAGCCCTATCACATTCTGCTTAGCGGAATGCAATTACTCAAAGACCAGGATTTCTCAACCCATTTACGTCTGGTCAAAAATAAAGATGCCAACGAACTGATCGGGATTTTCAACCGGATGATCTCACAGTTACGGAGTGAACGGCTGGCAGTACGCGAAAAAAACCAGTTCCTTGACCTGCTTATCCACGCATCGCCACAGGGGATTATTATTCTGAACTTTGATAAACAGATCGTAGAAGTAAACCCTTCGGGGTTGAAACTATTAAACATTTCCGATATTTCAGAAATCAAAGGGAAGACTTTCAACGATTCCACATTCGAACTGGCCCCTGCTTTAGGGCAATTAAAACAGGGCGACGATATGATGGTCCGCAATTCGGTAAACAAAGTGTACCGTTGTATCCGTTCGTCTTTTATTGACCAGGGATTCAACCATCCTTTTATATTGATTGAAGAGATCACGCATGAACTGCTTAAAATAGAGAAAGATTCATACGAACGCATCATCCGTATGATGTCTCACGAGGTAAATAATTCGGTCGGGGCGATCGGTTCCACGCTGAATGTTGTCGCCGATATTTTCAAGCAGGACGGGAGCAACAAATGGGAATATGTGTTGCCGGCTATCGAGGCCTCTTTCGACCGTTGCGGACATCTGGCCAGTTTTATCAGCAACCTGGCGCAGGTTATCCGCATACCCGAACCGACTTTTTCCCTGATCTCCCTGAATGAGCAGGCCCGTTCGGTGTATTCACTGACCAGCATCGAATGCCGGCAAAGAAATATAGAATTGTCTTTATCCCTGACCGATAATGATCAATATATCCACGTAGACGGCATCCAGTTTGAACAGGTTCTGGTCAATATCATCAAAAATGCTTACGAGGCAATCGGGGAAAACGGCAGGATAAAAATCAGTACCCACCATTCCCCTTTATCCATTATCATAGAAGACAATGGTCCCGGAATAAGCGAGGAGGCCAAACAAAAACTTTTCACCCCCTTCTTCACCACCAAATCTTCCGGACAGGGGATCGGCCTGATGTTTGTCAGAGAGGTACTGACAAACCATCGATGCCGATTCAGCCTGTCGACAGAAGAGGGTTATACCCGGTTTAAAATATTCTTTTCCACTGCCGATGGCACATATTCATAAAACTATGACAGTCCTTTTAATTTGTACATTAATAAATAATCTTCCGGTTCTCCGTCTTCTGTTGCTCCATAAAGAGTGAAAGTTTCTTCGTCCACAGCAAAGTTACTCGGACACTTTCCTTCCAAATAATATCGGATTATTGGATTACCGTCCAAATCAAATACTTCAAGAAAAGTTCCCTTAGTAAAATTTTCGCGATGTTTCTTCCATGATCTTCCCAAAAACATAGCATAGAAATAACGCTTACCTAAATATCCTCTAGTATAACTAATTTTGACATCATCATAATTATCTCCTGTAATATCAGTCGGATCATCATACTCAAATTTCACTCTTTTGACAAGGTTAAAGGCAGTATCCATAAAATCAATCTGCTTCTTATAACTGTAACAAAAAACAATATGGTTTTCACTCGCATATACCTCACCTTTATCAGGATCTAACGAATAATCCAGTATGTTCGGATTTCTGTATGTCCATATCTTCCGTGGCAATGAATCTCCCCTAGCTAAAAGATACAGACTGGGAATAAGCATATACTTAGGATCTGCAATATATAAAGAATCATTAATAAAGGCAGCATCATAGAGGGCATTGTCATAAACCAGTTTCTGGGATTCTTTGAACACAGGTTGTCCGTTTCGATCTATATCGAAACGAATAACCTCATTTTTTCCAAAATCACCTATAAGAATACCCGGGAGCTGCGTTTGAAATAATGACGGAGATATAAACTCTCCCGGCCCTTGTCCTTCTGTACCAAAAACCCATTTCAATTCATGGCTGGTAAGATCATATATATGAAATATACTATCATGCATCTTCCAATTTTTTAAAATAAGAAAAGGAGACTTTATTTCTACCAGCATAGGATTGGTTATCCCCTGCAAAGGCATTAATTCCTGTGTCAATGTTTCTTCGAGGGGAAAACCGGAATCAACCGAACTACATGAGGCTAATAAACAGCAACATAATACTAGAATAAAAAGGTAAACTCGCATAATCGCTATTTTTAAGACAAATATCATTCGTGTGCAAACGCCTCGTTGCTTTTTGCCAACGAAACCAATCCTCCCATGGCACCCAGGTTCATGGAATCGAGCGCCGAACTGGGGACAATAACCATAGAGCCTTTTTCTTTCAATCCTTCAAACAACATATTCATTCCCCTGAGATGCAGGGCTACCGGATTATCCGTGTACTTTCGACTGGCTAGTTCAAACTTTTCGGCAATTTCAGTCTCGGCCGTTCCCAGGATGACACGTGCTCTTCTTTCACGCTCGGCTTGTGCCTCTTTACTCATGGCGTCGGCCAGGTCCTGAGGTATGGCGATGTCGTTAATACCAACTGTTTGACAAGTGATTCCCCAGGGATTTGTGTTCCGATCCAGAACATGTTGCAAGTCTTCGGCTATTTTATCCCGTTCCTGCAAGAGAGTAGATAATTCATGTTTACCGATCGTATCTCTTAAACCGGTCTGTGCAATATGCTCGATGGCTCTTTGATATTCCTGAACTTCCAGAGCTGCTTTTTCAACGTCCCAAACCGTCCAGTACACAACAGCATCCACATTCACCGGTACCGTATCTTTGGTCAGGGTCTGCTCTGCCTTAAAGGCGCTTACTCTCACACGTTGGTCGATATAAGCAGAGACACTGTCAATAATAGGAATTATCATAAATGGACCAGGACCTCTTAAACCTTTGAATTTACCCATTCGTAACACCACTGCCCGTTCCCACTGGTCGGCAATGCGGATAGAAGTAGCCAATAATCCGGAAAAGAGGATTAAGAGCACAAAGACCTGAACATTTACAATCTGTAAAACAGACAGAATGATCGATACAGAAATCAATACCAGCAATACTGTAAGAGAAATTGGATTAAACCATCCCTTGTTAATTACATTTGTTGTCATAACTATTATTTTTTAGAGGTTTCAATGTCTTTCAATTCCCGCATGACTTCATCCAGATTAAAGCCATAACTAAACGCTACGGAAGAAAACTGCATGCAAATCTCTTTCAGCTTATCTTCCCTTTCCTTTTCCGACACCACATTTTCTGTTTTGTTGATAAAAGTGCCGGTACCTTGCTGAGTCTCCAGAATATTTTTGATCTCCAATTCTTTATACGCTTTGGATACCGTATTCAGGTTTACCTTCAGTTCCACAGCAAGTGCCCTGACTGTAGGAAGCTGTTCACCCAATTTAAGTTGTCCGGATGCTATGCCAAATATGATCTGGTCGATAATCTGACGGTACACCGGTACGCCGCTGGAATAATCCAATAAAAACTTAATCATATAGATGTATATTATATTATAGAAACATTGTACTATTATTATATGACAAAGATACAAGAAAAATCACTCCACCAAACTTTTTAGCAATATTTTTTCAAAAAAAGTACATTTCGCAGGATTTATCCGGATAATAGCTTAAATGGAGAGATTAGAAACAGAGGAGATACAAACAAAAAAGGCTTACAATTTCTTGTAAACCTTTCAGTAGCGAGACCCGGGATTGAACCGGGGACCTCATGATTATGAATCATGCGCTCTAACCAGCTGAGCTATCTCGCCATCATGTCGTCAACTTTTCTTATTGACGCTGCAAAAGTAGAGGTTATTTTTATATTATGCAACACTTTTGCGAAAAAAAATCTTTTATTTTTCAGGGCTTTCAGCTAAGGCGTTAAAAATTAGATGCTTTTTTACTCTAATAATATTGGGAAATATGAATCTTTTGAGTAACTTGCTGCGCAAATAATTGTATGAAAGATGAAAAAAGAGAAGTTTCATATCGAATACATTTTCGATAAAGTTTCGCGACGAAGTTTATGGAATCACCTCACTACCCCTCCAGGATTGTCTGCCTGGTTTGCTGATGACGTAACGATCAATGACAACACGTATGTTTTTAAGTGGAACAGGGATGAGCAGGAGGCAGAAGTTTTGTCGGTAAAACCGGAAATTAGTATCCGCTACCGGTGGACAGACGAGGAAGAAGATAATGTTTACTTCGAATTTTTAATTCACACGGTTGAACTTACCGGAGCAACTGCTCTTGAAATAACCGACTTTGCCGAGCCGGATGAAAAGAAAGATTCAATCAATTTATGGGACTCGCAAGTCTATGAATTGAAACGTACACTCGGGATTTAGGTTGTTTTAGAGAATTATGTAATGTTCTTATCGTTTTTTACACTACTTTTGCCCCGTCAACCCGGATAGGCAATGTTGAAGATAAAACGATTATATACATTTATGCTGCAGACTTTCCTGCCGTTGTTCATTATGACCTTCGGTATCTGTCTGTTTATTGTACTCATGCAGTTCCTTTGGAGGTACATAGACGACATGGTGGGAAAGGGACTGGGGATTCCTGTGCTCGGCGAAATGTTTTTTTATGCTGCTTTATTCCTCCTCCCCATGGCTTTACCTTTGGCCATTTTGCTTGCATCTCTGATGACTTTCGGCAACCTGGGCGAACGCCTGGAATTGCTGGCGATGAAATCTGCCGGAGTATCGCTGATACATATCATGCGGCCGTTGATCATCACAATCGGGATTATCAGTATCGGCGCTTTCTTTTTCCAGAACAATGCAATGCCTGTCGTACAGGTGAAACTATATTCCCTTCTCTACTCCATGCGCCAGAAGTCGCCGGAACTGGATATTCCGGAAGGTGTATTCTATGGGGAAATTACGGGATATAATGTATATGTAAAAGAAAAAAACAATCAGACCGGATTACTGAAAGATGTCATGATCTATGACTATTCCAAAGGTTTCAATAACGCACGTGTGATCCTTGCAGACTCTGGCAGACTGAAAACATCTGCGGACAAGCTGTTTCTGGTCTTATCCCTTTTCAATGGGGAGTCGTTTGAAAACCTGTCCGAAGGCCAGACAGGCAGTAACAACCGGAAAACAGCTGTTCCTTACCGCAGGGAGACATTCAGCACCAAAGATATTCTGATAGATTTCGATGCAAACTTCACCCGCACGGATGAATCTTTTATGCAAAACCAATATATGGGTAAGCAGCTGAAGGATTTACAGACCTCTATTGACTCCATGACCGTACGGCTCGACAGCATCAAGGCGATCAATTCCAAAAATGTGTATGACATGTCTTATAAAAAGACATTCTCCAAACCCAAAAGGGAGTTATCCCAACAGGCAGAAACGGGAACCGGCAATACTGCAACAGCAAACGACGCTGATTCTCTCACCAAAATATCAAACGAACCGGTCAAAATAATCAATTTCGACAGTTTGTATAAAGCCGAAGCACCAAGCGGGCAAGCCGCCTTATTGGTCCGTGCCAAATCAAACATTGAAAGTGTAAAGGCCGATTATTATTTCAAAGCTGCAACATTAGGAGACGAGGCTTACAAAGTACGCCGCCACCTGACTGAATGGCATAAGAAATTCACCTTATCTTTCGCTTGTATGGTCTTCTTCTTTATCGGTGCCCCACTGGGAGCAATTATCCGTAAAGGAGGACTGGGAATGCCGGTCGTTATTTCCGTAATCCTGTTTATATTCTATTATATTATAGACAATATCGGATTTAAAATGGCACGCGACGGTATATGGGAAGCCTGGGAAGGAATGTGGCTGAGTTCCGCTATTCTGGCACCACTAGGGATTTTCCTGACTTATAAGGCTGTTAATGACAGTGTCATATTGAATGCAGACACCTATCTGAACGCCATAAAGAATTTTATTGGTAAACGGGCCGGACGTAAGGTGGAGAAAAAAGAGGTAATCATTTTTAATCCGGACTATGCAGCTATGTTGCCGCGCCTGGATAAGCTGGCGGAAAACTGCGCCGAATATCTCAAAAGCCATAAACGTTGGTTGAACTATTTCACTTTCTGGAAACAAGGCGGAAAGGATCATACGGCAGAACAGCTGGCTACAGAAATGGAAGGTATCATTGAAGAACTGGGTAACTCCGATCAGAATCTGGTACTAAACAAACTGATGGATTATCCTGTGATCGGCGGATACAACCAACTGAATGCAAATCTCAACGGAAAGATCGGACTGGCATTCGGTATATTTTTCCCGATCGGACTTCCGGTCTATTTGCTTGCTACATACCAGCGTAAATTATTACGCCATGATATACAGGTAGTACAAAAAACAAGCCGCGAATTGGAAGATATGATCCGGAACTTAGAAATTAAAAATTAAAACAGATATGACTGAGATCAAATTAAACACCATCGAAGAAGCAATCGAAGATTTTCGTGAAGGTAAATTCCTGATCGTTGTTGACGACGAAGATCGTGAAAACGAAGGGGACTTCATTGTTGCTGCGGAAAAGATAACGCCCGAAAAAGTAAATTTCATGATGACATACGGTCGTGGTGTATTATGCGCCCCGATCACCGAAGAACGTTGCCAGGAGCTGGACCTGGATATGCAGGTTGCCAGAAACACCTCTATGCTCGAGACACCGTTCACCGTAACTGTCGACAAACTGGGTGGCGGTTGCACGACCGGTGTATCCATGTTCGACCGTGCCGAAACGATCCGTGCACTGGCTGATACACAGACAAAGCCTTCTGACCTGGGACGTCCGGGACATGTGAACCCGCTGCGAGCCCGTTCACGCGGTGTACTCCGTCGTGCCGGACATACCGAAGCAGCTGTCGACCTGGCCCGCCTGGCCGGCCTCTATCCTGCCGGGGCATTGATCGAGATCATCAATGAAGACGGAACAATGGCACGTCTGCCGCAATTAGTGGAAGTAGCTAAAAAGTTCGATATCAAGATCATTTGTATTAAGGATCTGATTGCCTACCGCCTGAAAACAGAGTCCATTGTTGACAAAGGTGTAGAAGTCGATATGCCGACCCAGTACGGTCATTTCCACCTGATCCCTTTCCGACAGAAAAGTAACGGATTGGAGCATATCGCTCTGATAAAAGGCGATATATCCGGAGAGGAACCGGTATTGGTTCGCGTACATTCATCTTGTGCAACCGGTGATATTTTCGGTTCTATGCGTTGCGAATGCGGCGAACAGTTGCACAAAGCCATGCAAATGATTGAAAAAGAAGGACGCGGAGCTATCGTCTACCTGAACCAGGAAGGACGCGGCATCGGCCTGATGGATAAAATGAAAGCTTACAAACTTCAGGAAGAAGGATTGGATACGGTAGACGCCAACCTGCATTTGGGACACCAGGCTGATGAACGCGATTATGGCGTCGGAGCACAGATCCTGAAGCACATCGGCATTACCAAAATGCGCCTGATGACAAACAATCCGATCAAGCGTGTAGGCCTGGAAGCTTATGGTTTAACAATTGTGGAAAACGTTCCTATCGAAGTCACTCCGAACAAATATAATGAATTTTATATGAAGACAAAAAAGGAGCGTATGGGACATGTTCTCCATAACATCAAATAATTAGCAATTTGTTGCAAAGAATCCGATTATTAATTACTTTTGTCGCAACTATTTAAAATAACCTATACAAACAGCAGTGTTATGACACAAGTTTCAGATCGTTTAGCAAGTTTATCGCCTTCCGCTACGTTGGCGATGTCTCAGAAGAGCAATGAGCTCAAAGCACAAGGTATCGATGTTATCAACCTGAGTGTGGGAGAACCTGATTTCAACACACCTGATCACATCAAGGAAGCAGCCAAGCAAGCGGTAGACGACAATTTCTCTCGCTACTCTCCGGTTCCCGGTTATCCGGCATTACGCAATGCTATCGTTACCAAGCTGAAGAATGAAAACGGGTTGGAATACGCAGCTACACAGATTTCCTGCGCGAACGGAGCTAAACAATCCGTTTGTAACACAATTCTGGTGTTGGTTAATCCCGGAGACGAAGTTATCATTCCGGCACCGTTCTGGGTAAGCTATCCTGAAATGGTCAAACTGGCTGAAGGTAAACCGGTAATCGTTACAGCAGGTATCGAACAGGATTTCAAGATCACTCCGGCACAGCTGGAAGCAGCTATCACACCGAAGACAAAGGCGTTGATCCTCTGCTCTCCGTCCAATCCGACTGGTTCTGTTTACAGTGCAGAAGAACTGGCTGGTTTAGCAGAAGTATTGAAAAAACATCCGGATATCATCGTTATTGCTGACGAGATCTACGAACACATCAACTATATCGGCAAACATCACAGTATCGCTTCTGTCGACGGCATGAAAGATCGCACCGTTATTGTAAACGGCGTATCCAAAGCATATGCAATGACAGGCTGGCGTATCGGTTTCATTGCCGGACCGGAATGGATCGTGAAGGCTGTAAACAAATTACAAGGTCAATACACCTCAGGTCCTTGCTCTGTCTCCCAGAAAGCTGCCGAAGCCGCTTACACAGGTTCACAGGAACCGGTTGAAGAAATGCGTAAAGCATTCGAACGCCGTCGTGACCTGATCGTTAATCTGGCTAAAGAAGTTCCGGGATTCGAAGTAAATAAGCCGGAAGGCGCTTTCTACCTGTTCCCGAAATGTAGCTACTATTATGGTAAAGCTGACGGAAACAACACAATCAAAGATGCTGACGACCTGGCTATGTATCTGCTGGAAAAGGCACACGTTGCCTGCGTAGGCGGTACTTCATTCGGTGCTCCCGAATGTATCCGTATGAGTTATGCTACCAGCGATGAAAACATCGTGGAAGCCATCAAACGTATCAAAGAGGCTTTGGCTGAACTGAAATAAGAGAAAGTAAACTTTTATTATAGAAAAAGGGACTCCGAAATAATCGAAGCCCCTTTTTTATTTTATTCTGCTAACGCAAAATTATTCAGCACGCAAAGTGAAGCGTTTGAATGCAAGAATCTGCAATTCAGGATCTGCTTCCTTCATTGTTTCTTTTACAGTCTTTTTGCCATCCATGATATCTTCCTGGTTCAGCAAGCAAACTTCTTTCAAGAATTTGCTAAGACGACCTTTAGCGATGTTCTGAATCATTTGTTCCGGTAAATTAGCAGCTTTTTCAGCAGAAACAGTTGCAATAATTTCCTTAGCCTTAGCTACGTCTTCAGCAGTAATCCAGCCCTTAGCCATATTGCTTTCCATATGGTCTTCGCTATCTACATGTGAAGGATTGATACCTGCCTTCTTCAAAGCAACTTCAACAGCCTTCTGTACCTGTTCAGCCTTTGTCTTTTCAATTGCCACCTGTATTTCAGCTTCTTTTACTGATTCAGGAACACCAGCTTCATCGATAGCGATAGGATTCATGGCAGCGATCTGCATAGCGATGTTGTGAGCAGCTTCTTCTGATTCTTTGTTGAAAGCAACGATCGTACAAAGCTGATTTTTACCCATATGGTTATAAACAGTAGTGTAAGCACCTTCTACCACATTATAACCGTCCAGTTCCATCTTTTCGCCAGTGATACCGCTACGGTCAGTAACAGCGTCCTGAATAGTACCTTTACCCATAGGCAAAGCCTTTACTTCATCCAAAGTCTGACATTTGTTAGCCACAGCAGCATCCAGGATAGCCTGAGTCAAAGCAACGAAATCTTCGTTCTTAGCAACAAAGTCTGTTTCGCATTTCAAAGCGATAACAGCGGCGAACCCGCCATCTTTCTTTGCCAACACGCAACCTTCTGCAGCGTCACGGTCTGAACGCTTAGCGGCGATAGCCTGTCCTTTTTTACGGATAATTTCCATTGCCTTTTCGATGTCGCCATCAGATTCGGTCAACGCTTTCTTGCAGTCCATCATACCAGCTCCACTCATCTTGCGCAGCTTGGTAATATCAGCCATAGTTACAGCCATAATCTTATTTCCTTCTTATTTAATGTTTATACTCTTTCTACTTCTTTATTAACGAACAATGGACAATTACCTATTGACAATCTCTTACTGTCAAAAGCCAATTGCCCATTGTATTTATATTCTAATTGTCAATTGTCAACCGGCAATTGTCAACTGAATTATTCTTCGATATCCTTAGCGTACTTGTCGGCAACTTTAGCGTTCAAAGCTTCTTCGTCTTCCTTCTTAGTACGTTCTTTCTTTACAGCAGCTTTAGCTTTGCGTTCTCTTTTAGCGCCTTCGCCTTCACCTGCTGCTTCTGTATCGATCTTTTCAGCTTTGCGTTCCTGCAAACCTTCGTTCATAGCTTCGCAGATAGCGCCTAAGATAACTTCTACTGATTTAGTAGCGTCGTCGTTAGCCGGGATCACGTAGTCGATGTTGTTCGGGTTTGAGTTAGTATCAACCATACCGAAAACAGGGATACCCAGACGGTTGGCTTCGCGAACTGCGATATGTTCTTTCATCACGTCAACAACGAACAAAGCAGACGGAAGACGAGTCAGGTCTACGATAGAACCTAATGTCTTTTCCAGCTTAGCACGCTGACGAGTGATCTGAAGTTTTTCTCTTTTTGACAGGTTATCAAATGTACCGTCTTTTGTCATCTTATCGATAGTAGTCATCTTTTTGATGGCTTTACGGATAGTCGGGAAGTTAGTCAACATACCACCCGGCCAGCGTTCGATAACGTAAGGCATACCTACTGAAGCAGCCTTATCAGCGACAACTTGTTTTGCTTGTTTTTTAGTAGCAACGAAAAGTACTTTCTTACCCTGTTTTGCCAGGTTTTTCATTACTTCTGCTGCTTCGTCTACTTTAGCAACTGTTTTATATAAATCAATGATATGAATACCATTGCGCTCCATAAAGATATAAGGAGCCATAGCGGGATTCCACTTTCTTTTTAAGTGTCCGAAGTGTACACCAGCTTCTAATAACTGATCAAAATTAACTCTTGACATTTTTTTCTTTTTAAATCGTTTACTTTCTGTTTAATTTTCAACTATCAGGTAGTTCCCCGGCATGTCTGCATGCAAAAGAAATCCCGACAATTTAGATACTAAACGCTTTGTCCTTGTAAGAAACTCACAAATAACATTAACGTTTGCTGAACTGGAATCTCTTACGAGCTTTTGGCTGACCCGGTTTCTTACGTTCAACAGAACGAGGATCGCGAGTTACGAATCCTTCTGCTCTCAAGGCAGACTTATCTTCCGGATTAATCTTGATCAAAGCACGAGCGATAGCCAAACGTGCAGCTTCTGACTGACCTTTGAATCCACCACCATCAAGGTTGATCTTGATATCATATTGTTCTTCAACATTCAGCTTTGCAAGCGGCTGCTTAACAATGAACTGAAGGATTGTAGAAGGAAAGTAATTTGCAAGATCACGTTTGTTGATAGTTATCTTTCCCGTTCCTTCGCTAACGAATACGCGAGCAACTGCTGCTTTACGTCTTCCTATTGCATTTACTACTTCCATAGTTATTATTTAAGTGAGTTTATATCGATTGACTTAGGCTGTTGAGCTTCGTGTTTGTGCTCTGTTCCTTCATATACATATAAGTTAGCTAGTAACTTAGCACCCAGACGGTTTTTAGGCAACATACCCTTTACTACTTTTCTGAACAGATGGCTGGCACCTTTCTTCATCAAGTCGTTAGGTGTGTACTCGATCTGTCCACCGGGATATCCGGTATATCTCAAATAAATACGATCGTTCCATTTGTTTCCTGTCAGAACGATTTTATCTGCATTGATAATGATTACATTATCACCACAATCAACATGAGGAGTGAAGTTGGGTTTGTACTTGCCGCGCAAAAGCTTTGCTACTTTTGCACAAAGGCGTCCCAAAGTCTGTCCATCAGCGTCAACGATGACCCACTCTTTGTTTACAGTTGCTTTGTTTGCAGAAATGGTCTTAAAACTTAAAGTATCCACTGCTTAATAAATTAATTAATTAATAACTCTAAAAAACAAGCGCCTAGTTTTTCGCTATCATTATCACTACGGACACTTGACGTAATAATGTGCTAGAAACTAAACCCTTAGTACAATTTGATAATATTCGGCTTGCAAAGGTACGGCTTTTCTTCGAAATACAAAACATTTGTACATCTTTTTCGCATCCAAACGATTATGAGCAGAAGATATACAACAAAAGGGAATAGCCGGAGAGTTATGCTTTTCCCTAATTCCTATTTTAATTGAAAAAATTTACCGGCGGAAATAATACCCCAACGAGAATGTTACATTATTCTGATAAAGGGATGATTCGCCGTCGTGTTTGGTGGTACGGCGGTCGAGTGTTCCGCACAGGGCAGATACGGAGAAGAAGAAATTCGAATATTCTACCTGTAACCCAAGGTTTACCCCCAAGTCGAAAGTTTTAAGATCGGCTTCGCCTGACTGTCCGAAAACGATATCGCTATCCACATTCTTAGTACGCATTTTTCCAAACAGGGAGAAATCGACAGCCGGACCGGCCATCACACTGAAATAAACATCGGTAAACTGAAAGGTATATACCAGATTTACAGGCACAAGAATAGAATAATAGTTACATTTTGTTTTCGGATAAGCTAAATCCGTACCGTCTCCTTCTGAGATTTTTGACAGGTAATTACCACCCTGATGCACAAAAGCGACTTCCGGCTGAAGCGACAATCTTTTATATAAAGGTATCTGAGCCAGTCCCGCTACACTAAATCCGAAACGGGCGCCCGATTGATAATTGTTGTCTATTTTCTGCACCAGCGACGAATAAGCCAAGCCACCACGCACACCCCAAGTGATCTGTGCTGTAGCCGGCACAATCATCAACATCACTAATATTATTACCAATCCTATCTTTTTCATATTATATCCTCTTTTCCATGAGCAAAGATAGTTTTTTTTTCTAATGATGATACTTATTCTATGATTTTAACAGATGTTTTCCTGTATGGTATTTTATTTTAGAGGATACCCTCATAAACAGATTTCTAAACATTCACATTATTCAAACAAAAGCTGTACCTTTGTTTGATAAAATATAAAAGCTTTTTCAATTATATATGGAACCATTTATACATCTACACGTCCACACCCAGTACTCGCTGCTGGACGGACAAGCCTCGATCGATGCACTGATTGACAAGGCACAAAAAGACGGCATGAACGCCATTGCTGTTACCGATCACGGTAATATGTTCGGTATAAAGGAGTTCTTCAACAAGGTCTCCAAGAAGAACGGGAAACCGCTTGGAGCCATCAAAGACCTGGAAAAAGAACAGAAAGCCCTCAAAGGGAAAGAAGCTCTTTCCTCCGAAGAGCAAGTACGCCTGCAGGAGATTCCGCCTCTTATAGAAGCAGAAAAGAAAAAGATATTCAAACCGATTATCGGCTGCGAGTGCTATTGCGCCCGCAACGGAAGGCATAACAAAACAGCGAAGGAAGACCGTAGCGGTTACCACCTGATCATACTGGCTAAAAACCTAAAAGGCTACAAAAACCTGATCAAGATGGTTTCCATCTCTTGGACAGAAGGTTTTTACGGCCGTCCGCGTATCGACCATGAATTACTGGAGAAATATCACGAAGACCTGATTGTCTGTTCCGCTTGTTTGGGTGGCGAAATACCGCAGCATATTATGCATGATCGGATAGATAAAGCAGAAGAATCCATCCTGTGGTTCAAAAAACTGTTCGGAGAAGATTATTATTTGGAAATGCAACGGCACGAAACACACGACCCGAACGCCGATTGCACCACGTATCCCAAACAGCAGGAAGTGAACAAGGTCCTGATCGAACTCGCCCGCAAACATAATGTCAAGCTGATCGCTACCAACGACGTCCATTTCGTTAATCAGGAAGATGCCGAAGCACACGACCGCCTGATCTGCCTCAGTACCGGAAAGGATCTGGACGACCCGACACGTATGCGTTATTCCAAGCAGGAATGGATGAAAACGACAGCCGAGATGAATGCCATCTTTGCAGACATCCCGGAAGCACTCAGCAACACGCTTGAAATAGCAGACAAAGTAGATTTCTACTCCATCGACAGTGGTCCTATCATGCCAACCTTCGCCATCCCTGAAGATTTCGGGACAGAAGAGTCATATCGCGAAAAATTCTCGGAACAGGACTTGTTCGAAGAGTTCACCCGTGATGAAAACGGCAACGTAGTATTAAGCGAAGAAGATGCCAAAGACAAAATAAAGAAACTCGGCGGATACGATAAATTATACCGTATCAAGCTGGAAGCCGACTACCTGAGAAAACTGACATACGACGGTGCAAAGGTTTGTTACGGAGACAACCTGAATGATGAAGTCAGGGAACGTCTGGACTTTGAGTTACACATCATGAAAACAATGGGTTTTCCCGGATACTTCCTTATCGTGCAAGACTTTATCGCCGCTGCCCGCGAAGAATTGGGCGTATCGGTGGGACCGGGACGTGGATCGGCTGCCGGATCGGCAGTTGCATACTGCCTGGGAATCACCAAGATCGACCCGATTAAGTATGACCTGCTGTTCGAACGTTTCCTGAATCCGGACCGTATCTCCCTCCCCGATATCGATACCGACTTCGACGATGACGGTCGTGGCGAAGTATTGCGTTGGGTAACGGAAAAATACGGAGCTGACCGTGTGGCACATATCATTACCTACGGTACGATGGCTACCAAATCGGCCATCAAGGACGTTGCCCGTGTACAGAAACTTCCGCTTTCCGAATCGAACCGTCTGGCTAAGCTGGTACCGGATAAGATACCGGATATGAAGAAGTTCAAACTGAAAGATGCGATCAACTACGTTCCTGAACTGAAAGAAGCAGCGACCGGTAACGATCCGTTGGCACGCGATACATTAAAATATGCACAAATGCTGGAAGGCAACGTGCGTAATACCGGTGTACATGCCTGTGGTGTCATCATCGGACGATATGATATTTCGGACGTCGTGCCTGTCAGTACGGCAAAAGATAAAGAAACCGGCGAGGAAATGCTGGTTACTCAATACGAAGGTTCGGTGATCGAAGAAACCGGATTGATCAAAATGGACTTTTTGGGACTGAAAACGTTGTCCATCATCAAAGAGGCTATTGAAAACATCCGCCTGACTACCGGACACGAACTCGATATCGACCATATCAGCCTGGAAGATCCGGCAACTTATAAATTATATTGCGACGGTAAAACGACCGGTACATTCCAGTTTGAATCGGCAGGTATGCAAAAATACCTGAAAGAGCTTCAACCCTCCAAGTTCGAAGACCTGATCGCCATGAATGCCCTGTATCGTCCGGGACCAATGGATTATATCCCCGACTTTATCGACCGTAAACACGGACGCAAGCCGATCGAATATGATATACCGGTCATGGAGAAATACCTGAAAGACACTTACGGTATTACCGTCTACCAGGAACAGGTCATGCTTCTGTCGCGTTTGCTGGCAAACTTCACCCGTGGTGAGAGTGACGCTCTGCGTAAGGCGATGGGTAAGAAGTTGATCGACAAGATGAACCACCTGAAATCGAAGTTCATGAAAGGTGGACAGGATAATGGATACGAGGCAAAAACGCTTGAAAAGATTTGGTCCGACTGGGAAAAGTTTGCTTCCTACGCCTTCAACAAGAGCCACGCCACCTGCTATTCGTGGGTTGCTTATCAGACGGCCTTCCTGAAAGCGAACTATCCGTCCGAATATATGGCAGCCGTTCTGAGCCGAAGTTTGTCCAACATCGTCGATATCACGAAGTTTATGGACGAATGCAAAGCAATGGGTATGCAGGTATTAGGACCGGACGTCAACGAATCCATCCTGAAGTTCAGCGTAGATAAAAACAAGAACATCCGTTTCGGGCTAGGCGCCGTGAAAGGCGTAGGTGAATCGGCCGTACTGAATATCATCGAGGAACGAAAGAAAAACGGTCCGTATAAAAATATCTTCGACTTTGTGGAACGCGTCAACCTGACAGCATGTAATAAGAAAAACATCGAATCGCTTGCGTTGGCCGGAGCCTTCGATAATTTCGGTATCCAACGCGAACAGTTCTTTGCCGAGACAGGCAAAGGCGAAGTCTTTCTGGATACGCTGGTGCGTTATGGCAATAAGTTCCAGATGGATAAAAACTCAGCAGCCAACTCTCTGTTCGGCGGCGATGACCTGCTTGTAGCCATCGCCAAACCCGAAATTCCGGTTTGCCAGCGTTGGAGTGATCTGGAACGCCTGAATAAAGAAAAGGAACTGATAGGTATTTACCTCTCCGCCCATCCGCTGGACGAATATCGTATCGTTCTGACATACGTATGCAATACGGGCATGGCAGAGATCAACGACCGGGAAAGCCTGAAAGGGCGCGAAATGTTGTTAGGCGGAATCGTAACCGATTTCCGTGAGGGAATGACCAAGACAGGAAAGCCTTACGGAGTAGTTAAAATAGAAGATTTCACCGGCAGCGGAGAGATCGCCTTGTTCGGTAATAACTATATCGAATACAGCAAATATTGCAAACCCGGTATGTACCTGCTCATCACAGCCCGCGTAGAGCCTCGCCGCTGGAACGAAAACGAACTCGATTTCAATATCGGTTCCATCCGCCTGTTGCAGGACGAAAAGGATAAGCTGATCGAAAAAATCAGTATCACTCTGCCGATCCACGATCTCGACGAGCCTACAGTCAATGAATTATCTGTGCTCATCAAAAACAATCCGGGACAGAGCTTGTTATATTTCAAAGTGGTAGATGGCGAACATAATATTTCACAAAATTTCTTCTCACAGAATATCCGGTTAAACGTAACAGGCAAGCTGATTGAGTTCCTGCAGGAGAATTCAACTATTGATTTCAAAATTAACGGGTAAAGTTGTACGGTGTGGAAAGAATTACTACTTTTGGCACCTCAAAAGGGAACAATTTAAATTAGATATATAATTATGGCACTAGAAGTTACAGATGCAAATTTTGAAGAGTTAGTAAACGCAGGCAAGCCTATGGTCCTTGACTTTTGGGCTGAATGGTGTGGCCCCTGCCGCATGGTAAGTCCGATCATCGACGAACTGGCTACCGAATACGAAGGTAAGGTTACAATCGGTAAAATGGACGTAGACAACAACAACGATGTCGTTGCCCAGTTCGGCATCCGCAATATTCCGACCGTTCTTTTCTTTAAAGACGGGAAATTAGTAGACAAACAAGTAGGTGCAGCACAGAAATCGGCTTTCGTAGCTAAAATCGACGCACTTCTATAATGAAGACTTTATAGCGCGGAGCATTTCGCGTTTTCCCGGAGGGCCGGGTATTCTTTCAACGGAATACCCGGCTTTCTGCATCATACGGCGGACTACTCCTTTGGCACAATAGGTGGTAAGGATTCCTCCTTCCGCCATATGCGCATATAATTTATCGAATATCTCCTGACTCCACATTTCCGGTTGCTTATCCGGAGCAAAAGCATCGAAATAAACAAGGTCTATTTCTTCCGGCAATTCACAGTGATTACTATCTCCCTGTATTTTATGCAAAGTGAAACGATCGGTTATTCTTACAGCTTCATTCCAGGTGGCAACATGCAGGGCCTCAAACCATTCTTTCTTTTCCTGACAAATCACGTCGCCGTAATTCAGCGCCCGGACCAGTTCGGCTCCAAGCGGATAAAGTTCTATGGAATAATAGTTCACAGAGCGATTATTCTCTTCTGCATCCAATAAAGTAAGGAAAGCATTCAACCCTGTCCCGAAACCAATCTCAAAAACAGTGATATCCTTTTTTGCCTGATGATGCAATCCGGCTTCAATAAATACATGGCGCGATTCCTGTACCGCCCCGTTTACCGAATGGTAATGTTCATCCATCTCCGGTATAAATAATGTATGGCTACCGTCAGCCGTCTGCTGTAATTCCCGTTTCATCTGATTCTGCACTACTATACTTGCATTTGACTGCAAAGGTAAGGAAAATTAAACAGAGTAAGGCAGAGACATACATTAACCCTATTTCAGGCAAAGTCACCCCTATACTAAGAACATTAGTATCATATATTATGATATTACTTTCTCATATATTATAATACTTAATTCGCATAATATATGAAAATGCAGTATCATAATATATGATATTTCCATCCTTCACCGGATAAGAACTTGGGGAATCCTAGTATGCGCCCGGTAATGATGCAATAATTACAGTTCATATCCTATTAGAACCAATCCTTCCCTAATATTATAGTATCTTTGCCAAAAAACCGATAGCGATGTATAAAAGAGCATATATCTTCCTGGTATTATTTATTGTCTGCATCCAGTTCATGCAGGCCCAGAAAAGCTATTCCATAAAAGGGATCGTAAAGGAAGCTGCAAGTGGTGAACCGGTGCCTTACGCAACAGTGGTGATCTGGAACACAACACAAGGAACAGCAACCGATTCCGTCGGTAATTTCGAGATCACCGGAGTCGCCCCCGGCAGTTATCGTCTTCAGGCTTCCTTCCTGGGATATAAGCCGGAAGTAACCGCCGAGTTCCGCGTTGCCAATAAAGATATATTTTTCCCGATCGAGTTGGAGCCGGGCAGCGAAAACCTGCAGGAAGTCAGTGTTGTGGCTTCCCCGTTTCGTAAAACAGCCGAAAGTCCGCTCGGACTGCGCGTTATAGGCTTCAAAGAGATAGAAAAGAGTGCCGGAGGTAACCGTGACATATCGCGTGTCGTACAATCTTTTCCCGGAGTCGCTTCCACGGCTGCATTCCGAAACGACCTGATGGTAAGAGGCGGCGGTCCTTCCGAGAACCGTTTCTTCCTGGATGGAGTAGAAATTCCGAATATCAATCACTTTTCAACACAAGGCGCTTCGGGCGGACCGGTCGGAATCATTAATCCTGATTTCATACGCGAAGTAAACTTCTATTCGGCAGCATTTCCCGCTGCCAGAGGGAATGCATTGAGCTCCGTGCTGGATTTCAAACTACAGGACGGGAATAAAGAAAAGTTTTCCCTGCGCGGGGTGGTCGGAGCCTCCGATGTCGGACTGTCGGTTAACGGACCGATGGGCGACAAAACAACCTACCAGGTCTCCATCAGGCGTTCATATCTGCAATTTCTGTTCGACATGATCGGACTGCCGTTCCTGCCGACTTTCACCGATGCCCAATTCAAGATCAAACATGCTTTCAACAAGAAAAACGAACTCACTTTTCTCGGATTAGGAGCCATAGATGATATGAAACTGAATACCGGGATGAAAGATATGAGCGAAAAGAACCAATATATCCTGGCTTATCTGCCGGTTGTAAAACAAAAGACCTATACCCTGGGAGCCGTCTACAAGCATTATACCGGGAAAAACATCTATTCAGTTATCGTCAGCCGTAGCCAGATGAACAACAAAAACATCAAATACCGGGATAACGACGAAAGCATGCCGGAAAATCTTACGCTCAATTACCGCTCGGACGAGATAGAGAACAAACTCCGTAGCGAAAATATCTTCCGCCTCCCTTACATACAACTCCAGGCAGGTGGCAACATCGATTATTCGGAGTATACCAACCATACATTCCAAAAGCAATTTACCACTATTCCCCGTGAGATCACCTATCAGACCGACCTGGGAATCTGGAAATGGGGATTGTATGCCACCGCCATCTACGAAAGCGACAATGAGCGTTTTACCGCCTCGCTGGGACTTCGTGCCGATGCCAACAATTATTCATCTAAAATGAAGAATATGCTTGACCAACTCTCGCCACGCCTTTCGTTGTCCTACCGGATAGCCGGCGATATCTACCTGAATGCCAACGCCGGGCGTTACTATGAGTTACCTCCGTACACCGTTATGGGATTTAAGGATAACGACGGGAATTATGTCAACAAGGGAAACGCCCTTCAATATATCCGCAGCGACCAGGCCGGACTGGGACTGGAATATCGTCCCTCCTCTTTCCTTAAATTCACAGCCGAAGGGTTTTACAAACATTATAACCGCTATCCGATGTCGGTCATCGACAGCATTCCTTTGGCTTCGAAAGGAACCGACTACGGTGTTCTGGGAAATGAAGCCGTCACCTCCACCGCTACCGGACGAGCTTACGGAATGGAACTGATGGGACGCTGGTATAATTACAAAGGACTCACTTTCATCGCTTCCTACACCTATGTCCGCAGTGAATATAAAGACGGAAGAAATACAGGTAAATACCTTCCTTCCGCCTGGGATAACAAACATCTGTTCACCTTCAGCGGCACCTATTCACTCCCCAAAAACTGGGACATAGGCGCCAAACTCCGGGTAGTAGGCGGCGCGCCATACACACCTTACGATGTGGAGAAAAGCAGTTATGTGGAAGCCTGGGATGCCAGCGGCAGTCTCTATTACGACTACAGCCGCTTCAATAGCGAACGCCTGAAACCATTCACCCAGCTGGACCTGCGCATAGATAAAACATTCTACCTGAAAAAAGTAATGCTCGGATTCTATATCGATCTTCAGAACGTACTTAATTCGAAATACAAAGAACAGGACGTCTATATAAAAACAGGTAAAATACTGAACCCCGATGCCCCTAAAGGCGAACAACGGTATGAATTGAAGCCGGTAGAACGCATGACGGGAACGATGTTGCCCAGTATAGGAATCATGATAGAAATATAATACCCTTGATTTTCTTCTGTTTTTATTGACCATAGTTCTACATAGATCACAAATAATTCCTATTTTTGTAGCCGGGAAACAGACAGTAACAGAGAAGATATCAATGTTGAAAGTGATTCTAAGAAATATTATATGCCACATACAAATACTATTCATACTTGTATGTCTCATTATGGTCGTTCCTATTCATGCCGAAGACACCCATCCGATCCTTATTATCAGCTCCTATAACCCGGATACCCGTAACACCACGCAAAATATCTCCGAATTCATGGAGGAGTACAAACGTCTGGGAGGTACAGCTCCGGTCATCATAGAAAACATGAACTGTAAAAGTTTGCCGGAAGCTCCTTTATGGAAAGGGAAAATGGCAACCTTGCTAAAAAAATATAACAACGGGAACACTCCGCAAGCCATAGTCATTCTAGGCCAGGAAGGATGGTCTTCTTACCTGTCGCAGGATGAACCGATCCTAAAAGATATTCCTATCCTGTGTGGGATGGTTAGCCGAAATGCAGTCATTCTGCCGGACTCCAATACCGTAATGGCAGACTGGGACCCGGAGAGTATCGATATCCAAAGTTACATAGACAACGGATTCTATCTGTCTGGTTTTATCTATAATTATGATATAAAAAAGAATATAGAACTGGCCTTGAATCTTTATCCCGCAACAAAACATTTTGCTTTAATAACGGATAACAGCTACGGAGGTATCTCTTTGCAAGCACTGGTAAAAAAAGAAATGAAGAAGTTCCCGGACCAGAATCTCATACTGCTGGACGGCCGGAAAAATAATATCTACACCATTGTCGAACAAATAAAGAGACTTCCAAAGGAAACCGTAATCCTACTGGGAACCTGGCGTGTAGATGTAAACGACGGGTATTATGTAGGTAACGCAACCTACACCATGATGGCAGGTAACCCGAATCTTCCGGCTATTACACTGACTTCTATCGGACTTAGCCATTGGGCAATAGGCGGTTACATGCCTAAATACCGTTCCATCGGTAAAGATCTTGCCAAACAGGCTATCGATATCCAAACAAAGAAAGTACTCCAAAAAGAGATGAAGGCAGTAAGTATTCCCAACGGATATACTTTCGATGCCAAAAAACTAAGAGAGTTCAATATAGAAAGAGACCGTCTGCCTGCCGATTCCACGCTGATCAATGTGGAGGGGAATCTGTTTATCAAATACAGATTTGAGATCCTGCTGATCGTTGCATGCGTATTGTTGCTTTTCCTGATAATGATCCTGTTCTTCCTGTTCAGAACCAACCGGTTGAAAGACGAACTGATGGACCTGCAGAAAGACAATGTTATTATTATGAATAACATTCAGTCTTCTATCCGTTTCATCAAACCGGATTATTCGGTCAAATGGGAGAATCAGATAAAAATGCCTTGCAGTCCGCAATATGGTCCTAGAAACTGTTGCCTGGTTAAAGACGGGCAAAAACCATTCTGCGATGAATGTGCACTGATTTCCGCCATGGAAAGCCGGAAACCGTTTGAGCTCGTCAAGCAATGTGCCCCGGGTGAATATACACATGTATTTGCCAACCCGATACTCGATGCAAAGGAAAATCTTTTGGGTGTAGTATTCAAGAAAGAAAATGTCACCAAGCAGAAACTAGCTGAGAACGAATTGAGACTGGCTAAGGAAAAAGCGGAAGAATCGGATCACCTGAAATCGGCCTTCCTTGCAAATATGAGCCATGAGATACGTACGCCGCTTAATGCGATTGTCGGTTTCTCCGGCCTGCTTGCCATGACCGAAGAATTGGAGGAACGCGAAGAATACATCAATATTATCAATAACAATAATGAACTCCTGTTGCAATTGATCAATGATATTCTGGACCTGTCCAAGATCGAGGCCAATACACTCGAATTTGTTTATTCAGATGTCGATATCAATCAGTTATTATGTGACATTGAGCAAACATCCCGCTTGAAAGCGGCAGAAGGCGTGCAGGTTTCATTTATCGAAAAGATGTCTCATTGCATCATCCGGACAGACAAGAACCGCTTGTCGCAGGTAATAACCAACTTTATTAACAATGCCATCAAGTTCACCAAAGAAGGCGGAATACGTTTCGGCTATAAACATAAGGACGGCAAATTACTATTCTTTGTCTCCGATACAGGATGCGGTATCGATAAAAAGATCAAAGACAGCGTTTTCCAGCGCTTTGTCAAGTTAGACAGTTTCGCTCAGGGAACCGGGCTCGGACTGTCTATCAGCCAGATGATCGTACAGAAGCTGGGAGGAGAGATCGGCGTGGAATCTGAACTGGGGCAAGGTTCGACTTTCTGGTTCACCCTACCCGATACGGTTATTGAAGAATCGCACGTTGCTGCGGCAGAACCTGTACAAATAGAAATACAGAATAATGCCTTTACTGAGAATAACAATAAAAAGTCAACCTTACTGATTGCCGAAGACAACGAAAGCAACTACACGTATATAAAAGCAATCCTCAAGGAATACAACCTGGTACATGCCTGGAACGGTCAGGAGGCAGTAGACTTATACAGAAAATATCATCCGGACATGATCCTCATGGATCTAAAAATGCCGCTTATGGACGGATACCAGGCAACGAAAGAGATACGCAAAGATAATACCGTTATCCCCATCATCGCCGTGACCGCTTTTGCCTTTGCCGAAGACGAACAACGGGTGAAACAGAGCGGATTCAGCGACTACGTAGCCAAACCGATCAAACCCAACGATCTGAAAAAGAAGATAACAGAGCTTTTGTAGACTATTGTTATATGGAGCGTGTACCCGGAAATTGCAGGGTGAACACCGTCCCTTTCTCCATTTCCGAAGTAACGGTTATATTTCCCCCATGACGATTCAATATCTGACGGCAAACGCTTAAACCGATACCCGATCCTCCTTGTTTCGTAGTAAAGAAAGGAACAAAAACTTTATCCAAAGCCTCGGGAACAATCCCGCTGCCATTATCCGAAACCGTTATCACAGGCATACCATCCTGCCGGAAAGCCTCTACACGAATCTCAGGGGATTCACTGTCGCAGCACGCCTCAACGGCATTTTTCAGTAAATTGATCAGAACCTGCTCGATCATGCTCCGGTCTGCATACAACCGTAATTCTGCCGGGCGGATGGAATAGACAACGTGTATACCGTCAGCCGGAACCAGTTTCTGCAAATCGCTGAATAAAACAGATATCGGGAATATTTGCATGGTAGGAGTCGGTATACGTGTCAGTTTGCGGTAGTTCTCCACAAAGTCGAGCAATCCCTTACTCCGGCGGTGAATCGTTTGTATCGCTTGCAGCATAATCGCATAATCGCGCTCATTCATACCATTCAGGGCGGCACGCTCCGTCACCGTTTCCGACAGGGAAATAATAGGAGCGATCGAGTTCATAATCTCATGCGTCAATACGCGGATCAGTTTCTGCCAGGCTTCTGTCTCAGCCTCCGCCACCACTGAATTATAAAGCCGGGAACGAAAAGCATTCAGGGCCTCATTCATCGAACGGGTCAACTCGGCTTCCGCCCCTCCGGAAGTAGGAACCGGAAAAGACAGATTCAGGTCTCCGTAATGAATATTCGCAATCAGATGTTCCATCCGGCGAATCGTTTTCCGTTGGTCCAGATACAATGAGAAAGCCAATACGATCAGGATAGCGCTCATCATTACCGAAGTAAAATAGAGGCTTTTCAGTATCAGGAACGCAATTGTCAGCGACAATATAACGATCAGGACGATCTTTATCAGGATGGTATACCGTTTCATAGGCCCAACTTATCCAATTTCCGATAAAGGGCAAAACGGGTAATACCAAGCAACTCGGCGGCACGGGTCACATTCCCGTCGGCACGCCGCAAAGCACGTTCGATCGCTTCTTTCTCCAGAATGCTGAGGTTGAGTTCTTCCAGTTCCGCTTTCTTTTTGGTAACGGAAGGCTGGAGCATAAAATTCTCCGGTTTCAGCATCAATCCGTCGGAAAGGATCACTGCCCGCTCGATGGCATGTTGCAACTCCCTGACATTCCCCGGCCAGTTATAGTTTTGCAGTTTGCTCCGGGCTTCGCGGGATAAACCTTTTATCTCTTTCTTATATTTACGGGCATAGCGTATCAGGAAATAATCCGCCAGCAACTGGATATCATTACCACGCTCCCGAAGAGGAGGAATATGCAGTTCGATAGTGTTGATACGGTAAAGCAAGTCCTGGCGGAAAGTCCCCTCCTCCACCATTGCACGAATATTCATATTGGTAGCGGAGATCAGGCGGACATCTATCGAAACCGGACGGGTAGCCCCCAGCCGGGTGATCTGCTGCTTTTCGATCGCAGTAAGCAGTTTGGCCTGCATCGGCATACTCAGGTTCCCTATTTCGTCCAGAAACAAAGTCCCGCCGGTTGCCACCTCCATACGCCCCGGCTTATCACGGCGGGCATCCGTAAAGGCCCCCTTTTCATAACCGAACAGTTCACTTTCAAAAAGCGATTCGGGAATACTTCCCAGGTCGATACCCACAAAGACCTGTCCGTTACGCGGCGAATGATGATACAGGGCACGGGCAACAAGATCCTTGCCTGTTCCGTTCTCCCCCAGGATCAGGATATTGGCATCCGTATGACGTAACTTCTCGATCGTTGCAAAGATTTCCTGCATGGCATTACTCTCACCGATAATCTCGAAACCTTCCTCATCCGAACTCTCCAAAGCCGCTACCTGGCGTTTCAGCGACCGCACTTCCGTACGGCTTTCACGAAGTTTCAAGGCGGCAGATAAGGTGGCCAGCAACTTCTCTTTCTCCCAGGGTTTAGGGATAAAATCCGTCGCACCGGCTTTGATGGCACGCACGGCTTTTTCCGTATCGGCATAAGCTGTTATAAAAAGGACAACGGCATCCGGATCCGCCTTCTTTATCTTCTCCAACCAGAAAAAACCTTCCTGTCCGCTAATGGCATCCCTCCGGAAATTCATATCCAGCAGGATCACATCCGGCACATAACTTTCCATAAAATGCTCGATACGCTCCGGCTGTGTGGTCACACGGATTTGCTCTACATAAGGTTCCAACAGCAGATTCAGTGCAAAAAGCACATCTTCATTATCGTCGATGATCAGTATTTTCCCTTGTTTCATATCGTATGCGTATATTAAATATGTGGGGGTAAAGATAAGCATTAAAACAATAAACAGGGCGTGCGAATACGAACGTTTTTTGTGCGCTGACGCACTGATCACAAAAACGGACGCACTACTTACTGTCTAATATTCAAGATATTAAAAACATGGCATACTATTTGTTTTTAATAATATATGAAACATACGAGAAGTCACATATTATCGATAATCCTTGCTGCACTGGCCGCTTTCCCGGCTTACTCGCAGGATACGCTACGCCTCACCTTATCTGAGACCGTACGCATGGCCCAGGAACAATCTCCACAGGCCATCGCTGCCCGACATTCTTTCAGGGCGGCTTACTGGAACTGGCGTTCCTATCGTGCAAACATGCTACCCAGTCTGACCTTCACCTCCAGTCCTTCACTGAACCGGTCGATCAGTTCGGTAACCTTACCCGACGGAGGCGAAAGTTTCGTACACCGCAACCAGTTGATGGTGGATGCCGGACTCACGATCAATCAGAATATACCATTCACCGGAGGAAGCCTTTTCGTGAAAACAGCCTTGCAAAGACTCGATTTGTTTTCGGAAAAGACAAGTTCGTATAACACCACTCCCATCGTGCTCGGCTACGAACAAAACTTGTTCGGATACAACCAGTTCAAATGGGATCGGAAAATCGAACCCCTCCGTTATACCGAATCAAAAAAGAACCTGACAGAAACACTCGAACTGGTCGCCGCACAGGCAACCCAACAGTTTTTCCAATTGGCCACCGCACAGACCAACTGGGAAATCGCACAATATAATTACGCAAATGCCGATACCCTCTATCAATATGCCCAGGGACGGTATAATATCGGGACAATCACTGAAAATGAAATGCTACAACTGGAACTGAACCTCCTGACCGAACAGACTAATATGATGAACGCGCGTATTGAAGTAGACGACTGTATTCAATCATTGCGTAGCTACCTGGGTATCACCAATGCTTCGGAACTAATCGCCAGTTTAAACGAAGAAATCCCCCGTTTCAATGTGGAAGTAAAGCAAGCGCTCGAGCTGGCTTACGAGAATAATCCGGAACCGGAATACCTCCAGCGCCGCCGGTTGGAAAGCGAAAGTGCCGTAGCACAGGCAAAAGCATCCCGCGGCTTCAAAGCCGACCTCTATATGCAATTCGGCTTGACGCAGACAAACGAAAAACTGAAAGAGGCTTACCGGGACCCTTTGGATCAACAATTAGTCAGCCTTGGCATACGCATCCCGATCCTGGACTGGGGTGTCGGTAAAGGGAAGGTAAAAGTTGCCCTCAGCAACCGCGACAAAGTATATACCGAGGTGGAGCAGTCACGCAACGACTTCGAACTGAATGTCATCAAAATGGTCAAACAGTTCAACCTGCAGGCTGATAAAGTGATGATCGCACAAAAAACCGACCAGACCGCCCAACGCAGGAACGATGTTGCCCAAAAACTGTACCTGCTGGGTAAATCGACTATCCTCGACCTCAATGCCTCCATCAGCGAAAAGGACCGGGCACGAAGAGAATATATAACAGCCTTATATAATTATTGGAGCCTGTACTACGGTCTGCGCAGCATGACCGGCTACGACTTCGAACAAAATCGTGAACTGACATTCGATTATGAACAATTAATGAAATAAATAATGGACAGACCTATTGAAAAGAAACCCGTATATTACCGTTACCGCTGGCATATCGCCGGATGTATCGCTTTTGTCATCCTGCTGGTGTATGTATCGATCGTTGCATCAGGCGGACGCAAACTGCGCACCGAAGCGGATAACCTCATCATCGGCGAAGCACAAGCCGATAAATTCATGGAATATGTGGATGTGGAAGGCGTGGTTCAACCCATCCTCACCATCAAGATAAACGCACGTGAAGCCGGTAGCGTCGAACGTATCGTAGCTGAAGAAGGTACGATGATGGAGAAGGGCGACACCATCCTTACCCTGACCAATCCGGACCTGATACGTACCATCGACGACCAGCGCGACGAATGGGAAAAGCAGTTGATCTCCTTCCAGGAAAAAGAGATCGAAATGGAACAGAAAAGCCTGGACCTGCAAAAACAAACATTACAGACAACCTATGAACTCAACCGCCTGAAAAAGAGCTTCGCCCTCGATGAAGAGGAGTTCCGCATGGGTGTAAAGAGCAAGGCGCAACTGGAAGTACAGCGGGATGAATTCGAATATAAAACGCAAAGCACCGCCCTGCAACTGGAAGGTCTGCGCCACGACAGCGCTGCCACCATCCTCCGCCGTGAGTTGATGAAGAATGACCTGGAACGTGAACGGAAGAAATACGACCGCGCCCAGGAACGCATGGAGAACCTGATCGTCCGCGCCCCATTGGCAGGACAACTCAGTTTTGTCAAGGTAACTCCGGGCCAGCAGGTGCAAAGCACCGAAGCCATTGCCGAGATCAAGGTTCTGGATCAGTTCAAAATACATACGTCACTCAGCGAATATTATATCGACCGTATCACGACAGGCCTTCCCGCCACCATCACCTGGCAGGGAAAGAAATATCCGCTACGCATCACCAAGGTCGTACCGGAAGTAAAAGATCGTAACTTCGATGTGGATCTTGTCTTTACCGAAGAATCACCCGAGAATGTCCGCATCGGAAAGAGCTTTCGCGTACAGGTTGAACTGGGACAACCCGAAGAGGCGCTGGTCATCCCGCGCGGCGACTTCTTCCAGACGACCGGCGGCCAATGGATCTATAAGCTGAACGAGACCGGGACAAAAGCCCGCAAAGTAAACATCAGCATCGGCCGACAGAACCCGCAGCAATATGAGATTACCGGCGGATTGCAAGCTGGCGATAAGGTTATTGTCACCGGATACAGTACTTTTGGCGACGCGGAAGAGTTGATTTTGAAATAAAAAAGACAGAAGAAGAAGAAGAACTACCATGAAAATATTACTACTTGCTATCCGGTCCCTTTCACGTTTCCGGCTCTATACAGTCATCAACATATTAGGGCTGGCAATGAGCCTGACATGTGTCATGATCATATCACGGCACGTGTACAGGGAATTGACAGTAGACCATTTCAATAAAAACCTGGATCGTATATGTCTGGTCACACAGCATTTCGAACAAGAAATAATGCCTCGTTTTTATTACAATTTCAATCCCGGAACAGGCATAGGAGACGCTCGGTTGGTAAATAATCCGTCTGTCGAGAAAGTGGCCCCGTTCTCTTCTTTTACAGAAGACTATATAACAGTCGATGATAAAAAATACAATGCACGTATTCTGGTTGCCGATACTGCCTTTTTGCAGATTCTGGATTATCCGGTAGTATCCGACAATAAACAAATTCCGCTGCAAGACCCGCAAGGAGCTGTTATTACGCGGAACTTTGCCCGTAAACTGTTCGGCACAGACAAAGATATAGTAGGAAAAAGCATACAGCATTCCAACGGTAAAACAATTACGATTACCACGGTTCTCGACGAACCTGTCGATAAAAGTTCTATCCAGTTTGACCTGCTCGTTTCCTTGCAACTGCAAGAAAGATGGGGACGCGCTTTCCACGCTCTCGTATTACTGGCTCCCGGTACTGATATCGATAAACTGAATAAGGAATTTATCAGTAGCAAAAAAGAAGGAAGTAAGGAAATACCGAACCAACTGCTTCCTCTCGGTAAATCGTACTTCGACAAGACCGTCAATATGTTTGATGATACTTACCTGCGAGGAAACTATAGCAATGTCCTGGTGCTCGCCGGTGTCGCTTTTTTAATTTTACTTATCGGCATCTTCAATTTTATCAATATCTACACCGTCCTGATGCTGAAACGGGCACGCGAACTGGGAATGAAAAAAGTATTTGGAGCAAGAGCCTTCCAAATGCTGGTTCAACTCGTCGGTGAAAACATTGTAATGATAGGCTGTGCCCTCTTTATTGCCTGGATATTAATCGAGATAAGCGGAGGAGCTATCGAATCGACCCTGGGAATCTCGCAGGTAAATAATCTGACATTCGATCTTTTGCTTTCAACAGGTATCCTGTTACTGTTACCGGCCATAACCTCCGTGTATCCTTTTATCAAATATAATTACACACCACCCATAACCTCACTTCGCTCTGTAAATACCAGCGGTAATTCAGTGGTTTCACGTGCTGTCTTCATCGTTTTTCAGTATATTATCACCTGCTGCCTGATCATCGTTTCTCTGTTCTTTATGAAACAGCTTCATTTTATGCTGAATGCTGACTTGGGATATAAAACCAAAGATATTATAAAAGCTCAGTTCATCAAGCACCCCAGCAATGTATGGAGCATGCCGGATGAAGACCGGACCAAATACTTCAATAACATTAACCGGCTGGATGGTGAGATAAAGCAGAAAATGAATGCCAGCCCTCTTTTCTATCAGTGGGTATATGGAGACAGTCCTCACACGATACAGGAAAGCGGTATCCGTCTGAAAACGACGGAAGGGGAATATAAAGAGGTTTGCTCAGCGTACATGTCCGCAGAAAATATACAGATGTATGGTTTGCAGTTAAAAGAAGGACGGTTCTGGAATGACTCCATTGATAATACATATGGTTACCAGTTCATCATTAACGAGACGGCACAAAAACTGTTTGGCATAACCAATATAGAAACAGCATTATTACAGCCGGATAGCCGTTTATGGTTTACCAGCCGGGATGACAGGAAAACAAATCCTCCCTACCATATTATCGGAGTAGTAAAGGATTTCAAGTTCACACACTTGTCCAAACCCAATGCCCCGCTGGTCATTTCCAACTCCGGAAGTTACAACAGCCAAAAGCTAATGGCCTCGATTGTCCCTGGAAAGAAACAAGAAGCGATCGCCTTTCTAAAGAAACTCCATAACGATACCGTTGGCGGCGAATTCGAGTATTCATTTGTTGAAGACGAAGTCAGTGCTCTTTACAAAGATGATAAAAAGGCGGCTTACATCTATTCCTTATTTACAGTCATTGCCATTCTGATCTCTTCATTGGGGTTATTCAGCCTGTCTTTATTTGATGTTCAGCAGCGATACCGTGAAATTGCCATACGCAAAGTGAACGGAGCAACCACCCGTACAGTCATGCAAATGATGCTACGCAAATATTTCAAACTACTAGGATTAGCTTTCATCATTTCTCTTCCGGTTTCATTACTGGCTATTTTCAAATATCTGGAAAACTTCGCCAACAAAGCCCCTATATCCTGGTGGATATTCGCCGTCGCCCTGCTCATAACTGCCGGAATATCGCTGGCAACCTTGATCTGGCAGATACGGAAAGCGGCAGAAACAGATCCGGCTAAAGCGATGAAAGCAGAATAAAAAGACATAACAAACTAAAAAAATGAAGATACTTTTACTGGCTATCCGCCCTTTAATGCGCTTCCGGACCTATACACTCATCAATGTATTAGGTCTGGCACTCAGCTTAGCGTGCGTGATTATCATCAGCCGGTATGTTTACAGCGAATTACGGACAGATCATTTTTATCCGGATCTGGAACGGTTATATACTACGACAGAAGAAACAGACAGAGGTTCGGGTGATATCTCTTTTTCTGCCGTTATGAATCCGAACAATGAGAAATCATTCAGCAGCATACTGGAACATCCGGCTGTAGAATGTACCACTCTGCTCCGGCTGGATAATGAGGTCAGTTGTTGGTATAAGGAAAAAGAGTATTCATGTCAAACTTTAATCGCAGACAGTAACTGCTTTAAGATTGTACAATTCCCGTTACTGACAGGAACAAATACACTTTCCAAACCGGATGAAGCTGTTATCACTCAATCATACGCCCAGAAATTATTTGGAAACGAAAATGCATTGGGCAAACAAGTACAGCTCTCTATCGGGGAAACTGTGACCATCACCGGTATTATCGGAGAACCCACTACGGCAAGCAGCCTGCACTTCGACCTCGTTATATCCGACCGCTTGTCTCGTCACTGGAACCGAATGGGCATTCATCTAGTCCGACTATACCCTAAGACTGATTATAAACAAGTAAACAGCCAATATAACAAGTTCATGCGCATGGATCTCTGGAAATACAGTATCCGCCATCAACTTTACCCGTTATCAGAAGTCTATTTCAATAAAAACATTTATAAGATATCTTTCCGCTCAGGCAACTTCACTTATATCTGGATTTTGTCGCTCGTAGTTGCCATGATCCTACTGGTCGGTGTATTCAATTTTGTCAACATCTATTCCGTTGTTATTTTACGGAGAGGGCGGGAGTTCGGTATGAAAAAAGTATTCGGAGCCGGGACAAAAATGATATTCGGACAACTTTTTCTTGAAAATGTTCTTATGGCGGGCATCGCCCTGTTCATCAGTTGGGTATTGGTAGAAATAAGTGATCCAATCGTACGCAACCAATTGGAAATAACTCCCGTTGCCAACAAACTATTCGATATAATTCTATCGGTCAGTATCCTATTCATTCTCCCGTTTCTCACCTCTTTAATACCTTTTATCCGCTATAATTACTCTGCCCCCATAACCTCATTAGGATCGATCAATCGGGATGGCAACTCGGTTGTTTCACGGAAAATATTTCTGACCGCACAATACATTATTACTTTTGTGCTGACTATCTGTTCCCTCTTTTTTATCAAACAACTTCGCTTCATGTTGAATACCGATCCGGGTATCCGGACTAAAGATGTCATTCAGACCCAGTTTGTGAGAGATAACCGGATTTATAGTTTTCCCACACGGGAAGCCGCAGAAAAAGAACGTGAAAAAACGAATAAGATAGTAGATGCGCTCAAACAAAAACTGAACGCCTCTCCTCTTATTGAACATTGGACATATGGAGACAGTCCGGTAGGAAAAGGCATGAATGATTTCCAATTTAAAAGATTGGGAGGAGAATACAAAGACTTCTCGGTAATATATGTTTCCCCGGAATGGATGAAGTTGTTTGATATAAAACTCACAGAAGGGGAACTGTCCGAAGAAACCCCATCTATGGACTATACCTTATATATTAGTGAGTCCGGAAAAGAGTTACTGGATATAACCGATATCAATACGACTGAAATACAACCGGAAAGACGTTTATGGTACAATTTAGACGGAGATATGGATGCCAATCCTCCTTACCACATATTAGGGACTTTCAAAGATTTCAACCTTTGCCACCAGAAATTACAAAACAACCCGATAATCATACATCCCAGCAGCAGTTGGTATGAAGAACCTTTGATTGCATCCATCGCCCCCGGACGCCGCCGGGAAGCCATTCAATTCCTGAAAGAACTTCATGACGAACTGATCGGTGGTAATTTTGAATATACATTTATCGAAGATCAATATAAGGCACTCTATCGGAATGATGTGCAGATCACGTTGGTCTACTCGATCTTTGCCCTGATAGCCATCCTGATTTCTTCACTCGGATTGTTCAGCTTATCCCTCTTCGACGTACAGCAGCGTTACCGTGAAATAGCCATCCGTAAAGTAAACGGGGCAACCACTATCGTCATCATGCGGATGCTTTTACAAAAATACTACATGCTTTTGGGAATAGCCTTCCTGATAGCCGCACCAATCTCCTGGCTGGCAATCAACCGGTATCTGGAGGACTTCGCCCATAAGGCACCCGTCTCCTGGTGGATCTTTGCCGTCGCCCTGCTCATAACTGCCGGAATATCGCTGGCAACCTTGATCTGGCAAATACGGAAAGCGGCAGAAACAGATCCGGCTAAAGCGATGAAAGCAGAATAAAAATAAGGATAATCATATAACTAACTGATAAATCAAATATTATGAAGATTAATAATCTTATCTTATTGATATTGTTCTTCTTTACCGGAAGTCAGACAGTAAGTCCCCAATCAAAAAAAGGGGACTTGCCAGTAATTGATTTTTCAAAACAATATCCAAAGAAAGAGATACTTCTTCAAAATATTGCTGAGAGTGAATATATTCCGCTTGAGACAACAGATGATGTTTTGTTGGGTGACAGGCTTGTGCTTTCTGGTATTTCCGACAAATATATTCTTATACATGAACCTTGGCGAGGTAATATATTTGTTTTCAATAGAAACGGTAAAATATATTCTCATTTCAACCATAAAGGACAAAGCGGCCGGGAATATGCATGGATTGGAGACGCCGGTACAATTTTGGATGAAAAGAATGAAGAAATATTTGTATGTAACCAATCCATTCTGGTTTATTCGCTGAAAGGAGAATACAAACGAACTTTGAAAATAAATACGGTTGAAAGTTATTCTAAAGTTTTCGATTTTGGTGATGAAGCACTGCTTGTATATGATGATGTAGTTATAGATCCTGGTCTTGAATACAAAACAAAAAAAGCTCCTTACCGCCTTGTGTCAAAAAAAGATGGAAGTTTGATTTCCGTTTTGGACTTTTATTTCCCTAAAAGATATTCAATCCGTTTTGCCGAAATAGTGGAGAAAGGTTGGCGACCTACTTATATGTTTTATACCGAAAGTATGTATCATGGTCAAGATTTAATGATTGCAGATATATCGTCTGACACATTATATCAGTTAAGTCCACCCAACAAGAAGTTAATTCCTGTCTTAACCCGCAAACCATCTATCCATGCATCTGAGCCAAGAAATGTATGGGCAACTCTTTTAACGACAGATAAATTTATTGTTATCGGTACAATTCTTTTAGATTTCAACAAGGGTGGAAAGATTCCAAGATTTATGTATGAATTTGAAACCGGTGAAATAAGTAAAGTGTCATTTTCCGATGCTGAGTTTAAAGACACATGGAGTCCAGGCAATCCCCCTGCCATGGGAAAGAATATGAATGCTAATCTGATTCAGCCATCGTCAATAATAAACGCATATAAGAAAAAGCAATTGAAAGGCAATGTTGAAAAGTTTATAAAGACACTTAACGAAGATGATAATCCGGTAGTAAGGATTATTAAATTCAAATAATAAGAATACGTAACTATTGATTAATATATTCCTATGAAAATCATCCTACTAGCCATACGCTCACTGATGCGTTTCCGTTTATACACCGTTATTAATGTCCTTGGTTTGGCATTAAGCCTGGCCTGTGTGATCATTATCAGCCGGTATGTCTATAGTGAGGCGACAACAGACCATTTCAATACCCATCATGAGCGGATATATCTGAGTGTACGTCAGTGGGAAAGCGGTGAACAGATACCTCTTTTGTTTACAACAGATAATGTAGTCCTGAAAAAGAACTATATCAATCCCCTGGATATACCGGAAATAGAGAAAAGAACCTCCTTTGTCTCCCTCAGTAATGTCGAAATACAGGTAGATGAGAACAAATTCAAAGCACATGTATTGGCTACAGACACCGTTTTTCTTCAGATACTGGATTTTCCGCTGGTAGAAGGGAACCGTGCACAACTGTTGGCCGACCCTAAAGGAGCCGTTATCACAAACCGATTCGCCCGGAAACTGTTCGGTAAAGAAAATCCGATCGGTAAGAACGTCGACTATAACGGAAATATACTGACTATCCAGGGAATTATCGGAGAAACGGAGACGCCCAGTTCTTTGACCTTCGACCTGTTGATATCTAAAGAACTGCAATGGCGTTGGCCGCCGGTTAATTACTTTAGTGTTGCTTTAGCCTATCCCGGTATCGATGCGGATCGCATTAACGACAAACTCAAGGCAGAAAACCATAAAGCTGCCCAAAAAAATTTCTCTTTCCGGGTTATCCCGCTGGATAAACTATACATGGACAAAGCTGTCGACAAAGGAGTAAATACGTTCCGCCAGGGAAACCCGGACAGCCTGAAAATCCTTTCCTTCGTTGCAATCCTGCTCTTATTGATCGGACTGTTCAACTTTATCCATATCAGTTCGGTCGTTATCATTAAACGAGGCCGGGAGCTGGGAATGAAAAAGGTATTCGGGGCAAGGCCAGCCCAATTATTCATCCAGCTATACGCAGAAAATCTGGTACTGACAACCATCTCCCTTTTTCTCAGTTGGATGATTATCGAAATCACCCTGCCGATACAAGAAAACCAGTTAGGTATCACTGCCACCGTCGGCTCTTCTTTCAATATGATATTAACCGTTATTCTTTTGCTGGGACTTCCACTGATTATTACGTTATATCCATTTTTCAACTATAGCTTCCGGCAAACTATCCGTTCACTTCAGGGAGTCACCCCCGGAAAAAACAAGATGGCTACCCGTTCGTTGTTTCTGGTCGTGCAGTATGTTATCACTTGTTGCCTGATCATATCATCCATCTTCTTTATGAAGCAGCTGCACTTCATGTTGCATGCCGACCTGGGATACCGGACTAAAGACATTATAAAAGCCTGGTTTATACGTCCTTCTTCAAAGATGACTTATGGTGAAGAAGATCAGAAACAGACTGAAAGCGTTTCCTCCGCCATACAGGAAACACTCAAAGCATCCCCTCTGTTCCAGTCGTTCTCCTATGGAGAAAGTCCGTATGAATTACCAACTGATAACTACGGCAAGGTCAGTATGCGCATCCCCGGAGGAGAATGGCAGGAGGTACTTCATGTCAGACTATATAAAAGTTTCTTTGATTTATACCAAATACCAGTTTCCGCAGACGGCTTTCCGAAGAGCGAAAAAGAAATCCTGATGAATGAAACGGCTAAAAAATTATTCAGTAAAGGAGGAATCCCTCCTACGGAGCTGGAAAAAGATTCATATGATGGTATCAGTTCGCTTCTGGTAAAAGGTTTTACTCCCGAATTTCAGGTAGTGCATCTCTCCCAGCGTAATCTTCCCGTCATCATGACTTTCAAAGATATAGAAGATGAACTGTTTTGGCCGGGGAAACTCATGGCATCCATTGTCCCCGGACGCCGGCCGGAAGCGATCAAACTTCTGAAAGAACTCCATGACAAAACTATCGGAGGAGAATTTGAATACACTTTTGTAGAAGACGAAATCAGTGCCATGTACGAAAAAGACCGGTTGGTTGCCCGGATCTATTCCGTTTTTACCCTCATCTCCATCCTGATCTCTTCTATGGGATTATTCAGCCTTTCCCTTTTCGACATTCAACAGCGTTACAAAGAGATAGCGATCCGCAAAGTGAACGGAGCAACGACAGGAGCCATCATGAATTTGTTATTGCGGAAATATTACAAGCTACTCGGATTCTCTTTCCTGATAGCCACTCCTCTTTCCTGGCTGGCAATCACGAGATACCTGGAAAACTTTGCCAATAAAGCTCCGTTATCCTGGTGGATTTTCGCTATTGCTTTCCTGATCACCGCAGGTATTTCCCTGCTCACCCTGATCTGGCAAATCCGAAAAGCGGCACGGACAAACCCGGCAAAAGCTATCAAGACGGAATAAACCAGGGAGACAAACAAGCACACCTATATAATTCGGGTAAAAAGCGTTCACCATTCACCTTTCTGTCGTATATAACTAATATAATGACAATTACAATACAATATCCAGGTGAACGGTTTAGCAAAAGGGTGAATGGTTACTACAAACCCTTCACCCTGAACTACTACCAATTATCATATAACCCATTAACCCGCCAACAATAGTATATTAACACAAAAGAAATAACCCAATAGCTTAACGACCACGCCCGGTAAGCTTTTCGACCACTGTCGCTAAGCTTAACCACCTACGTCGGCAAGCTTAACGATGGCAGTCAAAAAACGACCGGATAGTATGTTTACCATTAGTTATATATTGCTTTCCGATTAGTTCCCTATTACATGAATGATAGTTGGATATAAAGGTATAGTTCAGAATTTATCAGATGTGAGCTATTAGTTTATAGCTCAATTATTTCTAATATGACCGCGAAAGCCTATTTCCAGTTAACAAACAAAACCTCGGCAGGAAGCCAGGTGAAGGGTTCGGATAAACCATTCACCTTTCAGGCAAACCATTCACCTGATTTACAACAACACAAATAACAAATAAACAACAACTTACACCAATCAGGGTGAACGGTGAACGATTATTTCCTAAAATGTTATAGAGAATAATGCCTCGACCTGGAACTTTCCATAATCGATCGGTTGTATCAACCGTACGCCGGTTGTCAGCGGGAAGCTCATCCGGAAGACATTCCAGTCAAAGATCAGATCGGTACCGAATGAACTTTGTGTTGTCCAGTCATGGCCTTTGGCAGCCTGATTACGGTTCAGGTCGTAAAATAGGTTGGCACGCAGGCGGCGGATATAAGCTAGTTGCCCGAGACTGAGATCCGGTGAAAAGACAGAAAAAGCATAATCAGCCTTAAAGGCAATCTGCTGACGGGTCTGATACATGAAATTATATCCGCGAGGCTTATCTATCAAATGTTTGGGTAAATACAGGGTTTTATTGTCCACACTCTGGTATTGGTATCCCATACGCAACATCAATCCGTGATTACGCAGGATACCCGGCCAATAAGTCGTCAGGCGTCCGGCATACAGGCTTCCGTAGTTTTCCTTATTGAAAGGAGACTGGAGATACTGCAACCGCAACTGATATCCCCAGCGGGGCAGGATATCACGCTGGGCTTTCCGGCGGTAACTGTAAAACAATACTTCCGGCAGGATATACTGGAAATTGCTATATGTACGGCTTTCATATTGCTGATACCTGTCGTTGGTAAAATAATAGGCAACCGCCGGTTGTATTCCCCGGATATAATGGTTGCGGGTAAGATTGAAAGGAAGGTAGACACGCGCCTCAGCCTCCAGCAAGGTACGTCTTACGGTTGCCGCCTGTGCCACTTCCTTATCCTTGTCGTTGGTCACCCAGGTTACATCGAATGCTTTACCGCCATAATCGGCAGCGATATCGATGACCGGAAACCAACCTTTATAGGTAAATGATAATTTGCCATGATGTTCACCCTTATTGTAATACCATCCAGCTTGCATGATAGCCGTGTTCAACGTGTTTTGCGAAAGGACCATAACGCCCGGTTTCACGATCGTACTCAGATCGTCAGCCCCCGTATTCATCGCTTCCGCCACATCATAATAGAAGGGGGCCCAACTATGTAACTTAAACGTATGCGCTCCTTTGCGGTAAGGACGCGGATTAAACTCGATAGGAGTCAGTTGGGCTGAATCCAGATTGAACTGCTCCTGTTCAACCAGTGAAGTAACCAGCGGAGAATGATAAGGATCGCCCAAGTCCGCCTTTTCCGCTTCCAGGCTATCCACCGCCAAAGAACCGATACGATACCCGTCTGCCTGGTAATCCGAATAAAGCAGTTTGTCTTTAGCGGGAGTAAAAGCCGGATCGAAAGCCCCGAAACGGGCAGATGTCAACCGGTAAGTGGCCGTATCCGACGGATTCAGATAATAGATATTATTGGTTCCGTTGGCTCCCGATTCAAAAAACAGTTTGCCGTTGCTCCAAAGCGGGGCGGTAATATTTACGGAAGTGGTTGCCAGCAATTCACTCCATGCACCGGTCTGCGTATCCAGTTGCAGCAGACTTATACCGGTAGCGGTAACAACTACGGCAGTAATCGTTCCATTATCATCGTAAGTTAGCTCTTTGATGAAGGCATTATCCGGAACAGTAAAATACCGCTGTTCCTTTCCCGTTGCCAGGTCGACCAGCACCAACTGGTTTTCACCGCTTACCGTAAAACGGGAAACGGCTGCCGTCCGGTTGTCCTTGTCGATAGCCGGAGCCAGATAACGCCCACGGGGAGTAAGTATCGTCACCTTTCCCGTTTCTAAATCATATTGTTTTATAACGGAATAATTTTCATGTGTCCAACGCAGGCCCGGGACAATTTCTGTCCAGTACACCTTGTTGCCGGCCAGGTTCAAACGGCTGTTGATCGTTCCGAGATAACACAATCGCTTTTCCTTTCCGTTCGTTACCGAAACCAGCGAATTGATATCCTGCAAACCTGATTTAACGGCAATAACCGTCGAGTCGTTCACCGCCTGCGGATAACGGTAAGAAGTATATTTTCCGGGTTTCGGCGAAAGATAATCGGGAATAACGGCAGCAGTGTCCATCTTCCTCCATTCGTCGCGCAAAAAGTCGAACGTCTCATTATACAGTCCGTCGATGCTTATTCCGGCATTATGTTTAAAAGCATTGCTGAACATCGGGATCGCAAAGAAACGGTTCACATACCGGGTGGTCGTCTTATCCCATATATCCGCCCCGAAACGGTGGCGGGCAAAAGAAGTCAGGTTATAACCCAATGCATAATAATCGCCCGTATAATCTTTATAAGAACCCAGGTACCATTTATCGAATGAGTAATTCTTTCCTTCTCCCAGCATCTGGGCACGGTAAGGCATACTGAATTCCGGCAACCGCCCTCTCCCGCCGTTCGACATGGAAGTCTCGGTTCCCACCGCATCGCCTTCCAGAAACCAGCTCGGCATGAAAAAGGCAGCAACACCCGCCGCCTGCTCACCGATTATATAGTATAAAGGTTTGAACCAGCCACGCATCACCTTGCTTGTCTGGAGGACATGCCGCGACTCGTGCAGCACCAGATGTTTGTCCCAGCTCACCCCATCGAGTTTGGAGGAAGGCGTCGTGATCAGTTCCATACGGCGAGGCGCCCACGATACCAATCCGTTGGACGACATATTAGCCGGATGGAGAATCACCGGAAATTTCTTCTGCATCCCTGTCCCGATCGTCTTCTGCAAATGCGGATAAGCATTTTCCAGATAGAGGGCGTAGTTATAAGCCATCGAATCGTTACCCTGCGGATACACCAGGTTATAATGGGGCAACTTGACAATGTTCCATTTGAACCGTGCCGGATCGGAGCCGTAATCCAGAAACTGAGCCTGCATATGAAGGCTGGCAAACAAACAAAAAGCCACTAAAAAGATATATCGTGATACGGGTATCTGCATACTTATAGAGTTATAAACCACAAAACTATAAAATATAACCAATCCGCTTTACATTTTCTACGGCAAAGTAGATGGAAGGATACGTTAATTATTCCGTACCATTCGCACAACACCGTGCGCAAACGAACGTAATTCGTGCGGATACACACACAGTTTCCAACACCCCACAACCGATAACAGCATAGCTACTAACAAGTTACCCATTTGGCACATCTTTTGTATTTTTCAATATACAATTACAATTAAAACCATGTTAAAACATTACTTACTGATTGCTATACGCAACCTATTAAAATACAAAACGCAATCGATCGTCAGCATTATCGGCCTGGCGATGGGATTTACCTGTTTTGCACTGGCAACATTATGGATACGATATGAAATGACTTACGACAACTTCCGTGAAGGAGCCGAACGTATCTTCCTTGTCAGGAACGAAGACAAAAACAGCAAAGACGGTTTATCGACAGTCACCCCCTCCCCGCTGGCGGCTTACCTGCAAGAGACATTTCCTGAGATAGAACAGGCCGGCAACACACGGGGTGGCGATTTTGAATTCAAATATGAGGGAATTACCCATCCATCCTGTATAATAGATATGGACTCCGCCTTGATGAAAACATTTCCGGTCCGGTTGATAAGCGGAAACACCAATTTCCTGTTACCTGATAATAAAGAAATAGCCATCACCGAAGAACTTGCCGAAAAACTATTCGGTAAAGAGAATCCGATCGGAAAAGAATTGATGATCTATAATGAGAAAAGACCGGTCTGTGCAGTCGTCCAATCATGGGGAACACATACCAATATCCCCTTTGATATAATAGAAGCCAATCATCAATATGCATATTGGGGCGCTCTCAACTGGTCTACTTATATCAAAGTCAGGGAAGGGACAGACATCAAGGCTTTCAGCAAAAAACTATATGAACATACGATTGAACAAGATCATACGCTACTGGAACATTTAGTATTGACACCGATCACCCGGCTGCGTTACGATCATCCGATAGAGGAAGCGACCGTTAAATTCAATCATATCCTGCTGTTTGCATTATCGGGCGGCCTGGTTATCCTCTGTTCGCTGTTCAACTATCTGACATTGTTCGTCAGCCGGATACGAATGCGCGGAAAAGAGATTGCCTTACGTAAAGTGTGCGGCTCCTCAGACCGGCATCTGATGGGTTTATTCTCCATAGAGTATCTACTGACCTTGCTAGCCGCCATTTTCATCGGCATGTTGCTGATCGAACTGATACTACCGACTTTCCGGGAATTATCCGAAATCCATACGGCCACCAACGGAATCTACCTGGAAGCTATCCTTTATTCGCTTTTTGTGGCAGTACTGTCATTCTTTATCTCTTTATTCCCGATCCAATATTTCCGCCGCCAGTCGTTGAACGCTGCAATCAAGGGGACGGAGAAAGGGAACGGAAAGAATTATTTCCAGAAGTTCTTCCTGGTATTCCAGTTTATCATCAGTATCGGATTTATCTTCTGTACGGTCGTAATGATTAAACAGATACATTTCCTTTCACATTCCGACCGTGTCGTGGAACGGGCCGGAAGGGCATCTTTCGTATTCAGTACCAAATCGTCCGAAGCCAGTCTGCGGGAGGAACTGAAACAAATACCTATGATTACAACTATTCTCCCGGGCAATCATAATGCATTCATACCTTTCACAGGAAAACAATATATGACAACGAAGGAATGGGATGAAAAACCGGCATCAGCAAATGAAATACGCCTGGAACTTATCCCCAGTGGCGAACAAATATGCAATTACTATAACCTGAAACTTCTGAGTGGTAAAATGCTAAAGGACGACGATCAAAAGGACAAAGTGATGATCAACGAAGCAGCAGTCCGGGAGTTCGGATGGCGGGACCCGATCGGTAAATATTTCCAAAAGTTCGATTCAACCCGTTTACAGGTTATCGGTGTTATACGCGACTTCTGTAAAGAATCGCCTACCATACCGGTGAAACCGATTATGTTCACCGTTCAGGAATACTATTATTCGATCAGTTCCAGCGGAATGTTGCTTTTCAAATTCCATGAAGGACAATGGCCGGAATGTAAACGACGGATCGACGCGTTGATCAAAGAAAAGCACCCGGAATTTACCTTCTACAGATTAGACAGCGCCGAAGAAGAATATGACAAATTCCTCCAATCGGAAAATGCCCTGATCAAGTTGCTCGACTTCGTTACGGTAGTCTGCATCCTCATCTCTGTGTTCGGTATTTTCTCCCTGGTAACCCTTAACTGCGAACAACGCCGGAAAGAGATCGCTATCCGTAAAGTGAACGGAGCGTCAGTCGGAACAATCGTCCGCATGTTCTTCAAAGAATACTTATTATTACTTTGTGTGGCAGCAGCCATCGCGTTACCTGTCAGTTACCTAATCATGAAAACATGGTTGGAAAACTACGTTATACAAACAACAATCCCCTTCTGGATCTACCTGATATTATTTATATCTCTTGTCATGATCACAGTCACTTGCATATATTGGCGAATATGGAAGGCAGCAAGTAAAAATCCGGCAGAAGTTATTAAATTTGAATAATACAACCTACACATATGAATATGATACAACACCATATCAAACTGGCCATACGCAACCTGTTGAAATATAAGGCACAATCGCTGATCAGTATCATCGGGTTAGCTGTTGGTGTCTGCTGTTTCGCCATCTGTTCCTATACGTTAAGAGTTGACTTAAACTGGAATCACAACATCAAAGAGGTAGAAAGAATATGCATCGTTTTTACAGAAACAGAGAAAGGTTCCCAGACAAGTTATTCACCTTTTGCCTCCGCTATGCTCGCAAAGGAGTTTCCTGAAATAGAATCGGCTACCGCCTACAGCCAAGTACAACCCTACACGGAGAAGTTATGCGAAATCAGAAAGACAGATGGTACAACCAATTATTTCAAAGAGTTGTTTGTCTTTGCCGACCATCATTTTCTGGACTTTTTCAATATACGGCTAATCAATGGAAACCCCAATGAAATAAATCAGACACCCGATGCTATCCTGGTTACAGAAAAGACCGCCAATAGATTATTCGGAACAACGGATGTTATTGGTAAAACCTTCACCGATATTAATGATTTTGACGATACCCAAAAAGTATTTACCATCCGGGGAGTGATCGAAAACTTTCCAAAGCAAAGCGATCTGGAAAGATACAGCGGTATCGAACTGAATACAACAAATGAAGCAATCTGTTCTCCCGATAGATATATCTATTACGACGGATTCAATTCATTCGTAAAAATCAAACCGGGTATAAATATCGACAAGCTAAACGAAAAGCTTAAGAAAAGCACGTTGAAATATCCTAAAAATAAAAATGAAATTGCAGAATCTATTGTTCAGTTAAAACCACTGACGAAGCGTGATACGCTCTACAAAAGAAATTTCTTTTCTGACTCAGGGAGTATTTTCTTTATTATCGGACTGCTGGTACTACTGACAGCTCTCTTTAATTATGTCCTGTTCATCATCGGACGGATGATGAACAGGATCAAGGAATGCGGCATCCGCCAAGTGAACGGAGCGACAAAGTATTCCATATTCTATCTGCTTTTCATTGAAGCTTCCATCGCCTTTCTGATAGCCTGTACTTGTAGCTTCACTATTGCAGAACTGGTCATTCCACACATTAACAGTCTTAATCCTGATTTTTCAATAGACAATAGTTACGTAGTACAACTTCTTACCCAATACAGCATTATCGGTTTGGGTGGTATTGCGCTTCTGTGTCTGATCGTTATTCATAATCTGGGTAAAATATCCCTTATACAAAGTCTGTTCAGTAATCAGATCATACGCCGCCATAGTGTTTTACGGAATATATTCATATCCATACAACTCGTTATCTGCTTCCTGTTCCTGGGAACGACCTGGTTTGTCAAACAACAAAGCGATCTGATTGAATATCGGCTGACGAACGGGCTTAATGAAACTGACAAAACCTCAACATTCGACGTATCTCTCAATGGAGATAAGCTTACTCCCCACCGTCCGGAAATACTACAAAAATTACGGCAAGACCCAAAAGTCGAAATCGTTTGTCGTAACGGAATGGGATTTTCCGGAGCCTGGCAGTTGAGAGAAGGAAGTTTTTCGTGGGAAGGAATCAGTGATGAGGTAGCGAAAAGCACCATGGGCCATATCTATACCGATCCATCTTTCTTTGAACTTGTCAACCAAAAATTACGGGACGGACGTCTATATAGCTCAGAAGAAACAGACAAAGCAGTTGTCAACGAATCTTTTGCACGGTTATTCAATCGAAATCCTATCGGCATGCAAATAAATGTGAGATATTGGGGTACGGAAATGAGTAACTTCCAGGTTGTCGGAATCGTTTCAGATTTTATGAATAATCGGCATGAAATGAATACCCGCCCGGTTCTTCCTTGTATTTATATGCCATTTCCCCAAAACAGTCTTAACATGAGCTGCTTAGTAAAAATCAAACCTGAATATAGGAAGGAATTTCCGGAGATCATAAAAGCCGAACTATCCAAATATGTCAATCAGGCTACTCCCACTTATATTTTCTCCATGAAAGATGATTCCGGTTTTTATGTGAGTAGAGAACAGAACATATTCAAACTGACAACCATATTTTCCATAATATCTATTATCATCAGCCTACTGGGAATATACGCATCGGTTACTTTATCTACCGACAGAAGGAAAAAGGAAGTAGCCATCCGTAAGATCAATGGAGCGACACCAGCTACAATTGTTCATATGTTTTGCAAAAGCAACCTGTTGCAATTGTTTGTTTCTGCATGCATTGCTTTTCCAATATTGATATTGTTACTAAAATCATGGTTGGAAAGTTATGCTGAGAGAATCTCCATCGGTATTCTACCTTTTATACTGATATTCCTGCTTATGGCAGTAATCGTTGCCATTACGATTATATGGCAGCTTTGGAAAATAGCCCGGATCAACCCGGCAGAAGTTATTAAATCCGAATAAACAGAAATATTATGAATATGCTACAACATTATATCAAACTGGCGATACGCAACCTGTTGAAATACAAATCGCAATCCGTTATCAGCATCATCGGCCTGGCTATCGGTTTTACCTGTTTTGCCCTGTCTACCTTGTGGATACGTTACGAGCAGACTTACGATACCTTCCATGACGGTGCCGACAGGATCTATCTGATAAGACCTGAATCAAATACCACCAATAACGGCTTATCTGAAATTACACCTTATCCGCTGGCTGGTTATCTGAAGGCGACTTTCCCCGAAATAGAAGATGCCTGCAATATGCAAGCATGGGGAATGACTGTCAGATATAAAGGTACGGAATACCGGTCTTTTAAAATGGGCATTGACTCGGCTGCCATGCATATGTTCAAACTCAAAGTAACGAACGGGAATCATAACTTTCTCACAGAAAACAGCGAAGAAATAGCTATTACCGAACAACTTGCCCGACAACTTTTCGGGACAGAAAATCCGCTCGGACAGGAAATAGAAATATACGGGCAGAAAAAACGAATATGCGCCGTTATCCAATCCTGGAGCAGGCATTCCAACATTCCATACGAAATTGTCGATAATTTTTCACCGGGAGATAACCGGACGCAATGGTATGCCAGTATGTGCCAGACTTTTATAAAACTGAAAAAAGGCGTCGACGCACAGAAATTTATCCAAAAGTTGTATGAACATACCTATGAAACGGAGAACTCGATCGTAGTAAAGAAAAGCGTAGCTACCCCTATTACAGCCATGCGGTATGACCGCCCCAATCAGGGAGTAACAGTTAAATATGAACATATCCGGCTTTTCGCCCTGGCCGGCGGATTAGTCATTCTCTGTTCGCTATTCAACTATCTGACCTTGTTTATCACCCGTATTCGGATGCGTGACAGAGAAATAGCTCTACGCAAAGTAAACGGTTCGTCCAATCGTGAATTACTGATGTTGTTTTCTACCGAGTATTTGATCACTCTGGTTTTTGCAATATTCTTCGGACTGATCCTACTGGAACTGGTAATACCGACTTTCAAGGAATTGTCGGATATTAAATCGGATAAGACAAGCATTTACCTGGAAGCACTCAGTTATTCCGGCATTGTAGCAGCCTTTTCATTCATTTTGTCATTATATCCGATCTACTACTCCCGAAAGAAAAGCCTGAACGCAGCCCTAAAAGGTTCATCGAACGGAAAAGGTCAAAACACTTTCCAGAAAGTCAGTATGGTATTACAACTGATCATCAGTATCGGTTTTATCTTCTGCTCTACTATCCTGATGAAACAGATACATTATTTGAACCATACGGACCTGGGGATCGAACGTACAAACCGCGGAACAATCCGGGTTTATCCGCAGATTGACGGTCTTAAAGACGAACTGGCTAAAAATCCCTATATTGCAACGATCGTTCCGGGTAATTTACCCGGACTACTCCCGCGTAATGCCCGTTCTTATCAGACAATCAATGAATGGGAAGGAAAAACAGATTCTACCTCTACTGTCACTTTAGAAATTATAGACTGCAACGAAGACTACTTTAAGTTTTACGGTCTGCAGTTGCTGAAAGGAACATTCCCTTCAGATGATAAAAGTATGATAATAAATGAAACAGCAGCCTTACAGATGAATATGAATGATCCTATCGGTAAGGGTTTTCAGAAAAAAGTAATCACAGGCATCGTCAAAGACTTCTATATCGCTCCGCCTACCATTCCGGCCAAACCGATGATGTTCACCCTGGAAGACAGATCAACCATATCCTCCGATATTATCTTCCAATATCAGAATTGCGACTGGCACTCTTGTAAGAAACGGATCGAGCAACTGATCAAACAGATGAATCCAAACGTAATCCATTATAGCATAATATCTATGGAAGAAGAATATGAGAAGTTCCTCAAATCGGAAAACGCATTGCTGATGATGTTGGATTTCGTCACCCTGGTTTGTGTATTGATCTCCCTGTTCGGTGTTTTCTCACTCGTCACCCTCGACTGTGAAAAACGCCGGAAAGAAATAGCCATACGCAAAGTGAACGGAGCGGAAACCGGTCATATCATGAAAACGTTCCTATTGAAATACATGTTCTTGTTACTGATCGCATCCGTTATAGCATTCCCTATCGGTTACCTCATCATGAAACCCTGGATAGAAGGCTATGTACTCCAGACAAGTATCGATTTCTGGATTTATCCGGTAATATGGCTGGCACTGGCCTTGCTCATTATCACATGTACCGGCTGGCGAATCTGGAAAGCAGCCAATCAAAATCCGGCGGTAGTCGTTAAATCAGAATAAAGCAGATATGTTAAAACATTATCTTAAAATAGCAATACGCAATTTACTGAAATACCGATCACAATCATTTATCAGTATCTTCGGTCTGGCAATCGGGTTTACCTGCTTTGCCTTGGGGACTCTATGGATTCATTATGAAATGACTTATGACTCATTTCACAAAGATGCCGACCGGATTTATCTGGTACGGCAAAAAAGTCTCATTAGTAACGGAGGCTTGACAGATACGCCCAAACCCTTGGCGGCATCCTTAAAACAAAAACTTCCTGAGATTGAAGCATCCTGTGCCATCTATCTCAGAGATTATAAACTTGTATCCAACGGAGTACAAATTCAGACAAATTGGATTAGTGCTGATTCAAGCTTCATGGATTTATTCGGAATAAAGATATTGTCCGGAAATAGCCACTTCCTTCAGGTAGACAACAAGGAGTGGGCTATCACAGAAGCGCTGGCTAAAAAATTATTCGGTAATGAAAGCCCTATTGGCAAAGAACTGGATATTGTGGACAGTGAAGAAAAGGTGAAAATTTGCGCAGTTGTAAATGGCTGGACCGGACACAGTAATATACCTTTTGATCTAATAGCAAGTCCTTCCAGCAGAAATAACTGGGCTTCTCTCTCACACGAAACTTTTGTCAAATTATACCCCAATACCAATATTGACAAATTTGTAGAGAAACTCAGGGAGACGAAGATAGAAGAAGACAGTATGCCTCTCACTTCATTGGTAGTAAATCCTTTAACCTCCTTACGTTATGAATCACCGAGAACCCCTACGGAAGTAAAGTTTAATCATATCCTTTTGTTTTCACTGGCAGGAGGATTGGTTATTCTTTGTTCCCTGTTTAATTTTCTGATGCTGTTCGTGACCCGGATCTATACACGTAAAAAGGAATTGGCTTTGCGCCAAATTTGCGGATCCTCTTATAAAGGATTATTGGCACTTTTCTCTATCGAATTTTTAATTCTATTCTTTACATCTCTTTTAATAGGAATGGTACTGATAGAACTGGTATATCCATTTTTTAAAGAGTTGGCCGAGATTCATAGCAATAAAACACTCCTGCTTACGGAAGCTCTCTGCTATGCCGGATTCGTTGTTCTTTGCTCTTATATATTGGTCGTAGTAATACTCGGTTATCTTCGTTATAAAACATTATCTTTTTCTATCAAAGGAGCCACTAAAGGACAAGGTAACAGCTTCTTCCGCAAATCATGTATTCTCTTTCAGTTAATTATCAGTTTCTGGATTATCTTCTGTTCTTTTGTAATAGTAAAACAACTTCGTTTCCTGAGAAATACAGATATCGGAATGACAAGAAAGAACTGTGCCAGTATCGCTTCATATCCCTATCAAAAAGAACTGGAACAAATACTGTCACAAATACCGGGAGTAACAGAAATTATGCCAGAACAAGCCTGCCTGTTACCCTACAACAGCAGAATGTCACTCTACATTACAGACTGGACAGACAAAAAAGAAAATGCTCCCCATGTTAATTTAGAAGTTATCTGTGGCGTAAAATCTCTTGCCTCTTTTTATGAGTTAAGACTCTTGAAAGGCGAAATGGTCCTTGATGATGATAATTCAAACGATGTCATGATTAACGAAGCTGCAGCCAAATTATTTGACTGGCAGGATCCCATTGGAAAAAGTATCAATTCATTCAAAATAAAAGGACTGATTAAAGATACTTACAATGCTTCGCCAACAACTCCTCCCAACCCAACATTGTATATATCACCGGAGAAAAGTAAAACACAATACTATTTTTCTCCCCAAAGTATACTTTTCAAATACAAAGAAGGAAGCTGGAATTCCATAAAAAAGAAGTTAGAAGAGATAAATCAGGAGAAAAAGAAAGAAGATGTTCATATTACTATCCATAACGCGATGGAAGAGTATGAGAAATATCTTCAGTCGGAAAAGACACTGCTCAAAATGTTATATTTTACCACGGCTGTTTGCATTATGATTTCCTTATTCGGAGTTTTTTCCCTGGTCACATTAACCTGCGAACAACGTAAAAAAGAAATAGCCATACGGAAAGTCAACGGAGCAACAATCGGAAGTATCCTGAAGATATTCTTCTATGAATACCTTCTCCTTATAGCCGTTAGCGCAGCCATAGCATTCCCTATCGGATATCTCGCCATGAGACACTGGTTAGAAAGTTATGTCAAACAAACTGAAATAAACAGCTGGATCTATCCTTTACTATTCATATCCGTCGGACTGGTCATTGCCGCTTGTATAAGCGGGAAGATCTGGATAACAGCAAAAAGAAATCCGGCAGAAATCATACATTCCGAATAATAAATACATGACAAATATGAAACAGTTACTATGTCTACTCACCAGTCTCTCCGTATTCTTTGCCTGTTCCACCCCTAACAGCAAAGACAGTGTAAAAACGTATAAAGCGACTACGGATATTACAGGCGAACTATCCGGCGAAGTTATTTTCGCCGGACAAGGGATACATAACTATTACGATGTAGCGATTACCAACGATTACTACGCGTTTATGGACTATTATAGCGACACGCTTCTGCAAATAAGAAGTAAAAAAGATTTATCGCTTCACGGAATAGGAGAAAGAGAAAAAGATACTTTTATAATCGCCTATCCGTCTTTTACTAAATATGATTATATCAACAAGAATAATAAAAACAAGGTATCTGTCTGGGACAACGATTCACGCAAATTGAAACGCATGGATCTGGATCAAACATCTCCGGCTCTTTCTGCGGAATCGGAGTCTATGTCCGATTATGGCCTGAAAGATGGTTGTACGAACTGTTGTATCACTTCCAAGGAATTATATGCCGTTCAGTTCAATCCTCACAAACCACAGGTATTCTTTTCATCCAATAAAACAAACGGACAATATGCTGTTCCGGGTTATCCTCAGATCACGGTTCCGATACCGGCAACAGTCCTTCAAAAGGGGTATGCCAGCGACCTGACGCTCAACGAGGAAAAAGGAGTGATCGTCGCTGCCCTGCGATTTATCGACTGTGTCAACTTCTACGATATGAATTGTGATATGACTGCATCGGTTTCTTTTGCTGATTATTATACCATACCGGTTCCCGACATTTCCAATAAATACTTGGACGCAGAGCAGAGCAAGAAATGTTTCATCGACATTTGCAGTTCAGAACAATATGTATTCTGTCTGTTCGACGGATCGACAAACTTTACCGGTAATTCAGTGATTTATGTATTCGACTGGGACGGCAAACAACAAGCCGTATTACAGGCAGACCGCAATTTACGGAAAATAGCCACAGAGAAATCCGGCGAGTATTTATTAGCTTTGTCTCCCAACGGGCAAGGAGGCAGAGATGTTATTAAATACAGCTTAAAGAACAAAATCTGACTCTGCATCCGGCCGAAGTCATTAAAAGCGAATAACGAAATAAATAACTGATAAACATTCACCAAGCATGTTGCAACACTATCTTATCATAGCCATACGTAATTTCTTCAAATATAAATTGCAGACCGTCATCAGCATTACCGGTCTGGCTATCGGATTGGTATGTTTTGCATACGGCATCAACTGGCTGAAATATGAGACCTCATACGATGGCTTCTATCCGCAATCCAAACAAATCTACATGCTTTACGGGGTAGACAAACAGACCGGCAAGAAAACGGAAGAACTACCCCTGATATTGGCAAGAAGATTAAAACAGAATTTCCCGGAAGTTATAGAAACGACGCAAATATACGCAAAGTATTCTTCTGATTTTTCCTATAATGAAAAGCGAGTGCCTAATCCGGATGAAGTATTTATCGATGAAAATTTCTTTTCATTCTTTCCACGAAAAGTCATTTGCGGAAGACAGGATAATATTTTGCAATCGTCTAATGATGTTGCTATAACTCGTTCTTTTGCCGTTAAACTATTTAGTAGTCCGGAAAAAGCTCTGGATAAAGTATTAAGTTGTGGTTATGAGAAAAACCTCAGGATCGTTTCCGTTCTGGAAGATGCACCTGACAATTCACTCTTTGTCGGAGAAGCTTTCGAATTAGATCAGTATACACGAAGGGCAGAGGTAGAAATACCAGAAGCTAATCAATGGATGTATTTAAATTCTAAAATATATCTGTTACTGGATAAAAACACGCATATCGACGCATTCGAAAAAAAGATAACAGACTATACCTCTATCCATAAATACAATGAGACCATCTTTTTGAAGCTGATACCCGTCACAGCCGTCCGACATACATTCGGCAGCGAATTGTCCTTTAATCTTACTTATATCCAAACTTTTGCTATAACCGGATTATTATTGCTTCTATGCGTATTTTTCAACTTTATCAATCTGCAAATCAACCGGACCTACATACGTATCAAAGAAATGAAACTGCGCAACGCTATCGGAGCCTGTAAAAAAGAAATGATCAGCCAGCTATTACTGGAATATTCATTGATGATATTTATAGCTACTTTATTTGCTTGGAGTTTAATGGAAATTACATTTCCCCTGTTCAAGTATATTTTCCATACGACAATTGATAGTAAAGAGTTGTATGTCGACATGATCAAAATCTCATTATTCAGCTGGATAATCACTCTTTCGATCTCTCTTCCTATATCATCCCGGTTTATCCGGACCTCTCAGCTACTGGTATCCGGTGGTGTTGCACCTCATCGGAAAAGCGGGTTCCGCAAAATAGCAATGACAATCCAACTGGGTATCTGCGTATTTTTCCTGATGTGCGCTTTCATCCTGCTCAAACAAACCTCTCTGATGAAAAACAAAAATCTAGGATTCGAAAAAGAAGGCTTGATACAGATTACCATGCTGAATGATGACAGAGAAGGTACCGCACGTGAAATCGCATCCCTCCCCATCGTAAAAGAACTGGTGGTTGCATCATTTTTCTCTATCATGCACGAACCTTATTCATTAACAGAAGTTGAGTGGGAAGGAAAAAGCCCGGATACTAAAGTGAATTTCCATATGCTGGAAGTCGGTAAAAACTTTTTATCCGCATTCCAGATACCTTTATTAAAAGGGCGGTTGCTTGAAGAAACAGATCTGGTTAAGGGACCAAGACATTTTATGAGTTCTAAAGCGCTTATCAACGAAGAGGCTGCACGTATCATGGGATATACCGATCCGATTGGTAAAAAACTCAGCTTTTGGAACAATCAACAACAGGACGTAGAAATTGTCGGCATAGTAAAGGACTTCCAATCTACCAGCCTGAGAAACCCGATTCTTCCCGTTGTCATTACATTAAACCCTTCACTATGGAATAGTTATTTCTATTACGTCAAAGTAAATCCGGGAAATGAACAAAAAGCCATCAAAGCAGTTCGGGATGCATATAAAAAATACGCACTTCCATACGACCAGCAACCGGAGATAACGACGGTCAACGATGTATTAAAAGAATTAAGCCGATCGGAAGATGCCAGCCTGCAACTTTTCTCACTGCTGGCGATACTTTGCACACTCATCTCAGTCTTCGGACTATACTCCGTATCCTCCAGCAATATCACCCAACGGCGGAAAGAAGTAGCCATCCGGAAAGTGACGGGGGCATCCTCCCGAACGATCATCGGTATGTTTATTCGCGAATATGTATCTATTGTAATAGTAGCCAATTTGATTGCTTTGCCTTTAGCCTGGCTATTCATGCGCGGATGGCTGGAACAATACCCATACCGTATCAATATCAGTGCATGGATGTATCTGACCATCCTGTTATTCACAAGCATACTGATCATTTGCACTGTTCTTTACCAAACTTTAAAAGCAGCAAAAGCGAATCCGGCAGTATCGATAAAATCTGAATAAAAAGTGCATATACGAACAATCACTGTGCGTATATGCACTTTTTTAAAGAAAGGGAATGAATTACAAACTATTAATTATCACATCATTATAACATTGGCACATATTTTGTATTAAGATCAAAACAAATTACCATTAAAAGAGAATCATGATACGACACTATATCACTATCGCTTCACGCAATTTTATCAAATACAAATTGCAAACACTTATCAGCGTTATCGGACTGGCTATCGGACTCGTCTGTTTCACCTACGGGATGAAATGGTTGGAATACGAAACGTCGTACGACGGTTTTTATCCGAAGTCCAAACAAATGTACACGCTCTACGGCATCAACAAACAAACCGGAAAAAAAGAGCGGAAATTACCACTCGTCCTGGCCCGCAAACTCAAACTGGATTTTCCGGAAATAAAAGAAACGGCACTGGTATACGGGAATTTCGGTTCTACCTTTAAATATAATGATCAGATACTGGAAGACCCGGAAGAAATATTTATCGACAACAACTTCTTTACCCTTTTCCCCAGGAAAGTTCTCAGCGGCCGGCAAACGAATCTGTTGCATTCGCTGGATGAAATAGTCATAACCCGCTCTTTTGCCCTCAAATATTTCAAAAGCCCGGAAGATGCGATCGGGAAAATAATGAAAAACAGCTACCGGGAAACACTCACCATCGTGGCGGTAGTGGAAGATGCACCCGCTAATTCCGCATTTAAACAGGATGTCTTCGAATTAGATAAGTTCACCACCGAAATGACAGACAGAATATCGGAAGACAGACAATGGAGTCAATTTGAAAATGAAATTTATCTGCTGTTGGAAGACAAAGCCAGTGCGGATGTATTCAGAAAAAAGTTGCAAACCTATCTGGAGAAAAACAACTACCTGAATACGCTTACGGTAAAGATGATTCCGTTAACAGACATGCGGCATACTTTTGGAAGCGAGTTATCGTTCAACTTATCCTACATCCGCACTTTTGCCATAACAACCATTTTGCTATTACTGTGCGTATTCTTCAATTTCATCAATCTCCTTCTAAACCGTATCTACCAGCGCATAAAAGAGATAAGGCTCCGGAATTCGATCGGTGCCGGTAAACGGGAGTTGATCATACAGCTATTGACCGAACTCACATTACAAACAGGTATCGCTTTTGTTCTGGCCTTTTGTCTGCTGGAACTCACTTCTTCGCTGTTCTGTAAAACCTTCGATACGAAGATAGCCGACCCTGATTTTTATACGAGTTTGATTATAATCACTTTAGTCAGTTGGGGAGTATTGATAGTTGTCTCATTCCCATTATTACTGCGCTTCATACGAACATCTTCACTGATGTTGTCCGGAGGTATTTCTGCTAACCGGAAGGGTTCGTTCCGAAAGGTCAGTATGACCATTCAACTCGGAATTTGCGTATTCTTCCTGATGAGCACCTTTATCATGCTTCGACAGATTTCATTAATGAAACATAAGGACCTGGGATTCCAGAAAGAGGGATTGATTCATATCACAATGGATTATCGTGACCGGTCCGGAATCACCCACGAACTGGCAACCCTTCCGATAATCGATGAGTTTGTAGAATGTAGCATCTTCTCCATCACTCACGAACCTCATACACAAAATGAAGTCAGTTGGGAAGGAAAGCCGGACGATTTCAATCCGAATTTCCAGGTAATCAAGGCAGGCGATAAATTTCTGGATGCATTCAAAATAACCTTATTAAAAGGTAATTTTATAAATGAAGGCGACTCAGATCCGGAAGACTGGACCACGCCGGGCAACACAGCCGTCATCAATGAAGAAGCCGCCCGGATCATGGGAATAGACAACCCGATCGGAAAAAAGATCAGTATCTGGAACGGTGTTATTTACGGAGACGGAAAACGAGGACAAAAAGAGCTGGAGATAGTAGGCATCGTCAAAGACTTCCAGGCAGCCAGCCTGCGTAACCCTATACTCCCGGCGATTATCACGCTCGACGGAAGTAAATGGAACAGTTACTGCTATTATGCCCGTGTGAAACCCGAAAATGAACAGGCTGCCATCAAAACAATACGGACAGTCTTTGAAAAACACAAAGAAGAAGGAGATACAACTCCCAAAATACAGACAATGACAGATGTTTTCAACCAGTTGAACAAATCCGAAGATGCCAGCCTGCAACTCTTCTCCCTGCTGGCCATACTCTGTACTTTGATCTCGATCTTCGGAATCTATTCCGTTTCATCCAGCAACATTGCACAACGTCGGAAAGAAGTAGCCGTACGCAAGGTGATGGGCGCCTCGTCGAAAACAATTATCAGCATGTTCTTCAAAGAATATCTGACAATCGTAGTCATAGCCAATGCGGTTGCCCTTCCACTAGCCTGGTTGTTTATGCACGGATGGCTGGAACAATATCCTTATCGCATCAATATCGGTTTCTGGATGTATGCCATAATATTGTTAGCAACAAGCGCTTTGATTATCTGTACCGTCCTTTACCAGACACTGAAAGCGTCTGAAACGAATCCGGCCGAAGTCATAAAAAGTGAATAAAAAATGAATCTTATGATACGTCATTATTTAAAAGTTTCTCTCAGGGAATTTGTCAAATATAAAACTCAATCGCTGGTCAGCATTATCGGACTGGCAATCGGCTTCACGGCCTTTATCCTGGGCGGTTACTGGCTGTGGTGGGAAACCCATTTCGATAACTTTCATCCAAACGGCGACCGACTTTATTGCCTGACCACCACCGGACTGGTGAAAAAAGCAACCGGAGCAGATGCCGACCTGGACCAGTTACATATGAACGATCTGGCCGAACTAACAAAACTATTGCCTGAGATCGAACAAGTATGCAAATTCGCAAACTGCAATTTCACGATAAAAGAAAATAATAGCAGCAAATATATTTACGGGCTTGTCTGCGATCATTCCTTTTTCGAAATGTTCCGTTCCGACTTTGTCGCCGGGACATACAAAGGGACTGTCCTCGACGGCCAATCGGTTGTTCTCACTCAAAGCACGGCTATGAGATTTTTCGGAACGACCGATTGCATCGGGAAAGTCTTTGATTTAACAGGTCAGTATCGCCCTACCATAGTCGGAGTGATCAAAGATTATCCGGATAATTCAGACTTTATCTTCGAATTCCTTTTAATCGATCGGGTAAAACCGATGACGCATGTAAACCGGAATAAAACATATGTACGTTTACACCGGGACTGTAATATCAAAAAGGTAAAAGAAAAACTGGCTGCATATAAAAGCCATGCCGATGATCCTTATGGAACCGAGCATGTAGACCAATGGAAAATAAACCTGCGGACTCTTGCAGAAGTCCATTTGTTTTGCCATCCTGAACTGGACAACAGGATACGGAACATTCATATCCTGGCACTCGCCGGTTTAATGGCCTTTGCGAGTGCCCTTATGAACCTGCTGGTCCTCTTTATCGGACAACAGCAACGGAAGAAGAATAAAAACAGGGCATACCTTTGCATCGGGGCTTCTACCAAAGAGATGATGCAAAAAGGCTGGACGGAATTATTCCTCCCCATGTTCATCGCTTATTTATTGGCATTTTGCCTAATTGAAGTCATTTATCCCTATTATGATAGTTACACAGTCTGGAATAATTACGGAATGTATGAAGGCGTATCCCGCCATATCGACCAATCCGCACTAGTAATCAATGCAATAGCTGCCATTCTCGCCAGTACGCTATTATTCTGGATAATTACTTATCTGCCGATCCGCAGGATACTTTGCAGCCCGGGCACCCAGTCCGTTGCTCTGAAAAGAGGATTAATAGCCGGTCAGATATTTATCGGTTCGCTGTTCTTCATTACATCTATTATTCTTTTCATGCAATTGCATTTTATTCTGAACAAAGATAAAGGTGTAGAGTATGAGAATGTGCTTCAGATGGATATGGGATACGAAAATGCATACGAGAATGACCTGAGAGTTCTCGAACCGGAGTTGCGAAACCATCCTTATATACAAGAAGTCTGTTACACAGCAGTAAACTCTCCGGTATTTACGGAACAAGGAGACTGGTATGGAACAGAAGTTACGCATTTATCATTTGATCCGGCCGAAACAGATCCATTCCGGGAAGATAATCTGATGCTAGTCAGTAAAGATTTCTTTTCACTGTTCCATATCGGCTTGAAAGAAGGAAAATGGCTGGACGAAAGTAATCCGGACTCTTATCTCGTCAATGAAACCGGATATCGTCAGTTAGGCTATAAAGATTTATTGGAAAGATCCATTTACAGTTATAATGAAAAACAATATTCTGCAACTACCCAAAAAGTATCGGGCATAATAAACGATTACATTTATGCTCCCATGCAATTTCCTGTATTAAGTATCTTTTTCCGTCTTTATACCGACAAAGATGCAAAGAATTATACGCCTGTTCAATACTTCTATGTCCGTTATCTCCCGGGACATAAAAAAGAAGTAACCGAACATATCAGGCAGGTAGCAAAAAAGTTCAACGTAAGCGGAGTGACAGACACTAGTTTATGTACTCCACTAACGGATTTAGTGGATAAGTTCAACCAGCCGGAGAAAGTCATTTTCAGTGTATTCAGTATCATTGCAATCCTCTGTATCCTGATCTCCACTTTCGGTATTTACTCCCTGGTCAGCCTCTCCGCCCAACAACGTAAAAAAGAGATTGCCATCCGCAAAGTGAACGGTGCGACCTTCTACCATATCCTGCAATTATTCTTCAGGGAATACCTGATATTAGTCGTAATCAGCAACCTGTTTGCCTTACCGATAGGCTATATCCTGATGAAACGCTGGTTGGAAACATATGCCAACCACATCCACCTGACGATATGGTCTTTCATCGCCGTCTTTTTCATTACCTGTGTAATTGTCCTCCTTTCCATCTTCCGTCAGGTAAAGGAAGCAGCACTGGCAAATCCGGCAGAATCAGTAAAAAGTGAATAAAAAAGAGAAACATGATACAACACTATCTGACTGTTGCCTTGCGCAACCTGCTAAAGAATAAAGGGCAAACATTGATCTCTGTCACTGGTCTTGCAGTGGGTCTGTTCTGCTTTGCACTATGTACTTACCTGCTACGCTATTGGATGAATGAAGATAATGAGTTTAATAATAAAAAGCGGATCGCAGAAATCGTATTGGTACAGGATGATGGTCATCTTGTATCCGGAACTCCTGCATTTTTAGGAGTAGATATCCGTAACAAACAATTTCCAATAATCGAATGTATCACAAGAGCAACCTATAATAATCCTGAAAACTTATCTTTCGAAATATCAGAAAGTAAAACGCTCCCTTATCAACTATATGTAATGGAAACAGACACAAATTTCATTACTGTATTTGACAGACATTTGGTATGCGGGGATATCTCTGCTATCAATAAACAGCCGAACACTCTCTTGTTAAGCCAATCAGCGGCAAAAAGAATATACGGAGGCGAAAACCCTGTCGGTAAAAAAGTGATCGGACAGGATCAGAAAGCATATACCATTGGCGGGGTATTTGAAAATTTCCCTGCCAACAACAGCATCAGTCCTTACGAACCCATAGAAGCATTGACCCTATCCGTACTCGATGGATTTCTGGAACAACAAATCGAAGAAAGAACAGGATGCAATACGTATGCCCTCACCCTCCCGAATTTCAAACCGGATGATCTGGATAAACAGCTACGCAATTTAAACCTGAGGATTTTACTTTTCGATAAAAATCCCTCGCTAGTCAGAGCTTTCCAGCTAGGACATACTAAATATAAAAATACAGGGTACGCACTATTTTATGGCTTCATCTTTTTAATCGGCCTGTTGATCTTTCTATCATCACTACTGAATTACTATTCTTTTATAACTGGTAATTTTTATAACCGGACAAAAGAGTTCAGTATCCGGAAAGGCATAGGAGAAGACAAAAAGCACCTATTTTTTCTACTTTTCACAGAATCTTGTTTATCATTGTTCTTTACCACAATATTCGCATTATGCCTTGTCGAGTTATTAACTCCCGGATTTCAGTTTTCTTTCTTCCGGATAAAAGTAGATTTCGATAGCTTGTCACTGTCCGGTCAAATAGTTGAATATCTATTAGGCTGTATCATTCTGTCCGCCATCATCTGCGGAATCGTTTGTCTCCGATTAGACCGAATATCCCTGATAGAAGGTATCCGCTTCTCTCGACACCGGGTTAGGAATACCTTATTAGGCATTCAATATTTTATTGCCCTCTTCTTTCTTTCCGGAGCAGCAATAGCAACTCTTCAAACCCGAGCCGGAGAACAACAGCTATTCAGCTCACTCAATAACGATGAAAAAGAAAGAATATTTTTCGTCCGTACCGACTACCAATATATGGAATCGACCTATCCGGTATTACTTTCCAAATGGAAAGCAAATAGTATGATAGAAGATATACTCGAAGTTCATGATAAATTACCCAATACCCGAATAAATAGTTATACATGGGAAAACGGAGAGAAACAAACACTTGGAGGTATTCTGTATGCTTCGGCCAATGTCGGTTCTTTTCTTCATCTCAAACCGATTGCAGGTTCATTACTCCTCGACGAACAAAGCCTGTTGATCAACGAAACATTCATGAATGCGATCAAAGAGAATCCGGTAAATAAAATTGTCCGGATAAATAATGCTCCCAAAGAATACAAAATCAATGGAGTCACCAGTTCTTTAATCCGTTTCGTCGACGGATCTGAGTATTTTACATCTCTGGCAATCGGATTGTTACAAAAGCAAGGGAATTGTTATGTACGCCTCCAGCCAGGAAAAGAAAAAGAAGGAAAAGCCTATCTTGAACAAACAGTCAAAGAATTTCTCCCGGAAAGCATACAGCCGGAAATACATACTTTAAAAGATGAATGTACCCGAATACAAACGACAGAACGTATGCTCCGCAATGTGTTTACTTTTTTTGCTACTGTTTGTCTGATAATAACTTTGTTAGGTATTTACGCAGCTATTTCGCAAGACACGGAACGTAGGCAGAAAGAAGTTGCCATCCGCAAAATCAATGGAGCGTCATTGAAAAACATATCGTACCTGTTCATGAAGTTCTACCTTGGGTTGCTACTGATCGCGACATTGTTTGTTTTCCCTCTTATGTGGATGATCACGGATGAAATGCTTAAAAACTGGATTATCCGTTTCAACTATAACAATCCGTTATTCTGGCTCGGCATCTTCTTTGTCATTACGATCTTTACAGCCGTCGTTATCCTGGTTAAGATACTACGTACGGCCCGTATCAATCCGGCAGACGTTATCAAGGCTGAGTAAACGTTCATAGGTAGGCAACAAGTGTTTCTACTTTAATGAAACAGTTGTTTCTTCATAGTGAAACAAGTGTTTCATTAGGGTGAAACTATTCTCACCTTACTAAAGGCCGGCAACCGGTCTCTAAGGCCCCAAACAGCGACTGCCAGGATTTGACCGCATTTTAAAGGATGGATCGAATAAGATTACTATTACAACCTACACTTCCCAAAAAGAATTAATATTTGGATTATACCGGGGGAATTATGCCGGATATAAAAGAATCTTTCCTACTTTCGTATATCCATTTAACCGGAGTACGTATATTTTTAATTATCAAGCATATGAAAACAAACTTTTTACTCACTTTGTTAACCGGACTACTGGTTTTTACCGCCTGTTCAGAAAAGCCAGCTGCGACTTATACCATAAACGGTACTATCCCCGACAACTCGCTGGACGGAAAAATGATCTATATCTATAACCGTAACAACAATAACGTCTATGTAGACAGCACTGTTGTAACAGGAAATACGTTCACCTTTACCGGTAAAATGGACACCGCAGCTTACTGCCGTATCGATGCCAGCCGTGAATATTATGTCAATTTCATTCTTGAAAACGGGACAATCAATCTCGACCTCAGCAAACCGGTAACTCCGTCGGGAAGCCCTCTGAACAATGAGATTGCCCGCTTCTTCGCAGCACAAGACAGTATGTCTGCCCTGATCGATGCCAAACGACAGGAATTCATGAAACAGACAGAGGATAAAGCCGAACGCATGGAATTGCAGAAGAACTTTTTCCAGAATGAATGGAAACCCGCTTACCTGTCAATGCTCGACGGTTTCTTCAACAGAAACCTGGATAACCCGATCGGTGCTATCGCACTGAATTATATGGACGGCTATCTTTCGCCGGACGAGATAAAAGCGAAACTCCCTCAACTGAGCGAAGTAGTACGCAACACACCGAATATGCAGGAAACGATACAACGTTTCAACGCTTTGGAACAGACTGCCGAAGGAAAACCGTTCGTCGATTTCACCATCGAAACGAAAGACGGTAACAAAGTATCCCTGTCCGACTATGTAGGAAAAGGCAAATATACACTGGTTGATTTCTGGGCAAGCTGGTGCGGACCGTGCCGTGCCGAAACTCCGGTATTGGCAGAAATCTACAATCAATATAAAAACAAAGGCCTTGAAGTGTTGGGCGTAGCCGTATGGGACAATCCAGAAAATACCCAAAAGGCAATAGAAGAACTTAAAATCACCTGGCCGCAGATTCTGAATGCCGGTGATAAACCGACCAAACTATATGGTATCAACGGCATTCCGCATATCATTCTTTTTGGTCCCGACGGTACGATTATCTCCCGTGACCTGCGTGGCGATGCAATGAAAGCAAAGGTAAAAGAAGTCATCGAAACTAAATAAACCCAAATACGATGCAGTATTTCGACTTCCCGCACATTTCAATAAATAGAATATGTACGGGAAGTTGAACTTTTTAGATGAGTAAACGAATAATTACATTACTATTAATCTGCCTGAGCAATACGGGATACCTATATGCCCAATGGACAGAAAAGGACTCGGTATGGCTCCGGAATATACTCTCCGGCAAGGAGAAGCTGGAACTGAATCCCGAAGCGTTGAAAGCTATCCGGTCAGGTACGCTGATCAATACGGAAGAACCGGCTTCAAATATGATCATGGCACCCGAGCTATCCCCAGCACAATCCATACAAAAAGATTTCACGGAATACGTACGTCCCAAAGATACCGACTATAACCCAAACCGTAAAGTGGACCCGAAAGACCTTCCTCCCGCCGTATTCATGTTATACGGAATGAATAAACCGTTACCCAAAGTGAAAATGCTGGGGTCTTTCCAGGTCTCATCGGGAATCCGTGCCGAAGCCCGAAAGCCGTCCGGCATCTCGTTCGACGATATGTTACAACAGGTTTTTATGCCCAGTGCACGCCATAAAAGGAAAAATGCGCAACGCTGGCGGACTCAGAAATATTATAATAATTATCCGTAATCACAGTAGTAGAATATTTTTTTATACTTTTGTTACCCTATTAACAAAGGTAAAGTCAAATTTATAAATATACAATTTACAAGGATAAAATGGAAAAAATCATTTCGTATCCGCTTTCAGTCATCTATTATTTGTTATTTGGGATTACACTGGTGTTCTTCCATGTGGTACAGTGGATATGCTTTAACCTGTTCGGCTACAAAGCACATAAAAAGAGCGTGGATGTCTTGAGTTTTTTCTTGGTTTTCAACACCTATATTCTGGGAACAAGATACAAAATAAGCGGGCTGGAGAAACTCCCGACCGACTCGCCCCTAATCATTGCTTCGAACCATCAGAGCCTCTACGATATAACCTCTATCTGCTGGTTCATGCGCAAAGTTCATCCCAAGTTTATCAGTAAAATCGAACTGGGCAAAGGTATTCCCAGTATTTCGTACAACCTCAACCACGGCGGCTCCGTCCTTATCGACCGGAAAGATCCGAAACAGGCATTGACAGCCATCCGTGTAATGGCCGAATATATTGAAACAAACAAACGATCGGCAGTAATTTTCCCGGAAGGGACACGAAGCAAAACAGGCAAACCCCGTCCTTTTGCCGAAAATGGATTGAAAATCCTCTGTAAATATGCACCGTCGGCCTACATGGTACCGGTCACGATCAACAACTCATGGAAGATGACCAAATGGGGTTCCTTTCCTTTGGGAATCGGCAACCGTATCGAACTCATCATCCACGACCCTATTCCAGTGAAGGCTAAGCCCTTCGCCGAACTCTTTGCCGAAACCGAACAAACTGTGATCCGCAGTATTAAAGTGTAATTTTTTTTTTATTTGTTATGCAGTATTTCATAATTTGTCCGTTTTATAATTAAAGACTATTAATAAATTAATCGGATAAGATGCAGCATTTCCTTGAAATATTGCGTCTTAAGGTTAAGAAATAATATAAAAAAAGACGGACAATTATGACTAAATTACAAATACTGGCACTTTTGCTTGCCTCATTGGCCCTACTATTCTTCACCTCCTGCGACAGCGAAGACTTCCAGGAGCCGGATGTGTATAAGGTGACTCCCGACCTGCGGTTGAGGATTAACCAGGGGATGAAATTATCCTCCAAATCCGAGAGAAGAACATTTAAGGAAAAATTCGACTTATTCCAGGAGAAATGTGATGAAATGGATCACATAACTTCTCCGTACACTTATATGGAAACGGAAGAATATAAGGATTTTAAAAACTTTCTCCTTTCTTCCTCACCCCATATCTATTATCTGTTGATGGATAAATTCCTGAAAAGCAGACTGAGCTTTTTCTCTAACATCATCAGTGACATTCTCGTATCATCCAAACCGGCTATTGCCGATCAGATTGCGGAACAGATGAGAGCAACCGGCACTTTGGAGGAAAGTTTCTATCTCTATCCTCAATTATGCCTGGATATATGGCTCGATGCATTAGATACCCAATAAATATAAACCATCCCCTCAATGACGATCGCAACTACACATATATGGACTTTACTGGTCTGCTTCCTGTTTTTCATAAGCGGGATTACCAGTTGCGACTCTTCCGATCTCGACAAACTTCCGGTCAACGAGAATCCGGAAGTGGCATTCGTTAATGACGATGTTCCCCAAAGATTGTCGCTTAACAATGCCCGGTTAAAACGGATGACCTCACCCGCCAGCGACTCCGCTTATTCCGGTAATGTTTACGAATATAATAACGAAGGACGGTTATCCAGAATTTCTAACTGTCTGTTTGAAGGGGAAACAATTATCGACACTCTCGGCTACAATGTTTATCAATATAATGTAGACAAGCAGTTGGTCATGACTACCAATTTTAATGCGAACAAAAATACCTCTACAGGATTTATCAATCTTCAGACACAGGTATATATCTATTCGAATGATGGCAAGTTAGAGAAAAAAATCACCCATTATCCGGTGATATCTCAGTCGGAGTATACATTATATAAATACAAAAACAATATGCTTGACCGGAAAGAGCATTACGGGACTTCGGGAGTATTGGAAAACTATACGACCCACTCGTATGATAAGGTCGGCAAACTGATACTGGAATGTCATTATATGGCAAACAACCAGTTAATCAACTATACACAGCATTCTTTTATCGATGGATTGAATACCCGTTCAGTGACTTTCTCCCCGACCGGCGAAGCCCTGAGAAAAGTGATCAATACATACGATAGCAATTATAACCTTATCCGATCCGAATCGAGCGAACTGGTATTATACAGTTCAAGATCAAACTTCACGGCACAATATGAATATGATAATGCTCAATAAGCATATTATGCCGTTATACGATCTTACACTTTACTGTTCCAGCCACCAGTCGATCATCTTCCGCGCAAGGCTGAGTTTACGAGGTAACTCAGGCAGATTGTCTTTAGTGAAGAAAGCGCCTTCGCTCAATTCCTCATCCTGTAAACGGATCGTGCCGCTTACATAATCGGCTATAAACCCAACCATCAGGTTACTCGGATAAGGCCAGGGCTGATTCCCGAAATAGGTAATATTATTAATTTCCAATCCTGTCTCCTCCATAACTTCGCGTCTTACACATTCTTCCAGCGTTTCTCCCGTTTCAAGGAAACCGGCAACCAGACCATAGAAAGAACCTCTGAAATTCCGAGCATGGACCAGCAGTATAGCATCTCCTTTGCGGATCAGTACCAATATCGCCGGAGAGACTACCGGATAGATTTCATATTTACAGTTTGGACACTGTTTGGAAATAGTTGTCTGCATGACAGTTTTCGTTCCGCATGAAGGACAAAAACGGCTATGCTGGTCCCAATAAATCAACTCATACGCTTTTCCGGCTATTTTATGTAAGATAGGATCGAGGTAATCGTAGGATGCCCGCAAACCCATCGGAAGGTATTCAGCCGTTTCTTCCAGCGGTGTATCCATAGAGGCCGTACAAGCCGGCATATCCTCCAATAAACTGACTTCCAGCACATTCTTAACCGGCACAGGAGGATTGATACTATAAGGGATTGTATATGTTTCACCTTTTTTCTGAAGCAGTAACTGGTCGTTGAAGAAAATAAACCAGTATACATTATTTACATTGCTCATCACTTTTTACTTTTGAACGGCACAAATATACTGACTAATGCGGATATACATCAAAAAAATATTCCTATTTAAAATATTCTTCCGACTCAATCGTCTACAACAATAGAAGGCATGTCTTACTAATAGATTTTTAATTATTAAAACGGAAACGAAAAATGTTCGGAAGAAAGAGAAAAGAAGTCATATCTTTACAAGTCTTTGCTTATGAGTGTAGTGGATGCGGACAGTGTGTGAAGAGATGCCGGAGAGAGGTTTTGAAAATGGTGAATAACGGTAGTTGCAGCTATGCTACGGTGGTCAATCCCGAAAGCTGTGTAGGCTGCGGTAACTGTGTCGATGTCTGCAAAACCTATGCAATTGAATTAATAACAGAGTAATAAACATATTAAATTAAATAACAATGAGAAATCCGGGAGTATTCAGAGGAGCGTTCATCTTTTTATTTTTTATAGGGCTGTTTGCACTGGCCAGCCTGGGAGTTATGTATCTGTGGAACTGGCTGATACCGGCCGTTATCGGCTGGTCGGTCATTAACTACTGGCAGGCGCTTGGTTTGATGGTTCTTTGCCGACTGTTATTCGGTGGGTTCAGAGGGTTTGGACATTTCGGTCCTTTCGGTCATCATCCCGGGGGCTTTTTCTTCGGTAACCGGGAAGAGCATAACCGCTTCCACGAGCAGATGAAAAATATGCCCTGGGAAGAGCGCCGGGAACATATCCGCAGACATATGGCTGATTTCCGCAATGGCAGATTTAATACACAGGAGCCATCTTCAGGTGATAATGCCCAATGAAAGAAATAGTTCAAAACCGCTCCGCTTCGGAGCAGAACACACGGGTTGCGGATATCTTCCGGAAATACCAGGCACAGCTAAAAGGTTTTATCTCCAGGCGTGTGTCCTCCAAAGAAGACAGTGAAGATATCCTGCAAAACGTATTCTACCAGTTCATGAAATATGACCAGGAGGACAGTCCGATCGAACAGATCGCCGCCTGGTTATATTCTGTGGCCCGCAGCCAGATCATCGACCGCAGCCGCAAACACCGGGAAGAAGAAATGCCCTATCTCTCCGCCAACGAAGAAGACGGCACTTTCCTGAAAGAACTGGCGGAGCTCATGCCCGACGAAGACCAGTCGCCGGAAATGGATTATATCCGTTCTACCGTCTGGGAAGAGTTGGAACACGCATTATTGGAATTACCGGACGAACAACGGGCCGTCTTTGAATTGACGGAACTGGAAGGCTTTCCGTTCAAGGAGATTTCAGAATCGACCGGCATACCGGTCAATACATTGATTTCCAGGAAAAGATATGCAGTCTTGTTTCTCAGGAAAAGATTATATAACCTGTATGAAGATATTTTGTAAACAACTTGTTCCCTAAAAGTGCGTTTCCGAACTATATCCGTGCGGATATGCACAACGCCGAAGAGAGTCCAAAATTTCAATACAATATAAATCAAACACTTACAATATTGGCACAGCTTTTGTTCTTTCATTAGTAAATTAAAATTCTTATACTCATGATTAAGACAGTAGCATTAGAAAAAATCTTCCGTACAGAGGAAGTTGAAACTTGGGCCTTGAACAAGGTGAATATTGAAGTTAAAGAGGGAGAGTTTGTAGCGATAATGGGACCTTCCGGTTGCGGTAAGTCTACGCTGCTGAATATCCTGGGATTACTGGACAACCCGACTTCCGGCGAATATTACCTGAACGGGATAGAGGTTTCCAAATATACGGAAGCACAACGTACAAAATTGCGTAAAGGGATTATCGGCTTCGTATTCCAGAGTTTCAACCTGATCGACGAATTGAACGTATATGAAAATATAGAACTTCCCCTACTTTATATGGGTGTTTCGGCTTCCGAACGCAAACAGAAAGTGAAAGAGGCCATGGAACGTATGGCAATCGTCCATCGTGAAAAACATTTTCCTCAACAGTTATCCGGAGGTCAGCAACAGCGCGTTGCCATAGCCCGTGCCGTGGTAGCCAACCCCAAACTAATCCTTGCCGATGAGCCAACCGGTAACCTGGACAGTAAAAACGGCCAGGAAGTAATGAACCTGCTCAACGAACTAAATAAGGAAGGAACAACCATCGTCATGGTAACCCACAGCCAGCATGATGCCGGCTATGCTTCACGCATCATCAACCTGTTCGACGGACAGGTGGTAACGGAGACGGTAATCTAATTACAAATGTTACAAAAGTCAAAGAGTAGACTGCAACATGTTAATAGATGTTGCAGTCTACGAAATATTCGTACTTTCCAGTATATCAAATCCAAATAAACTTGTACATTGCCGACATTAACTACAAATCAAATTATCCATGAAAGCACTAGGTCTATTATTATTTGGAATCTTTTTAACCGTTTCTTCCGCTTATGGACAAAAAACATGTACAATCGAAGGTGATATCCAAAATATGCCAGACAGTATTACTCTCAGTTGTGCGGAAATGAAAGGAAATACAGCCAGAATGCAGGTCGATGACTTTTTTACAATGGCAAATGGTAAATTTAAAATTACCAGGGAGGTCGACACTATTACCAAAATGTTTCTCACTGTTAACCGCACCGGCTATCAGTTTTGGGTAAAACCAGGAGCTAACATTAAAATTACCGGAAAAGCTCCTTATGTACAAACCTGGAGGACAGAAAGCGATATTCCAATCCCGGAACAGATAGAATTAAACCGTTTCAGAGATGCAACTCAAAAGGAGGCAATGCAAATTCATGATTTGACAGCCGAAGCCATGAAAATACTGGCTAATGCCGATGGCAAAAATCCGAATCCCCGGCAGCAGTTCGATTCATTGCGCCTAAAGATAAATAGTATCCATGATGAAGTCATCCTATACAAAGAATTACAACTAATGTTGAAAAATCCCATAACACTTGCAGGACTGGAAGAATTAAGAAATGCAGCCAAATGTTATAAAGAAGGAAAGTTTAACAAACTGGTTTCGATGTCGGACAACTCCATGAGCCTGGCAGGACTGAACAATTTAAAAGAGACTGAAAGGTCTAAAGTCCGGACTTTCATTATTACTGTATATAGCAAACTGACTGATGGGCAAAAACAATCTCAATTGGGACAGGAAATAATATCCTTGTTATCTATTTCATCAACAGTAAAGACCGGAGACAAAATCTATGATGCCGAATTAAAAGATGTTGAAGGCAAAACCCACCACCTCTCCGATTACCGAGGAAGTTATATTCTTCTTGATTTCTGGAGCCGGGCTTGCGGTCCCTGTGTCGCAGCGTTACCTGAACTAGAAAAAATAGCAGAACAATACAAAGGAAAAGTGATCGTAATCAGTGTATCTGTAGATCCTGTTTCCGTCTGGAAAGAAGAAGTTGCTAAAAGTCCCATTAGTAATTACTGGCTTCAATTGTCTGATGGATTAGGTTCGAGCGGCATAGCAGCACACTACGGAGTAAAATCTCTTCCTACATTTGTTTATATATCGCCGGAAGGTCTTATCCTGAAAATCAAAGAAGGATATAGGGAAGATGCTCTTCTGGAAGAACTCAAGAGTTTTATAAAAGACTAACAATCTAAATTAATAAAGGTATGAAACACATTATCAGTTTACTCACTCTATTCCTCTGTTGCACAAGTTTGCACGCTCAGGATCGCGTAGTGGAGCAACCGGCTTTTGAAGTACGCAACACCAATACGCTCGAATTTCAGAAAATTATTCTGAACGACACAGCCACCATCATGTATGTCGACGCTTATTACCGACCCCAATATTGGATCAAGATCGTTGATGAAACGACGTTGGAAGCCAATGGTAAAAGTTACCGGATCAAAGCCGGCGATGGTATTAAGCTTAATGAGGAATTTTGGATGCCGGAATCAGGTACGGCCTCTTTCCGTTTGATTTTCCCTCCCCTTCCGAAGGATACAAAGACAATCGATTTTATCGAAGGTAACGACAAAGGAGCTTTCAAGATCTGGGGTATACGATTGGATGGAAAGACACCCACAGTAGACTTTCCCAACGTAAAGAAACCGGAGAAAGCGCCTGTCCTGGAAAAGCCGGAACTGAAATCAGGTATTGCCACACTAAACGGTAAATTTATTGGCTACAAACCGGGGATGGATGAAGAACTGCCTATATGGGTATTCAATATTCTTACAGCCGGTGCAGACCAGAACACCATAAATGTTAAGCCCGATGGAAGTTTTAAACTGGAAATTCCTTTATTACATATTTCAAGTGTAGTATTATCCGGAAACTCAGTTGTTCATACCCGTTTCTATATAAAACCGGGAGAAACAACTTCTGTCGAAATTAATATGCCGGAAATTTGTCGTGCACAATCCAAGATACAATCTTCCAAGCCTTCATTAGGAAACAAGTTCTATTTCACCGGAGCATTGGCTGATATAAACAACGACCTCGCCAATAATCCGGTTGAAGAACCTTCATTCAGTGTCAGAAGTCAGGAAGAATATGATCAGATGATGAAAGACATCAGTACAATGACGGTTGATCAATATAAAACATATTGGACAGAAAAATATCAGAAAGCCGTCGATCAGCTAAATCAACTGACAGGAATCAGCGATGCACATCGTCAATTGATTGCCATGAAACTAAAGCATGAACTGGCTGATCAATTACTTGGTTACAGAGCAATTGAATATGCTTACCGGCAAACGAACAAAATCCCCAAAGATTCTGTTCTGGTCAACTATGTAAAGCCAATTGCTACCCAGGATTATTTCAATTTCTTGCCGGAACTGTTATCCAATGATCCCTACTTTATTTATAATGGTAATGCGGCTTATTTGTTAAGAGGCCTTCAGTTTACCAACTTTACCGGAAAAGATATCAAACTAGAGAAAGACGAAAAATTCCCAGACAATACAGCTGATATTGCCCGGATTATGGGAACCGATAAAGGACTTCTTTTCGATATGTTAGCCGCACAAAAACTGGCAGCTTCTATCAGCGAGTTCCGTCCTTTAGACGAACAAGAGTTGGCAAAGACCAATACATTGAATCCGGCACTCAAAGAGGAACTTATCAAAATGAATGAGAAACTGAAACTGACAATAGAGGAAAACAAAAAGAAATCCGGCTATACCGTCAACCGTGTGAACATTGCGGATATCCCATCCGAAGAATTATTCAATGCAATTACAACACCTTACCGCGGCAAAGTTGTCTTCGTTGACTTTTGGGCAACCTGGTGCGGTCCCTGCCGGATGGCAATGAAAGAGACAGAACCGGTAAAGAAAGAATACGAAGGAAAAGACGTCGTATTCCTCTACCTGGCAGCCGAAAACTCTCCGAAAGGGACCTGGGAACAAATGATCCCGGACATCAAGGGTGAACACTATCGTGTTACTGCCGAACAATGGGAATACTGGGGAAAGAAATTCGGTATCAATGGTGTCCCTTCTTACATGGTAGTGGCGAAAGACGGTACTCCGGTTCACTTCCAGGTCGGTTTCATGGGAGTGGACAAGATGAAAGAGATGATCGATAAAGAACTGGCTAAATAAGAAAATCCGGAATATACTATTTATAAGGGCGGAGATCAGGTAATGGTCTCCGCTTTTTTTTGCGGTAAAATCAAAAAGTCGTAATATTGCATTCACAAACATAACATATATAATGGTTGGCATGAAATATTTCAAACAATGGGTACTTTTTATTTGTCTGAGTGTTTATTGCAGTGCTTCCGCACAGGAAGTAAAAAAAGCGATGACATTCGACGAAATGGTTAGCTGGAAACGTATTACGGAACAAAAAATCTCCCACGACGGGAAATGGGTAGCCTGTAAGATGGAACCCTGGCGGGGAGATGCCAGTGTTTTCGTGTACAATGCCAAAGGAGAAATGACAGCTTCTTTTCTTCCGGCTGCACAGGCAGAATTTTCTGCATCTTCCGGTTACCTGCTGGTTACCAGGAAGCCGGAACTTGAAAAAGTAGAAGCCCTGAAACTGAAAAAGACCAAAAAAGAAGATATGCCGTTGGATGAACTCGTCATCTTCAATCTCTCAGACAAAAAAGAAACGATAGACTCCCTGAAATCATATAAACTTTCTGAGAGTGCAGACTGGATTGCCTATAAAAGAGAGAGTAAATCAGATACTGTACTCCATGTGCGTTCGCTGGACGGAGCAAAAGAGGTACGGTTTGCCGATGTCAAGGAGTTCGGGTTCGCTAAAAAAGAAAACATTCTATATTACACGACAGATTCCACCTTATCCACATTTACTCCGGAGAAAGGGCATACCGTTATTTTTGAAGGTAAAGGTGTAATTAAAAAAGCGACATTCAATAAAACCGGCGACAAAATAGCATTCCTGTATTGTCCGGATAAAGACTCAACCAATACGCAATTTTCACTTTATCTGGCAGAAAATAATACCCGGGCCCGCATCGTTGCTGATAAGGGACAAAACTTCATACCCAAAGGCTGGGTGATCAGCGAAAACGGTGACATCCGTTTTTCAGAGAACTCTGAACGTATTTTCTTCGGAACAGCACCGGCTCCCATGCAAAAAGATACTACCGTACTGGCAGAAAATCGTCCCGACGTACAAATCTGGAAATGGGATGAGGGTGTACAATATACTCAACAAGTATATAATAAAGAAAAAGACCTGAAAAAAACTTACACTGCCGTTTATAATATTTCCGGCAACACCCTCTTCCAACTGGCAGACAAGGAAATCCCTCATTTGATCACTGCCGATGAAGGTAATGCACCGATCGCCCTGTTATCGACAAACCAACCCTACGCAACGGAACAGATGTGGGAAGGCAGGAGCCGTTATGATATCTATACAGTTAATCTTCAAACCGGAGAACGCCAACAAATAAAAAAAGCAAGCAACAGCAATATGCAACTTTCCCCCAAAGGGACATATGCTTATTGGTATTGTGCGCAAGACAGTTCCTGGTATACCTATTCCCTGGCAAACGGAAAAGAATACCGTCTGACAACTCCCGCAACCTTTACCGCCTGGGATGAAGACAATGACGTCCCGGACTATCCGTCACCTCACGGTCTGGCCGGATGGACAGCTGATGATCGTAACCTCCTGATATACGACCGTTATGATATCTGGAAATTTGATCCTACAGCAGAAGTCGCTCCTGTAAACCTGACAGTAAACGGACGAAAGGAACAACTTTCATATCGATTGATCAGATTAGATAAAGAAGAAAAATTCATTGATATAACAAAGTCACAGTTATTACAAGTGTTCAATGAAAAAACAAAAGGTTCCGGATATTACAGTGCCCATCTCTCTGCCCCCAAAGCACCGAAAGTCCTGCTGGCCGGAAACTTCATGCTGAAAACACCCATCAAAGCGAAATATTCGGATGCAGTGATCTATACCTCCGAAACATTTGAGCAATATCCGGATATAAGGCTTTCTGACCTTAGTTTCAAAAAGTCCATCCAGCTTACCCACGGAGAAGAACAACAAGCAAATCTGAATTGGGGTACAGCCGAGCTCGTCTCCTGGATTTCTCTGGACGGAACACCTTTGGAAGGAGTTGTCTATAAACCGGAGAACTTCGACCCGAACAAAAAATATCCGGTAATCGTAAACTTCTACGAACGTAATTCGGAAACGCTTTATGCTTACCATATGCCGGAACCGCATCGTTCCACGATTGATTACCATTTCTATACCAGTAATGGTTATATCATTTTCAATCCGGATGTACGTTATGTAGACGGTTATCCCGGAGAAAGCTGTTTCAACTGTGTCATGCCGGGTATTACCTCATTAATAGCCAAAGGATACATAAATGAAAAAGCGATCGGTGCACAAGGTCATAGCTGGGGCGGATATCAGGTTGCTTATCTGGCTACCCGGACAAACCTGTTTGCCGCTATCGAATCGGGAGCTCCGGTCGTCAATATGTTCAGTGCCTACGGAGGAATCCGTTGGGGATCAGGGCTGAACCGTTCTTTCCAATATGAACACGGACAAAGCCGTATCGGCGGAACTTTATGGGACTCTCCATTGCAATATATGGAAAACTCTCCGTTGTTTACCATGGATAAAGTAGAAACTCCCATCCTGATCATGCATAACGACAACGATGGTCATGTACCCTGGTATCAGGGAATAGAATATTTTGTAGCACTCAAACGTTTACAGAAACCGGTGTGGCTACTCAATTATACCGGAGAAGTTCATTGGCCGATGCGTCTGGCAAACCGGATAGATTTCCAGAAGCGTATGTTCCAGTTCTTCCAGCATTACCTGAACAAGCAACCAATGCCCAAATGGATGGACGAAGGAGTTCCGGCAGTCGATCAGGAATTTGAATTGGGATACTAAAAGCATTACATTTGCTTCAAATAACCGGTATCTCCATGAAAAATACTTTTTGGCTACTAATTATACAATCTATACTCTGTTTGTCGGCCTGTACGGGCGGACAAACAGAGTATTGGTTGGAACAGGCTGAAAATTATCTGGACAAAAAGCCGGACAGTACATTAATATTTCTGGAGAAGATAAAGAACCCTGACCAGCTGGCCGATTATCCTAAAGCGAAATACGATCTGTTTCAGACTATTGCTGGACTCCGCAAAGGTCAGGCCATACGGACAGACTCCCTGCTCACAAAAGCTATTGATATTTTCATTGCCAACAATGATTCAGCCAAAACCTCTAATGCTTGTTTCTGGAGTGGGTTTATCAATATGCAAACGGCGAACTATATGCGGGCTGACTCCTTCTTTACCCTGGGTATTCCGTTTGCAACAAATCCTGTAGTACGAACCAGATTATACGAATACAGCGGTTTTGCCCTTCTGTACAAAGGCAACGCAAAACAGGCATTGCAGCAGCATAGACTGTCATTACAAGACAGTGCCTTTATCCCTGCCGCTTACCAGGCAGAAGTATTAGCAGAAATCGGACAGGCATATCGATATTCAGAACAAACCGACAGTGCAATCATCTACTACCAAAAAGCCATCCGGAAATCACTGGAAATCGAATCAAGGGAACAAACAGCCTTTTTCTATCAAAAAATAAGCGAAATTGAAAAAGAAAAGGGAAATATTAGAAACGCAACGGAAGCATTGAAAGCAAGTCAGAGTTTATGTAACACCCGGACTAGTTATCCATACCATATGCTTACTCAAGCCCAAATATACATTGCATCCGGCGAAACCGATTCGGCAAGGGTTTACCTACAGAAAGCAATACAAAGCACAAACACCTATGTTGCAACCCGTGCCTATCAACTATTGGCCCGGCTATATGAAAAAAACAAAACAGACGAACAAATATACTACGCCTGGAAAAACTATGAAGGAAGTTTCAGCAACATATCCGGTGATGCCGAATCACAGATAATGACACAACGATATCAGGAAGAACTGCTCAAAAATGAAAACAACCAATTAAAACTCAAAAAGAAGCAACAAGATATCTACCTCCTTTCATTATGTCTGATATTGATTACAGCCTGTACCCTTTGGTATATTGTCTACAACCGTCTCCGGAAAAAGAAAATCATCGGCGAACAACAATTAAAAGAACAGGAACTAAAAAACCAGGTTGCCCAATTAGAGAAAGAGCGGGAATTGATATCCTTGCGTGAAAGAGCTACGGCTTTACGTGAACAGTTGTTCCGCCGTCTGTCCGCATCCCAAAAGATTCCTTCCCTTTCCGGAAAAGCAAAAGAAAACACAGATGATAACAAATCGAGGTTAACATCGGAAGAGATAGACGAATTGATCGAAACTGTGAATAATATCTGGTCCGGCTTTGCCGAACGACTAAAAAATACTTATCCGTTACTCCGTACAAAAGACATCGCCTTCTGTTGCCTGTTGAAAAGCGGGATCAGCACGAAAGACCTTGCCTCCATCTATTATATCACTCCTTCGGCCATCAGCCAAAAGAAAGCACGTATGAAACGGGAGAAGTTCGGAGTTGAGGATGATAACCTGTCTCTGGATGATCTTTTGAATGCGTTCTAAACTGCTAAAGAGGAAATGTCAATTCATTTTTACTACGATCAGATAGTAAACATCTATATATCTACCCATTACTCCTTTCAGTATTATCTAAAATGTCAACTGACTTTCTAGTCTGTTATCAACATTTAAGGATATATTTGCATCAAACATCATTCTAAAACAGCAACATTATGAAGAAGGTAGGAAATCTTATTACTGGTTTACTTTGCTTACTATTGATAGTCTCGTGTCAAAGTGGCAATAAATCATCATTCAATAACGGATTGGAAGACTCACCCGTTGTCGGTACTTTTGTACAGGTGGGGGATGACCAGGTTCTTTCATGCGATCAGAAATTACTGACCGACTCCATACACCTTCTACTCACTTATCTTACGGAAAAACCAGAGATCATTCATCTGGACAACCGGGATGAAGCGCTGATCAGCGAAGGACGCGTAATCGTTTCCGATAATTATTTATTAGCATGGAACAACAAACAAAATCCTTTCAAACTCTTCGACCGGAAAGGAAACTTCCTGACAACGATCGGATCATACGGACAAGGCCCCAACGAATACCTGAATGTTTATGACGCTAATATAGACGAAGAAAACGACCGAATTTATATATTGCCCTGGCAAAGTGCCCAAATACTGGTCTATGACCTGAAGGGTAATCCCCAACCTACAATACCACTTTGTCTGCGGGCTCCCAAAGGCACTTTCCATGTAGACCTTCAGGATTCGACGGTTGCAGTTGTTCTACTTCCATTCCCCGACATGCCGGCAGTAGCATGGACACAGGATTTTCACGGGAACAGGAAAGATTATATCGAACCCGGCCATCTCGCTGCACCGCAAGATTACAGTAATGAGGTCTGTACATATAATAATGTACCGGGTATTTTTGACGTAAATATCCTCTGCATCGTACCAACACGCGTCGACAGCCTTTACCGCTACGATTACCGCAATAACCGCCTGTCTCCAACCTTCACCATGAATTTCAGTGAAGACCCGATCCCCTGGCACGGCTATATCGAACTTCCGAACCATTATATAGGAGAGGCTTCCTATCCGAAGCAAGTATCAGCTACTTCATTTGTATCATCATCTCCCAGCTATTATATTGTAGACAAAAGAACTGGAAAAGGAGCTTTTTTCCGATTATATAATGATTATCTGGGATACACGGAAATCGGCTGGCCTATTTTCTCTTTTTATAATGGCTACTTTATCCAGAATATAGAACCGGCTAACCTGAAAAGCACGTTAGAAAATGCTCTAAAGTCTAACAAATTAACAGAAGAAGAAAAAGCAGAATTGACTACATTGGCAGAGTCAATTCATGAAAATGATAATAATATCATCATTTTAGCCAAATTAAAACATTAGATGGCGGGTATAATGAACAAAAATGATAACAACTATATTCCTCTGGGTCACCTGAGGAAATAAAAAGAAATAATTATGATAAAGAACATCTCATTCTGCTTGTTTTTTGCTCTTTTAATACTAGTATCCGGTTGTAAGCAAAAAAATGAAGGAACAGCATCCTCTGAAACGGAAGAAACTGCTTACCAGCCTGCCAGTCCGAAATATACAGCCAGGTATGACCATTCAACACCTACAGCTAAAATAGATGTCGAATCAGCTATTTCCACATCATCTCCTGTCCGGTTAAGTGAAGTGGCATCGACCATCGAATATTATCAGGTAGGCGACGATAAATATCCAGTGACCGAAGTTGTCGCTGTTGAGGGTGGTTTCATTGCCCTCAACAAGCCGAAACTATACCTTTACCGGCAAGGGAAAAAACGGAAACGGGTCGGATTGAAAACAGAATATAGTAATTGGCGGGACAATGAATCGGGTAATAACCTGTTTTATGATAAAAAGACTACCCGGTTATACGTACAATTAAAGAAACTGAATCAGGAAACCGGATATTCAACCAAATATATAGGAGAACTTCCTCCGTTGGACAGTGTCCTGGCCAGGGTGCATTATCTGTATCCGGACTCATTGCCAAACCGCCGTCTTCTGAAAAACTGGGTAGAGATATTCACTCCGGAAATGTCTGTCGGCCGCTTCTTTTACCCTGGGACCGGATTTGACTATGGAGTCAACACTTTCAATTTAAAGGGCGATACTCTCTGCCATTTCTATTTCGGGATCGATTCCATCGGTACTATTAAAAGCGATAACTTTTACAATTTCACACTCTTCCATACATCATATCTGTATGATAACAAACCGACATTTTCAGCGACCTATTGCGATACAGTTTATCGACTGCTGGATCAGCAGACCATTGCTCCGGTCTATGCCATCCATTTAGGCAAATACAAGGCACCGGCAACCTATGTGATTAATAGAGGAGATAAACGTAATAAAGCATGGGTGGATAATTTACGGGAAAATTCGCAAGCCGTATTCCTGAAGGTTCACAGGGAGGGTAAAAGTAACAAATCCGGATGGCTGGACAACAAAGACAAGCAGAATCAGGATTTTCCATCCGAAGATTATCTGATGGTTTATCTGAAGAACAAACGTCAGACCAGAGCATTACCCCTGACAGCCCGGGGAATGATAAACGACCTGGACGGAGGCTTGCCTTTCTGGCCCGATGGTCAAACAGATGAATATATGTACATGATCCGGCCGGCCGGTGAACTGAAAAAAGGAATTAAACTAACCGGTTCCCCTAAACAGGAAACTCTTAAAAACTTCCTCAGTGATCTGCCGGACAATCAGAATGTGATGATTGTCGTCAAATAAGGATCCTGTCACCTTCCTGGTAAACTAATTGAATTAATTGGGATATACGATAATCGGTTGCTTTATTCACTCTTTTTATTAAGGATAACAATATTAACCTATCAGTTAAATTAAAACAATGAGTCATGAAAAGAAACTTACCATATAATCTATTGCTGGTTTTCCTTATTCTGTTTACCGGATGCAAACAAAAAGGGAAAGAAACCATATCCTCTGTAACGGAAGAAGCCGTTTATCAACCTGCCAGTCCGAAATATACAGCCAAATATGACAAGACAAATCCAACGGAAAAAATAGATGTCGAATCGGCTATTTCCACTTCCTCCCCTGTCCTGCTAAGCGAAGTGGCATCAACCATCGAATACTACCAGGTTGGTGACGACAAATATCCGATTACGGATGTTGTTGCCGTTGAAGGAGGTTTCATTGTTCTGAACCAGCCCAAACTCTATCTTTACCGGCAAGGGAAAAAGCGAAAACGCGTAGGATTGAAAACGGAATATGATAATTGGTATCCTTTTGGAAAGAACCTGTTTTATGACAAAGCTACAACGAAACTGTATGGACAAACAAAGAAAATAAACCCAGAGACTGGATATGCCAATTGGTATATCGGAGAATTACCTCCATTAGACAGCGTACTTGCCAGAAGATATTATTTATATCGGGACTCACTCCCAACCCGTCATTTACTGACAGATCGTGCTGAGTGCTTCACTCCGGAAATGTACTACCGCCGTTTCAATTATCCTGGAAGTTCGTTTACCCAAGGAGTAACCGCTTTCAATCTAAAGAATGACACACTCTGTCAGTTCCATTTCGGAATCGACTCCTTAGGGGTAGTTCCGATAAAAAGTTATTACAGTTTTACTTGCTACAACAATTTTTATCTATATGAAAACAAACCAACATTCGTTGTAAACTTCTGTGACACAGTTTACCGTTTACAAGATCATCAAACAATCTTTCCGGCATATTATGTTCATTTAGGAAGATACAGACTACCGGCTAGCAAAGCTATAAGAAGCAGTGGGCTGGAAAACAAAGCATGGATTAACGGTTTTATCGAGAATCCGAAAGGAGTATTTCTAACAATCCACAAAGAAGGTACACATAGACAATCCGGTTGGTTAGAAAAAGAGAAAAACAGCAAAGAATTTCCTTCCGAAGATTATCAGATGGTTTTCCTGAAGAAAAGCCGACAAACAAAAGCGCTCCCATTGAAATCAAAGGGATTGACAAACGATCTGGATGAAGGTTTACCTTTCTGGCCTGACAGTCAAGTAGACGAATATATGTATATGATTCGTCCGGCCAGCGAACTGAAAAAAGACATTAAACTAACTGGTTCCCCTAAACAGAAAGCACTTAAAAACTTCCTTCGCAATCTGCCGGACAATCAGAATGTAATGATTGTCGTCAAATAAATTATACCTCCTGCCGGTTCTTTTTCGATGGAACCGACAGGAGGATAGTTCTATAAACTTTTATCTTTTAAGAGGATAAATCATCAGGTAATTATTATCATTTTCATCAATCATATTCTGTATATCAGTTAGTTTTTTCCGCATATCACTGGAAAGATCACTCTTTTTCAATAAAGTTTCAATCTCTGTCAGTAAATTTCCCGGTTCCATATTACGGATATAATAACCGTTCGAGAATATTCCGCTAGGCCATTCTATTTCCTGATCTCCGAAATAATCATTATATATTTTAAAGTAAGCCCCCTTGCAAGTATTCTTGTCTACTATATAATGAACTGTCTCTCCTGGTGTCGCAATTGTTCCATGTTCATTTTGCTGAACAACAGGAGGACCTGAAAATTGTCCTACAAAATGATTGGGCCATTCATTAAAACCATGCCAGGGGATAGGATCTGTTTTTGAATGATTAAATGTAAAAGTCGGGCGCAACCGGTTATTCTCAATATCATAATGATATAGAGAATCTGGACGAGTCGGTTCTACACATAAAAGATTGACATCAAACACATTGGGCATATTCAAATTACATAATATCTCATTATTAAAAGTCCAGGGAACTTCCAAATGCCCGGGGCCCACTTCCTGAATATGATTTCCAGCTAAATCCTGTACCCAGACAAGAGCCGGAGTTTTCGGAAAAGGTAATGTAGCCACCGTCAACGTACCCTTTTCCGGATCAACTTTGAACATGGCTTTCGGACAACGAATCCCAAGAGGTATGGGAGCTAGCGTCTCACCTTTTAAATTATAAACAAACAGATTCTCCGTTTGCCAGGGCATCAAATAAATACGATCGTTTTTCTCGTCAATCTGGGCATCATATACAAAGTTATATTCACCCGGACCTTGACCGACAGCACCTACATCCGTCAGATAATTTCCTTTCCTGTCAAAAAGTTTAAAAGCAGTAGGAGGATATCCGCTATGTATCAGAATATAATTATCGGAAAGACTAACACCACATTGAGTAACCAATGCCGTATCCCTACCATCCAATTTAACGATTTCCATATCTTCTGTAAAGAAACTAAGAGGAAGACGGATCGTATCCGTCAATAACTTCTGGTCACACGACAAGACCTTGTTGTCTCCCACCTGAACATACTGGCCTACAACGGGACAATCCTTCAAAAGATTCTTACGTCCGGCGTTGTTTTTATTCCCCGTAATACAAGAAACAGTAGCCAAAGTGATTAATAAACCGCCTAAAAGTTTCGAACTTGCATCCATACTAATTGGTATTTAGATTACTATATACAAATAAAGCTATTAAATCATTGGTATGCAACATTATTACTGTTTTTTCGTAAACAAACGATAAAATCGTATTTAATGAATACAAATCAATAAATAATACCTATTTTTGAGGCAATCAATTAAAAAAACCGGTATCATGAAAACATTATATATTCTGATTGCCACCTGTGCTGTATGTCTCGGTACACTAAGCGGCTGTAAACAAAAAGAAGGAAAGAGTACCCGTCCAATCACTCCCCCTAAATATGAAGGGAAAGTCGATTATTCTGTTGCTCCTACCCATATAGATTTGGAAAGTGCCCTCGATGGCGAAAAGCAACCATTGAAGTTAAGCCAGATCGCTTCGGAAATAGATTATTATATTGTCGGAGACGGTAACTTTACGGTAAAGCAAGCTATTTCCATACCTGACAGCAATGCTTTCATCACGTTCAACAACCCGCGGCTTTATTACCGGAAAATAGGAAGGCCAAGTAAACGATACGGTTTCAAGGCACTGGCCTATAAATGGAATAATGAAATGAACGGGCATAATCTGTTTTATGACAAAAAGACGACCCGCATGTATTGTGCCATGAGCGGTAAAGATGTGGAAACCAGAGGAAGCCAGGAGCCTTGCGACCCACAAATCATTGAACTGCCTCCACTAGATACGATGTTGACAATCACCCGGTATGTTTTTCCTGAAACAGTGGAAAAGAAATACACAATCAACCTGGGAAAAGATAAATTACTGGGATTCTCATCCGACAGATATATGTTGAGCCACTATGAAGACACAAGCGGCGTTCCGAACTGCATGCTGACTTTTAACCTGACAGGCGAAACGCTCGGAAAGTTCACATTAAAGGACAAGTCAACGCTTTCCAAATCGCAAACGGATAATATCCCATTCTTCCAGACATCCTATTGGAATGAGGCACAAGATCAAATGACTTTTATGATACCGTTCTGTGATACCGTATTCCAGATGCATGATCCTCAAACTGTTGTACCTTTGTACAATCTGAATCTCGGGAAATACGGCATCCTGACTGACTATGCAGAAAAACAAGAAGTTACGGATGAGAAGATATGGTTGCGTACTTTATATGAAAACTCAAAAGGTTTATTCATGGGCCTGTATCAAAAGAAAGGTCCAAAGCTCGTAAGCTGGCTGGGATTTGAATATGAGTACAAACCGACACTGAGTTATCAGGCTGTTTATATGAAAGATGAAGGTAAAACGTATGTCCTTCCGCGTAGAGGACAGGGATTTGTCAACGACCTGGACGGCGGACTCACTTTCTGGCCGGACGGACAAACAGACGGTTATCTTTATATGATCCGTACACTGACAGAAATGCGTATGAACGTAGAACGAACCGGCTCGCCTAAACAGCAAAAACTGCTGGATCTCCTTGACAACAAGAGAATACAGGAAAATCAGTATGTGATGATTGTGGTTAAATAAATAATTCTTATTTTTAACGCAACAAAAAAAACTAGTATTATATTACAAATAAGATGAATCATTACTATTACCATTCCATTCGGTTAATAGCAGGTATTCTTTGTCTCTGTTGTTTTCCAACGATATTTCTGCATGCACAAATCAGTGAAGGAGGTCTTCCGCCGAGTTTTCAGTTTATGACCAATCTGAAAAGTACGGAACAGCCTGTACAGATCCCGGTAAGCTTCAGTGTTGAAGACCTTAAAGTTGTCGATACTTGGCGGGTAAGCCAAGGTGCTCCTTTAGCGATTGCCAAACGGATCGAAACAGATTTGAGTATATCCAACAGTGGAAATTGGGGGACTTTACCCGACGGACAAAAAGTATGGCAACTGCATCTCGAAGCAAAAGGTGCTATTGCATTGATCTTGTCTTACTCCGATTTTTACATTCCGGAAGGCGGCAAATTATTTATTTATAATGCAGATAAAAGCCAGGTACTGGGTGCTTATACAACCCGTACCCATCCCCAAAACGGACATTTTGCTACCGAACCGATTGCCGGTGATGAAATTACACTGGAATACGTACCGGCTACGTCGAATGAGGAACCTTTATTACGGATCAGCGGCATAGGATATGGATACAACCATCTTTACGTAACAAAAGGAACGAAAAGCGCCCAAGAAGAATTATCAGGTCCCTGCATGGTGAACATCAACTGTGAAGAAGGAGATGACTGGCAATTACAACAAAAAGGCGTGTGCCATACAATCCAGCTGATAAAAGGACAATACTTTATCTGTTCCGGATCACTGGTTAATAATACGGCAAAAGATAAGAAGCCTTATATCCTGACCGCTTACCACTGTTCGCAGACAATGGACGGTTTAGGAGAGGCGACAGACGAAGAATTACAGGAATGGATGTTTTTTTTTCATATGGAACGCACTGGCTGCGACAACAGTTCGTCCGGGAATAGGTATGAACCAATAGTTGGTTGTACCCGTAAAGCAGCTATCCCTATTCAGAATGGTTCCGACGGTCTGTTGTTGTTACTGAACGAGTACATTCCCGATAATTATGATGTTTTCTTCAATGGCTGGGACCGGACAGGTACGCCATCGCCTTCAGGAGTCGGTATCCATCACCCTTCAGGAGATTATAAAAAGATTTCCACCTATGGAAAATATCCGGTTGAATCTGTCACCTGGAGCAATGCGGATACAAAGCAAACCGGAGCAAGGAATGCCCATTGGAACACCACCTTCGATGAAACGGCCAACGGTCATGCGGTAACGGAAGGTGGATCTTCCGGCTCTCCGCTTTTCAACAACAAAGGTCTGATTATAGGAACATTGAGCGGAGGCACTTCCTCTTGTGAAGACCCCAACGGACTAAACCTGTACGGTAAATTTTCTTTTCACTGGAACAAATTCAGCGAAAACACCAAAGAGCGTATGGATATCTGGCTGGATCCTCAGAATACAGGAACGACATATCTTGCCGGTATGTCGCAGGACGGCCAAACAGTAGAAGCCGGCTTAATGGCACCGACGGACCTGACAGCCCGGAAAACGACAGACGGAAATATCGAACTGGAATGGAAAGCACCCATATATCAACAAATTATCGGCTGGGGAGATCAAGGGATAGTTTCTCAGTTTGGATTAGGCGATCCTTTTTATTATGGTCAGAGATGGGATACGAATGATTTGACACCAATTCACAAAAAGACGATCACTACCGTTTATTTCACTCCGGTCGAAAATGTGTCGTACGCCGTTTATATAGAACAGGGAAACCGGATATATGAAGAAGATCTGACAGATATTGAATACCAGAAAACGAATGCTATTACATTAAAAAAGCCTTTCACTATAGATGCCGGTCAGGATTTGATTGTAGCTATTCATGCCAAAGAATATAATAAAAAGATTTTTCCGGCTTTTGCCGACGAAGGGCCAGCCATCGACGGAAAAGGGAATATCTATGCAATGAGCGACAAAAAGTGGGCAACATTCCCGACCGAAGAGCTGGATGCCAACTCCTGCATTTCATTCGTCGTAACTTCGGAAGAAGGAGAACTGACAAATAGTGCTTCACTGTTAAGTGCAAAGAAACAAACACTTAATCCGGTGAAAAGCACTAAAATGACAATCATAAGATCAGAGATTGCCTCTTCGTCGCCGGAAGGATTCCTGATTACCGATTTTACGGAACCGACAGGTTATCAAATCAACCGCGACCAATTGGAATTGGTCACTCTACCAGCTTCAAGCACACAGTATACCGATAAAAACATACTGGCTAACGCTCCTGTTTATCAGGTATATGCCCTTTACAACGACAAAAAGAGCCAACCGGTTACAATCGATACCGACACCAGCGTCGATAATGAACAGATACAGAGGGAAGAAGAAGTAAGTATTCAACCCAACCTGTTCAGCGATCAGGTGAATATCATTCATAACCAGCAAGTCAAATTGCTGGAAATCTATGCAAGCAACGGGAAACTGGTCAGAAAGATACAGCATCCGGGAAGTATAATTCATACAGGTTCTCTCCCTCAAGGCGTATATTTCTTCAGAATGACAACAGACCGGACAACAAAAACAATCCAAGGTATCAGGAAATAAACACGACTTCACCTAATTAAATACCGGAAAGATGCAGGTCACTTGCCATCGTCTTTCCGGTATTATTTTGACATATCAGCCTGTTATTTCCTAAAGGTTATATTTCTTCATCTTATTATAGAGCGTCTGCCTACTGATATTCAGTTGCTGGGCACAAAGCGTCAGATTTCCTTTTTTCTCTGCTAGCACTTCACTGATAAACTGTTTCTCCATCTCTTCCAAAGTAACCGGATGGGAAACAGTTACAGGAGGAGCGTCCATATAAAAGTCATCACTATCGAGCACGGATGAATTTGAAAGAAGCACGGCACGCTCGATGGTCTGCTGCAAAAGACTGAGGTCACCATTGAGCATCCTGTCCGACAATTTATGCAATGCACCGGGAGTAATTCCGGGAAAAGGTTTCCCATAGGCCGTCGCATATTTCCGGAGCAGGGAGTTGACAAGCAATGTAACGACAGAATCTGTTTCTTCCGAAAGAAATTCCGATTCCTTTCGAGAGGAATTTCGTTTTCTCCCGGAACGGGATTCCCAGGCAGCGATAACAGTCGACAAGAGTTTATCATTATCCCAGGGTTTCACGATAAAATCCGCCGCTCCCTTTTTCAGGGAAGAGACAGCCAGTTCGATATCGCCAAAAGCAGTTATCAGCACGACTTCCGGCGGATCCGGACGTTCACGGATACGGTCCAGCCAGAAAAGTCCCTCTCCCCCGCTCTGCTTCCCGGTTCCGAAATTCATATCCAACAGGACAACATCCACATCATCTTCCCGAAGCAAAGCAGGCAGCAAAGTCGGCACCGAAGCACAAACCACCGTCTTAAATTCACGCGAAAGAATCATTCGCAATGTTTTAAGCACCGCCTCATTATCGTCCACTACTATAATCTTTCCATTTCTCATAACAAAAGCAAAGATATACGGATTCTTTTTTCTCCCAACTCCCATTGTCTAATATTTAGACAATTTGACTGTATCCTTCAATTATTTTTACTTATTCTTTGTCTCTACAAAAGAAAGAGGATAGATTTGAAATGCCATTCGAAAAAGAACGGTACGAAAAGCCTAATATCGAATTTATGAAAACTGTCGCTCTAAAACTTGTATTCCGCAGCTGGTGGAGAAACAAGACATTCTCAATAATCTCCATCGTCAGCCTGGCGATCGGCATTGCCTGCACAAACCTGCTGGCCGTATTCACTATTCATGAATATGGAATAGAGAAAGGAAATCCGAACAAAGAACGTATCTGGATACTCAGCCAGGACTGGCCGATGAAAACCGGAGAAAAGACAATCTATGCAGGGGGCGATATCCCGGCAATGCTGAAAGAGAAATACAGCGAAGTTGAGAACTATCTCCGGATAAGCGGAGAAACCGTCAAATATATCTCTATCGATAATGTGAAACACGCACCGATTCGTCTCGTCTCCGCCGATCCGTCTTTGTCTGAGTTTTTCCCTTATAAAGTACTCTCCGGAAACCTGAAAGAAGCCTTGACCCAGCCCGACAAACTGGCCCTTACCGAACAAACTGCCCGGAAACTTTTCGGAAAAACCAATCCGATTGGCAAAATAATACATTTCAACCTTCCCGATGAAGAGATGAGTACCAAAGGCAGTACTAACAACGAACACGCTTACCAGGTTGCCGCTATCATAGCCGACCGGGAACAATCTTTTTTAAACCTGGAGGCAGTAACGGCCATTTCAGATCCTTTCTATGGCGGTACCAGCCTGTTACTGATGAACAAGCCAATCGACCGGAAAGCATTTGAAGCACAATTGAAAAAAGACAAAATCCCTACTTTACAGGGTGACCTGGGGAATTATTATCTGGATACTTTACAGGAAAGCTACTTCTACGCGCCCGAAGGACAGAAATCGTACTATCTGAATTTCCGTCAGCCTACATTGCTCTATGTAGGATTAATCTCCGCCATCCTGATTCTGCTGATAGCCTGTTTCAATTATATCAACCTCAACTTCTCACGTCTCCTTCAACAGGTACGGATGATTCATACACAGAAACTGATGGGAGCCAGCCGGAAAGAAATCGACCTGCAACTTTTTCTGGATACCTTCCTGACGGTAATCATTGCCTTCCTCTGCTCGTTGCTGATTACCCATGACCTGCTTCCCCTGTTCAACTCAATCGTAAACGGACAATTACATACCTCTTTCTTTTTCAACGGACAATCATTGCCAGTCATCTGTTGCTTTATCCTGCTGTTATCCATAATTCCGGCAGCCTATATGGGACGAAAGATATCCAGGCTTTCCAACTCCGGTTACCGGGAGTTTTTCACCGGAAATAAAAAGAGGAAGATAGTCACCTCATTATCCATCGCCCAATATGTTATTTCTATCGGCCTGGTCATTGCCACACTGACGGTAAACGACCAACTTCACTTCATCCGCCAAGGAGGAGATAATTATAAAAACCTGATTGAAATAGGAGATTGGCAAGAAGACGGTTCTTATGTCCGTCCCTTTGCCCGGGAACTAAAAAAACACCCGGAGATAAAGCACGTATCCCTTGCCGGAAGCTCTATCCTGGACAGTTGGATAATGCAAATCGTCCTGAAAAATGAAGACGGCAGTGAAAACTATACGGCACAAATCAACTATTTCGGCGAACCAGACTTCCTGGACGCCTTACAACTGAAGCTGTTAAAAGGCCTTCCTCCCGAACAGGCCGTCGAAAAATATGCCCGTCCGGTATATATCAATGAGAAATATGCAGAGATACTGGTCGGAAAAGGAGAAAACCCGATCGGTAAGCCGATTAATGCGATCGATAAAGAGTTCGACGAAGGGAATACAGGTAATGATCCGTCAAATGCACCGGTCACGACAATTGCCGGTATCGTCGATAACTTATACACACATACGCTGGAAAGTGAGGTTTATCCTTTTACCATACAGATCAACAACAGTCCTCAAAATTCGTTCAATTACATTTATATACGCCTCGGCGACGACAGAGAAAAGAGTATCGCCGCCGTACGGGAAGCATGGAATAAGGTAAACCCGGGTAACTATTTCACGTACCAGGATGTTTACCAAAAGTTCCTGCAACGGAACGAGAAAACAACCGAACTCTCCCGGCTGCTGTTTATGTATTCATTGATCAGCCTCTTCCTGACTTGCTGCGGCCTGTTCGGAATGGCACTCTATGCAACCGAACAACGCACCAAAGAAATAGGTATCCGGAAAGTAAACGGAGCGACCAGCCCCCAAATCATGTTACTGCTCAACAGCCAGTTCATATCCTGGATAGGCATCTCCTTTATCATTGCCATTCCCATCACCTGGCTGCTACTCAACCGCTGGTTGGAAAATTTCGTCTACCACACGGATATGAACATCGGAATCTATCTGATAAGCGGTTTTTTTGTCCTGCTCATCACCCTACTCACCGTCAGCTGGCACAGCTACAAAGCTGCATCCGGTAATCCTGTTAAAGTATTAAGAAGTGAATAACCTATTATGAATTACAAAATGAAAGCAATCGCATTCAAACTCGTCCTGCGAAGCTGGTGGCGAAACAAGACATTTTCAATCATATCGATCGTCAGCCTGGCAATCGGCATTGCCTGCACGAACTTGCTAGCTATTTTCGTTATCCATGAGTATAACCTGGAGGCGGATAATCCTCACCAGGAGACTATTTATATGATGGACCAGGATTCGCCGATCCAACCGGGTGAACGGGTTTGTTTCACTGCCGGTGGTATTGCAGCCGAGATTAAAGAAAAATACCCGGAGATTATAGATCATGTATGCCTTAATAATATCGGAATGGATTACATAAAAGTAAACAATACCCGTTTCGACCCCATCATTATAATGACAACAGAAGCCTCGTTTCCCCATTTCTTCCCTTATAAGGTATTGTATGGAGATTTGAACGAAGTGCTGACACAACCGAACAAGATCGCCTTATCGGAAAAATGCGCCCAAAAGTATTTCGGTAAAGAGAATCCGATCGGCCAAACAATCATAACCGGTGAAAATAATGTAACGACCCGTGTACGGGAGGATGGTACGATTGAAGAGGGAAAGAATGAAACCACCTATCAGATTGCCGCTGTGCTGAAATCGCGTAAACAATCTTATATCGACTTCGATGCCGTAATCGGAAATGACGGGCCAATCCCTGGAGGAGTATGTCTGTTTATGACCAACCGCCCGATCGATACGAAAAAGTTTGCCGAACAAATCCATAAAGACGGCATACAAACCTTTGTTCCTGACGGAAAATACCGTCTGTACACTCTACAAGAGAGTTATTTCAAAAAATACACACAGGAAAGTTACTTCTTCATGAACAGCCGTCAAAAGACATTACTTTACGTCGGGCTGATCTCAGCCATTCTTATCCTGCTAATTGCCTGTTTCAATTATATCAATCTCAACTTCTCCCGCCTATTGCAACAAGTGCGGATGATCCATACGGAAAAACTGATGGGAGCGACAAAAAACAATATAAACCACCAGCTATTTATCGATACATTCCTGACCGTCATTGTATCCTTCCTGTTATCTTTGCTGATAACACACGATCTGATCCCGATATTCAATTCGATCACTTCCGGAAAGATAGAGACTTCTTTTTTCTTTAACAGACAGGCATTACCTGTTATTACAGTGTTCATACTCCTGTTATCGATCATTCCTTCTGTTTATATCAGCCGGAAAATATCCAAACTATCGGCCTCCGGCTATCGCGAGTTTTTCACCGGAAACAAGAAAAGAAGGATCGTAACGGCTCTTTCGATTGCCCAATATACAGTCTCTATCGGGCTGATCATCGCAACACTTACAGTAAACAACCAACTTCATTTTATACAAAACAAAGCGGAAGGATATCACGGATTAATCGAGGTGGGCAATTGGGGAGCAGACAATTCCTACTTACCGGCTTTTGCACACGAAATAAGAAAAATACCCGGCGTAAAAAATGTAACACTTACAGGTGGTCCTTTACTAAACATGGGGATAGCTCCCGTGAATATCAAAAACCAGGATGGAAGTGAAAGCCATTATATGAAAGCGCAATACATGGGAGGACGTGATTTCCTGAGAACATTAAAAATCGACATCATACAGGGAGTTGAGCCGGATAAGGCGCTCGAACAATTCCAAAGTCCGGCCTATATCACCCGGAAATATGCAGACCTACTGATTCCGCCGGGAGAAAATCCGTTCGGCCAGCAACTAAGTAAATACGACAAAGACTTTAAAGAATATGAAAAAAACAGCAACAACCCTAAAGTGGTCGTTGCAGGTATTGTCGAGAACATGTTTGCCAATTCACTCGAAGAAGATGTTTTTCCCAGTATCATTTACATCGGCCAGGATGATGATAAACGATATGCTTTTGCAGAGATCAAAGTGGGCAAAGAACGTCAGCAAACAATGGCTGCTATTAAAGAAGTATGGGAAAGGATGAATCCGGGTAAATATTTTACTTTCCAGGATGTCTATAAAGAGTTCATGCAACGCAACAGCAGGACAACCGAACTGGCGGAATTAATGATCATGTACTCGCTGATCAGTATTTTCCTGACTTGTTTCGGGTTGTTCGGTATGGCTTTGTATGCAACGGAACAACGCACCAAAGAAATTGGCATCCGGAAAGTAAACGGTTCCAGTACATTAAGGATTATGTTTTTACTGAATAAACAGTTTGTCGGCTGGATCGGGATAGCCTTTGTCATTGCCGTTCCTGTTTCATGGCTTTTCCTCAATCGATGGCTGGAACACTTTGCCTATCATACGGAAATATCCGTCTTCCACTTTCTGCTCGGTGGGATCAGTGTACTTTTTATAACACTGCTCACAGTCAGCTGGCATACTTACAAAGCGGCTTCGAGCAATCCTGTCAAAGTTTTAAGAAGTGAATAACAACTAAGCTCAAAGGCTACTTACTTTAAGGACAAAAGCTATAGCTTCTAATCTCGAAAGCTATAGCTTTTGCATCATACCACCTCGGTGACGTTTCATCATCACCGGGATGGTATCCGAATATCATCGGGATCATATTTTAATGCGAACTATTAAGACATAAATCATGTTCGCATCTATCCAGTAACTCTTAAAGTCGTTCAATCTCTTCTATTGACAAACCGGTACATTGTACAATGATAAGTGGATCAATACCTGACTTTTTCATGTTGGCAGCAATAAGGCGTTTACCCTTCGCTTCTCCTTCGGCAAGACCTTCGGCTCTTCCTTCAGCAATACCTTCAGCTTTTCCTTTGACAATACCTTCAGCCCTTCCTTCAGCCCTTCCTTCGGCAAGCCCTTCACGTCTTGCACTATTATAAAGAGTTTTTTCAACACTGATACCATCCCAGAAATGCTCGTAACCGGCTAACTCCTCGTCTGTAAAGGCTGATTCTTCCAACACTGTCAGAGCTTTCGATATTTCAGGGGCTTCCAGTAATTCATGAGGGACGACACGCGTCGATTCACCTATCTCAGTCAGAAAACGGAGCCAAAGGACATGCATACGTTTCTCACTATAGGTATGGGGAGTAAACTTAGGCAGCTCGACAAAAATCAATTGCAAACCGTCGATGATATGATCCGTATGCTCCACATGCACCATTGCATAATGATGGTAATAACCATCCAGAGCCGGTTCGAAAACCTCGTTCACCAGGTTGAGCGAATAAACCGGCTGCAACAATTCGTAGCCTTCGCCTGCATCTAACTGACGCACATAAGCTTTTGAGGCATTGAAAAGAACTCGCTCGCGAAACTCCGGCGACCAAAGCATCTGCATCTCTACCAAAAACTGACGCCCTTTCACATCGCAGCAACGAACGTCTACAATACTGAATTTACGCAAGGGATTGTCCGGCACCATCTCGGAAGGGAGGTATTCGATCTCTCTAATCTCCTCACCCGCTTTCAGGGGCAACAAGGCATTGAGTAAACTGATCACCAGATCGGGATGTTCGCCAAAAATACGTTTAAACGTAAGATCTGCTCTCGGATTTAAATACTTCATAGTTAATTCTTTTAAGTTGATATGCAAAGATAAGTATTCTTCAATGAAATAAAGAATTCCATCCTCTTTATTTTTCTGAGAACATGACAATTCATAAACATCCCGATCCTACCGCCGAATCCGTTTTCTATGTTTTTATTACAACCGGGAGAAAAACCCAACAAATGTTAACTATGACAAACTCGAGGTCGAAAGTAGGTACTTTTTTACCCCGGTTGTAAGCCAATTCCGTCCTAACACACTAATAATCAGCCGTGACAAACTTTTTGCTGCCCCCTATAAAACAAAGAAAATATAATTTGTCACCGACGGCCTATCCGTTCACCTTTTTATAGTCGGCCAGGAAGGTTGCCAGTCCGCTATCGGTAAGCGGGTGTTTCAACAAACCTTTGATAGCAGCCAACGGGCAAGTTGCCACATCGGCTCCCGCCTCGATACATTGGATAATATGTTGTGTGCTACGGATAGAAGCAGCAAGCACCTCCGTTTCATAACCATAATAGGTATACATCTCTACTATTTTTGCGACCAGTTCAATACCGTCACTGGATATATCGTCCAGACGTCCGACAAACGGAGAGACATAGGTAGCCCCGGCCTTTGCCGCCAAAAGAGCCTGACCACGGGAAAAGACCAGCGTACAGTTCGTACGGATACCTTTATCTGTAAAATATTTGATTGCCTTAATTCCAGCTTCAATGCAAGGAACTTTTACTACGATATGCGGATTCAGGGCAGCCAGTTCCTCCCCTTCTTTGATCATTCCTTCATAATCGGTAGAGATCACCTCGGCACTCACATCGCCATCCACGATCTCGCAAATCTTTAAATAATGTGCTCGTTGGTTTTCCACTCCTTTAATTCCTTCTTTGGCCATCAATGACGGATTGGTCGTCACACCATCCAACACGCCCAAATCATTCGCTTCCCGGATCTGATCCAGGTTCGCTGTGTCTATAAAAAATTTCATCGCCTTATTTGTTTATGATTCTATTTAAATAACAAATTCATTCACTGATAGTTCTTATGTATTCAAAAGAAAAGGACTATCCTCCACTCAATTCATTTGCATAAAACTTGTATTTCTTCAAAAAATTATCGAATATTGCAGATTATTTAAACTTATGGAGATAGCCAACGAACAAATCTTTGAAAAACTATTCCGGGACCACTACTCCCTTTTATGTAACTATGCCTGCAGATATATCACTGACAGTCAGACTGCTGAAGATATTGTTCAAACATTCTTCATTTCAATTTGGGAGAAAAAGCATTTGACTGTTACTCAGGAAACATTTCTTCCCTATGCCTATCGTGCAATCAGAAACAGTTGCATCAATTATTATAAATCTGAAATTATAAAAGAAGATTTCATTGCCTCGCTGACGGAAGAATGGAATCTCCAACTGGACGATAAAGACGATTTTATTTATCAAAAAGAGGTACAGTTGGCATTGCAGAAACTTCCGGAGAAATGCAGAAAAGTCTTTCTGCTAAAATGTATCACCGGATTGAAATACAAAGAAATAGCTGAAATATCCAATATATCGGTCAATACCGTAAAATATCATCTGGGGGAGGCTTTCCGGATCATGAAAGAGGAGTTAAAACACCTGACCTTTATTTTTTTCTATTTTTTTTTCTGATTTGACCTACCCATTTCTTTCTTCCCGATTGTAATTAATATAAAAGGAAGAAAAAATGAATTCTGAAACAATATATCAAATTATACATTCCATATTAGCTGACGAAGCTACAGATGAAGAGCGCCGTATCTTTACGGAATGGCTGGACGCATCTGATACTAACCGGGCCGAATATGAAAAACTCAAACGATTATATCAAGTCACAACGCATAGGAGCAAAAATAAAACATTCAATACGGAATTCGCATGGCAGCAGGTCCATAAACAGACCATCTCCAAAAAGAAAACATTCAGACTGCCTGTTTGGACACGTTATGCAGCAATGGTCGCCATTATTGTATTTACCGGTATGATTTATTTTTCAAAACAACCGGCATCCACTATCCATGAAGTCAACATGGAAGAATTTAGCCAGCCTACATTACTTTTAGAGAATGGAGAAAAAATAGCATTAACAGAAGAATCTTTTTCCATGCAGGAAAAACATGTGGTAATTAAAAACGATGCAAAAAATAAACTAGTCTATGAACCACAAGAAGAAGAAGAGGAAAAAATAACAATACAAAATAATCATTTAGTCATACCTAAGGGAAAAACATATCAACTATTACTTTCCGACGGAACCCGTATTTGGTTAAATTCAGAAACAGAAATAACCTACCCGACCCGGTTCGTTGGTAACAAGCGAGAGATAACTCTTATAGGAGAAGCATTTTTTGAGGTTGCAAAAAATAAGGAAAAACCTTTTATTGTCAACGCAAATGGCATGGAAGTAAAAGTATTGGGAACTTCATTCAACGTTTCCTGCTACACTGCTGATAAGACGATCAGTACAACACTTATAGAAGGATCTGTTTCTGTCAAAACTGAAAACAAAAAAACTGTGACTATTACCCCTTCCGAACAATTTACATATAATAGAGACAATGCAAAAACTGATATCCGAATAGTAAATACTGAACTATTTACATCCTGGATAGATGGAAAATATATCTTTAAAGATGCAACACTGGAAGATATTGTCAAAAAACTCCAGCGGTGGTATGATTTTTCTGTTAACTACGAAGATGAAAGTTTAAAATATAATCATTATTCTCTTATAGCGGAGAGAGAAACAAATCTAGATCAGCTTTTGGAAGTAATCAGTTATACTTCCAACATCAAACTCGAGAGAACAAATAACATTATTAACATCAAAAAAATAAAGGAGGAACAATAATCATGACATAACAATATTATGAAAAGCAACAGAGGCAGTATGGATCAGATACTACCTCCGCTAACAGATCAAAAAAACGAAATCATTTTAGTTTAACCTGTAAATTACAAATTTATGGAAAAAAAAGCATCGGAAGACTTCAGCAAAGCACAAAAAGTCTTAAAACGATCATTGTTTATCATTTTACTGAACTGTTTTATATTGGCAGTTCCATTCAATGCTTTTGCATTTGAATCTGTCTTCGAACAAAATTATACCTTAGTTCTATCTTTCAAGAACGCAAAGATGGAACAAATACTGGATGCTATTTCAGAGCAATCCGGTATTAAAATCGCTTACAGTACAGAAGAATTAGCCACAAATAAAAGTGTGTCCGTAGACATTAAAACTTCCGATATAAAAGAAGCATTATCTGCTGTATTGGGAGACGGATATACTTTTAAGCAAATAGACAATTATATCGCTATTGCAAAAAAAGCAAAAGATGAAGTACAATCCACTATCATCAGCCAGGCTGATGATAGACCTTGGACTGTCCAAGGTCAGGTATTGGAAAACTCAGAACCTCCTTACCCGATGGCTGGTGTAAACATTTCTATCAAAGGGACAAAACTTGGTACAATAAGTGACCAGAACGGTTATTTTTCTATTAAAGCAAAACGTGGAGACATACTTGTTTTCAACTTCCTGGGATTCAAAGAATATGAATATGTTGTTTCACGTGCAATCAGTAACTTAAGCGTTTCTTTGAGTGAAGACAGTGAGACTTTGGATGAAATTATCGTAACTGGTTTTTCTGAGGAGAAGAAACTAAATACTATTTCATCCGTATCTTCTCTGGATATAAGTAAAAATCTAACTACAAAGCCTATTACATCTTTATCCCAATCATTACAGGGAGGTATAACTGGTTTGAATGTAACTCAAAGTTCAGGTTTACCGGGTGCAGATGCCGCAACTATTAAAATCCGCGGTATATCTTCCTTAACAACGAATAGTGATCCTCTTGTATTAGTGGACGGTATTCCAATGGATATGAATAACCTTGATCCGAATACCATCGAAAGTGTTACCGTACTAAAAGATGCGGCCGCCGCCGCTATCTATGGAGCCCGTGCAGCAAACGGCGTTATTGTTGTAAAAACAAAACGCGGAACCCCGGGTAAAGTAAATGTTTCATATAACGGTTATTTCGGAATCCAGAAAGCAACTTATCTGCCCGAATTTATTGATGGTGCAGGATATATGGAAATGTTGAATGCTGCCAATACAAATATCGGAGGTGACCCTATCTATTCACAAGAGGAAATAGACAATACACGTAAAGGAGTAGACCCTGTTAAATATCCGGATGTGGACTGGGCAGATTTTTTATTCAAAACAGGTTCTGTTCAAAGTCACTCCGTATCTGTATCCGGTGGTAGCAATCTGGCTCGTTTCGCATTAACTGCTAATTACCTTAAAAACGAGGGTCTGGTCGAAAAAGCCAATTCAGATCGTATCAACATACGTGCCAATACATCTGTAAGTTTGCTTGATAACCTGTCAGTCAATATGGACTTTAATTCATACCGTACCAATCGTCAGGAACCCATGTACAGAGATGGAGCATATACATCTTCTATCATTTCTTATATGTATGGCACTCCCCCCAATACAGTTGCACGTTATCCGATGAAAGAAGGAAGCGATATCGTATTTTACGGAAATCGTCCGGAACAACGCAATCCTGCCGCATTAATTGATCGTGGCGGACAATTTAAAGCTCTGGAAGACAATGTTAGTATCAATATTGCACCTCGCTGGGAAGTTACTCCCAAGTTAATATTAAGAGGCCAATATTCGTATCGTGTTAGTAGTAGTGCCACTAATCGCCAACGAGCCGCCTATAACTTTTTTGATTATACTTCCGGGGCTTTGCTCGAAACCTGGGGCTCGATTAATAGTGCAAGTAAAGACCGTTCAAGTTACTACTATGTAGGAGCTACCGCTGAATATACATTTGAGAAAGACAAACACCGCTTATTTGTTATAGGGGGATATAATCAGGAATTAACAAATAATGGAGACTGGGATCAATGGTCAATGGTCTCTGTATTCGGCAAAGCTAATTATACATTCGATCGTCGTTTCTTATTGGAAGGAACTGTTCGTCGTGACGGTTCATCCCGCTTTGGGAAAGGTAATAAATATGGAGTTTTCCCTTCTGTCGGTGCAGGTTGGAATATACATGAAGAAAAATTCATAAAAAGCGCAAAATGGTTAAATGAATTAAAACTAAGGGCATCTTACGGTTTATTGGGAAATGAAAACATCGGTCTATACAAATATCAATCTTTGATCAATTCATCAAATGGTAATGAAACAACTTATGGTAATCCAGACATAACATGGGAAAAAGTAAATATGCTCAATGTCGGTGCAGACATCAGAATACTCAAAGATATCAATATTACATTCGATTACTACGATAAATTGACTACCGATCTTATCATAACTCCTCCTATTTCATATGTTGGTGGTATTGAAAAAGTACCAATGAATGCCGGAGAATTAAGAAACCACGGTTGGGAACTTGATCTCAATTACAACAAACAGCTAACCAAAGATTTTGGTTTTAACATCCATGGAGGTTTATCTCAAAACAAAAATAAAATCGAAGAACTGTACGGAGGTCCGTATGATAACGGAGATAATATAAACACAGTAGGATATGCTTTAAAAAGCTTTTATGTTTATCCGACAGCCGGCTTATTACAGGAAAGTGATTTTAGCAAAGACGAAAGCGGTAATTGGATACCTAAAGATGGTGTAATTATTTATGATGGACAACAACCAGGAGATATACACTATCTTGACACAAATAAAGACGGTAAAATAACTACTGACGACCGTGTTATCCGTGGTGACGAGCAACCTAAATTAAATTATTTTGCCAACATAAGCCTCGATTACAAAAAATGGTCATTGGAAGTTTTATTTCAAGGAGTTTCAGGTGTCGACGCCTACTACTCAGAACCGTATTCTTTTGGCTTAAGTACTTCAGGAGACGGACAAACACCACTTTCCGTACAAACAGACTATTGGACTCCTACTAATACCAATGCACGTTATCCGCGTATTGCTCCTAATTCTACATATGGCAATAATAATCACCGTTCAGATTTTTGGCATTTCGATGCAAGTTATTGCCGTGTAAAATATATTCAGCTAGGATACCTATTCGATCAGATGGGACTAAAAAAAATCGGAATATCCAATATCCGTGTATATATCAATGCACAAAATCCTTTCACTTTCGCAAAAGAAAAATTGGTTGACCCGGAAAGCCGCGGACAGAAAAGTTCATATCCACTGGTTAAAACCTATTCTATGGGAGTTAGTCTGAATTTCTAATAATAAACCTATAAATAAAAAGATTATGAAATTAAATAATAAAATAACGACATGGGCTTTTACTTCGTTGTTACTCTTATTTTGTAGTTGTTCTGATTTTTTGACAAGAGATCATCCGACCGGAGTAACCGATGATGATTTCTGGAAAACTATGAATGAATGCGAAACAGCATTGGGACAATGTAAAGCCTGGCCTAACGGTTCCTATTTTACAAGTAACACAGTTACAAACGTTGCATGGATCCACATGGAAGGTATGACAGATAATCAGTACTTCCGTTCTAACTTTCAGACAGAAGTCGTCAATCTGGCCAATGGCTCGGCAACACCAACTTCAGGTGGTTATATCAGCAAACTATGGGATAGATATTACGAATATATCCGCCGATGCAACCGTTTTCTGGAACATGTTGATAATGCATATTTTACACTCGAATATGAACGTGATCGTATGAAAGCGGATGTTCGTGTTTGGCGTGCCTGGTATCATATGCAGTTACTCTTACTGTATGGTCGTCACGATGGTATACCTATTCTTGAGAAATCATTGACTCCAACCGAAAACTTTATGTCACGTAATACGGTTGAAGAATGCTTAGATTTTTTGAATAGAGAATTCGATGCTATAATCAACATAACAGATGATAATGTGTGTCCCTTTATCTGGGATGAAGGACGTCGTGCCCGTATGTCTCGTTCTTCTGCTTTAGTCTTAAAAATGGATTTAAATTTACAATTCCAAAAATATGACATTGCAAAAGCAGCTGCAAAACAATTGATAGATTCTGGTGTATTTGAATTATATTATACAGAATTGGCAGACGAAGATCCCGGTAAAAATTATCGCGATTTATTTAATTATGTAGGGAAACAAAATAAAGAACGTATCATTTTTACCTCCAATGGTCTGAATCAATTCTGGTTCCGTTGCATAAGCATGTCATTAGGTGGTCAGGGAACCTGCGGTGTTTTAAAATCATTCGTTGATGAATTTGAAACAATCGACGGTAAAACGCTCCAGTCACTGCCAGCTAATGAACGTACTGAATATGAAAAGGACCCTCTCTATAAAGAACGTGATCCCCGATTGTATACAACAGTAATGATGCCGGGCGATAATACTTCTTTCAAAAACTATACTTATACACCATTTGATGTAAATAGTAGCGATTATTATACAAAAACAGGAGCTCCGGCTTCCGGTTATATGCTAAAGAAATTTGCAAGCGAACAAGACCGTGCCAGTGGACGCGGAAGTTTGGACTTCATGTTATATCGTTATGCAGAAGTATTGCTAACTTACGTTGAATGTCTGGTTGAAAGTGGCGATTGGCAAAATCCTGACGTTGAAAAGTATATAAATATGATTCGTAATCGTGCCGGAATGCCTAATATGGATAAAACAGTTTATAACTCACAGGAAAAAGTACGTGAACTGTATCGTCGCGAACGTCGTGTTGAATTTGGCTTCGAAGGAAAACGATACGATGATATTCGTCGCTGGAATATTGGGGCACAAACAATGTCTGGTTCCATCCAGGGAGCATGGAATCCAAAAACAAATTCGTTTGTAACAATTGAAGAACGTAATTGTACTTTCCCCAAAAATGACTCATGGCCTCTTCCTCAGGATGAAGTTACAGCCAATCCAAACATCAGCCAACCTACCGGTTGGTAATAAATCAAAAAGAGGAAATCCTGTCATGGGGTTTCCTCTTTCATTATTAATAACAACATTACTTCTTCACCGCAATCTTACTCAGCAACCGGATCTCCTCCAAATCCGAATAATCATACTGGTAAATACCGTCTTCGGCAATCATCATCAATACATTATTATAAGGGATTACATCATAACCTTCCATACCGGAATAATGGGCCAGGCGGTTTGCCATCAGAGTCTGTGGGTCATTGGCATTATAGATCTTCAAACCATCGTCACAAAGGAAAAGCGTACCGTTATCGATTCCCAATCCTTTCGGTTTAGTCATTGTATAGGAAACTATCGGCTGGGGACGTTTCACGTCACTGACATTAATAATGATCAACTCATTAAAGTTTTGTCCGCAGTTATTACCAGAATGAACGGTTACATAGGCAATATCATCCTCCACCACAACCGGGTCACAGCCATATACATGAGTCAATGACGACTGATATTCAGGTTTTAACGGATCTTTTACGGAATAAATCAACATTCCGGTCGGTGTTCCCATAAACATACAATCCTTATAACTGAAAATAGTTTCCACATTCCATCCGACAGGAATCGTTTCCGCAGCTACAACAGGTTCCGCACCGGAAAGGTCGAAAATGTCCATCTGATTATTCAATACAACATACAGATAATCCTTATAAAGACCGAAACGGGACATAGAGCCATTCACACCGGTGGAGCCGCCACCACTGCTACTTTCAGAAATGGCCCCCATATCATTATAATAGATTTCATCTTTATAATACTCATAGGTTTCTGTTACCTCCTCCTGTGTCCAGCCGACAACAACACCTTTCGCTCTACCTGCTTCAGAAAAAACTTCGGAATCGATTATGCCTTCCTCAATCGGTGGAAAGCTCTGGAGAAATACATTTTCCAATCGATTCTTCAACGCAGGTAAAGCAGGATTACTGATATCGAACCACACCAGATCAACATACGAATCCGCATATAACAGATTGTTGCGTATTGCCAGGTCGGCATTCCCCATCAATTCAATAAACCCAACCGAAGCTGGCGATGACGGATTACGGTTATCAATAATATGAATTCCTTTTCCTGGCTCCGACACATACAAATAACCTTCATAAAAACAAATCTTCCCCTTCTGGGTTATCTCTTCCGGCTGAGTGGTTACTTTCACGGAAGAACGGAATACATCAGCAGACATATATACCGGTTTGTTCACTGTATAAGTGATCGTCTCCCTCACTTTCATATCATCGTTGCATCCGCAAAGCAAACAGATCAACGACACACAAAACAGACTCATTAGTTTTTTCATCTTCAATACATTTAGTGGATAAATACTTATAGTTCTTTCAATTAAAAATCAAAACGAATACCTGCACCAAGTCCGATAATCACAGAATTCTCTGTCCGGATACTCGGCGGCTGGTCATTATCAAAATAATGCGAAATACGTGGTTCGAAATAAAAACTCCAATCCCTGTAAAAACGATAGGATACACCGGCAGAAGCATTCAATGACCATTGCAGGCCGTTTATGCCTTTCTTCTCAACATTATTCACCTGTTCAAACTGCCAGAACCTGTTTTCCGTCTGTTTGGACCGTAACCCTTTTTCCATCATAAAGCCGCCCGACAGGTATATTTTCCATCGTGGATTTTGCCAAAGGGATACAACCAGATTGACAGGTATACCCAGATAGTGAAGTTCCAGACGGGATTTATACTGAACTTTATCCCATGCTGACAGATTGGAAGATAAATAAGTATATACCAACCCTGTTTCCACCCCGATATAACGATTGAAATCTTTCCGGACTGTCACACCAAAAGAGAGAGGCAACGCTGCATCCACCTCTGTATATTGTTCAGGAGGCAATACATTCGAATTTTCAAACAAAGGTGGCTTGACCGGTGGAGGCAATACCTCTCCTGGGTTACCCGGAGTTATACTACTCGAAGGATTATCCATATCCATTACAAGATCTCCATTACCAAGTCCTAGCGAGACATGACCACCAGTACCGAAACCGGCATTGATAGACCATCCGCTTTCCGCTGTCTTTTTCTTACCGGCAGAAGAGAAATTATATTTTTTCGATTCATAACTATACAAATCCTGTTGCTTCTGTTTCTTTTCCGGCTGCTCCTTAGTATCCTTTGTACTTTTCTCAATATCCGGCTGCAGCACCGTTTTTTCCTGTTCCTGTATTTCCTCAACGACTTCCGTTTCCGGTACTTCATTTCCAGTTATTTGTAACGGTTTGTCAGGTCTTGCGGCAGCAATCAATTTCTTCGTTGGTACAGATTCAGTAACAAATGGTTTCGTTTCTTCCGGAATGTTCTCCTGAGTCTCCTGATATATTTTCTCTTCATCCTGAACGGAAGCCACCGGCGGCACCACGCCGTCATAGGAGCCGTCCCCTGCCCGAAAGGGTGAAAACAAAAACAGTAATGCAATGACAGCTGCAGCCACAGAACTTCCGGCCCACCACAACCATTTCTGTCCGCGGGGCTTCATACGAGGCTCGATATCCTCCCAGCAAAGATCATCGACAGGCAACCGGTGATCTTCCAGTTTCTGCTTCATGAATTCGCTGAAATCATCCAACTGTTCTCTATGATCCGTATCACTGCGCATCTTCATGCATAATTAATGATTGAACACTTTTCTGTAACACTTTCCGCGCCCTGATAAACTGTGTTCGCGAGGTTACTTCGCTTATATGTAGCATTTCTGCTATTTCACTGTGAGAATATCCCTCTATCGCATAGAGGTTGAACACCGTCCGGTAGCCATTCGGCAAACGGGCAATACAAGCATGCAAGTCATCTGCCGACAAACGGTCTAAAGCCGACACATCGACCTCATCAGCCAAATCCCCGCAATCATCAAAGTTTACGCTTAACCGGATTGCATCATTTTTTCGGAGATATTCAAGAGCAGTAGTAACGAACACCCTGCGTACCCAACCGGGAAACGCACCGGTTCCCGTATAACTTCCGATCTTTGTGAATATCTTGATAAATCCGTCCTGCAACAAGTCACGAGCAGTTTCCCTGTTATTGACATACCGCATACACACACTCATCATGGCAGGAGCATACAGTTCGTAGACTTCTTTACGAGCCCATGACTCCCCACGTTTGCATCCGGCAATTAACAGCTGTTCGTCCATAGGTAATATTACTCTCTATCTGTATGATGAAAAAGCCTCTCCTAATGTTGCAGCTATAGTGGAGAAAAATAAAAATAAATAATTATCACTCGATATATAATACCATATTATTTCTAATACTCTGTTGGGGAGAATAAGAAATATCCAAAGGAACAGGCTTTGAAGCAGAACGCACCGATTTCAATGAAGACCGACCTGTTATTTCGTAGATAGCCTCTGCCAACAAAGGTTCATTCGTTTCTCCAAAACTTACCAAGTTCCAATTAAACTCATTGATCCTTATATCAGGAGAAAAACCATCTGCATAATCAGCCTTACCTTCCTTATTATAACTACGGAATGTAACAGGTGAAAAAATCCAACCATATTTCTCCGATTCGTCATAAACACTCATCCCTACCGTTTTACCGAAAGTTTGTACACCGATCAGACGAACATTATTACCCAGATAAGGCTTCAAAGAATTGATAACAAGTTCAGAAGATGAAGCAGTATTGCTTCCTGTCAAAACGAACAACCGTTTCAAGTTGAGATTTCCAGATCGGACCTCTGATGTTTTCAGGAGAGGTATCACATTATTCTTACTTTCGTTTTTGTCATTATATTCCAGTTTACAAAATGTATCTCCCAACACACTTTCAGGAGCAAGTAAAGAGGCCAGTAACTGGGCACACCTCACATCACCACCGCCATTATACCGTAAATCGAGCACAAACTCATTTACATTCCGGCTTTTGAACTTTTCAAATAATTGTTGCAGGTAAAGATTATAACTCATATCGTCACGTCCATCCGGACCGATAGTAAAATGATTATACATCAAATAACCGATACAGCTATTACCGATAGTATAAACCGAATCTTTCAGAAAAGGGGTATCTTCCACAACACGGGATGCTCCCAAAGCTATTTCTCTGGTCGGAATAATAACCTCCCTATCCTCATCATATCGTGCCAGTTGAAGAGACACACTGCCTCCGCCTCTCAATATATCATAATTTTGAATCGTGCCTTCTGCCCCATTTACACCCAGAATCCAGTCACCACGTTTCAACCCGGCTTCCTCGGCCGGTGAGTCCTTTAATACATAAAGGACAACAGCTATTTTATAAATGTTATTCCCACTTTTTAAATTGGAAGTAGCGAAATCGAATCCATACGAATCTCTATCATTAAAAATACTTTTCGTCGCTACCGCCTTTTCCAGAGTTGAATAATAATGATGGCCTTCGGGCAGGTCTTTACCGTCTTTATCTGATAATAAAGAAAGTAAGAAATCCTCCGGTTCCGCATCAAAATTCAACTTATTTTTTTCAGGAAGTTCAGAATACCAAAGATAGTTTTCTCTCATAATCCTTTCTATCCACAGATTCACATCATTATCTGTTTTTGGTCCATTGTTATCCTCTTTCTCGCAAGCTGCAAATGACAGCGAAAATAAAATAACCAGTATATAACTTTTAATTTTCATACGTAACATTCCTTTCTTTTTCTTATTAAAGGCAAAGATATGCTATATTTTCTCCTGCTAGCAGCCCCTACAAGAATTAATATGTAGTTTTTCTACTATTTTAAGTAAAAACAAGATCAATAAATATCTTATTTTAAGTAAATAATCTATCTTAGCGTCAATAAAATGATGTTGTGTATGAAGCGGGGATATTTTATAATTATAGCACTAGTGACATGTGTATGCTGTGGGCACGCACAGTCTGTTTTTGACTATGTTCTGAATGGTGATGGGAAAATGATTGCTATTCCCAAGTTTCAAAAATTCAATTTCAATATTCCTGAATTTTCCTATAAAACATATACTCCTTCTCTAAGGACGGAGTTGGAGAAGAAACTCAGGGAATTCACTCCAGACTTCCCTGAAATTCAAGATCAACGTCCGATGGATATGCAGGTTCTGTCAGCCGCCTATCGCCCATTCTTTAATCCGTTTACTCCAATGCTACGCCGCGTATCTCCAATGGCACTCGATTTTCAGGAGGCTAGTTTTACCCCGATCAGCGAAACAACCGGTCTGCTGACAGTCGGAGAACAATTTACCTGGCCAGGAGTAGGAGGACTTACAAGGGTTAGTTCATCATTAGTATGGCACCAGGACCGGTGGACACTTACAGGAGGTGCATTTGCCGGACGTTACTTCACGCCGTTCAACTACAGTCCTGACTTTATGGGAGGTGTTAACGCCACTGTCAGCATCGAGGTGGTCGACTGGATGACTGTCAAAGGTTGGGGGCAATATGCTTTCTATCAGAAAGGAGAACGTACGAATCCTCATATGCTGCTGAATCCCTATTATAATCATACAAGCGTAGGAGGTGCTTTTGAATTTAAAGTAAAGGATAATTTCAGCTTCGGTGTCGGAGTAAATTATGAATATAATCCCTGGAACAAACGTATGGATCCACAGTTCCTGTTCTATCCGGCGTTTAAAGGCAAAAATATCAGGATAGGCATTAATTAACGTACCGATTATTCATAAATCATCTTCTTAGTCATCCCGCCGTCTATTACAATATTCTGGCCGTTGATGAAATCATTTTCCGGGGCAGCCAGGAAAAGGCAGGCGCTTGCTATATCTGAAGGACGCCCCACACGTCCTGACGGATGTTGGTTATGGTCTGACCGTTTCAGCAAACGGTAATCTTCATTCTGTATCCATCCCGGACTGATACTGTTTACAGTAATATTATAATCACTGAAAGACAATGCAAGTGCATGTGTCAACGAAACAATCCCCCCTTTGGAAGCTGCATAACATTCCGAACCGGGTTCGCTTTGGAGATAACGGGTAGAAGCAATATTGATGATCCGACCGTAACGCTGTTTCCCTTCCTCATTATTCCGATGGATAGCCAATGCCCGTGAAGTTATAAACACCGGTCGCAGGTTTGTTGACAACACTTTATCGAACTGTTCAATACTCGTTTCGACCAATGGAGAGAATTCACTGATTCCCACATTATTAACAATCACATCTATATCTCCCCACATGTTGAAAAGCCTGTTGATAACTTTTTGAAGAGCTTCCGGATCACTTGCATCAGCCTGGAAGAACTGGACGAAAGTAGGTAATAGATCGCAAAGACGCGAAGCCGCTTTTTCATCTGTATCACAAAAAGCGACCCTTGCTCCCACATTACAAAATGCAGTTACAATAGCTGCACCGATCCCCTTAGCACCACCGGTGACAAATACTCTCTTACCGTCCATACTCTGTTCTGTGTTTGATTGTCTGCTGCAAAGATAACAAAAGAGTCTTGTAAAACCGTTGTAACACTAATAAATAAAAAAATCCACCCCAATTTATCCGAAATTTAATTAATTTCGCAGAGCTAAACAAAAAAGCATAAACACCATGAAAAAAAGTCTATTCACAACAGTTCTACTGTTTATAATCACTCTCTGCTTCTCGTCCTGTCAGAAAACAGAAACATTTAAAGTTCTCCAGTTTAATATCTGGCAGGAAGGAACCGTAGTAGAAAACGGATTTGATGCCGTTGCAGATGAAATTGTTCGCAGCGATGCCGATTTCGTTACATTGAGCGAGGTACGAAATTACCACAACACACGTTTCTGCGACCGTATCGTTGAAGCTCTCCAAAAACGCGGACAAACATATTATTCTTTCTACACGGAAGATTCCGGATTACTAAGCCGCTATCCCATCAGCGACAGCAGCACCGTTTATCCTTTGAACGACGACCGGGGAAGCATCTATCGCCTGGTAACGAAAAAAGGGGACCAGGAGTTTGCCGTATACACTGCCCATCTGGATTACCGCAATTGCGCTTACTATGATGCCCGTGGATATGACGGTAACAATTGGAATAAAATAGAACCGGTTACAAATCTGGACTCGATTCTGGTACTGAACCGTGCATCCGTTCGTGACGATGCTATCGCCCGTTTCATCAAAGAAGCAGAAAAAGACAAAGCGGCAGGTCGTATCGTTATCCTGGGAGGTGACTTCAACGAGCCTTCTCATCTGGACTGGACGGAAGCAACTAAAGATATGCGTGACCATTATGGCCTGGTTGTTCCCTGGGATGTGTCCGTTATGCTTGAAAAAGCCGGATATAAAGACTCCTATCGCGAAAAATATCCGGATCCCGTCACTCATCCCGGATTTACCTGCCCGGCAGATTGCCCGGACATTGCCTTAAAAAAACTGGTCTGGTCACCGGAAGCCGATGATCGCGACCGTATTGACTTTATCATGTATTCACCATTCAATGGACTGAGCCTGACTGATGTAACAATTATCGGACCAAAAGGAGATATACTTCGTGGTGAACGTGTCACAAAAGAAACAGCTGATCCGGTTATTGAACCGCTTGGAGTATGGCCTACCGACCATAAAGCCGTACTGGCTACTTTCCAGTTAACAAAATAAGCGGCAATCAATATGCCTCTGTCTATACACCTGCCAAACATGAAGAGCGGCTATTCATGTCGTTTAATCTTGTTTGCCAGGTGTTTTTCTGACTTTATCCATTATCTTTGTCTTATACTCATTTAGTTTCAAACACCATGATGACAGAAATATTCAGAGAAAAGTCTCCTTTATCCAACAAAGACAGTTTCATCTTATTTGAACGCACAAAGTCTTCCTTCACTTTTCCGATACATGTTCATAATGTATGGGAGTTGAACTTTGTGGAGCATGCAGCCGGTGCCCGGCGTATTGTAGGAAACTCTGAAGAGACAATCGGAGAAAAAGACCTTGTACTTATCACCAATACGGAACTGAAACATGCCTGGATGAACGGTAGCTGCAAGTCGAATGATATCCACGAAATTACCATTCAGTTCCATCCTTCCCTTTTCAGTAGTCCGGCTTTCCAGAAAAGACAGTTCGATTCCATCATGAAAATGTTTGCAAAAGCAGAATACGGATTGTTATTCGGGCAGGCAGAAATCAACCGTATACTACCTATCCTACGAATGATTTCGACAGAAAAAGGATTCTATTCCGTCATGAAATTCTTTATTCTGCTCCATGAACTATCCCTGTCAGAAGATATACGTGTCTTATCCCCCAATATATATCCTGCATATACGGAAAGCGACTATCAGATGAAAAAAATACTTGATTATGTGGACAAGAATCTTTCCAATACGATCACGACCGATGAACTCGCTCAATATATGGGAATGAGCCTTTCCACGCTTTCACGTTTTCTAAAGAAAAACACCAATCATAATTTTACTGACTTTTTACAGGAATACCGTATCAATTCTGTTGTCCGGGAATTGAATAATAATGAAAAAGAATCTATTATGGACATAGCTTCCCGTTATGGTTTTGTCAGTCAATCGTACTTCTACAAAGTTTTCAAAAAATTCAAAGGCACTACTCCACAAGAATATCGGGAAAGCTATAAACGTATGCAGGTAATCATTTAACCGACAATATTTTGACTGAATAGAGGAATTATTTTTGACCGTTCAGAGCAGAACAAACAATAATAATGTATTGATTGTCAACCTTTTGAATCCGAAACAAAAGGCAAGAGTGCATAACATATATTCACACTACGCTTACAAACATTTGTTAATACCACAGTATAAGACCTTGCCATTAGTGAATTTTTGTAACCACAGAGCAACATGCAAGATTTCGTTTTGACGAACTTGACAGAAACGTACAATAAGTTGACTGAATAGGACAGTCCTGTATATAATCCATTCTCTACATTTGCATTCAAAATACAAATATGAAAGTCTTTCATTATGAATAAGAGAAACAACATCTTTAAGAAACGTTTGGAAAAACTGCAAACAGCCCATGAAAACCTGTTAGCCAGAAAAAATATAATAGAGGAGAATAATAACGGTATCATTGACAGATATATTCATCCGATAGTCACAAACGAACATATCCCTTTGGAATGGCGTTACGATTTTAACCCCGAGACAAATCCTTTTTGTCTGGAACGTATTGGTGTAAACGCCTGTATGAATTCCGGCGCCATCAAATGGAATGGAAAATATCTGATCGTGGTACGCGTGGAAGGCTCGGACCGTAAATCCTTTTTTGCCATTGCAGAAAGTCCGAACGGAGTGGATAACTTCCGTTTCTGGGAACGTCCGGTTAATTTACCGGATATCAACCCGGAAGAAACGAATGTATATGATATGCGCCTTACGGCCCATGAAGACGGTTGGATATACGGAATATTTTGCAGCGAACGTCCTGATCCGGAAGCAAAACAAGGCGACCTCTCTTCTGCTGTCGCAAAAGCGGGCATTGTTCGCACAAAAGACCTGATCAATTGGGATAGACTACCGGATCTGAAATCGAAAAGCCAACAGCGCAATGTCGTTCTGCATCCCGAATTTATAGACGGAAAATATGCATTATATACCCGTCCGCAAGATGGATTTATTGATGCCGGTAGCGGTGGCGGAATCGGTTGGGCATTGATAGAAAATATGACAAATGCAGAAATCCTCTCTGAACTAATTATAGATAAACGCTACTACCATACGATTAAAGAGGTAAAGAATGGAGAAGGGCCACACCCGATCAAGACTCCGCAAGGCTGGTTACATCTGGCTCACGGAGTCAGGGCGTGTGCTGCCGGACTCCGATATGTACTCTACCTGTATATGACCGCCCTCGAAGACCCCACAAAGGTTATTGCACAACCCGGAGGTTATTTTCTGGCACCAACAGGGGAAGAGCGGATTGGAGATGTATCCAATGTGTTATTTTCCAACGGATGGATTGCTGATGAAGACAGGAAAGTATTCATTTATTATGCATCAAGCGATACCCGGATGCATGTCGCAGTTTCTACCGTAGATATACTGGTCGATTATTGTATGAATACCCCGGAAGATGGTCTCCGGTCCGCTGCTTCCGTAGCAAAGATCAACGAGCTAATTGATAGGAACAAACAATACAAAGGGGAATAAAAATTTATCCATTAAGAGGTTACATCATGAAATTATATAGATATTTATTCTTGGGCTGTTCCATATTTACATTGCTTACTTCCGGTTGTTCCGGAAATAATACAGGAAATGAACAACCGGAAGTTTCCATACAACTCATATGGGATGACGTCAAACAACCGATTGATGGTTTCGGTATCGCACAAGCCGGATGGGCCGATGAACTCTATTCGCATAAAAACAGAGAGAAAGTCATGGACGAAATGTTCGGCCCTGACGGCCTGCGATTGAATATTCTTCGCGGAGAGATATTCCCCCATTATTGGGAAAACAGTAAGGATAAGGATTTCAATCTGGCAGATAACCTGGACATAGATCTCGATGATCCGTTCTTTGAAGGGAAATCAGACGACCGTCTGCGCCGCGGACAGCTATGGCTCACGTTACTGGCAAAAAACAAATACCATGTAGATAAACTGTTCTTCTCCGCCTGGAGTGCTCCGGCTTATATGAAAACCAATGGGAAAGTATCCCAGGGTGAACTCAAACCGGAATGTTATCAGGAATATGCCGATTACCTGGCTGAATTCTACAAAGCATATGCATCTGTCGGACTGGAACCATATGCCCTCTCTCCTTCCAACGAACCGGGTTATGCCGCTCCCTGGAACTCCAGCCTCTGGACACCGGAGAAAATGGGCGAATTCATTACCCGCTATCTGGGACCGACTTTCAAACGTCAGCAAATACCGGCACGGATCATCTTTGGAGAAAATCCATTATGGTCTGCCGTAAGTTCACAGGCAAGCTTTGCCTCCTCGCTCTATTTTACCAATACCATATTGGAGAAATATCCGGAAATCACGGACTTCAACCTGATTGCTGCCGGACACGGATATACTTTACCGGAATCGTTGTCTCCGGAAAAAGACAGCCTGCGGACCCCAATCGTACCGCTTGAACTGGCAGAGAAAAACAGCCTCCCCGTTTGGGTAACAGAGATCAGCGACATTAATCCACTCGATACGACAATAAACGATGGTTTGAAATGGGCAAATACTTTTCATGCTTATCTGACGGATGCCAATGTAAACGCTTTTGTCTGGTGGGCCGGAGCTATGCCTACAGGCAACAATGAAAGCCTGATTGTATTGAATCCGGACCACAAAGGCTACTCCCTGACTAAACGATACGAGACATTCGGTAACTATACCCGTTATATCACACCGGGAAGCCAACGTATTGGTACTCAGCTCAGTCAGCCGACTGACAGCCTGCTGATATCCGCTTATAAAAAAGACCAGACTTATACCGTTGTTGCCATCAACAACTCATCCCGATCGATTCTCACCGGAATACAACCTACAAAAGTGCAGGTTTCAGGAACTCTGAACAGTTTCCTGACTGACGAAAACAACCGCTGGTCTCCACAAAATTATACACCGGACAAAAACGGCCGGTATGTTGTCACTGTACCGGCAAAATGCGTGATTACTTTCACCGGGACAGTAAAATAATTTACCAGTACTTCTATTCAGAGTGCGAAGAAGCCGCAAGTGATCTCTAATCATTATCCGGCAAAACTTTATTGGGAATAGCAACAGTGAGACTATCCACACAAGCTGTTCCCAATATGCCTACTCCTCCTTCGATATTATTGAATACACGAACCGGTTCGGCAAGACCAATATCCGCAAGGTCGTTATTCAATGATTCGTCTTGTAAGGAAGCCAAAGCTAACATATATTTATAATAAGATTCAGATATAGCGTATAGATAAACCCTCATTGAATCCGGCATAATAGGCTCAGAACTTTCAGATGAATAAGAATAACCATTATCCAACTTCATTGTATACTCCTTCCCGTTAAACAATTCATCCGAAAAAGGCCGTCCTTGCCCGCCAGACAACCAGTCATTTCCCATTACTTTATCCAGAATAGTAATTTTATTTGCAAATATCGGTTCAGAAGCAAAATCAACATACTGCGAATACCATTTATAAGACCCCTTGTAAACCTCCGTTTTCTCCCAGTCGTCCCCCACATAATCATACTCCGGATAGCCTCTGGTAAAACGAATAAGATAGCAGTTTCCAGCAGATGGATCATCCCGGAATGTAACTTTCAAACGTTCCTGAAAATAGCTATAATAAGGATTCTGATTATAATAATTTTCCACAGCAAAATTAAGTAATGTAGGAGGACCCGGAATTACATCTTCTGCCATAACCGGTTTATACCCATCCATTTTCGCTTCAATACGTATTTTATCTCCGACAACCGGAACATAAGTAGCTACATAGCCTCCAAATGTATTATAATTATACGCATTTAGATTAAATGATAACTGTTCTACAAAACGGTCATTTACGTATAACTTGACATCCGCGTTTTCCATAAGAAGGTTAACTCCGCCCTCCGTGTAAAACCAAGTACGTGACAAGGAAGCAATTATCGGTTTGTCCTGTATAATGACACAGTTCAATACAAGCTTAGGCTCCGGACGTAAATGCTCCAGATCAATCTCTTTCATACAGGAAGTAACTAATAAAAGAAGAGCTAAAAGAAATATATGTTTCATATGCATACTCATAATCATTAAAATTTATAGGTATAAGAAATAGAAGGAATTATAGGCATTATTCCAATAGTTTTAAAGACCGGTACATTCTTACCGTAAGAACTGCCTGGATCAGGAACCGTCTTATCACTTTTATAAATCATAAAAGGATTCATGCGGGAATAGACATTATATATGCTAACTGTCCAGATACCCATCCGCCCTTTCTTTTTAGGACGATATATCTTGATTCCTAAATCGAGTCGATGATAGGCTGGCAACTGATAATTATTTCGTCCTTCGTAATAATCGATTGACTCGCTTGCATCCATATAATGGTTATCATTATTCGTTGGAGAACCTGTTCCATTTTCATAATAGTTTTCCAAAGATAACGTCACATGGTTTCCGGAAGCATACGACCAGGCTGCAGAAAGTTCGACTTTAGGAGATATCTTATGCATCACCACTATATTCAATTTATGCCGGTTATCAAAACGAGCCGGATAACGTGCTCCCTGATTCAGTTCGTCAAACTGTCGGTCGGACCAGGACAGGCCATAACCCACCCAACCCGTCGTACGACCGGTTTCTTTACGTACCATAAATTCCGCTCCATAAGAACGTCCCTCACCAGCCGTCAGTTTGTCTTCCCAATTGACAAAGGAAGGAGTAAAGGTATGTCCGTCACGATATTCCAACAGATTATCCAATGTTTTATAATATCCTTCAACAGAGAAATTATATTCTTTATTAAGATTGTAGTAGAAACCGGCAGAGACCTGGTCACTTATCAGCGGTTTCAATTTTCGTGTAACCGGCATCCAGGCATCGGTCGGTAAACTGATAAAACTATTACTAATCAGATGAACATATTGATTCATTCGGGAATAAGAAGCTTTAAAACTCAGATTATCATCCAGCAACCAACGAAGAGATACCCGCGGTTCCAGTCCGGTATAAGTCTTTCCCTGCACATTGAAAAGACTGAAACGCAATCCGGCATTCAATCTTACGGCAGACGATAATGTCCAGTCATCTTCGGCATAGACTCCGGCTTCATGCCCCCACAACAAATCGTTTGCAAATTCCTGTCCTATCTCGACCGATGTTTCTTCATTCTTTTCATAAGCTACCGAACGATTGTATTCCGGATGAAAACGGTGTACCAGATAATCACCTCCAAAACGGATATGATGAGCAGATGCCGGCAGATAATCGAATGAAGTGCGCAACCCAAAATCCGTAATACCCGTATTTGTTTCATTCTCCCTGAACGAATCAGAATAATCCTCATCTCCTTCGTTTCCTACCACATCGTGTTCTGTATTCCTCAATCTGGAATGATAACGGGTAAAAACTCCTGACACTTTACCAAACAAACGGTTATTAAACACATAAGTCCAACCGGCAGTAGCCATGATATTCCCCCAACGGAGGGATACATCGGAATCATAATTATAATTATTGTCACTATCTTGATCCGGGAAATCTGTACTTCCTCCTTTCAACACATCATTACCATTGTAAAGACTCAGATACATACGGCTACGGTCGTTAAATATATGATTCACCTTCAGGTTCAGATCATGAAAAGCGTAACGGGCCCGCAGACGTGTTCCATCCTTCTTCGTTATCTTATTGGCGATAGCTACAGCCGGAGCTGAAAGTACATCCAGCCAGGTACGTCGCAAACCTATATTAAAAGAAGTACGGTCTTTTATGATAGGCCCTTCGAAATTTAGATTACCGGAAATCAAGCCAATTGAAGCACTACCGTGATATTCCTTCATATTACCTTCTTTTGTATGCACATCCACTACAGACGAAAGTCGTCCGCCATAACGCGAGGGGAAACCGGATTTGAAGAAATCCATACCGCTGATCGCTTCCGGATTAAATGCCGAGAAGATACCGCCGATATGATTGATCTGATACACCGGGTTACCATCGATCAGGAATAAGTTTTCATCCACATTACCGCCACGGACATACATTCCTGCCGTTCCTTCCGTACCGGCCGACACGCCTGGCGTCAACTGCAAAGTCTTGATAATATCAGCCTCCCCAAACATTACGGGAGTAGAGCGGATCGTTTGCTGATTAATTTCCAATGCTCCCATCTGGGTACTTAGCACAGATTGCTTGTCATTACTTTGTCCGGTTATGACAACTTCCTGCAACGAAGCCGAAGGCTCCAGTTCGATAGTAAGCACTGTATCGCGCTCAAGTCCGTTAAGAATATGCTGATGACTGGTATAACCAATATAAGAAGAACGAATTGTAATATTCCCTGGTGGCAGTGTCAGGCTGAAAAAACCGAAATTATTGGAAGCTGTTCCCACACGACTATGGGCTTCATAAACCGAGGCCCCGATCAGAGATTCGGCGGATCTTTTATCACGCACAAAACCACTGACCGTTACCTGCTTGGGTTTACGCTTCAGAACCACTACGTTTCCTGTCATCTTGTACACTACCGGAAGATTCGCGAACAAACGCGTCAGGCAATCCGTCAGTGCTTCATCATCCGCACGGAACGTTGTTTTCTGAAGTCCACTCAACAAAGATGATTCGTAAGAAAAGGTTACTCCGGTTTGCTTCTGGATTTCGTCCAGGATTTCCCGAACAGAGGCCTTTTGCATGTTCAACGTAACCATCCGTGTTTCATCCACTCTATTTGTCTGTGCCTGAAGGCCGGACAAACTAAAAATCATCATCATTACTACCAAGGTAACACGGGCAAATTGTTTTGCAGGGTATACTTTCTTCATCTTGTTATTTGTTGATATCTGTTTTTAAGACAGATTTTCCGGAAATACCCCTATCAGGTAAGACAAAAAAAATTAAACCTAGGAATATTCCCCTTTTTTGCTTATCTTTGTAGAAGAGTTAGAGATATAAATCATTATTGCACAGTTCTCCTTATCATTTTAAGCAGGTCTCTCCTTTAATTATACTCCTCACTCCACTTAGTATTTATCTTATAAAAAAAGTTATATGGCAAGATCAATGACAGTTGACAAACGTGAAAATGAAAAGAAAAGACTCGCTAAACGAGCAGAAAAGCAAAAGAAAAAAGAAGAAAAGAAGTTATCCGGCAAGGCAAGCAGTTTCGAGGATATGATTGCTTATGTCGATGAGAATGGAGTAATTACTTCAACCCCGCCCGCGGAAAATATCAAAAAAGAAGAAATCAACCAGGAAGAAATACTGATCTCGGTACCTAAAAAGGAAAAAGAGGAACCGGTCGTTTTAAAAGGTAAAGTCGATTTCTTTAATACATCCAAAGGATTCGGTTTTATCAAAGAACTGGTAAGAGGTGAAAGATACTTTTTCCACGTAAACAATTTACTTTCAAAGGTTGAAGAAGGTGATATTGTTACATTCGACCTGGAACGTGGTTTGAAGGGAATGAATGCAATCAATATATCTTTGGAGAACGAACCGGAGAATAAAAATCCGGAAGACGATATCACTTAATATTAAATAGACAAAAGTATGAAAAGGGAAATCAACATGCGGTCAGACAGGAATCAGGCCAATCAATTAATTGAAAATTCACTGAAAGAGTATAAAAAAAGCATTGGCGAGGTAATACTCGTTTCAGTAGGTCCGCGAACAACTATTGAATTGCCGGCCAGTCTGACACAGGCAGAGAGAGAAGCCCGTATCGAGATCTATAAAAAATTACATAGTTCGAAGATCTAAAAATCTCAATCAGATGGATACAACCTAGTACCACACGTGCGTCCGATCACCGAAAGGCATTGTAAGGCGGCGTGTGGAAATCTGATAACCTGTCACTACTCCGAAACCGTCGGTTACGTTTGAATAAACGGCAGTCGGTTCCAGCAAACCATCCAGAAAAGCATCTCCTAAAGAGATAGAGAAACCGCGAATCTTTTTCAAGTAGTTATAATAAGCTTCCGAAATAGACATCAGATGGATATCATAATGTACAATAGCTTCTATCGAATCATTCTTAAAAGAACTTTCCGGGAAAAAGGAACTGGTCAACGTGTACTCTTTTCCATCAAACATCTCATCGGATAAAACACCCCGGCAATAAGTCCCGTCATACTCCTCCAGAGCGGGAGATGGAATGCCTTGCTGAAATGCAGGATCATCATAAACCAGCCTGAAGTCATAAGATACAATTACGACCTCTACACTGTCACCGGAAATTACAGAGTCTCCCCAATTATCGTTAAATGAACTTACCCACATCACCTTATCCCCTTTACGATATTCGACCAGACGTTCCACCACCAAACGATAATAATTCCGGACAGAAGGATCATCTTTCAACGTCAGATATATCCGCGTACGCGCCGAACTATAATCAGAGGTAATCACACTGGCTGTATCGAGTGATAATATATCTGTTTTTGAAGGAATAATGGTTTCACCCTTTACCGGATCAAATCCCGGAGCCTGGGCTTCAAGCCGTACTTTGTCACCAGCCTGCACGTGACAACCCGGTAGTCTGAACTGCCCTTTATATGCCATGTTATCGTCCGGATCGTCGGATCGCTGCATGGTTCCCCGGAAAGTCTCATTCACGTAAACGTCAACCTTCACTCCTTCATCCGGTAGATCATATTCCGGAACACTATCCAGCAAAAACCAGCTTTTTGACAAAAAAGCCGCCACTTCCCGTTCCGGTGTTACGGATGCATTCAGAACCAACACCGGAGGTGCAGGGTCAAGTTTTAATATCACATCGCGTGTACACGAGAGACATATGAATAATAGCAGCAGAGACAACGGGAACAATAATATCTTTTTCATAACGATCAGAATTTATAAGTATAAGACACAGAAGGCAGGAACAGAAACAGGATGGATTGTTCCAGATATATATTTTTCTTTCCTGTCTCACCGTCTATATAATAATGAGTTCTCACAGAAAACGGATTCGGATGAAGATACGCATTGCAAAGGCTCAGGTTCCAGACTCCCAGACGTCCTTTCTTTTTATAACGATAAAAGTTCACCCCCAGGTCAAGACGATGATAAGGTGATAGTTGATAGTTATTACGCGAACTGGCAGCATAAGCGACACCTTCGCCCTCCTTTAGTATAACGTCTTCTCCCTGCATATAGCCATGGTCGGTCTGCCCGGTTCCTCCATGATAGATCTGATCCATGATAGTAATATGATTACCAGAGGCAAACATCCAGGCGGCAGTCAACTCTACTTTACGGGAAATTTTATAAGTTGCCACCAGATCAACCTTATGGCGATTATCATATTTGGATGGGAAACGGCGCCCTTTGTTCACACTACCGTCCGGAAACCGGCGGTCAGACCAGGACAACGTATAACCGATCCAACCGGAAAGGCGTCCGGACTTTTTCTGGGCCATCAACTCCATGCCATACGCACGACCATATCCCATACCAACCCGCTCTTCCCAGTTAGAATAATCCGTACCGACCGGAATGCGATCTTTATATTCTATCAGATTATTCATCCGCTTGAAATATCCTTCCACGGAAAAATTATACTGCCTGTGTAACGTATAATAAAGACCTGCTGTAAACTGGTGGGCATTCATCGGCCTGATATTACGGGTAACGGGCACCCAAATATCCGTAGGCTGGCTGATATAAGAATTGGAAAGCAAATGGATATACTGGTTCATTTTCGTATACGACAGTTTTGCCGATAAATTACGCGCCAGCAAATAACGGGCGGATAAACGAGGTTGCAAAGAGAAATAAGTCTCCCCTTGCACATGAAAGGTCGTTGCACGCAAACCGACATTAGCGGTCAGGCGTTCTATCACATGCATCTCTTCTTCCGCAAACAGAGACACTTCGTGACCGCGAATCAGCGAATTTGCATAGACCGTATTGGTCTTCTGCGATTTAACAGAATCTTTATATAAACTCTTCATCGTATTCTGCTCCGGACGGAAATTATGGAAAAGATAGTCTCCCCCGAACTTCAGACGATGTTTCTCATGCAGACGATAATCGAAAGACGCACGCAGGCTGACATCTTCCATCGCCGAACGGTAATGGTTTTCCTGGCTGAATAACTGCCGGTCCTTCCGATTGGGCGATAAAGTATACCCTTCCTTATCCTGCTGGATATGCGAACGATAACGCGTATAGCCTGCCGTAAACGTAGCAAACAATTTATTACTGAACACATGGCTGATCCCGGCCGAACCGATCAGGTTTCCCCAACGCCAACGGAAATCTTTACCTACACGATCTTCTTCGTCTTTCTCCTCTCCGTTCAGATAACTGTCGCTTCCCATATAAAAACTCATGTAACCACGTGTCCGGTCACTAAAGGAGTGGTTTACTTTCGCATTCATATCGAAGAAATGATAACCACCCCTGATCTTCTTCTCTTCCCCGCTGTTGAGAGCTTTCAGCAAAGGCCAGGTAATCAGCTCCATCCAGGTACGCCTGACAGACACATTGAAAGAGGATTTTCCTTTTACGATAGGCCCCTCCAGGTTGCCCCGCAAAGCCAGCAGACCAATCGAAAGATTACCATGATATTCATACCGGTCGCCATCATTGGTCCTTACGTCTACTACGGACGAAAGCCTTCCTCCGTATTCGGCAGGAAAGCTTCCTTTATAAAATGTTGCATTTTTGACGGCATCCGGGTTAAAGGCGGAAAAGAAACCGAGCAGATGGTTGGTGTGATAAACCGGATTGCCATCCAGCAAAAAGAGGTTCCCATCCGCATCACCTCCCCGGACATGAAGTCCGGTCATCCCTTCGGTCCCCACTGCAACACCGGGCAGTCGTTGCAGGGTTTTCACCACATCCGTCTCCCCCAGCAGGGCGGGCATCGACTTGATGCGCTGGGCAGGCACCTCCACAACCCCGGTTCGCGTGCTTAATACCTCCGATCGAGGATTCAGTCCCTCCACGACCACTTCGCCCAATGCCCTCGACGAAAGCAAAGGTATATCTATCAATGTATCGCAAGACAATTCAAATGTAACCTCTTTCGCTTCGTATCCGACATAAGAGGCCCGCAAGGTTACTTTTCCGGGTGGAAGCGTGATACTGTAAAAGCCATAATTATTGGTAGTCGTACCGGTTCTGGATTTACGCTCAAAGACATTGGCATTGATCAGACTCTCATACGACACCGAATCGCGGACAAAGCCACTGATCGTATACAGCCGCGGCTTCCGTTTCAGTATCACGATCTGCCCTGTCTGCCGGTAAGTAAGAGGCAAGGTGGAAAATAATCTTCTCAGACAGTAGGAAAGCGATTCGTCCTGTGCCTTGAATGAGATTTTCGGAAACTCATCCAGCAAAGACGATTCATAGGAGAAAAAGATTCCGGTTTGCTTTTCCAGTTCCTGTAAGATTTCCAACAAAGGGACCTGTCGTTTGTCCATCGTAACCGTAGGCGTCGGTTCCACCGGAAGATCGACAACAAAGGCTTCTTCCCCGGCTTTTACCTGGGAAAAAAGCATAAGAAGCCCTGTCAGCAATATCCATATACGTTCCATAGATTACTTATTTATTGGGGTCAGGAGCCAGGCGGGTATCGAGTGTCTGGTTGATAACCAATAAAACATCTTCCAGCGGAAGATCATTGAAAGTGGCCGTCAGTTTCAGATTCGGAGTTTCTGCTTTATTGATTATATTCACCTGATAGTATTCACTCAGATCGCTGACCACCTTCTCCAACGGGGTGTCATTGAAGCGCAACTGCCGGGTTTTCCACGACAGGGTATTAAGGTCTTCTTCTTCCAGTATCGTGATTCCTTTACTTTCCATAGAATAGGAGGCCGACATTCCGGCGGTTAATATCACTTTGTCCGTTTCACTGCCGGTAACGCCAAAGCTGACTTTACCGGTCATCACATCCACATCCGTCCCGTCCGGCTGTTCATCTATCTGAAAACTGGTGCCGAGCACGGTAACTTCCGTCCGTTCAGTATATACAGAGAAGGGGCGTGCTTCATTCCGCGTCACTTGGAAAAAGGCTTTTCCTTTCATCTCCACTACACGCCGTTCCTTTCCGTAAGCTTTTTTATCATATCGGATGGAAGAATTACCAGCCATCGAAATCAATGTGCTGTCGGGCAGGTAAACTTCCATGATTTGTCCCGGTTCGGTCGTAACAGCAACCCATTCGGGCGAATTACGATCGGTCATAAAATAAGTACCAAAACCAATGAGCAGCAACAACACCGACGCAGCCGCCATCCAGTAGCGACGGAAAGAGACCGTACGGCGTACCTGATGCTTGCCGGCAAACTTTTGCCAAGCCTTATCAGTATCCAGACGTCCTTCCTCGTAGTGTTTCGCTACGAAACGAATGCGTTGTTCCAGTTTATGTTCCTGCTCGTTGTTCATTTATTATTTTCCCAATTTAAATTTATACCCCACTGTCAGCGAGAGAGTGTTGTAATTAGAGCCTATGCTACGTACTTCATACGAACCACCATTCATCCACTTACGACTATAATTATCACCTTCATCACCCAGCGACAGTTCGTATCCCACATTCATCACCCAATTATCCACTTCTACGCCAAACGAGGTTGTCAATCCCCAGTCGAATGAATTCAGATTACTGAACGGACCATCATCGTAGAGATATTCATACGGGTTATCTCCCCCAGACATCTTCTCCGGACCAGTCGGCGACTGAACGGTGAAACCATATGAACTTCCCCACTCCCAGTTATTCGCCAAAGAAACCCCGGCATACATACCGATACCCAGATGCATACGGACATTCTTCACTTTCCACGAGAAATCTGCCATCACCGGCAATTGCAGGAAGTGTTGCGTAATGCTTCCACCTTCAAGCCCTAGCCATTTCGAACCATCCAGATATTCTGTTGACACCAGATGATCCTGCATCGAATATCCCCTGTTCGTATAAAACAACCCAAATTTAAGTCCAATCCATTTCGGTTCAAACTGATAACCGAAATTAGCACCGACCTTTACACCGGGACGCCAACCGTCACCATTCACACGCTGAACCGCTGTTATGCCGGCTTCCGGCGTTAAACTCCAACCTGATTGTGCCTTTGCAGCCCAACCAATCATCCACACACATACCATCATCAATAAAACTTTTCTCATAATCTTCTCTTTAATTTAGATACAAATTAATCCTGTTCTACTCCTAAGACAAGAAATTAGAGAAAACCCCTATCCTTCCGGATACTTTTTTATCCGAAAAAGAATGTATAGATACGCACAGCTGTTTCCCGCAACGCTTTCAAAGCCTTACCCATCTGATTCTCAACCGTCTTGATTGAGATATTCAGTTCTTCCGCAATCTCCTGGTACTTCAGGCCGTCGCGTTTGGAAAGTAAAAAGATTTTTTTGCGTTCGGGAGGTAAACCGTCGATAGCATTCCACAGCCGGGCATCGCGTTCGGCATTATACATCTGCTCCTCTTCCGACGAGTCTTCCATATCCGGAAACTGGTCGGTAGTCTGCAATTCGACCGGCTGAGTCACCAGCGACAGGGAACGGTTGCGTACTGCCTGATACATATAGGATTTAAGATTCTCAATCAACACATTATTGATATTCTTATCCCATACATCGGCAAAGGCTTGCTGTACAATATCCTCCGCATCATCTAACCGTTCAGTGAAACGGAGTGCAAATAAGCACAGAGGTTTATACAAATCCCTGAAATACTGTTCAAACTCTCCGCTGGAAATGATTGCCATACGTTTGCTATCTGTAACTATTCGCCACAAAGTAAAGCAGATTTCTTGATAGTCAGATATAATTTCAACATCTTTATCACATATTTAAGAAATTATGGGCTAAAGGATAGTTAATCTATTATCAAATCCAGCAAAACCGCCATCACATTATCTATATCACCTAATTTCCTTATCCTCAAAACGCAATACTTCAATCCCCAGTTCATTCAAATAAGCCTCTTTCTCTTCATCTTTTCTCATCGTTTCTTCATAATGATGTGACAAGCCATCGAGTTCTATTGCCAATCGTAACTCCTTACAGTAAAAGTCAACGATATAATTACCAATAGGTTTCTGCCTGATAAAACGGACTCCAGTTTGTTTTGCTTTTAAGTATTTCCATAAATGGATTTCAGATTGAGTACTGTTGTTTCTCAATTGGGAAGAGAGATGTTTTAGATTGTTGTTGTAATGGATATTCATAATCGGATGTTTGATAATTGAGGCAAAGGTAATGAATATGTTGGATAAATACACTTTTTAAGTGGCTATTATTGGCAGGTTTGAAGGATTAGCAATAACACACCCCCTGCCCCCTCTCAAGAGGGGAAAAGTTACTTCCGGTTACAAAAAAGGCATGCAGTTTTTACTTCTGCATGCCTTCTATTTTTTAGTTGAAAGATTCAATCAATACGGCCGGAACCCGATAATTTCACGGACTTCCGCTAATGTTTTAGCGGCGCTTTCGCGGGCTTTTTCGGCTCCCATTCGGGCTACTTTCTCCATGTATTCCTCGTTGGAACGGATGTCGATAATCTTTTCGCGGATCGGTGCACAGAAGTTGTTGATATCTTCTGCCAGCTGCTTCTTCAAATCGCCGTAACGAATTTCGCAGTTGTTGTACTTTTCGTTGAAGAAATCGTATGTATCTTTCGTTGAAACGATATCCATCATGGCAAACAAGTTGGCAATCGGTTCGGGCTTCACACTGTTCGGTTCCGTAGGACCGGCATCGGTGACTGCCTTCATGACCTTTTTCTTGATTGCTTTTTCATCATCGATCAGATAGATGGCATTGCCTTCGCTCTTACCCATCTTACCGGAACCGTCCAGGCCAGGCACTTTTACTGCCTTCTCTGTCAGGTGGAATGATGCCGGTTCGGGGAAGAAATCGACTTCAAACGTTGAATTGAAGCGGCGGGCAAAACGACGGGCCATCTCCATATTCTGTTCCTGGTCTTTCCCTACCGGCACTTTCACGGCTTTGTGAATGATGATATCGCCGGCCATCAAAGTCGGGTAAGTCAGCAAGCCTGCACTTACACTATGACGGTTTCCTTCGTTGAAGATTTCTTTTTCCACGTCGCCTTCCGCCGTATTTACACGGTCGATATGAAGCATCTGACGCGCCTTATCCTTGAAAGAAGTCGTACGCATCAGTTCGCCGATACCGGCATTCATATTGAGGTAGAGATACAACTCTGCCACTTCACGCACGTCGCTCTGTATATAGATAGTCGCCTTTTCGGGATCGATGCCGCAGGCCAGATATTCAGCCAGGATTGTCTTCGCGCTGTTACGGATATTTTCCGGACGCGGATGTGTAGTCAGGGAGTGCCAGTCTGCAATAAAGAAAAAGCAATTATACTCATTCTGCATTTGCAGAAAACTCTTTACTGCTCCGAAGTAATTCCCCAGATGCAAATTACCTGTTGGCCTGATGCCACTTACTACTGTTTCCATTTCTAAATTCTTTATTTTATTCAAACAGCCGCAAAGATAGTAATTTTAGAATACAAATCCGTTCCAGAAAGACGAATTGTCTTTCGTTTTCTCCTGCTCCAAAGTCATTTGGTTGCGCAGTTTCTTAATCAGTTTGGCATGTTTCTTTTCTCCTGCCAGGTTATTCATCTCCCAAGGATCGGCCTTCAAATTGAACAGTTGGGTGGTACGCACGCCTTTTACATTATATTCGCACAGCTTCCATTCGCCATCGGATACGGCACGCTGGTTATCCATATAGCTGTAATAGAGATAATCGCGCACGGGTTTGTCTTCTTTGATGGCGGGGACAAGGCTCACGCCGTCTACCGAAGAAGGGATATTCGCACCGACCATCTCGCACAAAGTCGGGAAAACGTCGATCAGGTAACACAGCTTATCGCTCTTCTGTCCTTTGACGTCTTTGCCTGCCTGTTTAATCATCAGAGGTACACGGACACTATGTTCATACACATTCTGCTTGCCCATCAGACCGTGTTGTCCGACAGCCAATCCGTTATCGCCGGCAAAGACGATAATTGTATTTTCATATTCGCCCGTTTCTTTCAAGGCTTTCACGATATCGCCCACGCGGCGGTCCACATGGGTGACCATGGCGTAGTATTCCATGATATGTTTCTTGATTTCGTCCGGCACACGGGGAATGGCGGCGAGTACCTCGTCACGGATCACCAGTTCGCCGTTGTCGAACGGATGCTTATCCATATAGTTCGGTGGCAACTGGATATTGTCGAAGTCGTACTGGCGCATGTATTCGTCCGGCATGGTACGCGGGTCGTGCGGCGACATATAGGCAACGGAGAGGAAAAAGGGTTTGCCGGCTTCCTTTTGTTTTTCGATATATTCGACGGCATCTTCGGTAAAGATATCTACCGAGTGTTTGCCGGAGAGCATATATTCGCCTTTCTCGTAAGTAATGACATTGCTTTTTGCCCAATCTTTTACGACAGGGCGTTTATTGCTATAATCGCAATCAGCATTGTAGTCGTAGAGCGGTACGTTCCAGTGGTCCCACATGCCACCGAAGTAGATGCCTTTACCATCATTGAAGCAACGGTTCATTGCCTGATAGCCGTTATGCCATTTGCCGGTATGGAAGGAATTATAACCGGACTGCTGCAATGTTTCACCAATCAGTTTATGGTCTTCCGGAACAGTTGCCCCCTGCTTTTCCAGGGTGTAGAGATATTTACCGGTCATCAGCATGGCACGGCTCGGCATACTGACTGCGCCGGAGGTTCCGCCCATGATATGAGCGTTCGTAAAGACGGTACTCTCGGCAGCCAGTTTATCCAGGTTGGGAGTGTGTATGTCCTCGACACCTAAGAAATCCATTGCCGTTCCACGCATGTCATCCGCCAGTATCAGGATGATATTGGGATTCTTATCGGCAGCAAACAGGCTGGTTGCTGAAAGCATGGCCGTACTTAATAAAGTTAATTTCTTATTCATAAAAGATCTGTATTATGTTATGTGCTTTATATTTATTGCCATCCGAAGATAAATCTCTATTAAACAGGATGTTTTATTACTTGATTGCCTATGTAATCTGTTGCCGACGCTGTCGGCTAAATAAACGACAGTGTCGGCAAAGCTTTCGACAGTGTCAACAATATTGCCGACAGCGTCGGCAACAAATTACATAAGCAGATAAATAGAGTTACTTACCGGAGCTAAAGAATTACATCAAGGCGTAACCGGAATTACCCGGTAGCTTGTTCCCGCAGTAGTCGCAAATACTGTTTCGAAATATTCCTTCCCGTTGGAAGTTACCGGAGAAGACGATGCGATCTCCTTGCTTCCTTGCCTGATTGTTACCGGGACAGCTGTCCGCAAACGGCATTCGTTTCCTTTATTGGAAAGGAGGGTCGCCTCTGAAAGACTGCCTTGTTTCCATTGCATCGCTAATTCGAAGTTACCGCGTGCTTTCAGGCCGGACACGTTTCCTTCGCTCCATACGTCGGGCAAGGCCGGCAATAATTGAATAAACCCGGCATGGCTCTGCATCAACATTTCGGCTACCCCGGCTGTATATCCGAAGTTTCCGTCGATCTGGAAAGGCGGATGAGCATCCAGCATATTCTTAAACAGGCCGCCGCCTTTGCGTCCATTGCCGAAACCGACCGGATTGAATAAGTTTGATATAACCTTATACGCATGGTTTCCGTCCTGTAAACGGGCCCAGCTATTGATCTTCCAACCCATTGACCAGCCGGAAGCCTCATCGCCACGCAGGATCAGAGTTTGCTTAGCGGCATCGAACAAATCAGGAGTTCCGTCTGCCGTGATCTGATTACCGGGATGAAGTCCGTACAAATGGGAGAAATGACGGTGTTTCGGTTCCCATTCCTTAAAATCATACATCCATTCCTGTAATTGGCCCCGTGCACCGATCTGATAAGGCAACAGGCGGGGAAGTTTATCTTTCAGTTCAGCCTGAAGCGATTCGTCCAAACCCAGCATTTCCGCAGCTTGAAGCGTACGGGTGAAAGTCTCGCGGACAATAGCCATATCCATAGTCGGCCCCATCGTCATAGCCCCCTGTTTACCGTTATCCATGATAAAACGGTTTTCAGGAGAAACGCCGACAGGAGTTACCAAACGTTCGTTGCCATCATCTATCAACCAGTCAGCAAAGAACTCGGCTGCCCCTTTCATCAACGGGTAAGCCCTGTTCTTCAAAAAGTCCTGATCCTGTGTGTAAAGATAATGTTCCCAAAGATGGCTGCATAACCAACCTTGCACCATCGGCCAAAAAGAAGCAGTCGGCACATTATCATTGGGTACGGATTCACGCCAGATAGATGTATTATGATGCCCTACCCAACCGCGCCTATTATACATGTTGCGGGCTGTTTCGGCTCCGGAAACCGCCAGTTCGTCGATCAGGCGGAAAAGAGGTTCGTGACATTCGGACAGGTTGGTCACTTCTGCCGGCCAATAATTCATTTCGGTATTGATATTGATTGTATATCCACTGTTCCAGGCAGGAACAACATCTTTATTCCATATTCCTTGTAAGTTCAACGGTTGTCCTCCGGGACGCGAACCACTGATCATCAGGTAACGACCGAACTGAAACAACAGGGCTGCAAGATCGGGATCTCCCATCGTCTCAAACTGAGCAATACGTTGATCGGTAGGCATTGCCTTTTGTTCCGGAGAAGAAGGCAGTTGCAAGTCAACGCGGTCGAACAGCTTCTGATAATCTGCCATATGACGTTGTTTCAATTGCTTATAATCATAAGCAAGGGCTTTATCCAGAATACCGGCAGCTTTAGCGGAAGGGTCTACGCCTTCACGGCTCGGACTTTTATCGAAACCGTTGAAACTGGTGGCCATACTTAATACGAAGTAAACTTCATTGGTATTATACACATGTACGCCCGCATCGGTTATTTCATAATCGCCACCTTTAGGAAGAACTGGCTTCAACTGGGCTTCGAAGAACATACCCTTGTTATCAATCTCGTCGCCGTAAAGAACACGTTTATCGAATTTACGATTCCCTTTTTCATCATATAATTCCGGATGCTTATATTGATCGCCCCAGGCTTCCATCTGTTCAAAAGTACGGCGTTCCACATATCCCGGAGCCTGTCCGTGAAGAACCAGACGGTCGGTTCCTTTCGACTGTTTGGCAGTCGGGTGCGGAGAGGTGAAATTAAGAGACAAATCAAGGCCGTCCGGAGTACTGCTTTTCAGGTGGACGATAATAACATCGTCAGGATGTGAAGCAAATATCTCACGTTCATACTGCACACCGTTCTGTTCGAAAACCGTACGGGTGACGGCATCCGAGATATTCAGTTCACGTTTATAACCGGACACTTCTCCCGGCTTGTTGTTCTCGATAAACAGATCGCCAAAAGGCTGATAATACTGGTGCAGACGCCCCAACCAATGTTTACAGACAAGGTCGGAGGCTTCGTCATACTTTTGCGCCTTCATCAGTCCTACCACCTTATCGAACATCTCGGGGGTAATTTTGATATCTTTAAAGACAGTCGAAGGTTCCCCGCTATAAAGCGTGTTTTCGTTCAGTTGCAACTGTTCCTTGTCTACGCCGCCAAACACCATGGCTCCGGCACGGCCGTTACCGATCGGAAGGGCTTCATTCCAGTTTTCCGAAGGTTCGTTATACCACAAGACAAGCGATTCTTTCTTTTGTGTTTCCGCACACGCGAAACAACAAAAACATAGAAGAAGAGAAAATAAAACGCGTATATTCATGATTATTAGATGTTAATTACAAAAAATGTCTCCGGACAACAAAAGTAGTTGTTTTCCGGAGACATCAAAAGTTTTTTACAATATTTCAATCAGAGCAGGTCTATATTACCCAAAGTAAGCTTGCCTTCCTGTGCCATTACAGTAGGTTCTATACGCACATAACGGGCAGCAACAGTATTCTTGAAATAATGGAAACGTTTAGTCGGGTCGTTCACTAAATTCCCAAACTCCACACTTTCCACTGTTTTCCATTGCTGTCCGTCATCACTGACTTTGACAACAACTTTGGTCACACCTCCTTTGAAGTTCTTACCGGCCTGTGGCGTATAAGCCAATCCGCTCAGTTCCTGACTCTTTCCTAAGTCAATAGTCAGATACAACGGATTTCCTTTCACCTCTGACAACTTCCAGTCTTTCTTAATCAATCCCAGTCGTTCACTGGACACAGCTCCTTTTTCACCATGTAAAACAGCAACCGCTTTCAATTCACAACGATCTAATACAACCGGTTCTTTATATTCGGTAGAAGTTTCGCTCGGTTCAGTACCATCTGTCGTATAATAAATCTTATATCCTACATTCAGGTTTTCAGCCGCATTCTGTCCGTGAGAATTCCACCCGAAATCTTGCAACTTAGGCTTGATAGCCACTTTGCCATCCATATCTCGTCTAAAGCTCAACTGGGGCGGACGAGATTTGTAATAATGGGCTGAGATATGGCTGATAGCCGGAATCAAGCGAGATTCCAACAAACGGAAACGAAGCTTGTCAGTTGTCACCTCCGGGAAACGAAGGATACGTTTATAACCGATATTGGTCGATACGGCAATCTCTTTCCAGGCGCCGTCGATCCATGCGTCTACTGCATGTTTCTCCACACGTTCGCTATGAGTGGCAATGGCTTCCTGAAGCATGATACGGTTGAGGGTGACAGGAGAAGGCATTCTAACGGTAAACTCCTTCTCTTTCATCAACAAATAAGTATCATTCTTTCCATCCAAAACTTCTTTCGGACCTTTAGCACCAGCCAACAAATCCGTGCCGTATGTCTCGCGAATACGTTTACCGGCCTCTTTCAACGACTCAACGTCTGTCGGAGAGAATTTACCGTCACGGTTAGGCGGTATGTTCAACAGGAAGGTAGAGTTACCTCCAACAGCCCGTTCGTAAATATCGAACACATCATCAGCACTTCTCACTTTCTGATGTGTATCATCACGGTAGAACCAGCCTTCACGGATAGACGTATTAGTTTCTGCCTGCTGATAATGCAGGTATTTTGCCTGATATAGTTTCTCGCGATCGCCCAGCACGGGGTCTGTCATATCGGCAAACTGTGTCATTGTATCCGGATCTGCCTGGTAAGTGATTACGTTCCATTCCGTAGGACGGGTTCCACCGGCCTCATTACCACACCAGCGAACATCTTCACGACCGAATATCACAGCATTCGGAGCCAGTTTATGGATCAGTTCTTTCCATGCCGGATAGTTGTAAGTCTGACCACCTTTCCGCTTCGGATGTGCACCGTCAAACCAGACTTCATGTATCGGGCCATATTCAGTCAGTATTTCAAACAACTGGTTCAGGAAGTATTCATTATAATCGTCCACCACAAATTCAAATTTCGTTTGGTTGGCAAACGGTCTGCCCGGCACTTCGCGCGGGATGGTTCGTTTTGTATATTCACTGAGATTTCCATATAATCCGTCAGGACTTTCTATCTGGAATAAATCGGCCGGTGAAAGATAAACACCCAGCTTCAATCCGTATTTCTGACAAGAAGCGGACAAATCTTTTAAGACATCGCCTTTACCGTCCCGGAAATTCGACGACATAATGCCATGTTTTGTATAACGGCTTTGCCAAAGGACAAATCCGTCATGATGCTTTACGGTAATAATAACCATTTTCATGCCGGCAGCTTTCATCGCTTCACACCACTGATCGGTATCGAGTTCCTTCAGATCGAACACTTTCGGATCTTCCATACCGTTCCCCCATTCCATCCGGGTAAACGTATTCGGCCCGAAATGAATAAAAGCGATAAACTCATTTTGCAGTGCCGCCAATTGGTTAGGAGTCGGCACCACATGGGCAGCTTTCTCAATAATGAGTTCTTTAGTGTCGCCCTCCTCAATTTTAATCGTATTTTGAATAGGCATACTCGATTCCTGCGTTTGAGAACAGGCAGAAAGAAGCATAGTCCCTACCAAAAATGAATAGATTTTTTTCATGTGTTTTATATGATAAATATGTTGAGAAACCAAAAATACGCTTTAAATCTCTAATTCAATAAACTAACATATGTAAAAAATTACACAAAGGTTTACGGATATTTCTTTACTTGTCGGTAAATTCCACATAGACATCTTCAATGGTCGACACCAAAGGATAACCGCCTATAGAATCACCCAACCCGACTTCTTTCGGTGCAGGAGGCATAAAATCAGCCTTTACTCCTTTTACATCAGCACCCTCTTCTGTCAATGTCACAATAGCATACAGAGGTTTATCATACATCATAGAATATGCCATCAGGCCATATTTATCATTGATTTCTTTTGGAAATCGCTTCTCTGTCATAGTCTCCTTGCCGATCCACACATAGGAAGCACTATTGATCTGCATATAGGTGATCCCATTAATATTTTTCGTATAATTACTATGGTTATGCCCGCTGAAAGCAAGTAGCACTTTCTTAAATCCCGCACGTTTGTTTTCCTTTTCCAGAATGTTCCGCACTTCTACACCGTTTTTAAGTTCACTATCCAAACTTTGATGAGACAGCAAAACGGTCTTCAAGTCCGTCGATGCCAAATCCTTTTCCAGCCATTCCATTTGCTCCTTGTCCATATACGAATGGTTGCTCAACGGATACTTCCCATAATTCGCATGGTCATAATGATGAATTTCTTCACCATCGGAATAATTATTACCATCAAGTACCACAAAATGAAAATTACCCTTGTCAAATGAATAATAACGATTCGGCATACCCATTCCCACTACATATTCATCTACACTGTAACGGTCAAGGTCATGATTCCCTATGGCATGATGTTTTTCTCCTTTAAAACTGTTCCATACATCTCTGTACACTTGGCTCGCACTGTCAAGTCGACAAAAATCCCCTAGTTCAATGATAAAATCGACATTCTCATCACTGGCCGCTTTAATAAATGTTTCAACACGTTCCTTCCCGCCCGGAACATCCGGTGCATGAAAATCCGATGCAATGGCGAATCTTACCGGTGCTTCTTTTTTTACACAAGATATCATCACCGTCCCCATCATGGTTACAGCTAGAAACAAATGCACTAATTTCAAATAGTTCATAAATTTAATTATTGTTTTATTAAATATCGATTACTACCTTGACGAATATCCAAATACTTCTGCCATAAGGCTTTAATAAGTCATTAAGTTTTTTTCCATTTCAAAAGTACGTCATTATTTCCCAATTCGTCCCAATTGTAAGAAGAAAAATTTACGCAAAGGTTTGCATACCCTACTGAACCAATGTGTTTTTATTGGTTTTCACACAAATCCATCCCATCCACACATATATTTACATAATTCAAAAACAAAAGAATAAAAATCATACATCTTTCAATCTTGCTGTATTTTTAGGTACACTCGAAGTACCACTACCGGTGCACGATATACCAGCGGTGACGCTTCGAATGTTCCTATGAATTACCCGGATTTAATATCAGTCATCGATTGTTTAGAATTTACTCCAGAAACACCTCTACGTCTTTCATACGGTTGGCTGGAAGAACTTCCAATTTTTGAATTCTACCACCACTATATTCGACCTCAACAGTTGTGTTCTGTGGTGCATGTAACTTAAAATACACATCTTTCTCTTTGGGCCAACAAGGTAATATATGTATTTTATCACCTACTGTCTGCAACAACATCTCCTGCAAACCAATCATACCTGATCCTCCCCAATTATGATCCGGAACCCAATCATGACCAGGTCCCCAAAACGTAGGAAAACGTCGTTCTGCACTTTTCAACTTCTGCATGTTATAACTATACGCCTCATCTACCATCCCCATTCGTGCATAAAAAATACCATCCTGGTGCCAACTGATTACCATATTTTTAGGGAAACTCCCATGCTTCCAAGTGTTCTTAAACAACTGAATTTTATTACTATTGATATCATATCGGTTAAACGGAAAAAGTGGATAAAATTGCGGACACTCCACATTTTGATATTTAATAAACGATTCTGCCGGTTTCACTATTGTATCCCCTTTCATCACATCATAATACAGACCGGGCAATCGCTGCAAATAAGAAGAGAAGTAAGTCCTATCCTTTTCTGAAATAGAATCACTCTTCAACCTCAGTAACTCCTCCAAACAAGAATGAATACCCGAAACCAAATCCGCAGGATTCTTCGCTCCACGATATGATTCACAGGAAGTAGACGGGAAAAATACTAGCTTACCGTTATTATCCAAAGCTTTCCCTGTCCTCATCAATTCTCTTTTCTGATAATGTTCATCGAAAAAGATCAAGGCATTTTTGATAAAAGGCATATATTCGTCAATATTCCTGCCGGTAAAACGATGATATTCCAAAATCATATAGGCATGTTCGACCTGTGATTCCCAATGATAGGCAATAGAACCATTAGCCATAACTCCATGTTCCACCGGCTCAAAATAAGTGTTGACAGCTTTTATCTCCGGCGAACCGAATGGCAGTTCTTTTCCCCGTTGCCTAATATTACTATCATTCCAGCCCCATCCAGCTCCAAAATCAAGTCCTGCATCATTTGCATATTCGCAGAACATGGCGCCATTGTGTCCAAAATATTCCTGAACCCTCAATTGTGCACCCTTCAATCCACGTTTATACAAATTAAACTGGGCTATCATCCCGTCAAAATCTCCACTTTTTAACAGAGGCCAAAAAAGAAGACGTTGATTTTGCGCCGTAAAAACATCTCCACCCCATTGTCGCCAATCCGGATCATGCTCTAATCTGGAATCGACATATGCAGGGTCAAAAGTAAGATTCCCTCCATTAAATTTAGAAGGATATTCTCCATATAAATTACAACCTAACTGATAGCGAAATAACTGATAGTTACGACCGACCTCCCACAAACAGGCAGAATCCCTTCTGGTAGGATCTGTAATTATCCAACTTTGATTCCAAAATTCTCTCCACCATTCTGTGTTTCTCTCCGGATTTCCTTTTTCATTATTTGCCACAGCAGCCTTTTCTTTTAAACAGGAGATCCATTGATTAACATCTGCAGTTTGCTCCTTATAAGTTGCAATCTGGAAATGATAGTCATTACTGGCCTTTTTACTTTTCAGAGACCAGGATTTAAAATCGGTGTTGCAATACTTTCCTTCTGTTATACTTCCAGCGACCAAATTATCTCCAAATATAAAGCCTCCGAATGTCAGATTACTAATAGTATTGCATATTTCATCTTTATAACGGGAAAGCTTCTGTTGCTCGATCATTACATCCGGTGATAAGGTATTCCCTGTATTCCTATGATAAAACAGAATCCCATTTTCAGAAAAAACAATCTGATCTTTTTTCTTGATAACTTTCCCCGGATAACCTTCCAGTCCAAAACAACCGAAACGTCCTCTATTTTTATCAGTCAGTTCCTTATCTTCCGTTCTCCAATTCTCGTAAAAAGCTTCTAATGCTATTTTTTTATTCGAATGCATGTCAAAATGGATAGACTGGGTAAATATATCTACCCAGACTTTGATACAAACAGACTCTCCGTTATCCTTATTGGCCGATATCAGAATGGAACCATCTTTCAGTTTTAAACATTGTTCAAATTTAGTATATTGAATAAATGGGTTAGGAGAAAGACGTAATCGGACACGCCCTAATTTCAAATATTCTCCGTTTTCGCTAAAACAGCCACTTTTCTGCATATAAAGTAAAATATCACCAGACTCGACCCACACATTACAACAGATATCTCCTCCTCCAAATGGCATAGATTCCGATGCATTCAAAGATGGTTGATCCCAAATGACATTGTACATGTCAGTCCACAGGGAAAGCTTTTCCTTCTTTCCCGAATATTGACAAGAAAATAATGCTAGAAAACAAATTGAATATTTTAAATAGTCCCCAAAACTCATAATATCTATTTTTTTTCCAAGAATTCATATAACTCTGCTGCTGTCATCAATAGACTTCCGACCGAATAGCCTCTAACCGATTTCTTTTCAACCTTTCCCGGTTTATCTGCCACCATTTGAACCCAGCCAATTTTTCCTTCTGTATTTACAGCTTTTACCAATGCATTCCAACCCTTTTCTACAGCCGGCATATATTTATCCTTAGGTAAATGCCCCTGGTTAACGCCATAAGCCAAAGCATAAGTAAATAGACCTGTTCCACTTGTTTCCGGCATAGGAAAAGTCTCTTTGTTCAACAAACTAGAACGCCAATAACCATCTTCCCCCTGAAGTTCGATCAGTTTTTCACACATCTCCCGATATAATTGCAGATAAAACGGACGGTACTTTTTATCCTCTTCCGGCAGATTCTTCAATACCTCCACTAAACCCGCTATTACCCAACCATTACCACGGCTCCAGAAAACCTTTGTCCCATTTTCATCTTTCGTATCTAGATATCTTGCATCCCGATAAAACAAATGCTCCTCTTTGTCATATAAATGATCATATGTTGCCAAAAATTCCTTATGTGCAAACTTCATATATTTTTTGTTCCCTGTCAGAGTGTATAAACGAGCATATACAGGGGGAGCCATATATAAAGCATCACACCACCACCAACGATCACTATGCCCCTTCGTTACATCGATATTTTCTGCCGGAGGATTAGCCATCACCCAATCAACCCGGGCTTTTGTCGGGACCAACATATTCTCTTTTTTAAACTTAGCATACATATCCAAATAGGCCTGTCCAACACAAAGATCATCACCATGATACATTCTGTTACCCACTTGCCAGGAGAAACCTGAAAATATCTTATTCAGAAAATCGATATAGCCTTTATTATTAGAGCAGTCAGCCCAATCAAATAAACCATTGTACAGAACACCGCTTACCCATCCCTGATTACAACTATTTCTATTTACTTTATAATCTTTCATTTGCCAATCAAAGACAGCATTTGCCACTTGTGATATTGCCTCTTTATTCAACTCCGAGCTGAAGCCTTTTGCTTTTTGATTGATACGGATCGCCGAATTATATGCTCTGAAACCCGGATACTCATAGTTATACATCCATAAAACATCCGGTTGGCCTCCCTTATGATTTCTAACGACAAATGGTCGTACATTATCACGTGAAGACTCACTGGTGACCGTTTCCGTTTTCCACTTTTCTTTACCTCCGACAAAAATCCATCGCTCAATCTCAAAAACATTGTTTATTGGTCGGGAAGTATAAACGATTGAAGGATTTTCATGATCCAAATAAACACCACCGGAATAATTACATTCATATTCAGGTTTTTCTTTTACATAATTTGATCGCTGAAACCATTGCCCGGCTTTAGTAATAAGATGATTTTCCCACTCACTACCAGTCCAACGGGCATACCAATAAGAATGACTGTTATCCCGATCACTGAAACGAGCATACACAAGTACTGGATTTTCATCCTTATCGAATGCAATATCCCAGATCCAGGCTTTATCGAATGTTTTTGTAGCATCATATACTTTATCAACCTGACTGGGCATAACTGCATGCTCCATACTCTCTGACACAACATCTCCGTTTGCCTTACATAATTTTCCATCTTTATACATCATGAAATAGATAGAATTGGTTGCCCTATCCCGCGGATGTGCATCAGTAAAAGCAAAAAAGATTTTATCTTTATGGTTCGTTGTCATTTTCATGTATGGACGTCCACTCTCACCGTAAATACTATCGTTGACAACAATTGTTACCGGAGCACTCCAATTCTTTAAATCATCACTTGCAATAAAAGTCGGTTTAAAATTACGTCCCCTAAAAAAGAGATAAGTTCTATTATTCTCTCCAGAAAGCATTGCAGCATTCGTATAACAAACCCCAAGATTTCCCGGCATTTTAGGAACAATCGAATCTAATTTACTCCATGAACTAATATCCACCGGCTTTTCAGTCGTTGCATAATAGATTGGAGAATTTGTCGTTCCCCCATGTGCCGAAAAGAAAATCATAATACGTTTGTCCGGGAGAATCATTACAGAAGGATTAGCATGATCGTCATAGTCCAGCTGATCCTTCAATTTATATTGTTTTTTCTGCTGATTAACCGGATCATAAGAGAAAGCCCATATACTTCCTTGTTTATCAACAAATCCTCCTATTATTTTATTTTCCACATAGACAGCCCTTGGATCAGAGAACCAACACCAGGCGCCATCCTGTGTAACAAATGCATGATCTTCTGCATAAGAAGGGGCCTCATCATACTGTTGAGCACACAAATTCCCCTGACAAAAAATTAAAATGAGTAATATAATACCTACCAAGTTTTTCATAAATACTTATTTTTTATAATTCCAACTAGCTTTTTCTATTTAAAGAGCATGGTCCGCCTTTACTTCTTTGCCGCTCCAAGCTTTCAGATTAGTCCATTCGGCAAACGGCTCCGACCAAAATTCATCCGTTGTCGGCAATCCCAGCGCCAGCAGACCGACAGCACACAAATACACGCTACCAGTATTGATATACGATTCGGACATATCGAGTTGTTCACCGGTAAATCCAACACGTAGCCAACCATCCGAATCAAAATTGGCCGGAGACTTAAATTGGTTACGTATCACTGTCGTCAATGCACAACGGACTTGTGCCGGCTTAACTCTTCCTGGTAACATATGTAATAATGCAGCTTGGCTTAATGCATGAAAAGCACCGAACCGATAACAAATAGAACGGCCCACTGCAGGGAAGGTCCCTTCCGGAGAGATAAAACGTTCCAGTTGTTCTGCATACCGAGTATGACGTTTCAATTGTATTTCCAAAAAATCTGCACCTTCCAAATGATGTTTTTTCATCATTTTCAAAACATCGGTCAACATTGGATGAATGACAAAACTGTTATAATAGTCCATATGAAAAAACTTTCCATCTCCATAAATGGCATCGCCTTTATACCACTGGTCACGGAATTTAAAAACTCCGTATGTCAAACGCCCCATATCACATTCGCCGGTAAATTCCAGCAATGCAGCTTCCACCATAGAAGCAAATAGCAACCAGTTGTTTTCTCCAGGTTTAATACCCCGGCTACGTTTAAGTTCTGTGATCATCCGTTTTTGAGTCTGATCATCCAACTTCTCCCACAATTGTTTAGGAGCACGAAGTAATCCTTGAGCTAAAAAGGCAGCGTCAACCAACGGTTGGGAAGGTTCTCCGAAAACCAAATAATCCGGAGCACTAGGATCAACAGCATTCCTTAATCCTCTTACTGCCAAATCAATATATTTCGCCCGCAATTGACCTTCCGGGGTATTATCCGGTCCGAGTTCTAGCCATGGAGCTATTCCGCAAATCAAACGTCCGACAGCTTCCAGATGCGAAAACTTACTTCTTGTCTTCGATAAAGACTCATAAGGCATATTCTTTTTCAATGTGTTCTGACTCAGATTAATCAATACAGGATCGGCAATGCGTGTCATCGCACCTATCCAGACAATCCGGTCATCCTCTTGCGCTTTAACAAAAGGAACATATACTAAAGCTACGACAACCAACAATAATTTAAAAGTATGTTTTATCATGTTATGTAGAGTTTTTAATTATCAAACGTAAAACTTCTATTCCAAAAGACTACCATTCGACCTGTAACATGTTCCTTATACAAATACGAACACTCCAGGCCAAATGGTAACAAATGACATACTATTAATTGGTATAATCCAATTCTGCAGCCTTCGCTTCTTCCAGATTGTCAAACGGAGTTACATTATACTCATATCCAGCATATCCCTTGTTTTGATTGATGCGACCTTCTCTGTTCGCATCAATGGTACCTTGAGGGATCGGGAAGAATATATGATACGGAGCAATAGTATACTTTACTCCGGAACGAGTTTTTATACCCGAATTATAGAAATTATTGTATTTACAAATCCTTTGCCACCAATAACTATCATCAGACAATTTTTCTTCCGTATAAGTCTTTCCGAATTCATCAGTCTGTCCTGTCAATGCGAAAATATAAGAAACACGACTTAATTCAACATGACGCCATTCTTCCAGATATAATTCTCTTGCTCTTTCGTCCATTATAACTCCCATATTCATTTCTCCCGGAGTAAACAGTATTGAACATTGGGATCTTTTACGAATCGTATTGACATCTTCTGCAGCTTTAGCTACATCCCCTTTCCACATATACGCTTCAGCTCTCAAAAGATACGTTTCGGCCAAACGAAACATATACCAATCTCCTTCTCCTCCTTCATAGTTATTGCTATTCTCATAATTAGGATCTTCTACCCAAGTTTTATAATGAGGCCAGTTAAACCAGTTTCGTATCGTATCGGAACATAACAATTCTCCATTATCCCCATACAAACGAATATTTTTCCCTGCATACTCATTTCCCTCCGAGAATAATTTAGGATGATTATATTTGAAATTTTCCATTACCATCCAATTTCCATGTTTCACGCTATGGCGCAAATCTGTCGAATCATTTACCCACAACGTATATTGGTTATAATTCGTTGGACGCATGCGAGCAACTCCACGCCCATAAGTTTTTTTATAATTGAAATAAGTTGTAGTAATATCCATGCCTTGTTTACCATTCGGAGTCATGATTCCAATAGCTCCAGCAGCAGGCCAAAAAGGAACTGCATTACGCATTGTTTTAAGACGAATACTACTTTCCGCTGATTCATTACGACTAATCATACAAAAGATTGCTTCTTTATTCGCCGATGCCATTTTATTTTCAGGTCTGTGTAAATCCCAGATTACATTGCGTGTAACAGGATGAACATCCGGCATCGGATTGATAAAGGTTCCGAAATTTTCAGTCATTAACGCATATCCTGAGTTATTGATTAAAATATTAGCCTCTTCAATTGCTTTATCAAACTGTCCTGTTGCCAAATAACATTTAATCAATAAATGGCGACAAGTTCCTTTATCAATCATACCTCCATAATCAGCAACTTCCGGCACATTTTGAACAGCATATTCCAAATCTTTTGTGATCATATCCAGAATAACGGAGCGCTTTGTCGATTTATAATCGAATTTTGTACCCTGTACTTCTCTCGTAAACAACGGTATATCCTTATATTGAAAGACTGTATTAAAATATCTGTAGGCACGGTGAAAATAAGCTCTTCCCAACATTTCATCATGTAACTTAGGATCCAGTCCCTCTACATAGTCAATATTCGTAATGATGGAATTTGCATATTTAATACCAGCATAAGCTTGACTCCAAAAGTAAGTATACCTTATCGTTGAAGCATTATCAGTAGCAGTAGGTTGCATCAGTGTAACAAGATCAATCCCTACTCCAGGTATTGAAGGCTGGTCTGTTGTTCCATTCACCGCCATCTCTGAAAAAAGATTTTCAGAAACAAAAGGAGCTCCGTCCGCATCTTGCCAATGAAAATACATATTGCGTAAATGCTTGTCACAAGTAGCTAAAGCAGACTCTAGTCCTTCCTTTGTTCTAAAAGTCTTGGATGGCTCATAAAAAGAGAGAGGGTCCGGTTTCAAAAAATCCTCAGAACATCCAGAAATCATCAATGCTGATGACAAAACTGCAGCCATCATAATATATTTAATATGCTTTTTATTTTTCATGTTTTATTGTTTTTATAACGTTAAACTTAAACCGAAATTAAATGAAACAGGAACCAGACTTCCGTATTCCGGATCATTATACTGCCATTCCTTAGTCCAGCAAGCCACATTACGAACACTTCCCGATACACGCAGTCCTCCTAAATGGTATTTCGATAAAAACTTTTTAGGTACATTGTACTCCAGTGCAATACTTTCCAAACGTATAAATGACTTATCTATAATACGTTGACCACCACTAGCCACATTCGAACCACCTAAGCGGGCATAATCATTCGTAGGATTCTCCGGAGTCCAATATTTTAGCTTATACACATTTTGTCGCTCTGCTTCATATCCACTATTAATAAACTCTTCAGAACCTTTCTGTCCCCACTTAGAATAAATATTTACAGAGACATTAAAATTCTTCCAAAATGTAAAGTCATTTCTAAACGACCAACGGAAACGGGGGGAAGTAGATCCTAAAAATACTTTATCATCATTGGAATATCTTCTGTTTTCGACATCATATATATCTTTGAATTTAGGGTCTCCCGGAACCTGTTTATATTTAGCAGCCTCCTCTTCTTCACCTAACTGCCAGATTCCTTCATATTGATAGTTCCATATTTCATTAATATCATGACCGATAAACCATTTATTCTTTTCATCATCCACTTCTTTTCTTCCAATTACATTACCATTTTCATCCAATACATCTTCATAAGTATAATATAAATGCACGATCTTATTCCTGTTCAGGGAAACATTCAGGCTGGAATTCCATTCAAAATTCCTATTCTGAATATTCAATGTATTTAGTGTCAATTCAAAACCTTTATTCTGAACTTCACCCAAATTTGTGGTAATGCTTGAAAAACCGGTAATATCAGACAAGCTCTGACTCATAACCAAATCTGTAGTTGGCATATGGTAATATTCAATACTACCTATGATACGATCATTCAGGAAGCCAAAATCAAGTCCAAAGTTCCAGGAAGTAGTTCTTTCCCAACGCAGGTTCGGATTCGCCATACGACTGACATACAACATTGAAATTTCCTGCAAAGATCCATTTGAACCTATATAACCATAAGGCCCTGATCCGGTCGTCAAGTTAGAGAGGGCATCATATATTCCGACACCACGATTACCGTTGGATCCCCAAGAAGCTCTTAACTTACCACGGCTCATCGGTTCCCAGGTAAAAAAGTCCTCTTCCGTAAATGCCCAGGCCAAAGCAGCCGACATGAAAGTTGCTCTCGGATTCGATGTTCCAAACGCAGAATATCCATCACGACGAACCGATAACGTTGTCATATATTTATCATCATATGAATAGAATAGACGAGCTAACAAGGCATCCCCCGTACTGTGAGTATCTTCTGTTAAAAAAGAACTTTTTAATTTGTCGGCACCTCCCACATAATGTAGCCCCAATGCATCTGTCGGAATAAAATCACGTGCATTAATTTTATCTGTCCATTTTCTATGTTCCTCGGCTTCCTGAGCCAATGTTACATTCACTTTATGCTTTTTAGCAAAAGTATAATCCCAGTTAATCGTATTATTAACCAACCACTCAAATCGCTGTGTTTGTTCTCTGTCTACAGCACCATTATGTTTCGTTTTCCATTCCGGATGCTGTGAAGACTCGTGATAACGATTATGATACCATTGGAAACGCGGAGTAAAATTAAGTGTATAGCTAATATTAAAAGGTAATTTAATCTTTGCCGTCAAAATAGTATTCAGTGTAGTATAACCACGTTCCAAATCTTTATACTGTCTATCAAAACGATAGTTATACCCCATATTTAAAGGATTTTCACCCATAGGATGCCATGCCAAACTACCGTCTTCTTCATAAGGCGTAGAATATGGAGAGTTCTTTTTTAATACATCTTCCGGCTTTACAGCTAAATTTCCATCCGTGCGATCCTGAAAATTCACATTTGCTCCTAAAGTCAAGAAATTGGCAACGGTAGCATCTACCTTTAGATTCGAACGAATACTCTTATAATCATCCCCAACAATTTGTCCTTTTGAATCCAAATATCCCAATGAGAAATAATAATTCACCTTTTCGCCACGACCGGAAATACTCGCATTATAGTCCTGCTTGATTCCTGTTCGATATGCTTCATCGTACCAATCATACGTTTTACCGGCAAAATAGTTTTCTTTTTCTTTATCGAACAAGCCTAAACGACTCAGCCAGATTTCATCATCTGTCCCCTGTTCTACTGACATTGCTCTCCACTCATCAATCGTTAAACCATATTTCTTCAGATTTGCAGCAGTCGGTTGTCTATATTTACCCGGATTAACAAAACCAGTCTGGCTGTCAAACCAATCTGAACGAAAGTCCAGATATTCATTGGCATCGTACACTTTGCGTTGTCTTCCCATAGTGACAACTCCCCAGTTAGCGTCAAAACGTACAGTCGGTTTTTCTGATTTTCCTTTTTTAGTCGTTATAATAATAACACCATTGGCCGACTTGGCACCAAACACTGCAGCAGAAGATGCATCCTTCAGTACATCTAACTGATCAATATCCTGAGGATTGATTTCTGATAATTCACCAAAAAATATAACATTATCCACTACAATCAAAGGATCATTATTTCCCGATAATGAACGCTGGCCTCTGACCTGCAATGATCCGCCACCTTTGGCAGAAGAACTAACGCCGACATTCAAACCCGGTACTCCTGTCCGTAAAATATCTTGTACCGTAGTAATACCTTCTTTAAGCAACTTATCAGGACGTACTTGGGCTACGGCACCTGTAAGATCTCTTTTACGCATCGTACCATAACCGACTACTACAACCTCATCTAAAGCCTGTGTATCCTCCTGCATAGTAATATTAAGAACTGTTTTTCCCTTCACATTAACACTCTGACTCAAATAGCCAATAAATGAGAACTGAAGAGTCGCGCCATCACCGACTTCCAATGAATAGTTTCCATCTACATCTGTAATAATACCATTAGATGTTCCTATCTCTACAACATTAGCTCCGATTATCGGTTCTCCTTTAGCGTCAATTACAACTCCTGTTACCTTTTTCTTATTTTGTTTTATCTCCTGAATGCCTTTGGATAAGGTGATATAATTATTTTCAAATACATAATTAATATTAGCATTCCTGCACACTTCTTCCAAAAGTTCCGTCACTTTAGCTGAGGTCTTTTTAAAAAAGATCAGCTTATCCACATCTACATCCTGATTTCGGAAAACAACTAAATAGTCAGTCTGTAACTCAATCTCTTTTATCAACTGCTTGATAGAAATATTATTTTGTTTGATTTTAACAATTGTGTTTTGCGCATCCATATCTGTTGCCATCAACTGACATACACAGACAAATAAAAGTAATAGCGATATTCTCATAATCCTAAAAAAATCTTTAACGCTGTTATTATGCACAGCAAAATACTGTAACAAAGTTTTTCTTTTCATACATTTGTTCAATGTTTAAAGTGAATACTAAAAAATTTTACGTCTTGTGTTTACTTTACATCGGCGGCAGTTGTTGGTAGCTTCTGCCGCTTTTGTTTTTACTTGTGTTATTTCCTCATAAGCATTTCGTTTTTAGTTTAACATTCTATTTACTTAAGGTTATTATATTCCGGTCTTTATCTTTTTCTACTTTAAATTTCCGTATTTGCTGCAATACCCGAAATACATCATCCAGACTATCACGCTGCCTGAACTTACCTGTATAAGTATCATTAAACAAGGAAGCATCTTTTACTATAATCCTAACGTCGTAATATAACTCCATTTTCTTCAGAATATCGATCAGAGGCTCGTTTTCAAAGGCATAAATACCCTCACGCCACAAAAAACGCTCTTCGAGGCTTATCTGTGATACAATCATTTTTCCCTCTGAAACAGTAACTTGTTGATCCGGTTTCAAAATAATCCCTTCTTTCTCCTTATCAGGAAAAAAAACTTTGACAGTACCTTCCAACAAACTAGTCTGTATATATCCGGCATCCGGATAGCAGTAAACGTTAAACTGCGTACCCAGTACTTTCATATCGATATCCTGTGTTGAGACAATAAACGGTTTTGAAGGATTTTTCGCCACATTAAAGAAAGCCTCTCCTTCAACAGTCACTCGTCTTTCTTTCCCAACAAACTGGGCCGGATAAACCAACCTCGACTTTGCATTCAACCAAACCTCCGTTCCATCCTGTAAAACAAGTTGTGCACGTTGCCCGGCTGGTGTATATAAAGTATTCATTGTATTGGATGATAAATTCTGTTGCAAACTATTCTGCATATATAAATATGTCAATATACTTGATGATATGACTAATACTGCAACAACTGCCGCATAACTTAATCGCCGTACCCACAGTTTTAAGCTAACTCCACGTTGTTTCGCGGAAATAAACTGATCAAATTTATCTTTGCCGACCTCCCTGTTTTCCATCTGATGCCCCAGATTCAATAAAGCGTACATATTCTGATATTCCGCAAATTGCCTCTTCAGTTCCTCATTTGCTTCAACATCATGCAGCAGAGATAAACGTTCCTCCGGGGAAAGCTCCTCATAAAAGTATTTTTCTATTCGTTCGTCCATATTTTCCGTTTAATAATTAATAAACGGATGAAGGGATGAAAACCCCCAAAGGAGATACTCAATTTTTTAGTTATTCAGAAAAAATAAAAGAAGAGGCAAGTAGTCTTTCAGTTCAGATTTTAGTTTCTTATAAGCAATGTTCATTTGGTTTTCAACAGTTTTAAGAGATATATTCATTTCTACGGCAATATCTTTCTGTTTCTTCCCTTCTATTTTACTTTTAATAAAAATCTCCCGGCATTTATCCGGTAAAGAATTTATCACTTCCGATATTATCTTTTCAATATCCTGTTCCGACAAAAGTGATTGGTCAAATAATTCCAATGACGCCAGTTTTACTTTTAAAGTAATCTGATACTCTTCTTGCATTTGGCTTACAGCCTCTCTTACAACGATATCATGGCGTAAATGGTCGATGCACCTGTTTTTTATCGATGTAAAAAGGAAAGCAACTAAATTTATGTTATAGGTAAGAAGCTCCTTTTTCTCCCAAAGCTCTGTAAAAACATCCTGTACTATATTTTCCGCATCTTCTTCAGACAGGACATATTCCTGAGCAAAACATTTCATTCTGGAGAAATATGATACATATATTTCTTCAAAATCATACGGTATATTCCTCTTTTCTGTTAACATCTCTCTCTCAGATAAATAAAATCCCGGAAAACAAAAGTAACTGTTTTCCGGGATTATCCAACGATTCAAAATATTTATTCTTCTATCCAGCTTAGTTGCTTCCAGACTTCGGGACCATCATTTTTCTGGGGGACTCCCGGAGTACTACGGCCTTCCCTGACGTATTTTATCATCAGCTCCTTCAACTCTTTCACGATCTCAGGATGTTCTGCATATACATTTTTTGTTTCTGCCGGATCATCCTTCATATTATACAACTGAACCAACGGCAATGTTTTAATTACATCATCATCCGTACCTGGTCTCGGAAAACTCCAACCGCCGGAGCCGGGAGACAACAAGAGTTTCCATTCTCCCTTACGGATCGTGAAATCACCATTGATCGAATGATGAACCGTAGCCTCACGGATAACATTACTTTCTTTCTCATTCAACAACAAAGGCAGGATATTGTAGCTGTCCTCACCTTCAGAATCTTTCAACTGATAATCGGCAACAGCGGCAAACGTTGCAAAGAAATCAGTCAGACAGACCGTCTGGCTTACCGTATGAGGTTTAACCTGTGCCGGCCATCTTACAACACAAGGGATACGGTGACCGCCGTCAAACAAGTCGGCTTTATGCCCGCGATAAATATAACTCGGATAATGCCCCTTTTCCTGTAGTTCATCAAACTTGGCCTGCGGACTGCAACCATTGTCGGTACTGAATACCAATATTGTATTATCATCAACACCGGCATCCTTCAATGCTTTCATTACCTTGCCAACCATATCATCCACCATCAGCACAAAATCGCCGTAAGGATTCAGGCCGGATTTACCCTGGTACTCCTTGATCGGCAAGATCGGAGTATGAGGAGCCGGTAACGGGAGATACAGATAGAAAGGCTTGTCTTCCTTTGATTTATCATGGATATAATCCACCGCTCTGTTGATAAAATTGGGTAACGTCTGTTCATGATCAAAATCGGAAGCCGTCGGTCCCTTACGCCAATACTTCATACCGTCATTCACAGTCACCCGGTCAGGCAAAGCAGTCGGCATATCATTTTCCACATAAACATAAGGAGCCATATCCAGGGAAGCAATGATCCCATAGAAATAATCGAAACCTCTTGTCGTAGGCCCGTTGGAGATAGGTTTGCTAAAATCCACACTATCCGGCCCTGCTTCTATATTATTCCAATCCCATCCGAGGTGCCATTTACCGATACATGCCGTCTGATACCCCTGATCCCTCAGCACAGAAGCGATCGTTCGGCGGTCCGGAGCGATCAAAGCCTTATTGTATCCCATCAATACACCGGATTTGAGATCGGAACGCCAGTTATACCGTCCGGTCAACACACTATAACGCGAAGGTGTGCTGACAGACGAACTGGAATGTGCATCTGTAAAAACAACTCCTTCATTAGCAATCCGGTCGATATTAGTCGTTTTTATCTTGGAGTTTTCATTCAATGCAGAAACATCTCCATATCCCATATCATCCGCAAAGATGAACACGATATTCGGCTTCTTTGCTTCCTGTGGCTGTTGTTGGGCACAACTGCTAAAGACTGCCAGGCTGCCTAAAGAAAGAAGCAGCCCGCGATTTTTGATTAACTTATTCATATCTCTGTTTTATTTGTAATTCGGGTTCTGAACCAAAACGCCATTGTTCTTGTCAATCTCACTTTGCGGTATCGGCCACAAATAAAAACGATCTTCAAATACAGATTTATACAATGGCAATGTCGGCTCGTCAAAGTTATTCATAATTTCTCCAATAATACGCCATCGTTTCAGATCAAAATAGCGATGCCCTTCAAATGCTAATTCTATCCGCCTTTCATGACGTATCTTTTCGCGCATCTGTGTCTGATTCAAACCTGTCGGTAACGGCGGCATATCAACACCTTTACGGGCACGGATACTGTTAATCGCATCATATGCTTTCTGAGTCGGGCCATTCACTTCATTCTCTGCTTCCGCTATAGCCAGCAATATTTCGGCATATCTGAAATGTACCCAGTCCTGATCACTACGCGTATTATACCCGATCGGATACTGCGTCTTGTCGCGGGTTACAAATTTCTTCAGTCCGTAACCGGTCGGCAAAACGCCCGTAACAGGCTGTTCGACATCTCCCATAACCAATTGCTGATAAAAAGCGGACATATCCAAACGGGGATCTCGGTTTTCGATCGGGTTTTCCGGATTATATAACGGATTTTCCGTAGAAAAAGAAGTACCGTCCTTAAACTCAAATTCACTCACCAGGTTCGTCAAAGGAGCACAACGTAACCATGCGCCAAACCACAGATCACTCGTATGCCAATTATTGGGAGCCAGATATTTCGTCGAGAAAATGATCTCCGTATTCGTTTCCTGCCCTGCACCCTGAAAAATACTTTCAAAATCATTACTTAACGAATAGCCTTTTATTTGCTCAGCTACAGTCAGTATATTCCCCATTTTTTCAATATCAGCTTTTCCGTTGTCATTATATGCGTCATATAACATAATTCTGACCTTTAAAGCAAGAGCCGCACCTTTTGTCACTCTTCCGGGTAATTCCAAATAGGTATTGTCCGGCAACAGCCCAATAGCATCATCCAAATCCGAATAAATCTGTTCTAAGATTTTTGCGGCTTCAACTTTCGGCTGATATTGTGTTTCAAGATCGAGGGGTTCAAGGATCAAAGGAACATCTCCATAACATCTATACAAGAATGAATAATAAAATGCTCTGAGGAAAAGTACCTGTCCTTTATAAAAATCTCTCTCTGTTTCCGATAAGTCGGTATTTTCGTACCGGTCCAATTGATAAAGAAATAAATTCATACGGGTAATCCCGACATATGAACCTTTATATACATCTTGAATTATACCTACAGTTGACGGGTCTATATTCCCTTGGAATACATCAAAAGTGATTCCTTCTCCCACACTATGACAATTATCAACAAAACTATCCCATTGAGGAGTACCGAATGAAAAATAACCATGGCTAAATTTCGTCATTGTCCCGTAACAGGCGGTCAGAGCCATATCCAAATCGCTTTTTTGTTTCCAGAATGTATTCTCCGAAGGTTTGGACGGCGGATTCTTTTCCAGAAAATCATCACATCCGCTCATGATAACAACCAATGCCAGCAGCAAATAATATTTAGCTTTCTTCATAACCATATCGAATTAAAATTGGACGTTAATACCAAATGAACAAATCTTATTTTGCGGATAAGCGACAAAACGACCGTCTTCTTCTCTTTCCGGATCCAATTCCGGATAATTGGTAATTGTCGCCAGATTATCACCGGAGAAGAATATACGTATCCTTTCAACCAACATTTTCCTTGTCAACTCTACAGGAATAGTATAGCCTATTGTCAGATTCTTGAGACGCAAATAAGAAGCATCTTTCAAAAAGTAAGAATTCTTTCTTGTATTCTTGCTACCGCCGAAATCATCAAAATACATTCTCGGATACTTTGCGTTATCCGGATTATCCTCTGTCCAGCGATATTTTACATAATCAATTGTCGGAGCACTACCCTGACGGAATGGCTGTAATCCCCAATCCGTAACATAATGTTTCTTTCCTTCAACACCTTGCAGCAGAAGAGAAACGTCAAATCCCTTCCAACTGGCAGACAAATTAAATGCATACTCAAATTTAGGGAATCGTCCGTCAATCACTACACGGTCATCATTATCTATCACACCGTCATTATTGGCATCACGATATTTCAGGTCGCCCGGCAATGTATTATCATTAAACTGTTTGGGTGAATTTTTCACATCATCCTCATCCCTAAAAATACCGATACAATCCAGCATATAATAAGAATTGTAAGGCAAACCTTCCTGACGCAAATAATGTCCGGATATTTCATCAGCACCAAACTTTGTCACCTTGTTCCTGTTACGGTCAAAATAGAAACCTACATTATAATTTAATCCCTTGAAAAGACCACCTTTAATATTATTTACATATTGCGCATTAATTTCAAAGCCTTTATTCTCCATCTCACCGTTATTTATAACAGGTGCATCCAATCCTAAAGCCCCTGTAACCTGGGCATCCCGGAGAATGTTTTTTGTTTTCTTTTTATACCAATCAAGCGTAACATTAAGACCATTGAATACAGTTGCCTCCAAACCTATATCAGTAACGGTAGTAGTCTCCCATGTTATATTACGGTTTGCATACTTGGTTTGTGCATAACCGGTCGACAAAGAAGAATTATCAAATGTATAATTTCCCTCATTTTCCATGACTGCCTGATAAGGGTATATACCAATATTCTGATTACCTAACTGTCCCCAGGAAGCCCTGATCTTCATACTATTCAACCATGACCAATGCAAATTCTGCATAAACTGTTCTTCTGTCATTCTCCAACCGGCAGAGAAAGAAGGGAATATACCCCATCTGTCGTCGGGATTAATGCGGGAAGAACCATCATAACGGAAGTTGGCCTCAAACAAATAACGTTCCTTATAGTTATAATTGAAACGTCCGAAAATACCCATTAACGACCATTGCTCAAGATTTCCTTCTGCCTCCTGTAATTCTTTTGAACCGGCATCAATTTCTGTCAACGGGAACGGAAAATCTTTTCTATACCCCTTCAGCCAATCATAATCATTTGTTTCCTGAGAATAACCCAATTGCAGACCGAAATTATGATTCTGGTCTTTTGTTGACACATCATACTTCAGATAAGAATACAGATAAGTATAGAATGTATGATAATCATTCGAATTCAGACCTTTTGCACCCACATCCAGTTCATTCATATATTCACCGGAGTGATAATTATAAAGTTTTACCAACGGACGCCATTCTTTCTCTCTTTCTGCGATCATGCGAACCGCTCCCTTTGTATGCCAGGACAACCCTTTAACAATATCTATTGTCAACCAGGCCTGTGCATTCACATCATAACTCGTATTTTTACGTAATGCATCATTACCGACCAAAGCAATCACATTCTTGTTATTACTTTCCCACGGATAAGCCTTGTACACCCATGAACCGTCGGAACGTTGAGGTGCATAGGTGGGTGCCTGTGCAAAAATAGAAGTAAAGCTGCCGTCTGTGCCTCCCTCATAAGGACGTTTTCTGTCCCCTCTCATAAACCCCACATACGAACCGAATTTCATCCATTTGGTTATCTGGCTTTGCAGATCTGCCGTAAAATTATACTTCTTATATCCGTGTCCGTCCATTGTTCCGTTTTCATCGGCATAATACATAGAGACATTGTATGACATCTTATCCGATCCGCCGGAAACAGCTACATTGTGATTATGTGAGAACGTACTGTGGATATGTTCGCCCAACCAATCATAATTAGGATATTCCGGATCACCCGGTTTAGCATTTTTATACTGGTCAATAATGTCCTGGGGATACAAACCCGAAGAAATACCGGAATTCGCTTTAGCCTCATTCCATAAATTCATATAATCCACGGAATTGGTAACGACATTCAGCATACGTGTCGGAGAATAAATAGCAAAGTTTCCGGAATAACTGATCGATGTCTTTTTATTTATACCTGTTTTCGTTGTCACCAATACTACACCATTAGCCGCACGCGCACCATATACAGCAGCAGAAGCGGCATCTTTCAATACCGATATGCTTTCTATCGCATTCGGATCGAGATTTGACAGATCTCCCGGAACACCGTTGATCAGCACCAGCGGATCGGAGCCGGCATCGGAATACGTGCCTTGTCCGCGAACTCGTAAACTCACTTTATTATTACCCGACTGTCCGGAACCGTTTACGACACGCAAACCCGGAACTTGCCCCTGTAACATGGAAGTTGCATTGGTAACAGGACGTTTAGTCATCTCTTCCCCTTTCACTACAGAAACAGCACCGGTAAGATTTACCTTTTTCTGAACACCATAACCTACGACAACCACTTCCTCCAGTTTTTGTGTGTCTTCCATCAATCTCACATTTATCATCTTCTGGTTATTCACGGCTATTTCTTTGGATATATATCCGATATAGGAAAATAAAAGGACCGAATTTCCTTTTACGCTTAATGAATAATTGCCGTCGATGTCGGAGATACAACCATTTGTTGTTCCTCTTTCCATCACATTCGCACCGATAATCGGTTCGCCATGTTCATCTGTGATTGTCCCGGTTACCACCAGATTCTCCTTTTCCTGCTTTTTATTCTCGGCAGAAATAACAATATGATTATTTTTAATTACATAAGAGCAATTCGTTCCCTGTAAAATCTGATTTAATGTTTCATCCAGATTTTTATTACCTGTTCCAAGCTCTATCTTCTTATGAATATTCAAAACCGATTCATCATAGTCAACCGACATGTCTGTCTGTTTCTCGATCTCGGCAAACGCTTTTTTGATTGTCAGACTATTTTCGGAAAACGTTATGGTCTGAGACCATATAACCGTAAATTGCGAAAAAAGGAAAAGAAAAAGTATTATTGCTACCCGGAACAAACTATTCAGTTTATTCCATTGTGTTTTCAGGTTTATTTCCATACCTTTGTAAAATTAGATTTTAAAGTTGAATACTATATTATTTACCACCTGTTTCAGGCGATTTATTAATTGGTGTTCACCACGATTTCAAATCCGGGGAGTTCTGATTGGCGTCGTCTTCCCGGGTTCTTTTTTTCATAATGTATCCTCCGTTTTTTAGTTTATGTATATCACATTATCTTTAATCCTGTAATTTAATCCGTTCACCATTTCTTTCAGAATATCCAGTACCTGGTTCAAGCCTTCATCCGGCCGGAATTTCATTGTGAAACTACGTCCTGCAAACTTGCCAGTCTCATAATTGATCGTCACATCGAAACGCCTTTCTATCGTCTTCACGATATAATCGAACGAAGCTCCCTGGAAAGTAAGATACCCATGTTTCCACTGCATGACCTTGCCGGCATCGACAACCTCTTTGGAAACGGTCCGCAATAAACTGTTATATACAACCTGTTCGTCCGGATGAAGAATGATCGGCTTATCTGCTGTCAGGTCGGTACTTACCCGGACTTTCCCTTCCTCCAGTGTCGCAATGGTCAACTCCGAATCCGAATAAGCCTCTACATTAAATACCGTCCCCAACGCCTCCACATCCATATGGCTTGTCTTTACAATGAAAGGTTTTTCCGGATCTTTAGCCACATTGAAGCTCGCTTCCCCATTCAGGTAAATAGCACGTTTGCTACCTTCAAACTTTGCGGCATATACCAGTAGCGATCCTGAATTCAGCCATACCACAGAACCGTCCGATAAAGTAATTTGCTTTCTCTCGCCGTTCGGCACAAAACATTCCGTCCATTCCGGCTCTATAACCTTCGGCTCGCCCTGCATCACAAACCAGGCACTGGCGGCACCGATCAGAGGTAACAGCAATATGGCGGCAATCCGGAGAACCTGTTGATACATAGATTGCTTAACTACCGGACGGCCAACTGCTTCCATACGATAACGTAACCTGTACAGTTCCTGTACAGTCCGACCGTCTGCTTCTGCCGGAACCTGTTCCCAAAGTTCCCGCATTGCCTCTTCCTTTTCCTGCTGATGGGTTCCGCCGACAAACCACTTCCGGAAAGACATCTGGATTGCATCCGGAAGATCATTTCCGAAGAATTTAGTGATTAATGTATGTATCGTTTTATTCGCCATTTTATCCCCTGTTTATATTGAAGACGGGACAAGGAGCAGGCACACACAGTCCAAAAGAGATTTTTTTCAAAAAAGTAATAAAAAAGCTCCGCGCACGACTTCACGAAGGTCCGCCAACGCCTGAGTCACATGGTTTTCAACAGTCCGTTTATTAATTTGCAACTTCTGTGAAATTTCTTCATTCGATAACCCTTCTTTCCGGCTCATCTTAAAAATACGCCGGCGTTGCTCCGGCATTTGTTCGATGGCAATATCGATCAGTATCGATAATTCTTTTGCATAGATATCCTCTTCTATCAGGTCGGTATAAGCAGAGCATGAAGATTGTAGTTTCTGTTCGTAAGACTCTTTTACAAGGCTGTGTTCATAATAATCGTAGACCATATTACGAGCCATACGAAACAAATAAGCTTTCAGGGAACTGACCTTAGAAATGCTTTCCCGGTTTGTCCAGACCTTGAAGAAAATATCCTGAGCCATATCGCACGCCTCTTCCTCATCCTTAATGAAACCTTTGAGAAAGTTCTTTACCCGCGGATGGTACAACATAAACAAGGCATCGAAGGACTTATGATCCCCCTGCCCCAATTTTTCCAGATATTCAGATTCCCGATCGACCTCCATCATATCGCAAATATAGATATTATTTAAGAACAGATAATATCTTACGATATAAAACGTAAATTTACCGGACACAGCATCATTCTTTCGACAAAACTCAAATTATTGATATTCTTATTCCTATCTTTAGCCAATCAAATAACAACATTTATAAATCTAACACCGGAAAAAATGGATCAATACATAAAAACAGTCATCAGTGTAGGCGGCAGTGCGATCATGCTGGTTATGATCGTATGTGTAATATGGTATGTTGTAAAAGATACCTGGAAAGATATTAACAACAGCTCAAAAGACTAACAGACTCCTGTCATGAAAATGAAAAGAAACAGACCCTTTCCGTCTTTTACTGAAAACAGTAGACAATAACAACCATAACGAAACCGCCCAGGCACTCCCTAAAGCGACGATAAACAAAGCCGGATCTGCTACCTGAGTATATAAGCAATACACTCCGCCAACAAAAAACAGTGTAATAAATAATGCGGCCACAATAGTAGCCAGTAGTGTTTTCATAGATACTTTTTTCATATTCCTTCCCCCTTCTTAGAGCGCAAATATAGAAAAAATCATGAAAACTCATCCAACTTTCCACCACAGTATTTACAGTATTTTGCTTCTTCCTCGTGTCCCGTGCGGAAACAATGGGGGCATCTCAATTCGCTCCGCCGCCGGTGTTCCTTGATCATCGTGGCAGAAACGATACCCGTAGGCACAGCAATGATCGTATAACCGATCAGCATCACACAAGCCGAGATAAAACGGCCGACAGGAGTCACAGGGGTTATATCTCCATACCCCACGGTCGTCATGGTTACAATCGCCCAGTAAATACAGTTGGGAATATTATTGAATTGAGTATCGGGTTGCGTACCTTCCACCATAAACATGATCGTACCGATCGAAGTCACCAGGATCAGTACAAAAAAGAAGAAAACAAAAATCTTCCGGCTACTCAACCGCAGGGATACCAACAGTAAATTCCCCTCCTCCAGAAAGTTAAACAGCTTGAACACACGAAAGACACGGATCAGGCGGAATGTCCGGATAATAAGTAAATAACGTGCACCGGTGAAAAGGAATCCCAGATACAACGGCAAGGTTGCCAGCAAATCGACAATACCGAAAAAGCTGAAAATATATTTCTTCGGCTTCGGCGAACAATAAATACGCACCAGATACTCGAAAGTAAAAAAAGCAGTGAACACATATTCCAGTATCTGAAGCGCCAGCCTGAAATGGTCGGAAAAAGTGACCACACTCTCCAGGATGACCACCAGAACACTCATAATGATAAAACCGATCAGAAAGACATCGAATAACTTCCCTTTCGGCGTATCCGATTCAAAAATGATCACATACAATTTCTCCTTCAACTCTTTATTGTGAAGAAAGGTATTTATCTTATTTGTAAGAGCCTTCCAAAGACCTGTTTTCTTCTCTTCCATAATAACCCCGTGTTTGAATACAAAAATAAAAAATATTACTTACATTAGCCCAATGAATAAAATCAAGTACTGCCATGAATAAATACTTTTTCATATCACTTCTCTGTATGTTACTACTCTCTTGTAACAAACAAAACAGCAAAACGGAACAAAAAATTTTGCAGGTAGAACTCTCTCCCAAAGACCTGGCAGCCTCCACCCTGTTCAAAAAGATAGAAGTGATCCCTTTGGAAACAAACGAACAATGCCTGCTCAAAACGATCGGACGAGTTATCGAAGCTGATAACAAATATTATATTCTCGATGATGACAGGGAGATGGGGATACTTTTCTGTTTTGATAAACAAGGCAAATTTCTATCTAAAATAGATAAGACCGGTAACGGTCCGGGTGAATATAATATGATCTATGAAGTCATTGTCAATCCGGAAGAGAACCTTATTCATATGTTAAGTCCGATGGGAGCTATATATACTTATACAACAGACGGACAATTCATAAAAAGGCACCTGCTGCCAGGAGGCGGAGGGCAAACGGATATGATAGAAATCGACAAAGGGCTGATTGCTTACTGGACTCTGACAACAGCGGGCGATCCGACAGAAAACTTAATCACATTCTATGATACAAACACAGAGGAAATAGCCGGCGGTTTCTGGAAAACGACAGATGACAATTTTATGACCAACATGTGCATCGATGTTTTTTACAAATATAACAATGAAAATTACTTTTCCACTCAATATTCCAATGAGGTATACCGGTTCACGAAAGAGGCCGTAGAATTAGCATATAAATGGGACTTCGGTTCCGGCAATATCAACCTTGACCCCTTTAAGGAAAGAATAAAAGAAGATCCCAATGTATTTCCTCAACTGGTAGATTCACACGAAGTTCCCTACTTTTTCTTCCGACAGTTTCAAAACAAAGACTATTATTACACAGTCCTGAACACCTGGAACATAGATAAATGGCGCAATGTTTTCTACCGTAAAAAAGATGGAAAATCCTTTGTTTTCGACACGCTGGAAGGAGGCGCAAAGGTCAAGAAAACAAGTCTTTTCACCGATGAATATATGATCTGCATCGTATCACCGGAGGAGATCGGGACATTGCATAATATTCTTCCGCCGGAAGAGTTCAGTAAAGTAAAAAATTTACAGGAAGACGATAATCTCTGTCTGGTAAAATACTATTTCAAATAATGTTCTATTCGTAAAACCAGCAGTAATCCGACAATATTGACGCATTATTTCTTACTTTTGCGTCAATTTATTATTCTAAATTCTTAATTACACCATGAAAAAAACGATCCTTATTGCACTATGTCTCTTTTCGGGATTCATAGCAAACGCACAACATGTAATCCGGATTGCCCCGGAAAACGGAGATATGACAAAGAAAATCCAGGCAGCAATCGAACAGGCCCGGAGTTATAACGGGAAAGCGGTTGTCATCAAACTGCAAAATGCAGATTATAACCTCCATCGCGAAAGTTCGTCACAGATCCTTTACCATATCTCCAATACAGCCTCCGAAAAAGAAAACCCCAATCAGACAAAACATATCGGTTTGTGGTTGAAAGACCTGAAAAACGTGACAATAGACGGTCAGGGAGCCTGCTTCGTCACCCATGGCGAAATGACCAGCTTCGTAATCGACCAGTGCGAAAATATCACTCTACGGGACTTTACCGTTACAGCTTCCGACCCCACTGTCCCGGAACTGACCGTTACGGAAGTGGGCGAAAACTTTATGACCGTACGCATCCACCCGCAATCACGCTACACCGTTAAAGACGGGCATTTTGCTTTTGTCGGTGACAACTGGGAACTATCCGGAGGTATCGCCCAAAGCTATGACAAAGAAAAAGATATAACCTGGCGTAGCTGGTCGCCGCTTTCCGGCCTTCGCAAGGCAATAGAGCTGGACACCAACCTACTCCGTTTCGTATATGACACCCCGCCACAGGCCAAACAAGGTACGGTATTCCAGATGCGTGACGGTATCCGTGACCAGGCTTGCGGACTTATCCAATACAGTAAAAACGTCACTTTGGAAGGGGTACATCTGGCATTCCTGGGTAACTTCGGCATTGTCGGGCAAATGACAGAAAATATCACTTACCGGAATCTGACATTCGAACCGGAGGCCGGAAGCGGACGTACCTGTGCCGGTTTTGCCGATTTCGTACAGATGTCAGGCTGCAAAGGTAAGATCACGATCGAAAACTCCCGTTTCCTCGGAGCGCACGACGATCCAATCAATATACACGGAACCCACCTGGCTGTCACCGGCTACCCGGCCCCCAACCAGGTATCAGTAAAATACATGCACCCGCAGACATATGGCTTCCAATCGTTCCTTCCCGGCAACCAGATCGAATTTATCGATGCCCATTCGCTGATGAGCCTTGCACCGGCAAAGGTAAAAAAGACGGAAATGAAAAACGAACGGGAAATACTCATAACCCTCGACAGGAATATCCCTCAAACGATCCGGGATAAAAAAGAACTGGTCGTTGAAAACGTAACCTATACACCGGAAGTCCTCATTCGCAATAACTATTTTGCCCGCATACCGACACGCGGAATTCTTGTTTCCACCCGTCGCAAGGTATTGATAGAGAACAACACCTTCTTCCGTATGCAAATGAGTGGTATCCTGATAGCCGACGATGCCCGCAGTTGGTTCGAATCAGGTATGGTACGCGATGTAACCATCCGCAACAACAATTTCATGGAATGCGGCGGACCGGTCATCCTCATTTCTCCGGAAAACGACCGCAACGAAGGCTATGTTCACCGCAACATCGCCATAACGAACAACCGTTTCCAATTGACAGGCACAAACGCTATCTTCGCCAAATCAGTCGACGGATTAAAAATCACGGACAACCTGTTCCTGTCGCCAACTCCTGCCGAAATATCGAATCTGATAAAGACACAGGATTGCGAAAATGTTTTCATGGAAGGAAATATCGTTCAATAACGGTGAAAGACCCGGCGAAGCACCAACTGCTGAACCGATTTACCGACAACAATCAGGCTGACTAATAGATAATTTACAAGAATTTTTAATCAGAAAAGAATTATATTTACCACAAAAACAAACATAAAAGAAATACTAACAAGTTTCCTCCTTATATGCCTGTTTTTGTCTTGTGCAAAATCACAAGACAGATTAATCGAATCACAATATGGTAAAGCGATTTCTTTTGAAAAAGAAGAGATTAATATACCGATAGATGATAAGACCTTGACTTCATATCAAGTCATTTCGTGCTTTCAGGAAAATGAAAACAATTTAGTTTATGCTTACAACAGTCCCATGCACTCGCTGGATATTTTCAATCTCAACGACCAGAGCATATCGCATCTCCCATTGAATAAGGAAGGAGAAAACGGAATTCTAAAAAATGTATCCGGACTATATGTTCATCAAGAAGACAGCTTATGGCTTTACAGCCAGGGATTCCTGTATCTGGTTAACAACGAAGGAGAAGTGAAAGGGAAATATGAACTCCCGTTTCCGGAAGGGGGATTCATCATGGTCGAGACTAATTTCTCTATGGCGACAATCAAATTATTCTACCACCCGCAAAGAAACTCAGTTTTCTACCTGACCGTTACCCCCACAGAAGAGAGCGCCACCTATATCGTTTATGAGTATTCCCTCAATTCAGGCACATTCAAAACCTTTGAACTAAAAGGATCTGAAACAGAAAAATTCGCCGGAAAAAGATTCGGATTCAAACAATTCCCGAATGTCACTTATACCGATCAGGATATCTTATATAATTTCCCTATCAGTTCGAATATATACCGGATCGACATCGAGACCGGCAAAGAAACAGCTTTTGGAGGAAAGAGCCGATACACACCCAACCTGGCGTCTGAGTTAACCATGCCTTACGATATGAAAGATGCCAGTAAGCATCACATAGAAAATATTCATTTCTTTGAAATCCAGTATGATCCTTATAAAAACATCTATTACCGACTGCATCTCGACAAAACAGAGAACGTCTCTACCACTCCTTTTAGAACCTTATGTGACAGCAAGGAATTATACCTAACCAGCTTCGATAAAAACTTCCGCATCACTTCCGAAACCAAATTGGAAAATAACATATACACCCATTATAACAGTTGGGGAGTCTTGGATAATGGCCTGTTTATTACTGAAGACAACCTACTGGATGAAAATAAAGACTTTGAAGCTTTTCAACTAGTTATATTCAAGCCACAAATATAAAGCAATGGCGCACAGATGACACAGATCAGCATTGCAATAGTTCAAAACTGATAATAACTAAAACAAGCAATCAACAAAATGTTCCGAGGATTCGGAGCACTTTGTTGATTCAATATCGCATAAATAAACTACAATTCATCTATTTCTTCGACAGACAGACCGGTACATTGAGCGATCGTTTCGACATTAACTCCCTGCTTTTTAAAATTTGCAGCAATCTGGCGTTGTTCTTCTGCTTTTCCTTTTTTCAAACCTTTCATTTCAGCCTCTTCCACCGCATATTCCAGTGTATTGCGCCAGTCGCGATAAATCTTCAGGTTCTCATCGTAAACTGCCCGTTCGTGAGGAGTCATTGCATTCAGGTTTGCCACGTCGAGCAGGCGCTTGAAGGCATCGTTTTTCTCCTTAAACGGAGACATATCAAATAAATTCATATTCTTCAATATATAAACCATATTCTCCAGAGGCGTTTTGCATTCCTCTTCTCTTAGATTGAACAGATCGAACGACAGATAAATCTGTTTCAGTTTGACCTCGCCAAAAGTTTTACCTGTCGCCTCATTGGCCAGCACCACATCGGTGCGCCAACTCTGAAATTCAGGCAGACTAAAGTTCAACAGGTAGATGCCATATACCGGAAGCAAGCTATACTTCCAGTCAGCTCCGCTCTCTCCCTGACGGGAGACCAGTCGACAAATGTAATAAAATCCGCGGTTAAAGAAATAATGTTGGGGACAATTCTGCATTTCGAGTATAAATTTACTCCCGTCCACATCTTCACAAAGGAGGTCGAAGATCACCGTGCGCTGTTCTATTACTTCCGGTTGGATTTCTTTATCGAGATAGGTCAGGTCTTTCACCTGACGTTCGCCCTCGAGAGTGGCATTGATAAAGTCGATTGCTACTTGCTTTTCACCAAACACGGTTTTAAAAGCCTTGTCGAGCATGATGTTCACATACTTTTCCATAAGTCAATAGTTTTAGTTGTTTATTACCTAATAACAGGTAACGGGACAAATGTAGGCAATATTTTATTTATTCCAAACGGAGAAAGGGATTATTTGACTCAGATGTAAGAAAAAATTGAACTATCTGATAAATAGTTAACCATATTATAAATTCAAAACAGTTCTTAAAAAATCAGAATCCCCGTCAAAACTACGAACATCTCGTAATTATCTCTATATTTACAATATCAAACATTCTAAATCGGGACTTGTATGAAAAACATATTAAAATACCTGTTGCTAATCCATACAATATGTATTGTGCTTTCTTCCTGCCACGAAAATACAAACAAAAGTAATTCCTATTCACTCCAACCGGGAGAAAAACGTATCGTCATCCCGATAGATGATAATACAAGTTGCTATAGCATGTCCATGTTTTCTTACATTACTCCTGAAGGGATTCCCTATCTGAGTTATGAAAATGAACAAACCAATGAACTAAACTTTTATCGGCTCGATTCCTGCAAACTATCCCACAAGATCAAAATAGCCATGGAAGGTCCCGATGCAGTCGGACGCTTCATCGGTCACACAGTTATCGATCTCGACAATATCCTGATATTTAATCAATTCAAAATATCTAAGATTAATAAATCCGGAAAAATTCTGGATAAATATGACCTGATAACCGACACTCAAATGGCTCTTGCCCATCCTCCTACGTCCAAAGTTTACGCACCTATGATCTTACAGGATTCCTCTATCTATTTATATCAGGCTTTAAAGTTTTCCGACAAACAATATAACGGAGACGATCTTGAGAAATATCCATTATGTATAAAAGTCAATATGCAAACAAAACAAACGAAAACTCTGCCACTTACCTATCCCAGATTGTGGGAAGCAAAAAATGAAAACGGTATCTTCACATGCAGCAGAGACTATGACGGAACAAATTTTGTCTATTCCTTTTTCATCAGTAACTCTATTCATGTCACCAACGACAACAAGACATTCAAAGAATATCCATGCAAAAGCCGATATATAAACGGTTCTCCTAAAAATCATACTGCTCCCGACATTAAAACAATACGGAAAGAATCTATCGAAAACGCTTCATACGGAAATATCATTTATGATAAATACCGGAAAGTCTATTACCGCTTCTTCCAGCCGGCATGCGAGGTAAGCCCCAACGAGAATATTACCGACCTGATGAAAACCGGAAAAAAATTTTCTATCATGATTTTAGATAAGGATTTTAAGGTAATCGGAGAAACATTATTCCCCGAAAATATCTACATCCCAGTGATGTTCTTCATCCTCAAAGATGGCTTGTATATTTCCGACAACAATTTCCAGAATCCGGAATTCAATGAAAATGTTTTAAGTTTCAGAAGAATGGATTTAATAGAACTCTAAAACAATTAATATCAAATAGAACAGTTATGAACACAGCCGCTTGTTTATTTAATTCTCCCTATAAGGTCTCCCTCTTATTATTGATCGTACTATGCTTGAGCTGCACCTCAAACACAGATACGGAAATATACCAGAATAGACGGGATAATGTAATCTCCGTAAAAGATAAGGTAAAAGAGATAATGATCGAAGATGTACTGATTGGACGGGTTACCCGACCTTATCTTATTGACAAATATCTAATTATAGTCGATCACAGTTCATACGACCGCTTTATTCATCTATTTAACAAGAATGACTTCCATTATATCACCAGCACAGCTTATAAAGGACAAGGTCCTGGTGAAATTACCATACCGGGACATGTAGGTATCGACGAAGCCCAGCGTACATTTTATGTCTCGGATCATGGCAAACAAAAGATATTCAGTTATAACCTGGACAGCGTTCTGGCAAATCCATTCTATATCCCGAATATAAAAGCCGATATAAAAATCGGGTTATTTCCTGATACGTACCGATATATAAACGACACATTATGTATCGGACGTATCATAGAGCCTATAGGCACTAATGATTTCAAATCACTTGTTGCCAAATGGAACATGCAGACAGGAGAAATCCAGCCAATGAAATACGAACACCCTGATATAAAAAAGAAGCGTATCACAGCAGATGTCTCCCCTGAATATGGATTATATGTCGAATGTTATTCCCGTTACGACCTAATGACTATTTGTGACTTGAACGGAAATTTAAAATACAATATATACGGCCCTAAATGGGAAAAAGAAACAACGCAAACAGCACATTACAGCCAACCCGTCTTCTGTGGGAACAAAATCATCGCAGGTTATTCGGGAGGAGACCACCGTACGGATGCCTATTACCCAACCAAGCTACTCGTCTTCGACTTCAACGGCAACTATATCCAAACACTGGAAACTGAATATAAAATATCCAGTTTCTGCTATGACCGGGAAAATAACCGGATCATTCTGTGCATGGATGATGAGATACAATTCGGTTATCTGGATTTGGATGGGATTATTGAATAGTCAAAAAAACTATACAGCTACCTGCCCTCTCCAAATCCATCAATTATAATTGACGAAATGGGCATATTTACACAAAGTATCCATTATGATGGATAAAACTAACTTCAAACGGGAATATATAAGCCACACGCAATAAAAACGACAAAATCGTAATAAATAAACAATCATATAATTACGAATATATCGTAATATTTTATATATTTGCAATATGTAATATATAAATAGAATATGAAGACAAATATATTGTTAACTCTTTTCATTGCCTGTTCATACTTTTGTAATGGGAAAAATGGTGTTACCCGAATTGATATGTCACATTATCAAACAATCTGTTTTGATAGTCTGGTAACGAATATTTCTTGCACCAAATTAGAAAACAAATTATTTGAACAGTGTATAGATATGATACAACATAAAGATTTTCTATACTTTATGGGAAGTACCATCGCAGGAAAAAGTGTGACTATCTACAAAAACACAGGCGCATTTATCAAGGAACTCACTTTTTCTGATGCACTTCTGGTCAATTCAATGTGTGTTATTCCTGAATTGGAAGAATTATGGGTAGTTAGCCGTTTCAAAATAATCAATAAGTTCAAACTGGATGGAACATTGATCAAAAGAGTCTCCTTGCCTTTCCCCTGTGCTAATATTATTCCGACCGACAAACATGATTTTTTAGTTTACTCAGGAGGAACATGCAACGAACGCGGTAACATTGAAGGACACTTTATGGCTTTGACTGATTTCAAATCCATCAATAAACTTTTTATGCCAATGCAGGGGAAAAACGAATGGCCTTATACTCCATATAATTTACATACAACAGATACCAATAATAATATATTCATTTTTCCACCCCGCATAGACACCATCTACTCCTATAACTTTCAACAAAAAGAATTATATCCACTCTATTCACTTGATTTTCACGGAGATTTTTTGAAATCAGACAAAGGTTTCGAAGATCATGAAATGCATGAAATTATCACTAAACGTACATACATTCATAATCGTTACAGTTTTTACCAGGCATCCGGTAAATTATTTTTTAAATTAAAAGGTAAACGGGAAGATTTCTGTTTCATCAATCTCAAAGATCATTTACTATATTCTTTTGACCGGCTATTCGATCAATTCCAATCAAGGTTTATCAATCCATTCGTCGGATCTTATAAAGATAAACTCTATTTACTTGTTTGGGAAAAAGATCTGGCAGAACACTATCAAAATATAAAATGCAACTATCCGGCTATACGAAAAATATTACCGTCTCTATCCACAGATAATAGCAACTGGATTCTAATAACCATAGATATAAAAAAATAGATATGAAAAACACTAGTATATTATTCTACATCCTACTCTGTTTATTCTCCGTAAGCTCCTGTAATCAAGAGAAGCATCAAGTCGCCCTGCTGGGAAAGTTCACTGTTCCCCAAGAGGATCATCCCGAATGGACAGATCTATTCACCGATAAATATACCATTACACCACTGGAAACAACCCCGGAAAGTTTGGTTGGTGAAATCAACAAAATCAAAAAGTTCAACGGTCATTATTATATTTCTTCAGCAGGAAAGTCCATTTTGTGCTTCAATGAGAAAGGTAAATTTGTTACTTCACTTAGTAAAATGGGACAAGGTCCGGAAGAATATCTTCGTATTGAAGACTTTGATGTGTATGAAATAAACGGAAAAACTGAAATTTGGATTTCAGACAATAAGAGTCTAAAGATTTATGATGCAAATGATTGCACTTTTTTGAACAAAATCAGCTATCCTTTCATCATACATAAATTCAAACGCTTAGACAACTCCCATATCCTACTGGTAACCGGACAAAACGATCATTCTTTGACACTGACAGATAAAAACGGAAACATCCTATCCGAATACCTCAAAAAAGAAATACCCTATTTAATGTTCAGACCCGTACAATTCGTGAAATACGGTTCCGAATATCTTTTTCAATTAGGCATATCAAATACCTATATTGCTTTCGACTCCAAAACAGAAACCTTTAATAAAGGTCTCTTTTCAAATAACGAAGTTTACCTCTCCGATATACAATTACTGGAATTATATAATACATACGAAATGGAGTTTATCAGAGAAGCAAATAAGGGCTCTTATATTAACAACATAATACCGCTTAACGAAACATTCTGGATACAAACATATTATGCTGGAAAAAAATATATAACCAAAATAGAAAAAGACGGAAAGACAACCTCCACAGAATATTCTTACGGCACATTTGTTTCCACAATCACCGTAGGAGACAGCGAAAACAGCCTACTACTCTATTTAACTCCGGATCAACTTTTAGATAATGAAAAACAATATACTGATAGAGATGGCAACGAAATTATTTGTCAAATAGATGACAATCCTTGCATTGTAGAATTCTTTTAAAGAAAAGTTTCCATTCAAATTTGCGTTTGATATATATTGAACGAATAGTACACATATATGCTCTTTTCGTTTGACAATTGAGTTCCTTTCGTTTGATATATATTAAACGAATGGTTGTTTAGGCAGTTTTTGGCAAAACTATCAGAACTTTTCAGTGAATGATACGCAGCTTCCGGTTTTTCATTCCTTTCATAAGATGGAATGCAATCTATTATTAATATTAAACATCTTATTTTTTATAATACCCCCCTGTTTTACGGGCTCCCACATACACGACCAATCCCTTTTCTTTCAAAGATTTGATATAACGTTCCGTCGTTGCAATACCTTTATTGATATATTTGGATATATCTTTCACTTTAATTCCAGGATTCTTTTCTAAGAAAGTAAGAATAAGAGTTTCTATTTCATTTATTCCCTCATTTATTCCCTCATTTATTCCCTCATTTATTCCCTCATTTATTCCCTCATTATATGGCCGTTCAATAACAGATATGAATTGTACACCATCAAAATCATTGATAAGCTTTAAATTTGGTTCCTCTTTTAATGCACGTATAATCCCAGAACCTAAACCACGATAAGGCATTGTTTTTGCACAAAAATTAGCAATAAATGGATTACGAACAACGGCATTTCCAAGCTTTATATTTTCAACTGTCAGTCCATCCGGAAGACATCCCGGACTGATAATCTCTATACGGTTATCAAAAATAAGTAATCTCACCGGAGCATTTTTTGTATAATCACGGTGCACAAGTGCATTTTGGAGTATCTCTTCCAAAGCTATCTCCGAAATTTCCAGTTTACCAATAGAATTAAACCCTTGTCCAGCCTGTATATTACGGAGATTAGCTTTTAAAAAAGACATACCTTTATCAAATATTTCTGGCAAAGTACCTGAAATATCTTTACTATCTCTATAGCTAATCCCTGCTATATCATTTCCCCAAAAAGCGACTGCTTTTATTACAAAAGTAGGGCGGTACTGCTGAGGATTTTTTCCGAAAAACAACAGACCCGCTAAAGTCATTTTTCCATCTCTAACTATATTTAGGTTTTGTAACAGTTCTGTATATGGAATACCAAATGTATCTATCTCACGCCCATATTCTTTACGCACAAATTCATCCAATACATTACTGTTGACATCTCTATCTGAAGTAAAAGGAATAGGTTGTTCATCGGCATACAACATTCCTGAACATTGGAATAAGCGAATTATTTCACTATTTTCCATCACTTTGCGTTTATCTGATCCTTGCTTTATCCAAATAGCCCCACCTAAATCTTTATAAGGTTTATTGTCTCCTTCATCAATATGAGCAACAAGAATTGAACGATCTTCTATTATGATAGTTTCGGTTTGTATGTAAATGACCGGACGTAACAAGTTTGTAGCAATATTAGCTAACATTGAATTTATTTGTTGTATCTCCTGATAAGATAATCCGATAATTTCCCCTGTCTTATCTCTGATACCAAACAGAATCATACCTCCACGTGCATTCGACATAGCAACCATTTCGGCTGCAATACTATCTTGATTAGAGAAACGTTCCTTGAACTGGACCGTACTGGTTTCTCCACATTTCACTATGAGTTGCAATTCTTTACTATTCATCTCCAAATATCATATGTGATAAGCATTACAAATGTATAACAAAAAATGAGAATGACATCCTCTACATCGCATTATGAAGGGTGCAACCGGCTTCGGTAATAAAATCAATGCTTCACTCTTTACAATAAAAGCATGAATCACCTTTGAAATAAAGCACCTATAACTTCGACTAACATAATAAATTCAATATATTTGTACAAATTCAAACAGTCTCCATGAAAAATAGAATCTACTTCTTCATTATTTTTATATTGCTATCTTGTAGTCAGTCCCAAAAACAATTTTCCTATATCGACTTATCAGTGTCTACACCTTTGGACTCAGCTGAAATTATTTATACTTTTGATGATAAATATCCGGACAGTTTTATGTGGATGAACATTCAAACAAGATATATCTTATACGAAATCATATGAATTCTGAAGGTGAAGATTTATTCGATATTGTCTCATATCCTGCTAATTAAGAGATCTAAGTTATGAAATTTTCTAAGCTTTACTATTTATTCATCAGCCTTGTATTGATATCCTGTACAGGGAAAAAAGAGAAGACAACAGAGTTTGATAAGAATTTGATTGATATTCAGCAAAAGGAGATTCGTTTTCCCTCTTCTGACATATTACAACTAAAATCATACTATCTGTCATCTGCTGTACATAATGATCCGGCAAAAATACTTGTCGGATATAATTATAAAGAGCATGCATTGGATTATATCAATTTAACAACGCAGAAAATATCACAAGTAACGTTATACAACGATGGTCCTAATATGATCTCCCGATTAGCCGGAATATATGCTCATAGCGTAGATTCTATCTGGGTATTCGATGACTCCGAACGTATCTCTTTGATTTCTCAAAAAGGTAATGTTATAAAACGCATAAACTGTCATGACTATATCCAGGACCATGAAGAAATAATCATTCATACTAACCACGCAATCTCTACTACCCATTTAGGATATAACCCGAAACACCAATCACTACTGTTCGCGGTTAAGGATAAATCGACATCCCCAATAAGCTTTAAGGTGAAAGAAGTTTTCTTGAATGAAACCGGCAAGACTATCACATTTGATCTCTCCCCTTCAGTCGTAGAACCGGATATCAGTCAAGGCTATGCCAATATGAATGAACCGAATGTGAATTTTAACGGAGAAGAAATTTTATACAACTATCCGATCGAATCACATATTTATACCCTCAATACATTTACAGGAGAACGAACAACTATTGATGCAAGCTCCCAATACACCTCCAACAAAGCCAACAAATGTCCTTCAACGACAGATTATTCAAAATGGCAGATACATGGCATTGAAAATCCGCATTTCTTCGATGTAATGTATATTCCGGAATATCAAATGTATGCACGTTTACATTTTGCCGGTACAACCTTCGACACCCATAAAAATTTAGAAACAACAGCATATGAACGCGATTTGTATCTGATGCTATTTGACAAGTCTTTCAAAAAGGTATATGAAAGTAAATTAGTCTCGAACAGATTTAACCCTTACACGGGATGGAATACAATCAATAACGGCATCATACTTTTTGTTGACAACATTCATGATAAAAACGATTCCGATAATTTAATTGTAGATCTCATTCACCCAGATTAATTACAAACAGCTTCAAGGTAATCACTTCGTTATCCCTGTTCTCCTTTTTATCAAAATGACATTTTAAGTACTTCATAGTTTGAATATATGAGCCCGAGGACGTGCAAGGAACTTTTCAAGCCATTCTCCGAAGGTTCGCTTATACCCTATTGCCAATAAAAGGAGAATAAATGATTAATTACGAAAGAAATATAGGAATTATTATAACCTTTTATTCTCTAATACTGATTTATAAGCAATTTATGAAAGATCATTTCATCTCATTATCAGACGCCTTCTGTAGAAAAAACATGCTAGAAAACATACAATTCGGAGTCCAAAAACACACAAACCATTTAAAATTCAAGTATTTTTAACATTTTCTCTGTTAAACCGAACTCCAATCTCAGTTAAACTGAAAAAATATTCATTTAAAACGAGATGAATTTTTGTTTAAAACGAGATAAATTTTTGTTTAAACGAAATTCGATTTGACCGAAAAACGAGTATAGAAAAGCATTATGTTAAATAATGTGTAAGAAAACTTGCTAAAACGGTCACTGTTAAAAATACCCCCGTAAGTTTATCTGCTTATTATAAATCCTTTTAATGCAAAAACAGCATAATAAACACCTTTTTGACAATTGACACACCACGATCTCAATGAAACGGATTTGGAAGATAAGATAGAGCAAACACCTGTATTTGCAGAATGCAAATATGTATATACTGATGCGTCAGAAAATAAAACAAACCAGTCAAAAGCTTTTTAAATCAATACTGTCAGTGAAATGTCATTAACTAAAAGCCGGGAGAATGGAACTTAATATGTTTATTTGCACGCAAATAATGTATACATGAGAAATTTCATTTTCATACTATTGCCGATCATTATATTTTCCTGCGGACCATCGGACAGGGAACAATTGAATGAAGCTCTAAAATTTGCCGGAGAAAACAGAAGCGAACTAGAAAAAGTATTGAAGCATTACGAAAATGATTCGCTTAAACTCAAAGCAGCAAAATTCTTAATTGAAAATATGCCGTTCTACTTTTCATATGAAAGTGAACAACTCAATCAATATAAAAACAATCTATATAAGATTGCTATAGAAAATAAATGCTCTGATGACGAAGCAATACGAATTGCCCAAAAACGTTTCGGGATACTCTCTTACAGTACATTCAAGAAAGTTTATGATGCCCACATTATTACTGCCGACTATCTGATAAAGAATATAGATCTGTCTTTTAAAGTCTGGAAGGAAAAACCATGGGGCAAATACTTCTCATTTGACGATTTCTGCGAAACAATACTCCCGTACCGGATTGGAGATGAGCCATTAGAAGACTGGAGAGAAACTTATTATAACCGTTACCAACCACTTTTGGACTCATCACACACAGACAATGACCCTGTCAAAGCATGCAAAATCATTTTTGATCATATAGAACAGCAAACCTGGGTCTTTAATTATAAACATCAGTTTCCACATTTAGGGGCAACAGCCTTATTAGACAACAGATTCGGGACATGTGACGACCGATGTGATTTAAGTGTTTATATCATGCGTGCATTGGGTATCTCAGGAGGCATCGACTTTATTCTCCAGCATCCTGACAGAATGCACAAAGGGCATTCCTGGAATTATGTAACTAATACGGCCGGAAAACACACCGAATTTGCGTTATACGACCTGCGCCCCGGCTCAAAGCCCGATCCTGGGACAGAGATAAAAAGGGGAATCATTTACCGGAAATGCTTTTCCGTACAAAAAAGCAGCTTACCCATAGTTTACAGGAACAAACCGATACCCTCCACTCTAAGCAGTGTATTCATGAAAAACGTATCCGACCTATATTTCGAGGATAAAGCAAACATTATAATCTCCAACAGGAACAAAAAGGAGAAAATACTATATCTCAGTGTTTTCGATAACAAAAATTGGATACCAGTAGCCTGGACCGAGATAAACAACAATAAAGGTGTATTTACACATTTGGAATCCGGAATTGCATATATGGCAGGTTATTATCAGAATAATGTATTTGTCCCGGCATCAGATCCTTTTATTGTCGGGGACAATGGCAAAACGCACTTTCTGAAAGCAGATTATGAACATCGGCAAAATATGACTTTAACACGTAAGCACTCCATCCCTAAATGGTGGTTCTGGTATAAGAAAAGAACATTGAACGGAAAGTTCCAGGGAGCTAACCGCATTGATTTCAAAGACTCAGTCACACTGTATACCATTACACATGAAGCGACAATGAACTCTTACATCATCAATATCCGGGAGTCCGGACAATTCAAATACTTCCGATATCTGTCAGGAACAGATGGTTGCTGCAATATGGCTGAAGTCAGATTTTATACAGCTAAAAGCGATAAACCATTAGAAGGAGAAATTATAGGGACGGAAGGTTCTTTTCAAAACGATCCGAACCGGACCAAGAAAGCGGTATTCGATAACGATCCGCTAACATTTTATGATGCTAAAGAACCCAACGGGGCCTGGGCGGGCTTAAGCCTGGAAAGACCTCAGAAAGTAACGACTATTTATTATCAGTTCAGAAATGACGATAATAATATCCGTATTGGCGATACCTATGAACTAATGTATTGGTCTGAAGCCGGAGAATGGAAATCTGCCGGAAAAGTTATTGCAGATAAAGAGCAGGTAACATACAACGATATTCCTTCCCAAACCCTCTATTTACTCCATAACCACAGCAGAGGAAATGAAGAACGAATATTCACTTATGAGAACGGTACACAGATATGGTGGTAAGATCTTAGAGGATCTCCAAGCGATACCCTCCGTTTCCATGCACAATCTTAAGATCCGGAATTGGTTTCAAGTCGGCTCGCAGTCTCTTGATTGTTGTATTTAATGTATCATTTGTCGCCCCTGTTTTTCCCCAAACGATCTTCTTTATATCTTCTGAAGTTTGAAAATGTTCAGGACTATTCAATAATAAGACAAAAAGTTTCAGTTTATAATTTTCAAGCGACACCTTAATATCAACATTATAATAAAGAATACCTTTGCCCTCATCAAACAGTATATTCTCCTTGATTTTTATCAACTTTCTGGGCTCTTCACAAACCGGCGTCGCAAATTTCTTACTATACCTGGTAGCAATTAAGAGACCCAAAAGAAGACAAAAGATAACTCCGACAATAATGAAATGTCCTTTGCTCCTATTAATCACACAATAAAAAGGTATCTCTACATAGGCCTGTAAGACAATTTCATCTTTTACTCCTGTAGTAATTGGTGGCAAAGCACAAGCAGACTTATAAAAAGTCAAATCCGGATTACTATATACTGTTTGATCATCATTTGCAGTATAAGCCAATGCAGCATGTACATTGATCATGCCACCCTGTTGTAAAGCCAAGTTAAACAGACTGTCCAAAACTACCACATCAATAGGATTCTCCATTAAAAGGAAAGATTGATCAACTCTATACTGCTTTTCTTCAGTTATTAAATCAGAAGAATTGGTATTTTTAGCGACCTTCTCCACCTGAGCACCAGAGTATGAAATAGTAGAACTATCACTTGCTAGCGACCTATATCCAGAAAAAGACTGTGAACCCGTTTCTAGCAATCTATTTTCCTTATCTTGATGTATAACTTCGTTGCATAGGCTACGAATATCTGATAATACAGACTTTCGTCTTTCGCGAAATAGATATCCGAAATAGATAAGCAGCATCAACATGCACAGAGACAAGCATCCAACAAATAGCTTCTTTTTTACTAGCAAAATCATTATTTACTCTTTTAGATTACTACTTACAAAAGTAAGCAATCTTACTCTATCTGAAGCATAAATTTGTACAAACAGATCAAAAACAGGTCTATTTCAGGCTGTCAGTGAAATGTCAGTGCAAATATTTGGTCTTTTACGGGACCTCCTATACATTTGCGAACAAAATATTAAAGAACAATGAAACGAACTCTTATTAAAGTAACAGTAATGGGAATACTTCTAGCAGGAGGTATTTATCTCATGGAAGAAAAAAGCACTTCCTTATCAGATGTAGCTTTGGACAATATAGAAGCCTTGGCCGCTGGTGAAGGTGGAACTAGTATGTGGTTTTGTCGTGGTACTGGTTCTCTTGACTGTCCCAGTGGCAATAAAGTAAAATATATTGTCGATGATTACAGCTTAAACTAGCATTCATGAAACATCTCCTATACATATTAATAGGTATAGTCATTACAAAAGGCTTGATTTGTTGTACCGGTTCCCCCGGTACGCACTACCCCCGTTATACAACTTTTCCCGAGGAGAAAGCAATACGTGCCCAGATAATTCCTCTGGATACTATCCTGCTCCGCTACCCGTTCCGGGTGGCGGTCAGGGATAGTATAGCGGTAGTAATGGATTTACATAATATGGATCATTACTTACATGCCTTTACCTATCCGGAATGGAAACACGTTGTTTCGTTTGGAAAACGTGGGGAAGCCCCGGAAGAGATGTTATCAGCAGAAAACATCCAATTTAATTCTCTGGACTCTTTGTGGACACTCGATGCCAACAAGATGGAGATTACACGTTGGAAAATCACTCCTTCTACCGGTTCTGCGGAGCGGGTAGAGGAGATTAAATTAAATAAGAAATTAGTCCGTTCGCTAGACTTTTATGCGATGGAATCGGGCTTTTTGATTCCGGACTATCTGGGAGAGCACCGTTTTTGGGAAGTAGACAACAATGGTCAACCGCTCCAAAGCAAAGGTAAAATACCCAGCGAAACAGCCGATAAAGAAATATCCCGTCCAGCATTAGCACAGGCATGGCGTAGTTTTATGGATTACAATCCGGAGAATGGCATACTGGCTATGGCTACGCAACTAGGGGAAACACTAGAAATTTACAATTTAAAAGAGAATACTCATAAAGTTTTATATGGTCCGGAAGGAGAACCTGAATTCAAAATAGGCAAAAATGGCTCAAGTATTCCTATAGGCATTATGGGATTTAGTGACATAAAAGTAACAGATAAACATATTTATGCTGTATTTCAAGGAGTAAAATTTAAAGAAATGCTAGCAGCCTATCAACGAGGAAAAGAACCGGAAGATGGAAGTCGGTTCATCTATGTTTTCGACTTACAGGGTAATCCTGTTCAAAAATACACTCTTGACAGAGCGATATATGGCATTGATATAAACGAAAAAACAAATACAATCGTCGCAACCGAGGTTGAAAGTGATGATCCGATTATAGAATTTAAAATTTAAAGGACAAGATGAAAACTTTAAATCCAATCATACTAGTATTATTACCAATCTTCTTTTCCTGCCAAAACGAGCAGAAAGAGAAAGAAAAGCAAATTGCGGAATTGGTAAATGAATGGCAGGGAAAAGAGATCAAATTTCCTGACAATCTTATTTTCACCCGTTATCTGACAGACACAACTGATTTCCAAATTCCACAATCAGAATATAAAGTATTAGTATATGTTGACTCAATAGGTTGCACCAGTTGTAAGCTACAACTACATAAATGGAAAGCATTTATTGAATACACTAATTCAGTAGCACAAAGAAAAGTTACTTTTCTTTTCTTTTTACACCCGAAGGATACAAAAGAAATACGTTATCTGTTAAAACGTGATGGTTTTGATCATCCTGTCTGCATTGATTTTGACGACCGATTAAACAAGTTAAACAAGTTTCCGGCAGATATAACTTTTCAAACATTCTTGCTGAATAAAAATAATAAAATAGTTGCTCTGGGAAATCCCATACACAACACAGTAGTGAAAGATCTTTACTTGAAACAGATTACAGGTAAAGACAATCCCAATAAAAGCATACCGAAAACGACTGCCAAAGTCACACCTTCAGAAATTAACTTTGGTACTTTCGACAAATCTGAAATAAAAGAAACAACCATAGAGGTTAAAAATACAGGGGATAGTCCCCTCGTGATAGTAGACGCAAGCACCACCTGTGGCTGCACAGCAGCTACGTATGACAAACGACCTACGAAACCCGGAGAAATCCTTCGCGTGGGAATCAAGATGACACCAAAGGATACAGGATTCTTCGATGAAGTCATAACAATTAAGTACAATAGTATTAACAACTTACCTGTCAAGGTTGAGATAAAGGGAAACGTTCGGTGATCAGAAAGGTAAGTACATGATGGAAATATAACTGACACAACAGAAAATATCATTAAACTATCCGAGCTTAAATAATAAGTAAAGATAGAAAATAAACTAAATTATAACTTAAAGTAGAGAAAGATCATGAAAAAAAAGATCTAGGGGTAGCTATTATCGCTGCTATGGCTCTAACAGCCAGCTGGAACTTCAACCAGAGCAAAAATGAAGTAGAATTATCGGATTTGGCGTTGGCTAATGTAGAAGCATTAGCTAGAGGAGAAGGTGGTTTCAATTGTTATTGGGAAGACCGAAATTACATAAAATGTGATAACGGTTTTGGTCTAGGATGCCCATGCGGTATGTAAAATGAATATCGGGCTGAATAAAAAGCTGTTACAATCATAAAACACTGAAAACAAGTGCGACAAGCTTTCTATTCAGCCTTTTCTCTATTAAATTACAGATTTATATGAAAACACTATTATACATATTATCATTCATATTTTTTATCTCTTGCAATCAAAAAAACAAAAAAACTGATATATTTGTTTACGATTTGGAAGCAACAAATGAATATTTAAATATACATTTGGATGATAGCACATATATTCCTTTAAATAACATATCTTACTATCAATTCGACAGTTCAGAATATATCGCTTTTGTAAATAAACAAACACCACAATTAATTATATACAACATTTCAAAGGGAGAAATATATAAAAAAATAGTATATAATACAGAAGGTGATAACAGTATTGTTGGATACATTAACGACTTCTATATTAAAAATTTAAATGAGATTTACTTATTAAGTCCATATACTACCTTCTTGTATAAAAGTGATGGGAATGGGAATATTATCAATAAAATTGATTTTTCAAAAGCACAAAATGGAGAACCTTTAACTAGGGTTCTAAATACATTAGGAAGAATGGAATTAATTGATAATAAATTCTACATTACACAAAATTTAAATAGAACATATGGAAGTGAAATAATGGAAAAAAGTAGTATATCAGCCATCATTGATACAACTAATAACACAATAGAATTAACACCATTAAAGTATCCAAAAATCATTTCATTAGAAGATCTGGGAACGAATGCTGGATTTGGATATCAGTATAGACGTATTTTTGACGGAGAAAATTTCATTTATTCGTTTCTTTATAGTGATATTATTTATAAAACTTCTCTTGATCATAAAAAAGTTGAAAAGAGGCAAGTTAAAAGTAAATACATACCAGAGGTAAAAGTAAATAGATTAAACAATAATGATTTTAACAAAATACTAAAAGCAGGATGTGAAGAAGCCACATATGAAGATATTATATTTGATAAATACAGAAACGTATATTATCGTTTTGCATGTCCACAAACAGAAGTTGACTCAAAAGATAGTTATTTGGAAATTACACGTTATGGAAAAAAGCTATTCACGATTGTAATCTTAGATAAAGATCTAAATATTATAGGAGAAAAATTATTTCCTGAGTTCACTTATGTACCAACAGCTCACTTAATTAGAAAAGATGGGTTATATATTAGCTGTAGTCATTTCAAAAACCCTAATTATAGCGATGACGTCCTTTGTTTTCAAAAAATCAAACTTATCAGTAATTTATAAAGCATGAAACATCTATATTTATATATTATATTAATCTTTTCAATTTGTAGTTGCAACATTGAAAACAAAACTAATAAATCTATTTTACCAAAACTGATTGGAAAAAACATTATTTTCCCTTCTAATATTCAATTTGTCAATCACAAATCTCAAAAGAAAGAAACATTGAATTTAAAAAAGAAATTTAAATTAGTAACCTATATTGATTCCATTGGATGTATCGCTTGTAAATTAAAAATGCATCTTTGGAAAGATTTAATAAATGAATTCAGTAATGTTTCTCAAAATAACATCTCGTTTGTTTTTATTATAAATTCTAACAACTACAAAGAAATAAATTACATTTTAGAAGAAAGTGAATTTGATTACCCTGTTTGCTTTGACAAAAATGACTTATTCAACAAGGCGAATAATTTTCCAAAAGACATTGAATTACAGACTTTTTTACTTGACCAAGATAACAATATAGTTATTGTTGGCAATCCGATATTTAGCATTTCAGTAAAAGAGTTATATTTGAAACAAATAATAAGCCCTGAGTGTTTATCAAACAACTATAATAATAAAAAAACCACTATCAATGAAATTGATTTAGGAAAACTCAACATATCAAAGAAAAAAACAATCACACTAAATATACATAATAATGAGAACAACCCTATTGTTATATCTGAAATAAATACTACTTGCAAATGCACCAAATACACATACGATAAGAAACCCATAAATAAAGGTGATAGTACAAAAGTAAAAATACTAATAGAGCCTTATAGTAGAGGATTTTTCCATGAATTAGTTACAATAAAATGCAGTAACAACAAGACTATAAAATACACACTGAAAGGGAATGTTTATTAATCCTAATAAAGGCATATAATAATCTAAAAAAAATAATCAATAACATGAATACTCTAATACCATTTTATATAACCTTCAGTCTATTCTTTCTTTTTCTTGCAGCAATTAAGTGAACACACAATAGAATTTTCATCGATAACCCAAGAGATTGAATCTGAAGAAATCTTTTCAGACTCCTTTTGGAGATCCCCTAGCAAATTAATCTGGTTAATAACTTTTTTATTATATGAAGAAGCAGAAGCATATACGCAATCTAATCAATAAAGCGGTTGACATCGTCTTTTGGTCATGTATGGTCACTGTTTTATGGTTTACGCTACAAGTGTTCTTGTTCTCTTCTTTCAAAATACCCAGCGATTCCATGGAGCCGGAATTGACAATCGGTGACAATATATTGGTTTTAAAACCAACAATAGGACCACGTGTATTCAACCTATTTGCTTCCATGCGAAACGAACAAACAGAGATTTATCGTATTCCAGGGATCAAAAAGATTCAACGAAATGATATTCTCGTATTTAACTTCCCACATCCAAACAGTTGGAATAAAATCGAAATGCATATTCTCAAATATTACATCAAGCGATGTGTAGGATTACCGAGTGATACTTTGTCCATCCAAAACGGCTTTTTTCATGTGAAAGGCATAGAAACGTCTCTCGGTAATATGGAATCACAAAATAAAATCGCAACAACTGAACAGTTTGAGGATGGTATATTTCATAGTTTTCCATTCGACAGTATCATTAGCTGGAATATCAAAGATTTTGGACCGTTATATATTCCCGGAAAAGGAGATTCCATCACGTTGAATCAAACAAACTGCCGGTTATATAGGAAACTGATCGAATGGGAACAACAAGGAAGCCTTCAATATAAGGACTCGACAATTTTTCTGAACGGGACTCCAATCAACGGTTACCGCTTTCAGAAAAACTACTATTTTATGGCAGGCGATAACGGCATGAACTCGCAGGATTCGCGCTATTGGGGATTACTGCCTGAAGAATATATCGTTGGAAAAGCCTGGATCATCTGGAAATCAGTTGACCCGTATACAGATAAGTTTCGCTGGAACCGCTTTTTAAAAGTCATTCATTAAAACCAAAAATCATGAAAAATTTATTTACAACAAGTATAAAGATCTTAGTAGCCATCTTATTAATGGCTTGTAGTTCACAGTACGATAAAAAACTGGAACAGGCTCTTGAGCGTGCGAAAGAAAACCGGCAGGAGCTTGAAAAAGTACTCGACCATTATAAAAAGGATTCGACAAAGCTAGCTGCCGCCCGTTTCCTGATCGAAAATATGCCTTATCATTTCACACGGGAACAATATTATACTTCCTCCGGAAAAGAAAAATATAGACCGGATATTACAGCTTTCGATGGGTTTCAAGCTGTGAAAAAGCATTGCGACTCTTTAGCCGGCAAAGGATATAGAATTGAAACACATAATAAATACGACATATCGGCAATTGACAGCCGCTTTCTTATAAACAATATAGAACTGGCTTTCAACGTCTGGAAAAAACCCTGGGCAAAAGATATTTCATTTACGGACTTCTGCAGATATATCCTTCCTTATCGGGCACAATATGAAGAAGTCTCGAATCTGAGGAAAGAATTGATGGACCGTTTCCTTCCCCTACTGGACTCTGCGAATGTAAAAACGCCATTGGATGCTTGTATCGTACTGCGTAATAAGATAGAAAAAATAGTTAGATATCAAGATACCGGGCTCGACTTATATCCGACTATCGACGAAACATATCGTTCGGGAATCGGCACTTGTGATGGCTTATGCAATTTCATAGCATATGTTATGCGATCTGTCGGTATTCCCGTTACCATAGATCAGACAACCTGGGTAAAAATGGATCGGGGACATTGCTGGTGTGCCGTGCTGGATAACGGACACTTTCATAGTTTTGGAGAAAATCTGGCACCGGGTACTCATGCCCGATCATTTTCTGAAACACGTAGTCTTAGACCTGCCAAAGTCTATCGCCAGCGGTTTGATCCGTTTTTAACTGCTGATTACGGAAAAAACGACGATGGCTATGCAGTTTATTTTAAAAGTCCGTTAATACAGGATGTTACAACTGAATATCTGGATAAGCCTACCACTATAAAAGTCGCTATCGACATAGATCTAAAAGAGAATAAACACAGTAACCAGGTTTATTTATGCAATTTCAACTATAATAAATGGACTGACATAGCTCTTGGTTACAGAAAAGATTCGATCTGCTATTTTAACGATGTCGTTGGAGATAATATATTCATGATAGCAGACGCTCCGAACAAAAACTCCCTACGGTTTATAACAGCCCCATTTTATGTCAGCACAGAGGGAGAAATACATAAATTCATCCCCGAGGTGCAAAAGAAGAGGTCTTATACGATACACAAACGTCCGGCAGGTTATAAGGAACTGCATACATTATCTTACTGGGATACGCAAAGCAAAAGTTTTATCTCTCTAAAATATATATCGGAGACCGACACGACATTGACATATAACAATATCCCGGAAAATGCTTTATTATGGCTATATATACCGATACATATGTATAACCAGCGGGCATTTTTTCTGGAAAATGACAGCATGAGGATATATTAATTATGATTAAGATAAGTTACTCATTACTCGCCATCAGCGGAATTTTTCTGCTGTGCACCGTTTTTGCCACAGACACAGGGCTGGCTAACGGACTGGTCACAGGGAAAGTTCTTTGGTTTCATCTGGCGATGTTGCTGCTGGCAGCATGCAGCCTGGTGACGGCTGTTCTGATGAAACCGGCAAAGCCGTTTGTCTTTTCGGTCGCAGACGGATTGGTACTGGTTTTGGCGGTTATCGTTGCGCTTACTTATAACCGGCAACTGGGTGCCGAACCGGAGAAAATGTTGTTTGGCGGGCAATTAGTCGTATTGTGGTTTCTACTGCGGTTCATATTGACCGGATGGCCGCAGTTACAGCTATTTTTCCTGGCGGTGGTTGTTGCGACCGGAGGGATTGAAGCCGTGTCGGGAATGCGACAGTTACATGGATTCGAGGGATCTAACCATTCCTTGTTCAAGCTGACCGGGGATTTTTATAATCCGGGGCCTTATTCGGGGTATCTCGCAATCATATTGCCGGTTTGCCTGTGGATGATCCTACGGCAAACAAAAATTTATCTGCATTACCTGGGATGGATCGGTTTGCTGGCAATCATTGTCGTGCTTCCTGCCGGGATGAGCCGGACGGCATGGATAGCGGCTGCCGTTTCATGCGGATGGGTGTATTGGGTGCAACGGATCGGATGGGAAAAGACTAAAAGATACATTAATGGAAACCGGACCTTAACTATCGTATCTTCTATTTTGATCCTGATCTCCATAGCCGGTGCATTGGCGGGTATTTATCTGCTAAAGAAAGATTCTGCCAATGGCCGGCTACTTTTATGGAAAGTGACGGGGCAAGCGATCAGGGAACAGCCCTGGACAGGAACCGGGACGGGTGGTTTTCCGGCTGCTTATGCAGAAGCACAGGCGGAGTATTTTACTTCGGGAAAGGCTTCGGAGACAGAGATGCTGGTTGCCGGATGTCCGGAATACGGATTTAATGAATTCTTACAAATTGGTTTGGAGCAGGGGCTGGTGGGTTTAATGGTTTTTGTATTGTTGTTAAGCTATTCCTTGTTCCGGGGGGTGAAAAACAGACAGGCGGGAGCGGCCGGAGGGATATTGGCGCTGATGGTGTTCAGCCTGGCATCGTATCCGTTGCAGTTGCCGGAGTTCTGGGTGGTGTTGGTGGTGTTGATGGGGGTGGCTAATAGTAAGACTCCGGTTGACGCTGATATTTCGGTTGACGCTGACACACCCCCTACCCCCTCTCGAGAGGGGAGGAAGATACTTTCTGTCGCTATGATAGGGGTGCTGGCTATATGTTGCGGGTGGATTTTCCGGCAGCAGAAAGGGTATTATGAAGGATATAAAAAATGGAATACGTTGAAGATGTTGCATCATAGTAAAGCTTATGAAGCGGCAAGTGAAGGATATGAGGAACTGGTGCCGTTGATGGGACATAAACCGGAATTCCTGTTCGAGGCAGCACAATGTTTAAATAGGGCTGAACGATATACAGAAGCTAATAAGCTATTATATCGGGCTATGAAGTTAAGCGGTGATCCGATGATACGTTACATAGCGGCAAAAAATGAGCAGTCGATGGGAAACTATCAAAAAGCGGAAAATTTATTGCTGCATGCGATCGATATGTTACCGGAACGGATCTATCCGTATTACCTGCTTACCAAACTTTACTCAGAACCTACTTTCTTTCAGGAAGATAAGTTTATCAAAGCGGCTGACGTCGTACTGAAAAAAGAACCGAAAGTAGAGAGCACGGCTATCCGGGAAATGAGAACAGATGTTAAAAATATGCTCAACAACATACGATCAGATCGTAATTAATTTATTTATATGCTATTTACGATAACATCGTAATAATATTTTTGTATATTTGGAAATTAAAATTTGAATCATAGCTTATATGAATATGAAATACTACAATTTGCTGGCAATACTGCTCCTCTCCGGGATGATAGCCTGTTCCGGTGACAAAAAAGACAGCAGTGAAGGAGAAGAAACTGTTGAAACGGTTTTACCGGACGAAACCAACGAGGTGACCGTGATGACACTGAAGGCTACCGACTTCAACCATGAACTGGTGAGTAACGGCAAATTGTCGGCACGCCGCCATGTCAACCTGCGGTTTCAGTCGGCCGAACCGATCGCTACGATTCATGTAAAGAACGGCGACCGGGTAAGCAAAGGACAAAAGCTGGCTGAATTGTCGACCTTCCGGCTGAAAAACAAAACGGCCACTTCCAAAGATGCCCTGGAACGGGCGAAACTGGAACTGCAAGACGTGCTGATCGGCCAGGGATATGCGCTGGCAGACTCGGCCAAAGTTCCTCCCGCCACCATGCAGCTTGTCCGGGTAAAGAGCGGTTACGATCAGGCGCTTATCCAATACCAGTTGGCAGAATATGAAGAACGGAATGCCGTACTGACGGCTCCTTTCGACGGTATCGTTGCCAATCTGTTTGCCAAACAATATAATACAGCTTCTACCTCCGATATATTCTGCACGGTCATCGATCCGGGCAGCCTGGAAGCAGCGTTCACTGTTCTGGAGAGCGAACTGCCTCTGATCAAGAACGGCGACCGGGTGGAGGTCACTCCTTTTGCCCTGAACGACACAAAAGCCGAAGGACGCATCACCGAAATAAACCCGCTGGTCGATGAAAACGGTATGGTGCAGGTGAAAGCGGCGGTAACGGACAGAGGGAAGTTATTCGAGGGAATGAACGTCCGTGTCAGCATCCACCGTTCGCTGGGCAAACAGTTGGTCGTACCGAAAAGTGCCGTCGTTCTCCGGTCCGGAAAGCAAGTGGTGTTCAAACTCGACAGCACCCGAACCAAAGCGAGCTGGGTATATGTACATACCGGTTTGGAAAATGCAGACAGCTACACGATTACAAGTTCGGAAGGGGACGGCCTGAAAGAGGATGATTTCGTCATTACCAGCGGTAATATCAATCTGGCACACGAGGCACCGGTAACGATAATTGAAAATTAAAAATTTGTTATGGTCAAATTCCTACTACAACGTCCTATCGCGGTACTGATGGCCTTTACAGCCTGTTTTATCGTGGGGTTGGTGACTTACTTTACCATCCCGGTATCGTTGTTGCCCGATATTGCGATACCGGAGATCACCATACAGGTGTCCGGACAGAATACGTCGGCCCGCGAACTGGAGAATACGGTAGTCAAACCGATCCGGCAACAGCTGATGCAGGTGGCTGCCCTGCGCGATATACACAGTGAGACACGCGACGGTGCCGGCATCATCCGCCTGAGTTTCGACTTCGGGACTAACACGGACCTGGCATTCATCGAGGTGAACGAAAAGATAGACGCTGCCATGAACTACCTGCCGCGCGAAATAGAACGTCCGCGGGTGATCAAGGCGAGCGCAACGGACATACCGGTCTTTTGCCTGAATCTGACGCTGAAAACAGGTGACAGCGAGGCTGCTTTTCTGGACCTTTGCCAGTTTGCCGAATCGGTTATCAAACGGCGTATCGAGCAGTTGCCGGAAGTGGCGATGGTAGATATCACGGGGATGATGAAACGGCAGTTGCAGATCGTGCCGGACATGAAAACACTGGAAATGGCCGGTATCACGCTGGATGACCTGGAATCGGCCCTGAATTCGAACAATATCGAGCCGGGAAGTATGACCGTACGGGACGGATATTATGAATACAACATCAAATTCTCAACTTTACTGCGCACACCGGAAGACGTACAAAATATCTATCTCCATAAAAATGACCGTATCTTCCAGCTGAAAGACCTGGCGAAAGTGGCAGTGGTACCGGAAAAGGAAACAGGTGCCTCACTTTCAAACGGAAAACGGGCGGTTACGCTGGCTGTGATCAAGCAGGCGGACGAGAATATGGATAACATGAAGGAGGCGTTGCAGGAAGTTACTGCGTATTTCGCAACGGTTTATCCGGATATAGAGTTCAGTGTCAGCCGGAACCAGACGGAGTTGCTGGATTATACGATTTCAAACCTGAAACAGAACCTGTCGCTCGGCTTTATATTTATATGTATAGTGGCTATCCTGTTTTTGGGGGATATCAAGAGTCCGGCAGTGATCGGCCTGAGTATGGTGGTCAGTCTGATTATCAGCTTCCTTTTCTTCTATATGTTCAAGATGTCGCTGAACATCATTTCCCTTTCCGGACTGATCCTGGCACTGGGTATGATGATCGACAGTTCGATCATTGTGACGGAGAATATCATGCAGTACCGCACGAAAGGGTATACGCTGGAAGAGGCTTGCAACATGGGGACCAGCGAAGTGATCACCCCGATGCTGAGTTCCACACTGACGACAATCGCCGTATTCGTGCCGCTGGTATTCATGAGCGGTATCGCAGGGGCTATATTCTACGACCAGGCTTTCGCGGTGACGGTCGGACTGATGGTCTCCTATTTTACGGGTATCATGCTGCTTCCGGTACTTTACAAGCTGGTTTACAGCATTCCCGATATCAAACATACGGGATTCAACCTCCGGATCAACAACCTGATCAAAGAGCATACGCTGGACCGCTTCTACGATGCTGGAGTCAATTTCGTGTTCCGTCATAAAAAGTCGAATATCATATTTATCTTCGTTACATTGCCGTTATGCGCCCTGCTGTTTTATGAAGTACCTAAAAGCAGGATGCCTGAGATTGACCAGAACGAACTGATCGCCCATATCGAGTGGAACGAAAACATCCATATCGACGAAAACCGGGAACGGGTGGACAAACTGTTTGCCCAGATCGCAGGCGATGTACAGGAATATACCTCCTATGTCGGTCAACAACAATTCCTGTTGAACCGCGACCGGGAACTGTCTTCTTCGGAAGCCGAATTATATTTCAAGACAGAAAAATCATCTGCCATCTCTCCCTTGCAGGCAAAGATCACGCAATGGTTGGATACTAACTATCCGCAGGCTGTATTCTCCTTCTCTCCGCCGATCACGGTGTTCGAAAAGTTGTTCGTGACGGGAGAAGCTGACGTGGTCGCAGAATTTTATGCCCGCAACAAAGCGGAAGCTCCGGAGGCCCAGACATTGCACAAACTGGAATCGCAGATGAAAGCGTCTACCGGTATTGCACCGGTGGGAGTCGCCTTCGATAACCAACTGAATATATCGGTCGACAGGCAGAAGTTACTACTTTATAATGTAAATTACAATGAAGTATACCGCCTGCTGAAAACGGCTTTCAAAGAAAATGAAGTGGCGACCCTCCGCTCCTACCAGCAATATCTGCCGATTGCCTTGGCCGGCGACGGCAAAACAGTAAACGAAGTCTTACAGCAGACGCTGGTCCGGACGCAGGCCGACAAAGAGGGAAAAAGCCAGTACATCCCGTTGCAGTCACTGGTTAAGGTGACGCAAGGGGAAGACCTGAAGACGGTTACGGCCGGTAAGAACGGCGAATATATCCCGTTCAGTTTCTATGATGTCAAGAAGGCGGAACCGTTGATGGAAGAGGTGAAGAAGTTAGGCGAACAGAACTGGGAGATCGATTTCTCCGGTAGTTTCTTCTCCAACAAACAGATGTTGAATGAGTTGGTGGTGATCCTGCTGATCTCTATCCTGCTAATGTATTTCATCCTGGCAGCCCAGTTCGAAAGCTTTCTGCAGCCGCTGATCGTACTGATCGAGATTCCGATCGACGTAGCTGCATCACTGCTGGTACTCTGGATTTGCGGACATACGATGAACCTAATGAGTGCCATCGGTATCGTGGTAACCTGCGGTATCATTATAAACGACTCCATCCTGAAACTGGATGCGATCAATGAATTACGTAAGGAAGGTGTTCCGTTGATGGAAGCGATCCACGAAGCCGGCCGCCGCCGTCTGCGCCCGATCATCATGACTTCGCTGACCACCATCTTCGGTATGGTCCCGTTGCTGTTCTCATTCGACATGGGTAGCGAGTTACAAAAACCCCTTTCCATCGCCATGATCTCAGCCATGCTGATCGGTACAGCCGTCAGCCTGTTCATCATTCCGTTGGTATACTGGTTCATTTACCGTAAGCACGACCCGAATGCAGTGATTCCTCAAAAACAAACTGAAGTTTAACGAATTATATATAATGCCGTTATGAAGATATGTAAGATACTATTATCATTCCTGTTATTCACCTCAGTCTATCTGAACGCCCAGCCGCTTACATTGTCGCTGGAGCGAACAATCACGTTGGCGGCGGATAGTTCGCTGGAGGCATTCAGGACAAAGAATATGTTTTTGGCCGGATACTGGCAATACAGGACATTCAAGGCGGGACGATTGCCAAGCCTGACGCTGAACCTGACTCCGGCACAGTATTATCGCGATATCACACGACGATATGATTCCGAGAATGATATCGATGTTTACAGAAAACAGCAATCTTATTATGCAGAGGGCGGCCTCGCCATCAAACAGAATTTCGACTTGTTGGGAGGTACTTTCTACCTGGATTCGGATTTAGGGTATATGCGTAATTTCGGAGATAATGCTTATAACCAGTTTACGACCGTGCCGATCCGAATCGGTTATAATCAAAGTCTGTTAGGATATAACCCCTTCCGGTGGGAACGGAAAATCGAGCCACTCAAATATGAGAAGGCGAAAAAGGAATTACTGTACAATATTGAAAATATCAGTGAACAGGCTACCTCCTACTTCTTTGCCCTGGCCATGGCACAGGCGGAATATGATCTGGCTAAAGAAAATGTAGCGTCGACCGATACCTTATACCAGACAGGACAGGAGCGACATAAGATTGCATCGATCAACAAAGCAGAGCTACTGACATTGAAACTGGATGCCGTCAACGCACGAAATACATTACAAAACGCGGAAATATCTCTGAAAAGAGCGATGTTCAGTCTCGCTTCTTTCCTCAACTTCGACAAAAACACGGAAATACGACTAAACCTGCCGGGACGTCCGAAAGATATGCATATTTCTGTTGACGAAGCTTTGACACTTGCCCGCGAAAACAACCCGAAGTTCCTTGACACCAAACAACAGGTACTTGAAGCCGAACAGCAAGTGGATAAGACAAAAAAAGAGGCCATGTTCAATGCCTCCATCAACGCCAGCATAGGATTCAACCAGGTTGCGACCAAACTGAGTGACGCATATCGCGACCCGCTGCAACAAGATATGGTATCCGTTTCCGTATCTATCCCTCTCGTCGATTGGGGCGTACGGAAAGGGAAACATAACATTGCCAAGAATAATCTGAATGTGACACAGATTTCCGCCCGCCAGGAGGAACTGACGGTAGAGGAAGACGTGATCATGACTGTCGGTGACTTCAATATCCAGCAAAACCTGATCTCAAGCGCAGAAGAGGCGCTCGACCTGGCTGTTATGGCTTACAGTGAGACAAAGCAACGGTTTATGATCGGGAAGGCGGACATCAACAGCCTGACCTTATCGCTGAACCGCCAGCAGGAAGCACAGCGCAACTATATCTCCGCCCTGCAAAATTACTGGCTGAGTTATTTTAAAATACGGAAACTGACACTGCATGATTTTGAAACCGGCATATCACTGGCACGGGAATTTGATTTTACGCACGGACTATAAGTAACAGATTCAATGAGCACATCTCCCAAGATATCATCCTTTACGATCATCGTCACCTTCCTTTGTGTGGCGCTGACAGGACTGGCTTTCATCCCTCTCCTGCCGATCAAGCTGTCTCCCTCACGCACATTGCCCCGGCTGACCGTCAGCTATAATATGCCCGGCAACTCGGCACGTGTAATCGAGATGGAGGTCACTTCGCGGCTGGAATCGATGCTGGCACGTATCAAGGGAATCAAGGAGATCAACTCCACTTCCGGAAATGGCTGGGGATATGTGACACTGGAACTTGACAAACATACCAATATCGATGCCGCCCGTTTCGAGGCATCCACGATCGTACGCCAGACATGGCCCAGCCTGCCCGACGGGTTAAGTTATCCGATACTGGAGATGAGCCGCCCGGACGACAAGGAATCCGGTCCGTTCATGACCTATACGCTGAATGCGGCGGCAACTCCGATCTTTATCCAGCGGTTTGCGGAGGACCAGATCAAACCGCGCCTCGCCGGTATCCCGGGTATTTACCGGATCGATGTACGTGGGGCCACGCCGATGGAATGGCGGCTGGAGTATGACAGCCGGCAACTCGTGTCGCTCGGTATTACCACCAATGACATACAGAATGCGATCGCTCAATACTATAACAAAGAATTCCTGGGAACCGGCAATGTCAATACAAACGAACAGGAGGAATGGATTCGCCTCGCCCTGATACCGGAAGATGTACGGGAGGGTTTCGAGGCTTCCCACATAACCGTCACCAGTAAAGAAGGGAAACTGATACGCCTGGACCAGTTGCTGAAAGTCACCCGCCAGGAAGAGGCTCCCCAAAGCTATTACCGTATCAACGGACTGAACTCGATCTATCTCTCCATCCGTGCGGAAGAGACAGCCAACCAGCTGGAACTCGCCAAGCAGGTGAAAGAGGAGATGGAACATATCCGCCAGTTATTACCACAGGGATATGAGGTGCATACCAGTTATGACGCGACCGAGTTTATCCAGAATGAACTGGATAAGATATATGTACGTACGGGACTTACGATCCTGATTCTTTTATTGTTCGTCCTGCTGATCACCCGGAATGTGCGCTATCTGTTCCTGATCGTGGTCAGCCTGAGTGTGAATCTTTGTATTGCCGTCATTTTCTTCTATCTGGCAGGACTTGAAATGCAGCTTTACTCACTGGCCGGTGTCACTATCTCGTTAAGCCTGGTGATAGATAACACGATCGTAATGACCGACCATATACGTAACCGCCACAACCGGAAGGCTTTCCTTTCCATCCTGACGGCTACATTGACGACTATCGGTGCACTTGTCATCATTTTCTTCCTCGATGAAAAGATTCGGTTGAACCTACAGGATTTTGCGGCCGTGGTGATCATCAACCTGGCAGTATCACTGGCAATTGCCTTGTTCTTCGTTCCCGCTATGATCGAAAAGTTAGGATTAGGACAAAAGAAACATGCCAAGAAAAAGGTCCGTTTATTAATTGGGGCTAAAAGCAGCCGGTTCGTCCGGTTCCGGAAATGGGGCAACAGGGTAATCAAACGGTTCCCGGTCTATTTCAACAGATATTACCATGCACAGATCAGCTTCCTTTGCCGATGGAAAAAGACCGCATGTTTCCTGTTGCTACTGGCTTTCGGATTGCCGGTCTTCCTGCTCCCCGAAAAAATAGAAATGGATGACAAGGACAAGGTATATACGGCTACAGACTCGCTACTCATTGAAAAATACAACAAGATTGTCTCAAGCGAGACCTATAAGGAGAAAGTCAAGCCGATAATGGACAAAGCACTGGGAGGAACCTTGCGCCTGTTCGTGCAAAAAGTGTATGAAGGCAGTTATTTTACCCGCAACGACGAAACGGTCCTGTCGGTCACCGCCTCACTTCCCAACGGGACTACACTGGAACAGATGAATCAGTTGATGGGACGCATGGAGGCTTACCTCAGCACATTCAAGGACATACGCCAGTTCCAGACGAACATTTACAGTGCGCGGCAGGCGGGCATACGTATTTATTTCACCAAAGCGGCAGAGCGAAGCGGATTCCCTTATACGCTGAAAAGCAAGATTATCAGTAAGGCGCTGGAACTGGGCGGCGGCAGCTGGGGTGTGTACGGGCTCCAGGACCAGGGCTTCAGCAACGACGTACGGGAAGGAGCTGGTTCGTTCCGTATTGAAATGTTCGGATACAATTATGATGAACTGTATGAGTGGGCAGAACAGCTAAAAGATACGCTCCTTACCAAGCGGCGTATTAAGGAAGTGCTTATCAACTCTGAATTTTCCTGGTGGAAAGACGATTATCAGGAATTTTATTTTAACCTGAACAAAGCACGGATGGCACAGGAAAATATCCTGCCGATCGAGTTGTTCGCCTCCATTAATCCGGTATTCGGAAAAGACATTTACAGCGGAACAATCGTTGTCGACAATGAAACAGAGAAGCTGAAACTCAGTTCGCGCCAGGCAAAAGATTATGATGTATGGAGCATGCAATACGTGCCTCAAACCATCAAAGGCAAGCCATACAAACTATCGGAGCTGGCTGCGGTCGAAAAAGGGCAGATGCCGCAGAAGGTAGCCAAAGTAAACCAGCAATACCGCCTGTGCCTCCAATATGAATATATCGGAGCATCCAATCAGGGAAACAAGATACAGGAACGTGTATTGAAAGAATTCAACGCGTCATTGCCGATGGGATACACGGCGAAATCGGATAGCCAATACTGGAGTTGGGAAACCAAAGACAATAAACAGTATCTGTTATTACTGCTGATCATTGCTATCATTTTCTTTACGACCAGCATTCTGTTCAATTCATTGAAACAACCGCTGGCTGTAATTTTCGTTATTCCTATTTCTTACATCGGGGTGTTCCTGACATTCTACTGGTTTAAACTGAACTTCGACCAGGGGGGGTTTGCGTCGTTTGTCTTATTATGCGGTATCACCGTCAATGCAAGTATCTATATATTAAACGAATACAACCAACTACGCGAAGCCAGGCCCAAAATGCCGACATGGCGTCTTTACCTGAAAGCATGGAATGCCAAGATCACTCCGATCTTCCTGACCGTGATCTCTACCATACTCGGATTTATTCCGTTCATGTTAGGTCCCGATAAAGAAGCCTTCTGGTTTCCGCTGGCAGCCGGGACCATCGGCGGATTGACCATGTCGATCCTCGGTATCTTCATATACCTGCCTATTTTTACTTTGAAGAAATAATCACCTTATTAATACTTAACCGCCAATAACTGTTTTTCTTTCCTAATTTTGTGATATTCTTGGACGATTTGTTAATTATCCAAACCCTTCTTACGTCTTAAATGTTTTATGCAGGAGCAGAAAAGTTGCAGAAGTTGAAAGTCCGATATCACCCTAAAAATAATTTAAAGATGAAAGTTTTATTTAAGTATCTACGACTATTATCCCTCTCTACGAGCGGAGCGTTACTTTTGTGCATTGTATTTGCTGCAAACCCCGAAATTGCTGAAGGAACCATCACAGGTAAAGTATTCTGGTTTCATTTCTCTATTTTATTACTTGCATTCAGTGTATTGTTTATGGAAGCCACAGTGAAAAAAAGCAATTTTACCTTCTCATTACCCGACGGACTTTTATTACTTTTTGCCGGTCTGGCCTTGCTAAATTACAACTATGAGCTGGACCCGGAACCGGAAAGACTTCTTTTCGTCGGACAAATTACGACCTTATGGTTTATGCTGCGAGCCACGTTGCAAGCCCACCCGGAACTCAGGCTTTTCTTCCTGTCCATTATTATATGTACAGGTATCTTCGAAGCGGCCTGGGGAATGGGGCAACTGTACGGGGGAGCATCGACAAACCATCCGCTACTCAAAGGTGACGGACTTATTTTCAGCCCCGGCCCCTTCTCCGGTTATCTGGCAATCGTACTCCCCGTATGCCTGAACCTGGCTTTGCGGTTCCGCGATTGCGACAAACTGGCCTGGTGGGAAACAAGGACGATGCTATTCTACCTGTCGGCATTCACGATCATACTCATCCTGATAGGGCTTCCCGGCGGGAAAAGCCATTCAGCGTGGCTGGCAGCCGGAATCTCATGCTGCTGGGTCTTCTATCTCCGGAAATCAGGGTGGCAGTTATTGAAGAAAAGGGTTATAAAGCATAATAAGACAGTGATCGTCAGCTGCATTGTCTTATTTATCGTTATTTCCGGACTTCCGACATTGGGCAGTGTTTTCAATACCGAGAAATCTGCCAACAGGATGCTGATGTGGAACGTAACGACCCAGGCCATACTGAACAAGCCTGTCACCGGCACTGGTCTGGGAGGTTTCCCTGTCTCATTCGCCCAGACACAGGCCGACTACCTCGCATCGACGAAGGCCTCCGATACGGAACGGATGGCTGCGACTTGCCCCCCTTTCGCCTTCAACGATTATTTGCAGATAGGACTCGAATTCGGTATCGCCGGACTGCTTCTCTTTGCGTTATGGATCGCCTTCTGCCTCTATTACGGGCTGAAAAACAAACAGGTCGGGGCAACGGGAGGTATCCTTTCGTTACTTTTCTTCTCCATGTATTCCTATCCGCTGCAACTACCGTCATTCTGGGTTCTGCTTATCTTCTTCTCGGCAATGTGTGTCACCCGGACGGAAAAACAACAGAAATCGTCCGTGAAAAGTTTTCCTTACATCGGGACATTCGCTGCCTTAGTCGCCTGTATCCTGTTTTTCGGACAACGAAGTTATTACGAACCGTACAAAGAATGGAAAACTTTGCGGATCCTGGTAGAAAAGGAGGAACAGAAGGTTGCCGCACAAGGATATATGAGCTTGTACCCGCGCCTCTCCCACCGGACCGAGTTCCTGCTGGAAGGCGCCCGGTGCCTGCAACAATCCGGACAGTATTCGAATGCCATCATCTGGAGTCGTCGGGCCATCCGGTTAAGTGCTGATCCCGAATTCTACTATATCCTTGCCGAAAGCCACCAGCAACTCGGACTTTATAAGCTGGCTGAGAAATATTTACTGCAATGCCTGCATATTCTTCCGGAACAGATAGATACTTATTATCTGCTAACCAAATTATATGCGGAAACAAACTACTACCACCCGGACAAGCTCAGGCTGGCCGCCCATTCCGTGTTGACCAAACAGCCGGACACCTGCTTCAAGCCCGCCAGGCAGATGAAAGAAGAAGTCTATCAACTTCTTTTACAACAAATGGCAAACAGTAAATAGAACAATCCCTTTGTTTTTATTGCACATTTAAATTATATCCCCTATCTTTGCCGAAATTTTGGAAGGAAGAGTTTCATGACGAATAAGATACATACTTGTAATCCGATGTTTATTTCCGGTTCAACACCGGATATCGAAGCTCATTTCTTTAATTTACGGGATAATAATTTCTTTATATAAGATGCGTTGGTTATTTTTACTAACGCATTTTTTTTGTGTCCCGCAAGTGGCGATTAAGTAAGATATAACATTCTATAATATATTAATAAACAAAACAACCCAATTACTATGTCGAAGATTGGAATCAAAAAGGTGATTGTTCTGGGCTCGGGTGCCCTGAAGATCGGACAGGCCGGAGAGTTTGACTATTCCGGTTCACAAGCATTGAAGGCACTGAAAGAAGAAGGTATCAGTACCGTTTTGCTGAATCCGAACATTGCAACTATCCAAACATCGGAAGGGGTAGCAGACAAGGTGTATTTCCTGCCTATCACTCCGTATTTTGTTGAAGAAGTAATCAAAAAAGAACAACCGGACGGAATCCTGCTGGCTTTTGGTGGCCAGACTGCCCTGAACTGCGGTACTCAGTTATACACCAGCGGCACACTTGCCAAATATGGCGTAAAGGTACTGGGAACTTCTGTTGAAGCTATCATGTACACAGAAGACCGCGACCTGTTTGTAAAGAAACTGAATGAAATCGACGTAAAAACTCCGATCAGCCAGGCTGTTGAAACGATGGAAGATGCAGTGAAAGCTGCTTACAAGATCGGTTTCCCGGTAATGATCCGTTCTGCCTACGCACTGGGCGGTATGGGTAGCGGTATCTGCAAGGATGAAGCAGAACTGCGCACACTGGCAGAAAGCGCTTTCGCTTATTCTTCACAGATCCTGGTGGAAGAATCGCTGAAAGGCTGGAAAGAAATTGAATTCGAAGTAATCCGCGATAAAAACGACCATTGCTTCACGGTTGTAAGCATGGAAAACGTCGACCCGCTGGGTGTACATACCGGTGAAAGTATTGTGGTTGCCCCTACCTGCTCACTGACCGACAAGGAGCTGGATCTGCTGAAAGAACTGTCTACCAAGACGATCCGCCACCTGGGTATCGTAGGTGAATGTAACATCCAGTACGCATTCAATTCAGATACTTGCGACTACCGTGTGATCGAAGTGAATGCTCGTCTGAGCCGTTCTTCCGCCCTGGCATCCAAAGCAAGCGGTTATCCTCTGGCTTTCGTTGCCGCTAAACTGGCATTGGGTTACAGCCTCGATCAAATCGGCGAAATGGGTACTCCGAACTCGGCATACAAAGCTCCGGAAGTTGATTATATGATCGTGAAGATCCCGCGTTGGGACTTGACTAAGTTCGTTGGCGTAAGCCGCCTGATCGGTTCAAGCATGAAGTCTGTCGGTGAAATCATGTCGATCGGTAAGAGCTTCGAAGAGATCATGCAGAAAGGTCTGCGTATGATCGGACAGGGCATGCACGGTTTCGTAGGAAACAACGACCTGGAATTCGACAACCTGGACGACGCCTTGGCAAACCCGACCGACCTGCGTATCTTCGCCGTAGCAAAAGCGCTGGAAGAAGGGTATACCGTAGAGCGTATCCACGAATTGTCAAAGATCACTCTGTGGTTCCTGAACGGTTTGAAAAATATCGTAGATTATGCGAAAGTATTATCTCAATACAATAAGATCGAAGATCTGCCCGAAGATGTACTGAAAGAAGCGAAACGTTTAGGTTTCTCTGACTTCCAGATCGCCCGTTACGTTGAGAATCCGGAAGGAAACATGGAAAAAGAAAACATCCGTGTACGTAACCTTCGTAAGAAACTGGGCGTTCTGCCGAGCGTAAAACGCATCAACACGATCGCTTCCGAACATCCGGAACTGACGAACTACCTGTACATGACATACGATGGCAGCGAACATGATATTCCTTACTACAAGAACGACAAGAGCGTGGTTATCCTGGGTTCAGGTGCTTATCGCATCGGTTCTTCCGTAGAATTCGACTGGTGTTCGGTCAATGCAGCCCAGACAGCCCGCAAGTTGGGTTACAAGTCGATCATGATCAACTATAACCCGGAAACGGTTTCTACCGACTACGATATGTGCGACCGTCTGTACTTCGACGAACTTTCTTTCGAACGTGTACTCGATGTAATGGACCTGGAAATGCCGAAGGGTGTAATCGTATCCGTGGGAGGTCAGATTCCGAACAACCTGGCAATGAAACTGTATCGCCAGAATGTTCCGGTGCTGGGTACTTCTCCGCTGTCGATCGACCGCGCTGAGAACCGTCACAAATTCTCCGCGATGCTGGATACACTGGGCATCGACCAGCCGCGTTGGGCAGAGTTGACCAGTATGGAAGAGATCGACGGATTTATCGAAAAGGTAGGATTCCCGATCCTGATCCGTCCGTCATATGTACTTTCAGGAGCTGCGATGAACGTTTGCCACAACAAGGAACAGATGATCGAATTCCTGGATCTGGCCGCCAAGGTATCCAAAGAATATCCGGTTGTCGTATCCGAATTCCTGCAAGGAGCGAAAGAAGTTGAATTCGACGCTGTAGCCATGAACGGCGAAGTGGTTGAATATGCAATCTCCGAACATATCGAGTTTGCCGGTGTTCACTCAGGTGACGCTACACTGGTATTCCCGGCCCAGAAAATCTATTTCGAAACAGCACGCCGCATCAAGAAGGTGAGCAAAATGATCGCCAAAGAGCTGAACATCAGCGGTCCGTTCAATATCCAGTTCCTGGCTAAGAACAACGACGTGAAGGTAATCGAATGTAACCTGCGTGCATCACGTAGCTTCCCGTTCGTATCCAAAGTGCTGAAACGCAACTTCATCGAAACGGCTACACGCATCATGCTGGATGCTCCTTATACCAAACCGGACAAGAGCGCTTTCGATATCGACTGGATCGGTGTAAAAGCATCTCAGTTCTCATTCGCCCGTCTGCATAAAGCCGACCCGGTACTGGGTGTGGATATGAGCTCGACCGGTGAAGTAGGTTGTATCGGCGACGACTTCAACGAAGCATTGCTGTCTGCCATGATCGCTGTTGGCAACAACATTCCTAAAAAGAATATCCTGGTTTCTTCGGGAGCAGCCAAGAGCAAAGTAGATTTGCTGGAACCCTGCCGCCTGCTGAGCACAAAGGGATACAATATCTATGGTACTGCCGGAACCGCCAAGTTCCTGAATGAGAACGGAATCGAAGCGACTGCCGTATGCTGGCCGGATGAACAGGGCGACCTGAATATCATGGATATGTTCAGCAACCACGTATTCGAATTGGTTGTAAACATCCCGAAAGATCATAGCAAACGCGAGCTGACCAACGGTTACAAGATCCGTCGTGCTGCGATCGATCATAACATTCCATTGATCACCAACGCTCGTCTGGCTAGCGCATTTATCGAAGCATTCTGCACGATGGATGTAAAAGATATCCAGATCAAAGACTGGCAAGATTACAAATAAGCGAATATTTTTATTATATTTGTGACCATAATACGTAGAGACAGGGTATTACCTTGTCTCTACCTGTTTAATTTTAAATCATGCCCATGTACAGACTACCGTTATTATTCCTGATATTCATGGTGACATTCATGGTCGCGCATGCATCGGTAGTCGTCCCTAATTTATTCGTAAAAAACTTCTCGGTAGATGATTATAAAGCCAGTTGTCAGAACTGGGGACTGTCGGTAGCCTCCGACGGCGTGCTCTATGTAGCCAATAATTCCGGACTGCTCACATTTGACGGAAACACCTGGAAGCTTTATGAAACACCCGATAAATCGGTTATAAACGGCGTAACATTCCTCAACGACACGATCTATACCATCAGTGAAGGTTCTTTCGGAGGATGGACCCTCGACCATTTAGGTGTTATGCGTTACCATAAGCTCTCCACGATACCGGCAGAAGTCAAGTTTAAAGAACCGCCCGCTCCCATTCCGTTCATCCTGCCCGATGAGATACTGCATGCACAACCCTCTGTCTTTACGACTATAAACGACCTGTATTTCATCGGTACCACCAACAACGGATTATATATAACAAGCCCGGAAGGGATTATCCTGCGCCATCTGTCAACCCACGACCAGTCATTACCCGACAATATCGTGCGCGCCATCTGCATCCAGGATGCGCAACAGATATGGCTGGCTTTCGACAACGGCATCTCACAGATAACATTCGACCCCTCGATCACTTTGCTGGGGAAGCGAAGCCAGATAGGAAAACTGAAAAATGCTACGCTCTTCAACGACACATTATATATCCAGACGAATATCGGATATTTCAAAAGGACATTAGACGCCGGTGATCATTTTGAACCGGTCGATATAAAGAAAGAGACATTCCACCTCCTGCCACAGAACAGTGTGTACGACTCGCTCCGTGTCAGCAATGTATTCTACGACACCGAATCATTGGGAGAGTTTGCCCATGCGGAACAGATCTATCCTATCGGCGATAACACCTATTGGCTTTGTGCCAAAAACGAAGCCGGCCTGTTCCATAACGATAACGGGAAAGGGACACTGAAATGCCGCATTCTGCTCAATAACTACAATATGAATATGGTGAGCAGAGACCGGAGGATATATCCTTTGAATGACACGCTTCACCTGATCTCGGCCATGCAGGGAGCCTTGCTGGTCAATATACGCGACCTGATAGAGGGGAGCCTCGGCCCTGCCACGCCCCTGCAAATATCCGAAATAAAGTATATCGATAAAGATGGCGTACACAACCTGCCGGTCAATTCGGAAAAGATCACTCTCCCCCATAATTTTCAGGAACTTTCCGTCTATGTAGGAAGCACGATCTTTACCCCGAACCATCAGATCAGTTATATGATAGAGGGTGTTTCTTCAAACTGGTCGCCCTGGCAAAAAGGCGGGGAGATCTCTTTCCTGCAACTTCCGGAAGGAAAATACGTACTCAAGATCCGGAAATATGTAGTAAAAGGGCCGTACCTTGAAATCGCCATTCCGATCACCGTCCGCCCGGCCTGGTACAACACGATATGGGCGTGGCTGATCTATATCATCGCCATCGCCGTAATAGGCAAATACACACTCAGCTACCATCTGAAAAACCTGCAACGGGAAGAAAAGAGCAAGCTGGATGCAAAAAGGCAGGCGGAAGAACAGAAAATCCAGCAGATGAAAAGCCGGATGCTGGAAGCCGAGCTGCAAAACAAGAATAACGAACTGACCCTGCAAACCTCCGCCCTGGTAAAAAGAAACCAGGCGGTACAGAAACTGCTTGACGAACTGGAGCAACAGAAAGAGACATTGGGCGACCGGTATCCGAACAAACTGTACACCCGGATGAAAAACCTGATGGAAGAATCGTTGAACGACCAGGCGGACTGGTTGTTGTTTGAGACGCATTTCAACAGCGCCCATCAGAATTTCATTGACCGGTTACGCCAACAATACTCCGACATTACCACCGGCGACTTACGTATCTGTTGCCTGCTCCGCATGAATCTTTCCACCAAAGAAATCGCATCATTGTTAAACGTATCAGTCCGTGCGATAGAATTACGACGGTACCGGTTAAGAAAGCGCCTGTCACTCGACAGCGATACGAATCTCATTGATTTCCTCATGAATTTCTAAAAAGTATTTTCTAGAATCAGTATTTATCCAAACTGCTATTATACAATTAATTACCCACTACTGTAATAGACATGAGAAAGGCTTGATGTAGTATTTCCTCTCACACAAAACATTTGCGCAAGTAGTGTAGTAGTACTTTTTAATCGTTATGTTTCTAAATGTGTTTCCTTTGCCAGTGCAATTGAATCTTAATTTCTATAGACATGATGAAGCACGATTTGGAAGAACAACTGGAAGAGTTGGAAAGGCAGGGTATCAGTCGCCGCCATTTCCTCAAAATATTAACAGCAGCAGGAGTTATAACTGCTGTGGGTACACAAAAAGCTCATGCATTCTCTAGCAATGCAAAAGGGAAAATCCTGATAATCGGTGGAGGGGCTGCCGGAATTAGTATGGCTGCACGTTTGATGCACTGGTTGGATAGCCCGGACATTACATTGATAGACCCCAGCGACCGACAGTTCTACCAACCCGGCTTTACATTGATCGCCTCCGGTGTTTATAAACCGGACGAAGTATGGAAGAAGCAGGAAGATTGCATTCCCGACGGCGTAAAATGGATTAAAGATTCTGTTGCCGCCGTTGACCCGGTCATGAACCTGGTAACAACGAACAACAATGGAAAAGTCGCTTATGACTTTTTGGTCCTGACACCAGGCATACAGATTAACTGGGAAAAGGTGGAAGGGATTACACACGATACATTAGGAGCAGGAAATGCTCACTGTATATATGATTACGAAGGTGCACAAAAAACCTGGAAAGCGCTTCAGGAATTCGCAAAGACAGGCGGCCGTGGTATCTACACAGATACATACACAAAGCATAAATGTGGCGGAGCACCGAAAAAGATTTGTTTGCTGACAGAAGATTACAGCCGCAAACAAGGCACACGGGACAATTTGAAACTGGATTACTTCACGGCTGCGAAAGAGCTGTACGATATTCCGTTTTATACTCCCCGTCTGCTGGAGATTTACAAGGAACGTAATATTCCCATCAATCTCAATGTTCGCGTGAAAGGTGTCGATACGGCAGCCAAACAGGTACATTTTGAAAAGGTTGAAACAGTCGGAGAAGAGAAAGTATATACTCCATTCGTGGAAGATTACGATTTCCTTCATTTCACTCCGCCTATGTCGGCTCCCGATTTCGTTCGCGAGGCCGGTCTGGGATGGACGGAAGGCAAACTGGCTGCCGATGCCTGGGTGATGGTTGATAAAGCGACACTGGTTCACAAAACTTATCCGAACATCGTCTCCCTGGGAGATGTTGCCGGGATACCGACCAGTAAAACATCTGCGGCAGTACGCATGCAAGTGCCGATCGCTGCCAAAAACCTGATCTCGTTGATGGAAGGCAAAGAACCTGTTGAGAAATACAACGGATATGCTGCCTGCCCGATCGTAACAGACTATGGACACGTACTATTGTGCGAGTTCGACTATGATAAAAAGCCGGTTCACTCGTTCCCGTTCAGCATGTTGGACACATCCAAGGAACAATGGGCGGCCTGGTTACTGAAAGTTTACATGTTGAAACCGATGTATTTCTACGGAATGCTGAACGGTTACGCATAACGGACCAAAATAACAACTCCCTATAATTCAAATGCCAAACTACAGAAAATCCCCGGCCTCAATCTCTGAGCCGGGGATTTTGTTTTATTATCCCCTACCCACCCTACAACTAAAAGGAAGGCTACCACTTATTAAGTCGAAACTCCTTACTCACTAGAACGAAAGTCCTTACCCACTACTATCAGGGTGTACAGGGTAGTGGATTACCCTGTACACCTTGGCTAGTTATCCTGTACACCATAATCAACTACGGTGTACACCCTGAAAACACTGAGTCGTAACCCTTGAATTAGTTAGTCCATAGGTTAGTCTTAATAATTAGTAGGATTACTCCATCTTCCGATAATACCGGGGCGTATAACCCGGCAATAACTCCGGATGGAATACCCATACAAGGTCTTTCAGGAGGTAATCGGGATGTATCGGAAATTCCTCGTAATAGGGTACTATTCCCGTATTACAGGTATAAATCCGGCGGTTCTTAAAGGCATCAAAGTTTTCATAGGGCGTATACTCGGTACGAAGGTCTTTGTAAGTCATGTCGTTTGTCTGATTATATTTGATCAGCCACATATCGGCATGGATCGCCTTGTCGAGTACGGTTTCAAAAGCCAAAGGGGTACTGCCCGCTCCGGGAAGGTCTTTGAAGATATAATCGGCTCCGGCATCGTTGTAGAGATGGGCGACATAGCTATCGCCTGCCGGCATATACCAGGAAGAACCGAATTTCTTTTCAGAGATGACTGTCGGACGGTTAGAGACTGTCTTTGCCAGCTCTTTCAGATCCAGATATCGGTCTTCCGTTTTCCGGAAGATTGAATCCGCCATCGCTTCCTTACCGAATAACAAGCCATAGAAACGTATCCATTCAGTCCGTCCCAACGGCAACGACTCCATGTAATCGGCAGCCTCAATGATAGGAATACCCAGTTTCTCGGCAGGTCCGTATCCTGCATTCTGAAAAGGAGAAGCTATAATGATCTCTGCCCCTATATCAATAATCTTTTCAATATTCGGCGCCGTCGCCTCTCCCAGATCAGCAATCTTTCCGGCACGCAAACCCTCTTGAATGGAAGGCGTATCCATATACCGGGGTTCACACACGCCGATCACCTTATCCGCTTCCCCCAACTGGTCAATAATAGCCGCATGAACGGAGGTATAAACCACGATATTCTTCACCGGTGTCCGTACAACTGTCCCCTTAGGCAAATCACCGGGCATCAACGCACCGCGATCCACCAACAGATAACGTTGCAGGATGCGGGTGCTGTCCCAAGGGTCGCGGACCTCTACCGATGTATAGTCAGTGAAGTGCTGTATGGTGAAACCACGGGCATAGAGGATGGAATCAGAAGAATGGGCCTCATTCCCAGACACCGACTTCCCAGACTGGGTACACGACACAGTCCAAAAAATCAGTAATATAAACAAGAGTTGCTTCATATTTCAAAACAACCGGATTATTCCGCTGTAATAAAATAAGCACCCATCGGATTAAGACCGGAAAGTACTAACTTATTAATAAGCTTACCTTCAGATGTAAAAATATACATATCGCCTGTATTTGTATAGTCAGAAGTTCCGATGTAAACATTGTTAGTAACAGGATCGGAACTCATGCAATAAGTTTTATCCACAACTGTACCGTCAGTGATAAAACCTTTCTCTTCCATCTTGTCCTTTTTGGCATCATACACTTTGAATTCATAGCCTGTAACCACCCAATTCTCTTGTTTTGCACTGTATATATACACCATGTCATTGCATATTGTAGAAACAATCTGGCTATTTGACTCGATAACAGAACTGGTTACGTTGTCTCCTGAAACAGTTAAACGTTGTAATGTGTTGTTTTCCATAATATGATAATCACCTAAAGAAAGCACATACAGATGACCTTCGCTATCTTTCTGAATCGTTTTAGGGTTTGCATTCACTTTTACTTCTGATGTTACAGTAAACGAAGCTGCATCAACAACAGATAAAGTAGAATCGGGCACTTCATTATATCCACCCGAATTTGCTACATATAATTTACCATTCAGTTCGCAAACACCTTCAGGATTTGGTCCAACTTTTACCTTCTGTGTAATATCCATAGAAGTCGTATCGATACAAGCCAAATGTCCGTCAAACAAGGTCACATACACTTTTCCGTTATAAGTAGTCAGCATACGCGGTTGTTGGGGAACACCAGCATCATCTTTCGGGCTGATCTTTTTCAACGACTTCCCTGCAAGGTCTGTTACCTCTATACTAGCCGAAGTACTCACTGCAATATACATTTTGGAACCATAAATCAGCATATCATTGGCCGTATCACCTAATCCACAACCATTTATTGAGGAAAACACTTTAGTTGTCAAGTCTTTCGTTTCAGGATTATAATAATCCAGCGTCGCATTATTAGAGTTCATTTTCCCGGCATTCAGTATATAAACACCTGTCGTTTCCTGTTCCCCGGGAATTTCCGGCTTAGGATCGTCATCATCACTACAAGAAACAAAAGGCATTGCCATCAATGCACACAAGGCAGAAACAAACAGAAACTTTTTCTTTTCCATAAAATAAATATTTAAATATATTAGTTTACACATTAAAAGCTGAACAAAACCGTTACCCGGAAGGAACGTCCCGGCATCGGATAAAATTTAATAACATCATACGTGATGTTTCCTATATTAACAATTTCCCCCTGCAGGCGAAGCTTACAGGAACGGATTGAAAATTCGCGATTAATAGAGATAGTCTGTTCTACATACCGTTTTATCAAATTATCTTCTATATTCTGTGGCAGAGCATACCGGTCGCCGGCTGCAGTCAAACTATAAGTAACATTCACCCACGGATTATTAACGGACAAAGAAGCTGAACCCGCATGACGAGGAGTATAAGGGATCTGATTGCGATAGTTTTTTGCTGTTTCGTCTGTTATATCGATCGCTTTCTGCCAGGTATAGCCCCCCTGTAACATCAGGTTAAACTGCTGCCAAAGCGGTATTTCGGCAGACAGATTCACATCGATGCCACTAATTGCAACTTCTCCCATATTCATCATTTTCCATATGTACAGGGTAGGAAGTGCAACTATTTTATCGCGAACACGATTATAGTATCCGTCGACAGTTGCATTTACATAAGGCAAAAACGAAAAGAGTTCACCGCTCCAAGTAAGACCCAGGTTATATTGGGTAGCGCGCTCGGGTTTCAGATTTGTATTCCCTATCCGGAGATAATACAGGTCGTTAAATGTCGGAACTCTGAAAATATCCTTATAAGAAGCACGGATACGAACATTCTGATCAGAAAAAATACGCCAGGAGATACTAACTGCAGGAGAAAGGCGCTTCCGGTCATCTGGACGATCGCCCCGTCGCACTTCTTCCCTTATGAACGTATTCAACAAACTGGCTGTTGCTGTAAAACGGCTGTCCTGATATTGGGCAGCCAGTACCGACAAAGAAGTATAGCGTGTAGGAAAAGGACAGTTCGGGATATTATTATCCAATGTATTAAGAGAAAAGTCGGTAGTTAACGAAAAAGACAAATGTTCAAGAGGAGAATATAAAGCTGATGCAGAACCGTAATATTCACGTTGAGTATTAAGGTCTACCTGCGAGCCATCTTCATAATTATTGTTCACATTCACATATTTACTCCAGGTATAATTAAACTTAGCTTGTGCCTGCAATACAAAATGAGAATTAAAACGATTCAGATAATAAGCTTGTGCAAAAGCATTCTTATCCCACAAACGCTCGCCTGAATAGTCGTTATACAAAATTACCGAACCAGGCAATCCCCGTTCCGAATCAAAATAATAACCTTTTAAAGAAAGACTACCGCCCCGGCCCAGATCGCCAAAGATATTCAACTCTGTTCTTACAGATTCTATATCACTATTCTTACGTTTCATCTTATCTTCCTGCATCCCGTTTTTCAGGATAAAGGGATAATTACCATCCGCTCGGAGCCAATCGACCTGCCCTGTTGCTGAAAAATGCTTTCCAAGCCTCTGCTCATAACGCAGATACGGATTAACCAAACCAAATGAACCGGCCCTTACCTGTGCCTTTACATGAAACGGACGGATTGTAAAATCCGGTTGCATCGTTTTTATATTCAACACTCCTGCCGACGCATATATCCGTGCCGTCTGGAAAATATCATCTGTCTGTCCGATCGACAACGACACCCTCTCCACATTATCCAACGAGAAACGGCCTATATCTACCTGCCCGCTCTGGGCATCGGTGATCGTTACGCCATCATAGCTGACAGCCGTATGTTGTGCTCCGAGGCTACGTACGGAAACTGTTTTCAACCCTCCTATTCCACCGTAATCCTTAACGGCAGCACCGGAGAAATGTGTTACTGCTTCCGACAAATCATGCAACCCCAGCCGATCGAAACCGGCTCGGTCCATAACTTGTAAAGGTGTAGCTTCGCGGGTTGTGGAAGGACGCGCCTTTTCCACGACCTCAACACCTTTCAGCTGGTGATAAACAGTCGTATCGATCTGCTGTGCGTGCAGAACAGGCACGCACAGAAATATGCCTGACAGGCATATAAATACTATAATAAATAATGTACGCATATATCAAGTTCCATCAACACCTTACCCGAGGCATTGTATATATAGAATAATGGCAGGTTTTCTGACTTGTTCTCCCATGATCGGCCGCCTTCCCAAGGATCCTAAAATCCTCAGTGGCAACAAGATTTGCCGGGGTTGCAGAACTTACAGCTACGGGTACAGTTCCGGATTTGCACCGGATTCCCTTTTACTAACGGTCAGCGGAAGCCAAGCCGTTACACCATAATCCGGTGACAAAAATACAAATAATATCAATTACTATACCTGATAATTTAAAATACTACTCCTGGTAATATAATTTAACAGATCAGACCACCATCCCCCAAACCACTCCGCACACAAAATGCCACTCCTTATTCTTCAAAAAACAGCGTAATTTTTCCTCAAATTGTTCCATATCACAAAACAATTGGTTCATTTCAGAATGACTATAAAATTAGTTTAAAGTTTAACTAAATGCAAAAAAGCCAAAAAAGTAATATGTTCGGGTTTCCGACAGGTTGTTTTCGTAATATTGCACGGTTGAAAAAATATATTGACGAGGTTTAAAAAGAATTGTATGGGAGAAACAAAAGGTTATGTTTCACAGGTTATCGGTCCAGTCGTGGATATTCACTTCGATAATGAAAAAGAAGAGAAAATAGTGCTACCCCGTATTCATGACGCCATGGAGATAACCCGTCCTAATGGGAAAATACTGATCGTGGAAGTTCAGCAACACATTGGGGAAAACACAGTCCGTACAGTCGCTATGGATACGACAGACGGACTGCAACGAGGAATGGAAGCCGTATCATGCGGTTCGCCCATTACCATGCCGGTCGGCGATCAGGTAAAGGGGCGTTTGATGAACGTGACAGGCGATCCGATCGATGGGATGAAAATGCTGGATAAAAAAGGAGCTCTCCCTATCCATCGTGAGCCGCCGAAGTTTGAAGATCTGACAACCAGCAAAGAGGTGCTCTACACCGGTATCAAGGTGATCGACCTGCTGGAACCCTATTCCAAAGGAGGTAAAATCGGGTTGTTCGGTGGCGCCGGAGTCGGAAAGACGGTTCTTATCATGGAACTGATCAATAACATTGCCAAAAAGAATAACGGTTTTTCTGTTTTCGCCGGCGTGGGTGAACGTACCCGTGAAGGTAACGACCTGCTGCGCGAAATGATACAGTCGAATGTAATCCGTTACGGTAAAGAATTTAAGGAAAGTATGGAAGCCGGTCACTGGGACCTGTCGAAGATAGATCACGAAGAACTGGCTAAATCGCAGGCGACACTGGTGTTCGGACAGATGAACGAACCGCCGGGAGCACGTTCGTCGGTCGCTCTATCGGGACTGACCATCGCCGAATCGTTCCGCGACCTAGCTCCGGAAGGCGAGACTCGCGATATACTGTTCTTTATAGATAATATCTTCCGTTTCACGCAGGCCGGTTCCGAAGTTTCCGCCCTGTTGGGACGTATGCCGTCGGCAGTAGGTTATCAGCCGACACTGGCTACCGAAATGGGAGCCATGCAGGAACGTATCACCTCTACGAAAAAAGGTTCCATCACCTCCGTGCAGGCTGTTTACGTGCCGGCAGACGACTTGACCGACCCGGCACCGGCAACGACCTTTACGCACCTGGATGCTACCACCGTGCTGAGCCGTAAGATTACCGAACTGGGTATCTATCCGGCAGTCGACCCGCTGGAATCGACATCCCGTATCCTCGACCCGCTGGTCGTAGGCAAGGAACATTACGAAACGGCACAGCGTGTGAAACAGATACTCCAGCGTAACAAGGAGTTGCAGGATATTATCTCCATCCTGGGTATGGAGGAACTTTCGGACGAGGACCGCCAGACGGTTAACCGCGCCCGCCGTGTACAACGTTTCCTGTCGCAGCCTTTCGCCGTGGCGGAACAATTCACCGGCGTACCGGGCGTAATGGTCTCTATCGAAGACACCATCCGCGGATTCAATATGATCATGGACGGTGAAACCGACGATATCCCTGAACAGGCCTTCCTGAATGTAGGAACGATTGAAGATGTGATTGAAAAAGGAAAGAAACTGGCAGAACAAGCAAATTAAAAACGTATGGAACTGGAAATCATATCCCCTGGTGGTGTTTTATTCAAAGGAGAGACAGATTATGTATCCTTTCCGGGTACGGCAGGCTCGTTCGACGTCCTGCCCCATCACGCTCCGATGATCGCAGCCCTGGAAGAAGGCGTTATCCGGTACCAGACAGATGAAAAGAAAGAACAAGAAATAAAAATACAGAGCGGATTCGTCGAGATAAAAGACGATATCCTGTCCGTATGCATCGAATAAAAAAATACGATCATGAGCGGTAGATTAAGAATGAAGCTAATGGGCTTGACTACCTTTATTAATGTAGTTATCGGCGTCTCCCTGGGAGGCTTGTTATACACCATCTGGCCTTCGCATTATTTTGAGTGGTATCCGTCGATACCGGTGTTTTACTGGTTAAGCAGTATGTTAATGATCTATTTTCTGGATCATGTCAAACGGAAACACGGAGACGTCACTGTTGTTACTTATATGGTAGTCCGCCTCTGCAAATTCACGCTCGCACTGGTTTTCCTGTGGCTTTATGCCGCTTTGGTCGGACAGAACCTGAAAGCCTTCGGCTTCACGATGATGTTGTTCTATTTCATTTATCTTGTACTGGAAACATATACATTGTATCTGTTTGAGAAAAAGAGAATGATTAGTGAGAAAAAAGAAAAAGATGAACAGAATAAAAAATAACGGCCTGTTTTGGTTTACTTTCTTGTTACTGGTTTGCATCAGCTTTCCGGTAAGCGCCTCCACGGATGCGAAACAAGGTGAGGTAGATGTGCAGGATATCGTATTCTCACACATCAAGGATGCCTACACCTGGCACATCACGGAGTGGAACGGGAAAGAGATTTCCATACCGCTGCCCGTCCTGCTGAAAAGCGAAGAACGCGGATGGGACTTGTTCCTCTCCTCACACCTGCATCATGGTAATGTGCATCATAACTATTACATCTCCAAGGAAGGGAAACATGCCGGAAAGGTGGTAGAGAAAAACAGCAGAGGCGAAGAAGTAAAACCCTGGGACTTGTCGCTTACCAAAAACGTATGCGGCCTGCTTCTCAGTTGCGGCTTACTGCTTTTCATCGTGCTGCGTACCGCCCGTTGGTATAAAAAGCATCCGTATGAAGCCCCCGGAGGATTTACCGGGTTGATGGAGATGGCGGTCATGTTCATACATGACGGCGTAGTGAAGGAAGGAATCGGCAAAGAATATAAGCCTTTCTCTTCTTATCTGCTGACGGTCTTCTTCTTCATCCTGATAAACAACCTGATCGGTATTATTCCGATTTTCCCGGGAGGAGCCAATATCACCGGTAATATCACCATTACCGCCGTGCTCGCTTTATGTACGTTCCTGGCAGTGAACCTGTTCGCTACCAAGGAATACTGGAAGGAGATATTCTGGCCCAACGCCCCCATCTTCCTGAAGTTACCGTTGCCGATCATGCCCTTCGTGGAATTTTTCGGCATACTCACCAAGCCGTTCGCCCTGATGATCCGTCTGTTTGCCAATATCATGGCCGGACATACAATCATTCTGGCGTTGACTTGCCTGATATTCATCACCGCCTCGATGGGAACAGCCATAAACGGCACGATGACAATCGTATCCGTATTGTTCACCGTGTTTATGAACTGCCTCGAACTGTTGGTGGCATGCCTTCAGGCCTATATATTCACCCTGTTGTCGGCCAACTATATCGGATTGGCCAAAGTACGGGAATGAACAAACATATTTATTAATAATAAGATTACTAATTTTAAAGATTGAGAGTTATGTTATCAGCAATTTTATTACAAGCAGCAGCCGGTGCAGGCATCGCTAAACTTGGAGCAACAGTAGGAGCAGGATTAGCTGCTATCGGTGCAGGTATAGGTATCGGATTGATCGGTAAAGGTGCCGTCGAAGGTATCAGCCGCCAACCGTCGGCAGCCGGTGACATCCGTACGTCCATGCTTATCATGGGTGCATTGGTAGAAGGTGTTGCCCTGTTTGCGATCGTAGTATGTTTCTTAGGATTGTTCCAATAAATAAAAGTAAACTATGTCATTGCTCACACCAGACGCAGGGCTTTTATTCTGGATGATCCTTTCTTTCGGAATCGTCTTTGTTATTCTTTCCAAATATGGTTTCCCGGTAATCATCAAAGCCGTGGAACAACGGAAAGAATACATCGATCATTCCCTCGAATCGGCCCGCCAGGCAAACGAACAACTTGCCGGCATCCAGGCCGAAAGCGAAAAGATTCTTGCCCAGGCAAGAGAGCAGCAGAATGAGATTCTGAAACAAGCCCTGGCCGAAAAAGAACAGATTATCAGCGCAGCCCGGCAAAAGGCATCCGCTGAGGCACATCTGCAACTGGAGGAAGCGACACGCCGGATAGGGGAAGAAAAGGACAAAGCCATCCGCGAAGTCCGCACCGAAATCGCCGACCTGTCAGTCGCCATTGCAGAGAAAGTGATGAAAGAGAAAATCAGCCGTACCGATGAACAGGAAAAGATCATCAACGGGCTGCTCGACAATGTTTCGTTTAGTAAATCATAAGATATGGACGTAGGTACAATCTCTTCCCGGTACGTCAAAGCACTCTTTTCGCTGGCAAAAGACAAGCGGCAGGAGGACCGGGTATATGATGACATGAAGATGCTGACCATCAGTTTCGAGCAAGAGCCGGGACTGAAAGCGGTGCTCGACAACCCCATCTTTCCCCTGGAGGAGAAAGTAAAGTTGCTGACTACCGCCGCCGGCCTGGAAGTATGCGAGTTGTTCACCCGTTTTATCCGCCTGGTACTTCAGCACAAGAGAGAGAGCTTGTTACCGCTAATGGCATATATTTATATCCATATGTACCGGAAAGACAAAAAGATCACCCGTGTGTTGTTCAAGACGCCGGCTCCGGTAGATGAAGCGACACAGGAACATTTAAAGAAACGGCTGAAGGAAGAAACCGGCAACACCATCGAATTCATGGGAGTGATCAAGCCGGAACTGATCGGTGGCTTCGTGCTCCGTATCGGTAATACCCGGATAGATGCCAGTTACGCCCGGCAACTGCGGGAAATCAGAAATCAGCTAATCGAAAAAAATTAAAAAAGAAAAACGTATGACAGACCAGATAAAAGTAAGTGAAGTTTCCGCCATTTTACGCGAACAACTGGAAGGTATCAACACCACGATCCATCTGGAAGAGGTGGGCACTGTGCTTCAGGTCAGTGACGGTGTAGCACGTATCTACGGGCTGGACAATGCCGAAGCCAATGAGTTGTTGCAATTCGACAACGGAATGGAAGCCATCGTGATGAACCTGGAAGAAGATAACGTAGGTGCCGTATTGCTCGGACCGACCGACCAGGTAAAAGAGGGCGACACGGTGAAACGTACACGTCGCATCGCTTCCATCAACGTAAGCGAAAACATGATCGGTCGTGTAATCGATCCGCTGGGTAACCCGATCGACGGTAAAGGCGAGATTGTCGGAAAGAAATGCCAGATGCCGCTGGAACGAAAAGCTCCGGGCGTTATCTACCGCCAGCCGGTAAACGAGCCGTTACAGACTGGTATCAAAGCCGTAGATGCCATGATCCCTATCGGACGCGGGCAACGTGAATTGATTATCGGTGACCGTCAGACTGGTAAAACCTCGATCGCCATCGACACGATCATCAATCAACGCAGTAATTATGAAGCCGGCAATCCGGTTTACTGCATCTATGTGGCGATCGGACAGAAAGGTTCTACAGTCGCTTCTCTGGTAAACACCTTACAGGAAAAAGGGGCGATGGATTACACGATCGTAGTCAGTGCCACTGCTTCCGACCCGGCTGCCATGCAATATTTCGCTCCTTTTGCCGGAGCTGCCATCGGCGAATATTTCCGCGACAGCGGACGTCATGCATTGGTTGTCTATGATGACTTGTCGAAACAGGCAGTCGCTTATCGCGAGGTATCCCTGATCCTTCGTCGTCCTTCGGGCCGCGAGGCGTATCCGGGTGATATTTTCTACCTGCATTCACGCCTGTTGGAACGTGCAGCGAAAATCATCAACCAACAGGAAGTAGCCAGCCAGATGAACGACCTGCCCGATAGCATGAAAGATAAGGTAAAAGGTGGCGGTTCGCTCACTGCCCTGCCGATTATCGAGACGCAGGCGGGTGACGTGTCGGCTTATATCCCGACCAACGTAATTTCCATCACCGACGGACAGATATTTCTGGAAACAGACCTGTTCAACCAGGGAAACCGTCCGGCTATCAACGTGGGTATTTCCGTATCCCGTGTGGGTGGTAACGCACAGTTGAAAGCGATGAAGAAGGTGGCCGGTACGCTGAAAATCGACCAGGCACAGTTCCGCGAACTGGAATCGTTCACGAAATTCGGCGGCGATATGGATGCGGTAACCGCCTTCACCATCGACAAAGGACAGAAAAATACACAACTATTGATACAACCCCAGTATAACCCTATGCCTGTGGAACAGCAAATCGCTATCCTGTATTGCGGCACCAAAGGTTTACTGAAAGAGGTTCCGCTGGATAAGGTACACGATTTTGAGAATGCGTTCTTACAGACTCTGATCACCAATCATCAGAAAGACGTACTCGATATATTAAAATCGGGTGTGATAAATGATGAAGTCAGCCGTATCCTGGAAGAAACAGCCCACCAGGTCAGCGGGGCATATAAAGCAGGTTGATAACAGAAATTAGACTATGGCATCACTGAAAGAGATAAAAATCCGTCTTGCGTCGATCAGAAACACGCAGAAGATCACCTCCGCCATGAGGATGGTGTCTTCTGCCAAACTGCATCATACGCAGACGATTGTCGAACATATGCTCGAATACGAGAGTAAGCTGAGCGCCATATTAAGGGGCACGCTGTCGGCTGAAAGTGATATGAGTTCGCCCTACGCAGCTGTTCGCGAGGTCAAACAGGTGGCTATCGTCGCTTTTTCCTCCAACAGCGGGTTGTGTGGCGCTTTCAATGCGAACATATGGAAAGAGTTAACAGTCCGTCTCCACCGGTATGAGGCGGACGGTATAACCGTGCGCATTTATCCGATCGGCAAAAAGGTGGCGGACGAATTGCATAAAGCTGGTTATCAAACCAATGACAGCTTCCTTACGATCGGCGACAAACCGGCCTACGAGGATGCTTCGCAACTGGCAACTGCCCTGATGGAGTTGTATATCTCTGCCCAGGTCGACCGGGTGGAACTACTCTACCATCATTTCAAGAATATGGCGGAGCAGATACTGACCGAAAAGGTTTTCCTTCCGGTTTCCTTACCGGAAGCAGACCCGGAAAGTGCTTCGAGCAACTATATTCTGGAGCCGTCTGCCGAACAGTTGCTGGCCTTACTGCTCCCCAAAGTGCTCCATCTGAACATCTACACGACCTTGCTCGACACTGTCACTTCCGAGCATGCCGCCCGCATGCTTGCCATGCAGACAGCCAACGACAACGCCAATGACCTGATCCAGGAACTGACATTGCAATACAACAAAAACCGCCAGCAGGCCATCACCAATGAATTGCTGGATATTATGGGAGGAAGCGGTCAATAATCTTTTACATCGATAAATAAACGAAGCCCCGGCGAATCACTTCGGCGGGGCTCCTGGCTTTAAAATTATTATTGAACAATTTCTAACAACCAAATCTAATACTTAATAGAAGAATAATATCATTAATTGGGCAGTTAGTACACGTAAAAACATTGTCAACGGATAAACTGTAGCATAACCTACTGCCGGAGCATCATTTCCCGCCGTTGCATTCGCATAAGCCAAAGCGGGAGGATCCGTCGTACTGCCAGCCAGCAATCCCATCAACGTATAGTAATTCAGTTTAAAAAAATGCCTGCCAATCAATCCGATGACTAATAAAGGCAGCATTGTTATAAAAAAACCGTAACCAATCCAGGCAAATCCGCCTTTATTCACGATAGTATCCACAAAACCATCCCCGGCACTCAGCCCGACACAGGCAAGGAACATGGTTATACCAATCTCCCGGAGCATCAGATTGGCACTCTGGGTAGTATAAGTAACCAGTTTATAACGGTATCCGAAACGGCTGATCAGGATAGCGACAACCAACGGACCACCTGCCAAACCCAGCTTGATAGGTTGAGGAATCCCTGGGAAACTAATTGGAATACTTCCCAGAATAATACCTAAAGCGATACCGATAAATATTGGAATCAAGTTCGGTTCATTCAGACGTTTCATCGAATTACCCAATATCATACTCACCTTATCGACAGCCAGTTCACTACCGACCACGGTTACACGGTCACCAACCTGCAATTGCAAACCTTGTGTTGCTACCAGTTCCACTCCGGCACGATTCACACGTGTTACATTGATACCATGCAAACGGCGTAACTGCAAATCCCCCAGTTTAGTACCCGTCAGTTCCGGCTTTGTCACCAAAATGCGGCGGCTGACAAAAGCACTTTCGGCGGGAATCCATTGTTTACGGTCCATCTCTATCTCTTGACCGATAAAGGTTTTTATAGTTTCTGCATCATGTTCAGTCGTGATCACAAATATTTTATCATCTTCTTCCAAAATCGTACTGCCGGTAACAATGTCCACTTTATTGGTCTTGTTACGCCAAATACGGGATATGACAAATTCCCTATGCTCCAACAGGGCGGCAAGTTCCATTATCTTCCTGCCAAAAAGAGCCGGATTCTTCACTATCAACGATATAGGTGTGGCCTCACTATTATGCACATTATTCTCTTCTTCCAGCTTTTTCGTCTCCTGGTCAAAACTTATATGAAAAATATACCGGACAAACAACATGGAAAGGATGATACCGACGACCCCCAGCGGATAAGCAACGGCATATCCCAATGCAATCGTATCATCAGAAGTCCCCGTCATATCACTAAATGCCTGTTGAGCAGCCCCCAGTCCCGGCGTATTTGTTACTGCACCCGATAAAATACCGACCATCGTCGGAATAGGAATTCCTGTCACAAAATGTATCACCAAGGCTATCATAACTCCGAGAAAGACAATTCCGCAAGCCAGGCCATTCAAAGTCATCCCCCCTTTCTTAAAAGAAGAGAAAAAACCGGGTCCGACCTGCATGCCGACTGAATAAACAAACAGGATCAATCCAAACTCTTTAAAGAAATGAATAACAGATGGATTGATTGTAAACCCAAAATGTCCCAGTAGAATACCGACAAACAATACCAGGGTTATCCCCAGAGAAATTCCAAATACTTTGATTTTACCAAGTTGGATCCCTATGGCAATAACCAGAGACAGTAAAAGGATGGAATGTCCGATACCTTCTCCCCATAATAATTCATGAATCCATTCCATAGTCAATCGCTTTTGAGGCACAGCAAAACTCCACGCCACAACGCGTACAAAGCTTCTCCATGATTTTCATACAATTTAGAATTAATATTCTTTTCGAACCATTTCCCTAACCCACGAGGAAAAACAGCCTTTAACGAACGGCAGGTCTTCTGACTGACTCCCATCCTGAAGCCTTCCCGACACATGTCAGTGGCATAAGTTGTTTTCAGAATGTTATTAGAGCTTCACAGCAGCGGGACTGTCCGGGATTTACACCCGATTCCCTTTTAATCCGTATCATCCGAACAGACAACACGAAACCAATTCGGAGGCAAAGCTACAAAAATAAAAGACAAAATCAATATGATAAATACAAGTTTTTTAAACTTTTACGTTCCTGTTTATTTATAAAACTATGACATAAGCAGAAATCCCTGCCAGCCTCACGGTCGACAGGGATTTACCATTCATAATTCTAACAACAAAATCAAATCGTTACAATGGCATATTGCCATGTTTTTTCGGCGGATTGCTCTGGCTTTTGTTCTTTGCCATCTCCAACGCCTGTATCAGCTTGAAACGAGTCTGCCGCGGCATGATAATCTCGTCGATAAATCCTTGCTCGGCAGCCCGGTAAGGATTAGAGAAGTTTTCCGCATATTCTTTCATTGCCTGCTCTTTCTCTTCCCCGGTTGCTTTTCTATATAAGATATTAACAGCCCCTTCTGCTCCCATAACGGCAATCTCCGCCATAGGGTAAGCCAGATTAACATCGGCACCGGTCGGTTTGCTCGACATAACGATATAAGCACCGCCATAGGCTTTCCGGGTAATCAACGTGATTTTAGGCACGGTCGCTTCCGCATAAGCATAGACGATCTTCGCACCGTGGCGGATAATACCGTCGTGCTCCTGGGTACATCCCGGAAGAAAACCGGGTACATCTTCAAAAGTAACCAGTGGAATATTGAAACAATCGCAAAAACGGATGAAACGAGCCGCCTTATCCGAAGCATCGATATCCAGCACACCTGCCAGGAATGCCGGCTGGTTGGCAACGATACCGACCGTACGTCCGCCTAAACGGGCAAAACCGACTACGATGTTTTTTGCAAAATGCGGCATTACCTCAAAGAAATAGTGATTATCCACCACCGGTTCAATAATATCTTTTATATCATAAGGAATATTCGGATCATCCGGAATCACCTCCTGCAACGATTCTTCTTCGCGGCGGATATCATCCGTACAAGGAACAAGTGGGGCATCTTCCATATTATTGGCCGGAAGAAAACCGAGTAATTCGCGGATACTCATTAATGTTTCTTCTTCCGTATCACACATAAAATGAGTAACACCGCTCTTAGTACTATGTGTATAAGCACCACCCAATTCTTCTTTTCCTACTTCTTCATGGGTAACCGCCTTGACCACGTCCGGACCGGTGATAAACATATGGCTTTTTTCTTTCACCATAAAAATAAAATCGGTCAACGCAGGCGAATAGCAGGCTCCTCCGGCACAAGGTCCGAGGATCGCAGAAATCTGCGGAACCACTCCCGAGGCCATCGTATTCTGATAGAAAATGGAAGCATATCCGGCCAGACTGCTGACTCCTTCCTGAATACGGGCACCACCCGAATCATTCAGGGCAATTACCGGCGCTCCGTTTTTCAATGCCAGTTGTTGCACCTTGACGATCTTCGCGGCATTCGTTCCGCTCAATGTTCCTCCGTAAGCGGTAAAGTCATAAGCATAGACAAACACTTGGCGTCCGTCTATCTTGCCATACCCCGAAACGATCCCGTCACCCGCTATTTTGTTCTTTTCCATACCGAAATTGGTACAACGGTGAACGACAAACTTATCCAGTTCGACAAATGTACCCTTATCCAGTAACATGTCAATACGTTCACGGGCAGTCATACGTCCGGCTTCATGCTGTTTCTCTATGCGTGCCATACCGCCTCCCAATGAAGCTGCCTTATCCAGTTCTTCAAACGTTTTATATAAATGTTCTTTTCCCATTTTAATCCTCTTTGTCTGTTATTATATCCAAAGTCAGAAGGACCTGGTTGCTCGTCACCGAATCCCCTTCTTTTACCTGTACATCGCGTACCGTGCAGGCCGAACTTACCTTATAATTACTCTGCATCTTCATTGCTTCGATCACTACGACAATATCGCCAGGTTCGAGACGGTCGCCTTTCTGAACAGCAACCTTCACCACCTTGCCGGGCATCGGAGAAATAATCTTATTCTCCTGCCGCTCTTCGCTATTCCTGCGCATACGCAAATATTTCACCTGCGTATCAACAATATCCACACCATAAGAGAGGAAATGGGTATTCACCGTATAGTTTTTACCACTTTCTCCGCGGATCAGTTCTGCATTATACGAAACACCGTTGTGCAAAATAGAACAGGCGCCATTTTCGGCCATTACGACATCGACTTCATAAAGGATACCGTCAATAGTCAACCGGACTTTGTTCCCATCTTTACTGACCAACGAAACATCCGCAACTCTTTTTCCAATATGTATTTCCATAAATAATAATTATTCAATAGTGCTAATGTGCCGATTATTAAATACGCAGGACTCCTTTTTGTAATCCGAATTCACGCCAGCGGCTGATCGGACGATTGTCGGAAGCCTGACCGGATCTGTTTTCCTCCAGATTGACCAGATAATCTATATAGGCAGCGATCATAGCTATATTTTCAGTCTCTGTTCCACCCTCTTCTACGGGATGTTGCAATTGTCCGGCATTTTTTTCAATAAAAGAAGTATCATACTTTCCCTGCACAAAGTCGGATGTATCCATAATCCGACGTAAGTAACCGATATTCGTTTTCAACCCGGTAATCTTATACTCATGCAATACCCGCCGCATGCGTTCGATCGCATATTGGCGCGTTGTCGCCCAAACGATCAGTTTTCCGATCATCGGGTCGTAATAAACCGGTATTTCATATCCTTCATACACATAACTGTCTACACGGACACCGATGCCGTTCGGCTCTGTCAATTGTTTAATGACACCGGGAGAAGGCATAAAACCGGCTTCTGTATCTTCTGCACAGATACGGCATTCAATGGCATGTCCGCGCTGGACGATCTCCTCCTGGTGGATATGGAGTGGTTCGTTGTTAGCCACCCGGATCTGTTCTTTTACCAGATCGACGCCTAAAACTTCCTCGGTAATCGGATGCTCCACCTGGAGACGCGTATTCATTTCCAGAAAATAAAAATTCCGATGTTTGTCCACCAAAAACTCAATGGTACCAGCACCGGAATAGTTGACAGCTTTTGCCGCAGCAACAGCCTTTTCACCCATATTTTTTCTTAACTCAGGAGTGATGAACGGAGACGGACTTTCCTCCACGATTTTCTGATTACGGCGTTGAACGGAACATTCACGTTCGCAAAGATGGATTACATTCCCGTGATTGTCACCCAATACCTGAAATTCGATATGATGAGGTTCCTCTACGAATTTCTCCAGATAAACTGTGTCGTCACCAAAAGACGATAACGATTCCGAACGGGCAGAATGATAAGCCTCCACCACATCTTCTTCTTTATAGATCAGTCGCATCCCTTTTCCTCCGCCTCCCATAGAGGCTTTCAGCATAACGGGGAAACCGATTTCCTTACATATCCGAACGGCTTCGGCAGCATCCTGCAACGGTTGTTGCGTTCCCGGAACAACCGGCACACCAGCCTCGATCATCCGCTTACGGGCTGATATCTTATCGCCCATCGCCTCCATCGTCTCAGCAGCCGGGCCAATAAAAATAATATTTTCCTCTTTACATCTGCGGGCAAAAGCTGCATTTTCCGAAAGGAAACCATAACCGGGATGAATGGCATCGGCTTTATGAATTTTTGCCGCTTGGATAATCTTTTCAATATCCAGATAACTATCTTTTGATGCAGCAGGCCCTATCAGGCAGGCCTCATCAGCATAAAGTACATGTCGTGCTGCCCGGTCGGCTTCCGAAAAAACAGCCACAGACTGTATTCCCATCTCCCGGCAGGAATGCATCACACGTACGGCGATCTCGCCACGGTTTGCAATTAATATCTTCCGTATCATATCAATGCTTTAAATGTTTATAACGGGGATTCACCTCACAGGCATAGAAATATTTCTTGATCTCATTCAAACAGGAGTTGCACAAACATCCCGGATAATGGACCTTCACATAAGCAAGCTGGAGTTCATCCAATTTCACAGGCACACAATGACAGGCGGATATATCATCTACCCGACAAACAAAAGAGTCCCCACAACGCGGACAATCTTTCTCCATAAATCTGATAAATTTAGAATAAACAATCATTTCGAACCCGTATCCTAACCCACGAGGATATGAGCCTTTAACGAACGGCAGGTCTTCTGACTGACTCCCATCCTGAAGCCTTCCCGACACATGTCAGTGGCATAAGTTGTTTTCAGAATGTTATTAGAGCTTCACAGCAGCGGGACTGTCCGGGATTTACACCCGATTCCCTTTTAATCTGTATTTCCAGAATCAAAAATACAGAACCATTTCGGTGCAAAACTACAAAAATAAAAGACAAAACAATGATATAAAATAAGTTTTTTATACTTTTGCGCCCCGGTTTAGGTTTATCGCCCGTTTTTCAGCCAGCAAAAAGAAACATTCCGGAATAGAATCCGGTTCATATATAAAAAGTACGACATGAGTAGAAATGAATCTTTGCTACCCGTAGCCAAATTCATCGCAGAGTACTCCGCCCATATGATGGGATGCGGGGTACACACGTCCCGGGTAGTCCGGAGTTCCAAACGAATAGGAGAAGCATATGGCGCTGATGTTAAAATCAGCATTTTTCAGAAAAATATTATTCTGACGATCTCCGACAATGATACGAAAGAAACATACAGCGAGGTGATCGATATCCCCGCCCTTCCGATAAGTTTCGAGAAGAACGCCAAACTGAGCGCTCTGAGTTGGGAAACGTATGACAAACATTTGTCGCTGGAAGAATTAAAAGATAAATATGAGGAGATTATCGCCAGCCCGCACATCGATCCGCTTTTCGTTCTGATACTGGTAGGTTTTGCCAATGCCTCTTTCTGCCGCCTGTTCGGGGGAGATATTACTTCGATGGGGATTGTCTTTTCTGCGACTATCACCGGTTTTTTCCTGAAACAACAGATGCAGATACGGAAATTCAATCATTACATAATCTTCGTGGTATCGGCCTTTATTGCATCGCTTTGTGCCTCTACAGCGTTGACATTCGACACGACCTCGGACATTGCACTGGCAACGAGCGTCCTGTTCCTGATACCGGGCGTACCGCTGATCAATGGGGTCATCGATATTGTCGAAGGGTATATACTGACCGGTTTTGCCCGGCTGGTCAATGCACTGATGCTGATTATCTGTATCGCGATCGGGCTTTCTTTCACATTAATGATGGTAAAAAATAATTTGATATGATAGTATTGGATATTCTTTTAGACGGACTTTTTGCAGCCATTGCAGGTATTGGTTTCGGTGCGATTTCCGACCCACCTATGCGGGCGTTTCCTTACATTGCCTTGCTGGCTGCCGTAGGCCATGCCTGCCGATTCTGCCTGATGACTTTCTTCGGGGTGGATATCGCCACCGCCTCCCTGTTCGGGGCATTGGTGATCGGATTCGGTAGTTTGTGGCTGGGAGGCAGGATTTACTGCCCGATGACAGTGCTTTATATCCCGGCTTTATTGCCGATGATCCCAGGCAAATTTGCCTACAACATGGTTTTCTCGCTGATCATGTTCCTCCAGACGATGGACGAACCGGTACAGAAAGCGAAATATATTGAAATGTTCATGTCGAACGGTTTCGTTACCTTCACCGCGATCTTCATGCTGACGGTCGGTGCGACACTGCCGATCTTCCTCCTGCCGGGTAAGGCTTTTTCATTAACACGACGCAAATAAAATCATCAGCATACGAATAACTCTATGGAAATTTTCTGGAAAACGATAGGACTCTACAATGCAGCAACCTGGGAATGGCAACTGGGAATTATCCTGATCGGGATAATATTGACCGTCCTGCTGACCCGCAACCCTCAGCCGTGGGTGAAGAACGGAATGAAAATCTATCTGATTGCCGTCTATCTGTGGATATCGGTCATCTATTACTACATCTACTGTGCCGAGCGCAGCTACAACGAAGTGATGGCCTTATTCTGGGCGATCATGGCGATACTATGGGGGTGGGATGCCTTGTCAGGATACACCACTTTCGAACGTACCCGCAAATATGACTGGTTAGCGTACTTCCTGTTTGCCATGCCGTTTATCTATCCGCTGATATCGATGGCACGGGGACTGACTTTCCCGGAAATGACTTCGCCGGTCATGCCTTGTTCGGTCGTTGTTTTCACCATCGGACTCCTGCTGTTCTTCTCTAAGAATATCAACATGTTCATAGTCCTGTTTCTGACACACTGGTCGCTGATCGGCTTGTCGAAAACATATTACTTCAATATCCCGGAAGATTTCCTGCTGGCCAGTGCTTCCGTCCCGGCGTTATATCTTTTCTTCAAAGAATATTTCGCCAACAACCTGCACACCGGCTCGAAGCCGAATGCGAAATATGTAAACTTATTACTTATCCTGGTCTGCGTTGCCATTGGGATATTACTGACGACAACCATGTTTATTGAATTACTGAAAGACAAATAGCAATCCGAATAAGCAATTATAGATATTTCGTACTATCGACAGACAGGGCGATTGACCGGAATCGCCTCTGTTTTCTCTGTTTTCTCTGTTTTTCTGCATAAACAATTGATACCTTTCACATTATACCCTATTATCACCAAGCAGCCTTTTTGGGGAAACTTTTTATCATCAAAATCTTCAAAGTTTTCCGTTTTCACAAACAACACATATGACTATCAGTCATTTGACATAATTTAACCCGTTAAAAGTTTTCCAAAAAGAAAACTATATAACAATTGAGTATACCTTTGCAGGAGAATAAAAAGTAATACACCAATACAATTATCATGATTCAGACAGTTATCAAAAGGGATGGACGTATCGTCGGATTTAATGAGGAAAAAATAGTAACGGCGATCCGTAAAGCGATGCTGCATACGGAAAATGGAGAAGATTTGCAGTTGATCCGCCAGATCACGGATCATATTTCATTCAAAGGAGAACCGCAAATGACAGTCGAAGCGATTCAGGACGCTGTCGAACTGGAACTAATGAACAGTAGCCGCAAGGATGTGGCTCAGAAATACATTGCCTACCGCAATCAGCGCAGTGTTGCCCGTAAAGCAAAAACCCGCGATATGTTCCTGGAAATCATCAATATCAAGTCGAACGACATTACCCGCGAAAATGCAAATATGAACGCAGACACCCCCGCAGGTATGATGATGAAATTTTCCAGTGAGACAACCAAACCGTTCGTTGACGATTACCTGTTGAGCGAAGAGGTAAAAGAGGCGGTTGCCAACAATTACCTGCATATTCATGATAAAGATTATTACCCGACCAAGAGCCTGACTTGCGTACAGCATCCGCTGGACCGCATCCTTAAATATGGATTCTCGGCCGGACACGGCGAATCGCGCCCCGCCAAACGTATCGAAACGGCAAGTATCTTGGGATGTATCTCTTTAGAAACTGCACAAAATGAGATGCATGGCGGACAGGCGATCCCGGCTTTCGATTTTTACCTGGCACCTTATGTGCGTAACAGCTATATCGAAGAAGTCAAAAATCTGGAAGATCTGAATGGCGTAGACTATTCACACCTTTATAATAAAGAAATAGACGATTATGTAACCCGTCCGCTGGATGGCCTGACCGGAGACAAACGGCTCGTACAGCATGCTATCAATAAAACCGTCAGCCGCGTTCATCAGTCCATGGAAGCTTTCATCCACAATATGAACACGATCCATTCACGCGGTGGTAACCAGGTGGTATTCAGCTCCATCAACTACGGAACGGATACGTCAGCCGAAGGCCGCTGCATTATCCGTGAATTGCTGAAAAGCACATACCGGGGTGTCGGCAACGGTGAAACCGCCATTTTCCCGATCCAGATATGGAAAAAGAAACGGGGCGTAAGTTATCTGCCGGAAGACCGGAACTATGACCTGTATGAACTGGCCTGTAAAGTGACTGCCCGCCGCTTCTTCCCGAACTTCCTGAACCTGGATGCCACATTCAACCAGCATGAAGACTGGAGAGCCGACGATCCCGAACGTTACAAATACGAAGTGGCGACCATGGGATGCCGTACCCGCGTATTCGAAAACCGTTTCGGACCGAAAACATCTATCGGACGCGGCAACCTGTCGTTCTCGACGATCAACATCGTACGTCTGGCAATCGAATGCATGGACATTGAAAATAAAGAAGAGCGGATTGCCCGTTTCTTCGCAAAGCTGGATGAAATGCTGGAAACCACGGCCCTTCAACTTCATGAACGTATGGAATTCCAAAAAACGGCTTATGCCAAACAGTTCCCGCTACTGATGTCCTCTTTATGGCTGGGCAGCGAGAAATTGAAACCGACCGATACAATTGCCCCGGTTATCAACCAGGGCACACTGGGAATCGGATTCATCGGACTGGCAGAATGCCTGGTTGCCCTGACCGGCAAACATCACGGCGAAGACGCAGCCTCACAGGAACTGGGATTACGGATCGTGACTTATATGCGTGACCGTGTAAACCAGTTCTCGGAACGTTATCAGCATAATTACAGTGTACTGGCAACTCCGGCAGAAGGACTTTCCGGTAAGTTTACCGCTAGAGACCGCAAAAAATTCGGACCGTTACCCGGTATTACCGACCGAGATTATTACACGAATTCCAACCATGTCCCGGTATATTACAAATGTAGCGCCCGCCATAAAGCAGAAGTAGAAGCCCCTTACCACGCACTGACAGGCGGCGGCCATATCTTCTATGTGGAAATAGACGGCGACGCCACCCACAACCCGGAAGTGATCATGAAGGTGGTCGACATGATGGATAAATACAATATCGGCTACGGCTCGGTAAACCATAACCGCAACCGCTGTCTGGATTGTGGCTACGAAAACGCAGCAAACCATCTGGACGAATGCCCCAAATGCGGCAGCAAACATCTGGACAAGCTACAACGCATCACCGGTTATCTGGTAGGTACAACCGACCGCTGGAACAATGCCAAGTTAGCAGAGTTGAATGACAGAATTATTCATAATTAGAAAAATACGATGTTATCGATTATTGATATTATAGAAGATACGACTGTAGACGGTCCGGGATTCCGGACCGCTATCTACGCTGCCGGCTGCCCAAACCAGTGTCCGGGTTGCCATAACCCTGAATCGTGGGATATCAATAAGGGCCGACCTGTTCCTACTGAAGAGATACTGGAAAAGGTTCTCGCAGACGATTTTGCAGACGTAACTTTCAGCGGGGGCGACCCGATGTTTCAGCCGGAAGAATTCACCAAGCTGGCACGAGCCATCAAAGAAAAAAGCCGGAAAAACATCTGGTGCTACACCGGATATACATTTGAGAAACTACTGGAAAACCCGAAACAGGCAGCACTGCTTCAATATGTAGACGTTCTGGTAGACGGCAAATTCAAACAAGCCCTCCACGACGAAAGCCTCCTGTTCCGAGGCAGCAGTAACCAGCGATTGATCGATGTCAAAAAATCACTGAAAGAAAATAAAGTCGTTTTCTATAATTATAACCCGTTTATATAAAAAGCAAAACGACAAAAGAATAAGACATATATAAACATTATGGTAGACAACAGCCCTAAATGAAAACAGACTTATTTTTCATTTAGTCATTCCAGAAAAAGCCCATTACACATTTATTAACACATAGATTATCTAATAGCTACTTTTTATCTCGTTTTAAACGAATTAAATTTTGTTTTAAACAAATTCGAACTTCGTTTAAAACGAGATAAAATTTTGTTGTAGTAGAAATTGCGCCTTTTTTAGACAAAAAATTTGTTAATTAAGACATCCGCAATACAACTATCAGTACTATTAAAAGAGAAAATTACATGTTTTTAGGCAGTTTTTATTTCCAGATCAACCAAAAACCAACATCCACAGCGAATAGCAATATATCAACATAGCAACAGAAAACATAACAGATTAGCTATAGTTCATAAACAATATGCAGCATTCTGCTAAAGTTAGCACAATAATCAAGACACAACGAGCAAAAGCAACCTCACGAGAGGCTCATAAAAACAAACCAACATTCCCGCCAGCCCGTACAATTCATCCACCCCACACATAAATATCATTTTGATAATCAATAGACAAAAGCTCAAAAGGCAAAAAACTTTCCTAGTCTTTTGCAAATTGCCGTTTGAATGCCAACGGAGAAATATCCCGGTGCTTTTTGAAGAACTTTCCGAACGAAGACTGGTCGGAAAAGTTCAGCATATCTGCAACCTGTTGGATTGTAAGGTCCGGATTACGTAACAAAATCTCGGATTCACGTATCAGCGCCTCGCTAATCCATTGGTTGACTGTTTTTCCACTGAAACTTTTCATAATGCGTGAAAGATATTCGGGAGTAATACATAACTCGCCGGCATAAAAAGAGACGGAATGTTCTGTCCGGCAATGTTTGTTCAGCAACTGGATAAACAGGAACAACAGCAAATCGCGGCTGGGAGGATTCGGACTGACATTTCCGCGGTTGGCCTGGTAAACGATATTATTCATTTCCAGCAGAAAACCGCGAAGTTCATTCATAATAATATCCCGTTGCCAGGCATGTTCCGTACGTTCGATATTCCGTTCGATACGGTGCAGGCACTTTTCCAGCAAGACGCCTTCTTCCTCATTCAGTTTCTGTATCGGGCGGCTATGCCGGGAAGCGATATAGGCAGCGGGCATACGGCGACTGTTCAGCATAATCTCCGAAAACAAATTTCGCTCGATAATCAGGTGGTATCCCCTGAAATCAGGAGAAATACGGAAATCCTTTACCGAATGCATATCCATAATATCCAACAGCAGGTTATCCGACAAATGATAGGTAAAATCATCTATCGTAATATCAATCTCTCCCTGCCGGACCAGAAAAATAGAAAATGCATCCAACCGGATGGAAGCCCCTTCCTTGAATCCCGGATTCTTATGGTCGCCGCCACTAAATTCGACAATAATCAATTTATCCTGATAGGACTTGGAATTCATACCAAAAGAAAGCAAGTCCTCAATAGTTAACTGCAAAACGGATTGTTCCATGAATAATTTTCTATGAACGGCAAAGATAAAAAATATATCTGAAAGCAATCCCGACCATTTTGCAGACGTCCGCAAAATGGTTTCGTGTGATATCCCCTGTTCAATTTTGGAACAACAATATTCAATTTTCAACCACACTTCATTTGAGAAAAAGTCGGACATTTGCACCGGTTATTAGTTAAGGCAGTAAATATCAAAGAGTAACAAACTATTCTCACTTGAATATCACCCTATTGATGTTTTTTATTTTGGAACAATCCGGCTGCCGGGATTATAAATAAAATAAGTACGTAGAAATGAAGAAAAATTTAATTACCAGATGCCTGGGTGGCATCGGGGTAGGGTTCTTATGCCTTGTTGCCAGCTCATGTAAAGAACAGCCGGCCATGATGGTGAACAATGAGTACAAAGTACTAAAAGTGTCTACAACCGACAAAACCCTGAGCAGTCTCTATTCTGCCACTATCCGCGGACGTCAGGACATCGACATCTATCCGCAGGTTTCAGGTTTTATCACTCAATTATGTGTGGAAGAAGGGCAGGCTGTACGCAAAGGACAATTATTGTTTGTAATCGACCAGGTGCCTTATCAGGCGGCTTTACAGACAGCCCAAGCCAATGTGGAAGCAGCAGAAGCAGCGTTAAGCACTGCAAAACTGACGTTAGACAGCAAAAAAGAATTACATGCACAAAATGTAGTCTCCGCTTTCGACCTACAGACTGCCGAAAACTCCTGGCTAAGTGCCAAGGCCCAACTGGCACAGATGAAAGCCCTGGAACTGAATGCCCGCAATAACCTGTCCTATACAGAGGTGAAAAGTCCGTCGAATGGAGTTGTCGGAACACTCCCCTACCGCGTCGGAGCACTGGTCAGCGCCAGTCTGCCTAAGCCGTTGACTACGGTTTCGGACAATTCGGACATGTATGTCTACTTCTCCCTGACGGAAAACCAACTGCTGGGACTTACCCGCCAGTACGGCTCCAAACAGAAAGCGCTGGAAATGATGCCGGAAGTGGAATTACAACTGAACGATAAATCCGTTTACCCCGTAAAAGGAAAAGTGGAGACCATCAGCGGTGTAATTGACCGCAGTACGGGAACCGTAAGCCTGCGTGCCGTATTCCCGAATGAAGACGGCATACTTTACAGCGGCAACTCCGGTAACATCATCCTGTCTACCGAGAAATCCGGCAGTATCGTAATTCCGCAGACGGCGACTTTCGAGATACAGGACAAAGTATATGTCTATAAGGTGGTAGACGGCAAAGCAACCTCTGCCCAGGTGAATGTCACCCGTGTAAACGGCGGACAGGAATATATCGTGAACGATGGCTTGAAGCCGGGTGACGTGATTGTTGCCGAAGGCGTAGGTTTGTTGCGTGAAGGAACCCCGATTCAGGTTAAACAATAATTGAAAGAAGGAATATGAAATTAAGAACCTTTATAGAACGCCCGGTACTATCAGCCGTTATCTCTATCGTGATAGTATTCATGGGTATCATCGGATTGACGAGCCTGCCCGTCGAACAATATCCCGATATCGCACCGCCTACCGTCATGGTAAGTACCACTTATTTCGGAGCCAGTGCCGAAACACTTCAAAAGAGTGTGATCGCCCCGCTGGAAGAGGCCATAAACGGCGTTGAAGACATGACTTACATGACATCTACGGCAACCAATGCCGGAACGGTATCCATCATGGTATACTTCAAACAAGGTACCGATCCGGATATGGCAACCGTAAACGTACAGAACCGTGTGTCCAAAGCCACCGGTCAGTTACCCGCAGAAGTGACTCAAGTGGGGGTCACTACAACTAAGCGTCAAACCAGCATGTTGCAGATCTTCTCGATTTATAGCCCGGACGACTCATACGACGAAGGCTTTCTAGCCAACTACCTGAGCATTAACCTGAAACCGGAAATCCTCCGAATCTCAGGTGTCGGCGAACTGATGGTAATGGGTGGAGATTACAGTATGCGTGTCTGGATGAAACCGGACGTGATGGCTCAATATAACCTGATCCCTTCGGATGTGACCGCCGTTCTGGCCGAACAGAATATAGAATCGGCTACCGGTGCATTCGGTGAGAACTCTACGGAGACCTACCAATACACGATGAAGTACAAAGGCCGTCTGATACAGCCGGAAGAATTCGGGGATATCGTGATCCGTTCGACCGAAGACGGTGAAGTACTGAAACTGAAAGATATAGCAGAAATAGAGCTGGGACGTGAAAACTACTCTTACATGGGTGAGCTGAGCGGGCATGTCGGCGTTTCCTGTATGGTATTCCAGACAGCCGGTTCCAACGCGACCGAGGTAAACCAGCAAATCGACGCTTTCCTCGACGAAGCACGCAAAGACCTGCCGAAAGGTGTCGAGATCGTACAGATGATGAGCTCGAACGACTTCCTGTTCGCTTCCATCCACGAGGTGATAAAGACATTGATCGAAGCGATCTTACTGGTTATCCTGGTGGTATACATTTTCCTGCAGGATATCCGTTCGACCCTGATCCCGCTGGTAGGTATCATCGTGTCGCTGATCGGTACATTCGCATTCATGTCGATTGCCGGATTCAGTATCAACCTGATTACTTTGTTTGCACTCGTTCTCGTGATCGGTACGGTGGTCGACGATGCCATCGTCGTCGTCGAGGCGGTACAGGCCCGGTTCGACGTCGGGTATAAATCTTCGTACATGGCCAGTATGGATGCCATGAGCGGGATCAGTGCCGCCATTATCTCTTCTTCACTGGTGTTTATGGCCGTGTTCATTCCGGTATCGTTCATGAGCGGAACGTCAGGTACATTCTATACACAGTTCGGTCTGACGATGGCGGTTGCCGTAGGTATCTCGGCGATCAATGCATTGACATTGAGCCCGGCATTATGCGCACTGATACTGAAACCGTATATCAATGAGGACGGTTCGCAAAAGAATAACTTTGCCTCCCGTTTCCGTAAAGCGTTCAATACTGCTTTCGACGTCCTAATCGCCAAATACAAGAAGGGTGTACTCTTCTTTATCAAACGCAGATGGCTGATGTGGTCGATGCTGGCCTGCTCGGTTGTCCTGTTGTTCTTCCTGATGAAAACGACGAAGACCAGTCTGGTGCCGGACGAAGACCAGGGTGTATTGTTCGTCAACGTTACAACAGCTGCCGGCAACTCACTGGCTACGACCAACGACGTGATGACCAACATCGAGAACCGTATCAAAGACCTGCCGCAGATCAAGGAATATAACAAAGTATCCGGTTACGGACTGATATCCGGACAAGGAAACTCATTCGGTATGTTCATCATCAAACTGAAACCGTGGGATGAACGTACAGATAAGGAAGACCATGTACAATCGGTTATCAACCAGGTATACGGACGGACTGCCGACATCAAGGATGCAACAGTCTTCGCCATGTCGCCGGGTATGATCCCCGGTTACGGTATGGGTAATGCGCTGGAAATGTATATGCAGGATAAAAAAGGAGGCGATCTGACTGATTTCTTCAATACGACACAACAATATCTGGGAGCCTTGCGCGAACGCCCGGAAATTGCAGCCGCTTATTCAACCTTCTCCATCAACTACCCGCAGTGGGAAGTGACGGTAGATGCAGCTAAATGTAAGCGTGCCGGTATCACTCCGGATGCCGTTCTGAGCACCCTGTCAGGTTATTACGGAGGACAATATGTATCGAACTTCAACCGCTTCTCGAAAGTGTATAAGGTGATGATACAGGCTTCCCCGGATTATCGTCTGGATGAGTCTTCACTGGATAATACTTTCGTACGTATGGCAAACGGCGAAATGGCACCGTTAAGCCAGTTCGTGAACCTGACAAAGGTATACGGCGCCGAATCGCTGAGCCGTTTCAATATGTACAACTCGATCGGGGTTAATGCGATGCCGGCGCCGGGATATAGTTCCGGTGATGCCATCAATGCCGTAAAAGAAGTAGCGGCAACCAGCCTGCCGAAAGGCTACGGTTACGACTTTGCCGGTATCACCCGCGAAGAGAACCAGGAAAGCAATACGACAGCCGTGATCTTCGCCATCTGTATCCTGATGATCTACCTGATCCTGAGTGCGCTTTACGAGAGCTTCCTGATCCCGTTTGCCGTGATCCTTTCAGTACCATTCGGCCTGATGGGGAGCTTCCTGTTTGCAAGAATGATGGGGTTAGAGAATAATATTTACCTGCAAACCGGTTTGATTATGCTAATCGGACTTCTGGCAAAGACAGCGATCCTGCTGACCGAATATGCAACCGAACGCCGTGCAGCCGGTATGAGCCTGACTTCGGCCGCGCTGTCTGCCGCCAAAGTTCGCCTGCGTCCGATTCTGATGACGGCGTTGACGATGATTTTCGGTCTGCTCCCGCTAGTTGTAGCGACCGGTGTAGGTGCAAACGGTAACAGTTCGTTGGGAACAGGTGCTGTCGGCGGTATGCTGATCGGAACGCTCGCCCTGCTGTTCGTCGTTCCTTCGCTGTTCATTGTATTCCAGTATTTGCAGGAGAAAGTGCGCCCGATACAGTTCGAACCGACACACGACTGGCAGATTCAGGAAGAAGTAGAAGAAGTAACTGCCGAGCGGAAAGAATATCTCGATAGTAAAAAGAAAGAAAAATAAGCAGATGAAAAATAATATCATTCTATTATCTGTCGCCACCCTCTCACTACTGAGCGGGTGCGGCATCTACAAATCCTACCAACCGGAAACCTCCGTCCCTGACAACCTGTTCAGGGAGGAGGCGCCGGTTACGGATACGACAAGCATCGGCAATCTCGACTGGCGGGAACTTTTCACAGACCCTCAGTTGCAGGCACTAATTGAGAAAGGGTTGGAAAACAACACCGACCTGCGCATCGCCCACCTGCGGGTACAGGAGGCCGAAGCCGCCCTGATGACGTCGCGCCTGGCTTACCTGCCGGCTCTTAACCTGACTCCGCAGGGTACCATCAGCAGTTTCGACGGTTCGAAAGCCGCCAAAAGTTATCAGCTGGCGGCCTCAGCGAGTTGGGAAATAGATATATTCGGGAGACTGACAAACGCCAAAAGAAGTGCGCAGGCAGCTCTCGAACAAACCAAATCATACAAACAGGCCGTCCGGACACAGCTAATAGCCACTATAGCCAACTCCTACTACACTTTATTATTGCTCGACAAACAACTTGTCATCAGTGAACGGACGGCCTCTCTTTGGAAAGAGAATGTACAAGCCATGCAGGCATTGAAAAAGGCAGGCCTGGCAAACGAAGCCGCCGTCTCGCAGTCAGAAGCGAACAGCCTCAACGTAGAAGCCTCCCTCCTGACCTTGCGCCAACAGATTAATGAGATGGAGAACAGCCTTTCCAACCTACTCGGAGAAGTACCGCAGCGGGTGGAACGGGGCAACCTGGACCGCCAGGAGTTTCCCGAAACATTGTCGACCGGCGTTCCGCTCGCCCTCCTGGGTAACCGTCCGGACGTACGGCAGGCTGAATACTCGCTGGCACAGGCGTTTTATACAACGAACGGGGCACGGAGCGCTTTCTATCCGAACATCAACCTGAGCGGTGTGGCCGGATGGACCAACAGCGGAGGAGGCATCATCGCGAATCCCGGCGGTCTGTTGTTGCAGGCTATCGGTTCGCTGACGCAGCCGTTATTCAACAAAGGCGCCAACATCGCCCAACTGAAGATTGCGAAAGCGCAGCAGGAAGAAGCCTCACTGGCTTTCCAGCAAAACATCCTGAATGCGGGTAGCGAAGTGAACAACGCCCTGACCCAGTGGCAGACGGCACGCGGACGCATCACACTGGCTGACCGGCAAATCGTTTCCCTGCAAAAGGCCGTAAAAAGCACGCAGTTGCTGATGGACCACGGAAATATCACCTACCTGGAAGTGCTGACTGCCCAACAATCATTGTTGCAGGCCGAACTTTCCCAGGCGGCTGACCGCTTCGACGAAATACAAGGTGTCATCAACCTCTACCATGCTTTGGGAGGGGGACAGGAAGAATAAAAATTCTAGCCTACCTAGAACCTCCTTTCGAGGCAGGCTAGAAAGAGGCTTCCAGGCAAGATAGAAAGTAGTTTCCAGGTTAACAAGAAAGGTGCCGCATCTTTTAGCAGATGCGGCACCTTTTTTTATCTCTTTCCGGCAGTGCGGTCAGAGCCGGGCGGTTATATAATCGATAATATCGAGGCAGAGATTGGTTGTCAGGTCATTTGTATCCAGATCGGGATTCAGCTCGACCAGGTCCATCGACTTTATCAGGTTCGTAGATAGCATATGTTCCACAAAATCTTTAAACTCGTCGGGGATCAGACCTTCGCTGACCCGCGTTCCCGTTCCCGGAGCAAAGCGGGGGTCGATACTGTCCACATCGATACTGAAATGGACGTTGCGTATTTTCCTTTCCTTCAGTTTCCGTTTAATATCTTCCGCTACAAAGCCGATGCCTTTCAGACGGATCGTTTCCATCGTGTAGACACTTAAATGTTCCCGGTCTATCAATGCCAACTCTCCTTCATCCAGGCTACGGGTACCTACCAGAAAAACATTCTGCGGATTCACCTTATTCCCTTGTCCGTATATATTGACCAGTTCCTCGCTACCCATGCCCATCAAAGCACTCAACGGCATACCGTGGATATTTCCGCTGGGAGAAGTTTCATTCGTATTGAGATCGCCGTGTGCATCCAGCCAGATGATACCGAAATCATCAAAACTTTTTCCAACCCCGGAGGCACTCCCCAGCCCAAGTGAATGATCGCCACCGATAACCAGCGGGAAAGCTCCTCCGCGTAGCGTATCATAGACCAGTTCCGCCAGGTTATTGTTCACCTCCACTATCGCATCGAGGTATTTCATACTCTTGCTCCGGGCAAACTTATCCGCTTCCGACACAAGCGGGACATAGAGGTTGCCCAAATCAAAGGCACGATGCCCATTCTTCCGGATAACCTGCATCAGTCCCCGTTCACGCAGATGGTTCGGGGCCCGTTCAACGCCTTCCCGGTCACAACCCAGGTTCAGAGGGACTCCTATTACGTTTATTTTCATATGATAATTTATTACGATTATTATCAAAACCGAGCAAACGTCTCCTTTATAATACCTACCGCCTCCATCATCTGTTCACGGGTAATAATCAGAGGTGGGGTGAAGCGGATAATATGGTCGTGCGTCGGCTTGGCTATCAGGCCGTTTTCTTTCAGTGCGAGGCAGATATCCCAGGCGACCTTTCCATCATGCGGTTCGGTGACTACGGCATTCAGTAATCCTTTACCACGAACTTGTTTGACCATCGGATTGTCTATCTTTTCCATTTCACTACGGAAAAGTTCACCCATTGCATAAGCATTTTCAGACAGATATTCATCGCGCACCACCTCCAATGCAGCAATACCGACGGCAGCAGCCAGCGGGTTTCCGCCATAAGTGGAACCATGTTCGCCCGGAGCAATCGTCAGCATAATCTCATCGTTTGCCAGTACAGCGGAAACAGGAGTCACACCTCCTGAAAGAGCCTTGCCCAGTATCAGGATATCCGGATGAATATTCTCATAATCGCAAGCCAGCAGTTTCCCGGTACGACCGATACCGGTCTGTATCTCATCTGCAATGAACAGGACATTATGTTGTTTGCAGAGGTCGTAGCACCGGCGGAGATAACCGTCATCGGGAACAACTACGCCTGCCTCTCCCTGTATCGGCTCCAACAGGAGACCGACTACATCGGGATCTTGCAATGCTTCTGCCAATGCTTCTACATTATTATATTGTACTTTAATAAAACCCGGCGTGTATGGTCCGAAGTCTTCATAGGAACTCGGGGCGGTACTCATCGAGATGATTGTAATCGTCCGCCCGTGGAAGTTCTCGCTGCAAACAATAATCTTTGCTTTTTCGGGAGCGATACCCTTGATGCGGTATCCCCAGCGGCGTGCCAGCTTCAGGGCGGTCTCGACCGCTTCAGCTCCGGTATTCATCGGTAACAGTTTGTCGTAGCCGAAGAACTTACAGGCAAACTCCATATATTCACCCAATATATCTGCGTAAAATGCACGCGATACGAGTGTCAGCTTCTGCGCCTGTTCGGTTAATGCTTTGATGATTTTAGGATGACAATGCCCCTGGCTCAGGGCGGAATAACCGGACAGGAAATCAAAGTAACGTTTGCCTTCCACGTCCCACACAAATACGCCTTCTCCTTTCTCGAGAACGACAGGCAGGGGATGATAGTTGTGTGCACCAAACTTCCCCTCACGGGTGATGTAATCTTCCGGTCTCATACTATTTCTGATTTAATTGTTTTTGTCAGACTGTAAGCGTTTCATACAGCCTTTGAGCCAAAGATAGTAATTTGAGTGACAGTATGTCACCGAAAGATCTATGTTAAGAAACACACTCCCCCCATAGAATAAAAAAGGGATGACCTTTGTCATCCCCTTTTTCTTGTTTGGCGTGAAATATATATAGTCTTGAGAATTAAATGCGTATTATTTATCGACTGTTTTAAGGCTTACCGGCTTAAACAGGAATATGAATAAAAACAGCAATACCGCCGTGCAAGCCGAAGAGATCAGGAACAATACCGGCCAGTCACATTTGTCGCCGTCACGGAACTGACCGATCAACCATCCGTTCCACAAAGTTCCTATCAGGAAACCGATCCCCCATACCAGGAAGAAAAGTAATCCCTGCGCCTGTGCCTTCATCTCCTTCGGTGCCACATTATCGGTATATACCTGTCCGCCGACATAGAATAATCCGAAAATCAAACCGTGCACAATGATACCGATATAATAGAACCATTGCTGCCCTGTTTCTGCCCCAAAGAAAAAGGCCCCGTAACGAACCAGCATAGCAGCCATACCAAATATCAATGTATTCTTAATACCCGATTTTACCAGAATAGTCGTGGTAATTATCAGGAAAAACATCTCTGCCAATTGCCCGAAGTTCATCGTCACTGTGATATTTCGTACCTGTTCGTCCGCCAGAATCATGGAACCGTACACATGATAGAGCGTAAACGGGATGATCGACAGGAAGGTCAGGATCATAAACACCCGGTAGTTTTTATCTTTCATCAGCGAGAAAGCAGAGAATCCTGTAATATCCATCACCGATATCTTTGTACTCTTTGCCACCGACGGAGGAGTATGCGGAAGTGTCAGGTTGGCAAAAGCAGCAATGAAACAGACACCCGCTCCGCAATACATCGGCAGGTTCGTATCATCGAACGCTTCCATGCCCATCACATGGATAGCTACCAGACTGAAAATCCCCGAAGCTACCCATCCGACCGAACCGAACATACGTATACGCGGGAACTGCTCGGAAGGAGCGTGGCTCATCGCAATCGTACTTGTCAGACTCTGTGTCGGCATGTGACAAAGCATCGCCATTACAACAAAGAACATGAGAGGAGGAAAATCCTGCTGCTGAGCAGCCAGCAGCAGGAAAACTCCCGTTAAAATATTCAAAACTGCCAAAATCTTCTCTGCGGCAAAATAGCGGTCGGCAATTGCTCCGATAAACGAAGAGGCCATTGCACCGATAGCCATCGCACTTAATACTAAAGAAACCTGATACACTTCCAGCTTGAGCGTGTGAGACAAATAAGCCGCCAGCGGCACCCACCAGACAGCACTCAGCATGTACTGCAAAAACATCATCAGACAAAGTTGAATCTTTGTTCCTATTCCTGTATTAAAATGTAGTGTACTCATGATAGTAATATAAAAAGGTTTCTTGTTGTGTTTTCCAATCGTTGCTCAAAAGTACTCCCTATCAAAAGAAAAGTATGTTTGTTCCGGTTGCATTAATTCCTCTAATCATCTCATTCTGTGCTGTTCTCACCCGGTATGATACGATTTTTGAAATCCGTGATACAATAAATGAAAACTGGTAATACAATTTTGCATATCTTGCAGTGTCAAACAACAAACTTATATATGAGCTATCTGAAGTTGATCTTATCTATACTTTTCCTGTCTTGTTCCTGCTGGCTTTTTGCAGAAGAAAGCAACTATCTCTTCCGCCATTACCAGGTGGAAAACGGGTTAAGCGATAATATGGTGACCTGTTGCGTGCAGGATAAAAATGGCTATATATGGATCGGGACGCGTGACGGACTGAACCGCTTTGACGGCTATACATTTAAAGTATTCCGGAATGACCCGGACGTCCCGGAATCGCTCGGCAACAACTGGATCACACATCTGGACTGCGACCGTGACGGTAATTTATGGGTGGGTACCCTTTCCGGGCTATACCAGTACAATGAGGCCAAAGAATCATTTCTGCACGTTCCTTTCACCAAAAATAAAGGGATCGACCTATTCCGGTTTGATAAAAACAATCAGCTGTGGTTGCTCATGGACGGAACACTGATACAATATAATGTATCCGACGGACAGTTTCATATCTTTGCCGGTAATAACGGACAGACCTATACCTCCTTTTGTATCATGGCAGACAATTCCCTCTGGCTGGGTGATTCGGAAGGCTTTATCTCTCTGTTGAACCCGGAAGACGGCAGTCTGGAATCGCACAACCTGTTTGCCCATTCACCTGCCACTACCTCCCGGAAGTTATCCATGTTATCCCCCTCCCCTTCTTCTGCCAACATCTATGTGGCATTTGAGCATGATGACGTGAAAATATTCAATGTTCTTTCAAAAACCTATCAGGACCTGAATATCCAGGAAAAAAATCAACTGACTATCCTGATCAACTGTTTCCTTGAAAAAAACCAGAAAGAACTCTGGATCGGAACCGACTCGGGCCTGTTCATCTATGACCTGGACCTCGGAACCTGCAAACGTATCAGGCAGGACCCGTTGGACCCCTATGCACTATCCAGCCATTTTGTCTCAGCCTTGTTTAAAGACCGCGAAGACGGGGTCTGGATATGCTTCCACCAGAACGGAGTGAACTACTACTCTCCCTTCCGTCCTTTCAATGTATATTATCCCTGGAACGAAACACATTCGCTGAAAGGAGAAGTAATACGCGACATTTGTACAGACATCTACGGGAATATCTGGGTAGGGACAGAAGACGCCGGCATCAATTGCCTGGAAAAGAAAACCGGGACTTTCACCAACTACCAGCCTGTCCCCGGCATGAAAAGTCTTTCACACACCAATATCCGGGGATTGGCGGCCTCCGGGGATAATCTGTGGATAGGCCATGTGATACACGGTATCGACCTGATGGATATACGAACCCGGAAAGTAATCAAACACTACGACCTACTGAAAGATGCACAAACGGTAAAGAATAGTACCGTCAAATGTATCAAGGTCTTGCGTGAAGGAGAAGTACTGGTCGGAACGGAAGACGGCATTTTCCGTTACGACTACCTGAACGACCGCTTTGTCTATGCTACCCAATTCCCGCCATTCGCCGTCAACTGCCTGTATGAGGACCGGGTCGGAAAGATATGGCTCGGCATGTTCAACCGCAGCTATTATTTCAATACGATCAGCAATAGCGGTATGTATCTCCAATATGATAAACTGAACACCCAGCGCCACAATTCAGTAAACGATGCCTGTGAAGACAAATCCGGCAATATGTGGTTTGCCACGGTGGAAGGAGTGATCAAATATGACTTTCAAACCGGCGAATCATTACATTATACGGTGAAAAACGGTATGCCGAGTAACGTAGCTTTCCGTATTCTCCCCGATGATAATAATCATATTTGGATCAGTACCGCAAACGGATTGGTTCGCCTTAACACACAGACCGAAGAAATCACTACCTACACGGAAGCACACGGCCTCGTTACCCGGCAGTTCAATTATAACTCAGCTTTCAAAGATGAAGACGGTACCCTTTATTTTGGTACAGTGAAAGGATTTATACACTTCAGACCGACGGATGTACGTCCGGCAGACGAAAAGATGGACGTACATATCAGTTCCCTGGATATACAGAACGGAGCGGACGGAAGAAAAGTTATCAACAGTTCAGCCGTATCGGAAGTCAAAAGCATTACACTAAATCATAAAGAATCGTCTTTCAATATCAATTTCTCAGCTCTCAACTTCATAGCTCCCGGTTCGGTGCAATACGCTTACCGGATGGTTAACCTCGACAGGGATTGGATTTCACTCGGAGAACGTAACATCGTTTACTTCACCGATCTGCATCCGGGCAGCTATACATTTGAAGTAAAAGCAGCCAATCTTGCCAATAGCTGGGGGGATGATATTACCCGACTGCATATCACGGTACTCCCTCCCTGGTGGACATCCACTACAGCCTATGTAATTTATGCTTTCTTCTTCCTTGTAATGATTATTTACCTGATCTTTTCCTGGCAAAAGAAAGAAAGAAGGAATATGGCATACAACATGCAGATATTTGAAAGCAAGAAAGAGAAAGAACTTTACCAGGCAAAGATAGACTTCTTTATCAACATCGCACATGAGATCCGCACGCCACTCACGCTGATCAAGAATCCGCTGGAGCGCCTGCTGAAATCGGACAAGATCGGAGAGAAAGAGAATAACTCACTGATACTGATGGATAAAAATGTATCCCGCCTGTTATCACTCGTCAACCAGTTGCTGGATTTCCGGAAAACAGAGATCGAAGGTTATCGTCTGAACTTTGTCCGCACGGAAGTCGTTTCACTCCTTTCCGAGACCGCCAAACGCTTTCAGGATATAGCCACGGAGAATAATCTCCTGTTAAATCTGGATCTGTCTGTACAGGAGCTATATGTTTTTGTTGACCGCGAAGCTCTCACCAAGATAATGAGCAACCTGTTTTCGAATGCCGTTAAGTATGCAGCCAAGAGCATCGTGGTGCGCTTGCATCTATCTTCCGATTACGAAACATTCATGATCGACTTTATCAACGACGGGGTTCCCGTTCCTATCGATATGAGGGATAAAATATTCGAACCTTTCTACCGTATCAAAGGGAATGAAGACAAGCCAGGGACCGGTCTGGGATTACCATTAGCTCGCTCGCTAGCCGAAATGCATCATGGAATACTTGAATTGGTGGACTTCCAGAACAACCAGACAATGTTCCGTATCACCCTGCCGGTAAAACAAACCGGAGCAGTAAAAACAACAGACGAGGAATCTCAGCCACAGACATCCCTTCCTAAAATAACTTATACCTGCGAAGAGGGGCGTCCGACCGTCCTGATCGTTGAAGACAATAAGGAAATGAGTGCTTTCATCGCAGACGAGGTCAATGAGAACTATAATGTATTGGTGGCCGGTAATGGCTCCGAGGCATTGGACTGGTTGAAAAAACAAAGTGTACAACTTATTATAAGCGATGTCATGATGCCGGTAATGGATGGCTTCGCCCTCCTCCAACACGTAAAAGCGGATATTGAATTCAGCCATATCCCGATCATTTTATTGACAGCAAAGAATACCATGCAGTCACGCCTGGAAGGGTTGGAACTCGGAGCAGATGCTTATATAGACAAACCGTTCTCCACCAGCTTGCTGATGGCACAAATTTCAAATCTGTTATCAAACCGGGACAATATCCGTAAGTTCTATTTCAACTCACCGATCGCCAACATGAAATCGATGGCTTACACCAAAGCAGACGAAGGTTTCCTTGAAAAATTGAACGAGATTATCAACGAACATATTGGTAATCCGGACCTGGATGTAAACATGATCGCCGACCTGATGCACCTGAGCCGCCCGACACTGTACCGTAAAATCCGTGCCATATCAGATCTTACTCCCAATGAACTGATCAAAATCAGCCGTTTAAAGAAAGCAGCCGAACTATTGCTACAGGGAAATATGAAGATATATGAGATATCGGATGCAGTAGGATTCAGTTCGCAATCTTATTTCTGGTCTGCATTTATCAAACAGTTTGGAGTTAGTCCGTCAAAATATGCAAAAGAAAACAGGTAAAAATACATACACCCTGTTGCACGGTAAAAGAAAATGAGATCATTGATAATCATCACCTATTAAGCAAATAGGACAGAAAAGGACAAAAAGGACACCGCCACATTTTCAGAAAGCAAGGCTCTCTGCATACCCTACGCTTCACATATTTTAGGGTTCGTTCTTGCACTGTCACATTCGTTTCTTTTAATTTAATCGGAACGCCCTATTTCTATACTATTATACTTGTTCTTTTCATTTCTTTTTTTTATCTTTGGAAAAAGTGAATCATATGGCTGAAGTAGAAAAAAATAGTATAAGAAAAATAGAATATATTCATTATCAACCATCCAATGATATTAATGATTTTATTTTCTATTTCAAAAAATATGCGCTACCTCATATTCGAGCCTTTATTGCCAAACTTAAACTTCGTAAAAAATAAGGGACTCACTTTCTGAAAATGTGGCGGTGTCCTTTTTGTCCTTTTCTGTCCCTATCTTTTAATACTGGCTGATTTACAACCATTTACCCTATAGCCCACCATACAACTGGGTATAAGGTAGCGAGGGGCGGAATATAGGGTATTCGACCATACCCTATAGAGAAAAACAGGATACGGTTCCCTAAACAGAACTCACTTATAAACAACAAAAGGCATCCTTTCCGGGACACCTTTTGCTATTCATATTTTTATATGGATTTCTTTCTATCTTATTCCTGAGTTGCCAGGTGATTCTTCAATGGGTTGGTATACATTTCCAGAATCTTTGTACGCAGGAAGGCTTCATCCTTGTTTGGCAATACAATTTTATCCAACTGTCCCTGCAAATATTCTTCAAAGTGTTTTTTGTCTCTTAAACCGTAGTTACTACTGAAACGCTTTGTACCTGTCAACATATCGTATGCTACGTAATTACAAGGATAGAAACGGTAATGTTTATAGATTTCCTTGTCTATGATGTTTGCGATAGTAGCGATCAGTTCATTCTTTTCCATATCCTTATCCAAAGCAGCTAGCTGATCATTGATAGGCTGTGTCAATGTAAAATGAACGCGGCCCTTATTGTTCAGGATACCTGTTTCCATACTCAAGAGGTCGTCACGCTGACTTTTCACATAATTGGGATCATCGCGTTTCATCTGGAACTCTTTTGCTTTCAGGAAGTCACATGGATCATACTCGTAAGAAATAGCTACCGGGAAGATATTCAAATCCATGATATTCGATACGATATCCTTGTCACCGCTCATATTCAGCATTTTCAATACGCTACCCTGTGTACGGTCGTTTGAATCCTTGGCACGGCCTTCACGCTGTGCAATCCAGATCGATTCTTTCGTATCGTTGATCGTATGACGGATATAAGCAGACAATGTACGGCTTACATCCAGCATCTGACGTACGGAAACACCACGTTTCACGATAAAACTGTTGTTCAGGCGAACCAAAGTTTCTATCCAGGGACGGATCATCAGATTATCACCGATGGCCACCTGTGTCATACCATAACCTACATCATACAACATGACATTCAGGAAGGAAGCATCCAATACAATATCCCGATGATTGGAAATAAACGTACAAGGCTTTTTATCCTTCGGCAGACGGCTTCGTCCGGAGATCGTCAGCGAGAAAGTCGTCTTGTTAGCCACCATCATCACTGCCTCATAAGCCAGCTTCGATTTAAAATCTTCTTTCGTCTTGAAAGAACGCATTGTTTCGGAAAACTCTTTCCAGTTTACATCCGGTTTGATGTACCGGAAGGCCCGCTCGAAATCTTCGTTGGTTACCAATGCCTCGATTGCATCCTTCACCTCGTTGTTGTTCAGCGGACGAATGTCGTCAAAATTATAGGAAACTTCTGTATCCATATCGTTTAATTTTATTTACCTACCTTTTGCAGTTCGTTCTCAATAATGTCAGTCATGACATCTTTGATATCCAATCCGGCAGCCCGAACCTGCTGCGGAATAAAGCTGGTAGCTGTCATACCCGGTGTTGTATTTACTTCGAGCATTTTCGGTTCACCGTCTGCCTCAATAATAAAATCCACCCGGATAAGCCCTTTGGCGCCCAGTATATCGTAAATCTTTGATGCTTCGCGTTGTACCTTCTCCGTCAGTTCGGAAGAAATACGGGCCGGAGTGATCTCGTCAGACTCCCCGTTGTACTTGGCGTCAAAATCAAAGAACTCATTCTTTGTAACTACTTCGGTAAGCGGGAAGATCACTTCTTTCCGGGCCACACCCGAACCACAACCTACCTTATAACAACCGCAGGTCACTTCTGTTCCGGAAATAAAACTCTCCAACATGACCTCATTCCCTTCGGCAAAAGCCTTAGCTATAGCCGGTTGTAATTGTGAAGCATCCTTCACCTTTGTAACACCGAAGCTGCTTCCCCCGTCGTTGGGTTTCACAAATATCGGCAATCCCAAACGGCTCACAGCCTCTTCGTCCGTAACTGTCTGTCCTCTGAACAAACGGATGGAATCAGAGACTCTGATGCCAAAGCTACGCAAATAATTATTACAAACAAATTTATTAAAGGTCAAAGCGCTCACCAACTGACTGCATGAAGAATAAGGCATGCCTATCAAATCGAAATATCCCTGCAACCGTCCGTCTTCACCCGGAGTACCGTGAATAGTGATATAAGCAAAGTCGAAATGCTTTACTTCGCCATTCTCACAGAAACTAAAATCATTTTTGTCTATTGGTGTATGTTCCCCTCCAGGAAGTTTTACCGCCCATTCGCCCTTCTTAACGATGGCAATATATAAATTATATTTGTCTTTATCAATAAAAGAGTAGATTCCTTCTGCACTTTTTAATGAAACAACAATTTCAGAGGAGTCTCCTCCGGCTACAATAGCAATGTTCTTTTTCATTTTTATATCTCTTTAGTATTTGCATATACCCGCCACTTTTCTATCAGTTGTGTCATATCGGCCGGAATTTCGGAATCAAAAAACATTTCCTCGCCGGTAGTAGGATGCACAAACCCCAACGTCTTGGCATGGAGTGCCTGCCGGGGACAGATAGCAAAGCAGTTCTGTACGAACTGTTTATATCTTGTAAAAGTCGTTCCTTTCAATATTTCATTTCCGCCATAACGTTCATCGTTGAAAAGCGTATGGCCGATATATTTCATATGCACACGGATCTGATGCGTACGTCCCGTCTCCAGGCGGCATTTCACCAATGTCACATATCCCAGACGTTCCAACACGGAGTAATGGGTAACGGCCGTCTTTCCCTGATCTCCTTCGGGAAATACCGTCATCTGCATCCGGTCGCGCGGGTCGCGTCCGATATTACCTTCGATACGGCCTTCGTCGTCTTTCACGATGCCCCATACCAGGGCACGATATTCGCGTTTAGTCGTCTTATTGAAAAACTGCATACTGAGATGCGCCTTTGCCTCCGGCTTCTTGGCAACAACCAGTAATCCGGAAGTATCTTTGTCGATACGGTGAACCAGTCCTAACGCCGGATCATTCGGATCGTAAGTAGGATCATCTTTTAAATACCATGCCAAGGCATTTACCAACGTACCGGTATAATTGCCATGGCCCGGATGCACGACCAGACCTGCCGGTTTATCAACCACCAGCAAATCATCGTCTTCATAAATAATCTTTATAGGAATATTCTCAGGAATAATTGCTAAATCCCGACGGGGACGAGACATCATAATAGTCACGACATCCTCCGGTTTCACCCGGTAATTGCTTTTTACCGGCTTGCCGTTTGCCATGATACAACCGGCATCGGCAGCCAACTGTATCCGGTTACGGGTGGCCCCCATCATCCGGTCTACCAGAAATTTATCTACCCGCAACAAGGATTGTCCGCGATCGGCAACGAAGCGGAAATGTTCATACAGCCGGGGAGCATCCTCCTCGTTCTGTTCTAACAGGTCATCAACCTGTTCATCATCCATTTCGTCGAAAAATTCATCCATAGCTAAAACCAGTTTTCTTCTTCACTATCCAATGATTCGATGGGCATCGTCGACAGGGAGTCGATCGACAAAGAGTCGGGATGCATCTCGGCCTCACCGCTGCTCACCTTCAGCACCAGCGGTGCCGTAAGCGGAACATGCTCACCTTTTGCCAACGCCCGTCCACGCAGATCGACAGAAACTGCCAGATCCTTGAAGTCACCCGGAACATACTCGATCTCCACATTTTCAAACCCGCGGGCTTTTAAAAGCGCATACGCCTGGCGGAATGACAGGTCTTCCACTTCCGGGATTGTTGCCATCTGCGAGGTCAAAGCATTCACGGTGATAAAAACGATACGTCCTTCTTTCACCTTCGAGCCGGCCAATGGAGACAGCTCGACGATAGCTCCCGGTTCCACGTCTTTAGAGAATACCGAGTCGATCACATTATAACGCAGGTTGTTATTTTTGAAGAATTCAGCGGCTTCTTCTATCTTCAGTCCCTTCACATCCGGAACTACAACGGCCTCATTATGCCGTGTATAATGATCCAGCCATTTCAAAGCACCATAGATCAGGCCACACGTCACGACCACTGCCAGCAGCAGGTTCAAGACGTACGGATTCTTTATCAGTTTAACAAAAAAGTTATTCATCTCTGTTTGTTTTTGTAGGCGGGATCAAAAATAGAAAACAAAGCCGTTAAAACAAAGAAAGTAAAGGCTTTTTAGCAAAAACCTCTACTTTCTTATACTAATTTCTTCTAACGGAGATTATCCGTTATATTCGTCAGATACAGTTAATTTAGCTCTTCCTTTAGCACGACGAGATGCTAATACTCTGCGGCCATTAGCAGTAGCCATTCTAGAACGGAAGCCATGCTTGTTCTTTCTTTTTCTGTTGGAAGGTTGGAATGTTCTTTTCATCTTTCTATATATTTATTTATTATTATCTTACATATCAATTCGGGCTGCAAAGATAGAGGCTTTTTTTTAATAAACAAAGAGTTAGCTGTTTTTTTCAAATTGATTATACTATTTTTCCAAAAGGAGAACAATTCATCCACGGTATAGAAATCAACTAACAAACTAATATGTAGGTATTAAAAAATACCACCTTTGTACATATTATCAAAATTATGTTGTCCCTCAAATTTCTTGGCTTCGTCTCCTTCCGGATTCAGTTCGATTGATTTTTTCAGGTCTTCGAAAGCACCTTCTTTATCGCCTTTCAGGTTTTTGGCGCGTCCACGTTCGGCATAAGCCTTGGCAAAATCCGGTTTTATTTCAATGGCCTCATCGAAAAAGACAATGGCTTCGTCTAACAAGTTTTTAGTGATCAGCAGCGAACCTTTCAGTATACAGGCATCTTCATTGAACGGGTTCAGGTCGAGCGCCTGCTGGTAGTCATCGGCGGCAGCATCCAGGTCACCCAGCGATTCGTGTATTTTACCTCTTACCAGATATGTTGTTTCTTCTTCCGGAGCCAATGAGATCGCTTTCTCGATATCAGGCAAAGCCTCCTGTCCCTGTTTCATGGCAAGCAACACCTCTGCACGAAGCAGATAAGCATCCGTGAAATCATCTTTCAAGGCAATGGCTTTCGTCAGGTCGGCAATGGCTCCCAACTGGTCGCCGGTTGTTCTTTTGGCTTTTGCCATCAGGAACCAGGCTAGATGGTTCGACTCATCCAGTTCGATCACCCGCAGGCAGTCGGCAATGACCTCGGCTTCCTTATCCAGCATAAAAAGCACGCTGACCCTTGTCAACAACGTCTGGATATGCTCCGGCTCCATTTCCACCATACGGTTCAATGTTTCCAAAGCCTTTTCCGTCTGGTTTGCCATTGAATAGGCCGATACCAGATGGTTCATTGTTTCAAAATCTTCCTGTATATTCAAGGCTTCCGTAAAGCATTTGATAGCATAGGCCACCTGGCCGATTTTTTGCGCACGGATACCGTCATATTTTAATATGTCGAAGTTTTTCTGATCGTTTTTAGCTTTTCCTTCTGCCGTATCCTCACTTTTGGTAGAAGAGAACAAAGATGTAAAGAAATTTCCCATGGTTATATGTTTATGTTCGAGAGGGCAAATATACCGATTATTTTGAATTTGCCATACGTAATAAGCTCCTATCATGAAAAGGGCCGCCACAAAATGACAGCCCTTCCAAAGAAAACCTCCCCTTAATTCATCTGTAATCAATCAATCCACCCATCATTCTGAGTCAGATTATCATTTTTTTGAATTTCGGTTCTGGGGATTGCCCAATTATATAAATGATCACCATCCCAGCTATATGCAAACTCTACCATACCCCAGATCTGTTTCAGACCGGCATTTTTCTTAAACTTAGTTTCATGCCATGTTTTCCAACGCATTTCATCAAAGAAGTTCACTCCCTCACCAGCAAATTCCCAGCGACGTTCATTGCGGATACGGTCACGCATATTCTCCTGCCCAGAAACCTGAGTATACTGGTTGCTATTCAATAAAGCTGCACCTACACGCCCACGCACCTTGTTCACCCATTCTATTGCTTCATCAGTCTTTCCCTGTTCATTCAGACATTCCGCCAGAGAAAGCACCACATCCGCATAGCGGATAATAGGAATATCGATTGGAGAATATTCACGGTTCGGAATTTCAGAAGCCCCCTCAGCGACAAATTTACGGAACAAATAATAAAATTTAGTATTCGTATCAGTCTTCAAATCAAATGGAGCGGCCGTATTAGAACCTCTGTATGGCCAGCGTAGCGTATAGGTATAAGCCGTCACACCATCCGCTCCATCATATTCAGAATACGGGGTTATAATTGTAGCCATCAGGCGTGGATCGCGATGTTCATACGCAGTTTTGATACGGGCTTCATTCTCGTTGTCCAAATATTTGGATAAATCAGCCCCTGCTTTTTCCATAGTCAATTTTTCTTCATCTGTCATACCATCACGCAGAAAATAAACTGCTCTTTTTGCAACATCCATAGAATTAAAACCCGGAATATAATTATCCCAATCAAAAGGTCTGCCATCGGCATCTTCGTAAGTTTCCACAAAATCCGTACTTGCCAGATACGTGTTCCAACAGGAACCAAAGGTTCCACGTGAGCCATACCTAAAAGAAAAGTTATTACCATATCCGCTTTCACCGATACATTGCAAAGAAAAGATCATTTCCTCACATTGCTCATTTTCTTCCTTAAACAACTGTTTATATTCACCTTGGAATAAAGCAAAACCCAAATCACCGACTTTACGAAAATCAGCTTCTGCCTTCGTCCATTCGTTCATCCACATGTAAACCTTTCCACGCAAAGCATAAGCTGCTCCTTTCGTCACACGACCGTAATCACCATCTCCTTTGGTGTATTTATCCGGGAAATCGGAAGTATTGATAGCATCTGTTAAATCGGTAATTACCTGGTTCCATACTTCAGTTTCACTATTTCGGCCTTTTACCATGTCTTCCAGTTCGACAGGCTCCAGATAAAGAGGAACGCCTTTATATACCATGTTCAGTTTATAATAGAAGTACGCACGCATAAACTTCGATTCAGCCATCAAGCGAGCCAACTTTGATTCCGACAAAGGAGCTTTCTGTAAATTAGTTATCGCATCATTACAGCGGCTCACTCCTTCGTAATGAATCTTCCAATAATCAGAAAACAACTCGTTGCTGGTTGTTGCATTCCCCATCAACAGAGAGTAATTTCCATCTCGATAGTCAGCCGACACACCATAACTGTCAAATTTATGCAAATCACCAGCTACATTTGAAGAACGGAGCACATTATAAATACCCATAACTCCCATATCAGCCAAATTCTCTGTTGTCCACATATTACCGGAACCAATAGAAGAATAAGGATTCAAATCCATTAAGTCACTCTGACAACCTGTTAATAAGACAATAGATACGCCTAACAAGCAAAATTTATTTATTAGTTTCATGATTGTTTATTTTTAAAATGAAATATTAGCACCAAAAGCAAACTGCCTCAAAGAGGTATATTGGGGAGTCGCTCCTAGTTCCGGATCTTGTCCAGGATATTTCGTAATATTAAATACATTTTCAATGGAAATATAGACACGCAGGTTTTCAATGAATACTTTTTTAGAAACAGAAACCGGTACCGTATACCCGAATGTCAGATTCTTTAATTTCAAATAATTGGCATTATATAAATAAAGAGATGTACCCTCCGCATTCTGATTCCCACTCGCAGTAGTGACCAAACGACCATATTTACTGTTTATATTAGTTCTGGGATCTGACGGATCGTCTGGATTATAAAAATAACGATTATCTGCCACATCTTTACCTAAAGAATAACCCACATTGGCTGCAAGAGAATTATGACCAAATGTTGGTCCCCAATACAATTTAAAACCAGCGGCCCCAGCCCAATTCATCGAAATATCGAAACCTCTCCAAGCTGCCGACATCTGAAATCCGAAATTAAATTTAGGATCTGCCGATACATTTTGAAATTCACGGTCATCCGTTCCTCCATAAATGCCATCACCATTGACATCGGCATAAATATAATCTCCATACCATATCTTACTTTTATCTACAGTTTTATTAGGCATAAATGTATATCCTTCTGCTATCATCGCTTTCAACCAGGCCATATCCAATTCCGTACGGATCATACCATCAGCGGGACCTCCGGCGACACCGTCAACATCGTATCCCTTTCCCGAACCTTTATAAGGCGAACGGAGATAAAACTCTTTTTTCATATTTCCCTCGATAATAGGATCCACGGCAGAAGAACTGGATGCCACATCACCGATATTGCTTTTCCAATTGCCATTCTCATCATACCCCGCCTGAAATACACCTTTGTATTTATCTATCTTATTCGGCGTGTATGAGAAGTTTCCGGAAACAGAATAATTCACTTCTCCCGCTTTATCGTTCCAACCTAACGTCAACTCTACCCCTTTAGTACTCATTTCAGCGATGTTCTGGCGGGGAGCCGTCTTATTTCCGGCTGTCAGATAAATAGAAGGAGTAAATAAAATGCCTGTAGTCTTTTTGTGGAAAACATCAGCGGTAAATGAAAGACGATTATTAAGAGCATTTAAATCAACACCGACATTGACCATTTTGGATGTTTCCCATGATAACATACTATTCGCAATAGATGTCGAAGCCAAACCAGAAACCAGTTTACCTCCTAGCGGATATTTCGCACTGGCATACGTTGACATATATTCATATTCTCCCACATCCGTACCTCCATTATTTCCGACAGAACCATAAGAAACACGTAGCTTCAGATTGTCCAACCAATTCCGCGTATTATCCATAAAACTTTCTTCCGTTATTCGCCAGGCAGCAGAAAAAGAAGGGAAAGTTCCCCAACGATAGTCCCTGTGATAACGGGCATTACCGTCATGACGGAGATTCGCTTCAAACAAATATTTTGACTTATACGCATAGTTAATCCTTCCGAAGAAAGAACGGCTGGCTCTGTCGAAAGCACCACCTCCGATACTCTGCATTTCGGTTGCGGAGCCGGGAGTATGGATACTGGAATCAATCAATCCTTTTTTCGTTGCATTACGAGTATTCTGTTTATAATAATACTCTTCATATCCCGCCAAAATGCCTAAATCGTGATCTTCAGCAAACGTCGCATTATAACGTAATATATTTTGTATTGTATAACTGTAATCCGCACGGTTATAGAAATCAGTAGTCATCTCTGACGGTGCGGTAGCTGGTGTCAATATCACTCCATCGCTAAATCTTACCCTGTCATACGGATTTGTCCATGTCTCGTTATCTTCCCAATATCGTTTATAGTTCAAATTAAAATCCCATGACAATCCTTTTATCGGGGTGATGGTAGAATACAAAGTCGTATTGAAATTCGTTTTCTGTTTCGAACCGGCAATATCGTGCAATCTCGCCAAAGGATTATTAGCCATCGTATTTTCTTCCGGAGCTTCCGGGGCTCCGTACTGACCATTCCATATCGGATAAACTCCGGCAATAGCACTTCTCAGCCCCTCGTTCGCATTGTCAAAATTAGCAGGTTCTTTATCTTCCTGAGAAGCAAAAGTACGGGTTCCGACCGTTAACCACTTTGTTATATCTGCTTCGATATTCGCACGTAAAGAATATTTCCGAATTCCTGTATTATCGACTAAGCCGGGATTATCCAGATAACCTGCAGACATCAATACGCGCAGTTTGTCCGTTCCTCCGGTAATAGATACATTATGATCATTGATTATACCATGGTTAAACATTTCCTTTTCCCAATCAGTATTCGGATAAGCAACATAATTCGGGATACCATTCTCCGTTAACCCATTAGGATCTTTTTCTGCAGCCCTCCAGGCTTCAATAGTGGCCTCCGAAAAGTGGTTCGGTCGACCCATATTTTCATAGGCTTCATTAATTCTTTCCATATAATCGCCATAATTGGTCACCTGTTCAATCAAATTGGTCGGACGGGCATACGAAAGACGACCAGAATAAGAAATAGAGAGTTTACCTGCTTTACCCTTCTTTGTGGTTATCAGAATAACACCGTTAGCCGCACGAGAACCATAGATGGAAGATGAAGCAGCATCTTTCAATACGGATATGTTTTCGATATCCTGCGGATTGATCAGGTCCATGGAACCTTCTATTCCATCAATCAAAACCAGCGGATCGGAGTTATTCAACGTACCGATACCACGAATCCTGATTTTAGAGCCATCACTACCCGGATTACCGGAACTTTGCTGAACCTGTACACCGGCACTAAGACCTGCCAGTGCATTCGACACATTCGTCACAGGACGGGACAGCGCCTGATCTTCAAAATTGACGGACGAGATAGAACCGGTCAGGTTCACCTTTTTCTGTGTGCCGTAACCGACAACCACCACCTCATCGAGCGCTTCCGAATCTTCCACTATTTTGATCGTGAAAGAGGTTTGGTTATTGACCGGAATTTGTTGTTCCCTGTATCCGATAAAAGATACGACCAACGTCGATTTCGGGGAAACCTCCAACGTGAATTTACCTTCCATGTCGGTAATCGTTCCGTTGGTTGTTCCTTTTTCTACGATATTGGCACCGGCAACAGGACCGAACTGATCCTCCACAACACCGGTTACCGTCAATTTCGCCTGTTGTGTGGAAGGGTTAACAAAGACCTCCCGATTTACATCCGTATCGTTGATAGCCCGGCTATCAACGGGTGTTGCAGCTGCAACAGAAGCCATAAACATAAAGGCTCCGGCAAATGCAAGCCTCGATGTCGGATAATTTTTACAATTCTCCATCATAATAATATTATTTGAGTAAATGAATAATAGATTTTCCTGTATGGCTAATCTATATTTTGTTTGTTAATCAGATGTTTGTAACGGGTCAAGGCCTCCAGATAATAGTAATCCGCATAAATAAGCGGTACATCTATTTCCGACTTATGAGGCAGACTGCCCGTGCAGTGCATAATAATGAAATCGGCATTGCCGCCCAGCGGGGCACGATAATCCGGTGAAGAAAGACTTTTCAGCATCCTGACAGCCATCTCGGTATATGCTTTATTGGCGCTGAACTCGCCCAATTCGAAAAGAGCCGAGCAAACGATTGCAGCCGCAGAAGCATCCCTGACTTCTCCTTTAAACTCTTTGGCATAAGAATCGCCATCCGGTGTAAAGCCGGCCTCCCCCGCATTGAAATCCCACATAGGAACCAGATCGTCCGGAAGATGCCGGATAAAGTAATCGGCAAAATTTTCGGCCGCTTCCAAATAGACCGGATCTTTTGTCTCTCTGTACATCATCGTATAACCATAGACTGCCCAGGCTTGTCCACGCGACCAGGTGGAGTTGTCGCTATAGCCCTGACAGGTCTGGCGGTGCAGCGGCTGACCGGTAATCGTATCGTAATCCACCACATGATAGCTGCTGTAATCATCCCTGAAATGATATTTCAAAGTCGTGTTTGCATGAGCGACAGCTATATCATGATATTTTGTATCACCTGTTATGCGGGATACATAAAACAACAGTTCCAGATTCATCATATTGTCGATGATAACCGGGTAAAACCATTCGGAACCATCCCATGCTTTCCGGTAATCCCATGATTCGATAGCCTGTACCCGTTCGTCGAAACGTGTACACAACGAATTGGCACTTTCTATCAGAATATCCTGATAGCCTTCTTTGGGAGCCAGACGCTCTGCATTGCCATAACTGCAATACATCATAAAACCGATGTCATGATTTCCGGTAAAAGACTTGTGCGGTTCAAGCGGGTAAGTCCATTTCTCCGCATAGGTCACCCATTTTTTGTCTCCCGTCAGCTCATACAGATACCAAAGGGCTCCGGGGAAAAATCCGGGTGTCCAGTCATGTCTCGAAGTGGAGACAAGACGCCCTTCCGCATCTGTTGTCCGCGGATAGTTTTTTCCGTTATATTCTCCTACACTGTTAAGTAATAACTGCATCTGTTCCGATGCAAAATTCACGTTTTCCTGAATAAAGGACTCTTCCGTATCTTTTCTCTGATTACAACCTGTCACCGACAAAACCATTAAAAAGCAACAGAACAAAGCTGTTTTCTTCATGTCTGATATGTATATAATGTGTTATTTCATGATTGACTCGTGATAATCTTTCGGGAAAACTTTTCCGCCCCATGCACGCAGCGAAGTCCATTCTTCGGCGGGAGAAGTCCAGAAAGGATGATCGGCAGGCAATCCCAATGGCAGGAAACCCAGCGATGTCATATAAAGACTGCCGTTATCCGTATAATAATCGGCCAGATTCGGCTGATGACCGACAAAGCCCAACTGAAGGAATCCTTCTTTATTAAAATTACCATCCTGGCTGAACATACGTTTCATCACAGTGGTCAGAGCACTTCTGACCTGGCCGTTTGTAAGTGTTTCAGGCAATCCATATTTCCAGGCAGATAGTCCCAGGGATTGAAAAGCGGCAAGGCGATAGGTCATCGACCGCCCGACGGCAGGATAGGCTCCTTCCGGAGAAATCAGTCGCTCGATAATTACATTATAGCGTTGCATGCGGCGGAATGCCAGGTCGAAACTGACCGGTTTATGTATGGGAGTATCTTTGATAGCCTCCGTCACTTCAACCATCATCGGGTGAATCACGTAAGCATTATAATAATCGAAAGAGATTTCCGGACCGTCCGAATACCATCCGTCCCCTTTGTACCATTCGTTCATCTTCTGAAGCCCCACTTCAATGACAAAAGCATCATACTCCTCGCCTATAGATAAAAGGAATGTTTCAACCATTGTCCTGAAAAGCAACCAGTTATTATAGGCGGGGCGTACCCACTTCAGGCTATGGAAAGTATCTATATAGCGTTGTTTCGTCACACTGTCCAAAGGTTCCCATAACGCTTTCGGAGCACGCAGGAAACTGTTTGCCAGATAAGAGGCATCGCATAAAATCTGTCCTTCCCCTTCCCATTTCAGATAATCGGGACTTTCGGGGTCTACTGCATTTGCATAACTCTTTAACGCCCATTCACGTAACCGGCAGCGCATTTTCCCCTCTTCCGTATCATCGTCCGGCAAACTTAACCAAGGAGCCAAACCAGCCATCAACCGCCCGAAAGTTTCCAGATAAGTCACATCGGGGGCACGCCCTTTCAACCAACTCGGACTCAGCTCGACCGTCATATTCTTTCTAAGTTCCCCCTTGCTCATATTACTCAGTACAGGCTCGGATATACGATACAGCAAAGAGCACCAATAAGCCCTGTCGTTTTGTTCCAGATTCTGCTTCTTCCCTTTCGCACATAAAGAAACCGTACAAACAAAAGAAAGAATACAGATGTAGATAATGGATCTGTTTTTCATGTTCCTGAAATTAGATTTATGTAATGTGATATTTATCTCTCAACCCGGGGCAAAAGTAGAAGGAGAGGCATGTTCAGACTTGGCAGAATAATGCAAAAGATAGGCACAAATAGTGCATATCCACTTTTAACAGATTTATTTATAACGGCTTAGATATTAAAGTCGAAAATTTCACCCCTTACTATTCCTATACTCCATCGGGGAAGCATTGAATTGATTTTTGAAGCAACGGCTGAAGTAGCGGGGAGAACCGAAGCCGAGCATATCGGCTATCTCGGCGATCTGCAAGTTCGTGTCGTCCTTTAAGAGGAAGGCTGCTTTTTTCAGTTTATAGTTAAGGATAAAATCATTGGGAGTCATCCCGGTGAGTTGTTTAAATTTGCTGAAAAGAGAACGGCGGCTTATAGCTACTTCTTCCGCCAACTTATCGATCGAAAACTCCGTATCGCTCAGATAGGTCTCTATAACAGACTCGACCTTCTGCAAGAACTTCTTATCCGTTTCATTATTAGCCAGTAATTGCATGGTCGAAGCCGGCTCATGCTGATATTTTTGCTGCTGGAGAAGCCTGTTGCGGATCAGGTTATTACATTTGACAAGTAATATTTTCGTATTGAACGGTTTTGTTATATAATCGTCCGCCCCTTTCATCAACCCTTCTATATTATCTTCGGTGGAAGACAGGGCTGTCAACAGGACGACAGGGATATGGCAGGTGGCAATATTCTGCTTCAGTTCAAAACACATCTGGTCGCCATACATTCCGGGCATCATTATATCGCTCACAATAATATCCGGCTCTTCTTCATGGGCAATGCGAAGCCCTTCCACCCCGTCATAAGCCTGTAAAACCTGATAGAATGGAGAGAAAAGTGCGTTCAATGTTTCCTGCAACTCCCTGTTATCTTCCACTATCAAAATCTTATAACGGCTCTCGTCTTCTTTTTGCAAAGCAGGCACCTCCAAATCATGCAAATCATCCAGGGCAACAGACTCAACCGGCATGTAACCGGTCATTGTATTTACCGCGCCGGCAGTCTCCCCTATTTTTACATGGGCATCCTTTTCAAAATGCAATTTGCCGGGAAGCAAGGTGATTATAAAAATACTGCCATAATTCAATTTACTCTCCACCTGGATTTTTCCATGATGCAATTCGATAATCTCTTTGCAGAGGGCAAGTCCGAGACCGGTACTGAACTCTTTCTGGGAAGAAAGAAAACTGTTTGAAGCCTGATAGTAACGCTCGAAAATAGTCGATAAATCTTTCTTGTCGATGCCGATACCACTATCGATCACTTTGATTACAATCTGCTCATCAACAACATCCGCGACCAACTCGATACTTCCCTGCACCGGAGTAAATTTGAAAGCATTCGATAAGACATTGGAAACAACCTTTTGCAATTGTTTCGGGTCGAACCAGCACGGTATCGAATCTTTTAAGGTTGAGAAAGAATAACGGATCTGGTTCGTCTGCGCTTTCTCTTCAAAAAAGATATAGATATTACGAAGGAAAGGGATCAAATCCTGTTCAGATACGTTCAGACAGGTTTGTTTCTGCTCCGCTTTCTGAAAATCCAGCAGTTCGTTAATCAGATTCTGCATCTGGAAAGTCGTTTTATACACCTTGTTGATCTGGTTACGTACAGCCAGCGACACCGTATTACCGTTCAATAATAACTCTATCTGAGAGATTATCAGGGAAAGAGGCGTCCTGAACTCATGGCTGACATTCGTAAAGAAAGAGATCTTTGCCTTATTCAGGTTAGTTATATACTCTTTCTCCTTCCGTTCGTATTCAAGGGAAGCCTCCAACTTCACCCGTCGCTGACGGAAAGAAAGGAAAGCATACAGCAGACCGGAGAATAATGCAATATATAACACCCAGGCTAATGGAGTATTATAAAAAGGCGGCAGGATGGTTATCGCCATCCGTATCTCTTTCAACTGATCATTGTCAGCCTTCTTCTCCCGTACATGAAGCGTATAATCACCGGGGGAAAGGTTGGTATAACTGAGATGCATGTTGTGCGTCGGTATCCATTCCGGATCGAAACCATCCAGCTTGTATTCATAAACAGATGAATTATTCGATTGCAGGGAATTATTGCTTGCAAAACTGAGAATAAGATTATTCTGCTCATGCGACAAGGTCAATTGCGCGGTATAGGCGGGAATTACCGTCAGGATGCCGCTCTGGTCCGAAGGGGTGATTGTTTTATGATTAATTGCCAAGTTTGAAAAATACAGGTCATAATTCTTATCGTTCCAGATAATGTTATCCTCCCAAAAAGAGATCATTCCGTCTGCCGATCCGACAAAAACCTCCTTATTCCTGCATCTGTATATCCCGCATCCACTGTTGATCGCAGAGAAAGGCAGGTCTTTCGCAATACTGGCAGAGAAAACCTGCTCACCGGTTTCCGGGTTCATTATGGAAAGACCTTTATTACAACTAATAATCAGATTCCCGTTTTGTGCCTCGGCCATCGAATAGCAAAAGTCACTCAGCAACTGTTCCTTCTCCGCATTATAATTCGTAAAATTATCATCGTTTTCATTATACAGAAAAATGCCGTCACCCGCCGTCGCAACAAATATCTTATTCCCGGCAACCTCTACCAAAGAGGTCATGAATGCAGCTCCTAGTCCTTTCTCCCCCGTACTATATGTTTGCCTTGCAGACGGCTCTTTTAGCGGTATACGGGTTATACTTGAAAAATGAGCCAACCATAAATTATCTTTTGAGTCAATGATAAACTGGTTGCCGTAGAATGTTTTTTCATCAGAGCCTGGGAATAAGGGTGTAATCTCACCGGTCCCTTTTTTCAGTTTGAAAAGTCCGTAATCGTCCACAAAAATGACATATTCTTTATAGACTCTCAGCCAACTGATATTCGTATGCAGCCCGGCAGAATGCGGTTCCTTATCTATATAATTATAAAACCGGTCACTACTTATATCCAGGCGGCAGAGTCCGCCGGTGTATGTCCCGATATACAGTTGGTTTTCTTCCGGGTCATAATCTATACATTTCAGATTATTATGCTTGATGGAATTTCCACCGGAAGAGGCCGTGTAATAAGAGAACAAACCTGTTTTCCGGTCGAACTTGTTCAAACCTCCCCCGTCCGTACAAATCCAGAGATGACCTGCATTATCCTCCGTCATTTGTCCGATAATAGGGAAATTCAGACACTCCTTCCGTAGCGGATCATCCGAATAGAAGTTGAACATATTTCTCCTGGAATTAAAATAATTAACTCCCCCGTAATAAGTTCCGGCCCACAACACAGCTTGTTTGTCAACAAACAAAGACAGGATAGACGAATGAGTCAGGGAGCCTCTTACATGATCTTTTTTATAAGAAGAAAAATGTTTTGCAACCGGATCGTATTTGTTCAGTCCATAAAACGTTCCGATCCAGATATTACCGGAATAATCCTCAACAATAGAGCGTATATAGTTGTGGCTGATTGAGTTTTCATTTTTGTCTGACACAAATTCTGTCAACTTGTTATCCGTACCACACAAGTACAAACCGCAAAGACGGGTTCCTATCCACACGTCGTGAGTCGAACTTTCAAACAGGACCGATATATCCTTTTCCGGAATGACACATTGTTTTTCACCACCTTGTTCCATCCTATAAAGTCCTTTCCGCGTGCCGATCCACAATTGTTTCCGGCTGTCATAGCAAACAGAAGTGATATTATCCTTTACCCCCGTTACCTGAAATAAATCAATGCTCTTTTCTGCTGGATTCCAGGTAAAAATACTGTCGCCCGAAGAAAGAAATATCTGGTTTTGCGTTTTCTGTAACGAAGAGATACGTGTTTTCAGGGTGTAAAAACAATCTTCTTTCAAATCATATCGGACAAGAAGATTACCGATCGTAAAAAAGACATCCCCCTCGTCCGTTCCTGTTATATGGTTAACAGTATAGTTAGTGACGGACCTGTTCAATAACTGGGAATAATTTTTATAATTGACGATTTCCTCCCCGTTGTAAATACATACCCCTTCCTCTGTGCCGAACCATATCCTGCCCAGCTTATCCTGATAGATGGCATGAACGGATAACTGCGGAAGTCCGTCTTTAACACCTAAGTGATTAAAATAGACAGGCCGGGCCGTTACCGCAGACATCACAAGTAATATGGTAATAAGAAAAAATCGCATTATCCTGTATCGAATTATCTCCCTCATATAAAAGTATCGGCCAAAGATAAAAAATAAAACAAAAATATTCAGCATTAACCGAAGAATTCCGAGATTAACAGAATGACAACAATGTACCATGATAGGGTATAAACCGGTTTAATACTAAATAGGCTATTTGCAAATATCAAATTGTAAAATCAACCCATTCTTAGAAGACTTGTACGGAGCAATGTCAAAACCTATAGTTTTTCATGCGATTGTCAGCGATCAAACGAATAACACTTCAACCGATTTATACAGACAAAAACATCTCTATGGAATCCATGAAGAACATAATAAAACAATTTGCTATATTCTTTTCGCACATACAACAAATATGCTACTACAACCTCGGCAATCATTTACCCTGCTACAGACAACATAAAATGTTTTTCAACATACTTTTCCTCCATGAAAGGGTCTCTCAAAGGAGGGTATTCAACATTAATTAACACAAATCTCAGGTTTAAATAAGCCACCTACTCATTTAAAATAAAAAAAAACTCGTTTAAAACGAGTTCTACTTTTATTGAATACAAACTACAAAAGATGTATTCAAAGACACAACTGTTAAATATTGTATACGAGAGCATCCTATAACATCGGTTTGAAAGAATATACGCGCCACAAAAATCCGACTGATAGAATCTTTTTATTCAAGAATAGCTCCATATTGATTCATTTTGTCAAACCCATCATTTCAAACAATTGCACATAAGTGTACATGTTATCTTTTCTTTGCCTCATAGGCTCTGATTCTTTCCTCACAGCATTGTTTCGTAATATCCCGGAGTAATTCAACTTTAGACAGAAGCGTTTCAATATCCTCTCCGGCAACAACAAAGCGTGAATTATAGCGAACCTGATGAAGAAAAAAAGGATGGCTTTATTCAGGTCATCTAAAGCTCGCTTTCATAACTATTTATCACAAAAACCCGCATTAATACTACGAAACAAAACATTCAAAAGAATAAATATTCTATTCTTTTACTTTTTTTATAATCTTCCAGCAAAGAAAATTGCGGGATTTTGTTATTTTTGCATGCAATTTATAACTTGGCGGAGATTGTTTTGATCGCTTCCCACAACACTTATTGTCATAAATATTAGATATGGAAAACATAGAAACTGGACTTTTGTTAATGGTAGTCGGAATGACCACAGTATTTGCAATTCTTTTAATCGTAATCTATTTAGGAAAAGGATTAATCACATTGGTTAACAAGTACGCACCGGAAGAAGTCATCGTAAAAAAACAAGTAACAACACAACCTGTTGCGGCCGGACAGTCCGGAAATATTCCGGGTAAAACTACCGCCGCTATCGTAGCCGCTGTCAGCATGGCAACAGGTGGACAAGGAAAGGTTACCAAAATTGAAAAATTATAATACTAGCTATACATAATATATCATGAAACATCCATGAAATAAATTTCGTCCAAGAGAATGTAAATAGGGGGGTATTGTTTACTTTAGTGTCATTCACTCGAAAAAACGAATGCAATGAAAACAGTACCTTTTGAACAA